>WLWD01000243.1_pt1:0-405000 | contig 416846 bp, 367 predicted proteins | sample 6712731 | NCBI WGS metagenome assembly WLWD01 (sample SAMN12718690, study PRJNA576275) | sponge metagenome | isolation source: marine sponge | host: Mycale hentscheli | place: New Zealand: South Island, Marlborough, Capsize Point | collected 2014-11-01
CCTGTTACAATGAATTCCACTCTATGTGATACTTCATAATAATCTTGGGCTCCCAAAGCCTTCTTGTAATTCATCACTCTGAGTTATCTTTTGGAAAGTGTTTCACAATTGTGCAGACTTTATTTTAAAAAAAATTATGTTGCTATTACACAATCAGTCGTGTTTATTTCCTCAATTTTGAGGTGGCTTTGGAGTCAGATTATCTACTGGTAAGGGCCTTAACGAGTATACTGCACATAGCATGCAAATTTTAGGGGGGGGGGGGGGGGGGGGAGCTGAGAAGTTTGGGGGAAAAGCTCCCACCCCTCCTCCCACTAGACAGAATTCCGACATGCTTACAATATAAGTGGTAGTGATTCACTGCTAAGTAACTCCATTTTCCAAGGTAATTTGGGACAGTTTTGTTAGGCACACATTAAATTTATAGCTTGAAACACTGTCTTCTTTAAAAAAAAAAAAAAAAAAAAAAAAAAAAAAAAAATATATATATATATATATATATATATTATATATACACACACACACACGCAATATGTTATACTAGTTTGTTTTTGTTGTGTGGTGTGTTTGTGTGTGTGGTGTGTATGTGTGTTAGGTGGTATGGAATAGTAGCATGTTGCAGTCTGAAGATCTTCTAAAAGCTGCTCAAGCCAACATGAACAAGGAGACTCCAGTCTTCTCCAAGTTATGAGGCCTGTTGTGAACTGTGTACTTTTGTATATTTATTGTTGTTGTTGTTGGTAATTGTTGTTAAAGATTCCTTTCATGTCAGCATACACACTTGAAGAATATTGAAATTAAAAGCATTTCTTACTACATTTATTAGAGAAAGTGAAGTAGCGAAGGGTTTAGTTGATAGCATGACTGCTGATCAGTGGGAGGGAGGGAGTGTGATGTAGTCCCAGAGTGTATCCCTAAAGCTCTCACTTGTTGTCGTTGCTACTGTACGAAGTGTATCTTGGTGTGTGTGTGTGTTGCTAACTTTGAACACGTTTGTCGGCGCCTCCACGCGGTGACCCCTGGGCAGTGATCCACTTGCCCCCGTGTGGACCACTGGCTAAAGCCGACTGCGAGTCTGTGTATTGTGTGTGAAATGAGTACAGGACGTCGCCCGATGACGTCACTCAATGCACATCAGATTCGTACACCTGCGGAGGACTTGCAATCCTCTCAGGGAGTAACACCGTGTATGACTGCACATAGCACAAGCAGAATGCAAAGTTCCCCAGTATGGGTATTGGCATCTTGGAATGTGCGTACATTGTTGGATGTAGATGGTAGGATTGAGACTGCTAGGAAGGGAGTGGATGATGCAGAAGTGGTAGATGAGAGGAAAGTGGACCAGGTTGTTGGAGAGTTGTCAAAGTATAGAGTGGAAGTTGCTGCTGTTCAGGAGACTAAGTGGTTTGGGAATGAGGTGTATGAAGTTGCATCTCCTGCAACAGATGGTTTGGCAGTCGTGGAGGATTAGCAGTCCACAGATGTCACAGTGATAGACAGTGATGCTGAGGAACTAGCAGGATGCTTGAAGTCCCTATAGGAACCACGTGACCGTAGGACGGCAGCGGAATTACAAGTTACAAGTGTGTGTGTGTGTGTGTGTGTGTGTGTGTGTTCGGTCTCGTCACAAGGTGAAGACTGTGCCTGCAAGGCCATTCACTTCCATCGCTGGTCAGAAAGATGGCAAACTTCTGATAACTGAAGCTCATAAACAACTTCTATGCACTGATTGCTTCAGCTGTAGTGATGTCAGCCAGTCCTCATGTTTTTCTAGTTATCAGTTGCAAGTACCAAGACTGAACTCAATGAATCACTTCAAAGGTACTCGGCAAAATACTGTTGAGGGTGTCCTAGCCAAGTGGAGGTGTGTGGGTATGAACAGTGATGGTCTTGAGCACTGCTAGGCAATGCAGGTGATGGTGATGAAGTTGAGATTATGAGACTAATAGATTTGAAGAGTGTGGCAAGCTGTATGTTAAGGAAATGGCTGTACCATAATGTGGAAATACTCCTTCACCTTTACATGTCTGACAACTAGGATATGATAAGAACAACAATTATATAAAGCTAACATTGGATCTAAAATTAGGAAGGACTAATACCAGTTGTATGAGTGGGTCTGGTTCATATGCATATCTACATCACAGGAAGGTGTGAATTTGGCTAAAGAATACCTTTGTGCACTTCAGAATTTTTGCTGTAGCGGTAAAGGTCATCACTGTAGTAGTTATATACTCAGTGGTAAAGGTCGTCAGACTAGACTGATTATTGTCAGTTTTTATCATTCATCTTCTTGCTAGAGTTTGCTTTGCGAAAAGAAAGAGACCAAGTTTAGCAATGTCTTTTATTCTTGTTCCAGAAGGCTGCGATTTCTCTTATCAGAATCTTCCGTATGGAATTTTCTCCACTTCTGACAACGTATGTGTAATAGTCAATAGCCTTTTTTCCCCTTGTGTTTTAAGCTAGCATCATTGCTAACATAATGTGTACTCCTGCAGCCCAGACCAAGAATCGGCGTTGCTATAGGTAACGAAGTACTGGACGTGTCTGTGGTTGCTCCTCTCTATTTCACCAGTCCTCAGTTGACCCCTTACCAGCAGGTATGCAGATTGATTCTTGTTGGTTGCTGTAAGACCTAGTGCACTTAACAACAGTAGGAAAATAATTGATGTGGAAGCTTCCCATTGGTAGAGTACAGTCTCCTATATGTTCTCATTTTTCATTCCGCTGGGTGTCGGGCCAATCATAGTCTATGAATAAGCTAGCTCAGAATCACTTCTCATTCGCTGTTGAAGTATTGCTGGAGCTTGTGACGGTACATACAAAAGCAGACACTCAGTGCTGGCACTGAGGTAGCAACTACATATTTCAGCAGCAAATACGGTATGGTACTTGGTTATAATGGAAATGTCTTTCTTGGAAACTCTACATGAGGATTCTAGCGTAGACTAGGCGTGTTGGCAGAAGGAGCTCGGGAAGGAGAATGTTATATGGTAATGAGATTATCATATAATTAAAGGAGAGCCACCAGTTAGACATGTCAGATTTGTGGAATTCGTTCCAGGCGAATAGAGAATAGCTCGTCATACTGTAGTGTAAATTATCAGTAGATTCAGAGTGGGTGTGTGTTGTATAACTACCAGCAGCCTTGGGGTGGGCGTGGTTCTCTGTGCTGTATAGCTATCAGCAGCCTTATGGTGGGTGTGGTTGTCTGTGCAGGTGTTTCAGAGCAGCGTCTTGAATGACTTCATGGCAGTGGGTCGTCCAGTGTGGGTGGAAGTTAGGAGAGTTCTTCAACAAATTCTCTCTAAGGATGAGGTAATTATGACATTGACTGCATTGACTCCTCCCAATTGATCTATTTCATGCCACACCGACTCCATTGCTATAACCACCTCTTACCGTATTTTCCCCCCGATGTAATTCCCTTCAAATTCATGTTTGTTGTGTGTAGCCATCCTTGAGGGATAATGCAGAGCTCAGACAAAGGTAAGCAGTGGGTGTGTTTTAATTCATCACATGAGAGTCACATGATGAATGAGCAAGAGGTGATAAATGAAATTGCCTTGCTAAAATACAATTTGGTGATGTGTGTGTAAATTGTGTGTGCATGTGTGATGTGTGTATGCATGTGTGTGTGTGATGTGTGTGTGTGCATAGATGCCTTGTTAACCAGAGTAATGTCAAGATGCACTTGCCTGCTAAAGTAGGTGAGTGTAAGATGAACTTGTTGAAGATTGTTTGTTGTGATCTGTGGTCCTTCCAATTATTTGGCCTCAAATGTTTCACTCATCATAGGACATAAGAGGACGCCATATTTGAATAGCAGATGGTATTCTTAATCTGTTCAGATTATACGTTAACGTAACTGTATTGATTGCCATGCTTCTATGATGCAGAGACGTCTTGATTGGACTGTGTGTAGCAGTAGAGGGAGAATTTGTCTGTCACAGGAACAATGTCAGATCAGGGAGATTGCCCTCATTTTACTGCTTCCCTCTCTCCCCTCCCCCCAAAGAAAAACAAAAACGAAACAAACTACACCAAAAACTACACAAGACAGCAGCAGCATAAAAAAGTAAAAAAGAACTAGCCTCTAAGGAGGAGTTTGTAGCCTTCATTCCATTCCGTGATATTTATACCGCCACTAGGTGGGACAACTTGTCCTATTGCAGTGATAATTTGCCCTTGCTAGTATTTAGTACCTCTGTACAACAGTCTGGATTAGTGGAATGATGCTGTCAACAATACCATAATTGTTTTTAGGTGATTTCACAGACTTCTATTCTTCCCGGGAACATGCCACCAATGTGGGCACAATGTTCAGAGGCAAGGACAATGCTCTGCAGCCCAACTGGTAAGGTGTGTGTTCTGATTTCAGTGAAATGTTTGTTGATTGGTTAATCCTTTAATGTTGTAGCACAATTTTGAAATGTGTGGAAATTTTGTGGTTACAGTATTGAAAACATGAAGTTGATAAATGAATTTATTGCAGGCTCCACCTCCCAGTGGGTTACCATGGCCGCTCCTCCTCTGTGGTGGTGTCAGGAACACCCCTTCGCAGGCCCAATGGTCAGCAGAAGCCTAGCAAAGGTAAGATGAGCTGAGAATATTAAATTCTGCACAATAGGCAGTTCATGTGCCATTAAGAGAGGGATTGCCTTCACAATAGCAGTAGGTTACTTTGCACTGTAAACGGTAAAGCTGATGTGACTTTATTGTGGCAGATGATCCACCTGTATTTGGCCCATGCAAAAGAATGGACTATGAATTGGAAATGGTGAGTATCTTCAAGTCACATGATGTAGTCATGTGATCTTCTTGCTGGTGTTGTCCACAGGCTTTCTTCGTTGGCCCTAGCAATGAGCTGGGTCGTCCGGTGAGCATCTCGGAGGCTGCGGACCACATATTTGGGATGGTACTCATGAATGACTGGAGTGCAAGGGACATTCAGGTCAGAGGTCATCTGGGTCATGTGCATTCGGACTATTAGGAGCTTCACATGTATTGTTGAGAAAACTTGTGTAGTGTAGGAGTGCAGCTGCTGTTTTTTCCTATGCAGAAGAAACACCTTAATGTTTGTGTGTGTGTTTACATAATATTTACTGCTACCAAGTACCCGCCCACACAGTGGCACTTGCTGTAATAACTTCTGAAATTAAGAATACAGTAGCATAAGGTCTTCATTATCCTCTACTGTTTGATTTAGTTACATCAGTTTCCCTTTCCTGCTCTCTTTCTTCCTGAGTCATCTCAGCTATTCTTAACCTTGTCTCTATTCAGCTCTTTCTTCTCGAGTCTATCATGGATTCCCTTCTCCTCCTTTGTCTATCTCTCCTGCTTTTCAAGCTCCTGTCATTCTATTCATGATTGTGGATGTGGGTTTTGTGAAGCTGTTGCCTTCTCTGTCCATTCCTCACTGATTTCACCTTCTGTTAGCAACAATTAGTTATCATTTTTGATCGCGTTTGTTTCCTTAACCGCCTTCTATTTCATGTGATGCCGCTTTACTCATTCCATTTGAGGCAACAGTTTACCAACTGGGCTCAGCTCATGAATTATTCTTGAATACACACTCTGTCGTCAGTCGTTATCATTATTGACAATCAAGCATACTTTTTGTAGATATATGCATATAATTAATGATATTAATCTACACTGATTTGAAATTTTTAGTATTATTATCGAGCGAGTGAAGTGAGCGAGATACTTTTAGGGTGGACAATTGAAAATCTGGTATATGTTCGATATATATATATGGATGGATGGTATGTATGCCACTTAAACGGTTGCACAGGTGCCTTTTTTTTCTCCTAAAGACACGGCTTTTTAGGCTTGACTCCAGTTTCTTCTGATACTATCATTAAGAAAATCTTACTTTAAATTTAAGCTCCAGATTGTGAGAGAATTCCTGCAAAACGCTTGTTTTTCGTCACAAAAAGTTGCTTGTGACTAGTTACTATGGCATTGAAACCCAGTACCGGACATAATTAAAAAACTGCCATTTTAGGTGCAGCTGGTAAGTGCCGCTTGTTGGTTGTCAAGAGCCACTGTTAGTCACAATGACTTAATATTAATACTAATGAAGCTACCACTAGTCAGGGGAAGCTCAGGTAAGTACGTAATTCCATAAAATAACTCCAGCCTATTTTTTTTTTGTAGCTGAGAGCTTGTTCAAGAGTTGCTGGTAATTGAGGTAGTCAGAATGGTAATTCTGTATCTGTATGCTAAAATTAATGATCAACTGCTATTATACTTGTTGCATATTAAGCTAAAATAAATTATGTAACAATACTGTGGTTTTATGTAACCTAACTAGGCAGGCTCGCTTGATGTTTGTGCTCAAGCACACTGCTAGTTAATAGTGTATAGTCGCAAAGGAGGAAATAGTGCACGAGTTTGGTGTGTGGTTGGGTAAGAGGGTGGAGTTTTAATTAATTAATTAATTATCTTCTGTATGTTTTAAATAGAAATGGGAGTATGTTCCACTGGGCCCCTTTCTGGCCAAAAATGTTGGCACAACCATCTCTCCCTGGGTGGTAACCATGGAAGCACTTATGCCATTCCTCACAGAAGGACCATCTCAGGTTGGTAAGGATCATCACTTGTTGGTACTGCATATGCAGTAACAGCATTTGAGGCTGGGTATGTATTTTATATGTTTGTGTAATAATTGAATGTGTTTACATGCAGCAAATGGCAATAGGTATAAAGCATAGCACTCACTCATTGTCATTCTAATTAAAGCACAAGCTCATTACTGTGAGTCAGAGTTGCTGTGTTTGGTTACGATAGTTGATATATAGTTGATTAGTACTAGAAAATCACTGAATAGGTATGGGTCATCATCATGGCAGGTATTGGCGGTTAATGTTAGGGTAAAGACTTGTAACCTCCCACATTTTATCATTGTTATTAAAGTTATATATTGTACAAGTTGTCTACTTAGTCATGACCTCGATGTCTCTAGTGAAGAAATATTATACAGATAGCTACTATCCTTATCAAGGCATATAAGCCTAAGATGGCTGTGGCCGTACAGGTTTTTGCCTGAGTGGGAAGCAGTGATGCAGACCTTTTCTAACCACAAGTTTTATCACTGCTTATAAGCTGAGGTACATACCAGAACTGTTTCTTCTCATTAGGACTTCAGAGTAAGTATAGCCATGTCTCGGAAAGGATCAACAAGTCACTTTGTCTGTTATTGTGCATGCTCTACTAATTTGCAGCTTGTACTCACACTAGTCCAGAATGAAATGATACAGTAGCTCCAGATATGTATGTGCATAAATGGATTATATACAAAAAAGTTGTCATCCACCATTAATTTCATAGATGGATGGGAAGCAAATGGTAAAAGTCTAGCAATTACTTGCAACGGGAAAGATGGTACAGTAAAATTGTCCACTTTTTTCTTTTTCCCCTTTGTATTGGTACAACCATTTTGAAAGCGACTTTACGATCAAACTTATAATTAAGCTTAACTTAATTTATGTACTTCACAATTTCTTTCTCAGTCTTCTTTTACTCATTAGATGTATTCTCTCTCTTTCACAGGCTTTTTTTAAACAATACAGAATAAAAAATATTTGGTCGCCACCGGGGTTGTCGTAGCTCAGTGGCAGAGCGCTTGTGTGCTATACAAGCGGTCCTGGGTTCGATTCCCGGTGGCGACCAAATATTTTAATTCTGTATTGTTAAAAATTTAAAAAAAGCCTGTGAAAGAGAAATTTATGTGGAAGATATAGTAGCTAAAGTCTTAGCATATTAATTATATAACTTAAGGTTTTGTGTACGCACAGATGAACTTGATCAATAGAGCATGAAAGTGTTGTTAACTGAAAATAGAAATGCTTACCTGTATAAATAATATATTTAGGTGAACAACAGCTGGATTGTCATCACTTACTATTATATGTTTGTTGTTTAAAAAAATATGCAAAGGGGGGGGCGGGAGGGAGGGGGGAGAGAGATTGTGCAGAACAGTTATATTTTTTAGAAGCTACTGTATTGTGTGACACATAAATAACAGAAGGAATTAATGATGAAGGATGAGCTTCATTGCAGTTCAGATTTTTATTTCACTCTGTGTGTGTGTGTGTGTGCATGTGTGTGCGTGCGTGCATGTACATGTGCAGGAAAGTCCAGAACTTCTTCCTTATCTCAAGCAGACTTCTCCTTTCACTTTTGACATTCATTTGGAGGTCGGAGTTCAGAGTAAGTGTCCAGGTCATTTGGTAAGGTGATACTTTTTATTTTATTCAATATAAAACATTATGTACAAAATTTATAAGTTTCATTTCTGACTAATAATGATAAATTACTAGTAATGATAAATTACTAGTAATGATAATGATGCCAGCTGTGTATGTAGTAATGTGGGAGATATGTTTCTTAGCGAGCTTCACTATCTCACATGTTTCTCATGGCAACCACTGATTCTTAGCATTGTAGGAGCAACAGTGGAGTGTGAGAACAACATCAGAATTGACCTGTGTGTGGGTGTGCGCATGCATTTATGTGTGTGTGTGTGTGTATGTGTGTGTGCGTGTGTGTGGATCTATACATCACTGGCCTTATTGGTGTTGTATGTTAGCTGAGGGAATGGCTGAGCCTCAAACTTTGGGTACTACGAACTTCAAGGTAAGTTGAGTGTGTATGTGTGTGTGTGTTTTGTTTGAGCATATTTTTAAAGTATATGCGTATTGAACGACTTGATCGACTCTAAAACAGGACAATAAATTTAGAGTAGCCAACCATAATTCCCTCAGAGGATTAGGAACATTTGCTGCTACTGGGCATGTGCATATACTTGAGATGTGGTTCCTTATATTTGAATTTACTTATCAGACAAGTACAATTCCAATCAGAGAACACCATGATTAAGGGTGGCTGCACATAGCAACGCGCACCGCCTGTAGATCCAGACATTAATTTATTCCCCGCCAATACCCCACCACGCAAGCAGAAACAATCGCACAGTAGTAGCAGGTGTTTTAGTTAACTTCTTGTCTCGTAGCCGTTTACAGCAACACTCCATATGTCGTCTGAGCTCATGCGGCAAGGTGCACCAGGCTGCCTATGCTCCTGTAACTATTCTCCGGGCTCTGCGCACCTGAACTCAAGCGGATGGATCCAGCAGGCTCGATTTCTGAGGAGTGAAGACTTCCCAAGCTGCGCAGATCTAATACCTTCACCTCGGACTATCTCCAAGAATCTGCTCTCTCTTCTGACTCTTGTTATTGGTGTTTGTTTACTCTTGGTATAGGCGGGCTCTTTTTAGAACCAATACAAACCAATTGAAAAAAAATTTGCTTGCGTACTAGTAGTACGAGACATGGGGGCGGGCTATTTCTTAAGAATTGTGAGTGGAATTAAAGTTCTAAATTTTGTATCAGTTTTTCTTGGAATCTAATAATGAGAACAACAATTTTTTTTACACACGGGTAAACCTTTAAAAAAATGAACTGCACCACAACGTGAATTTTTCAATATCTTATAAAAAGAAAAAATTGCAAATAAATCATAAAGTAATATTGAAATGGAAAAGAACTCACAGTCTTGCAGTAGAGTATCGGCTTGGCTAGTAGTGCACCAAATTGCGGAGCTCTGACTTACCGCACCACTCCAAAAAAAGTGCTACAAAGTTTTATAACCAGGCCCCGATATTTCCTCCAGATTCGCTCTAAAATTAGTGAGCAGCGCCGGCAGGTACTTTGCCCTTGTGTTGTAGTGGAGAAGCCCCTGCAAGTATATAATAGTAGTAATTGTGCGTAGCAACCATCAACAAGAATTGCGTAGGCGGTGCGCGGCCACCCTTAAGTTCCCATAACTTACACCATCAATACCTAGGCAAGCACATGTGCACACACACACTCACACACACACACACACACTCACACACACACTCACACTCACACACACTCACACACACACTCACACACACACACACACACACTAGTGTACTTCCATTATGTGGATGTGCTTCTATTTCATTAATGTAGGACTGCACATGTGCTACTATTAGATAAGTGCATGGAATGCACATGTGCTAATATTTAACACATGTATGTGCTACTATTGTATTCTGTCATGTATACTGCCACTTGCATGCAACCTGCTAATGGTACCAGGAAGGTTAATTATCTCATTCTCTTTATTGTGTAGCATTTCAAATGTGACTATGAGCACTTTACAGGATTCCTCTGTCTGGGTTTGTTTGTTTGTTTGTTTGTGTGCAGTATATGTATTGGAGCATGTTGCAGCAGCTAACCCACCATTCTATCACTGGGTGCAACCTGCAGCCTGGAGACCTCATGGGATCTGGCACCATCAGTGGCAAGGTGAGAGAGAGAGAGAGAGAGTGAGTGTAATTGGCAATCACAGAGTACGAGTTGTGTTGCCCAGCAGGAGTACAATATAAAAGAGTCCATTGTTCAGAGATGATGTGGAATCAGACATGTGAGTGTAATGGCTCACTGAAACTTCTTGTAATCTTCCTACAATTTGGTATCCCCAGTTTGTCTTCTCACTAGCTATTGCACAATGCAATGCCATAGACGCTTACACTTAACTATGCATGATCATCCCTAAGAAATGGAAGTGTAACTATTTACCGCAATTTCATGTGTTTGTGTGAGTACGTGTTTGTGTGTGTGTGTGTGTGTGTGTGGTGGCTGTGTGGTGTAGTGATTGTGTCCTTGGGTCAGAGGTCCTGAGTTCAAGCCCAACTCTGGCAATTTTCCATCTGATTTTCCATCTGCCTCCCACCAGCCCCACCAGTCCACCCAGCTGTGATTGGGTACCTGGCATTTGCTGGGGTGCAAATTCAAGGCCTTTTCACATAAAACTGCAATGGTCCAGTGGGACTTCGGGTGCCCACACCACTTGCTGTGAGGAAAAGCCTGTTCTCCTGTGAGTCCCTTAGCCCGGCTCCAGGAGCTTTGCTTGCATGGCTCACAGTGCCTGCTTAGTGCACAGACATCCTGGCTCTGCCAGGTGCGCATAACCACTAACGGTTGCAAGAGAATTTGCATTTTGTGTGTGTGTGTGTTTGGGCAGTTCAAGTTTAGAAGTCTTTAGTGATTGTAAACACAAAAACATGCATGCATGTCCTTATGCAAACAGGTCAGTGTTGATTTGTACATGTGCATGTGTTTGTCACAGTGTGTCTTTAAGATAAGACTCGTTGACTATAGCAAAGGGTGAATGGACAAACATGTCGTGGTTGTGTGTGTGTGCACGTCCATCTGTATGTGTGTGTGTGTGTGTGTGTGTCTCCATAAATTATTTGGGTATAGCCTGCTCCTCATAAATATTTTGGGTCAGAGTCCGTATCTACTACATCACACACACACAGTATGCTGCCCAATCAGATTTATGCATGTAGGTATTGCTATTAGTAATGTATTCCAATATCGTGGAACAGGTCATAATGGAGTGTTATGCATGATAGGTTTGTGATGAGTCACAAGCCTATCCACGCATAACTCCGTTATGACCTGTTCCATGATATTATTAATAGCACTACTCTTCTGATACCTGTTCTCTTTTTAGAATTGACTCCTTCAGAGCATCTCCAGAAGTGTATTATCACATGTTCTGTAATTCTGTATAATAATAATGTTGAATGGCTTCTGGCATTGTTCTATATAAGGGACTGGGGGAATGCCACCTTAGTGGTATTCATAGGTTATTGTTTCCTAAATAATTGCCATCATGTGATACGTTATAGCATGTATGTGCGTTTTTTGTGTGCATTAGACACCAGATTCCTATGGCTCCATGCTGGAAACTTCATGGAATGCAACTAATCCCATCTCTTTCCCCAATGGAGAGGTACGCACCTTCTTGCAGGATGGAGATAATGTGGTGATGAGGGGCTGGTGCCAGAATGCAGCTGGTCGTGTCGGCTTTGGTGAGTGCACTGGCAAGATACTGCCCGCCATCAACTTGTAATGAAAATTGGCACAAACTGTTTTTTTGTGGGAAAACCCTTTTTGAATTTGTATGATTTGTAATGAAATTAAAAAGTAATGTTTAACACAATCGTCTTATCTTTATGACTTGGAACTCCAATTATTGGAACAAAAGATTTAACTTCTTATAGAACCAGATACTCAGACATAAAGGAATTGACAAGTAAAAGTGAATTAATAAATGAATGTGATAAGGGATGATTGTGTGCAGAAAGTGCAAGTTCATTAACTTCTAAAATAATGCAGCTTGACAAGATAAATAAATAATTAGCAGGATTTTTGCCTGATGAAACAAATGCAGCTGCAAAAGGGAAAACAAACAAACGAAATCCAAATAAAGGAGTAGTCTCGAGTGCCACTAGTGGACTAGGGGTGTGGTCGAAGGGACGTGAGAGCCGGACAGGTCTCCCAATCTTCTGCGCACTCTATCAATGGCATCCTGCGAGACTTGCTTGCGGTCATAGACCAGTCCGATGGCTGCCATGAAATCTATGATAATAGTAGTCATATTCATGCGTGGCCCCCACTCGCTGGTGGCATAGTCAAATGGGAAAGTGTGGTGATAGTTGTGCCACCCTTCACCGATGGAGGCAACACAGACAAATCTGTTGTCGGAGGGATTGATCCTGCCGTCATAGCGCCTCTCCCCCCACAGGTGAGCTGCACTATTGACGAACCACGTGGAGTGAAGAGTCATAACATAACGGAATAAGAAGAGGACGAAAAAAGAGACAACAACGTCCTCCCCCCAGAAGAACCATGGGATGGCAATTGGCAGGAATACAGAGAACAAGAAACAGAGTTTGAGGTAATGATCGTGTTGAAACTTCACCACAGGGTCTGCCTTCAAATCTGAGACGTCTACATTCTTTCCCTTGATGAAAACATCTGGGTGCTTCTTCATCATCAGCCATCCCATGTGAGCAAAGAAGAACCCCCTGAGAGCATTGTGGGGATCTGCCGAGGTCTCCGTGTACTTGTGATGAACTCTGTGATCCCTGCACCACTCAATGATGTCATTCTGCATAGAGATGCAGTTGAAGGCCAGGAGCGCCCACTGGAAAGGCATGCGAGCCTTGTAAGACTTATGGGACCAATACCTGTGAACACCGGCAGTCACTCCAAGCCCACTGAACAAGTATAGGAACAAGTAAAATATCCAGCTGGGCCACATGGCTTGAGGGCCATAGCGTATTGCGCCATACAAGGCCAGGGAATGGCCTATGATCGCCACCACCACATTGAACCAGACTATAGGAGCCTTGAAGCCAAAGGTGCACTCAAACCATGGGAGGTTGTCGAATTCCCGGATTAATTTCTGGATGCGAGGACTGAGGGACTGGATGTCGATTTCTCTGTAGGCTGGCGTCTGCTGAGATGTGCTAGCAGGAGCAACCTCATGACTACCAGAGTCTACTTTCACAGATGATCCTGGAGCCATTATTGCAGCTGGGGCTTTTTACAACTCTATTGCAAGCACATTAAATAGAGAAAATTTTAAACCCTACCACTTACAGTTACCTAACTAAGCTTCATCTCACCTTAGTTAAGAAAAAGAAGAGGTATTGTACACAAGAGAAAAATCTATTAAAGAAAAGATGATAACTATCGCAGCTGCTGAACCTAGGATGAAAGTTGCGTCACATCACCCCATCCATCCCCGTGCCGCGCCGTGGGCGAATATGCGCTGCCGGAACATGTGACTGACCTCTAGAAAAAGTGCAAGGTGGGCGGGTCTCCTTTGTTCGTAAGTGACCTCAAAATGAAAAATAAAACCACAAACGTCACGACCTTTTCCGCACACGGCGGATGATCCGAATTGACTCGGTACAGTATCGTCAATAATATTGTCGCATCGCGTCATCGCGCTCACAGCGTGACGAGACCGTCGTCGGAAATGCTGGTTGGTTACGGGGAAGCCGTCCAATAAGCCGGTGGGTGTGTAGAAATGCAGAGAGTAAGTGATGATGAGAGAAGGGTGGAAGTTTATCCTCCTATATACAAGCTAGGAGTTGCTGGGAAATGGCTCAGGAAACAGTTTATGAATGGTGAGTTTCTGTTTGCTACGCACGAGCGGCAGCAATTTGCCAGAAAGATGTTTGAAGAAGCTAGTAGTAATAAAGAGGGCGTGACTATAAATTATGTTTAGTCACTACACTACATGAGTTGCCATAAACTTTCACTAATATCAACATTTCTTTTTCATATATCTTGGTTCAGCTATTAATTCCAACATGCAACCCCAATATTGTCTTCTATTATTTGGATTATGGTGTCAGCCATTGAAATGCAAGCCCAATTCAAGCTTAAAAGGCTATGTAAGTAGAAATGACTAGTCACTCTATAATTCCAGTTTGCTCTGTATTTTCTGCTCAAGATATATTTACTGTTATGCTAACCTCTAGTTGATGTATGGTACATGTTTTGCCTTGTGTTGTTTGCAATATCAATACTTGTTGTTTTGATAGTCTCCCTCTCTTGGGCTAGTTTAGTTTACAGCTTAGCAGAAACAATTCTGACTTTCAAAAGAACTAATTCTTAATGAACCAGTTGGAATATACAAACTAGCTGTACCACTAGTTGTTTTTTTGTAGAGGAAGTTTGTCTTTTGTTTTGCAGTAGATTCCTTACATTATGTGTACCTTCATTATTGTATGCAGTGTGTGTAGTGTATTTCTGCTTCTCTTCATATCCCATTTACTCATCTGATTTTCCATTCTTTCTGTTCATTGGCAATATTATTGTTTCTATCAAAAGGGTTATAGATTTGTGTGTGTGTGTGTGTACTCGGTATTGCTGTGATGTTTGTTGACAATGTGTTTGCCACACTTTTCACAGGCTTGGGTTCACTCAATGGTTATTTAGGCCAGAGCCAGTCAAAAAGTATTTTATTTTAAAGGGGACTGTATAGACCATGGTCCTTCATTTAATACAGTGTCAAAAAGTCACTAAGGTGAAGTGCAAATTATTATGACTAAAATGGATTATGTAACTAATGTTCTATACTGAATTTGACCAAAATTGGTATTACTTGTGTGAAGTGAGACTTGTATGATCAACAAAAAAAAATCAAAGGACATGCCAAGTGAGCGAAGTTAGTGAATATGTTTTCAGTTGCTGACACATGTCATGATGTATGTTCCCGCATAGGTTAGGGGTTAAAGGACCTAGAGTCTCTCAAAATTTTGGAAAGGGAGGCTTAGCCCCACAAAATTTTACTAGTAATTATAGTAGTATATCTCTATATCAACATAACGTCGGGTTAAGTTTTAATTAACATTAGCTGTTAGAACAAGAAAAATGTGCTATTATTATAATTATTTCAGCCGAGAATGACTAAATCATACTTATTATATATCTACATACACTTTAACACACAGAGAGAAGAACACTTTTTCATTCTTTTTTTTTTTTTTTTTGTAATTTGGTAACTGATACTGGTGCAGCTCTAAAATGGAATTAACTATAAATTTACTAGCTAAGCTACCAATCATTAATGCATCTATCCTGTCTCTCCTTCCTCTTTCAGTTTCTGTTTTTGCTATCTAGTTTGTGTTATTTGTCTGCCAAGTGACTTCAGTTTATTTAAAACATGTTATTATTGCTGAGATCCACCAACCCCTCTCTTGTACTGTAATACACAATGCCAAATTTGCTTTACTGTTCGCTTGCCCACCTCAAGACTACCACACCCCACCTCATAGACCGTCCACTCACCCACTTCATAGACCACCCACTCACCTACCTCACAGACCACCCAGTCACCTACCTCATTGACTGCCCACGCACCCACCTCATAGACCTCCCACTCACCCATCCCATAGACCACCCACTCACCCACTTCATAAACCATCCACTCACCATCCCTAGCCTGTCCATCCATCCACTCATCTGTCTCCCTATTTGTGGGCAGGTATATTGGCAGGAACTCCTGTCCTGCTGGCAATACAGAAGATGCGGACAGGCTGGCTTAACCTAATAATGACACTGGTTAGTTTAATGGGGGAAGAAGAGTTTTACACGCTTGTGTACCCCATCATTGCGTGGGTGTTGGATGCCAGACTGGGTAGACTCATGGCTCTTCTCATGGCCATCTCCTTCTATGTCACAGGTAAGTGCAGCCATAAAACAAATTTAGTAGTACTGTACATTAAGGTGTAAAAATCACAATTACTTACATTTTCCTCCAGAGCAGTATGTATGTGACAAAGTCCAATCTGATACATGAAACACTTATGTGGATAAATGACTAATAGCAAAAGCAAGTAGGTCATAGTTCATTCTGGTCAATAGATGTTTTGCATCATGATGTTGAAATGACTAATTTCATACTGGCAAAATATAATGTGCTCGGTATTTTCAAACATATGTTGCATTCTATTTAGTACTGTATTTGTAAATAAACTACTTTCCATCCTAACCCTCTTCCTATCAATATCTGAACCAATTAGTTATAATAACGTAAGAGTTAAGTTTATTTGCTGCTTGTCATTGACAGGATTGGATTTTCAATTACTATTAAGTTATTGCATTGTACAGATTTTTTATCTTTTTTTTTTTTTTTTTTTTTTTGCACATTGTTGCTGAGAAGGACTGGATGTGAGATACAGGCATCCATTTGACCTTACAAGCAAAGCTATAAGGGAGTAGAATTTACTTTTTTTTGTTGTTGTTGTACCCAGGAATATCTTCCTTCCACCTTCAGTACCAGCATATTTATTTGTTTGTTTCTTCCTAAATTTCTAAATTCTTTCTCTTTCTGTGATGCTGACATCTGTTGGGCCCATCATAACCAGGATTGTAGTTTGTGTGATATGAGTGGGAAATAGTGGGTGCACATGTAATAGAAAAAAGTTTGCCATACCTTGTTCATAAGATAAACTTATTGCATACTACTTAACCCTCAGTGTGCATGCACCAGAGGGTTATAGTAGTCATTCTGTCTGTCTGTCTGTCTGTTGCGCTCTGATTTTGGAGATTACTGACAATTAACCATTGGTTAAGTTATGAACTTACTCAGAATAATGATTTAAGACCATTTATTGTGCTACTTTTATTAATTTCAGGCTGATTTTTGAGAAAACGTGAAACTTCAGCTTTGCATAGGTGCCAGATTTGTGGGTAATGCCCCTATCGGCATGACGTAATCACATGAACAAAAATTTCTTGCTGCCTGCTGTGGTTTTGCTTATGCTGGGAAGTTTTTAACCAAGTGCAGAAGTGAAGTTTCGCGTTGAAAATATATACCGTTTACATTTATCGTTTTCATTGCTCGAGTTACATTACCTGATAGAACAGCCAATAAATTATTCTTTTGGTCAGAGATAATTTTGTAATTTCTAGCTATATTGTATAGTAGCGCTGAGTAGCGCTGAGGGTTCACACCTTTGGTGTCCATTACAAGTTGCAACCAAAAGTTTTACAAAGTCTCCCAAGAAGTTAAGTACATGTATGTGCGAATTGTATCATCTGAAACGTTGACTATAAAGTCAGCGCTTATCTAAGTTGGAAGCTAGGCTTATGGTGTCTTTTCTTCAATTTTTTTTCTCCTCTGTTGGCCAGCTTTTTATGGTAGACTCATCTGAGACTAATGCATTTATAAACCCATTGAGCCTAACCCCTCATTTCATATGGACTTGAAGATCTTAGAATCTTCATTTCACACTAATCTCTGTTATTCTAGTGAAAGTACAGTCGAACTTCTGAATAAGGGACAAAATGGGAACATGAGTTTTGTCCATTGTTGAGAGACTGTCCTGTTTCGGAAGCCACACTTATTTGACTTTTTTTTACATCTAATATTTGATTGCGTAAATGTTTGATTATTAATTAGAGAAACTAAATGAATTGAGTGAAATAAATGAATAAAAGGTTACATTACACTTCAATAATTGAACCTATAAATCAACAGTTTTGGAAAAAATCACGTAGATTAGTCTGCTTTAGGGATGAAAATTTTAAGTTAACAATGTTGTCTATAGTAATTCCTAACTCCATGGCTTCTTTAATATGGCCATGATGCTCCAAAAATGAAGTTACATCTTCTAATGCATCTATTGCTTCTTTGAAGCTCTTCAACTTGGTGAAAGAGAAGGAACAGAAGGGTTGTCGTCATCATCACCATCATCATCATCATCTTGCTCAACCAATTGATCTAAGAAGCTGGAATCCTAATCATCTGTCATTCCAGCACACACTGCCAGATCATCATCACCACTCAAATATTCATTCACTGGGCAGGTATCATTTGGTGTTGTTTCTGTGATGAGAGAATGAATTTCAGTTTGAGCATCAGCCTCTAAAAATGGATCTTCCTCATCATTTCCACAGGTGATCACTTCCAAGTCTGCACTGAGGACACCAGCTTTTCTGAAACGTTTGGTTATGGTTTCTGGCGTTACCTCTGACCAAGCTTTGGCTGCCCACTGAATTGCCATTAAAATGTAACAACCTCAGATGCTTTATTACAGCTGTCTATCTTAGCTATAACATGCCTCAACAAAAACGTCGATAATGAGTTTTAAAATTCTTAATAATACCGAGGTCTAATGGCTGGAGCGTAGAGGTGGTGTTAGCTGGTAAAAACAAACATTGATGTGAGAAAACTTTGACGCCAACTCTGATGGATGACAACCTGCATTGTCCATAAGAAGCAAAATGGAGCGATTAGCATGGGCTAACCTACAGTTAAGTTTTCTGAGAATTTCTTCAAGTATTTCAATTGTCATCCAAGCATTTTTTTGGTCAAAATAGTTCACTGGCTGAACAGACTTGTTAAACCGCTGCAAGCACCTTGGATTTTTTGACTTCCATATTACTACTGGCTTCTCTTTAGCACCAGAAGCAGCCACAAAAAAAGCTAGAGTGATTCTCTGCTTGCTTTTTTTACCACCTTTACATTCCTTACTTTTGTTGCCAAAGCCATGATCAGGTAATGCTTGAAAAAAGACAAAAAAAGACCAGACTCATCCATATTCCATATATTGTCCTTATCATAAGCTCGAACAATCTCAGGTAGCCTTTCTTTCCATGACTTCACCGTCTCATTGTGAACATCTCCAGATTCTCCACATATTTTTAAGTATTTTACATTGTATCTTTTCTTCCATTTGTCTAGCCAACCATGAGAAGCCTTAAAATTTGGCATGCCTAAGCGCACAGCAATTTGTTTAGCCTTTTCTGACAATTCTGGACCACCCGGATAAATATTCTTGGAGCAAGCTAAAGAGTACCATTCATATAGAGCTTCAACAAATTCTGATACTCGAGATATCTTTTTTTTGTGTGAGCTCTACTTCCACTAGCATTGGAGTGGTACATAGACAATAAAGAATCTTTATTATTTTTAAAATTTGAGCTATCTGAGTTTTTCCACAAGAAAATAGTGCTCCTAAATCTCTTACATTTGTACCAGGATTTCTTTGGGCATACTTAATAACTTCAACCTTCTTCTCCAGAGACAAGTAATTTCTTTTCTTCCCAGCCTTTTCTGCCATAGTGCAGTTGTGTTGCCCCGGTTACACTCTACAATTACATATTTTTGTGAATGTTTGTGCATTCATGTGATAGGTCAGTTATTCATGGTTCTTTTTTCTTTGTGATTGGTGTCAGTTTTGCATGTTTATTTCCCTTTTTGTGATCCCATTGGCAGTCTATGGAGGGGCTGACCACCACCAGGGACAGTCATAGACTCTCACTCTCTCTCCATTATCCTTATACATGAATTGTTAATTACGATTTAAACTTTAACTGAACAGAAAGGGAATTAATTTTAGCATTGTTGGGTGAACCTAGTTAAGAAGCAGAGGGTCTGACCGTGTGCATGCATTTAGCTATGTAATTTTCTTGACTGTCATCATCTCTGTGTTTTGTGATGTGTGTTCTCACCTCAGTGTGGTCATGGGCTCTGGGATCACCCAGTCATTAACTCACACTACGTTTTGTCATGATGCAACTCATTTTATATAGTATCATGTTACCAACGCTCTGAAGTGGTTCTGTATATAAGTGGCTGCTTTGTTAGACACTTTAGTTCATAATACATTAACTTAATCGGCCAAGCCAATCCATAAATAAAACCGCAGGTGACTGAGTCAGTATTTCAGTTATTTCAGTAGTTAGTTTAGTATGGCTAATCAAATTGTATACGAAGATCTAGAAATTTTGGAAATATCGTCATTTATAAGAGGATACCATGTTTATAAGGATATTTGGTCTCCAGTAAGAGAAGAGTTATTGCTGGTAAAGCAGGAGACAAACAATTCTCATGATAGCAGTGCAGTGGCTATAATGAAAGAAAATGTAGTAGTGGGACATGTACCTTACAATCTGGCCTCAAGTATATCTCACTTTCTTAGGAGGGAATTTAATAAAGCATTTGCGGTAGTTGTTGGAGACAAAGTGAATCGAGGTGCCGGCTACGGGTTAGAAATACCGTGCATCTACCGCCTATACGGACCCAAGAAATACATTAATAAAATGAAATTACTTGTTGATTCATTAAAATTGTCTGGACTATTGTAAATTTAGATACGTTTCAATAAATGTCCATTAAGTGAAGCACTTTTTGTATGGTGTAGTAATTGTGGACATTTTGTTTTGTCCGGAACTCGGAAGGTCCGCATCTCGGAAGCTCTTAATATACAATTTTCAATAAGAAATCAATCCGTAGTTTTGAGTTTGTCCGCTGTAGTGTAGTTGTCCGTTTTCGGAAGGTCCGTTGAGCGAGGTCCGACTGTAACTAAATTTGTGAGCGAGTGGTGAAGTATCAGGAATGTATTAGCTAAATCTAGCCAACAAGGTGTGTGTGTGTGTGTGTGTATCAATTTTGATGACCTGTGGGTATACTAGTGATGCGCTCTAATAGCACAAAATAGCGAAGCGAGCGATGCATGTTCCCTGTAATTGCAGCTATTCCATGCATGCTTGGTGTGGCTACAAAATACTGTCAAAGTGAGAAAACAATAGTGGTAACTTTTTTCTATGATGAAGGCTCCGTGTAGCTGAGACGTTTGTACATTCAACCACAATTTGTACTAAGATACAGTTATTAATTTTGATGTTGTTAATGTTATGTCTGTCTGTTGTTTCATATAGATCCATTGGTGCTTCTATTCTATACCACTGTATGATGAATGCTCCCTGTAGCTGAAACTGTATGATAAAGGCTTCTTGTATTTTTGATTCCACTCACTGATTCCACTCACTGATTCCACTCACTGATTCCAATCACTGATTCCACTCACTGATTCCACTCACTGATTCCACTCACTGATTCCACTCACTGATTCCACTCACTGATTCCACTCTCTTCAAAGCTCTTGACCGAGCGTTTCTAACGTTTTGTCTCTCTTTAGCAGAACTTGTTTCACTGGGCATCGCTACTTCGTACAGCGGGTAAACAAAACAAAATGTTGCTAAAAAGGTTACCTGGCCCGCACAAGTGCGTAGGAGAAAATGTGCACACGTACGCCCACGCAAGAACAAAAACAATTCCTAGACCTAACAAGAACAAATATATATATATATATATATATATATATATATCGCGGACTCATTAATAAGTCAGCTCCGCTCGCTTCGCTGAATAACTTGGCCATGGGGCAGACCTAAATATTTTTACTCCTGTTTACTTCTGCAACCGTCACAATATACTGTATGCATAGCAGCATACCGGTCCCTAAACGACGGCAATTCATCTTTTCAGCACGGTTTCAAGAGGTGAATAGCAGCAGTCAACAAGTGTGCTGTCAAAAGGCAATACGCTTTAACTTGTACACAGTGCCATTCAATGGGGAATCAATGTAGGCTTCACTACGCTGCGGGGTGCTTCAAGAAAACATAGAGGGAAATCATAATAAGGCACTCTTCCTTAGCTGATTACTTGTATAAAGTGAATGTATAAATGTGAACTATTGATGTGTTCAATTTATCATGTAAATCCCTATTCTAGTTTGCTTGCTATTTGTGCTGAAGCACTGCCTGCACTATACTGGTGGTTCTCTCAATAGTGCAGAGGTAGAAAGTGAACAATAGCAAGTGAAGCAAAAAAATTACTATTTGATTTGTCGGCATATTTGCTAGTATGGTACTTTAAAGTGGAACACGTAAAAATAATCAGATAAAATTCTTGCATGTATCTCATCGGCTTCGAGTGGCTTGACTACGGAAACAAGACTTTCCTATATTCCAATTATTCTTTATCTATATCAAATGGTTATAATTATAGTGGATTTTACAATATTTCATTCAGAAATCTAAAGATGCATTTGTACATAACAATTGTGTTCACATTACTAAAAGAAGTATGCTCTTTGTTCATGAAGGTTTCTGAAATTTGGGCAGTTCGTATTGATTATATATTATCACTGGGAATTGCTGGTGGACACACAAGACATGAAATCAATTATTTGGCAGCAAAAGCTTATATTTCTGGAAGTTCTGATCTGCTGGTACACCCAAGTAGTCTCTGCTATATAGTCCCCATACATTTATCTTCTCACCTGTGTGCATACAGATAGTATAATATTTATTCTTTCCTCCCTCCCTCCTATAAGATAATCAGTGGTAACTGATATATAACTGACAGCTCTATTGTTAGTGCATAAGCATGTATCAACTGCTGTTCCTTTACCCATTCTATTCATAGCCTGCATAAAACAACCATGTAAAGAACACATGTAGTTAAAATTGTTATTATGAGTGTTAGTAGTAGCTAGCAAGTGACATCTAAGAGGGACACTACGAGTGGCATGGATGGTGTCATTTTTAGTCTTGTTGGACAGATCTTGACTGATCTTGCCAAAATCTTGCATGGTTCTTGTATCATGAGATCATGCCAGAACTTACATGGTCTTATAAGATCTTGCCATTAGTGTCTGCTCATGAATTTTTTTCCTTCCATCTATCAGCTATGGATTTTTTTAATGATTTTTTTTCTGGATCTTCTACAAGAATAGGAGTTAGAATACAAATTTCAGGTATTTGATTTATTTTTAATCGTTTTTGAAGAAGAGAATAGGAGTATAGATGTTTGTGGAAACTTTTGCTTGACATTGCACTAGCACCTATAGTATTAATCATATCTACTATAATGGCATGTTTTTAATCATTGGTACAATGAAGTTTATCAATGTGTCCTCCAGGTTTTTTGAAAAACATGCTGTGCCTGCCACGCCCACCTTGCCCTCCAGTGGCTCCACTTCACAAGTGCCAGGACTGGAGTTTCCCCTCCCACCACGCCGTGCTCTCTGCCACCATGCCCTGGTACCTCTGGTTCTACACTGCCTTTCACTACAGCGACTACATCCACCACACTCAAGTGGGTGTGGCTTTATTCACAGTTATTGCCCTGTGGTCATTCAGTGTCATGTTTAGCCGCATTTACCTCGGCGTTCATAGTCCAGCTGATGTCTTATCCGGGGGTGTGGTCGGAGGTCTGCTGCTCACAGTGTGGCTACAGGCAAGTTGGCAGCAATGTGTTGGGGAATAGGGGAGGAAAAGGTTTATGTTGCACATACAAGACATGCAGGATCTCAGTGGATACACTGTTTTATCCTAATATATAAATGACTGCGGCTTTTTTCTTCAAAGTAGCAATAGCCATGTATTATAAATGACTCTCTTGTCTGATCCAAGTTCTTTGTATTAACTAATAAGACCTCAGTGAGGAGCAGATCTTGTCAGTTGACAATGATAGTCAAGTATTCTTTGTTTATACTACTGATAAACATGACCCAACATATTGACTTCTTTTGTGGAAGTCCTTCTCACAGTCACTTTCTTAAATAAACTCCAAGACAATTGACATCTTGTACTTGCCATTTAACTAAGCCTGCAGGGAGAGTTTTAGAATTATATTCCAAATACTTAAATGAACACACAGCATAGTCTGCCATCATGTGAAAGATCTGAATTTACTAACAATCTTCAGCTGTTGGTAAAGCATCAGCAGCAGCAACAGCTGTGGTACATGTGTATTTATGAATACGTGAGTCTAGAAAAAGCAACGATGACAGTGTGTGTGTATTCATGAATAATCATAGCTTCGTGTGTACGGTAAGTGTTATCAGTAACCACATTGATCCACGATCGTGTGTAGTAAAGTGAGCCAGGTTGGTAATGATGTGTATATTCATGAATACATGGGCCAAGAAAAGTGAGAAAAAAAGCGGACTGATGAACTAAACTAAGTGGTAGAGGATAAAAATACCTTTATGCTACTGCATTTTTTTATCAAGCGCCACTTTGTGGTGGGGTACTGGTTAGTATCTATATACTTGTGTGTCAGATACAACCATGGTGACAGTGTGTGTTCATAAGCTAAGATTGGAAAAGTGTTGTAATTAACTTGAATAAGTAAAGTGGCATCACATTCAGTAGAAAAGCGATTATTTTTACTATATATATATATATAATAATATAGTACTTATTACATGAGTCAGAGTGTGATATGGCAAATATTTCTCATGAGCCAGAGGCCAAGTGAAAATAAAGCCTGAGGGTGAAACATCTTGCCATATCACTCTGACAAGTGTAATAAGTGGTTTATTCCACACTAGATATCTTTACTACTGTAGTTAGTATACTAGAGGACCCGGTAACTCACAGGGTAAGTTGGTTGTGGGGGACCCCCAGCTGATATTTAAGCAGCTGCTCTAACCCCTCCCCCCTAGATACCTTCACAATGATATATTTAGGTACATGACCCCACAATAGATATTTCATGCCGTTATTTCAGCTGTACTACCAGCTGTACTAGCAAGCTCATTACCCCTGTAGTTATAGCAAGTGGCCAAACTTTTCAATTTTCTTGGTTTTTACAGCTACCTTTCTCCTGTGTACCTGAAACACTGCCAGCTCTCCCATGCCCTGGCAGTGAACCCTGGCAGTGAACCATTATTCCCACATATAGTGCCAATTAATGTTACCACAATTACGTACACCTACTTACCTTGCCATCCCTCCCCAGCTGCTCTTCCATAGCCAGCTCTTTAATGTTACCACAATTATGGTACACCTACTTACCTTGTCAACCCTCCCCAGCAGCTCTTCCATAGCCAGCTAGCTCTAGTAGCTGAGTCCGGAACCCCCCTCCCATCCAGCTTGGGCTGACTGGGGGACACCACCACCGCCCCAGGCCAAGACCACCAGGGGGGGGGGGGGGAGACTCCAATAGTGTAAAATGCAAAATGCAACAACTGCAACAAGTATGCATTGCACAAAACAACAGCTACCCAAATGACAACCACGATGATTTCACAAAAGCAACGGCACTTGAGAGTTCAACAAATTCTTGCTGTATATGAAGCAAGTTGTGCTCTTGGGATCTTTATGTACTCCAGGTATGCGAGATTTTTCCACCTTCCCAGGGTCTTAACTGTGGAGTCCTCCAAGCTTCTAGCTGCCGGCCATGCACCAATTCGGAAACTATGCCCAGAGTATTGACCTGGCTCGACACCTGCTTTTTCCAGTGCATCCTTGACTGCCGCAACTAGACGCTGCCTGGTCAGAGGCTTGCCATCAACGAATCTGAACAGAGGTCCAGCACTTTTACCTCTGCACCACCATGTAGGCCAACATGGTAGCCACTGGACAGAGATCAGATGCCACCCTGCCAATAAAAATGGAAATCCCTTGTCGGAAAGGGTCTGTCTTTGAGGCTTTTATGCGAACTTCTATTCTTGACGGGTGGGCAGGATCGTCAACCATCACATCTCCCCATGACAAGTGACATGAGGCGTCATAACCATCATCTGTTGGCACTGTCAGTTCCCCGATCTGCATAAAGCCAAAGTATGCCAGACAGCATGCCGCCCAAAGCATCACCACATCTGCCTCGTGTGCACGAGAATTCCACACACCTTTTATCTTGCGAAGCAGGTCAGGTGTAATAGGCCTACGCTCACGTTTTGTCACCCCTGCCATGCCCTCAGCACGCTTCACACCCCGCAAGACGTAGTGTAACCTATGCAAGCCAGCAGAAAATGGATCCCCATGACCCTCTGAGATGTGGAGATGACGAACTCCTGCCATGTAGGACTTAATGGTCCTATGGCGGAGTCCTTCTACTGCCAACGCGGCTGCAAAATGGCACAGTGTGTCTTCATCCGCTGTTACTGGAGTTCGACCAGCTGTTGAGCATATTCTCACCCCACAGGCATAAAGTTTATGTGTGGATTCGGCCAAGCCCATCATGTAGAATCTCTGAACAGAGTCACCCAGTCCACTTTGGTCCAATCCGGGGTGTCTCTGACCAGACACTGGAGGAGTCGCTCTGGGATGTGGGTGGCCTCTACCGCTGACTCTGGCACCAGCTGCTGGAACAAAAGGAGAGAGTCCCTCGATAATGCATCAGCTGCGCCATTGTCGCTACCAGGGATGTGCTGACAGACTAATGTCACGTCCCATCGTGCCAAGAAAAACGATAAACACCACATCAGGTGCATTGCCCTGTCCATTTTACTTCTACCTGAGTTCACGATTGCAACTACTGCCATGTTGTCGCATCTGCAAGACACCGTTGCACCTTTCCAGAGGTGCCCCCACATGGCCACTGCCATAACAATCGGCAGCAGCTCCTTCACTGTAATGTGAATCTCTGACTAGCTGTCAGGAAACTTGAGTTGGAACCAGAGACCTGTGGATGTATAGGCCCCGCAACCCCATGCACCTGAAGCATCAGTAGTGAGCACCACTTGTGGCTCTCCCTTAACTACGCTGGCCATCGGGCAAGTTCCATTCCACAATGGCAAAAAACAATGCCACCATTTAAGGTCTGACCGGAAGCCTGCATTCAGCCGCACCCTATGGTGCAAGGCTCTCACCCTGGCTGAAAGGTCAATCATTCGCCGGAGGAAAGACCGGCCTGGTTTAATGACACGACACGCGTGCTGCAAATATCCAATCAATGACAGCAACTCCCTCTTGGTGCAAGACTTCTTTGACTCCCAGTCCCGAATCATGGTACACAGGCGTTCGAGCTTTTCTCGGGGGAGGCTCATCGTCAATGAGGCCGTATCCAACTCTATCCCCAGGAAAATCAATTTGGTGGCAGGGCCCTCAGTCTTTGCCGGGGCTATTGGCACACCCAGCTCCTTGCACCTGGTCAGTGCTCTTTCCAAGGATGTCCCACACTGACATGAGTCTGGTGAACCAAATAGCAAGAAATCGTCCAGGTAGTGGATGCACATCACCTGGTCCATGTTAGCCAAGATCCACAACAGACCATCAGCAATGGCGTTGTACAGCTTTGGCGCTGATCGGAGGCCAAAGGGGAGCACCTTATCTACATAGGAGTGGCCCCGCCACTGCATACCCAAAAGGTGCCGGTCATCAGGATGAACCGGCACTGTCCTAAATGCCCCTGAAACATCAAATTTTGCTAGATTCGCCCCCTGCCCCAACTCCAGGACCTTGTGACAGGCGGAATCCACCGACGTATACTGCAAACTGCATAACCCTGGGTCAATACCATCATTAACACTATTCCCAGCAGGAAATGAAAGGTCCACGATTAACCTCCACTTTCCCGATGCATGACCTTTCGGGACCAGCCCAAAACGGTTCACATGGATAAGTTTAGCGTGAGAAGGATCAACCGGCCCGAGTATCCTACCAGCAGCCACTTCAGTGTCAATGAACTCGTCTATCACGCTAGGCCTCTCACTTGTGGAAGACATGTTTGACACAGCACTCAAACACTTGGCTGATCCATAACTGTAGCCAATTCTGAAGCCGTGACGAAGGCCCTCCACTAAGTACGCGTGATAGTACTGATCTGGATGTGCTGCCAGTTGCCTGTCCCACTCGCTGACCAGCATTGGTGTCACTACCTGACTCCAACCTGGAATGCCAGGCCACTGCGTCGGACTTAACGGCAACTTTTCACTGATGACCTGCAAGTCTGCCGTGTACTCATAATCACCACCGAGAGCCCCTGCAACGAGACACCATCAATGCACACCCATAATCCACTCTCATGAGCAACAAAAAACAAAAACAACAACAACAACAAAACAAACCCTAATCCCAATCTGACCTATACGCCCTGAGCGCAGTTATCCCCCCTAGCCCCCCCAAATTACTAGCCTTACGCTCCTATGTAACCTCTACCTCCTGGAACTATTGCCCCTTCCCCCCCCCTCCCTCCCCACCCCTTACTACCAAACTCTTTTCTCTCTTTTTTTTTTTTTTTTTAAATCATCATAAGGAGAATAACTATACGCGAACTCATAGCACAACAAAGTTCAACACAATAGCAATAGAATGTCCCTGCACCGAGATCAATTGAGGTTACGACGACTCTCCTCCCCAGGCGGCGCTTCTAACGCAGTAGGGCAAAACCTCCTGGCATGATCCCCACCACGCCGGGCACAGCAGTGAGAGAAACGGCACGGCACTGACGCACAAGGCCTGCCGTTGTTCCAAGAGAAGCAGGCCTGTACCCTCCTTCTCTTCTGCCTCTGAGGAGCCAAAGGCAAGGGCACTGGAGGTGTCGGCTCTCGACCATGGCTTGTGTAAATAAGCACTGATTCAACAGGAAATCAGCCTGTTTCATTGCCTGCCGAGTAGCTGTGCCTCAGCAACACTGTAGCTCCTCCACCAGCCAGATGTAGCCCTATTCTGGCAGGACATCACAGTGGCCAGGTGCCCCCACAGAGCCACAGCCTTCTCCATAGGAGCCACTCACCACCCCTGCTACTGGGCAAAGCTGGCCACCCAAGCATCCTGATGGCAACTTCCACCCTAGATATCTTCACAATGATATCTTTAGGTACATGACCCCACAATAGATATTTCATGCTGTTATTTCAGCTGTACTACCAGCTACTACCAGCTGTACTACACAAGCTCATTACCCCTGTAGTTATAGCAAGTGGCCAAACTTTTCAATGGTTTTTACAGCTATCTTTCTCCAGTGTACCCTGCTCAACAGGGTAGAGCAGCTGCTAAAACATCAGTTGGGGGTATAGGTAGCCCCTACAACCAACTTTACACTGTGAGTTACCCTTCTCTAGCACTAACTACTAGTAAAGATATCTAGTGTGAAATAAACCACTTATTACACTTGTGAGGGTGATGTGCCTAGTACTCTGGCTTGTGAAAATAAATTAGCCTGCTCATGAAATATTTCCGCCATATCACACCTGACTCATGTAATAAGTACTATATATAATACTTATAGCACGAGTCAGAGTACAATATGGGAAAATATTTTACGAGCACGCAAAATATTTTCACGAGCCAAAGGCGAGTGAAAATGTGGCGTGAGAGTAAAATATCATTCCCATATTGTACGACGAGTGTGATAAGTGATTTATTGCTTCTTTGAAATTTTTCTCAACCGGTTACAATACAATTTTCATTGATTTGACTCGCTACGCGCGCGCTACAAGTAGCGTACAATATAAACCGTACAATATGAGAGAATACAGAACGCTCGCGTGATGCGGAAATATTCAAGTAAAAATATCAAAGCTGCAATAATATATATATATATATATATATATATAATTTGGCTCAAAGAATATTTGTCAAGTATTATGGATAAAATTTATGATTCAGTTTGCTGAATTTATAACCAGCAACACCTACTAAGGCTTGTGATTTCTATGAAACACCACACTGGTGCTAATATTGACGATCCTTTACCCAATGATGTATTTCTTGTCTTATAAAATGACCCCTTACCTTGTGTTTACTCATTGTACAGTGCGATGTCCCGCTGGACCACTTCTTACGCCATCATTCCAGCAGCATCTTCCTCTACTTCCCCATTGCTCTTACATTGCTCTATTTGCACCCTGACCCCAAACCTGCATCCATAATCTACAAAGACTCAGTCACACTTGTGGGCGTGTTTGGAGGTGTGGTGTTAACATACTGGTTATGTCCTACTCCAATTCCAGCACTTTTGGAAGATTATCATGGTAAGATGGGTATTAGTAGTCTCTCCCCAAATTTAATGTTTAGTTATATTGGATAATTGCCAATGAATATCAGTTTTGCAATAGATTCACAAAACTATTTACTATGGGCAAGTGAATAGGCTAGAGATACATTTATCAAAATGTAGCATCACAACATTGTGTACTGATATTTTCAGCTTTTGCTTGACTACTTATATTTTAAAGTGTGTGTCAAATAATAATCTAACTTTTTTAATCCTTAGCTAATGTTGTTGTTTTTGTTTTGTTTTTTGTTTTTTTAAATTAAAGTGTTCTGATAATTAAAAGTTGCACAAAGAGCAATAGTCCCTCTCTTTATATTACATAACTGAATTATCCCTTGTTAACTCAACCTAGTCAAATCTAATCATGCTTTTATTGCTACTTCTGTCTCTGGTGTGTAGGTGAGAGTGTGTGGGTGATAGTGAAGTGCAGCTTGGCCAGGTACGTGGTGGGAGTCGTGCTAATACTCTTTGTCAAGATAGTCGCCAGTACTGTGTTGAAGGAGTTGCTCATGCAGCTGTGTCATAAGATGGGCGTGGCCAATGTAGTGTGCAACAAAAGAGTGTCTGAACTCAACGGTGAGAAAATTCACTTTTCTTCCCATTTCATTGCTCTGGACAAGGTGAAGATGAAATTGTAGTCAGTGTTAACAGAATATAATATGTCAATGTGTGTGTTTAGCCACACCCACAGAGTGGTCGTGAGTCTGTGGTTGACATCGCAATGCCAGTGCAGCTAATCACGTACATCTTCATATCGGCGACAGTGTTTTGTGGGAACCCCTATGTCTACATCATATTGGGGGTGTAGAACATGAAGCAGTGTATACACTTGTGTCATGGCTGGCCATCAGTTTGCTTTTCAGCAGTCACTCACTATTCCATTTTTCAACTAGAGAATCATATAAGTTCATTATAACATTGGGCTCTTTTTTAAAGTCTAGTATATCTAACAAAATTTACATCAATATTGTCATTTTCTGCCAAAATAACGCATTATCTTCTGTTAAGACAACAACTTAACTCAGGAGTCACACTGCTGGGTTAGGTTTTAAATATACATTTATTATTGGCTGTATTTTCAGAAGCATTTGACACTCGTGACTTGTAATAAAAATGTCTGATGTGCACACAAGAACTGTTACAGAATGGCTATAGTAGATATAGAAATAAAGAAACAGAATTATTCTACCTGGCTGGTTTAGCCTCCAGAAGTTTCTCTTGTTGTGCCTTTCTCTCCATTTCTTTCCTAGCCTGAGTCTCTCTCTGAACACGGCCCTCTTTCAATTTCACTGCCCGAGACTGCAATAAAAAAAAGTATTCTGTCACACATAAAGAGCTATATCTTCAATAAAGTATAATTACAACTCTAAAATTTCCATTCATCTTGTGTACTGAAATTGTATTAAAAAAGAGAGCCTTTTTTTTTTTTTTTTTAAACAAATTCCACTTACTAGGAAAGAAAATGCAATGGTTAGCAGTAACACCAGAAATAGGTGGTTGAGGAAGTTGATAACTAAATTAACTGTCCTAAAATGTCCTGGGGTGGGAAACACTACTGTATTTCACCACACCCATTTTAAACCCATACTACTTTGATGCACATGTCTATATGAAAGTTCACACTGATTAGTGTTCTGTCATGCACAATTGTAATCTTGATACTCATAGAATTCAACTTTAGCTATTGTACTAAATTAACTTCACAAAATCTAGGGGTGGGGGAGGGGATCTGAGGGTGCCACTACCTCAGTGTCTTATTTTCACAACTTCAATCCTTACTGTTTCTTGATACCCACACCAATAAGCTTTCTACTTGAGACGTCTGTTATATTTAAATCTCCACCCAAGTACAACACTTCATTTATCTAAGTCACAACATTACTCAAGTATATTCTGGTTAACTCAGCATTGAAATGATAAAAGTAAAAATGTGCTTACAATAACAACACTTACTATGGAAATGGTAGAGGTGTAGCACGTTCATAAAATTAACTACCATTCCACTGAAGTGCCAACTTGTTTGTACATAACTATTGTTTGGACAATTCTTACTTACAATTTTTTTTTCGGTGTAATTAATTTCTTTCTAAGCTTGACTACTATTTTATTGCTCACATTGGATAAAAATAATAAAGCATATTATATAGTATCATTTTGGGATAATATAATTGTTGTAATAATAATGGTTTTTACAAATACCACAAGTGATTATACTCCTTAAAGAAAATACAATTTAAGCTTAATCCTAGCCCCTGCTAATTAACTGACCTGGAGTCGCTTGACCTTCTTTGAGAGCACTTGCATCTGCCTGTTGAGTGCCACCAACTTAGCCTTGTATGTGGGAACTTTCTGTAACTGTGGAGACAAAAATTATGCAATGAAAAGCAGTCATCTTCAAAAATAATATCAATTTTTACTAAGTCAAGTGACAGAGGTAAATTAATTAATCAAAGATTTAGGTGCCATTGGAATCACCTGAAGTTTATAGCTGCAAAATTAATCAGAACAGCCAAAGAACTATGTAAGACACAGAATAATCATGCCCTACCAATGTGATATGAATTTAGATTTCTGAGACCTAATGCAGGATTTACAATAATACCCAGCTAACATAATAAGCTATTCCAAACATCACATTCCCATTCCACTGACTGTCCCTAAGCACAGTTTTATGATTTAGAATCGTCAGATCACAAATTGACCAGTACTTGTGGTGGTAGTGAGCCAGTCATTTGTTATTGGCAGTAGATTTGGATATTTGTACATCCTGTCTTATTTTCAGGGTGGGGGACCGAAGATTAAATGTTGTCAAGTGAATATTTGGTTCTAACTCTCAGTTGATGATGTGGATATTTGTTGTCTTGTTTGTTTGTTTGTTTGTTTATGTGTGGTGTAAAATGCTATTTTGATGACAAAATATTTTATCTGGCGTCAGCAAGACCCTCCAGAAATTCTCAAGCACTTGTGTGCTTAACCCTTGACCCCCAGCATAAGTGGTTGTTGTGTGGGCTCATTAGCTACCAAGGTGACAGCCAAGCCATCAATACTGAGGTCTGCAGCCCACTGGCTTCAAGAATACAGCACCAGCAACTCATCCCTCCAAAACTGTGGTTTAGCATGTGCTGGTCACGATGGTTAACCTCAAAGTGCGCAGTGGCCAGGTGACAATTACATTTACAAGTCTGGGCAACAAAATGGAAAATTGTGCAAGTAGAATTGAACTATATAGCTCATTCAGCTTAGGATTGTAACTTAAGTTTTCAGCCGATGAATTTTTTTTTCGTAATGAGACGTTAGGGGGTAAAGAGAAAGACTATCAAACTTAAGTGTACAGAAATGTCAAATAATGGCTTTAGAATAAAGCACCCCAAGTTTAATGTTAACACTAATCATGGTTGAAATAGCCCATGCTGATACGTTCACTGACTGCCTTTGATGAGCAGGAATACAGGAATGATAGGAAATTATCTGCTGTAGTTCTGGTCTCTTCTTGCTATCTAGTTGTAATTAAATAAATTACCACTGCTACACAGAGCTTTGTACGCTGTTGGGTGACAGGCCTCCATAACTATGACTGTTACTATACCTACATTCCCCCCACCCCTTTACACTCAGCACTGTTCAATGGTGATGCTCATTTCAGTTCACCAGAGCTAATGAGCAAACTATCATGCCATATGCAGCAATCCTCATCACTCTACAATATCTGCTCCTCATTAGTGCAATCCATAATAACCTGTGTTCGGAACACGTTCCCCAATTAGAGCACTCCCACATTGACAGTACTCCTAGTTCATATACGAGTGTATGTATGTGTGTGCATAAGCACACTCACAATGCTGGTGATCCGTGCTGCTCCTGTCATCTCCTCCAGGCCAGTTCTCTTGTCCTGAATGGATCTCAACATCTCTTCCTGATTCACTCTAAGAACAATAAAATTAAAAATAATAAATAAATAAATAAACAAATACCATGTACACCCACCAATACCATGTACACCCACCAATACCATGTGCACCCACCAATACCATGTGCACCCACCAATACCATGTGCACCCACCAATACCATGTACACCCACCAATACCATGTGCACCCACCAATACCATGTGCACCCACCAATACCATGTGCACCCACCAATACCATGTGCACCCACCAATACCATATGTACACCCACCAATACCATGTGTACATCCACCAATACCATGTACACCCACCAATACCATGTGCACCCACCATACCATGTGCACCCACCAATACCATGTGTACCCACCAATACCATGTGCACCCACCAATGCCCCCATGTACACCCACCAATACTATGTGCACCCACCAATACCATGTGTACCCACCAATACCATGTGCACCCACCAATAACATGTGCGCCCACCAATAACATGTACATCTGACCAAATACCGTCTATACACATCGTTTATACACTTATCTAATACACACCTTAAATACCATGCACACTAACCTACATATACCCCCACTACACCCAATGAGTACCACGCCCACCTACCCCAGACTAACGAGACAGACTCACGTGAGTTCTCTGAGACTATCTTGCACGCGCAGCAGCTCTGGCTGGAAGATGTGCAGGAATCCATCACAAAGCTGCTGCACAGTATTCTCATTAAACAGGTCCAGACTCTGCAAGCGATTGTCAGCAAGCACAGTAGCAGGAACTACAGTGGCAGTAGCCGCAGTAGTAATTGTAGTAGTATCATCAGTAGTGACAGCAGGTGGATCCATGGCAGTGTCAGATTCTTGAGCGGGGTTAGCCAAAGTGAGCTCAGCTGATGAGGCTTGATCTTCAGTAGCCATGGGATAGCGAGTCGTTATCTAGTGACCCTTTACCTATAATGAAATATGACCACTAACAAACAAACTTAATGAACAAGTGTCAGCAGTCAGATATGTCAACATTGAGTCAAAACACCTTGCCATTCAAAACATAGCATGATAAAAAATAACTGTTTCAGGATTCAATTTGAGGGCCAGGATTTATCTCATCCACGCCTGGGAACAAAAAATAAGAGGAAATGAATAATATATATATATATATATATATATATAATATTTAGAATGTAGCTAGTCACATGCAGTAATCTGATTGGTCAGTCACGTGGATCTATTCAAGTAGTTTCATGCTCAGAAATTGAGTAAATTGGATGCTTGTTGCTACGCTCTAGGCTTTACTGTCCCAAACTTTTAAATTTGTTTCTTTAGGTTTAGCCTTTGCTACATTTTAAAACAGTTAGATTTGGACATCGCGAATCGGAAACACTTAAAATCTTTGGCCACAGCTCGAGGATTCACGAATCCTACTCTAACTTATAGAACATATATACCGAATTCATATCACTTTTACAAGCATATTAACAAACTGTATAAATTACATGTTAATATTTTGTCGTCATCCCTTACTTCTGTGCCACTATCATTAGCAGATATACAGACGAGATGTCTACAATGTGTGAACTGGTATGGCTGCTACCTTCCAACCCAGGAATCTTGCCAGTCACACACAAACATGTACACGTGAGAAAATTTTTAAATGGCACTACCATCTTGTTCCCCTACTTACTACAACAAACACACACCATATCACACTGCCTCAAAAATAGCCAGGGCTCACTGACGGGTTGTTTGTAACAACCACTGGACATGCTCGGTTAAATCATAGAGACCATGGTCAGTGAATTGAGCTGCACAACATCAACTCCCACTGGTGAGGGTTAATGAGGTTATGACTACTACTCACACAGGACCTATAATAGGCAGTGCCAAGCTCTATCATTTATTCAACAACCTCTATGATTACATAGCTGTGAGAAAGAAGTGGGTGACAGCTGAAATGGTAGCCATGCAATATTTCCTTATATAATCACATTGGAATCACACAAGATACTACAATAAATCAATCAATTTATCCATGTCAAGAGGTAAAAACACACAAGGCTGTGTGGGTTGTCATAGCTTAGAGGCATTTCCTGGGTCCAATTATCTGGAAATAAGTAATTTATTAGATGTATTCTCTCTCTTTCACAGGCTTTTAAAACTATACAGAATTAAAAACATTTGGTCGTCACCAGGAATCAAACCCAGGACCACTTGCTTAATACACAAGCACTCTGTGAAGTAATTTATTCACATTATATCAGCTAGTGCGTGTGTTTGTGTGTTGCATGTGTGTTTGTGTATGTGCATATAATGTATAACTTATTTTTTAAATCAGCCATGTTCACAAAAAGTAACATCTATTTACACGACCTGGCTTAAACTGCATTCCTTACACCCATCAACTATTCCAGCCACTGCTCCTTTAATCCCTATTACCAGACTCTTCTACCACAGGAAACCACCCACTTCTCCAAGCAAGTCATGCCAAGTCACTAGAACACTAGACCCACTACTAAGGCATGTGCAGAATGCTATACCAATAAAGTATCCCTGTACAACCCTTGCCTTCAACCATGTGAATTAGTAAGACTGGAAACCACAAGTTTGGGTTGGCAGTGACCACAAATAATAATGGAATTTCAACAACTGGCAAGCTACTGGGGATGGGATGACAACTGTGCACGACCTCACACACATACACACACACAAGCATTCAAGCATACACCATCACACACACACATACATAAACACCTGGTATCAAATGTTGGGCTATCCAACCACAAGCCGCAGCCAATCAATGTAGGAGTGGCAACTAAACACAGCCTGTAAGACCACCCATATCACTATCACACACCTCTCTCTGCTGTCCAATTTGCCCTTACCTCCTCCGCCTCTCTCTTGGCTGTCCCTTCCTCCCCTATACCTCTTCCACTTCCTTTCATTTGTATCTCTACAATGTTACAAAAAATACTCAACAAATTGAGGCAAGTGGAGTCTTCAAATCAGTTCATGAATAAACCACACCTCCAGGCAACAAATACGCAAGTTAAGCTGCAGTTCCTTTATTTGAAGTGGAGAAAGCGTGTGAATGTGAGGGTTGCTTTACCTGATGCCATATTAGGACGATAACCTCAAATCAACTGAGACTCCTAGCTACATCTTGACCCCCCCCCCCCCCCCCCCCCAATACCAAACTCATACCACCAGTACAGTTGCTATGCCCACAAAAGTGCCTGCTGGATGGGCAAAAGAAGACCAGAGAATTTCACACGGACAGCAAGCAGCGATTGTGTAGCTTGTATATAATGTGCGTATGCAATTGTGCACAATAATTGTGTGCTCAAGATCTAAAGTGGTACACACGCATACTTGTATCAACATCACTGTGCCGTGGTATGCCTGTAAAAACATCAAGCACACACAAACGTACACACCACAGGAATCCCAACAAGTCTTGTCATCCCATGACACTCCTAGGATGAAGTGTATGAATGTACAAAGATACTCTGTTACAACCTTTTCTTCAGGAATCAATACACTTGATGAACCCTCATTGAAACCCTACTACTGCTACAACAAGCATGCTAATAGCCAGCTAATCACATCTAGGTAATTGTGGTTTAACACCACATTTTTATGGGTTTGAAAAAAACAACACATTTTCACAGGGTGAGATGGGCATCACTTGGGGGGCACTGTACTGCCCGTGTTGGCAAACCCCATTATGAGCAACCACTAAGCCACAAGTGGATGGAGTGCCAGGCATCCGCCCGAGGGTGAGGGTTGGGGAAAAGAGGCAAGGAAGGAAGGAAGAAGATTTGTAGAGGAGTCTGTGTCCATATCTTAGTGCCTTCATATCATACACCAAAAATTTATGTCGAAGATTTCCTTCTTTAAAAAATTTTGAGGACATAGATTTTATGGATTTAATATGGACATTAACTCTCAAAATGATACCAAATACAGCACATATGCACACACACACACACACACACACACACATACACACACACATACACTACCGGCTGTTAGTCCCACCAACTGGCCTAGTGGGAAGATAACTCCCACTACAAATACCTCTTTATAGCATTCCAGAAAGGTACTTCACAGCAGTCCCAGGGACACAAGCCATTATCACCCCAAGCCAAGCTATCTCCCTGGGAGGCTCTCATTCCATCACATGGAGACAGTCTCCTCTGCACCAGCCAGGCTCAACAATCACCGCAACATTAGACCAGATATTCCAAGCATGCTCTCTCAGGACTACACTAGCCACTGGGGATTAGGTGACACCTATACCCCGGAATCAGAGGCAGTAAGAAATGCACACAAAATAAATAAATAAATAATTATAAGAATAATATCAACTAATGATAATTTCAATGTTTGTAGCAGGTAATCAAGAGGAACTAAAGAATTAAAGAGACTGTAAAAAAATTGTTCCACTATATATTCAAGGAAATGGAGTGTGTCGATAACATCAACACTTGCAAACTGCATTGATTCAGGCAGAAACGTTGTGCTGAAAGTGAAGTCCTGGTTCCATGTGCACACACACACACACACACACACACACACTATCTCTGAAGCTCGGTAAAGCTCATTCATTGGATCAATAGAATCCCACTGTGATACAAACTTGGCAGTGAAGAGTGAAGTAACATAATGCAGTCAGGCACAAACAACCACAAAACTTCACCAATGCTCACAATACCAAGCCCTCCAAACCACCATTTCAAACAAACACACACACACACACACAGAAGAGGCACAGTAATGAAATTCCTAAGAACACTAATTATTTGCAGTAAGTCACACTACACTTATGACAGTGTAGTCTACTGGACAATCTGTAGCCGAGACTTTCCTGGCAACCAACCAATAGAAACACACATTAGAAAAGGACCTAATACCAGAGTTTCTACGCAACCAACCCTCAGTACTCACATCCTTGAGTACTCTCTCATTCTGCTCACTAATCGCTGGCCTTCCTAGGGCTGCTCCACACAGTGGGCAACAATAAGTGAAACCTGTAAAAGGTCGCAGCTAAAGGTCTTCCAGAACACCATTCCCAGCTCTTGGAACAAGAGAATAGAATACATACATACATAAGTGTGTAAGATCAGGTCCAGCACTGGAATAGTGATAAGGTTGGGTCAACTTGGGATAGTCATAAGGTTAGGTCAATTTGGAACAGTGATAGGGTTGGGTCAACTTGGAATAGCGATGAGGTCGGGTCAATTTGGGATAGTGATAAGGTTAGGTCAACTTGGGATAGTGATAAGGTTAGGTCAACTTGGGATAGTGATAAGGTTAGGTCAACTTGGAACAGTGATAGGGTTGGGTCAACTTGGAATAGTGATAAGGTCGGGTCAACTTGGAATAGTGATGAGGTTGGGTCAACTTGGAATAGTGATAAGGTCGGGTCAACTTGGAATAGTGATAAGGTCGGGTCAACTTGGAATAGTGATGAGGTCGGATCAACTTGGAACAGTGATAGGGTTGGGTCAACTTGGAATAGTGATAAGGTCGGGTCAACTTGGAATAGTGATAAGGTCGGGTCAACTTGGAATAGTGATAAGGTCGGGTCAACTTGGAATAGTGATAAGGTCGGGTCAACTTGGAATAGTGATAAGGTCGGGTCAACTTGGAATAGTGATAAGGTCGGGTCAACTTGGTGATAAGGTCGGGTCAACTTGGAATCGTGATAAGGTCGGGTCAACTTGGAATAGTGATGAGGTCGGGTCAACTTGGAATAGTGATAAGGTCGGGTCAACTTGGAATAGTGATGAGGTCGGGTCAACTTGAAATAGTGATGAGGTCGGGTCAACTTGGAATAGTGATAAGGTCGGGTAAACTTGGAATAGTGGTAAGGTCGGGTCAACTTGGAATAGTGATAAGGTCGGGTCAACTTGGAATAGTGATAAGGTCGTGTCAACTTGGAACAGTGATGAGGTTGGGTCAACTTGGAATAGTGATGAGGTTGGGTCAACTTGGAATAGTGATAAGGTCGGGTCAACTTGGAATGGTAAGGTCGGGTCAACTTGGAATAGTGGTAAGGTCGGGTCAACTTGGAATAGTGATAAGGTCGGGTCAACTTGGAATAGTGATAAGGTCGGGTCAACTTGGAATAGTGATAAGGTCGGGTCAACTTGGAATAGTGATAAGGTCGGGTCAACTTAGAATAGTGATAAGGTCGGGTCAACTTGGAACAGTGATAAGGTCGGGTCAACTTGGAATAGTGATAAGGTCGGGTCAACTTAGTGATAAGGTCGGGTCAACTTGGAATAGTGATAAGGTCGGGTCAACTTGGAATAGTGATAAGGTCGGGTCAACTTGGAATAGTGATAAGGTCGGGTCAACTTGGAATAGTGATAAGGTCGGGTCAACTTGGAATAGTGATAAGGTCGGGTCAACTTGGAACAGTGATAAGGTCGGGTCAACTTGGAATAGTGATAAGGTCGGGTCAACTTGGAATAGTGGTAAGGTCGGGTCAACTTGGAATAGTGGTAAGGTCGAGCCAACTTGGAATAGTGATAGGGGTTGGGTCAACTTGGAATAGTGATAAGGATTAGTGATAGGGTTGGGTCAACCTTGGATGATGGCCATTAAATTGATACTCAAGAGCTGTGTGACTAGCCTAGACTCTGTTGTTGTCTATGTCTATTTATTTGTTTATTCCCTGAACACACTGAATATCCTCCTAATTGCTGCATATATCTTCTTGGTGGTACAATGATACCAGTAGTGGAACAAAGAATTCATTTAAAATACTTATGACTATATAGAAATGATAGCCTCAGGCATCACGTCTTCACTGCAAGTTGTAGCTTATGAACATTATTTCTCACATGATGAGACAAGGCATTCACACTGTGAAACTAAATGATATGACATGACGCCAATGTTACCTATAATTTTATAACTGAATTTTCTTCTCCAATCCCTAATACAAAGCAACCAACATACAAAAATTGCTTACAATGCTTCTCTGGTTCTGAATGTTAATAAATGTCCCAGTTCTTTGTCAGCTTTCCACATTACAAATGCTATGTCAAAACAAATTGTATCATCCATGTTAAAATTTCACACATACACAAGTATGATCGTAGATAGAAATTCCTACAATGGGTGAAAAATGTGAAAACCGCAACAAATACCCTGAAAATAGATAATTGCACATAGGACCCTTGAGTTAACCACTAGTGCTCTGGCTGCTGAGGTATGACGACTCAAAACTTACGAACCTCACACATCTAACTCTTAGACCGTTGAATAAGCTACAATCTTATATTTAGCTAACAGACCGAATGTGTTTTCCTCCTAAATAGGTTAATTATTGCAGTTCTGCCACTCTTAAATCCTAAGAAGATGCAATCACTAAAGCTTTGACATGGTTAATATGTGCTGGTGAAAAATATGTGCTGGTGAAAAATATATGTGCTGGTGAAAAATATATGGTGCCAACAGAATTATTAAATGTATGTAAATACATAAGACATAAAGTAGTAAGCCACACTTTAATTTATCAAGTTTGTCCAGTGAGCCTGCACTCTAGAAACTTTAGCTAGATAATGTAACCTCGCATAACTGGAATATTTGTGCTGAGTAGTGTAACAATATATCAAGTCCTCCCCCACACAATAAGCCTTCGCTAGTTTTTCCATGCAAGACATCCTCCTCCACTCGTCTAGGCCACAAGTATCTCTTAGGGAAACGAGCGTAAAAGCTCCTAGGAAGTCCTACACTAACTTTGTTACCCGATACGATGCAAGCATGCACACACACCGCCAAGAGTTGCAACGTTACGGACAGCGACACACCCCACGGAAAAAAATACCGCAAGAATTTCAATCTGCACGGCTTCGACTTCAAGCGTATAAAAGATTGTCGCGAGCTAACAAAACTATTTCTTAAGTTTTTAATTTCATGTTTCTTTTCCTTGTAGGAATTGCTGCGGCGCAAGAAAGAAAAACAGCTCCCTCCAGATACGCCGTGAACTGCTCCTCTAAACGGTAAATGGTATCGCCCAGAGACTAGAATGATGCAGATGCTGTAGACAAAAGCTGTGGAAAGTGCGGCAAATGTTATGCTGTCTTCGCGGATTCTGTAGTGAAGGTTTACGCAAGGTATGTACGCATAACTATTATTATTATGAATAATTTGTTTCTAATCGGTTTGCTTGCTTTTTAATCTGCCATTGCAAAAGGGGAATATTCGCGAAAAACGATCTCAGTATCACAAAAGCAAAAACAAAACCCTTAACTTTTTAGACCTGAAACCACTAAGAGGGGGTCCTTGGGCTTCTTACCACACTAAACCCACTTGAGAAGAATGGAGGCTGGGAATTGTTTACAGCAGTAGTCTTAGCAAGGGCTAACAGGTGTAAATCGAGCATGGGAAAATGAGTCCTATTTCCCATTGGTAGAAGTTTCGAAGTGGGACTGCATATTGCGAACAAATATTTAGCAGTATTTTTTTATGTGGTTTCTAATACTGGACGCAATGCACTCATTAGGAAGCAATGTTTCCTACCTTGGCAATGCTATCACTACTTGGCATGCACTGAATACATGCATGCTCAATCGTGGGCCGGGAAATTGGCTGGCTGCCGCGATTGGTTGGCTGCCACACACACTTAAGCCAGTAGCCATTAAAATTTGGTCTCCAAGGAATGTCAACACCAAATACTCTCGTTGGCAAGCAGATGAACTACTACAGATAGACTTGGTAGATTGTAGGTGGGTCTCTCCACTTCACAAGGAGTCTAGGAAGCTATAATATACTGGGCAAAAAAAAAAAGTAGAAAAAAAGCAACTGATGGAACTGTTTGAACAAGTGGGGAACAGGGTAATGCTATTAGGAGATCCGGCTTCAAACAAAGATACAAACTTTACAGACTACAAACTTGTAAACAGTGAGGAAGTTTCAATTTTAACATTGTCCTTGTGTGTATACATTAGTACGTTATGTGTGTGTGATGTATGTACGAAACCTTGCTGATAAGAACACTTGCTATGTTCAACAACTAACTGTTTAGCCATCAATAAACATCACAAAGTCCTTACTGAACACTAGCTGTTGCATGGGAAGGGTATGCGTTGTCTACAGTACCAGAAGACCGCAAGTGGCGAGATGTAGTGAGCCCTAGTCGGTGTTTTTTACAACATTCCATATATGGCATCCCTTTCAAGATAGAGGGAGGGACTGGGCACAGACCTGTATGATGGACAAATGACTCTAGATTGCCAACAGAAATTCCTCCCAGGATGAAACCTCAAAGTTGATACAAGCACGAACGCAGCAAATTGGCATAGAGAAGTCCTATTCCAACCGCTCTCATAGTTTCTCATGGACCTGCTATATGTAAGGTGTGTGTGTGTGTGTGTGTGTGTGTGTGTGAAATATTTTCACGAATTCACACACACACACACACACACATACACACACTTCTCAGTTTCCTATTGGAACCTTCAACCTGAAGATACTCTTGTTACCTTTGGATGTAATGGATCACAAGTAAGGCAAGGCAAGGCACTGGTGGATGAAGTGGCTGGCTGTTGTGACTGACTACTCATGCTCGTGTGCCGCATAGCTCCATGTGGGGGTGTATGGTGGGGGCTGCATTCTTACGCTAATGGCTTGGCTCGGCACAGACACACACCATTAGCTGCAGCGAACTAACTGGAACACCACACACACACACACATCACATCATGTAGTATGTTTGTATTTAGTTGCTTGAGGTGCTTCCTTCATCAAAACTACGGAACTGGAACATGACAGCTAAAGCACTACTTCAACATGGCAAATACCTTCTGGTAGCTACCACTACCGCCTACAACAACTCTCCTCTGTGTTGTGATGAGCATACAGGCCATGGGTTGTGGTGCTGCATAGTCACACCATTACCTGTGCACCTGTGTGCCCATGGCAAGCAGAGAGAAGCCGCACCACTTGTCCCTGCCTGCCAGAGGAAAACATAGCTTGGATGCCATAGGAGGCAGTTTATGTTATTCATGCAATACTTGTAAAATGTCTTTACACATAGTGGGACTTGATAAAACTCTCTGTTCACTGCATTTCTTGTAATATATTTTGACAGTTTCAAACACTGCCCAAGCAGAGAAGTAATAGCAATGTCATTATGCATGATGCTGATGCATAAGACCATGGAAGTAAAAGCACATGCTTTTTTCCCCTTCTTCCTGAAATATGGGTGGGAAAGGCACTCCCAAGTGCAGCACATTGAAGTCATACATTTAGCATCTAGATAAACAAACATCAGAGTTGTCTCACTTATTGAGAAATATGATGAGTGCTTTCATCAATGGTTGATAGAGCTGAATTAGATGAGCAAGTGGTCAAATAGCAGTCTAGCCTACTAGCTGATCAGTAGATACAATGACACTAGGCAGTCTAACCTACGAGCTGATCAGTGGATCCAGTGCTACTAGGCAGTCTAACGATCAGTGGATCCAGTGCTACTAGGCAGTCTTAACCTACTAGTTGATCAGTGGATCCAGTGCTACTAGGCAGTCTAACCTACGAACTGATCAGTGGATCCAGTGCTACTAAGGCAGTCTAGCCTACGAGCGGATTCATGCATGTCGTGGCTGTGATATCCCATACACATTATTGAGGATTAAAGCTAGTATAGCTAACATTCTACTGAAGTGTAATTGGATTTACCTGCTTACAACAACAGAGTATATATACATAATTCATATCTAACAGACGGACTCTAGCTGATTTTATCCATTGCTTTAGTTGCTTGTTGTTTACGTTTTATACAACAATGTCCTAGCTATACAGCTTCCAACATTTTGTTCAATTAATCTATGTGCTCCAGAGGTGCTGAATTGGCAGTTGGCATAGAATACTTGCATATATTATGTCAATGAGTACGTCCATGTTTCATGCATTGTATAATAAAATACACAATATAGAATTATCTTTCCGAAATTTCTTATGTTATCAATTAGTATTGCAGATGAACTGTAGATGATATCTCGTGAAATTCCTGAACAGTGTGAACACAGGGCAGGCACGACAATGTAGACTACACCATCTTTTATGTCTCCAAAGTGAGTGATCTGAACCATTAGGTGTCAATAGCACAAAGACAAACAAACAAAATTCCAGCATCTTAAAGAAGACGTATCAAAACAAGTTCACTAGCTTTAATACCACTTTTACTACATAATGGTTGGAAAAAAATAAGCGCAGCAAGGTGATTGTAATTAGTATGTTGTGTGTGTCTGTAGCAACATGAACCTGGAAACATGAACTGAATCCGTATGCTCCGGTATCTTCAAGCCATAGAAGTCTTATAACAAATAATACATGCAAATTGCCCCGTTAATTTGCTACACCTTGGACATTATATCCAGCCATTACTATTATAATCATATTCATATTATTATTATCTTATTGATAATTTTTAATATAAAAATAGTAGAAAGAATAACAGCGCACGTCTTGCCTTCAGTTTACTTGTAATTAGTGTTTGTATTGAACAAGCAACAACACATGCAACTGCAAGGTGTTCATGCAGTTTAACTATTGCAAAGGTATCCTCTGGGAGATAAGTATATGATGTAGAATTTGTTGTAAAGATATTTAATAACCACAAGCTGAGGCAGAGTATCCTCATCACGATGAACAAATTGAAACGCGTATTCGTCTTTCCTTTCCGTGAAATCACCGTAACATCGACAGCAGAGAATAATCTGTGCCCCTAAATCCTACACAACCAACTCCTCTTGGTGAGTATTAAAGTGAATCGAGGCACTACCAGCGGAGTGTATAGATTCAAGTCATGGTATGTGTAATATGTGACTCTACATGTGGCGTTTAGTAGTACATGTGATAGTAACTGAAATGGATGACAATTGGGTAAAGACTTCCACGCCTTGCAGAGTTGGCTAATCTTGCGATAATAAAAAATTGTACATATTTTTTTTCTTCACCTAATTCAGCATATCATATTTAGTGGTATATAAGTATCCTGGATAACCCTTGATAAGTGAATATACCTCAATCAGAATGCTGTGCTGAAGAATCAAGAAAACCAGAGATGGGATCTGATACAATTCATCTAAATTAACACTTTATAAAATTTATCTATTCATAGTAACCTTAGCTTATTATTCATAGAATGTAGATGAAACTTAAATGTGTTCAATTACTTAGTAACTAATTCCTGATATGAAAATATAGCTAGGGTATCATCACATTCTATTAGTGCTGGACCACACCACTAGAACTAGAATCAAAGTCCACTAGTATCAAATCCACCCACATCAGTTGGTGACAATCGAAACTCATTTCATTAACCCTCAGTGTGCATGTGCAAGAGGGTTATAGTAGTCATGCTCTGATTTTGGAGATTTCTGACAATTAACCGTTGATTTTGGTATGAACGTACTTGGAACAACGATTTAAGACCTATTGTATTGTGCTACTTTTTTTTTTTTAATTTTGGGCTGATTTTTGAGAAAAAGCAAAGCTGTCAGCTCCGCGAAGGTACTAGCTTTTGTGGGTATTACCCCCTATCATCATGTTGTAATCACGTGAGCAAATAATTTCTTGCTGGTTGAAAATATATACCGGTGAGTGTCTCTGGCCTGTTTAGCTTCTTCTGTTATGAAGACAGCGTTTATGTGTACAGTTTTAATTGCTCGAGCTATATGATACCTCATTAGAATACCTATTAATTTATTTTTGATCTGAGATGATTTTGTAATAGCTCGCTGAGGGTTCGCTCCTCTGGTGCTTCATTGATTCTAGTAATTACACTTGCAAATTTATCACAAACTGTATAATAAAAACTTCAGGTCCTAGAATAGAGTTGTACAATTTACAAGCAAGTAGATACTGCCAAACCCCAAGAAGAACTAAATAAGGTGACAGTTGTCTGGGTCTCAAACTCACTAAGCATGCAACAATCAGGTGAGACGGAGCAAATATCAATATAGGCTCCAAATCATACTATACTATAAATATAATATATACAATAGATTGGGGGGGGAGGGAAAAATAAAGAGACAGTTAAGTACCAGATTGACAGGTGATTATTATAATTATCATTATCATTATATATATTACTAGAAAGTACCCGCCACACAGTGGCTCTTAGTGTACAAACTTTTGCAAATAGGAATGCAGTAGCACAAGGTATTTTTATCCATTGTTATATTCCTCTACCACTTGGTTTAGTTGCATCAGTCCATGTTTCTCTTACTTTTCTTGACTCATGTATTCATGAATACATACATTACCGTCACCGTCGTTACTGATGACACTTTACCACCTGACTACGCTAATGAATTACTTATGAGTACACACAGTGTTGTCGTCGTCGCTTTTTCTCACTTACTTTTCTTGACCCATGTATTCATGAACCCACACACCACCCAACGGCACAAACAGACGATGCTTTACCAGCCTATTGCTGACAACCCTTTACCAACCCACTACTGACGACATTTTACCAATCCATTACTGACGACATTTTACCAAACTGGACAAACACAGCTGTTCATACCTGTCACTATTATAGAATTATAGATTAAATACACTTGTGTGTCAGAAATGGCGACGATGATATGTGTTCATGAATAATTCATGAGCTGTGTTCAGCTGATTCTAACTGAATGGGTAAAGCATCATCACATTCAGTAGAAGGCTAAGGAAACGAAGGTTATTAAAAACGATGACTATTGTAGCTCAAAGCAGCTGCAAAGAACGGATGGAAAAGGCTTTAGCTATGTCCATAATCATAGACAGAAGGATAGAGAGCCTGAGAAGCAGGAGAGATAGACAAAGGAAGAGAAGGATCTATGACTAAAAGTAGACAGAGCTGAATAGAGGAAACGAGAATAAGAAAAGCTGAGATGACTCAAGAAGAAAGAGAGCAGAAGACTGAACTGATGTACCTAAGTCAATGGATAAAAATGTCTTATGCTATTGCATTCCTGATAAAAAGTTAGTACATCAATCTCCACTGTGTGACAGGGTACTTGCTATCTATGCTTGTGGGTCAGTAACGACGAGTTGGGCTAATGAAGCATCATCAGTACCAACAACAGGTGTGCATAAATGAAACTGAGCTGGGTTGGTAAAGCATCATCAGTATTAGTGTTGTACGGTATTGCCCTACAAAATATCACGATACTATATAATCAAAATACCCCGGTATTACTAAATATAGTATATTTTTCAATAACGAACACTTTGGGACCACAGGGTGTTCGTTATAGTGTTATACTGAGGTTCATTGAGTTTAATTAAAATTTTTACTTCAAATTGTAAATGCCAGAAAAGGAGAAAGGTGGGGGCAAAACAGCTGCTTTTGCAGTGTGGTTTGTGTGCAAGGCAAACATTTTGCAACGGAGTGAGTTCCTGAGGTCCTACTGTACTACCTTCACCGTATAAACGCGTGATTATTGATACCGCGAACACGGTAATAAAATAACGCCAATAAAATACCGGGTTGAGGGTGGAAAAAATATAGTATCGTATGATTTAAAATACCGCTGATTAACAAAATACCGGTATACCGTACAACACTACCAACAACAGGTGTGCATAAACGAAACTGAGCTGGGTTGGTAAAGCATTGTCAGTACCAACAGGTGTGCATATTTATAAGAAGTATGTGTTGTCTTGCAATCATGAAGAACATTTAAATAAAAACAAAACAAAAAAACCCTCAACTAAATACCTAAAAAAACAGTTGCCTTAAAAAAAAAAAGCTTTAAGTTACCAAAGGTTGTTTTATGAAATGAACAAAAGTTGCACTATACAACATGGTGAATCTACTGAATCCACTGTGAAAAAGATTATTTGAAGTACAAGGACTAATGACTTATATAATAGGTAAGCAATCCATTATCAGACTTTCTAATGGCACCAGCAGTATAAAACTTGAGTCCGAGAAACAATTGTCAAACACTTTTTTGTCTTGTTTTGTTGTTGTTTTTATAGAAATTTTGGTTTAGAAATTATTGTTATTATTATGGAAACTATATAATCTTTTAGCTCAGATGTTCTATCCATATTAGACGGAATTAGTCCAACAGATGTGGAGGAGCCATACATTGAGAATGAAGCTCTGGGGAAAACTAACCCCAATCTGCGAATAGCACAATGTAGCTACAGTGACTGTAGCTACATTGTGCTATTCGCAGAGTGCAAATAATAAAAAAAAAGCCGGTCTACTATCAGTGAGTGGTACCACGGGTCCTGTTCTATTAAAAGCATGGTAACCCCTGCTATTAATACTACCACAAATGGTTCAATAAAATTAGGAATATTGTTAGCTAGCATACTCGCCATTTGTGCTGATGCACACCACCATTGGAGGTCTACCCACAACAACAATAATAATAATATCCCATCTAGCTACGCCTAAGCCAAACTATATTCTAATATGAATGAAAGTCCAACATTAGTGGATTTTTGTGAAACAACTTTTCATTAATTCAATGGCACTCACATAATGTAGCTAGATCACTTAACACACACATATTGGATCACTCAAACAACAAAAAAAAAGCTACCACGTACAGTAATTAAAAAGAGGTTGACTAAAGTGCCTAACAAACCACGCGGTATCATCAAATTGGAATCATAGCAAAGAAATCTATTACCTTTGCTCAGAGTCACCGGTGGGGTAGCAGCCACGAAGCGGTACAGGCAGCTTCGACTCCGTAGCTAGTTAGCTCCGCCGAGGATTTAGCGAGAGAGTATTTATAAATAATGCACACCTAGTTATTGTTTACGTCATCCTGGGAGGGAGGAGCCGACAACAGTCCGCGTTACAACAAGGTTTTCGTCTTTTTGTTTTTGTGCTACATTAATTATAGTGGCTGGAAATGGATAGTAAAATACTAGTTTTGATGGCTACTATTTGTTTGTTAGGCCGTGGTGATGGCGAACCGTCAATATTAAGTTTGTCTTACAGCCGTGGTGAGATCGTTTTGAATCCAGGTTCAGGAGAAAACTTAACTGTAGTAGCCGCTTTATTTGGAGACAAATATACATCTGTTGAATTCCAGATTAGTCTGAGAGGGGCAAAAAATATATGTTTATCTTTGAAGTCAGATAGCTATGTAAGTACAAGTGGAGACCAAGTTAAATGCAGTAGTAATAGCTGCAACCTAACAGTGACACGGATACTACCAAGAATAGTAATTATCAATTTGAAATATAATAGTACACTTTCACGAGTCATTTCTAGTGACAAGTCGTACACTATTGATGTGCAAACAACTCCACCTGATGTCAATTTACAAACACAACCCCAATTTAAACTCATTGCAAGAGATGGTAGAAGTAAGTGATGACTTAATGTATCAGTATATGCATTATATTTTAAGGGTCTACGAATGAAATAGTCTGACAGAGATAAGAGTCAAAAGATTGTCCACCAAATAGACTAGGAGTCATGCGATAGTCCACCAAATAGACTAGGAGTCATAAGATAGTCCACCAAATAGACTAGGAGTCATAATAAGATAGTCCACCAAATAGACTAGGAGTCATAAGATGGTCCACCAAATAGACTAGGAGTCATAAGATAGTCCACCAAATAGACTAGGAGTCATAAGATAGTCCACCAAATAGACTAAGAGTCATGAGATAGTCCACCAAATAGACTAGGAGTCATAAGATAGTCCACCAAATAGACTAGGAGTCATAAGATAGTCCACCAAATAGACTAGGAGTCATAAGATAGTCCACCACCAAGCTGATCCTCCAAACAGGATGACAGAATGAAATGCTATGCTGCTACAATAAGTGCAATACTTCAGTCCATGTTGAATGGAATCTCTAACCAGCTTCAAAAGTTCAAGAACATGGGACTACACTGACCACTTCAGGTGGTACTAAATGGAGCAAGTAAAGCTTTTGGAAGACAACAGCCACCTTTATATAATATAATATCCTTCCTCTAGGGAGCCTTTGCTCAACCAGGTCAGAGCAGCTGCTAAAATATTGGGCTGGGGATGTGGAAACTCCTATGAACTAACACTCAAGAGTTTTAAGGCCAACTTCACACTGGAGTTATAACCCCTAGTACAAACTACTGCAGTGACAATATCAACACTTTGTCTGAGTGATATGGCAAGATATTTCACTCTCAGGCTCTACTTTCACTCTGCCTCTGGCTTTGGTGAAAATACATTAGCCTGGTTGTGAAGTATTTTGCCATATAAGCATTATATACTAGTGATGTGCTTGAGCACAAATGGCGAGCGAGCCTAAATACTATACTATTTTTATATGAATGATTTTGACTTCTAACACTGAAGCTACTGAAAATAAGGTCCAGTTTTTTTATTTCGCATACACGGTAAAGGGATTTCAGTGCCATAGTAACAACTCTCTGCAACTGCTTGAATTGAAGGAAAAAAACAACAACAAAACAATACACATTATTTAAAAGTTTTCTTTGTGATATTGTTTAGCTAAGTAGTGATTGTAACACACAATGCTTGACACAACTGGACATGCACCTACACAGACTTACCGTCGCGGTAGTCTGTATTTTCAAGTAAATACTGTTGCGCACCGCTTATAACCATGACAAAGAGCGCATTGACTTACCACCGCCACTAACTCGAATAGAAATGGAAGTCCCTTAAGTTTTCAAATTTTAACTGCACCCACAAAAGAATTCTAAACGGTAAACAATTCAATTTCTAGGGTGATATGGGTACTGATCAATAAACCAGAGGATTCTGTTTAGTGCAATTTGGGACGGGGTCGACCACATAACTAACACAAAAACGCGAGGGTCAAAGTACAAAATGACATACGTACGTCCAAACATATATACAAATAAATAAATAAACAAACATCCCCGATTTTCAGTTGTGTTACCCCTGTAAGTGTCTCGCTCGCTCGCCAATAATACTTATTGCAGGAGTCACCATACAATATGGGTAGATGTTTCACAAGCATGTGCAAACATATTCACAAACCAAAGGCGAATGCATGAGAGTGAAATGTCATTCCCATATTGGACAATAAGTTTAATAATTGTTTATTGGATATTGGATATTTCCTAAACGGGGTGGGGATTCAAAGCCTCGTTCATAAGTAACTCTGCTATATATCTAAAAGCACGGCTGTCCAGAAATACGGACAGGCGTTGTAGGAGTGTTCAATATGGGAAAATATTGAATGCTCGCATGATAGGGAAATACTTGGGGAAACTATCCAATGTACAATAATTATATATATGTATATCTTCAAGAGTAGCTGAATATAACGATTAGTAAAAGCTGGTGAGGTTTGCTTTAAGTTATTTGGAAGTATTATTTCAGTACATAGCTGAGGTATATATATATATATATACATATATTATTGTTGTCCGCAGAGGTGAAGATTGGATTAGGTGGTCCTCTACACATGCTGATTGCACAGGATATACAATTGCCAGTATTGAGGTATGGCAACAAATCATTGAGTATCGATAAAGCTCTGAATGTTTCCAGCATTCTCTGGTGGTCCACTGATGGAAGTAAGTGAGATTATATGTGGGTGTGGTTCCTATTTCTATAGTGACCAGTGGATTCATTAGTCTTGACCATGCTTTGGGTAGCACCAGGAACAACTCAAATGTTTCTGCTCTGAGCAAGTCATAACATTGCATCGTACCCTCAAGCCATTGTAACACACCCTCAAGCAATTCACCCAACCAGTGCAAATCAAAATACAATTAGGATAAGATCCCCTAATTAAGTTATATATAAATAATAATGTTGCTATGTCTGCTCTCCATCACTCTATGTGACCTTGATGTACACACACATTCCATGCACTTACTGGAGTGGTCATTTCATCAGACATTAGGGTGGTGTACAGTTATGTTAAGTGACACAGCAGCAACATAACAGCACTTGTCTTGTCTTGTGATTAGTGTCAGGTGCTGCACAGTGCACATGTGATGTAGTCATTGGTAGCAACATGAATAATGGCCAATATTTTGATGACCGATATTTGCTAGAAAATATCTGCAGATACCGATACTGATGTGATTGTCTGATGAGGAGAATGCAAGTATTTTTAAGAGAAAGATAGACCAAAAAAAGGAAACCCAACATCCACTAGCTAGAAAAAATCAGCAGCCACCTGCTCTAGGAATTGCAAAAGGCTCAGGAGATTGGAAATATTCTCCAAGATTCTGGGCCTGCAGCCAGAAAGAGACTGCTGTGAGCATTCTATCTCCTTGGGGTTTTTTTCTTTTCTTTTTTCTTTGTCACCTTTTCCCCTAACCAACTTTTCTATTCTCTGGCACACTCCCCTCTTTTCCCCCTAACCCCTCCCACAAATCTCGCCCTAAGTACCCTTTACCTGTTCTCTCTTGCAGCGAACATCCAGCTAACCCACCCATTCCCCCCCTAGACTGACACCCAGCCCTTATACATGGCCCTGCCATTTTTAAGAAAGATTACAGAGTAACTACAAACTGAAAAGAAAACAACTTATATTCAGCACAATAGCAACACAAGTGATGCTTGTCCCCTGCGTATTGTGTGTGTGGCTATCTGCGCTCCAACTTGGGTCCATGGCAATCAGCCTCACAGCCCCAGGAGACCCCTTTCCTTTACAAACAGCATATTATGTCCCTTATTCAGCACCCTGGCCTGTCTCCCTGGCAATTTAATTTTTTTTTTGTGTGTGTGGCCCATCCCTGCCTGTAAGTCACACCCACTCAATGCTGGATTGTCAATGCCTACTGGTTGAGTTGGGACCAGCCTTGGCTGAGACAACCGTTCTTCCTAGCCGTTACTGCCCTACACCTTCAACTACTTCTAACTCTGCCCACCTTCCTCGTGGACTTTGTCCTGCATGATTTTATCCTCTGCTCAGTGTACCAAGATGTCGGTCCAGCCAAAGCATCCCCTTGTCATCATGGAGGCATACCACCGTTGCTCCTAACCAGAGACCTGTCGCAGTCCTCCGGTAGTGACCCGGGCTCTCGATCTTGAGACTGGCTGAGGCGGGTGGATTCCCTCATTCACTCATCTCAGGTGTCTCTCTTCAAGCTGGTTTCTCACGTGATTTCACCCGCCTTTACTAACCCTCTAACTGTTCAGCTTTCCTTTTCCCACTCCCCCTTCTGACCTTTCCAGGTTGTGGTTGCATGTCTGGCTCCCGGTTAATTCAGGTTAACTTCTTTTGACCTTCATTGATTCATGTCCCTATCTTACTTGCTCAGCTGGGTAGTCATGACTAGATCCATGCCACATAGCTCTAGTAAGACCTAGTCCAATGAAAGTCCTATCTAAATATAGGTTAGGCGCTGCCTCTGAGGAAACTATTGTTTTTAGGGTCCCGAATGCTCTAGGTTGTAGTGTCCTGAACGCAGCGTGGGCACTACACTTAGGCCTGAGGGATTGTAAATCGCTAGTTCATGATGGCTGCACAGCACCTAACTAATTTATAGCAACTGTTCCTAAGCATGCCATCGATGGTGAAGTGTTTTGTCTGATGAAATTTTAACATAGCAATAGTTCCTAATAACAATGCAATTGGAGGGACTCTACATATAGAATCCCTGCACTACATATAAATCCCTCCCTGAAGGAGCTAAGGAATTTAATGTTTTTTGGTCACAATACTAAAACTACCAGTTATGTTCTAATTTGCTATCTCTTGCTTTACTTTGTGTGCTTGTGAGTTGATAGTGAAGTAGATGGTCAACACCTGCATCAGGATAATACTGTTCAGATTTTGAGAAGTCAACCAACCAATACATGCAGTTAGTTAGTGGGATGCAGTTAATGAATGGGTTGAGAAGTCAAATGGCAGCACTGAGTATGGTCTCACATTCCTCATTATCCCAGCTATGTGTTTTATTTGTTCAGAATTATATTTGCAGGCATTTTGTTTAATTAATTAATTAATGTTGTTGTTGTTTGTTGATTTAATTTCGTAGTAAATTGGGAGAAGAGCAGAGTCTTACTGGAGATAAATGAGAAATTAACCACAGGGTCTAACTGGACTGTTTCAGTTGGCGATCTTGAAGTGGACAAGTTATATAAAGTCAATCTGACCACTCCATTGTCAGACATAGTGGAGCTACTGCCAAATGATGTGAAAATTTACCCTTCAAGTAACACTTTGGCCTGTGGACGACTGGCAGATGAGGTCAGGAACTTGACTAGTGATCTACAGTCTGCAGGTGGAGATGTGGACAGTTACCTGAATCAGATGTGTGCCTTGCTGAGGCATCCTAACAATATTATCATAACTAAAAACTCTGATCTTATCAGCACTGATCTTATCGATCCTATCAATCCTACTGATTCTACCAACCCTGATCCCACTCCTACCAGCCCTGATCCCACTCCTACCAACCCTGATCCCACTCCTACCAACCCTGGTCCCACTGATTCTACCAACCCTGATCCCACTCCTACCAGCCCTGATCCCACTCCTACCAACCCTGATCCCACTGATTCTACCAACCCTGGTCCCACTGATTCTACCAACCCTGATCCCACTCCTACCAGCCCTGATCCCACTCCTACCAACCCTGATCCCACTCCTACCAACCCTAGTGATCCCACTGATCCTACCAACTCTGATCCTGATTCCAGTAGTACAGAGCACATTGATCCTGAGACCAGTACCAGTGTAGATAGTGAGAATCTTGAGGAAGACTATACGGATAGCACCAAACTTGAACAATCTGATTCTCCCATTATGTGGTACGCTTTCTTTGGATTATTTTTCCTGATGGTGGTAGGTGTGGCTATATACATACTCTTCAACCATCATGCAAAGGCAAGTACTTGACTAATCACTAATCTGATTGTTGATCTATAGTAATCCACATAAAATGGAGAAATCCTTAAAAGTCATTTTGACGTAGGTATTAAGTCTTGAAGCAGAGCTGAACCACACCTTGTTTCAAGGAATTGACTGTAATAGTACAGTCGATGAGTTTTTATCGTCAGTCTCTAGTCATGTGAGGTCAACATCACTATTCCAACTATTACACTGGGCATGTGCTAAACTAACATAAATCCAATATAGCTGGCAGTCCCATCTGAATGATTTGAAATAACTGGTCACTTAGTGCGCTAACTTCGTACCGAGGTTGAGAGAAGATGGCCTGGTACACACACTGATTACACGTTTCCTAAAACTGTATTCTGTAAATTTTCCATAATAATCTTTACAAGTTTTTCACTTACTAGCTTAACGGAGACCGAGCTCTAAAAAGGCAAGAGTCGGTGCTGCTACTGCATTTCAATGAACCTTGTTTGAATGAGTTAAAAATGATGCAAGTGAAGACGAAGTAAACACCAAGTGCTTATGAATTATTCATGAATGAGCAATATACTAAACATGAGAGTAATTTGCAAATGGTGTATGTGTAGCAGGGTGTACCAGGCTGTCTTTCCTTCCACCCACTGGATAGTTCTTGTAGCTGGCTCTGTAGTATCATGTTAACCCCCTATAGTCATCTCACACCCTCTCTCTCTCTCCAGGTTAAAGTCTACCTGTTTCAACTGGTGGGAAAAAGTGGCTCCACGATAAGTCCAACTCTTGGTCGTCGTGGGAAACCTGGTGGTGCCAAATACACGCCCCTTCCTACCAACGTGCGGGAGACTATGCTGCACCAGGACTGACATGCCCGATTTCAATGGACACACCTCCACATGTATCAGGGACACACGCCCCCTCTCTTGCTGTTCAATTAATTTTTTTGTTTTATTCCAGTTTTGTAAAGCAAATTTCCATATAATAAAATCACACTGTCATTGTAGTAATTAGGGTATTGCGGTAGTCCTGACGTTTATATATACTTCTGATGTGTGCAGTATCTTCCAAGTTACAATTATAAAAACTATCTCACAAAGTTACTTCATAGTATTCACATCCACCACAAAATGATGTTAAAACCACAAGACAGTAACAGACTGTCATTGGAAGACCTAACTAGTGCACGTGTGTGTGTGTGCGTGAGGAGGTTGGCAAGTGAGACTTGAACTCAGAGTGGGAGGAGTCACGATGATTGAGGCAGCAACGATGGAGGGAACAGCCCACCAGTTACATAGTCATCCACCACCTGTGTACAACACACACACACACACACACAGAATATAAGTGACAACACATTGTTTGCTGGTTCCTGAAGTCCTAGGCTTTGACTACAGCTAGCTACTCCCCTCTCACATATGGTGTGGACTAGTCAACAGATACTTCAACTAAGTTATTAATTGGCTTACCAAATACAACATACACATATACATTCCTCAGCTTACAAACCTCTTGTAGCAGCTCTCGAGTAGGCTTGGGGACGTGATAGGAGAATCCAGAGCTCTCTATTTTGGAGCCATCTATACGCAAATGGTTGTTATAGAGGAGCTCCCTGTCCAGGTAAGGTGAGAGAGGTGTGTTGAAAATGCCATCTCTGCTACATGCCTGGGACCACGGCGTCAAATGCTTCTCATTGCACTCCTCTGTAGCACCTGCCATATGAAGCTAGTCCACACACACACACACAAGGTTCAGGAAGAGAACACTTACAGTCAACAAGTCTTACTTTGGCCAGGTTGGAGAGAATAGTGCCATGGTAGCCACTTTTGATGGCAAACAAGGAAGACACTAAGTCTGTGATAGATCCCTGAGCTACACACACACACACACACAGCTGAAAGTGAATAGAAAAACACATTAAGTTTTGGGTCAGTGCCTACTTCCAGGTGTATGTACAACAAACTAAATGCATGCAACGTTCAATAGGGACCAGTCTAAAAACTAAAAAAGTTAGCATATGTACAAAAAATGAAAATATTTCATGAATTGACAGATATTATGAAGAAATTAAGTGTACTCACTGTACTATGTATTGAATCCTACACTTCCAACCCCCCCCCCCCAAACTTATTTTCTATTACTAGGCTCTTTAAAGGGTTGCTCACTGACTAATTTCACCTTACCAGATCACCAATCACTCACTGGAAGTCCCTTTGTCAGCCAAGTTGTAAATTGTCCCTGAACGTTCTGATAAATTCGCAACATGCCAGGCGACCCTTACCACATCTGACACATGTATTGTGTTCATGTGTAGGTCCTTGGTCCATAGCAACTTCATTGTCTCTCCTAACTCACGATAGCATGCTGCTGTAACCAAGCGTGGAGCTAATACACACAAACAGAATTAAATATGAATAGCAGCCTATAACCATGTGGAAAAACCAAATTAGTTGCCTTGCACAAGAATAAGAAGCTGGAACATAAGTCAAAATACCAGTGAACCTGTCACACCCAACTACTACACTAACCACACCCACCACTCACTCAGTCCTCCTCTGTCTCCAACTCCATATATTATAGCAGGTCTCAATATTGTATAGTTCAGCCTACATGCACACACATACACACACACTATATCAATGAAATATAATATAGCACATATCTTGCTAATTCATGAGGATTTTTAATGCAAGCTAAGCAATATCACGCAGAAACAGTTTTCATTTCCTACGAGTTCAATATGAACTCCAATAAGAATTCAAATCAACATTTAAGAACCTAAACGAAGAAAAATTCTAGACAATGCTCCTCCTACTCAGCAGAGCCCAAGTGAGCATGCTCACTGTGGTCATGACGAAGCTTGTACAACTACTGTACTCACTATTGATTTTATCAGTTATTGCACTGTTTACAGTTGGTAGTGCACCCTTAAGCACCACCATCTTAGATAAATTGTCAGATTCATGCATACGCACATACATACATACACATGTCCACACACAAATGTATAAACATACCCCTCCATGTTTTTGAATTCATTTTCTGCCTTTAAGTGGTACTTGGCTATGAGTGTCCATGGGTCTAGTTTACTGTCTTCATTGCTGAGACCCTACAGAGCAAAGAATACATAATTATATCGTAGAGGTTCATTGCTATGAGTATCAACTTGAATGAGTATATATTAGCTTAACATAGCATAGTTTAATTGTTAAAGAACGTTTTGATCCGTGGACCTTCTTTGGCTATAATGAAAAAAAAAATTATAGCATCATAGCTGAAGAAGGTCCACAGACCGAAATGTTCTTTAACAATTAAACTATGCTAAGTTAAGCTAATATATACTCATTCAAACATATATCAACTGAGTGTACACACCCCGCCTCAATCCCTTCACAAGTTGTTGTTGTTTTTTTACTTTTGTTAAAAATTCATACAGCTGTAATTCTTGGAATACTTTCCCTCCAGTTCTGTAGTATACTGAGGGGATAGTTATATTGCTTTGGGTGAAGCTTTTCGATGGTGCAAACACTTTATGTGTAGCGTCGTTCGTTCAAAAGTTACTCGATTTTTTTTTACCAACTCAACTTAGAAAGAATAATAAGAATTTTGAGATGAAACGTACCCTACAAATTAATAGTATTGTGATGGAGTGAAAATAGACAAGCTATATCTATTGGCAAGTCATAAGCATTTAGTGCATACCTGAATGATAAGCTACTTTATCTTTACTGTGCCCAGTGTATTGGCTTTGTCTTCAATCTCAATCACTTCTCTCTTTCTTCTAGCTCTTTAGCTTTTTACATTTATTCAAATTTTAGTGATTTTCGTGAAATGACAATGATTGCCTTTTCTCTTTAATATTACCACACTAATCCAAATCCAACCATTAGCATGTCCAATACTAATTAAAGTATTCATTACTTACCCAAACAATACCAAAATACCTAACACACAAATTAAAAATAATGACTTAACCAAGCTCCTAGCTCATGCCTACTGTGTATGTATATATAATATATTATATATAATCTCAAATCTCAATAGAACATGACAGACAGACAGTCAGCTTTGCTCATTCGACATTCAAACAGAAGCTGCTGTTGGTTTTAAGTCCTTGAGACTAACATGGCTTCATATTGCCCAATCACAGTATGTTGTGCTTACATAGAGGACTGGAATCCATCTATACGCTTATGTCTGCGTACAATGAAACAACAAAACATGCACACACACACACACACACATGAAGGCTACAGGAACAACATATGGTACTCTTCAGAGAAAAATATAATATGAGTTTTTCAGTTACACCAAGATAACTAAGTAACAGAGACAACTTAAAAAAAAAAAAAAACTAAAAAAAACTAATAATAGGGAGGCCATATTAGACGATTAGCATGCCTTTAAATGATAATGATCAATTCTTAACAACTTTAAAATAAACTGCTAGGGTGAGCTGGGCAGATAAGAGAGGGCATATCATATTGAAAGGTCAAACAAATAACAGCCAAGCTACCATTGTGTGTTGCTGTAATGGCCAAGCCTGCATAGCTAACTATGTCATCTCTTTAAACCCAGCAATCTCTTCATTATGGGCACTGGAACCAATTAAAGTTGAGTGCTTGTGATCATATTTAAGAACAAGAGCTTACTACTTGGTTTACTATAAGCAAATGCTACCAACTTAGACACTCAAAAGTTGCCTAAAAAGGTTGTCAATTGACCTACACAAGCTTCCATAGAATATTGAAAATCTCCCCCCACTACTTTCTTTACTGAGACACTCTCCTTTGCCCTCCAAAATTTCTGGATAGCTAGATGGCATAAAGAAAAAAACAAAAAACAAAAAGGACCAGCTGTGTGAACTCTCAGCACTTGTTTGCAAACACTCTAGTTGTCACAAACAACCACTCTTCATGCTCAGGGAGAGAAAAACAACATCAGATAACTAGCTTTGACTTCTGAAGTAAGTATGAAGCTCAGGCACTTAAAGAAGTATAAACAATGGTGAAGCAAACATGTTTTCAAAATTCCAATCCCAATAGTCCTTCCTAACCCTCCTCCCCTCTCCATCTCCCTCTAAAGACATCAACAATGAATACTTTTCACACCAAATGCAGGTGACATTTCATCAACTAAACTGAAAGGATGAGTGCACATGGAGGTAGAATCTTGGACCAGCACACAAAAAAAAAACACAGACTTTTACATGTACTAACATGTACATGTGTTTGCTGCCATGACTGCTCTATGTGACATCCATCCCTTACCTCCTTGGCTTTATATGGTCCAGAGACAAAAATAAACTTGCCAACCTCCCATACCCACGGGCCACGCTGTACCTCATGTGTAGTCACACAAACATTGCATGTGATCAGGCAGTGGCACAGTGGGCATGCCCATTAACTCCATCCCATCCATGTGACTAACTTATTGTGACACGAGCTAGTATTGAAATAGTAACTCTAAGCCTAGATTGATATATAATATATTATTGTTTATTTATCATATATATATAAGCTAACCCACTCATACTATAGTCTCTCAAGCACTTCAATACTTTGTTTACAACAACACTAATTCAAATACTTCAATGCAAGGTTTCTGATGGACAGGTTTTGTACAGGTTAGTTAAATGGGACAAAATTCAAACATTCACACACACAATCCCCATATCGCCTAAACAAAAATAACAACTACAAAACAACAATTGAAGAAACCTTACCTTATTGCAATCATAGACCTGAGCTGTGGAGAAGTGAACAAATCTCTTGACTTTGTCTTGACCTGCTTGTCTGGCACAGTTCACTGCCACTGATAAAACTCTCTCTCGATACACCTATAATTTAACAATATTATATAGTACAAGATGAGGACAACAACGCAAAACAATTCAACAAACACCAAGTTACTGTATTCTGCTGGACAGTTGGCAAATATCACACAAGAGTACATAAGCATTATTGGAGGCACAATTTCAGCTGTTGACCCCCTACCAGATTGATGGCCACGCATTGACCAAGACCAACTATCATACCTTTGAAAATATTCCACACATGCCACAACAAATAGCTCTGATTTACACCACACACTGCAATAAACTTCCTGATCGCATGAGACACAACCCCTAGCCCTAGCCCCTCATTCCTCAAACACATGTTCAATGCGGCCCAGTTTACTCCGTGTTGTTAGCTATGGAAGATCAAGTGATGAAGAGCGTGTTTAGTCTAGTTTAGCTTCTCCTCTTACGAAGGCAGCATTTCCAAGTACCATTTTCCTTGCTCGAGCCATACTGATGCCTCATTAAAATAGCTAACAAATTGCTTGTTCTTTTGGATTATATTGTAATAGCTAGGTAGTGTTCAATAGCGCTGAGGGTTCGCATCTTTGGTGCTTCATTATTGTAGCTGTTGTTTTTATTATTATTATTTATTATTAACCTTCAGCATGCATGCGTGAGAGGGTTATAGTAGTCGTCCTGTCTGTCTGTCTGTCTGCCACGCTCTGATTTTGGAAATTACTGACAAATAACCATAAGAACTTACTCAAAACGTTAAGACATTCTACCTGCTAATTTCAGGCTGATGTTTGAGAAAACGTGAAGCTGTCAGCTCCGCATAGGTACTAACTTTTGTGGGTAACGCCCCCTATTGTCATGTCATAATCGCATGAGCAAATAATTTCTTGCTGCCCACAGTAGTTTTGCTTTATGCTGAGTAGTTTACCGAGTGCTGGAATTTGAGTTTCACGTTGAAACTATTGGGTGAGTGTTTCTTGTGTGTTTCACTTCTCTTATGAAGGTAGCATTTATATCTACCATTTTCATAGCACAAAACACCTGATTAGGTATATGCCAACTAAAGGTCTAAGAAATAAATTTGGTAATAGCTAGCTAGTGTATAGTAGCATTTAGAGCTGCACCTTTGGTGTTTTATTATTATTACTAGCAAGTACTTTCCCTCTCCCACTCTCTTTTTTCTGAACTATCTGAGCTATTCTTCTACCCACCTCTCTTAACTTCAGCTCTTTTTCTTGAGTCATGGAGCCCCCTTTTACTTTGTCTATCTCTCCTGCTTCTGAATTTCTTTCCTGAGAAACTTTTGTCTTTTATTTTCGTACTTCAGCCTTTCTTTTGAAAGACTAAAGTCGATTCCACCCGCTTTTTAGTTACAATTAATTGCTCGCCTCTTTGCCTTCTCTTCCCTTCCATTTTAAACCTACACCCCTTACCTCGCTGATTCCATCCGCTTTTCAGTTACGATTAATCGCCTTTTACCTTCTCTTCCGTACTTTCGCCTTCTTTTTTGAAACCTACGCCGCCTTCCATCGCCAATTTTTAGAAGTAACCAGCACGTTCTACTGATTGTGATGATACTTTACGTGGTGGGGTACTTGCTAGTTATTATTATTATTATATTACTAGCAAGTGGTTAATTATTGGGCTAGGGCTAGGGGCTAGGGGCTAGGCTAGGGCTAGGGGCCCCTAGCCCTAGCCCTGCCTTCTCTTCCCTTCCATTGTAAACCTACACCCCTTACCTCGCCGATTCCGTCCGCTTTTCAGTTACGATTAATTGCCTTTTACCTTCTCTTCCGTATCACTCACTTCAGTTAGTCAGACTCACTCATCTACCCAATGCCACAGAGGGCAAACAACTCCCCCACACAGACTCCTCCTACCTCTTCAGACTGACTGTACTTGGTCTCAGCGGCAAGGTTGAAGACGAGGTCAAAGGTTTCTCCTCCTTCACAGTGAAAAGCCTTCTCAACACTAGTCACGTTGGCTAGGTTAGCTTGCTTGAACTCCACCTGTTCAAATATCCTCTATAAACAAATAAACAAACAAATAAAGAGGAAACAACTAAGATATTTTAAACCAACCATCTCTCCCAAATTCTTTGACTATGCACACCTACTTTAATTCACACATTCAATACTAAATATGAAAGATTCCATTCCACTTCCAAGCTACTCATGTGCATCCAACCACTAGTATAGTTTCTGCTGAACCCATTGCCTGTTGGAAGTCACCAAAGATTCCATCCCTGCCAAGAACTTAAACTCCAGCACTGCACCTCCCTAAACTGCTCTAGATATATGATAACTCATCTAACTTGCTAAACACACACACAATCTACATTATGTACATTCCTAGGACTGAATATATGAAATATGTGAATATGTGAAATATTCAAGTCCAATATATCAACTACTGTTGATAAGAACAGCAATAATGGAAATATACCTCCTCTCATCCTCTCTCTCCACACATACACACACACCCTTTTTAAATTCACGTGTGCATACACTAGGGTAAACACATGTATTCCCAATATGTTACACTAGTCCATGATACAAGACTGTTACACTAATCTAGAACAGTCCACCCATCAATAATCAATGGAGGTTTCAATGCCATTTTGTCACTTGAAGTGTGCGTGTGTGTGCGTGCGTGCGCGTGCGTGTGTGTGCGTGTGTGTGGTGTGGGGGGGGGGGGGTGGGGGCGGGGGGGGGAGGGGTAGGAAGACCTTGGAATAAGTGTTATTTAGCTGGGAAAGGTGAGGTAAATATATTGGCCACAGTATTAATATATTAATAGCCCTGACAGGAACTTGCTTTACCAATGGGATGACCTCTTCAAGTCCTTCAGATGGAATAGTATCAATTAGTGTCCTGCCTGCCACTAGGAAGGAAGGAAGACCTGCAGTGCAGTGTGAAGTGAGTGGAATATAGTGGGCCCTGACAGGCAGGCTGTGTGTGAAAGAGCAGAGTAAGAGTATGTTCATCCTAGCTCAACTGTAGAGACAGAATTACAAACTTTATTATCCAATCTTTTGATGACCTCTTCAGACTCTGGTAAAGACAATAATGAAGTGACCACACAAGTGCCAGACACTCAACAAGTCAAAGCACTGCCCACCCAATAGATTCAAACCAGTATTATCACACTACCATCAACTAATTCAAGTGTCTATGGCTCAATTGCAATTACAGTCCAATACCACACAAACAAACTGACAAAGACAACACCAACATATATGGGCGTACTCTTGAACACGAGCACGCACACATACACTCCCTATGCTACAACTAGAGCACAACCAAAGGGCCAAATTTATGAGTAAATGAACAAGCTCTACATCAACAATGACCTAATTAAACAATAATTAACCACTGGATCTGGCCTAGCCTCACCAGAAACAAGACAAGCGAATCTGCCCCACAGGCGGACTGTTCCTTCTGTTTCTGCTCTTGTTCCAGGAACTTCAGACAAAGAGAAGACTAGAGCTGTTGGTGAGCCCAGCATTGTGATAAGGCTACATTGTTGTATAAACACAGTATTCACTGGTCTCACAGCCCACCAATGGAACTTCTCCAATTAATTCACACACACACAAATAATGAATAATTTAAGCTTGGGATAAATGTCAAGGAATGAAATACCTATAATACTGTAAAAATCTGCACTAATGTTGCAAAGCACACACAACAATTTAAAAACAACAACAACAACTAATTAACAATAAAAGTGCTGTTGTAGTGCAGGATTAAAGTGAAAGACCATCAAAATTTGTTAAACCACCAGTGGTATCCTAGGAGAAGTAGAACAATGGACAATTACACTATAGAACACTGGCCACACTTAAAGCCACACCCACCAAAATATACAACATTCACTTGATGCTATGCACACATACACACTAAATCCTGAACGCACATATGCACATACACTAACACTCACCAGTTAATTGCTGCACAAAACTTGTTACACAACATACTACAAACAAAAAACTAAAGTCCCTTCTGTGTTAAAATAATATACACCTTTGGTAGAATAAGCATCACCTGAATGCATGTTACAAATTGTTAATGCAAGCATGTTGATGACAAGAACACTTGCATACACAACACATGTCACACAACACATGTCACACACAGCCGGCAACTCTCTTGTTGCCAATTACACAGAGTCTAACATATCTGATATCCCTTACCACAAGCTCAATTTAATACCACTTTTCCCAAGAGGCTCTATAGATGCCGGCAAAGCTAGCAACGTATTACTCTTAATTAAATTTTGTTTTTGTTTTTCTAATACTAACCTTGTGCTCTTCATTCAGCCATCCGGTTGTAGGAGGAGCTTTGTCCACCACTCGTACATGAGAAGCCAACTGAGACTCCACTAAGAAAGCAGTTAGATGGCGACCAACAAATCCAACCCCTAAACATCAAGATAAACAGCAATCATTAATGGGCTATAACATAATTCATGGAGACAGACCACTAATAAGAACTACATTGTAAACAAGGGGCAGAGAGCTTGGTTGGTAAGATAGCTATCGAGCTACAAATCTACAACAGTCCTGGCTGGTGATAGTGACCACATTTGATTGAGGGAGCTCTACGGGCTAAACGAACAACTACACAAAAATTGCATGCCTACCTCCGAGAATAAGAACGCGAGGCTTCTCCGAAGTAGCCATAACAGTACACTATAGCTAAATTTAGTGCACCACTGCGAGAAGAAAATGATGCAAGTAAACGATCTAGTGGAGAGTTATTTACAGGTGACAACCCACGAGCAAGCCTACATACAGAAGCGGAACCAGCTCAACCTGAGGTGGAGTGCTTCTTAATATTAGAAGAAGAGGGGGAAAAAAAAAACTTAAAAAAAAAAAAAAAACGACTTTGACCCCCTCTCATTGCGCCTGCGTAACAAAGCCCAGCGGAATGTTATAAATTCCAAATCGAGTTCCTGAGGTCGAATAGTGGTACACCTATCTAAAACTAAAATCGTCTTCAGTCGTGTTATCAAAACAAACAAAATGGATGTTCTTTTTGAGTATCGTGGTTCCAGAAGAGAACTAGCTGTGGCCTCGCCTTCTAACCTTACCGATATAGTTTCGGAGGAACTGAGAAATCTGGGAAGGACAGGAGCGGTAGTTCTGACCAGTGAAGACACGCTGCCCACTACAACTGGGAGGAGGCAGAATGCTCCTGAAGTTTACTTATTGCAAAGATGGTCAACTTTATGGAACTGCTACGTAGATGTGCGCCATTCCGACGAAGTGGCAGATGGAGATAGGCTAGCTGTCTTGGCTAGGCCCAAGCCTCCTTCTAAAGTATGGTTATGTTTACTCTTGTTGGTCTAGCTGACAAAGCCATGTAGTATTTACACACACTCTATGTTGTTGTAGCTACTCCAAATGTTCTGCGGTGCCTCTGATAGTAGCCTGCCCAATGGAAACAGGGTGAGTTGATTTTTCCTCTATGACTGTTTTATTCTTATTTGATGATAGTATAGAGCTGATAGAGTATTGGGAGTCTTATGTTTTGGCTGATATAATATTGGGAGCCGAAACATGCTGTTTGATCTTGATAGTTGATTTGAACTGTCCACTTATCTGCAGTGACTACACTTGGACCCACCTTAAATTCTTTGAATTCTATAATGGGTATCCATGGCAATGTCACTTGATATGCTCTTATTGTGTCACAATCTGGTTGATGCCTGTCTTGTCATACTGTATGCACAGGTTGGCAACAGTAGTAAACACCCGATACCAAAGGGGGAGGAGATTCAGACGGTAAACTACCAGTTCCGAGTCATTTGGGATCAAGAGGAAGAAGCTGGCTTTTTAGGGTCTGAAGAGGCGTGGCTACAGGACTTGGAGCAAGAAGATGCTAACATAGCACTTCACCAGGAAAGTAAGTGACACATTTCAGGCAGTGCATTGAGGCCACGGTAATTAAAAAGTATTATTGTGTTTTAGTACAAGTGCTATATGTACACTAGTTTAACCGTTATTGGCGAGTGAGCGAGACACTATCAGGGGTAGCACAATTGAAAATCAGGGATGTTTGTTTGTTTATATATTATGTCTGGACATACGTATGTCATTTTTGTACTTTGACCCTGCCATTTTTATGTTAGGTTGACCCCATCCCAAACTTCACTAAACAGAATCCTCTGGTTCATCTATTATTACCCGTATCGTTCTAGAAATTGAATTGTTTACCGTTTTAAATTCACTTGCACGTGCAGTTAAAACTTCAAAACTTACCGACATTTCTATTTGAGTTAGTGGCGGTGGTAAGTTAATGCGCTATTTGTCATAGTAATAAGCCCTACGCAACAATATTTACTTGAAAATTCTTTGGCCTTAGACTAACCACGAAGGTGGCTAAGTCTTGTGTAGGTATGTCCAGTGTTGTGAAAGTATTGTGCGTTAGAGCTACTACTTAACTAAAGTATATAACAAAGAAAACGTTTGAATAACGTGATTTGTTGTTGTTGTTTTTTGTTTTTGTTTTTGTTGTTTGTTTTTTTTTGTTTTTTTTTTGTTTTGTTTTTTTTGGTTTTGTTTTTTGTTGTTGTTGTTTTTTTGTTTGTTTTATTCAAACAGTTGTGGCGAGCGGTTACTATGACATTGAAACCCCTTTACTGTATACAATTATTTAAAAACTGTGCTCAAGCACAGCTCTAGTTATTCAAAGTACATATTGTGGTGAGCTAAACAAACTAATTTATTTCTTGGATTTTTATGTAGTGCAATATATCAATGTATTTATTCACCAACCAACCAACATTACCATTTCTGAGCATAATGATTTAATACAAATTTAATGGCATGATCTACAGACACCAGTAATACCTTTCCCTATTGTCTCATTCCAAGATTATTGCAACTGTTGTGTACAGAGCTGCGGCCTGGTGAACAGTATGTACGTGACAGTTCGGGCATATCCTCTTGGAAGATCATTTGCAAGCCAGAACCCAGGGAGGAGGCTGGAGAAAGTTGTGAGGAAGAGAGTGGTACAGCTGAAGAAAATGAAGTTGACACTGTTGCTGCTGCAATGGTTGAGATAGTGGAAGACACTGAAGTAACCGATCGTTTGAAAGAAGTCACGGCAGAAGAGAGCAAGAGTTCTGAGGAGTCGAGTCCTGCTGCTGACACCACAGCCAAAGATACCACTGGAACAGGAGATGAGAATGAAATAGAAGGTGTCAGTGAAAATGAAGGAGGAGGAGAAAGAGGGATTAATAAGTCATCATCACCGGCAGTTTTGGATGTTACCTCTGAGGAATGGGGTGATGTGATAGAGAAGATGCTGGCATGACTGCAGATGACTGATCAATCATTTTAAACTATTAATGTGATGTATTTTAATGTATTGTTAGATCTGTCAATTCATTTGTAGGTAAGTAACACGTCAAAATCAAATAGTCCATAAAGGGCCTACCGTTTAATCAGGCAAAGGATCGTCACGGTCTTTCCCCTCCCCCATTAACTTAATACGCATGCTCAGCAGGTGGAATTGCTTAGTTGGCCGGGGCTGCAATAATTTCGGATCATGTTGAGCTGCAGTTGTTGTTTCTGCTACTTTAAGAGGCGTTTCAAGGGCGACGGTGAAAATAGTTATAATTCCCTGGTATGTTATGACCTACGTACATTATATGCTTGTTACCTACCATAGTAAGACCGATCATTCTTTAGAAATTTAGCAGCGAAAAAAATAGCCTCGTGTGGTTTATCTTTAATCTCATATACTTTGCATATTAGCTATAGCTAATTTTTTTTTTTTACAAAATGACTACCACAGCTGGAGTTTCTAGAAAGCTAGAATTTTAATGCAATTACAAGTTGCTTGGAGGAAACAGAAGTGATAGTACAGGAATCAGGAGTGACATTGAGGGAAATATGTAATTTTATGTGCAATTAAATTATATAATACTGCATGTGCCAATGATATGCTTCAAGAGCATTTCCTTTGAAGTAATGATGTACTGAGTGACATTGAGGGAAATATGTAATTTTATGTGCAATTAAATTATATAATACTGCATGTGCCAATGATATGCTTCAAGAGCATTTCCTTTGAAGTAATGATGTACTCAAAGAATAAGTTTAGTAGCTAGTTTGTGCATTACACAAATTTTAAGACTGTAACTTTCCCCTAACTCTGACTAGACTGATACAATTTGGGAGACTTGATTTGCCTAACCTATAGATTTCTAGTGTTATCTGTCATTTTAATTCTTGCATTTAGCTAATTTTGCAGCCATTGTTTACTAGCTCATTCTATTAGAGAGCAGACCTGAAGTAGGTAGCTCACTGCTAGTGGCTTTATTGAACATACATGATTCAGAATAAAGGTGTTTTTTTGCATGTTGAATTTAATATTTTGAATAGCTACATAAAAGAGCTTGTCTTTTGTCTCTATGAGTTGTAACAACAATCTTTGGTTAACTTTTGCTCTGTTTTAGACTGATACATCAGAAGGAAAGACATGGTACCAGAAAATAAGAGAACTCTTTAAGAGACCAGGTATGTGAGCATGTCTAAGTATGACAGTGAGATTTAAAGAATTTTTTGGAAAATGAAGGGAAAAAAGTTAAAGAAGGCACTAGTTGGCTTTCCTTGTATAATTAGTCATAGATCTAGATTTGAAATTTAACCAAGTGCCCATAGTCCGGCAGAACGTAAGCCATACCTCACAATCTGGTATATAGTATTTTTTTAAAGTTTGTAGCTATTATGCATACCCGTAGCCAGGGGGGGTTCGAGGGGTTCGGTCGAACCCCCCTTTAGAGTGACCGGAAGTAAATATTTTAGCCACACCCCACATATAACTTCTGGAATGTAGTCATCTGTTTAATCGTGCTGAACCTGAGCTTGAATTATCTGCTGTTTTTCTGGCCTAGTCTGAGTCCAAGTGACCTAATAAACATTCAGCTCCTTGGATACAAAATTTCGCTCTCATATCGGCATGAGTAAAGCTTGCTACGTTACATCTATTCTTTATAAAGTTTAACGTAATGCACTTTAGTAAGAGCAATAGCACCGGCAGGCGTGCGATTCGATATTAATAGCAGCACAAGCAACGGATTTTTTTCAACAGATTAGAAAGGGAGCCGTCGGAAGTGTCTGAGAAAGTTAAACCTCAAATATACAGATAGTAAGTGCACTATCTAGTGTAGCTACACTGCAAATGATTTAAAAAAACACACTGGCCTACTACTAGCGAGTGATAGCATGGGTAACCTGTGCTATTAAGGGTCAGTAGCGCTCGCAAAGCTGTTGAAATAGGACTCGGATTTGCCTCGTGTTATTTTAATCGCGTTGTTAGTGCTATTAATCACGAATAGCAGGTTCACACACTAATAGTAGGCCAGCTTTATAAAAGCTGCACAAGACTACAGTAAGCTAAAGATCATTTACAGTGTGGCTACTATGTATAGTGCAGTCACTATCTCTGTACTTCAGGATAAACTTTCTCTTGAACTTTGCTTTAATCGATGGCTCCTCCTAATCTGTTGAAAAAAACTCTGTCTAATAGGGGTATAGCTTCTGCGCTAAAGAATGACGTTGTCTCCAACTAGAAACTACAACTGTACATTTCCAAGGCTAGAGCTGCATGTTTGCGCACTCACTCTTACTTAAGCTACCGTGACATTTCACTTTGTCCAGTGCTATTTCACTCATTTATAGCGATTTTTCCAATACATTTTGAACGGGCAGTTCACACGCCGTACTATTAAATAACTTGTAGTAAGGCGAATTAATGTTGCACTGTTTATATACAGCTCACCGTAGTGGTTAGATGCCTGGTTACACGAGAATAATACCGATTTTCTCTCTAATATCAGCAATGTTTAATGAATTATAGTTTTGAAGTAGAATACCTAGAACAAATTATAAGCTTTAGTGCACTTATCTTTCGTTTTTTAGTATTGTAGAAGAATTAACGAGGAAACAAAAGTAGGTGTGGCTTATTGCGTCTTAAAATCCGAACCCCCCAATGCGACCCTCTGGCTACGGGCCTGTTATGCATATAGCAAGTTATATAAAATCACTTTCTGGACATCTGTCTGTGGGGAACTCTGCAAAATTGCAAATATTTAATTTCATACCTGCGAAAATTAAAGCTGGATCATAGCATTCTTGACTTATGTTCAATAACTCTAGCATAGGTTTTCTCGGGTAGAATCACTTTCTGGCATCAATTTTTAAATTTAAATTTGATGTGCTATTTACTCAACAAACCATTTGGTGTATTTTTAGATGTGATATGTGTAGTTGTGGGTTAATTGTAGCCACTTGCCAGAGTTGATACTTGCACTTCCATATGCTGTTGATTGGCATTGTAGTGAGGCATGTTAGTAAAATAAGATTGGGTAAAATGAGCTTTTTGTTGATTGGCTTCATTTAATCATCTCACTAGTCATAAAGAGAGCCATACTATGTGTTTGTTTCATGAACAAATTTCTTGATCCCTTGTATCAGACTATCTGCCTCAGACTTCAATCCTTGTATGTTAACATTTGTAACCAATTTCTTGAAATGCAAAAGTTTGTCATAAGAACAAGTTAACCCGATATCATCAAAGTGACACTGCCGAGGCTTATTAATGAAGAGTAGCTAGATTTTTCACTGCTGGTAAAGCTTGCTGTAATTTCTGGCTGATTTTGGACAATACTTCCTCTGTTGTATTGCTTAGAAAATGAGAGCAGATTTGAAAGCTTTATATAAAAGCATGTTTTTCTGCAAAGAATGAACTCATAGTCAACATGGCAAATAATATTCCTGTCAGTTTGAGTGCTGTCTATTTCAGCTTCAATCTTCTTGGCTACCTTTTCAATTGCCTCACTTGTCATCAGTATCACCAGGAATTGCTCAGAATAAATTTATTGCACTTTGTTTGAATGCTATTAGTGATGAATATTCAGGAGATGATAAGTTAATGATGTCCCCATTAAAATTTTCAGCCACCTTTGAATGTAGTATTCTCCTGCAATCACATACTTCACGTATTATCTAGCAGACTTCAGCAGCAGAATCAAAAGCTTTATCATTGAGCATGGTGTCAAACCTAGCAAACAGCAACCTTTGATTTGGGAGACAATAAAGTTGTCTTGCAGTCTGCATGATACCTCACATTCACTGCATGCAAGTTGGAGAGCTCCCATTTTTTCTGTTGTTTCTGAACATTTCTCCCTCTCTGCAAGTATATATGCTGGATTGACATCTGTTTGGGTGCCTAGAAGAGTCTTGTCTTCTTCACAAAGTAGGCAGTGTTGCTGAAAGAAAATTTAAGATGTTGAGACTATTTTGCATTTGGGGCATGTTGGTGAGGCTTTGGTATAGTTTCACTATGTGCTTTTTTTTTTTTATGCGAATTTCTTAATTGCTTTCCCATGAAAGTATTTGTTGACACATTTTCAACGAACTAGTAGTATATTATATGGTGCTTATTAACTGCACTGGCTCAGTGTGAAGACCATCTTCATACTTGACCTCACAATTCTCTCTTCTGAAGTTTGAGATGTAAGATATTTCTTCTTTTTTTTATTATTATTTTTTTTATTCCAAAGCCAAATTAGACAATGTCCTCTTATGGAAAACAACAACAACAACAACAAATACTTTAATAAGCTTTTATTAATAATATTCTTCAACAATACAATCAGTGAATATAGAACATTCCCATTTATACAATAAGTTTGTACACAGTTTTTGTGCATAAGTATACCAATATCTGCTGTAATGCCTGTGTTGCTGTGCTGGTTGGCAATGAAGGGCCAAATGCGTGGACCTTCTTTCTTCCTAATTGAATGGTTAGTATAAAATACCTCTGAAATTATTTCCTTTTCTTTTAGCTAAATAGTTTTAGGCATTACAATATATATTATGAATAATAGCACCAACAACAGCTGATGGAGAACAGGCCAACATCAGGTCCATTCATTTGAAAGTATATGGCTCCAGTAACAGGAAAGATGTTTCAGGGTCTGAAGACTGGCCTCCATTAGGAGAGGACACTGAGAAACTCCAACCAGCACCTCCCGAGAATCCTCCCTCCAGCCCTCCTAGTATTGAGGTGAGCAAATAAAACAACAGGTTACTAAAACTAAAATACTATAATAAAACCACACAAACCTTGATGCCAAGCTACAGACTGAAGGACGTCGCTATAGCTAGAGCCAGCATCAAAGCATAGCACATACAAAATATGAGATTTCCAATTTAATCCTAGAAAGTAGGACTACTGGAGTAATAACAATTATGCATGAAGTTATTAACCCTTATTGAAGTATTACATATCCAGCTATTCTAAAATAAGACTAGTGTATCTAGCTTTAAAGGGCAAGCATGTTGAAAAAAATTTCTGTTATTTTCTGGCAGTTTTATGTGCAAATATAACTTAGAAAAAATTACTATCTAAGAACCCTTCACCTTGGAGATATAACCCAAATCAGAATTACTTCTTGTTGTGGGCGTGGCTTAGTGATGATGTAGATAAGGAAACAGCTGTGTTTGATTTGTTTAGTAAGCCTATGGCTGTGGGCTTATTTTAGTTAGCTAGCAATGTCTGATGAGTCTGAGGCAGAAGAAAGCACCATACTTCTAGCTGATCCACAAACAACCTGGTGGCAGCTAACTCCTTGGATCTACTGTTCTGAGGAGAGAAAAGTACTCACGCAATTTTCTGACTGAATTGTTACTATGGTGACCAGTAGTTCCGTTTCAGCTGGAATAAACTGTTGTATTTGTACCAACATATTTCGTTTTGTTTCACGATGGAAGATGGTGAGCTACTACTTTTGTGTGCACACAAAAATTATTGTAATTTGCATAATGGATTGGTACACAGTTGGGTAAGTATCGATGAAGCAGAAAGTAAGGGGTGTGGTGGGATGATGTGGCTACGTAGCATGTGGTCAAGGCTGCTAACTATCGGAAATTAATAATATAAGGGACAAACTGTAGAGGGGGTTAAGGGTTTAGGGCAGTTGGGGGTTTGCAGTATGTGCCAGTGAGCAAGTATGGAGTGGAAGGAGAACCGGCAGATAAATTTATGCATAGAAAACGAGCCAGTCTCCATAAAAATGTCTGCAGATGACTACAGATTATACTACCATTGCTAATTTAATAACAATAGCTACCATACTAGCTACTGAGGGTTAACATCAGTATTAGCATGCTCTCTCAGGTTCATTTTTCAACAATGGAAATAGACAGGCTTTTGATCCAGCTTTACCACACTAAGTGCTCTTTTCACTTGCATAGTTTCAATATAAAGAGAATTGTAGCACCATAAAACTGTAACTTCACAGCGCCTTATAAAAACTCTTGATGATATAATCTTGAAATTGCCATCCAAAATTCTAGTCTCTAGAATACAATGTTTGGTAAAATAGACTAACAAAGCTTCAAAAAGAGTGCTTTGTGTTCATATTTATTGCCCTCAGTGTGCATGCGCATGAGGGTTACTGTAGTCTGTTTGTCATTCATTTACTCTGTCAACAGCAGATCTCAAAGATGGTGGACTTTTATGCCTTGAGAGAATAGGAACTCCGACTAGATGACAATCTAAGTCCCTTTAATTGCCACTTTTTTTTATTTCGACTTAGTTTTTGAGAAAATGAGAGAAAAGGCGGACTATACAGTGAGTGCTGCTATACGGCCATGCCTATTTAATCGTTTAGCTGCCATTTAGAATCACGTGTGCTCACATGAGCATACAAATTTTACCACGTATGATTCAGATTTGTTGCTTGCGTTCTGTAGTTCCGGTCTCAACTTCTTTTGTCTGGTGTTGGGAAGTCTCTGCTGCTGGAGGTGTGCTTCTTTCACCAACTACAGTAGAACCTCAGAGTTACATACCTCATGGGAAATGAGGCGTACGTAACTGAATAAAACATAATTTAACGTTGTACTAAATATTTGTATGAGTAATAGCACGGGTAACCGTGCTATTGATCCCTAATAGCACAGGTTACCCGTGCTATCACTCGCTAATAGTAGGCCAGCTTTTTAAAACGTCATTTGCAATTGCTATATTATATATCTTTCACTCACTATCTCCTTATTTCAGGATTAGCTTCCGTTGGAACTTCGTTTTCTACGTGCGGCTCCTCCTGATCCGTTGAAACACATTCAGTCTAATACGGGTAGAGCTTCTGTGGTAAAGAACTAGGGTCAGCTGATTTTGTTGAAAAAATTTCTATATTCTTCCTGTCTCTCTATAAGTCTTAAATTGGACTTTCCTAAGCCAAATTCCTGAGCAACAAAAAATATTTCTTGGCTTCCAAATATTAAGCCTCTTCTGATAAAAACAACAACAACAAATGTGGATAACCCCTTACCCATCGGATGTCCCTTCACTGTTCAGTTAACCTGTTAATTCATCTGATGTTCGGATCTCTGAGGTTCTACTGTATAAGTATGCCTGCTGTTCAAGTAGCCTGCATGTCAGAAAGTCAAAATATTCTTGTGGCTATTTTTTTTTTCTACCACAAGATCAATATCAAAGCCAGAGAATGCTATGAAGTCCTCAGAAAGTTGTAAAAACCATATAGCTGCTCGTAAAACAGCTTTAGAAAATATGGATCAGTCCCAGGTGTGTAAGGACTGGTTCTAAATGTTCATGCTCAACAAAAGCCCTTGAAATGCCTGAAGAATCCCAGAGATGCAAACATCAGGCCAATATAAAATGCCCTATGACCACAATTTCAAACTATCTGCTGGAGGTGGCTTCGCTACAATGAAGAAGACTGTTTATTGTCATCTTTGCCTTAAGTTTGGGCATCATAGACAAGGAACCAATTAGTGATATTCATAAAACAACTAAGTCACTTAAAGCTAACAAAAACCTGTTTATGTTAGCAGAGCTAGTCAAATCTCTTTCAATGAACTACACAGAACTGTTAATCATACACACACACACATACACACACAAAGTTATTCACATAATGTATTTCATTCCTATTTGTTCGATCTGCAACATAAATCAAATACTGTTACAAAATTATTTCTCAGACGGAAAGCATATTAAAGGTTGTGGAGGTCAAGTAGGATAAAGGGCAGGATGAGGTGGGAGCGATCAGTCGTGCATGACGAGGCTAAATATGGTACATCAAGCATTTAGCTGGCTGATGTGTGCACACAAATTGTTGTTATTATCTGCATAAGAAGTACACAGCAATTCTCCTGAAATGTGACATTACATGGCGCGTGTGCGTGGATACCCAGCCTTTCATTCCAGCACAGTGGTTGGAGAAGGGTGAGACCAGGCTGCAGGAATTACATGTTTTCTTGTGCTTGCTGTCGATTTCACCCTGAGAGAGACATCCATCAATGTGCCGGTTACCAACAAGCATGTACACTGTCTTTCAAATTGAACACTTCTTTGATTAAAACTTAGGTTTACTTGTTAGGTCCTTCACTTTCTATTTCTTTCTAAGAAAGATTTGTAGCCGACAAGTTGTTTGATATTTAAATACTCTGTGGTATCTCCTCACATAGCCAAAGCTAGCTATACATAAAAATGACCAAAATATTTATTTGAGCCTAGTACTTGGAAACTAAGAATATAAAATTAGCTGTATCAAAAATATGCATAAAAATATAATTTGTGTGAATAATGAATTCAATGGGAATATGATCATGCAAAACTTATGATGGTCGCTCAATTGTAAACATTTTACTTTTTAAATCCAACAACTTTCTTGCTGCAGCAGCTGCAAAACACTCTCTTTGTCATCTTACGTATTCTTGCTGAAAGTAAGGATTCAATCATTGGGTGAATGACAGACTGCACCAAGAAGCATAAGAAGACCAGGCCGAACACCGCTGGGGGGATGTCTGCAGTTGTTATAGCAATCAGTACAAATATGATGGGAATCCAAGTGACAAAGTTTGAAATAAAAATGGACCCAAATACTTTCACCATACGAATTTGCTGGGCCACATATTTTTTCTTGGCTTGCTCGTTCGCTTCTGAAATTGTAGCATTACCATTTTCTTGGTAGGTGTTGGAAAAGCGATTTTTTATACCTTTGCGTACAAAGCAGAGAAGCCAGATGTTAGACACGACAAGGATTCCCAGGGGGATAGTGACTTCTATGACTAGTAGTGCCACGTAGATATAACCAGGACCAACATGAGACCGAGCTTGAAATATTATGGAACAAGTTCCAACTACTGGACTGAATCCAATCACACCAAATCCAAACAATGGAGGAATAGCCAAGACAAAACAAACCAGCCAGATAATAATTACAACAACTACCAGACGAGGAACCGTGACCCACTTATCGTACTGCAGTGGTTTCTTGATATAGATAAGTCGATCCAGTGACATAGCACCCACGATGTGTATGGCAGTATAGAGCATCCATATGACCATCACAACTCCAGCTTTACAGGAATTGCAACGCTCATAGTCACTGTTACCAAACTTATACACTCCTCCAGACAGACCTGGTACCACCATGAAGATAAATATGAAGACACCAGAAAGAAGGTCCACCAGGGCTAGGTTGAAGAGAAGGAACAAAGAGGGAGTTTTCCAAAACTTGTTGTGGACGAGAGCTCCTAAGACAGCTGCATTGAGAGGAATACCAATGAGTGTGCAGAGAAAAAGGATAGTAGATATGATGTAAACTCCAGCTGAGCTTCTCTCTGCTTCACTCAAGGACCACTCACTTTCTGTGACACTGTCTCGACTCAATAAATCTCTTGCAAGACAAGAGAAATTGGAAGAATTAGAATCCATATTGGGTAGCTTCTTGGCCACTATTTTAGCTGGCTAGCTAACTGTAGAATCAGTTCTCCTGAAGGTTTTCAAATTTCATTATTAGCTTGTGACTACACCCTCACTATGTAAGAACTACACAGGAAAAGGTAAATTAAAAATTATTTCCTTACAGGAAGTGAGTTGTCCATTCCACATGTGCAGTGAAGCACTTCCCATAGCAACTTGATACATCCCTTCTTGTTCATTTACAGCTGACTACTTAGAAGTATTCATTTGTTAGCTAGTGATTAGCCAATATCTGTCCAAACTCTGAACTTTGACACATGATAAATGTACCATCTCTGAAGTAATTCTGTCTTGTGGTTGTAATTTCAGATTTTGCCTCAACTTTGGATTGTACAACTAGCTATAGCAGCATAATTATATCATTCCTAAAGTTTCATAGCTGCAGCTGTTTGTAGCAGTAACAGACTATATGCCTCATTGTACTGGACTCAAAGTTTTGTAGTTTTTGATTTGATTTATAAGCATTTACAGTTCAGAAGTCAATACTTTCAGATCTATTGGGCTGACAAGTTCCCATCAGATCCCCAGGGCAAATGGATGGGTAAGGGAGAAGGTGACAAAGTAAAGTTTAGTGGAAAAAATGGCAAATACGGTGTCAGGGACCGCCCCCCAGGTGAGCTGGAGACAGCAGTCCTGACAGGAATCCTCGAATCCAGGACGTTTGTGAGGATACACAACAGTAACCAACACATGTTGAATGTTTATTCACACGTCTGGTGTTAATAAGTTGTTTACGGCGAATCTTGACTATATCTTACCTTGATTTTTGTCAATAGCTCAGTCTAGCAGAGGTTAGAATAGCTCAGTCTAGCAGAGGTTAGAATAGCTTCATTTCGATTGTTCCATATCTTATCGTCAATTAAAATTTAACTCTACATTTGTTGACCAGGGCTAGCTAGGCTCGGATAAGTGTGACGGTGGCTCTAGTAGCTAAGGTTGGGGCAGAAACCGTCACACACGGGGAAAAAACCTCCTCAGAGGACTTCTACAGTCAGTAATTTTCTACACTCAGTAATTTGAAATTGCACCAAAAGCTTTCAAATGGTAGTATAGTATAACCTGTTTTTAAGATGGTGGCTTATACTTTAAACACACACATTTTTTGTAATCAAATAGATATTTAGTCAATTCCCCGATTATAAAATAACAAACTACTGCATAAATTCCAGGAGAAATGTCTCTTCATGCATGCCTCTTAAATAGTATGTGAATTGAGTGCTTATTGTTTGTTTAGCAATACGAGAGCCCTAGAGACAAGGTTCTCTCAACGAATGAAGTACACCTAATATCAGGTAAGGGGTTGTCAGTAATGGCTTGGCAAGCTCTCACTTATTCTTTCAATTTAGGTGAAGATGTGGTTTGGCTGGACCCTTATGGCGGACCCAGGATTGGTATTCTGTGTATCACTAACTACAGATTGTATTTTGAAAAAGTAAAGATTTAGCTAGCTATTGCTGTGCATGTTTAATTGGTGAGCAAGCGAGACAGTATTAGGGTGGATAATGCAAAATCAGGAATATGTTCTTCGGATACTACAGCATTAAGCAAGTCTTATTTTAAGCTTAGGCTCCAAATTGTGAGAGAATTCCTGTGAAAATGCTTGTTCTTCAAGTCACAAAAAGTTGCTGCAATTGGTTAAGCTGAGGTAATTCCTTAATTCCATATTTGTTAGCTAAATTACAAAATAACTCTGGGCCTTCTTTTTTTTGTAGCTAAGAACTTGTCAAGAGTGACTGGTAAATTCAAATAGTCAGAATGGCTTAAATTTGATACTACAGAAGTTCCACTACTCAAAAAAGTAATGTAAGAAAGTAGTTTTGTATTTATTTGCTAAAATTAATGGTATTTTGTTTTTGCAGATGAGAGCTTGTTGTCAAGAATTACCCGTAATTCAGAGTCAAAATAGCTTAAATTTGATACTACAGAAATTACCAATATTTCAGGAAATTGAAGTAAGTAGTAGTAGTTCCATATTTGTTGACTAAAATTATCACTGGCCTATGTTTTTTTTTGTAGCTGAGAGCTTGTTCAAGGGTTACTGGTAATTGATGTAGTCACAAAGGCTTAAGTTTGATACTACTACAGAAGTTCATTACTCAGGGAAGAGAGTAATTTTTATTTGTTTTCTAAACTGAAAGGTCAACTGCTATTACACTGTTTGCATTAACTAAACTATAAATTATGTAGGGGTGTAGTGGCCATCTAGAAAGTGGTCAGGTTAGGTTTTGCTGACTCAGCATTATCGTTATCAAGTTGAAATTTATTGTAATGCTAATAACAAAATGTGATTAAATGAATGTCAAACTGATTTTAATATGATGTGGAATGTTAGTACATACTGTATATATATATATATATATATATATTAAAAATAGATAGCTACGATTTAACTTAAATTACCAAATGTACTCTTCTATCTTCATTCTTTGAAATATATTCATTGCCAATTATTTTTAAATCTAATTTATCAGCTGCTGGTGATAATGTAAAATCATTAGGTGATTTAACCGAGATTGAGACATTGTGTTTCTCAAATATGACTTAACCCTACGTAGGGCACTGAATGATCTTTCAGAAGTTGCATGTGTAGCAGGAAGAACAAGTAAAAGTTTTAACAACTTTGACACTTCTGAAAGTAGCACTCTTTGAGCACTAGTTATTGATAATAATGAAGACTTTATACTGTTTACTGATGGAGTAATTCCGGCTGAAGTTGACTGAAACAATTCTCTCAAAGTGGTCAATTTTGAAATCAGATTTTTTATGTTGAAGTCATCATTGAAGCATTCACAAACTTTATCTAGTTCTTCACTATGTGACTTTCCAGTGCATGCTTTGAAAAGAAGCGAAAAAAATTTGAAGCCCTTCTGGTCAAATCTTTGCTGAATACAATTTACAGCTAAATCCAAACTCTCAAAAAAAATCCTTCTATATTCACTTTTAGCTGATACTGGATATTCAGCCTGAGCACTTCCATGGTCAAATCTCTTGGGGATCTTGCGCTTCCTGTCTAACTGTGGCTCTGAAACTTCTAATTCCTGACATTTAATATTAATTTTCTTCCAAAATAGCTCAAAGTTTTCCTCTGTTCGCAAAGATTGTAATGTTTTTACAGTCAGCATAGCTACAGCATGACCCTCTACAGTAGAAAAGTTAGGCTGTTGTAAAGTTTGACTGAGCTTGTCAGTATGTCAAAAAATCATTTCTGAAAGGACAAAACTGAAATAAAACTTGAATGTTTTCATTTGACTTTCAACTCCTCTAATTCTTGCTTTCATTTCAGAGTTAGTTCCTGAATCACAAGCTCTTTCCACAATATCTGAATGTTTTCATAGTTGTCTAAAATACTGGCAAGACTTTCTGCACGGACAGTCCATCTTGTTGGACAAAGAGTGCGTACTCCAGAAGTTTCACTCCCACTTTCATCTTTGTATGCTTGTAACATTGCTTCACGTTTGGGAGAAAATTTTATAAGTTTAATTACTTCCGTACATGTATCAAGACAATCCTTCATTGTAACCGACAGCTACGGCCATAACAGTGTGTAAATACTGCGCGTGGCTCTATCTCTTGAATTCTTGTGGCCACTCCAGACTTCGCTCCTGCCATTGTGCTGCACCCATCGTAACACTGGCCCCGTAGTTTAGCAAAAGGAATTTGAAACCTTAGCAAAATATCTTTATAACATTTACAATACTCAATGCATCAATCGATTGCATATGATGAAGACCTAAAAATTCTTCTGAAACTTCAAATGAATCACTAACCCATCGTATAACCACAGTCAGTTGCTCTTGGTTAGACTTGTCTGTAGCTCTGGCTGCTTCCGGTAATGTCATCCAAACCACACTTATGGGATCATTAGACCAGCCCCAACCCTCAGGAGATGGTATATTTGGCATAGATTCTTGACAGCTTGTCCAAATGCCAGTCTGCAGTATAGCACACTTGACATATTGTAGTAAAACATCCTAAACATTTACATAATGTACATTATTTATTCCATGACAGTCAAACCAATCTGTATCATGTAACTTACAGCTGTTGGTGGGAGATTTTCTAATGACTTATTTTTCTTGCAAAATAACTCCTTGCGTGCTTCATGTACTGATTGTAGTGTGCTAAATTTATCATAAAGTACAACTGTAAATCTCTCCAGAGTTTTGAAATGTGTAGATTTCAGAGTCACTATATCAAAGGGGTTCTCAACAATGTGGTGGAAGGCTTTAATCACATCTGGATAGTAGTTCCAGGCATCCCATGCTGACTTTTTGGTTTTACCAAAGAAGAAAGAAGTACTGTCACATCCTGTGAAAGCATGGAACGGAGGCAAGGAACAGGATTTATCTTTTCCAAGCATTTCACACAAGGTATTTATGTGGTAATGGCGAAAATGCTTCCCTGTTCCAAATGCTACCCAAATATTGACTTCTGGGTAAATCTCTTGGAATTTGTAAAATTCCCCTATCAAAATAACTACGACATCAGTATCCACTGTTCGAATCAGAATACTGCTTAAACCATTTTCCAGTGAATTCTTATGGACAATCATTCGGGTGTCTGCCTCCTCATGATTGCAATCCCCCATGCTCACACGTGGCTCCTGCCCCACCATTATCACAGATTTACCTATAACAAAAGTATAGGCAAGTAAAGATGGTATAGAATAGAGATATTGCATAACATTTATTACTTGCCTGAAGTAGCACATAGTATTTTTTCTTCAGCAGTCTCCATATTAGTTATTGCTTTGGTGAGAAAAGAGAACAGTTCCTGTTTGTTCTGGGAAACATGCAGGAAGTCACTCCATTTCTTAGGCATCTTGGTTTGTGCTGACACTTTGGTTCGCGTACCATGACCTCTTTGTTCTCTTGCAGCTTGCTTTATACTATTGTCAATGTACCTATCCCACACTAAATCTAGTCTGCGAGATTGTTTCAATTGCTGTTGAAGAAAGGGAACAAATATTTTGTCAGCATACTCAGCAAATGTGTTCACTGAAGAAGTGGGCAGAAAGTGTACGACAGCAGCACCATCAAATATTTTGCAATCAAAGCACTTCAGAGAGTCAGGAATGTCACCATTATTTAGAACTTTGAGAAGAAGAGATTTTTCTCCGGAGCGGATTTTACCAAAATCAGATAGTGACGGTGGGAATGTTTGATTTTCGTGTGAAAAAAATTGCAACAAATCACCTTCACGTTGCTGATTAGCTATGTATAAACGTCCAAAAAGTGAAGCGTTACTTCGTTGAAGTGTCAGCTGTTGTGATGTTTTTGACTTTTTCTTGCATATGGGAGTTTTGAAAAGAGGAAGTGAATTCTTCTTGAGCGATTCGTGAATGGGTGTCAAAAATAACATCTTGGCAATACTGCTGGTATTTTGCAGTTGCAATAGATTGAATAGATCGTACAGTTCCAATTACAGAATTATCTGCACAATCTCTAGAATTCAAAATCAATAATTCTGGGCAGTCATCTAAGAATGGGTTTCCAAATTCTGTAACTGCATCAACTAAATCTTGTACTTGCTTTTTGAATGTTTTCTGTGAGGCCAATCCTTCTTCATGGTGCAATTGAATATCCTGCTCTTCTTCATTACTAAAACCACCTTCAAATTCATCAAAAAGTGTAGAGATTTCTGGACCACCACAGATCATCCACCTATTCAAAGTTGCCGTATTTTGAGTTAAGCCAATTACACCACCCACTCCTTTGACCTTGGCATTCTCCTGTTCATGTGTTTGGTCGAGAGGAATAGCTGAAAATCTGTTAGAAGTCTTTGGCACAACCCAATACTCCTTGAAAATTTCTTTGAAAGAGCCTTGTAATGACTTCATGTCATTAATATGAATCGGCACCCACCGAGCATAATTGTAGTGGTCCAAAGCAAAAAAAAAGCCTACAATCAGTTCCAAACTCTGTACATACAGGTTGAAATCTCTCTCACGATGAGCCCTAACAAAAGTGAGAAAAAGTTTCTCAAGGCCCATAACCATATCCCAGTACTGAAAGGTAGGTGACTCTTCCATCAATTTTAATCGCCATCCTTTAAAATCACTCTGACCAGAAAGTGAAAATGCCTGCCTCTGCAGTTTGTAGAATGCTGCAATGGTAATTTGGTGAGCATGTCGAGTTCTGGTTAAGTGAGATACTTTTAAGAAACTCTCAGCAACACTAGATGAAGCTAATCCCGCCTCAGTGAGCACCTCAGTCCATCCCGAAGCAGCTAAAAAGTCTCCAAGCATTTTCCACATACCCATCTCTAAGTGAAGACCTCCGAACATGACCACTATTTTCTCCTCACCATATAAACTTGGCCAGGTCCATTGTATATATTTAGCTTTAGCAAAAATGGGGCAGTCACAGGCCATGACAGAAATTTGTCCAGGATGGAGATACTCTGTCACAGATCGAATAATATCCATAGAGTGCTTGATCATTGCAGGTGTGTCAGCCTTTTCATTGAACAATGGTAGCATACTAGTGATGGCTGGTACACTAGCATTCTGAATATCCCTAGCTGCATGAAAAGCAGCCCAAGTGATTGGCTGTTCACTCTCAACGTCCAACAACTCTTCCACACATTGAAGCAATGCATCTTCTTTCACTGTGCACATATCAGAATCACTAATGAAGGGAAAATGACATCTTTTAGGTACACATGTTGCTGATTCATTGAGAGACACTGCTGGAACTATGGAGTATGTGAGTGGCAAAGAGCACTTGGTTTTAATATCTCCACTAGTGTATGGTACAGGATGCCGACATTCACCCATAGAATCAGAACTAGGAAACTGAATAATGCTGATACCACTTCCATGGAAAGATGATTGTGCGGTAGCAGAACTGGGATTATGGTCTATTGTCCATAGCACCAACTGTGAATAATCCCTCTCTCAATTTGGAAGGACATACTACTCCATCTGACTCAAATTGCTTGCACATAGATTGAGCAATAGCAGTTTCAGTCTGAATGACTTTAGTATAACATATACTAATTCCATAGTGATTGAGTTGGTCAATCAACTTTCTGCTTCTTGTCAATGCATGGATTTTCAATCCAAGATACAATGGGAAAAGTGGCTCTCTGCTTTGGTTATGACGACTTTTTTTTGATTCATACATGTTGGACTTCTTCTTCGAATTGTGCACAATTAACTGTCCTATGGTTAAGCACACCTGTGAATCGATGCTTGCATCTGAACGTGTTCCGTTAAGAATAGTAGCTATCAGGAGTTTGAGGCTATACGGCACAGAGTTTCTCTGACAATTTATTGGGAAAGATCCACAAAAGTTGAAGTTTTCATGTCCAAATATTTCTTCCCGAATGTGCTTAGCCACTCTTGCAATTTGAAGAGCTTGAAACTTATAGTCAGATAACATTTCTACTTTTTGGTGCAATTCTTGCATGCCTTCTGGAAATACTAACAGTGTATTTTTTCCATCTGATTGCTCTTGAATGGCTGAGTTTTGAAAGTGTTCCAATAACTCAATTTTAAGGCGAGTTTTATTAACGCTGGACTCTAGCCCCAAATCACACAGATTTTCATTATACACTTTGTGTACTTCAGGCAGTTTTCAAACAATTCTCAATGTAAGAAACTGTATTAGCAAATGCCATACATTTTCCTCTCTTCTGATCCTCACTAGCTGATGAGCAAGAAGTTATACAACTTCAAACATATCCACGATACTGATTACGATACTTAGTTAAACAGCTAAGATGGTATTTAGCTTCAATGGCAACAAGATCACCATCAGCCAGTTTCACTAGCATATCAGTATCATTCATTTCACTAGCATTGATTTAATGGATTTATCAGCACTCAAAGTAGTAAATTCATGAAGATTACCTGAGCTAGAATCACAAAAGAGACAAACATTCTGCTGTACTGAGTTACAACGATGCTTCAGTCTACTATTACAGCTGGAGGCTTCCAATTTCAGACTCTTTTGACCTTTTTAGTTGCACACGTTTTAACATTGAAGTGTTGAACTTCTAGTGGCATTTCTTATGCCAACAAGCCTGATTGACTACAAAGTGGTCTACTGTACCTTGATCGCAAAAGTCAATGTCAACTGGAAGACGATCAAGTTTTCTAAATGCTTCCACATTATTTAAAAATGCAGTATACACTTCTGTGCTGTGAGTAGGACATCGCAGGTCTTCAGAACTTTTCTTTTGGCAGATTATGCACAACTTCCAGTCTATTTCACCCTTTACAGACATTTTTGCTACTTCTCTTCACTCTTGTCAGATCAAGACATAGCCAGCTGCTCACAAAGTATGACCTCTGTATGACCTAGTCTAGAATTTTCTTATTGAACAGTGTATTTGAATCAGAGGTGTTAGCCATCATGTAAAAGGAACAATAGCATTGGTTTTGGTAACACCCTAAGACTTTCACGAGGGGGTGAGGGTTACAATCAGGGATTCATACAGCACAGTGGAGAGATGGGCGGAGGTGGGGGGGGGGGGGGTATAGCGGGAAAAGGTGTCGTTTTGAGTCCCCTAATGTGAGTACAGCGAAGGTGGTTAGTTTGGCAGAGAGAACTAGACACTACGCATGGCTCTAAGGAACTGTAATGTTTATGAAGTACGAACTAATGAACTGATTGAAGTCAGCTTTCAACAAATTCAATTTTAATGTTGGACATTTTTGCTCACAGTACCTCTAAATTTCAAGATAAACTCTTGAAATTTTGATGGCAGACTACTATCATGACAACAAAGCCACAGAAATTTTCGCGAAATTAAAAAATTTGGCATAATTCATGGCACACACATTTTTGTGTTTGCAGCCGGTGTTTTTCTAACTCCCCATACCCCAAAGGACCACCATACCAGATTTGGCACTTTAGTGTACTCTACTAATAAGTGTGATGAATGGCGAGGTATAAATATGCTCCAATATGTCTTTTACCACCTTGTTTGCCATTAGTTGTAGCATTTCATTCTGATTTTCAGGCGAAACATGTTTTTGAGATTTTTTCTCAAGCCATTTAAGCATTTCTGGTTATCTTGAGCTCTCAGTTTCAGAAGTTGCACCAAATTACCTGATTCGTCACTATTATGCCCACGCAGAGCCAGCCCTTGTCTTGCCAAAAACCATACAACACTGGATAGTATCAAGTGCAACATTGCTGTTGCTTCTTCCCTTGCTCTCTTATGTTCCAAAATAAGCTAAACTCTTACTAGTGCTTGGAAGTGTTATCACAGCTTCAATAGCCTCAGCATGGCATTTGGACTGGGCATGCTTTTTAAATTCCAATTAGTATAACCTTTAGTAACCTATAATTACAATTTCACAATTACAGTAGCAGTAGTAGTAGTAATAATTATAATAGTAGTAGTAGCATTAATAATGACAATATAAAAAAATACTAGCTAATGCTAATAACAATAATATAATAATAATGACAACAATAATAAGAAGAAATAATAAAGATTATAGCTATGTCACTTACAAAAGAATCTGCTGCATTATTACTAGTTAGGAAGAGGTTCTTCTTTGCAGTAACACAAGGATGGCAAAACATAGCATCTATACTTTCGTCACAGTGAAGAAAAGGCCATGTAGAAAACCAACGGCTCTGAGCTGAGCATTGCACTGGCTTAGCCTTTCCGAATGATCGCTTTGGAAACTTGAAGGATAAAGGTTGGTGTGGCTTCTCAGGGAGGCTAGGTATGGCACACTTAGCTGGCTTCTGGGCCATAATTCAGCAACCGCAGATAACCTGTACTCAACCGGAATTTAGCATCGGTAAGTGTCGTCAACGATTGGGTAAAGGTCGTTTGAAGCATTAAAATTGGTCCGGTTGTTTCCGGACCAACCGGACCGGTGACTACGCCCCTGTAATAATATTTTAGTTTTATGTTACCTAACTAGGCAGGCTCACTCGCCATTTGTGCTCAAGTACACTACGAGTATGTGTGGACGTATGTGTGTTATTCTGTACTTTGACCCTCGCATTTTTGTGTTTGCATTGTGGTTTATCCCTTTCCATACCTCCACTAAACAGAATGTTTCAGTTCAGCGATTCCGTATCATTCAAGGAAATTTAATTAATTACCCCTATGTATTAGGTTGTTTCTAAATGCCACAGTCGTAAAAACTTACTGTTACACTCAACACTGTACAGTAAATCTTTAGAACTTCTTGTTTTTTCAAGTTGCAAAATGTTATGGCAAATGGTTACTATAGTAGTGAGACCGTATAGTATCAAGACCCTTTATCAGACATAATTTCAAAAACCTCTGCTATAGTAGCTGTGAGTTCTTGTTGTCAAAAGCTGCTGGTAACTCAGATAGTCAGAATGTGATATTAGAGACTACAGAAAATAAATTTAGGTAAGAAAGTAGTTATGTATTTGTTAGATGAAGTATGGTCACAACAGCTACGTACTGATACTTTTAGAATGGACTGATAGATTCTTCTGAAGTGTTTCATTTGTGCACAGGCTTGCTCACTATTTCTGCTCAAGCACATCACTAGTGCTAGCTACTTCTTGACATAGCTAAATATTCTTTTCTTTCAAGATATTCAAGATTTGACATGTCCATATTTTGCCGCATATCACGTAGAATGAGAATCTGACTCGAGAGCAGCGTGACGTGACTGTGCCACATGGATGCATCAGCCGTATCTACAGTCACAGCATCTGTGAAGGCATGCATGTGAAAAAACTAGCTGATAGGTTTGGGCAACAATGGACTAGGAGGGAGAGTTTCTACATACTCGAGATTCAATGCAAGGTAAGAAATTGGTAAATGTTGACACAGTTGTAAACCATTACAAAAAACTTTTGCTAAAAATTGATTCGAATTAAGAACTGGAGTATATTATTCTGTTATACATACTTCTTTCTTTTTGTATTTCATTATGTAGGACATTCGCTGCTTAAATTTTGCCCTGATTAAGAAAAATTCAAATCATAAAGAAATTCATACAAAGCTTCGAAGTTTGGCCTTTCCAGAAAGTTACGGAAAGAGAGTTTTTGCCTTTTCCTTCCAGAAATACTATCAACAGTGTGGTTGGACAGTGTATGATCCGGACTGGGAGCTCAAAAGAATGGTAAGAAAACAACTGTGGGCTAGCTAATAGATTGATAACACAGGAATAAATTATCACACAGCAGATTGTAAAAAATATATCAGCTTAGTTGTAATTTGAATCACCATGAAAATGGTGAGAAATAGATAAATAAATGTAATAGCTGTAAAACACACAAAAAACCTCAGAAGTTATAAACTAGCTAGCTAAGTTGGTTGGTTAATAAGTTTCTTACAAATATATCTGTGATATAATGATTCATTTTTCAAATATGCTGTATGCATGATTACACCTTGGAGAGTGTGTATGCATGCTTACACCTTGGAGAGTGTGTATGCATGCTTACACCTTGGAGAGTGTGTATGAATGCTTACGCCTTGGAGAGTGTGTATGCATGCTTACACCTTGGAGAGTGTGTATGCATGCTTACACCTTGGAGAGTGTGTATGAATAGTACACAAAAGTGAACACAATTTGGAGTTATCATTTTTAAGGGCATGTGCTTTGTGTTTTCCAGGTGTTCATGCGAGAAATCATATTTTTAAGTTGTGCCGAAAAAATTACAGGGAGGAGGCTCCAGCCCCAAAGACCCCCCCCCCCCTCCCACCCCACTTCCTATGCTGCCACTGCATAGTGCATACTATTACAATTTAATGAAGAGATTAATATACTGATGTCTAGCTATAACACGCACATAAGCCCACCCATACTGAAACATCTTCCTACACCAACTGGTATGGCATATAAAACAAACAAACAATACAATTATAATAATCTATGCAAACATGTGCAGATTAGAGTAAACATTTTCAGTGAGACGTAAAGAAGGAGTTAAAAATGGCAAGTCTATTATGCCGTAAGCATAATGAATATGTATTTATGACACAGAGCTAAGAAAAGTAACAAGGAACTTGATTAATGGAATAGATCATTGTAGCTCCACCTGGCCAAACTTATGTAAATAGAATGGGGGGTATGAATGAATGAATAAATGAATGAATAATGAATGAATGAATGAATAAAAAATACACATAGAATAAATATATCAACAAATGGGCCAAAGTCCTCCCTTTAGATGCAGTACACACTAACGCTGGGTAGTGAATATACTTCATATACGCGTGATGCATGAACTTGTCCATAATGTGAATGATGCTTTAAATTTTGATCTAGAAAGTGGATACTGATAGCATTCCATGGAAGTCAAGTAGGATCAATCACGATTTTAAATTCTGTGAGACATATCCCAAAGTTTTTGGTGTACCTTCAGCTGCCAGCAAGAAGGACCTCAAGAAAGTGTCTCAGTTCAGGAGAAGACATCGTATTCCAGTAAATTCATGGGGAAGAAAGATGGTGGTGCAAAGAATCAGTGTAGCTATAGCTAATAAAATTACATGATAATCACTGCATTGTAGCATTGATTGTTATAATTGTTTCTGTTTATTCATCGACAGATTCTGTCTTGGTTCAATCCAACTACTCAAGCGTCCATCACTCGATGTAGTCAGCCACAGGTCGGATGTTGTGCTAGACGTAGCCATGCTGATGAAATGTACCTGGACGCCATCTTGAGGGCTAACAAAAATTCTGACAAGTTGTACATTATGGATGCCAGACCCATGAAGAACGCTGTGGCTAATCTGGTAAGTGATGGTCACACTGCTGGATAGTGTAGAGCGTGATGGCTAGTTCGACTGCTAGCTGAAATCTTATTGTTAATGTTAATATTATTTTGGTGGCTCGCAATCATTCTCAGTGTAACATAGCTAAGAGTGTGCCTATGCTCAGAGCTTCATTCAATATATATATTATACTGAATTGATATCGTGAGGGTTATTAAAGGCTGTGGTACTTGTTGCATAGGCTAAAGGAGGTGGTTGGGAGTGTGATGATCATTACCAAAACATAGAGATCAGATTCCTGGATATTGGCAACATCCATATTATGAGGAACAGGTACGGATGAAAATGTTTAAACATCGATAGTCTATTACATAATTAGAATGAAGAATCCAGAACATCACCAGTATATGAAACATCCTGATTGTCAAGTAGCTGGCCACACACTGATGATCACTGGAAAGAAAGCCTGCTAATGTATTTTATAATGGCCAGTGAAGTTAATTAATATTACTACCTAGTCCCTTTGTGTAAACTACTTCATTAGTTTCAACACAAACTAATATATCTCTATAATCTCTTCAATCAGTTTGAAGAAGTTGCAGGATGTTTGCTACCCTGGCATAGACGAAAGTTTGTCCTTAAACTGGAATGAAGCACAATGGCTAGATCACATTAAGGTATCGTTCTTATAGTATTATGGTTGTGTTAATATGACTCTGAACAAATCCAAGTGGACAAATAAATAAAAACACTCAGTTGAATGGCAAAATTGTTATGTATGAATGAAAGTAAAATTTGTGTTTATTTATATATATACAAAATTGTATAACAATAGCAGTGCATTTAATAAAGATAAAAGTCTGTTCCCGTTCACAATTACTATGTGATCAAATGCACACACTTGAAAGAAAGAGCTTATAATCAAGTATGAACTATTGAAATACTTATCAGTGATGCAGATCACATGGAACAGTTTGTCAAAAAGAATTTGGTAAACTACACACACAAACAGTTTCCATGTTTCCTGCATCAATACCATTCTCATCTACTATAAATACCAGCTTATCCTGAGTGGAGCCATTCGCATAGCCGGGCTAGTAAGTGATAAGAAATCTGTAATGGTGCACTGCTCTGATGGCTGGGACCGCACACCTCAACTTACCTCTCTGGCCATGCTCATGTTGGACTCGCACTACAGGACAATTATAGGTTTCCAGGTAAAACTAGTCCTTTATATGTATGATCACTTGTCCTGTCATTTATATCTCATACTCTAGATTTTAATTGAGAAAGAATGGATCTCTTGTGGTCATAAATTCTTACAAGTAAGAGAGCACGTTTCACATGTAATACACATGTATATCCTAGCTCATTTATTAGGCACCTGGTACAGATGCTTGTGAGAATGTTGATGTCTCACAAAATAAAAGAAAACCATCAGATGTACTCTCTCTTTTTCACAGGCTTTTTTTAACAATACAGAATTAAAAAATGTTTGGTTTTAATTTTTCACATTGTATGGCATGACACTGTCAGTTATTCAACACATGTATATTTATTTATTCCACGCTAGCTAGATATCTTTACAATGTTATTTTTAGGTACTGTGTTCATGGTATTATAACACTTGTATTGCTCAAGCTCATTACCCTAGTAATTATAGCAGGCCTAGCTTACCAGTTTTCTGGGTTTTTATGCTACCTGAAGCCTAACCTACAGGGTTAGAGCAGCTGCTAAAATATCAGCTGAGGGTGTGGGGAGCCCCTAAAGAGTTTACAACCAACTTTACACCATGAGTTACCAACCCTAGTACAAACTACCATGTGAGGATATCTAGCATGGAGTAAACCACTTAGCATTACATTCACCAGAGTGATATGGCAAGATATTTCACTCTCAGGCTTTATTTTCACTCTCCTCTGGCTGGTGAAAATAAAATTAGCCTGGTCATGAATATGCCATATCACACTCTCATTCATGTAATAAATAATATATATGGTTTAAATTTTTATTTCATACAGCGAGTCGGCCGTGATTATAGTTATTGCTGTAATGACCAGCGATCGCCAACCTTTGTTCAATTTATAGACTGTGTGTGGCAGATTTCATTACAGGTATGTGAGAAAATCTTATAGAGAACAATGCCACTAATACATTGATTGTGTGTATTGCAGTTTCCTCATTTCTTTCAGTTTAATGAACACTTCCTGCTTACTATATTAGAGCATCTCTATAGGTATGAATGAGGAGGGTAGGACAACAAGTGTGACTGGTTTTGGGAAAGTCAGTCTAAACTCGACAAATAATTTTTTTCAATATCCATGCATGGGTAAAGCCATACGGGTCGATTTTTTCAAAAACATTTTATAGTAGAAATGGATAAATAACTGTTAGCTCTAACTTATGGCCAATTGTAAGCTCTGGTGAGCTCTAGAACTCATGCTAAAAAATAATGATTTGTGTAGTGTGTTGGGCGAAGAAAGATTCCCAAAAGCGGTCATATATAATTGGCGAGCGAGCGTAGTGAGCGAGACACTTACAGGGGTAACACAATTGAAAATCGGGGATGTTTGTTTATTTAGATATATGTTTGGACGTATGTATGTCATTTTGTACTTTGACCCTCCGTATTTTTGTGTTCGCTCGGCGTTCGACCCCGTCCCAACTTCACTAAACAGAATCCTCTGGTTTAGCGACCATTACCCGTATCACCTTAGAAATTGAATTGTTTACCGCTTTGAATTGTTTTGCGGGTGCAGTTAAAACGCAAAAACTTATGGGAGCTCCATTTCTATTCGAGTTAGTGGCGGTGGTAAGTTAATACGCTATTTGTCACAGTTATATAAGCCCTACTCAACAGCATTTACTTGAAAATTCATTGTCCACTAGATGAACTACGAAGGTAAGTCTTGCGTAGGTATGTTCAGTTGTGTGAAAATATTGTGCGATACAACTACTATTAAGAATACCACAAAGAAAAATTTAAATAACGTGACTTGATTTTGTTGCTTCTTTTTCAATTCAAACAGTTGCGGGGAGCAGTTACTATGGAATTGAAACCCCTTTACCGCATTAACTTAATTTAAAAACTCAACTTTATTTTAGTAGCTTGAGTGTTAGTTGTTAAAATCAATCATTTAACAATAGTGTAGTTTAAGGCTCGCTCGCCATTTGTGCTCAAGCACACCACTAGTATATATATATATATATACAGTATGCATGTGCATGTGTGTATTTCCATGTGATGAGTATTATTGGTTAGGTAAGAGCTATTATTAAACAGGAAAAATTACTGCCCTGTTGGTACTTCTATTGGTACTTCTATTGGTACTTCTATTGGTACTTCTATGCTTTATTTGTGTTATAGTTGTCTTTATGGGACATTTCTCTGCAATTGTGAAAAGGATCACCAAGAAATGGTAAGTATTATAAGATGAGACTTAGCAATACATTCTCATATTAAACGCTACATGTTAAATGCCTCCAATGTGTCCATGCGTAGGGGCCACTAAAGATTTAGAAGTATCACAGAGTTAGTTCTGAATGCTTACTGTTTTGGAAAAATATTGAATGTACAATAAATCATTACACTTGTCGCACAACAAGAGGATGACATTTAACTGTCACACTTGTATTTTCACTCACCTTCGGCTCGTGAAAATTATTATGCATGCTTGTAAAATATCCCCCCACATTGTATACTGACTTGTGCAATACGTTTTATAATTGGAAAACTATAATACACTAGTAAGTCCCTAACACACAGTAGCACTTGATGTATTTACTTTTGCAAATTATGAATGCAGTAGCATAAGGTGTTTTTATCATTCCAGATATCCTCGATCACTTGGTTCGGTTACATCAGTTTGTTGTCTCTCTAGCTCTCTTTCTTCCTAAGCCCTTATTCTCTTCAGCTCGTTCTTCTTAAGTCATAGATTCCCTTCCTCCTTGGTCTATCTTCCTACCTGTCAGTCTCTCTGCCCTTCTATCTATCATTGTGGACTTAGGCTATACGATACTGTAAACTTCCCTCATCAGCTTTCAATGTCCTTTTTTACTCACCTATTTCACCTGTTTTTAGCTCATACCTGATGATGCTCTCCCACTAACAAACAAACATCCCCAATTCTCAATTTGTTACCCCTGTATAGTGTCTCGCTCGCTATGCTCACTTACCAACTAAGTTTCATAAAATTTTGACCATGAGTTTCTCCCTATCATTAGGGCTGGATCGGCCTTGGTATTTTATAGCTATAATAATGTTGCATTTGCAGTAGGTCATAAGTAGTAAAATTATTGTATTTTCCATGGACATTATTATGTTCAGACATTAGGCTGGCATAAGCAATGGACAGTTACATTTTACATCTTCTATTACAGAATCTACAAGACAAAACTGTGTCACTGTGGAGTTTTATTAATGCTCAGGTATGTGGCAGTCAAGCTATTTGACCTCAATTTGTGATTCACATTTTAAGCTAGTGTTATTGGTGTAGCAAGTGAGTAATGAGAGACAATCAGTTGTGCACTAATTTGAGCCAATGGGATATATTATTAGGACATTTATGCCATTTTAGTAGTGCATGTGACAGTGGAATGATTTTGACAACCCCTATAGGATTCAAGATTAGCTAGTCATAAATATAGCCCTTTCAAGCGAGCGACTTATGCTTACTGAGAGTTTTTTTCTGAAAAAAAGAAAGAAAAAGCTTGATCATTCATATTGTACTTGTTGTTTATGGCCCAGCACTTTACAGTAATTAAAAACAAATTCCCAAAGTACTTTATAAAATAAAGTACATTCAATGAGCTTGTTGTCTCCTTTCCTGGCTGGTAAAGAAGAGTAATTGTTGAAATTAAAAAAAAATTTTTTTTAAATCCTCTGGCTTTGAACACAATAGCTTCATTAGAGTCTAAGTAGTACAGAATTGTAGATTTAGCTGCAATCTGTAAGAAGAAATATTTGGTGTGTGCATGACACTATCAATAAAAAAAAAATGATGAAATTGGACAGCATTTACTGTGATAGAATAAAACAAACAAACAATGACTGTAAAATATATGGAGTTGAGTGTTCAGCTAAGTAGATCTTCACAAATAGAATAATTGTGTATGTACGTGTGCATATGTGTGTATGTGTGTATATGTAGCCTGAGCAGTACACAAGCCATCTGTACTATGATGTTGGTGATGTTGGCCAGGAGGTATGCATGGATACATCATGTGTAGTAGAGTATTCATTGACTGAGCATGAATTGATGATTGGATGAGTAACAAATCAATGGTTGGCTAGGGGAATAATTAACAAGTGCCATAAAGGGCTAAAATGTAATAGTAGCCAAATGTTATTAGCAAGATAAATTCTGGCCAAAAACCTTAGTATTGAAACCACTGACAAGTGAGTAAGATCACAAATATATTGGTTGATGTGGTGAAGGGAAGTACATCGATTTATACCTTGTGAAGGACATCAGCGTACTTTTATTTCTGTAGGAATTACTTCAAAGATTCTGCGTTGATAAATTGGAAGTCTGGAGAGGCTATTACTACCGCTGGAATCCATCCAAAAATACATAAATATTTATGTGAATAACTGCATGCATTATACATTGTTGTAAATTATGCAAAATAGATTGGGATCTTGTACTGAATTGTGTAGTAAGTCCTGATATGCAGAACTTTTTTTTACAAATTGTATCTAACATTTTGTCTCCAATTATCATGATCTAAAATTACTCTGATATTTCTGAATACTTTTCTTCTAAATATTATAAGGCATTCAAAGTAAGTCTATAAGCACGTGCATTACATAAATATAACATCAGTTTTTCTTATGCTGAAATAATTAATGTAGTTTATACTGCTTGTAGACAGTTTGAATAAACAAATACCATTGAATTAAGGGAAAGCTAATAAAAAAAAAAAAAATTAAAAAAAAAAAAAAAAATGGTTGCCGTATGCAGCGTGTGTTTGAGAGAGTTGTCTATCACCGCATCGGGCAAAATTTGCTCCCATGTCCAGTGAACAAGAGATGCCCAGGCTCAGGAAGACCTCCTAAGAAAACCAGTCTGAGCCAACCAGTGCCGAGTAGTTCGCTAACCAGCCCCTCTCCACCGCCGCCACAACCTCCAACTCAACCACCTCGTGGTCATCCATCATTGCCGCAACCCCATCTAAATTCACTTCAAAATCAGCCACAAACTCAACCACTATCACAACCATCTTTCTCCATTGTTCCAGTTCCAGTACTTAAGTGGATTCCTCGAGGTGTTAGGCATCAGTGCATGCAGAAGTTCTGTTCTATCATTGATGAAGTGGTAGCTACCAACTCCTTACCTGCCTGGGAGCGCCTCCTCCGCTTTCCTACTAGATGTCTGTAGGTACCACCACGTAGCTCCAATGACCACAAGTCCTTAGCTACTAGAGTAAAGAACCAACTTCAAGAAGAGGCAGACCCAATCCCATTACGTAAGTATAAGAAGAAGACTGGGAGGGCCAAGGAAGAAGAATTGTACTCACTGGGAAAGAGAGTATCTTCAAAGATAGAACAGGGAGATTTTAGAGGGGCAGTTAGGATAGCCAGCTCAGATGATAGGCTTGCCCCACACAGTTCTGAGACTCTGTCTGCTCTCCAGGACAAGCACCCACCCCCCCATCGAGATACTACTATCCCACCTTCACCCAACCCAGGACCCTCTTGCCCACGTGTTGACCCATCTTCCATTGCTCGTGCTATAAGGTCTTTTCCGAATGGCTCAGCAGGTAGCCCGGACCGGTTACGCCCTCAACATCTTAAGGACTTGCTTTTGCATGCAGCTGGGGATGCCGACTCACAGTTTCTCATCTCGCCCGCTAGTTTTTGCACCCTGGTTTTGGAAGGCAGGGTGCCAGCCGAAATCCGCCCCTTTTTCTTTGGTGCCTCATTGGTTGCCCTAGAGAAAAAGTCTGGTGGAATTCGGCCCATTGCTGTGGGTTGTACTTTGCGCAGGCTTGTAGCCAATATTGCAGGTCAAATGGTAGTGGAAGACATGGCTAACCTACTCAGCCCTAGACAGCTAGGTTACGGTGTAAGGAATGGTGCCGAAGCAGCTGTTCATGCAACCCGTCGGTTTGTAATGGACATGGATAATGATTATGCCTTCCTCAAGTTGGATTTTAGAAATGCATTCAACTCAATACGCCATTACAAGGTTCTTGAAGCGGTTCAAGATCTGTGCCCTGACATCTACCCATTAGTCCACTCTTCCTACTCAGCCCCATCTTTTTTTGGGGAGAGTCGGTGATTTTATCCCAAGAGGGAGTTCAGCAGGGAGACCCTTTGGGCCCTCTTCTCTTCTGCTTGGCACTACATCGCTACTGTATGCAGCTGTGCTCCTCCCTGAGTGTAATGTACATGGATGACGTATCGATTGGAGGCACTCTAGAGGATGTGCAGAATGACCTCCAAGTCATTAAAGATGCAGAGATCCTGGGCCTGTCATTGAACCCAAAGAAATGTGAACTAGTCTGTGTTGATCACGCAGTGAGGGGCCATCTTGTAGTTGCTTTGCCCGGCGTCGAAATTGTTGATCCCAGCAGTATCTCTCTTCTGGGCTCCCCCCTTGGGTACATAGTATCAATTGACAGGGCTGTTAAGGAGAAGTTGGAAGCTTTGAAGATCATGGGCTCTCGCTTTCAACACATGATGCACTGACTCTACTGCGTCATTCTTTTTCTATACCCAAGCTCCGCTACTTGCTTAGGACGGCGCCTTGCTTTCTTTCAAGCCTTCTGGAGGAATATGACCACACCCTACATACCATCCTCAGCTCCGTTACTAATACACCCCTGTTGCACAATGACAGAGCATGGCTGCAAGCAGTACTACCTGTGAAGTCAGGGGGGTTGGGAGTACGAAGGGCTGCTGACCTGGCTCCTGCCGCTTATCTCGCCTCCACCTATTCTACTGCCAATTTGGTGTCTGCAATTCTTGGCCAACATTCTTCGTCTCAACCACTTCCCCCTGCACCCTTTTCAGATTCTGCAGTAGAGAAATGGTCGCATGGTCTCGACATTGCTCCACCTGTGGACCATGGTGTGCTGAAGGAGAAGAACTGGGACACACTGCAAACTTCCAGTATGGCAGAGTCTCTATTAGGTAGCTCTGTTGATGCAACTGAACGAGCTAGGCTCCTCGCTGCAATGGATAAGAACTCTGGGGCTTGGTTGCAGGCACTCCCTATCTCCTCCATTGGCCTCCGTTTAGACAACCCCTCACTTCGAATAGCTGTCGGCCTGAGACTCGGCACTGCCATCTGTGCCCCCCATCATTGCCAGTTCTGCGGTGCTGAGGTCTCCTCACTCGGCCTTCATGGACTGTGTTGCCGGAAAAGCGAGGGAAGGCATTCTCGACATGCATCCCTTAATGATATCATAAAGCGTTCGCTTTCCACAGCTGGGATCCCTTCGAGGCTCGAACCCCCTGGCCTTTCATGCTCAGATGGCCAAAGACCAGATGGCATGACCCTAGTACCTTGGAGTTCAGGCCATCCTCTGGTCTGGGATGCAACATGTCCTGATACTTTTGCTTCCTCATATGAAAGTCGGGCCACCTTGGAGGCTGGAGGTGTTGCATCCCTGGCCGAAGAAAGGAAGTCTGCCAAGTATGCACATCTGGCACCTCAGTTTATTGTACAGCCAGTCGCCATAGAGACCTCAGGCGCTATAGGGCCCTCTACCCTATCTTTTCTAGAGAAGTTAGGCAGACGCATTCACCTGGCCACGGGAGACTCCCGCTCTACACAGTTCCTCCTTCAGCGGCTGTCAGTAGTGGTACAACGGGGAAATACGGCAGCAATTTTAGGCAGTACAGGCAACTAACTTATTCATCATAATTATTATATATATAATATATAAGTAAATAAATAAATAAATAAACAATAACAGTAGCTATGTCTATTCAATTTAATAGTCACTTTAATTTTCAGTTCATTGTTAGTAAAGTTATGTAGATAATACATACAGTATATACATGAAAATAATTGGACAAATGTTTGCAGTAAGTCCATTTCCTGAGAATAATTTAAGACTACTGAAAAGACAAAAACATTATTGTAAGTCCTTACATAATATAGCTTTTCAAATGCTTAAATTTAATAGGAGAGTAATAATGTTGATCACCATAAGCAGTCTAGATGGCAACAGTAAATAATAACCCTTTTACCCTATTCTCCATGAATGTACAGGGAATCAATAATGACAAAATAGTCAGGTCTACTAATTCAATAGCTAAATCTCTAAGGCACATGTGATTTACACATCAATTAATAACCATAAACTTACTATCGTTTATTGAGCAGTAGTATATCTCACGATTACTCTTTGGGCATTTTGTATGTCAATTCTTTATTTTCTAGTCATATTTATCAAATTTTTGTTGTAGCTACTCATTTATTTCAGAGAATGATGCTGGTATTCTTGATTTACAAACACTCTTTTCCTTGTTCCTAAAGCAATCTCTTCTTCCTCTGACTGATGTAATTATGCTGCTTAAATGTATCTAGTCATGTCCAACACTTTCTGGAAATCTTGTTACTTAGAAATCTTGTTTCAGTGGTAATTATGGGAATCTTGTTACAGTGGCCATCTGGATATCTTGTTAGAGTGGCCATCTTGAAATCTTGTAACAGTGGCCGTCTGGAAATCTTGTTACAGTGGCCATCTGGAAATCTTGTTTCAGTGGCCATCTGGAAATCTTGTTTCAGTGGCCATCTGGAAATCTTGTTTCAGTGGCCATCTGGAAATCTTGTTTTCAGTGGCCATCTGGAAAGCTTGTTACAGTGGCCATCTGGAAATCTTGTTTCAGTGGCCGTCTGGAAATCTTGTTTACAGTGGCCATCTGGAAATCTTGTTACAGTGGCCATCTGGAATCTTGTTTCAGTGGCCATCTGGAAAGCTTGTTTCAGTGGCCATCTAGAAATCTTGTTACACTAACCATCTGGAAATCTTGTTATAGTAGCCATTTGGAAACCTTCTTACTTGGAAATATTGTTACAGTGGCCATCTGGAAATCTTGTTACAGTGGCCATCTGGATGTCTTGTTACTTGAAAGTCTTGTTTCAGTGGCCATCTGGAAATTTTGTTACTTGGAAATCTTGTTACAGTGGTCATCTGGAAATCTTGTTACAGTGGCCATCTGGATATCTTGTTACTTGGAAGTCTTGTTTCAGTGGCCATCTGGAATTTTGTTACAGTGACCATCTTGAGATCTTGCTACTTGGAAATCTTGTTTCAGTGGCCATCTGGAAATCTTGTTTCAGTGGCCATCTGGAAATCTTGCTACACAGTGGCCATCTGGAAATCTTGCTACAGTGCCATCTCGAAATCTTCCTACAGTGGCCATCTGGAAATTTTGTTTCAGTGGCCATCTGGAAATTTTGCTTTAGTGGCCACCTGGAAATCTTGTTTTATAGTGACATCTTGAAATCTTATAGCAGTAGCCATTTGGAAATCATGTTACAGTGGCCTTCTGGACATCTTGTAACAGTGGCCATCTGGAATTTTACAGTGGCCGATTCATCCAATTATCATTTGTCTTCAAGTTTGTGAGTTGCCCTTTTACCAGCTGGGTAGTCTGAAGTAGTTTTATTGGAATATCAACAAGGTTGGTAAAGGTTGCTCAAGTGATTTGTAAGTTGAGCATTAGCTATCCTATCCTTCTACACTGGATAAGTAACCAATTAAGTCTTCAACTGGATTTGTATCCTTGTCCATCCTCAGAGTAGTCTAAATCTATTTGTGACTGAATCAGCTATGATTCAAGCTAGTTAGAACATACAACTACACTGAAATTCTTGTGTAATGTATCAGATTATATTGTTGTTAAATCTTTAGTTTACATGTGAGCATTGTCATACCAAATGAAAGTACCCTAGTCTTAAGTCAAAGAGAATAAAAAAAGTGCCGAATGGGTAGGACAGAGTGAACATTGACAGAGTGCTCCATAGTTGGAGTAGTAAGTCATATAAGAAAATTTTTGAAGGATAAAATGATAGTCATGGCTCCCACTTAAAATAATAAGCCAAATATTATCATTCCCTTCTGAACCTGGGTCAGTAGGGGTGACCCATTGTTTAGAATCATCCTCATAAAATTAGTCTTTCTTCCTATATTTCATGGCATTTTATGTTGTACTCAGATTTTCGTGCTTGGACTTCCCTGGACTTGTCACTCATTAATACTCAGTCTCACATTGCTTGCCATGGACTTAAATTCATTTGACCGGTTTCCTAGTCACCACAATTATTACCGACTCAGAGTTTATAAAAGATCTGACCAGAGTCCCTTGCCTAGAGGTGGTGAAGACAATGTGTGTTTCACTTGGAATGCTATTCTGTACATGAAATTCAACCATGGCAACTGACAAAAGATAATTGGTCAATGGTGACAAGATTAAGCGCAAAATGAATCCACTTGTAACTATTGTTCAGTGTTTACACTCTACAACCATAGTGACTATACCAAAGTAACATACAGTCATCTTGCTCAATAAACCAAGCTGTTAATGTATAGGGTCCAGCTCCTGGAGGATTCACACCAAGTAAGGGAGTTGTAGTTGAATTTCAGCCTTCAGGCTATATAATTTATCCAGATAAATATCAGAGTGTGTCAGTGACTCATATACTTCCAGTGTACTTTCCTTTGCACTTGTCAACCATTAAATCATTGCTCTACAATACTATAAGAAACATAAATTTCAAAACAACAGTAACAAAAAACAAAAACAATAAAACCTTATAGGTGGTTGGAATTATAGTATTTAACTGTATTGAAAATTTATCCCTACATAGTTGCTATGCAAAGACAATCAACTATGTTAGGAGAATAAGTAGTTATCTATAATTAAGCATATTAAAAAAAAACACTCATAGTGTCGTTAAATATTAATAAATTCCACAAACATGATTATAAAGCCACAATAAGCTTTACATTCTGGATAATGTAATGTGGCTATAATTTCAAAGAAGTTGAAGCCAATGTATCTATTTTATGCTGAAAAGTGCTATACAAAAAAAGAAAGCCTCATACAGATCAGATGAAGCCATTCATAGTATTGACAACAAGTTAGTTTGATTGTGCTATAATCTTAAAATAATCTGCTGCACTTTATTAATAAAAAAAGTACGTATAATTTTTGAGTAATTAAAAAATTGAAGAACTAAATGAAATGAAATGTGAAATTTCTATAGGCAAGCAAGTGGTTAAATCTAAAGTTGTTTTGCCTCCTTTTTCTAATGGGTTGCTTTAGTTGTCTGTTGTTCATGTACAGTATGATGTGTGTGTGTGTGTGTGTGTGTGTGTGTGTGTGTGTGTGTGTTATCTGCTGCATTAGCAGTTTTGCTGCAGTCTGATATGTCGGGTCGCAGAGGTAAAAAGTACATGCGACATGTTAGTTAATCTTATGCAATGAATGATAAAATTATAGCATCTGTTTGGTGTGTGGTTAGGCAGGATAGAACTTGGCTGGCTAGCAACAATATGATAAACATTGTAACATTAATAATTAAGTTAATTAATGCTAGTTAATTAATTAAGCACATTACTTAAAACCAGAAGAGTAGGAAGCCAAATCAAATTGGTGTGGCCATAATAACCACACCCACGCATTCATTAAATGAATGAATTTGATTTTGATTAATAGAAAAGACAATAGATGTTTTTTAAATCAAATGAACCAAATATTTTTAGTCTATGCGCTGAGTTTCTAATAAATTATTCGTTACTACAATCACTCTAAACCATTCAGTACAAACCATTTCAAAGCAAACAATTTTTATGAAGAATTAAATCAAATAAATCATTTGTTAAATTTATGTATAGTGTATATATTGTATTGTAATATAGCTAGATATTTGGACATATAAAGCATACAACACATTGACAAAAACAAAAATCATTGGAATATATGAAACTTACTATAAAGCACCATTAAGACTGTCTTGAGTTCTCCCTCCCACCTCACCCCACGTATTCATTTAGGTGTTGGGTGACACCTGACCACACCATAGAATGGTTCCAAAAACAGTTTGTAAAGATCGGAAAATGTGATGAAGCCTAGCTTGCCCATCTAGTGCAGGCTCTGTTAAATCCATATCCATGGGCTCTACGGTGGCTGGCCCTGCACTAGACTCTTCTGTGCTGCCGTGAAGAACAAGATCCCCTACCAGAGTATCTGGCTCCAAGTCCATTGATACCCAGGGCTATGTTGTCGATGGAAGCTTGGTTGGAACACAGTAGAGATCCCACAGTGCCTATGAACAGAGACACGTCATCCACATCCACACAATCCACTGTCTGGTGGACTTCATCACTTAATGTGGACAGTGTGCTCATGAAGAAAGGGTGTTTGGTGAGATACTCTACCGGATCTGACCAGGACTTAGCTCCTGTATTACCTTCTGAGCCAGTTTGAGCTGCTCGAGTCCTTCATAGGTTGTGAGCTCACCCGGTCTTCATCATTCTCCAGGGTATGCGTTGGTCGGCAAAATATGGTGTGAGGACTTGGCTTCTCTACACCACTGGTACTATCCTCTAAGGAGTCAGAAGACTTCTTAGGTGCTAAGCAAACAGGAACCATTTTCACTCTCCAAAAGCTGCACTAATCGGAAAAAATGTAAGAGGAGTTAATTTCTTGACACAAGTTTTGAAGGTGTCTGAGCATCTAGGATCTAAAACTCAACAATGACTGAGTCAGTCAACACTAGCTTGTGAATTAAGATTTTAAAGAAATTAGTAGACAACACTAAGAAATTGCTAGAATTCTGTTGTGACTGTGTAAACCCAGTAAACCAGAACTTTAGGAAATCTTTAAATGCACTTTAAATTGTACTGGAAAAAGTTCTTTAATTTTCTTTGCCACTTCATTAACAAGGTACTGTTTAAGATCGTATCATTAGAGAAACGTACTTGTTAATTTTAGTTATGGCAAAATTGAATTGATTAACTAGTAATTAAGATATATTTGGCACAGGAGACTATGTGGGATCTCTACTGTGTTCCAACCAAGCTTTCATTGATAATTATAGCCCGAAGTAACAATGAACCTGGAACCAGTTCTTCACATATGATAATAATAATAATAATAGATTCTTCAAGTGGTTAAGAAAGGTTGCACTTCATTGTCCTACACAAGAAGAGTTACAAATAAATACTCAAAAAGTTACATTTTTTGGTGAATTTTGATAAGTGTAGAGAATCATTTTGAAATAAACATTCAATTTCCTTTATTTTTAGCTTGTAGCTAATCTGTTTGAGATGGTTACAAAAAAGTGAAGTTTAAATCTACTCCACAACTTTCAATGACTCTTACATGGCAATAATGTAAAGCCACAGTGACTACCTAATCTTGAATTATCATCAGCAGTTCTGCCATCTATGCTACCTTAGACGGCTATATGAGTTTGTTTTTAAGTTTTACATAAGCTCTTGAGCTTGAAGCGTGCATATATCTTGACAATGACTAAGGAGCAGCTGCAAAACCTAAATGTGAAGCAGCCTAAGACTGTTCTAAAGACCGAGAAAGGGAAGAAACAACCTAGGACTTCATGGTTCCATAGAGCTGCTCGTGTGGAACCAATGAAAAACGACCATTTGGGACCACTTGAAAAATCTATTACACCATCTTCTTCGAGTTTTACTGCCACAGACACTCTTCCTTCAAGCAAACATCTGAAACCATCACAATCCAATATGAAGGGAATAAGGAGACTTTGGCCTTCATTAGGAGGAATTAGACACAGAAGGAAAGTGGCTCCTGTTTGCTAGCAAATAAGAAGGCTTCTAACTTTTTAAAGGATAATATCAGTGGTGTGGGGAAGCCAAGTCCTCACACCATTTTTTTGCCGACCAATGCAGACTATGAAGAGTGATGAAGACCTGGTGAGCTCGCAGCCTATGAAGGACTCGATCTCTGACCCAGATGTTGGAGCAGCTCAATCCTGGTGAGATCAGTTTCTCGCCAAATGTCCTTCTAAACACACTTCCATGTTTACTGATGAAGTTAAACAGACTGAGGATTGTGTGGATGTAGACTATGTGTCTCTAAACAGTAAGTTTGTGGGATCTTTACTGTGCTTTAACGGACTTTGCCCTGGGTTGCAATCATGGACCTGACCCATAAGAAAAACATACTTGTCATTACATAATTATTATTTACTTCACTCAAAAAAGTTTTGGTTACTCTCTTGGATCACTTGGAATATACGGCAACCAGTCGTACTTAAATCATGTTGAATTGTGTGACACCAAATCTCGAGGAATTATGCATACACGGTTACAGAAAAGAGATTCAAATACATTGCTGTCCATATGTGTCCCAAGGAACAAAAATTTAGTCTGACCACCAGTATATTGGAGTCTGGTATCTATCCATTGCACTGTATTAGCTAGTAAATTCATTGAACTCAACAACACTACATCTTAAAAATTCAAATGTGCATCATTTGTATTGTGTTGTAATGCTAAATATATTTATAGCTATAGCTTAATCGCTGACACAATCAAACTGCATCTTGGGAATTTTAAATTCTATGTTTCACATGTTGTACACCACTTCATACAGTCAAACCAGAATTTTAAAAAACAACATAATCAAACTAGAATTTATAAACATAATAAAGGTATTATCATATTTATTCACATGTGTTATCCACGTGCCATATTTTATCTGGTCACACACTGTATCTAGACTGCATAGATGCCGCATATTCCAACTGATCCAACTGATCTATTCTCTTTATTTTACATGAGTAGACTACTCATTGACTATCAAACAGATTTACTATCAAAACAATAATTATACATTGCTTATCTTGGCAAGTTTAACTTAATTCATTTTATTCTCTGAATTTAAGAATGGCTAGTACAATGATAGATTGGTAAAGCAATTTCGAAGATCTATCTGCAATTTTACACTTGGACACAAAACTTTCATGCACAGACATATAGCTACAATGCACTAGGTGCAATCCACATAATCTGTTCCTTAGCAAACTGTCAGTAAAATAAATCTATAAATCACATTGATTCTCTTACATCAGTATATTATGCCAGACGTGTCTACCCAAGTAGATCCCGAGCTTTAATTAATTGAAATTGTATCCAGCACTACTGTAGCTTAGGTGCAGAGTAAAATAATATCTATAGCTACTAAACAAGTCTAATAGGTAACATGGAACAAACATATTTGCTACTCTGCTAGTGATATAAACAATAATTTGCACAATATGTTGAGAACAATTGTGCATATTATATGATAATAACCAATATCATGGCATATGTGTAAGGAAGCAATAATGACAAAATAGTGGGCCAGTAAGTGAGATGGATCTCAAAAATATCTGTGCGAATTGGCACAAGATTAAACTAACATAAACTTACTTTCTTTGTTAAATAATGGTCCAGTTCATTCCAATTATGGTTTGTAAATATATTCTGTAGAAAATTTGAATTGTATAATAATATAAGAATTGGACTCTAATGTCTAGTTGAGCAAAAGTTATACAACATCAAATAAACAATCTCCTCTCACTTATTCTATCCATCTAGAATCATTTAGGAACAAACTACAGGCTGATAGTGGATTCTTTTAATTGGATGGATACCTAAAAGACGTGTGAGTTAAGAAAATACTATATGATATCACAGACATGAAACTTACTATTTTATTGAGCAGTGGCTTTTTTCAAGACATGGCTGCTATCATTTTCATATTTGGAGTATCAATGTGAGAAATATCCAACATTTTGATGCACTTATTTTTATATTGAATATACTCTATGAGCGATCCTTCCTACATTTTGCTTGTAATACTCTCATTCTTGTATATTGTAATGATCATATGAAGAATCTTTCCTGCATTTTGACAGTGTAATTTGTATATCCTGGGAACTAAGAAGGAAAAATTGTTCTACAGTTTTGATAATTTGTTGTAGATTTGGATAGTGTATGTAAGAAATTTCCTGCATTTTTTAAAAATGAACATAGAAATTGGAAATTCAATTCATTTAAACCTTAATTATGACTCCAGCTTGCTTTTTTGTTTTCTTATTTTGTTCGGAGAGTGTTTAATGTGTATTACTTCACAGCATCAAATCCAATGATTGTAACATAATTTGTGCTGGATGGAATGTTATTTCTCCTTTATTTGAATCCCACACTTGTCTTTATTTTAGTCCTTGAATTTATTTTAATGTAAAATATCTCCTTGCAGTGGAGAAGCAGCCACTTTATGTGTTTCACTTGTAACATGGCAGAGGAGTAAAAATATCATTGCGAGCTTTAAAATGTTGCTTCTTTCATTATATGTAATATCCACATGAAGATAGTAAATATCTAATATATCTAGAATGTATCTCTTCTTAGCATGAAATTAGATGATTGTTACATAATACTTGCTGGATAAAATTTTATTTAACTTGTAGAATACGTCACACCATTATTCTATTCTTTATATTCTACATACTCCTGTCCTCAATTATAGAAGCAGAAATTTCTGCCCCTGCTTTCCAATTTATCCATTACCTTATCTATTTTGTTCTTTATCCTTAACGTGTGCTATCATTACTATACACATCAAATTGTGTCCAAATGCTATTTGTTTTGGTCATTTTGTCTCATGTTTCGGTCAATTTGGTGCCACAATGACCCTAATATTGACTTATATGTCACAATATCCTTTATTCTAATCACTTTGGTCACAATTACAAAATTACTTGTCACTAAATCCTTCATTTATTAATTTTGGACACCATCCATTATTTTTATTCCTTTGCTATAATGTCCTGTATTTTATCATTTTGTCATATGTCATTCATAATATCCATATAATGCCATTGTCCTAGTTGATACTTGTGCTGCACCTGCATTGTTCCTTCTACATGCGTAAGTGCTCCAGCTTACACAGAATACTCACATTCGTTGCAGGCAGTTGTTATGCCCCATGTATGGCGCATGCTTTAGCATCTAAAACATTGAGTTGCATTATAGTAGTCCAAATAAAACGGGACATCTCACTTGCAGATTTCCTGCACCACCTTTAGTTTCACTACAAAGCTTTGAGTGAATGGTTGTTCTTCTGGAAATTGATCCCTGTACAACATTAGTGGTACCAGAAGTCTTTCTCCTGGATCCACAATAGAAATTGAAAACGTTGGTAATACTTTTGCCCAATAGATGGAGCTGAACCCCCTTCCTAACTTCTCCAACTCCCATATATCTCTAAAAGCAATATTATTATGTGCCAATAGAATAAAATCTGCTTCAAGCTGTGAAGACCTTGTTGACGAGCCAATTTGCCAGAAGTCACGATGAAACATGATAATCATTACTGGCAAGACTACTTCTAGTGGGCTATGAAGCTAAAAAGTTCAATCTGAGGACTCAAAAGGAAGAGATAAACTTGAAGCATCACATTTAAAATATTATATGGGCAGGTGACAACTGCAGAAAATATTGGTCCTTCACTCTTTATAGTTTCTGGGCACTCGGCAACTGGATTAAGAAAAACATTCCAGAACACCCTGATACAGCAGAGAGGGTAATAATGGAGAAAGGGAAACATTTATTAAGTGAACACATGTTTGACATTGATGGTGGTTGCATTTGTTGTTCGGTAATGGGTCCTTTAGTGAGGTTCTTTATCTCTCTGCTACACCAGTCCCCCACAAGAATCTAACAGTAATGTTGTGGAGAAAGTATTTCACATCTCTAACAGAGTCCGACACATAGTGAGAGGCTAATTGAGCAGTATTTCTAGGACATCCCCACAGCCTTGGCTGAGCAACTGGAGCTGGAAGGTTTGGGTCTATATGAGCTGGTTTGAGCCTGTCCACTGAGAGAACTTCAGTTTTCTCTCCAATATCAACCTTGAAGTTCTTTTGTCATGACTCAATGACCTTGAACAGGCCACAGTATGGTCGCTGAAAAAGAGTGCAGTTAGCATCATGGCAAACAAACGCAAACTTCAAAAATTGGAGTTTTCGAGGGACAGAATTAGCTGTATTACCACTAGAGAGCGAATTTTTGTCATGAATGCGTGAGTAGAGAAGATCACCCAAGTAAAACTGCTGCTCAGTATGAAATCTCCTGGTAGTGTAAGCGGAGCACCATACACAATCTCTGCAGATGGACATCCAAGATCTTCTTTGGGAGCAGTCCTGATACCCAACAGTACCCGAGGTAGTTCCTTGATCCAGTTTGGGCTTTTAAGGTGCAATCGTAATGCAGTCTTCAAATACCGATGGAACCTTTCCACCATGCCATTTGCCTGAGGGTGGTATGTTGTGGTGTGATAAAAAGTAGTACCAAATAGCCTAGGAACAGAAGTCCAGACTTGCAATGTAAATTGTGGACTTCCGTCACAAGTCATGTCAATAGGAATACCAAAACGGGCGATCTAATAGGTGATGAATGCCACAGCACAGCTAGCAGCAGTAGTGTCACTTAAAGAAATAGCTTCTGGCTAGCGAGAAAGTCTGTCCACTACAGTCAGAAGGTGAGAAAAAGCACGTCCACATGCATGTATGTGATCAAATTGACGTTGAGTAATTTATATTTTCCAGAGGTGCTCTGATGTGGGTTTGGACTTTTGATGACAGACAAGCCACTCATTGCTTGGCCCATTCTCCTGCCTGCTTCTTTAATCAATTACAGACTAGTTTACTGAAAGTGAGTTTCCTTGTTGCTCTCACAGAGGGATGAGACAATCTATGAACCACATAAAAACTCTGAGCCTCCACGAAACAGGAACGATAGGCCTTGGTTCACCTGTAGACATCACACAACAAAGTAATACCATGTTCACCAAATGACAGGTCTTTACGTTCTAGGCTAGAGGTCCCAGTCCTGTAGCCCTGAACTGCTTTGTCCATCTTGCGGGCTTTAGCCATTGACTGATAGTCGATTCCAAAGTGCACATCCGCCAGAGAGCCAAAAGCATTACAAGACCATGCATCAGCCACTGAATGTTCTTTTTCCTGTATGTGCATTGTAAACTCGGAAATGTAAGAGAGTGACACTGCTGTCAAGCTGACAATGGTTCTGATTCTTTTGCAGCGCTGAATGTAAGTGGCTTGTGATCTGTATAAACAGTGAATTGCTGACCTTCTAGAAAATATTGAAAACGTTGAATAGCAAGAGAGAGCACAAGCAGTTCCCTGTTGAAGGTGCTGTACTTCTTCTCGGGTGCTCTCAAATTCTTGCTGAAGAAAACTAATAGCATTAGCTATTACACCATGCACAGATTGTTGTAATACCCCACCAGTTGCATAGTCTGAAGCATCCGTAGCAAGCAAAGTAGACTGAGTATTGTACCTCGGGTGTGCCTGCCCCACAAGTGCCTTTTTAGTATTTTCAAAAGTTGTCCTCATTGGATGGCTCAGTATCAATAACTTAGGAGGATCATCTTCAAGAGCTTTGTAAAGTGGCAGAATGGTCTGTCTATCAGGTACAGTTGCATCATTGAGACATCTGTATCTCTACACAGATGTCAACCACCAGAAGCCTTAGAAACCATGTGTAAAGTGGAGAGACACAAGAACTCGATGACATTCGTACAATCCCCATTTCTTCATCTTGTCACACTCCACTCTGGCAGTGGCCAACTACTCAGGAGACAAATGACGAGCACGAGTATGCACATGTGGGCCGCTAATAGTGATAAAATGCTCTATGAAGTGCTTAGTGGGTGACTGCACAAAGTTCAGCATGGCGATTAGAGAAAAATTTGCACAACCACACTTGCCAGCATGATGTCTTGAAATGTTGTTCTATCACACTATAATAACATGAACATACAATTAAAGCTTACCATAAAATGAAATTTAATAATAACACATTTGTAGGGTTACGCAATACAGAACAAATAATTTCTGGCTGTCACTGACTATTGATCCCATGACTACCTGTTGGTTGTCATAGCTAAGTGGCATAATACTTGTGCATTAAGCAAGCAGTCCTGGGTGTGATCCCAGTGACAGACAAACATTTTTTTTTAATTCTGTAGTGTTAAACTGAAGCTTGTGAAGAAGACATCTAATTTCTATGTTATTTACTTTACTAAGTGTGGGTCTGGCCTCCGAAGGAAGAGAAGAGCAAGAGATGAAGAGAGCAAGAAGGAAGAGAGAAGATCAGAAGCGAACCGAAGAGAGAGTCAAGAAGTCATTATGATATGTTATTGTGTATGTATGCCTTATTCATATGAGTTTTATAAACAATTAGTTAGCTAGAACATTAGAGTGTTAGAGGTCAAGTTGCAAAGGTAAATAACTGTGCGTGTGCGTGTTTGTATGATTTGTGCCCCGGTACGTTAACCGGATGTTTGCATCTTTTGTGTCGGTGCACCTGCGTGGCCTAGTACTAATAGCAAAGCCACGTATGCGCCAACTCAGTTCAGTAAAGACATCAAGAAGTAGAGTTAGGATTCTGTTCTCCTGCGCTGCCATAGCGTTGACGAGCTCCGGTGACCCTAGCACTATAAAATAACTTGAGACTAGCAACGGCAGGCTTCTGGATTCTGGTGGCAGCGTATACTCTCCCGGGAACCGGTTGACGACTTAGAAGCTTCACGGCCACTTCTGTCGACGACCATTGTTTCCTTCCCCATTCCCCCACAACCACACTAAGAACCTTAATTAAATAGGAGTAATATAATCTATTGAAAATAATAGCTGCTGCACAATTAAAACTTTTCAGTCAAAATGTATTATAAAATTTATATAAATATTTTAACTTGAATATAAACACAACTTAGATCTTAACAAAAATTATTATACTAATGATGGCTTAATTAGTTGGTGAGCGAGGTAACACAATTGAAAATCAGGGATATTTGTTTGTTTATGTATATGTTCGGACGTATGTCATCACGATTTTGCATGTGCTTGGTGGTTGACCCCATTCCCTTACTCCACTAAATGGAATCGTTTGGTTTATCAATCTTTACCTGTATCATCAATTGTTTTCGCATTTGAATTAGGTTATGTTTGACATATCTTATTTTGTGCAGACGCAGTTATGTCTTACAAACTTAAGAGTTCAATTGTATTGAAATTAGTGGCGGTTTTAAGTTATCTTGGCTAATGCGCTGTTTGTCGTAGTTTTAGCCCTACGCAACAGTATTGCTCTTACTTGAAAATCTATTGTTCAATGTTCAATGCATGAAGTAAGTGTTGTGTTGGTGTATCCAGTGAACAAATGCATGTGAAAGTGTAGAGTGCTACATCTACTGATTAGGTAAAGAATAGCACAACTACCAAATAAGCATATCAGCTTTGTACTGCATTTTTGGCTACTGCTGTAGTGAGTAAGTTACTGTTTAGGGTAAGACTATAAAGCGTGCGGTAATTCCTTAGAATTGCATGTTTTTTTTGTTTGTTTTTCTAGTCAAATATAGTTGTTGTAATTGATTACTATAGAATTCAAACCCTTTACCATATGTCATTTAAAATCTTTGCTTTTTTTAAGTAGCTAAAGTGCCTTTTGTCAGGATCACAAGTCATTAAATGAAGCTATCATTACTATAGTCAGTGGCTACATAGCTAATTGTAATTACTTTTAGGACTACATAGACTGAATGATTCCTTCTAAAACTAGGTGAACAGGATGTAAGACAATCTGTACCCTTATTGTTACATTATTGTAATCAGCTTTGTTCAGATTATACCGTGTGTGAATTACTTGTGTGCAGTGGCTCACTTGCCATCTGTGCTGAAGCACATCACTAGTTAGAAAACATATCATAAGTTATAGCTTTGTTAAAATAGTACTTACCTTCAGTTATACTCTTTAACATACTATAACTGAATATGATCAATGACGGTTGCAAAATTAGCTATTATGATTCCTGAGCATCAATAAGCCACAACTAATTCACAAAAATTACATATTTATTGTTGGCATGTGAATGAGGTTAGAGATAACTTTTCAAAGTATAATAGTATTATGGTATCATGTACCAAATTTTACTGCTAAGAATATATCCGCTTAACTCAACATTTCAATTATGTGTCAAACAGTGGTATTGAAAAAAGCAAAAGAATGTTTGATATAATGTTATTTCTTGTTATAACTATAATACACTTACTTAATTATGTTTAATTTTTCACCCCTATATCAAAGCATTCTTATATAATTGGCGAGCGAGCGGAGCGAGTAAGACACTCTCAGGGGTAAAACAATTAAAACTTGGGGATATTTGTTTGTTTTTATATATGTGCGTATGTATGTCATTTTGTACTTTGACCCTCCTGTATTTGTGTGTTAGCTCAATGTTTGACCCAGTCCAAAATTTCACTAAACAGAATCATCTGGTTTATCAATCATTACCTGTATCATCCTAAAATTGAATTGTTTACCGCATTGTATTCTTTTGCGGGTGCAGTTAAAACTCAAAAACTTAAAGGAGCTCCATTTCTATTCGAGTTAGTGGTAGAGATAAGTTAATATGCTATTTGTCATAGTTATAAGCCCTACGCAACAGTATTTACTTGAAAATTAATTGCCCACTAGAAAAACCGTAAAGGCAAGTCTTGCATGTGTATATTCAGTCATGTGAAAGTATTGTGCATTACAACTACTACTAAGAATATCACAAAGAATAAGTGTAAATAGCGTGACTGGATTTTGTTGTTTTGTTTTTTCAATTCAAACAGTTTGGGGAGTGCTTACTATGGCATTGAATGCCTTTACCGTATATGTAATTAAAAAACTCGACAATAATTTAGTAGCTTGAGAGTTAGAAGTTAAAATCAATCATTTAACAATAGTGTACATAGGTTTAGGCTCGCTCGCCATTTGCGCTCAAGCACACCACTAGTTTTTAGACTAAGTTACACTATATTACATACTTGTGTTAATATATAACCTCATTGGAGTATATATTGAACTTACTATAAAGCACCATTAAGACTGTCTTGAGTTCTCCCTCCCACCTCGCCCCACGTATTCATTTAGGTGTTGGGTGACACCCGACCACACCATAGAATGGTTCCAAAAACTGTTTGTAAAGATCGAAAAATGTGATGAAACCTGGCTCGCCCATCTAGTGAAGGCTCTGTTAAATCCATGTCCATGGGCTCTACGATGACTGGCCCTGCACTAGACTCTTCTGTGCTGCCGTGAAGAACAAGATCCCCTACCAGAGTATCAGTACTGGCTCCAGGTCCATTGATACCCAGAGCTATGTTGTCGATGGAAGCTTGATTGGAACACAGTAGAGATCCCACAGAGCCTATGGACAGAGACACATCATCCACATCCACACAATCCACCGTCTGGTGAACTTCATCTCTTAATGTGGATGATGTGCTCATGAAGAAAGGGTGTTTAGTGAGATACTCTACCGGATCTGACCAGGACTCAGCTCCTGTATTACCTTCTGAGCCAGTCTGAGCTGCTCCAACATCTGGGTCAGAGATCGAGTCCTTCATAGGCTGCAAGCTCACCAGGTCTTCATCTCTCCCCAAGCCTTGCGTTGGTCGGCAAAAAACTGTATGAGGACTTGGCTTCTCCACACGGATGTTACTATGTTCTAAGGAGTTAGAAGCCTTCTTAGGTTCTTGACAAACAGGAGCCACTTTCCTTCTGTGTCTAATTCCTCCTAATGAAGGCCAAAGTCTCCTTGTTCCCTTCATATTGGATTGTGATGGTTTCAGATGTTTTTTTGAAGGAAGAGTGGGTGTGGCACTATAACTTGAAGAAGATGGTGTAATAGACTCTTCAAGTGGTTCCAAACAATCATTCTTCATTGGTTCCACACGAGCAGCTCTATGGAACCATGAAGTCCTAGTTGTTTCTTCCTTTTCTCGGTCTTTAGAGCAGTCTTAGGCTGTTTCACATTTAGGTTATGCAGCTGCTCCTTAGTTGCCAAGATATATGCATGCTTCATTACAGAAAAGTAAGCAATAGAAAAGAGTATCAACAAGTAGCTACATACAGCTAACAGTAACTCAATGCACTATGGCAACTAGCATCATCAAAAGCAGTCTGCTCACAGTTGTATGAAGCATCAGTACTGTAAACTATTCACTATAGCAACTAGCATCAAAGCTTGATAGCCCAAGAGCTTATGTATAATTTAAAAACAAACTCCATAGAGCCATCTAAAGGTAGCATAGATGGCAGAACTGCTGATGATAATTCAAGATTAGGTAGTCACTGTGGCTTTTCATTGTAAGAGTCATTGAAAAGTTGTAGTTGCGGAGTAGATTTAAACTTCACTTTATTGTAACCATCTCAAACAGATTAGCTACAAGCTATAAATAAAAGAAATTGAATTTATAGTTCAAAATGATTCTCTACACTTATCAAATTCGCTTAAAAATGTAACTATTTTGAGTATTTCTTTGAAATTCTGCTCGTGAGGGACCAATGAAGCAAACTTTTCTTAACCACTCAAAGAATCTATTTGAAAGTTAACCTATTAATATTATTATCATAGGTGAAGAGCTGGCTACAGATTCATTATTACTTAGGACTATGTTGTCAATAGAAGCTTGGTTGAAACACAGTAGAGATCCCACAGTGTCTCCTGTGCAGAAGATTTCCTAATTACTAGTTAATCAATGACTGCCAGCTAAAATACAGAAATATGTATGCACAAACTGAAAATAATAATACCTTCAAAGCTAAGATGAATCCACAATTGATTTTCAAGTTGTGAGTCAATTTTGCCATATCTAAAATTAGCATGTACATTTCTCTAACGCCATGAGTTAGCTAGCTTACACTATACCTTGTTTATAAAGAGACAAAGAAAACTGAAGAACTTTTTCCGGTACAATTTAAAGTGCATTTAAGGATTGCCTAAAGTTCTGATTGACTGGGTTTACAAATGGTGATAACAGAATTCTAGCAATTGCTTAGTGTTGACTACTAATTTCTTTAAAATCTAAATGCCAAAGCTGTAAGTCTCACATTCCTGAGTAGTGTTGACTGACTGTCACTAGTAATTGTTAATTTTTCTTTTACCTACTTTGGCAAGAAATTTGCTATTATTGGTTTGAAGATAGCTATCCAACGGTGCTACTGTGTTATAGTCAATGAATGATGTTAACAAGTATTGGGGCAGGAAGATGCTCAACCCCTAATAAGGCTCTTTATATTTCAAATGATATTAACCACAGCATGGAGAATCTTACTTTTCACACAATCTTTTGGTGATGTGAAGCGACTTCAGTCCTCCAGTCCTCTCTGAAGAGCGAGAACAGAAAGAAGAAACCTATGACTTCATGGCGGCTCCAGACCTGCTTGTGCAGGATCAATGAAACAACATTCCCGAACAGCTAGTAGAACCTACTACACTGCCTTTTCAAAGTCCTACTTCCATACCCACTCTTTCTTCAAAACCATCATCATCGGATAAAGGATAAGGAGGAGTCAGTGTTCACTAGGATGTTTTCAATGCAGGAAGAAGGTAGCTCCAGTTTGCACAACACCTAGTGATGCTCAGATATACAGAAGATTTCGTCAACAGTGAGGATATAGTAGACTAGAGGACAGTGTTGGGTACTAGGATATTACTACCAGGTGAGGATATAGTACACAGAGGACTGTCAGCTATCCTATATTGTATATATATACTCTGGATAATACAATTATTATTCTTATTTAGAAAAGATAGTATGTATAGCAGTATATTCAACACACTTCAGTCTCCCCATTACAGAATATCCTGTTGCTCTTGTAGTACAAAAAATATGAACATGCTATTCAAATTAAGTATGTAAACTCAGCATCACATCACTATAGCATATCAACTGAACACTTATAAATCCATTTATTTGATAAAATTACATTTTATGTTTAGTAAATGTTTGTATATTACAAATAATAGAACACAGCATCTGTTAATTACTTTGAAATATAATAGATACCACTGAAAAACACAAAATATTCCACAATACAATAAATACAATGAAACACCAGTTTGTATAAGAAAAAAGTGCATTTGTACAGCTAGTTACAGAGTAAAATTTATGGCTACAAAACTAGTCGAATAGGTAACATGGAACAAAAATATTCACTACTCTGCTAGTGATATAAACAATAATTTGCACAATAATATGTGACGGCTCTGCAAAAACCAGGAATTTTGGAAAAAGTGTCAAAGCTAGAAAACAGTAAAAACACTGACTGTGGTCAAATTTGCTGAATTTTTGAATTTTTCACTTATTATTGTTCTATCGTCTTGCCAAAATTCAAAGCTTAAAAAGTTTATATCACATCAAGTGTGCCATTGAAAGCAAAGTCTTTTTTTTAAACATTTTATTTCTTCTCAGTGTATACAGAAATTAGCAATACATAAAGCGTGAGAAGTGTGGGAATCCCATGGGAATCCCGTGTGAACAATAGCGAAGTTTTCAGGGTTTTCAGGTTACGCGAAAGGTTAGTTACTACAAAGAACAGAACCCTTGGTAAATTACTCACTATTATTCAAGTGATTCTTACAGTACTTTAGAAAAGCCTATTCTTCTTGATAGTGGCACACCAGAAACTCACGCCATTTTTTTTACTCACATTTGAATGTCACAGTGTTATATGGTTCAAGTTGAGTAATTTTCAGTAAGTATTTTTAAGCAAATTCCTGGATTTTGCAGAGGCTGTCACATATGTTGACAATAATTGTGCAGATTATATGATAATAACCAATATCATGGCATATGTGTAAGGAAGCAATGATGACAAAATAGTGGGCCAGTAAGTGAGAAGGATCTCAAAGTATATTTGTGTGAATTGGCACAAGATTAAACTAACATAAACTTACTGTCTTTGTTAAATAGTGGTCCAGTTTACTATTCAATTATGATTCTATATAAAAAATTGTATTATATAATATAATATATGAAGCATTGAACTCTAATGTTTAGTTGAGCTAGTTGCAATTGACAGTTACTGAAGAGTCGAAATTTATCTATACTCTGTATTACCATCTACAATCATTTGGGAACAAACTATAGGCAGATAGTAGAAAGAATTGCACAGATTAAATATTCTACAGGAATGGCATAATTATTAGCTATACATAGTAGGGAAGCAAAATAATTGGGTCTTTTAATTGCATGAATACCTAAAAGACGTGTGAGTGAACATAATACTAAATTATATCACAGACATGAAACTTACTATTTCATTGAGCAGTGGTTTGTTTCACTGTTAAATGATGTGTATTACTTCACAGCATCAAATCCAATGATTGTAACAGTTTGTGCTGGATGGAATGTTATTTCTCCTTTATTTGGATCCTACACTTATCTTTATTTCAGTCTGCCATCTCATTTCACTTAAAGAATAAGAGCACCACTAAATTACTACTGAGATAATGTTGACGTTTATTTCTGTCAAATCCAATGCCACATCTTCCATACTAGGATTTGACAGTAATAGTGACTGGATTGTACTAAATAAGAATATCAAAGTTTTGTGCTACATCTGAAATTGCATTTATTTTAATGTAAAATATCTTCCTTGCAGAGTGGAGGAGCACCCACTTGATGTGTTTCACTTGTGATATGAGTATTGTAGAGTACATTTGGATGACTTAAAGTTTATTAGACTCTTATAAATTGAGATCATTTTGTACTCCTCTTCCTCACTATTATTTAGGCAAAGGAAGAAGTCTTGTGAGTTAGCTTTTCAAGTGACATGGCACCTTTACCATCTTAGCACTAGGGAGAAAGTACAATCAATACAGAAGTATGTAATAATTAATGATTTTATTAGTTAAGTGAATAGCAAATAAACAAAAGTTTGCAGGAGTAAAGATGTCACTGCAAGCTTTAAAATGTTGCTGCTTTTTTGTTACTTACATTGTCTTTAAAGTGTGGTAACTGTACCACACATCAGATTGTGTCCAAATGTTATTTGTTTTGGTCACTTTATCTCTCGTTTTAGTCAATCTGCTGTCACAAAGACTTTCAAATTGACTTATTATTCAAAATATCCTATATTCATTTTTAATATCATCCGTTATTTCATTACTTTGCCATATTGTCATTTTATGTCATTCACATAATGCCAATGTCCTAGTTGATACTTGTGCTGCACCTGCATTGTTCCTTCTACATGCGTAGAGTGCTCCAGCTTAAACAGAATACTCACATTTATTGCAGGCAGTTGTTATGCCCCCGTATGGTGCATGCTTTAGCATCTTCAACATTGAGTTGCATTATAGTAGCCAAAGTGAAACAGGACATCTCACTTGCAGACTTCCTGCACCACCTTTAGTTTCACTACAAGGTGTGAGTGAATAGTTTTCTTCCAGTCATTATCAATAATTTCAGTCAGAGATCTTGGAGCAACACAAGCATGTGTTGTTGAATATACAGTAATGCATTGTGTGGCTCATCACATCAAGATAACTGGTCTACCTTGGTTGTCTTGCACTGTGCTTGAATGTAATGTTATTGCTGTTGCTGTTAGTCTTTGTTGAAACAGTTATTGGAAATGAATCCCTGATGGTACCAGAAGATCTCCTTCTGGATCCACAATAGAAATTGTAAACTTTGGTAATCATTTTACTTAACATAATATAGAGCCACTCTCTTAACTCCTCCAAAGATAATAATTAGTTCTTAGGATATAGAAAATGTGAACAACAAACAGTTATAGAAAATTAAGCCTTGAACAACCATGAATAAAGTTGTCCCTTTTCCAAATTGATTGGTGAGTTATACTATATATTTTTACCTAATGGTGGAGCCCCCCTTCTAACTCCTCCAACTCCTTATAACCTCTGTCAGAAGTCATGTCGATAGGAATACCAAGACGGGCAATCCTATGGGTGATCAATGCCACAGCCCAGCTAGCAGCAGTAGTGTCACTTACAGGAATAGCTTTTGGTTAGTGAGAAAATCTGTCCACTACAGTCAGAAGGTGAGTATATCCATTCAATGGTGGAAGCGGCTCAATATGTATGTGATCAAACTGACATTGAGGAATTTCAATTTTTTTCCAGATGGGGTTTGGACTTTCGATGACAGACAAGCCACACATTGCTTGGCCCATTCTCCTGCCTGCTTTTTTAATTTATTACACACAAATTTACTGGCGATGAGTTTCCTGGTTGCTCTCACAGAGGGATGAGACAATCTATGAACCACATAAAAATGTTTTGAGCCTCCACAAAACAGGAACAATAGGCCTTGGTTAGCCTGTAGATATCACACAACAAGTAATACCATGTCCACCTAAAGTGACAGGTCTTTAAGTTTGAGGCTAGAGGTCCCAGTCCTGTAGCCCTGAACCTGTTTGTCCATCTTGCAGGCTTTAGCCATCAAGTGATAGTCAATTTTGAGGTGCACATTTGCCATAGAGCCAGTCACACTACTAGGAGGTAAAGTGCCATCTCAGGTGAGGCGATACCCCAGAAAATCAAGTGAACTTTGACCATATCTGTATCTTGCTAAGTTGATGACGAGGCCATATTGCTTGAGTCTCTCAAACAACAGACAAAGATGCTGTTTGTGCCTGTTGGAATATTAGCTAGCCACCACTATATCATCAATGACAATGCAAACTCGTGGTCATGACAAACTGTGTCTCTCAACCACTGAAATGCTTGGGCATTTTTCAAACTGAAAAGCATCCTTAAATACTCGTATAAACAAAATGGCGCATTAATAGCAGTTTTATGGATCTCCTCTGCATCCACTGGGATCTGGTGATAGACTACTCTGATGAGGTCAATTTGGAGAAAATAGTCATCCCCACAAGGCGAGCAGAAATGTCCTGAATTTTTGGGCACTGGATATCTATCAGGTACAACTGCATCATTGAGACATCTGTAACCACCACTCAGACCAACCACAAGATATTTTAGGAACCATGTGTAAAGGGAAGCCCCATTATGATTCCCGAGCATCAATAAGCCCCTACAATTTCACAAAAAATATTATTGGTGAGTGAATGAAGCTAGAGATAAATTTTCAAAGTAAGTATTATGGCATCATGTACCAGAAATTACTGCAAACAATACAATTACTTAACTCAGCATTTTAATTATGTGTAGAACTACAGTATTGAAAAAAAAATGTTTTGATATAATATTGTTTTTAATTGTTATTACTATAATACAGTAAATCATTATGAATACTTGGCTATGTTTAATTTTTTACCTCAATATCACAGTATTCTTCTATAATTTGTATATTAAGTTACACTATATTACATACTTGTGTTAATATTATATAACCTCATTGGAGTATATGAAACTTACTAAGCACTATTTAGACTATCTTGAGTTCTCCCACCCACCACGCCCCAAACATTCCTTTAGGTGTTAGGGTGACACCCGACCACACCATAGAATGGTTCCAAAAACTGTTTGTAAAGATCGGAAAATGTGATGAAGCCTGGCTCGCCCATCTAGTGCAGGTTCTGTTAAATCCATGTCCATGGGCTCTACGATGACTGGCCCTGCACTAGACTCTTCTGCACTGCTGTGAAGAACAAGATCCCCTACCAGAGTATCAGTACTGGCTCTAGGTTTATTGATACCCAGGGCTATGTTGTCGATGGAAGCTTGGTTGGAACACAGTAGAGATCCCACAGAACCTATGGACAGAGACACATCATCCACATCCACACAATCCACCGTCTGGTGAACTTCATCACTTAATGTGGACGATGTGCTCATGAAGAAAGGGTGTTTAGTGAGATACTCTACCGGATCTGACCAGGACTCAGCTCCTGTATTACCTTCTGAGCCAGTCTGAGCTGCTCCAACATCTGGGTCAGAGATCAAATCCTTCATAGGCTGCGAGCTCACCAGGTCTTCATCACTTTCTAAGGCTTGCGTTGGTCTGCAAAAGATGGTGTGAGGACTTGGCTTCCCCACACCTCTTGTATTATCCTCTAAAAGGTCAGAAGCCTTCTGAGCTGCTGGGCAAGTAGGAGCACTTTCCTTCTGCCTCTAATTCCTCCTAATGAAGGCCAAAGTCTCCATTTTCCCTTCATATTGGATTGTGAAGGCTTCAGATGTTTGCTTGTAGGAAGAGTGTCTGTGGCAATATAACTCAAAGAAGATGGTGTAATAGACTCTTCAAGTGGTTCCAAACAATCTTTCTTCATAGGTTCCACACGAGCAGCTCTATGGAACCATGAAGTCCTATGTTTTTTCTTCCCTTTCTCGGTCTTTAGAGCAGTCTTAGGCTGTTTCACATTTAGGTTATGCAGCTGCTCCTTAGTCATTGCCAAGATATAAGCATGCTTCATTGCGGAAAAGTAAGCAATAGAAAAGAGTATCAACAAGTAGCTACATACAGCTAACAGTGACTCAATGCACTATGGCAATTAGCATCATCAAAAGCAGTCTGCTCACAGTTGTATGAAGCATCAGTACTGTAAACTATTCACTATAGCAACTAGCATCAAAGCTTGATAGCCCAAGAACTTAAGTAAAACTTAAAAACAAACTATAGCCATCTAAATGTAGCATAGATGGCAGAACTGCTGATGATGATTCAAGATTAGGTAGTAACTGTTGCTTTTCATTATTGCCATGTAAGAGTCATTGAAAAGTTGTAGTTGTGGAGTAGACTTAAACTTCACTGTTTTGTAACCATCTCAAACAGATTAGCTACAAGCTATAAGGAAATTGAATGTATGGTTCAAAATGATTCTCTACACTTATAAAAGATGTAAATTTTTGAGTATTTCTTTGAAACTCTGCTCGTGTGGGACCAATGAAGCACAACCTTTCCTATTATTATTTTTGGTGAAGAACTGGCTCCAGGTTCATTGTTTCTTGGGGCTATGTTGTCAATGCAAGCTTGGTTGGAACACAGTAGGGATCCCACAGAGTCTCCTGTGCTGAAGATATCCTAATTACTAGTTAATTAATGCCTGCCAGCTAAAATACAGAAATATGTATGCACACACTAATAATAATACGTGTAATAACTTCAAAGCTAAGAAGAATGCACAATAGAATTTCAAGTGGTGAGTCAATTTTGCCATAAAATTAACCAGTACTGTTGGTGTGGGTCCTGACAGTATCCAATGTGAATCATAAGTTAGAGAGAGTCATGAGTGTATGCATTAGAATCTAGAATGTATAACTCCAATGGGCTGTAAATCTACTGTCAAGTTACATTGTCTCCACACACACACACACACACACACACAACACAAACACACACACACACATCCCCTACGAGAGTATCAGTACTGGCTCCAGGTCCATTGATACCCAGGGCTATGTTGTCGATGGAAGCTTGGTTGGAACACAGTAGAGATCCCACAGAGCCTATGGACAGAGACACATCATCCGCATCCACACAATCCACTGTCTGGTGAACTTCACCACTTAACGTGGACGATGTGCTCATGAAGAAAGAGTGTTTGGTGAGATACTCTACCGGATCCGACCAGGACTCAGCTCCTGTATTACCTTCTGAGCCAGTCTGAGCTGCTCGAGTCCTTCATAGATTGTTCACCAGGTCTTCGTCATTCTCCAAGGTATGCGTTGGTCGGCAAAATATGGTGAGAGGACTTGGCTTCTCGACACCACTGGTACTATCCTCTAAGGAGTCAGAAGACTTCTTAGGTGCTAAGCAAACAGGAGCCATTTTCACTCTCCAAAAGCTGCACTAATCGAAAAAAAATGTACGAGGAGTTAATTTCTTGACACAAGTTTTGGAGGTATCTGAGCATCATTAAGTGTAAAGTTATGGCAGTAGGATCTAAAACTCAACAATGACTGAGTCAGTCAACACTCAGGAATATGAGACTTACAGCTTGGGAATTTAGAAATTAGTAGACAACACTAAGAAATTGCTAGAATTCTGTTGTGACTGTGTAAACCCAGTAAACCAGAACTTTAGGAAATCTTTAAATGCACTTTAAATTGTACTGGAAAAAGTTCTTTAATTTTCTTTGCCACTTCATTAACAAGGTACTGTTTAAGATCGTATCATTAGAGAAACGTACTTGTTAATTTTAGTTATGGCAAAATTGACTCACAACTTGAAATTCTATTGTGCATTCTTCTTAGCTTTAATGTTATTATTTTTAGTGTGTGTATACATATTTCTGTATTTTAGCTGGAAAGAATTGATTAACTAGTAATTAAGATATATTTGGCACAGGAGACTCTGTGGGATCTCTACTGTGTTCCAACCAAGCTTTCATTGATAATATAGCCCGAAGTAACAATGAACCTGGAACCAGTTCTTCACATATGATAATAATAATAATAATAGATTCTTCAAGTGGTTCAGAAAGGTTGCACTTCATTGTCCCACACAAGAAGAGTTTCAAATAAATACTCAAAAAGTTACATTTTTAGGTGAATTTTGATAAGTGTAGAGAATCACTTTGAAGTATACATTCAATTTCCTTTATTTTTAGCTTGTAGCTAATCTGTTTGAGATGGTTACAAAAAAGTGAAGTTTAAATCTACTCCACAACTACAACTTTCAATGACTCTTACATGGCAATAATGTAAAGCCACAGTGACTACCTAATCTTGAATTATCATCAGCAGTTCTGCCATCTATGCTACCTTAGACGGCTATATGAGTTTGTTTTTAAGTTTTACATAAGCTCTTGAGCTTGAAGCGTGCATATATCTTGACAATGACTAAGGAGCAGCTGCAAAACCTTAAATGTGAAGCAGCCTAAGACTGTTCTAAAGACCGAGAAAGGGAAGAAACAACCTAGGACTTCATGGTTCCATAGAGTTGCTCGTGTGGAACCAATGAAAAACGACCATTTGGGACCACTTGAAAAATCTATTACACCATCTTCTTCGAGTTTTACTGCCACAGACACTCTTCCTTCAAGCAAACATCTGAAACCATCACAATCCAATATGAAGGAAATAAGGAGACTTTGGCCTTCATTAGGAGGAATTAGACACAGAAGGAAAGTGGCTCCTGTTTGCTTAGCAAATAAAAAGGCTTCTAACTTTTTAAAGGATAATATCAGTGATGTGGGGAAGCCAAGTCCTCACACCATATTTTTGCCGACCAATGCAAACTATGAAGAGTGATGAAGACCTGGTGAGTTCGCAGCCTATGAAGGACTCGATCTCTGACCCAGATGCTGGAGCAGCTCAATCCTGGTGAGATCAGTTTCTCGCCAAATGTCCTTCTAAACACACTTCCATGTTTACTGATGAAGTTAAACAGACTGAGGATTGTGTTGATGTAGACTATGTGTCTCTAAACAGTAAGTTTGTGGGATCTTTACTGTGCTTTAACGGACTTTGCCCTGGGTTGCAATCATGGACCTGACCCATAAGAAAAACATACCTGTCATTACATAATTATTATTTACTTCACTCATAAAAGTTTTCGTTACTCTCTTGGATCACTTGGAATATACGGCAGCCAGTCGTACTTAAATCATGTTGAATTGTGTGACACCAAATCTCGAGGAGTCACGCATACACGGTTACAGAAAAGAGATTCAAATACATTGTTGTCCATATGTTATAGTTATAAACCAAAATTGAGGTTTGTATGTGATTTATAAATCGCAATACAAACCTCATGATTTTGGTTCATAACTATTTTATAGCCCAAACATAAACAACGAGCAAAGTATAGCTTTAGCTATCTTAGTAATTATATTAAAGTACCCAAACTCTTCATTATTCCATTTTGCTTTGATCTGCCTTCTATCATAATTATGGTTGCTAAGAACTATATCAGACTTTTCCCCGCTAATACATTTTCTTACGAGCATACCAGTCTGTATCCGATTTATAGTTCTTAACGATAAGCGCGGTCGCTCGGGTAACGGGCTATAAGTGTCGGAACAAAAATTTAGTCTGACCAGTATATTGGAGTCTGGTATCTATCCATTGCACTGTATAACTACTCATTTAATTACACCAAATTAACGGTGTAAATAATGAAGGTGGTCCTTCTAATAAGTTAGCTAGCTATTTAGACAAGTTTATGTTGAACGAGATATATGTAAGAACCAAAACTCAAGCTTTTTAACAACTGGAAAAATAAATATTTCAGACTACATTAGCTAGTAAATTCATTGAACTCAACAACACTACATCTTAAAAATTCAAATGTGCATCATTTGTATTGTGTTGTAATGCTAAATATATTTATAGCTATAGCTTAATGGCTGAACACAATCAAACTGCATCTTGGGAATTTTAAATTGTATGTTTCACATGTTGTACACCACTTCATACAGTCAAACCAGAATTAAAAAACAACAACATAATCAAACTAGAATTTATAAACATAATAAAGGTATTATCATATTTTTCACATGTGTTATCCACGTGCCATATTTTATCTGGTCACACACTGTATCTAGACTGCATAGATGCCGCATATTCCAACTGATCCAACTGATCTATTCTCTTTATTTTACATGAGTAGCCTACTCATTGACTATCAAACAGATTTACTATCAAAACAATAATTATACATTGCTTATCTTGGCAAGTTTAACTTATTTCATTTTATTCTCTGAATTTAAGAATGGCTAGTACAATGATAGATTGGTAAAGCAATTTCGAAGATCTATCTGCAATTTTACACTTGCACACAAAACTTTCATGCACAGACATATACAATGCACTATGCAATCCAAATAATCTGTTCCTTAGCAAACTGTCAGTAAAATAAATCTATAAATCACATTGATTCTCTTACATCAGTATATTATGCCAGACCTGTCTACCCAAGTAGATCCCGAGATTAATTGAAATTGTATCCAGCACTACTGTAGCTTAGGTGCAGAGTAAAATAATATCTATAGCTACTAAACAAGTCTAATAGGTAACATGGAACAAACATATTTGCTACTCTGCTAGTGATATAAACAATAATTTGCACAATATGTTGAGAACAATTGTGCAGATTATATGATAATAACCAATATCATGGCATTATGTGTAAGGAAGCAATAATGACAAAATAGTGGGCCAGTAAGTGAGATGGATCGCCAAAAATATTTGTGCGAATTGGCACAAGATTAAACAAACATAAACTTACTTTCTTTGTTAAATAATGGTCCAGTTCATTCCAATTATGGTTTGTAAATATAATATTCTGTAGAAAATTTGAATTGTATAATAATATAAGAATTGGACTCTAATGTCTAGTTGAGCAAAAGTTATACAACATCAAATAAACAATCTCCTCTCACTTATTCTATCCATCTAGAATCATTTGGGAACAAACTACAGGCTGATAGTGGATTCTTTTAATTGGATGGATACCTAAAAGACGTGTGAGTTAAGAAAATACTATATGATATCACAGACATGAAACTTACTATTTTATTGAGCAGTGGTTTGTTTCACTGTTAAATAATGTGTATTACTTCACAGCATCAAATCCAATGATTGTAACATAATTTGTGCTGGATGGAATGTTATTTCTCCTTTATTTGAATCCCACACTTGTCTTTATTTCAGTCCTTCATCTAATTTCGCTTGAAGAATAAGAACACCATATATGTACACTAAAAGACGACTGAGATATGTTGGTAGATATTATCCCGTTAAAATCAAATGCCATATCTTTCATACTAGGGTTTCGACAGTAGTAGTGACTAATGGATTGTACTAAACAAGAATGTCAAAGTTTTGTGCTGCATCTGAAATAATGTTTTTATATGTAAAATATCTCCTTGCAGAGTGGAGAAGCAGCCACTTTATGTGTTTCACTTGTAACATGGCAGAGGAGTAAAAATATCACTGCAAGCTTTAAAATGTTGCTTCTTTCATTATATGCAGTATCTATATGAAGATAGTAGATGTCTAATATATCTAGAATGTATCTCTTCTTAGCATGAAATTAGATGATTGTTACATAATACTTGCTGGATAGAATTTTATCTAACTTGTAGAATACGTCACACCATTATTCTATTCTTTATATTCTACATACTCCTGTCCTCAATTTTCATTCTTAAAAATAGAAGCAGTTAAACAGAAAATCGAATTTCAGCCCCTGCTTCCCAATTTATCCATTACCTCATCTATTTGTTATTTATCCTTAAAGTGTGCTAACTTTACTATACACATCAAATTGTGTCCAAATGCTATTTGTTTTGGTCATTTTGTTTCACGCAGTCAATTTGGTGCCACAATGACCCTAATATTGACTTATATGTCACAATATCCTTTTATTCTAATCACTTTTGTCACAATTACAAAATTACTTGTCACTAAATCCTTCATTTATTAATTGTGAACACCATCTATCATTTTTATTCCTTTGCCATAATGTCCTGTATTTTATCATTTTGTCATTATGTCATTAATAATATCCATATAATGCTAATGTCCTAGTTGATACTTGTGCTGCACCTGCATTGTTCCTTCTACATGCGTAGAGTGCTCCAGCTTACACAGAATACTCACATTCATTGCAGGCAGTTGTTATGCCCCCATGTATGGCGCATTCTTTAGCATCTAAAACATAGAGTTGCATTATAGTAGTCCAAGTGAAACAGGACATCTCACTTGCAGATTTTAAGAAAGTATTTCACGTCTCTAACAGAGTCCGACACATAGTGAGAGGCTAATTGAGCAGTATTTCTAGGGCATCCCCACAGCCTTAGCTGAGCAACTGAAGCTGGAAGGTTTGGGTCTATATGAGCTGGTTTGAACCTGTCCACTGAGAGAACTTCAGTTTTCTCTCCAATATCAACCTTGAAGTTCTTTTGTCATGACTCAATGACCTTGAACAGGCCACAGTATGGTCGCTGAAAAGGAGTGTGGTTAGCATCATGGCAAACAAACGCAAACTTCAAAAATTGGAGTTTTCGAGGGACAGAATTAGCTGCGAATTTTTGTCATGAATGCGTGAGTATAGAAGATCACCCGAGTAAAACTGCTGCTCAGTATGAAATCTCCTGGTAGTGTAAGCGGAGCGCCATACACAATCTCTGCAGATGAACATTCAAGATCTTCTTTGGGAGCAGTCCTGATTCCCAACAGTACCCGAGGTAGAACGTAATGCAGTCTTCAAATACCGATGGAACCTTTCCACCATGCCATTTGCCTGAGGGTGGTATGTTGTGGTGTGATGAAAAGTAGTACCAAATAGCATAGCAACAGAAGTCCAGACCTGCAATGTAAACTGTGGACTTCTGTCACAAGTCATGTCAATAGGAATATCAAAACGGGCGATCTAATAGGTGATGAATGCCACAGCACAGCTAGCAGCAGTAGTGTCACTTAAAGAAATAGCTTCTGGCTTGTGAGAAGTCTGTCCACTACAGTCAGAAGGTGAGAAAAAGCACGTCCACATGCATGTATGAGATCAAATTGACGTTGAGTAATTAATATTTTCCAGAAGTGCTCTGATGTGGGTTTGGACTTTTGATGACGGACAAGCCACACATTGCTTGGCCCATTCTCCTGCCTGCTTCTTTAATCAATTACAGACTAGTTTACTGAAAGTGAGTTTCCTTGTTGCTCTCACAGAGGGATGAGACAATCTATGAACCACATAAAAACTCTGAGCCTCCACGAAACAGGAACGATAGGCCTTGGTTCACCTGTAGACATCACACAACAAAGTAATACCATGTTCACCAAATGACAGGTCTTTACGTTCTAGGCTAGAGGTCCCAGTCCTGTAGCCCTGAACTGCTTTGTCCATCTTGCGGGCTTTAGCCATTGACTGATAGTCGATTCCAAAGTGCACATCCGCCAGAGAGCCAAAAGCATTACAAGACCATGCATCAGCCACTGAGTGTTCTTTTTCCTGTATGTGCATTGTAAACTCGGAAATGTAAGAGAGTGACACTGCTGTCAAGCTGACAATGGTTCTGATTCTTTTGCAGCGCTGAATGTAAGTGCTTCTAGAAAATATTGAAAACGTTGAATAGCAAGAGAGAGCGCAAGCAGTTCCCTGTTGAAGGTGCTGTACTTCTTCTCGGGTGCTCTCAAATTCTTGCTGAAGAAAACTAATAGCATTAGCTATTACACCATGCACAGATTGTTGTAATACCCCACCAGTTGCATAGTCTGAAGCATCCGTAGCAAGCAAAGTAGTCTGAGCATCGTACCTCGGGTGTGCCTGCCCCACAAGTGCCTTTTTAGTATTTTCAAAAGTTGTCCTCATTGGCTGGCTCAGTATCAATAACTTAGGAGGATCATCTTCAAGAGCTTTGTAAAGTGGCAGAATGGTCTGTACAGTCGCTGGAATAAACCCGCGGTAGAAAGTATTCATCCCACAAACTCTTGAAGTCCTCTGAGCATCTTGGGAGGCTACATGTGAGAAACAGCCTCGACTCTGTCTGGCAGAGGTAAATTGCCATCTCAGTAAGGCGATAACCCAGAAAATCTAGCATGCTTAATGACCAAATCTGCGCTTTGCTAAGTTGATGATGAGGCCATATTGCTTGAGTCTCTCAAACAACAGAGATGTTGTTTGTGCATGTTGGGATCTTTGCTAGCCACCAGCATATCATTAATGTAGGCAGACGCAGACTCAAGGTTGTGAGGCGGCATTTTTCAAACTGAAAAGTATCATTATAAACTTGTATAAACAAAATGGCGCAATGATAGCAGTTTTATGGATGTCCTCTGCAATCACTGAGATCTGGTGGATAACCTTTCATGAGGTCAATTTTGGAGAAAATAGTCGCCCCGCAAGATGAGCAGAAGTGTCGTGATTGTTGGGCACTGGATATCTATCAGGTACAGTTGCATCACTGAGACATCTGTATTCTCCACACAGATGTAACCACCAGAAGCCTTAGAAACCATGTGTAAAGTGGAGAGACACAAGAACTCAATGACATTCGTACAATCCCCATTTCTTCATTTTGTCACACTCCACTTAGGCAGTGGCCAACTACTGAGGAGACAAATGACGAGCACGTGTATGCACATGTGGGCTGCTGATAGTGATAAAATGCTCTATGAAGTGCTTAGTGGGTGACTGCACAAAGTTCAGCATGGCGATTAGAGAAAAATTTGCACAACCACACTTGCCAGCATGATGTCTTGAAATGTTGTTCTATCACACTATAATAACATGAACATACAATTAAAGCTTACCATAAAATGAAATTTAATAATAACACATTTGTAGGGTTACGCAATACAGAACAAATAATTTCTGGCTGTCACTGACTATTGATCCCATGACTACCTGTTGGTTGTCATAGCTAAGTGGCATAGTACTTGTGCATTAAGCAAGCAGTCCTGGGTGTGATCCCAGTGACAGATAACATTTTTTTTTAATTCTGTAGTGTTAAACTGAAGCTTGTGAAGAAGACATCTAATTTCTAGGTTATTTACTTTACTAAGTGTGGGTCTGGCCTCCGAAGGAAGAGAAGAGCAAGAGATGAAGAGAGCAAGAAGGAAGAGAGAAGATCAGAAGCGAACCGAAGAGAGAGTCAAGAAGTCATTATGATATGTTATTGTGTATGTATGCCTTATTCATATGAGTTTTATAAACAATTAGTTAGCTAGAACATTAGAGTGTTAGAGGTCAAGTTCCAAAGGTGAATCACTGTGCGTGTGTGTGTTTGTATGATTTGTGCCCCGGTACGTTGACCGGATGTTTGCATCTTTTGTGTCGGTGCACCTGCGTGGCCTAGTACTAATAGCAAAGCCACGCATGCGCCAACTCAGTTCAGTAAAGACATCAAGAAGTAGAGTTAAGATTCTGTTCTTTTGTGCTTCCATAGCGTTGACGAGCTCGGGTGACCCTAGCACTATAAAGGGACTGGATAACTTGAGACTAGCAACGGCAGGCTTCTGGATTCTGGTGGCAGCGTACCCTCCCGGGAACCGGTTGACGACTTAGAAGCTTCACGGCCACTTCTGTCGACGACCATTGTTTCCTTCCCCATTCCCGCACAACCACACTAAGAACCTTAATTAAATAGGAGTAATATAATCTATTGAAAATAATAGCCGCTGCACAATTAAAACTTTTCAGTCAAAATGTATTATAAAATTTATATAAATATTTTAACTTGAATATAAACACAACTTAGATCTTAACAAAAATTATTATACTAATGATGGCTTAATTAGTTGGTGAGCGAGGTAACACAATTGAAAATCAGGGATATTTGTTTGTTTATGTATATGTTCGGACGTATGTCATCACGATTTTGCATGTGCTTGGTGGTTGACCCCATTCCCTTACTCCACTAAATGGAATCGTTTGGTTTATCAATCTTTACCTGTATCATCAATTGTTTTCGCATTTGAATTAGGTTATGTTTGACATATCTTATTTTGTGCAGACGCAGTTATGTCTTACAAACTTAAGAGTTCAATTGTATTGAAATTAGTGGCGGTTTTAAGTTATCTTGGCTAATGCGCTGTTTGTCGTAGTTTTAGCCCTACGCAACAGTATTGCTCTTACTTGAAAATCTATTGTTCAATGTTCAATGCATGAAGATAGTGTTGTGTTGGTGTATCCAGTGAACAAATGCGTGTGAAAGTGTAGAGTGCTACATCTACTGCTTAGGTAAAGAATAGCACAACTACCAAATAAGCATATCAGCTTTGTACTGCATTTTTGGCTACCGCTGTAGTGAGTAGTTACTGTTTAGGGTTAGACTATAAAGCGTGCGGTAATTCCTTAGAATTGCATTTTTTTTTTTTTTTTTCTAGTCAAATAGTTGTGATTGATTACTATAGAATTCAAACCCTTTACCATGTGTCATTTAAAATCTCTGCTGTTTAAGTAGCTAAAGTGCCTTGTGTCAGGATCACAAGTCATTAAATGAAGCTATCATTACTATAGTCAGTGGCTACATAGCTAATTGTAATTACTTTTAGGACTACATAGACTGAATGATGCCTTCTAATACTAGGTGAACAGGATGTAAGACAATCTGTACCCTTATTGTTACATTATTGTAATCAGCTTTGTTCAGATTATACCTTGTGTGAATTACTTGAGTGCAGTGGCTCGCTTGCCATCTGTGCTGAAGCACATCACTAGTTAGAAAACATATCATAAGTTATAGCTTTGTTAAAATAGTACTTACCTTCAGTTATACTTTAACATACTATAACTGAATATGATCAATGACGGTTGCAAAATTAGCTATTATGATTCCTGAGCATCAATAAGCCACAACTAATTCACAAATATTACATATTTATTGTTGGCATGTGAATGAGGTTAGAGATAACTTTTCAAAGTATAGTATTATGGTATCATGTACCAAATTTTACTGCTAAGAATATATCCGCTTAACTCAACATTTCAATTATGTGTCAAACAGTGGTATTGAAAAAAGAAAACGAATGTTTGATATAATGTTATTTCTTGTTATAACTATAATACACTGAGTACTTAATTATGTTTAATTTTACACCCCTATATCAAAGCATTCTTATATAATTGGCGAGCGAGCGGAGCGAGCAAGACACTCTCAAGGGTAAAACAATTGAAAATTGGGAATATTTGTTTGTATATATATATGTGTGGACGTATGTATGTCATTTTGTACTTTGACCCTCCTGTATTTGTGTGTTAGCTCAATGTTTGACCCAGTCCAAAATTTCACTAAACAGAATCATCTGGTTTATCAATCATTACCTGTATCATCCTAAAATTGAATTGTTTACTGCATTGTATTCTTTTGCGGGTGCAGTTAAAACTCAAAAATTTAAAGGAGCTCCATTTCTATTCGAGTTAGTGGTAGAGATAAGTTAATATGCTATTTGTCATAGTTATAAGCCCTACGCAACAGTATTTACTTGAAAATTAATTGCCCACTAGACAAACCGTAAAGGCAAGTCTTGCATGTGTATATTCAGTCATGTGAAAGTATTGTGCATTACAACTACTACTAAGAATATCACAAAGAATAAGTGTAAATAGCGTGACTTGATTTTGTAGTTTTGTTTTTTCAATTCAAACAGTTTGGGGAGTGCTTACTATGGCATTGAATGCCTTTACCGTACATGTAATTAAAAAACTCGACAATAATTTAGTAGCTTGAGTGTTAGAAGTTAAAATCAATGATTTAACAATAGCGTACATAGTTTTAGGCTCGCTCGCCATTTGCGCTCAAGCACACCACTAGTTTTTAGACTAAGTTACACTATATTACATACTTGTGTTAATATATAACCTCATTGGAGTATATATTGAACTTACTATAAAGCACCATTAAGACTGTCTTGAGTTCTCCCTCCCACCTCGCCCCACGTATTCATTTAGGTGTTGGGTGACACCCGACCACACCATAGAATGGTTCCAAAAACTGTTTGTAAAGATCGAAAAATGTGATGAAACCTGGCTCGCCCATCTAGTGAAGGCTCTGTTAAATCCATGTCCATGGGCTCTACGATGACTGGCCCTGCACTAGACTCTTCTGTTCTGCCGTGAAGAACAAGATCCCCTACCAGAGTATCAGTACTGGCTCCAGGTCCATTGATACCCAGAGCTATGCTGTCGATGGAAGCTTGGTTGGAACACAGTAGAGATCCCACAGAGCCTATGGACAGAGACACATCATCCACATCCACACAATCCACCGTCTGTTGGACTTCATCTCTTAATGTGGATGATGTGCTCATGAAGAAAGGGTGTTTAGTGAGATACTCTACCGGATCTGACCAGGACTCAGCTCCTGTATTACATTCTGAGCCAGTCTGAGCTGCTCCAACATCTGGGTCAGAGATCGAGTCCTTCATAGGCTGCAAGCTCACCAGGTCTTCATTACTCCCCAAGCCTTGAGTTGGTCGGCAAAAAATTGTATGAGGACTTGGCTTCTCCACACGAATGTTACTATGTTCTAAGGAGTTAGAAGCCTTCTTAGGTTCTTGACAAACAGGAGCCACTTTCCTTCTGCGTCTAATTCCTCCTAATGAAGGCCAAAGTCTCCTTGTTCCCTTCATATTGGATTGTGATGGTTTCAGATGTTTTTTTGAAGGAAGAGTGGGTGTGGCACTATAACTTGAAGAAGATGGTGTAATAGACTCTTCAAGTGGTTCCAAACAATCATTCTTCATTGGTTCCACACGAGCAGCTCTATGGAACCATGAAGGCCTATGTTTTTTCTTCCCTTTCTCGGTCTTTAGAGCAGTCTTAGGCTGTTTCACATTTAGGTTATGCAGCTGCTCCTTAGTCATTGCCAAGATATATGCATGCTTCATTACAGAAAAGTAAGCAATAGAAAAGAGTACCAACAAGTAGCTACATACAGCTAACAGTAACTCAATGCACTATGGCAACTAGCATCATCAAAAGCAGTCTGCTCACAGTTGTATGAAGCATCAGTACTGTAAACTATTCACTATAGCAACTAGCATCAAAGCTTGATAGCCCAAGAGCTTATGTATAATTTAAAAACAAACTCCATAGAGCCATCTAAAGGTAGCATAGATGGCAGAACTGCTGATGATAATTCAAGATTAGGTAGTCACTGTGGCTTTTCATTGTAAGAGTCATTGAAAAGTTGTAGTTGCGGAGTAGATTTAAACTTCACTTTATTGTAACCATCTCAAACAGATTAGCTACAAGCTATAAATAAAAGAAATTGAATTTATAGTTCAAAATGATTCTCTACACTTATCAAATTCGCTTAAAAATGTAACTATTTTGAGTATTTCTTTGAAATTCTGCTCGTGAGGGACCAATGAAGCAAACTTTTCTTAACCACTCAAAGAATCTATTTGAAAGTTAACCTATTAATATTATTATCATAGGTGAAGAGCTGGCTACAGATTCATTATTACTTAGGACTATGTTGTCAATAGAAGCTTGGTTGAAACACAGTAGAGATCCCACAGTGTCTCCTGTGCAGAAGATTTCCTAATTACTAGTTAATCAATGACTGCCAGCTAAAATACAGAAATATGTATGCACAAACTGAAAATAATAATACCTTCAAAGCTAAGATGAATCCACAATTGATTTTCAAGTTGTGAGTCAATTTTGCCATATCTAAAATTAGCATGTACATTTCTCTAACGCCATGAGTTAGCTAGCTTACACTATACCTTGTTTATAAAGAGACAAAGAAAACTGAAGAACTTTTTCCGGTACAATTTAAAGTGCATTTAAGGATTGCCTAAAGTTCTGATTTACTGGGTTTACAAATGGTGATAACAGAATTCTAGCGTTTGACTACTAATTTCTTTAAAATCTAAATGCCAAAGCTGTAAGTCTCACATTCCTGAGTAGTGTTGACTGACTGTCACTAGTAATTGTTAATTTTTCTTTTACCTACTTTGGCAAGAAATTTGCTATTATTGGTTTGAAGATAGCTATCCAACGGTGCTACTGTGTTATAGTCAATGAATGATGTTAACAAGTATTGGGGCAGGAAGATGCTCAACCCCTAATAAGGCTCTTTATATTTCAAATGATATTAACCACAGCATGGAGAATCTTACTTTTCACACAATCTTTTGGTGATGTGAAGCGACTTCAGTCCTCCAGTCCTCTCTGAAGAGCGAGAACAGAAAGAAGAAACCTATGACTTCATGGCGGCTCCAGACCTGCTTGTGCAGGATCAATGAAACAACATTCCCGAACAGCTAGTAGAACCTACTACACTGCCTTTTCAAAGTCCTACTTCCATACCCACTCTTTCTTCAAAACCATCATCATCGGATAAAGGATAAGGAGGAGTCAGTGTTCACTAGGATGTTTTCAATGCAGGAAGAAGGTAGCTCCAGTTTGCACAACACCTAGTGATGCTCAGATATACAGAAGATTTCGTCAACAGTGAGGATATAGTACACTAGAGGACAGTGTTGGGTACTAGGATATTACTACCAGGTGAGGATATAGTACACAGAGGACTGTCAGCTATCCTATATTGTATATATATACTCTGGATAATACAATTATTATTCTTATTTAGAAAAGATAGTATGTATAGCAGTATATTCAACACACTTCAGTCTCCCCATTACAGAATATCCTGTTGCTCTTGTAGTACAAAAAATATGAACATGCTATTCAAATTAAGTATGTAAACTCAGCATCACATCACTATAGCATATCAACTGAACACTTATAAATCCATTTATTTGATAAAATTACATTTTATGTTTAGTAAATGTTTGTATATTACAAATAATAGAACACAGCATCTGTTAATTACTTTGAAATATAATAGATACCACTGAAAAACACAAAATATTCCACAATACAATAAATACAATGAAACACCAGTTTGTATAAGAAAAAAGTGCATTTGTACAGCTAGTTACAGAGTAAAATTTATGGCTACAAAACTAGTCGAATAGGTAACATGGAACAAAAATATTCACTACTCTGCTAGTGATATAAACAATAATTTGCACAATAATATGTGACGGCTCTGCAAAAACCAGGAATTTTGGAAAAAGTGTCAAAGCTAGAAAACAGTAAAAACACTGACTGTGGTCAAATTTGCTGAATTTTTGAATTTTTCACTTATTATTGTTCTATCGTCTTGCCAAAATTCAAAGCTTAAAAAGTTTATATCACATCAAGTGTGCCATTGAAAGCAAAGTCTTTTTTTTAAACATTTTATTTCTTCTCAGTGTATACAGAAATTAGCAATACATAAAGCGTGAGAAGTGTGGGAATCCCATGGGAATCCCGTGTGAACAATAGCGAAGTTTTCAGGGTTTTCAGGTTACGCGAAAGGTTAGTTACTACAAAGAACAGAACCCTTGGTAAATTACTCACTATTATTCAAGTGATTCTTACAGTACTTTAGAAAAGCCTATTCTTCTTGATAGTGGCACACCAGAAACTCACGCCATTTTTTTTACTCACATTTGAATGTCACAGTGTTATATGGTTCAAGTTGAGTAATTTTCAGTAAGTATTTTTAAGCAAATTCCTGGATTTTGCAGAGGCTGTCACATATGTTGACAATAATTGTGCAGATTATATGATAATAACCAATATCATGGCATATGTGTAAGGAAGCAATGATGACAAAATAGTGGGCCAGTAAGTGAGAAGGATCTCAAAGTATATTTGTGTGAATTGGCACAAGATTAAACTAACATAAACTTACTGTCTTTGTTAAATAGTGGTCCAGTTTACTATTCAATTATGATTCTATATAAAAAATTGTATTATATAATATAATATATGAAGCATTGAACTCTAATGTTTAGTTGAGCTAGTTGCAATTGACAGTTACTGAAGAGTCGAAATTTATCTATACTCTGTATTACCATCTACAATCATTTGGGAACAAACTATAGGCAGATAGTAGAAAGAATTGCACAGATTAAATATTCTACAGGAATGGCATAATTATTAGCTATACATAGTAGGGAAGCAAAATAATTGGGTCTTTTAATTGCATGAATACCTAAAAGACGTGTGAGTGAACATAATACTAAATTATATCACAGACATGAAACTTACTATTTCATTGAGCAGTGGTTTGTTTCACTGTTAAATAATGTGTATTACTTCACAGCATCAAATCCAATGATTGTAACATAATTTGTGCTGGATGGAATGTTATTTCTCCTTTATTTGGATCCTACACTTATCTTTATTTCAGTCCTTCATCTAATTTCACTTAAAGAATAAGAGCACCACTAAATTACTACTGAGATAATGTTGACAGATGCTTATCCCTGTCAAATCCAATGCCACATCTTCCATACTAGGATTTTGACAGTAATAGTGACTAATGGATTGTACTAAACATGAATGTCAAAGTTTTGTGCTACATCTGAAATTGAATTTATTTTAATGTAAAATATCTCCTTGCAGAGTGGAGAAGCAGCCACTTTATGTGTTTCACTTGTAACATGGCAGTTGCGAGCTTTAAAATGTTGCTTCTTTCATTATATACAGTATCCAAATGAAGATAGTAGATATCTAATATATTTAGAATGTATCCCTTCTTAGCATCAAATTAGATGACTGTTACATAATCCTGTCTGGATAGAATTTTATCTAACTTGTAGAATGCGTCACACCATTATTCTATTCTTTATATTCTACATATTCCTGTCCTCAATTTTCATTCTTAAAAATAGAAGCAGTTAAACAGAAAATCGAATTTCTGCCCCTGCTTCCCAATTTATCCATTACCTCATCTATTTGTTATTTATCCTTAAAGTGTGCTAACTTTACTATACACATCAAATTGTGTCCAAATGCTATTTGTTTTGGTCTTGTTTTAGTCAATTTGGTGCCACAATGACACTAATATTGATTTATTTGTCACGGTATCCTTTATTCTAATCACTTTTGTCACAATTACAAAATTACTCTGTCACTACATCCTTCATTTATTCATTTTGAACACCATACTTCATTTTTATTTCTTTGCCATTAATGTCCTGTGTTTTATCATTTTGTGATATGTCATTCCATATATCCATGCCCTATAGTTTATAGTTGATATGGTGCTGCACCAGGATTGTTCTTTCTACAACGTAGAGTGCTCCAGCTTACCCAGAATACTCACATTTATTGCAGGCAGTTGTTATGCCCCCATGTCCACAATAGAAATTGAAAACATACTTTTGCCAAATTGATGGATTTGAGCCCCCTTTCTAACTTCTCCAACTCCCTTATATCTCTAAAAGCAATACCATTATGTGCCAATAGAATAAAATCTGCTTCAAACTCGGAAATGTAAGAAAGCTGGTGCTGTTGACCATGGTCTGATGCATTGTCCATGCATAATATAAGTGGCTTGTGATCTGTATGAACAGTGAATCACCAACCTTCAAGAAAATATTGAAAGTGTTGCATACCTAGATAGAGCACAAGCAGTTCCCTGTCAAAGATGCTATACTTCTTCTCAGGTACTCTCATTTTTTTTGCTGAAGAAAGCTAAAGGCATTATTATACCATACACTGTTGTAATACTGCACCAGTTGCATAGTCTGAAGCATCTGTAGCAAGCAAAGTCTGCATATCGTACCTCGGGGATGACTACCCCATCAGTGCCTTTATAGTGTTTTCAAAAGCTGTCCTCATTGGCTGGAGGTTAGGAGGTTTACCTTCAAGAGCTTTGTAAAGTGGCAGTATGGTCTGTGCTGCCACTGGAATAAACTGGTGGTAGAATTGCTATTCCAACAAACTCTTGAAGTCCTCTGAGCATCTTGGGAGGCTACATGCGAGAAACGGCCTCGACTCTGTCTGGTAGAGGTAAATTTCCATCTCGGGTAAGACGATAGTCTAGAAAATCTAGCATGCTTAATGACCAAATCTGCACTTTGCTAAGTTGATGACGAGGCCATATTGCTTGAGTCTCTCAAACAACAGACAGAGATGTTGTTTGTGCATGTTGGGATCTTTGCTAGCCACCAGTATATCATTAATGTAGGCAGATGCAGACTCAAGGTTGTGAGGCGGCATTTTTCAAACTGAAAAGTATCATTAAAAACTCGTATAAACAAAATGGCGTAATAATAGCAGTTTTATAGATGTCCTCTGCAATCACTGAGATCTGGTGATAACCTTTAATGAGGTCAATTTTGGAGAAAATAGTCGTCCCCGCAAGATGAGCTGAAGTGTCGTGATTGTTGGGCACTGGATATCTATCAGGTACAGTTGCATCATTGAGACATCTGTATTCTCCACACAGATGTAACCACCAGAAGCCTTAGAAACCATGTGTGAGGGAGAGGCCAAAGAGCTCGATGACATTCGTACAATCCCCATTTCTTCATTTTGTCACACTTTGCTTGGCAATGACCAACTTCTCAGGAGACAAAGGACGAGCACGAGTGTGCTCGTAGTGATAAAATGCTCCACGAAGTGTTAGTATGTGACTGCACAAAGTACAGCATGGTGATTTGTGGAAAATTTGTACGAAGTGAGATGTATTCGAAGTAGAAATAGTACCTAACTGAGGAGCAGCAAAATTTGATTTTTGGTGAGGTAAGGTGCAGTATCAACAAAATGCTTGCCATTGAGGTCGACCAGTAATGAATGCGATCTCAAGAAATCAGCCCCTCAATTGACAAGTCACATAAGCTAAAACAAAATCCCACTCATACTTATTGGACATGAATTGAAGAACAAACGTGTATTTTCTGTATATCTTGATCTTGGTACCGTTCGCTGCCAATAAAGAGGTCCAGTCTGCTGAGTACATGCCTCCAATCCTGTTGCGGGAATGACACAAATGTCCGCACCAGTGTCAAACAAGAAACCCCTCTTTGAAACTGTGTTGCTCAGGAGAGAAGGTAATATGGCCAGAAGCCATGGCCTCTACTGGTGGCCAGCCGTCTTGTTTCCTGGCCAATCACAAGGTTGACAGCACTGATGAGAAGCTTCTCTAAATGTCTGGTGGAAAAAGCAGAAAGTCCCATGTGATGAAGTAGTGGGTGCATTGGCTCTGCGTTGTTTGGGTTTTACCAGCAGATGTTTCCGCTGAATTGTGTTTCACTCAAATCCTCTGTAATGAAGAAAGTATCAGCTTGCTTAGCCAGCTGTCACTGATATTCTACCTCCATATACACCAGTTGAATCCTGATGTCACATTATACGTGAGAGCCATTGAGTTCTTGCCTTAAAAGTGTTCAAGCTTTGATAGACTTATACTAGCTTCAGTCAGTGAGACACATGCAAACTCCTGAAAGTTTTGACTCAAGCACTTGAGTCAGAAATGAACGGCAGTTGATGAACTCAAACTGTGCACAGAAAGGAGATGACATAGAGTGCTATCTCTAATGTAATTCACAGTGCTTATTAATGCTGAGAGAGGAAGCAGAAATTAGTAGTGACAAACCAGAAAAGGATGACAGGAGCTGACAATGAAGCTGATACATTTGGAGTGTATGGGCATACATTGCAAGAGAGGAGATTCAATGCAAGAACTGCACAGATTTCTTGCCCCAAAGCTGTTAGAGTTAAAGAAGGAAAGTCGGTGTGACACATACAACTTCTGAATTTGTTGAGTTGCAAACATCAGTAAGAAAACAGAATTAGTCGATGATGCACCACAATCCCGATAGTTAACTATTGACCTCAGACTAGTTATTTACTGCTCCATCCACTACTTCAAATTTAAGGGAGCATGCTTTTGTAATCCCCCACACTTGCCAACATGATGTCTTGAAATGCTGTTCTATCATCATACTATAATAAAATGAACATACAATATAAAGCTTACCATAAATGAATTTTAATAATAACAAAATTGTAGGGTTATAATTTCTTTATCAGATTATTAATTGTATTATCTTGCTTCTTTTTTAAACAACACAGAACAAATAATGTCTGGCAGTCACCGGTGATCGAACCTAAAAATCAAACCCATGACTACTTGTTAGTTGTCTTATCTCAGTGGAAAAGTGCTTGTGCATGTCCTGTGTTTGATCCCAGTGACAGACTAACATTTTTTTAAAATTCTGCACTGTTTAAAAGAGAAGCCTGTGAAGAGAAAAATAAATATAATTGTAGGGTATTTACTTTACTAAGAACATTAATTGAATAATAGTAATCTAATCTTTTGATAATAGCAGCTGCACTATTAAAACTTTTCAGTCACAATGTGTTATCAAAATTACATAAATATTTTAATTTGAGTACAAAACATCACTTAGATCTTCACAAAAATTATTATACTTATGGCCTAGTTATAAAACACATCATGAGTTATAGCTTTGTCAAAACAGCACTTACCTTCAGTTATACTTTAATATACTATATAACTGAATATGATTAATGATGGTTGCAAAATTAGCTATTGTTATCCCTGAGCATCAATAAGCCCCTACAAATTCACAAAAAAATATTATTGGTGAGTGAATGAGGCTAGAGATAAATTTTAAAAGTACCGTATCATGGCATCATGTACCAGAAATTACTGCTAATAATACGATCACTTAACATTTTAATTATGTGTCGAACAATAGTATTGAAAAAACCAAAAGAATGTTTGATATAATTTTGTTTTTAATTGTTATAACTATAATACATGCAGTAAAGTCATTATGAATACTTTACTATGTTAAATTTTTTACCTCAATATCAAAGTATTCTTATATAATTTGTAGATTAAGTTACACTATATTACATACTTGTGTTAATATATAACCTCATTGGAGTATATGAAACTTACTAAGCACCATTAAGACTATCTTGAGTTCTCCCTCCCACCTCGCCCCAAACATTCCTTTAGGTGTTAGGGTGACACCCGACCACACCATAGAATGGTTCCAAAAACTGTTTGTAAAGATCGGAAAATGTGATGAAGCCTGGCTCGCCCATCTAGTGCAGGCTCTGTTAAATCCATGTCCATGGGCTCTACGATGACTGGCCCAGCACTAGACTCTTCTGCACTGCTGTGAAGAACAAGATCCCCTACCAGAGTATCAGTACTGGCTCCAGGTCCATTGATACCCAGGGCTATGTTGTCGATGGAAGCTTGGTTGGAACACAGTAGAGATCCCACAGAGCCTATGGACAGAGACACATCATCCACATCCACGCAATCCACCGTCTGGTGAACTTCATCACTTAATGTGGACGATGTGCTCATGAAGAAAGGGTGTTTGGTGAGATACTCTACCGGATCCGACCAGGACTTAGCTCCTGTGTTACCTTCTGAGCCAGTCTGAGCTGCTCCAACATCTGGGTCAGAGATCGACTCCTTCATAGGCTGCGAGCTCACCTGGTCTTCATCACTCTCTAAGGCTTGCGTTGGTCGGCAAAAAATGGTGTGAGGGCTTGGCTTCCTCACACCACTGGCACTGTCTTCTAAAAAGTCAGAAGACTTCTTAGTTGCTGGGCAAATAGGAGCCACTTTCCTTCTGCGTCTCATTCCTCCTAATGAAGGCCAAAGTCTCCTTGTTCCCTTCATATTGGATGGTGATGGTTTTAGATGTTTGTTTGAAGGAAGAGTGTGTGTGGCATTATAACTTGAAGAAGATGGTGTAATAGACTCTTCAAGTGGTCCCAAATGGTTGTTCTTCATTGGTTCCACACGAGCAGCTCTATGGAACCATGAAGTCCTAGGTTGTTTCTTCCCTTTCTTGGTCTTTAGAGCAGTCTTAGGCTGCTTCACATTTAGGTTACGCAGCTGCTCCTTAGTCATTGCCAAGATATATGCATGCTTCATTACAGTAAAGTAAGCAATAGAAAAGAGTATCAACAAGTAGCTACATACAGCTAACAGTAACTCAATGCACTATGGCAACTAGCATCATCAAAAGCAGTCTGCTCACAGTTGTATGAAGCATCAGTACTGTAAACTATTCACTATAGCAACTAGCATCAAGCCTGCCAGTAAGTACAGATTAATAGTCCTGTTATCTATTATTATACAAACTACAAGCTACAACAAAAATTACAAAGAATTATCAAGTAGAATATTCAATGGGATTTTAAATTAACCTGCTGCAACAAATGATATTTAGTAGCTAGCTCCTCACACTTATTTGTGAAATGGCAGAAAATTGTGGAAATATTTTATCTTTGAGTATCAATTAAAGAATTTCTGAAATCACCAGTAAAATTAAATATTGTATTAAAATTATGTACTATTTTTGTTTAAAGATCATCACTTTAAACAATATTATTTTGGTATTTAGAACAACTGCCAGTCATATCATTATATATAGCTATCAACACCTTTGACTTCAAGCTGGGATTTGAAAGTGTCTGTATGGCAGCTCCCAAAGATAGAGATATGCACTCGAAACCACAGTCAGCCATATACTTGACAAAGTGGAAGTGAAATGTTAGTCTTATTTTCCTGAGCGATGACTGTCAAATTGTAAACTATCTTTATTTGTATCTTATACTGAACAATACAGTGTCCTGGCAAGCTGATGATGAGTAGCCTAGCTACCTCCTGATGTGAAGATATTTGATCACTTTAGTGGTCCTCCCAAATTACTCTTAAATGCACTTGTGAAGCATCCTTTCTTCTAAAGTGCATTTGTGTATTGTGTTGAGAGTCACATTAGAAACACAGACATCACATTATAATGTGAATTTTAGTAGTTAAGAAATGTAGCAATATATCATTTTGAGCATCATAGCTATTATAAAGGATTATAAATTGATCATTCCACTTTTGCATGAATGTAACATTCAATCAAAGTATGAAAAACAGTGTTTATTTTTAGCACCTGTGGATCTACAGATAACTATATACATGTAATAATGGGCTGTGTTTAGAAGCCAAATTATATAGCCATCTAAAATAGCATAGCTAGATGGCAGACCTGCTTGTAATAATTCAAGCTTAGTTACTCACTCAAAAAGACTAGCTAGCTACAAACTATATATAGACATCAAAGGAAATTGAATTTACATTTTGAAAATAATCTACATTTATCTACTTTTTGAGTATTTATTATAAACTCTAAGATGAAAAATAACCTATAAATATCTGGATCCAGGTTGATTGTTATCCAGAGCAAGGTTGTTGATGGAAGCTTAAAATCTTAGTCTGGTGGACTTCCTCACTTAATGTGGACAATGTGCTCAAGAAGAAAGATATTTGGTGAGATACTTTGTAAGATGTGAACAGGATTCAGCTCCGTATTACCTTCTGAGCTAGTCCGAGCTGCTCCAACATCTGGGTTGGAGATCGAGTTCTTCATAGGCTTCCAGTTCTCCAGGTTTTTATCACTGCTGATACTTTCAATGAGGTGTCAGAAACGTTAGTAGGTGCTAGGTAAAGGAATATGCACTGCAAACTTCCCTTCATACCAATCAGTGATGATTTTAGCTAGTTATTTCATTTGCTTGAAGGGCGAATGGGAGTTGTTAGACTTGGAGATGGTGGTGTAGATTCTCCAAGTTGTTCAGAAATGTTGTCTTTCATTATTTCCACACAAAACCAGAGGTCATGAACTTCTATTATTCACTCTTCATCAATGTGAACAAGGTCATTTAATTATAAATTAATTTTTGTAGCTGGTCTTTGGACCTTATTTAAGCTAGAGTGTTTATTGCAGTCCATCAAATATATACCAAAGAACACCCACAGCTATGACTCCAAAGATGTGGAAACAAGCAATTAAAGGCAGCTTCTCATAGCTGTTTAAAGCTCAGCTGAACATTTATTATCATGGCAACATCATATGAGAAAGTACAAGACATAACCATTCAAACACACTCTGTGCAATAATTTTACCTCGTTATACATTGTGGTTATAGCTAGTCATAACTATTCATTTTGACACCATTTAAATACATTTATCCCCACCATTTCCAGCAAGGCACATGGAATACACAATGATTGCTAAGATTATGTTGTTGTCTTTTCTTCCAATCTATCGTATTAAATAATTGAGTATACTACACTGCTCTTACCAGTAAATAATTTCAAATTCTCAAGAAATTTGTTGGTGGTCAAAAGGTAAATGTAGCTAGCATGGCCCAGCTACTCTAGTGGCTGGCTATTAAATTAAATTGACTGTAGTACTGAAAGAAATTGACTAAGCTGCTAGCTGAATACAGCAATTGTGTCAGTATATATATATTTCTTCCAGGCTTGTACTTCAGTTGTTAGCTGGATCAAAGAGACTACACAAGAGCAGGTTTAGAGATGTTCACATTATTTTTCTTTATAGGTATACTTTAGAATATTCAACAAATACAATCAAATAGTTGCCATCTCCAAACGTAACAAAAAAATATAGACCTTGCGACTTCACAGAGTTACAATGGTAAAATACTAGCTATAGGACCAATAATTACTTGGCTCTATGTACTTCATATTCTTCTAATCCATTAAAGTTCATAGTAATGGTTTTAATGTCAAGCTTTGAATTCTCCAGTAATATAGTTTTCACAATATTTATATCCATAAATTAAATCCAAACTACATGTAGGTAGCAATCCATTAGAGAATATAAAAATAAAAGTCGGATAATAAAAAAAAAAAAAAAGAAGAAGACTGATCTAAGTACAAATAAAAAGGAGTTTCAATCAAGAAGAATTATGTGTAAGAACTTAAGAATAAATAGATAACAGAGTTGAGTGTATAAGCTATTCATCACTACAGAAATTAATATTGTTGATTGTATCCATCATAATTTGCTTGAGCTCCATAGTTTGGATTGTAAGCCATATTATTTGGATTGTAATCTGATGAGTAGGGCCCTGGCTGGGAATGATGACCATCCCTCTGATTAGGACGCACTCGCCGTTTTTTGATAGTTGGTCGTCTATGAGACTTGACAATCTCAGCATGTGGTAAAAAACAGTGGAAAAGAATTACAATAAGGAACATGACAACAAACAGGCCGAGTACACCTAGAACCACCACCCACCACATGCGCGTGATGAAGTCCAGAGTACGCCGAAAAACTTCTGAATTGAAAAACAAGTTCGCCAGTCTGAAAAGGGCACCTTCCTCGTCCACAGCAGTGCAATTGTTGAGGAAGTCACAGTAGCCAGTAAAGTTAGCGCAAGGAAGGCCAACTTGCACAAATCGACCCATCATACCAGGGAGCTTGCGACGGAGGTTGTTGGTGTTATTGGTGGCGATGTCCATGGTTGAAATACAGCTACTTCCCAACATGCAGCAAACATGGCAGGCTTGGCTTATGTCTGAACATCCACAATCTGTGAGGTTCAATGCCAGACAGATGGTGCCATTACATGCCTAGCAACAGTCAACAAATGACCACAACTGTCAGACATGTATAATTAAAAGCTAAAATAATTACATAATGGATTGTAAGTACATGTGTATGATACACTTTGTCAGTCCTATTTCAACAAGATTTATACCATTTTAATCATGTAAACTTACTGTTCCATCGCATACACCTTCCTCATTGTTGCAAAGAATAAATGTACTATTCACAGGTGGAGACTTGGCATCTGGTAAGGGACAGCGAAAATCTGAGCCAGTAATAAGCAGTCAAGGAACACATTACGTAAATGCAGTCAGGGCTGTATACAGAAATTTTCCCAAGGGGAGGATGTGAATTTAGGGTATGAAAAAAAGGGGGGCGAAAGTTCTTTGGGGGGAGGGAGGCTGTAATTTGTAGTTTGACATTTAATCAATACTTAATCATGAACTATTCTCAGGTCTTAAAAATATATAGAACTTCAGAAATGCAAGGGGGACGAAGGGGAAGGGGGCGAGAATTACTCAAGGGGGCAAATGCCCCCCACGCCCCTTTAAATACAGCCCTGGCCAGTATTTTTTTTAAAAGAGTGTAAGTGTCAATACATTACTAATCCTTGAAGACATGACTAATATAATACTTACATAGTATATACTGTTGATTAAAGACTTTGAGTAAACACTAAGTACTGATGGTCAACTATTCCTGTACTATCATGCAGTAACTTAAATAATATAAAAGGATATCCACATATCTGATTGAATGCACAGTCTGTCTCCATGGAGCATGTGACATTGTCACTTTCTTGAACATACTGGCAGGTACTGTTACAGCATGGACCTTGATCTGGACTAAAGAGACAATAAAAGGTACATACATATTTGTATGAGTGCTCTTCCATTGCAGTTAGCCATACTAGACGCAACTGAAGCACCAAGGTGCGAACCCTCACCACTATACTACGTGATGTGTTTCAGCACAAATGGCTAGCGAGCTGGTCTGACTGATATTCAATTGAATGCTAGCCACTTATAATATTTCTTTGTTGGGTAATTGTTTAATTTATATGTGCTTTTCTTTAGCAACACACAGTATTCATGGGTTCTTCGGCGACCCTTACGTGCATGCATGGGCTACATCTCCGTTAACTACGTTTAACGACATAGAAGACAGGACGACTACTATAACCCTCTCCCACATATGCACTGAGGGTTAATTATGTGTTTGGTGATTGAAAACAACAACAACAAAAACAACAGACCCTCGTGAGTGAATTAAGTATTAGATCTGGGGCTAAAGAGCACCTTTAACTCCTAACAATTGAAATGTGAAAACTCACAGGGATGACAAGACTACAATAGGGATTATTTTTGCTATGAACACATGCGACTAACCTGCATAACACATTTGGGGCTAGAGTGCAGTTTCTACCAAAGCAGCAAGTGTCACTCATGCAGATACCTTCGGCATTGTGGTTGCTGGGCGGTCCACAATCACATTCCTCTCCTTCATCCACCAAGCTGTTGCCACAAAGGTTACCTCCCTCCACAAAACAACCATCTAATAGAGGTAAAAATAATTGTAAAATTCAGAAATCATTGGATATTCATGTCAACAACATAATGCATAGAGGTGGGTGTGGTCATGGACCCCTTATATGGAAGAGACCTAAATGTATGTGGTCAGACATGTTCAAGAAAAATTGTTTTTCTTTTTTTTTCTTTTTAACATATCTTACTCTTACAAAACACAGCTAGTGGTAAAATTCACAGCATATTCCAAGCTAAAAATATTATGATCTGCTCACGTGCTATCCTGAACAGATTTACGACCCTTATACTTCAACTTGCTACTTAAACAAGGAGGTTGGGTATTAAAGGGCGTAGCCAAGACATATTTCGCAAGGAGAGGGAAATGGTAGCATGATTATATATTACTGTTTATGAGTTGGGACATTCATTTTGAATATAATGGATATAATTTAAAGAATGGAGAGCTATTCTGGAGGTTCTCCTTGCATGGCTACTTTTTTAAATTGGAATTGAAGGAGGTAGAGGTCAAAGGGCATTCCCTGAGATTCTCCATTATATACCAAGACCTCCAGAAGGAGTTCAAAATGTGGTAAATGAGGCTACAGATTTCACGTATGGAGAATAGCTTTGAATTATTAACACGACCTTTACGTTTAAAACACACAATCCATTCCATTAGTTACCCAATATCCTGTTGGAAGTCATCTCCAGACGTTGTAGATTAGCAAGTGCTATTAATGTGATTGGTAATGAAGAAAAAAAGTTGGAAACATGTTCATATAATATAATATGGGTTGCTCTAAGTGTACAAAGTTGAGCGATATATTAATTTAGAAATGGCAATGCAAGGGTGATTGTTTATGCTTGCTGTGCCATTCTTGTATATTTTGGAGCAACCTTAACCCTTTGCGGACGAACGCGGGCGAGCAATTATGTAATTAAATACGCGCACGCCGTAAAACCAATTAGTTGCCTGAGACGACGGCGTTTTACCAGTTGGAGTTCGACACGTGGAAAAATAAAACGGGCGAGTGTTTCTTTTGTGTTAGGCCTCAAATAATCGGCCTCTAGCGTTGTAGCTATGGTAATTCGTTAGTTTATAGTTTATAGAGTTGTTTTGAATACAAACTTAGTTGGAATTATCGAGGAGGCCATAGTTTGTTAGCTATTTTTTTAGCTTATATTTATGAAGGGAGAAATCACACCCAAGTGTAAGTTCTAGTTTTAGTTTGCTTATTTCTAGCTACTTTAGGCCTTTACTTCTTAGTAGATGTTCTATTTGAAAATAGCTAGACACAAAGTGTAGAAAAATTTTTTTTTTTATTTAGTTGGTGCACTTGATATAAGTTATACTTATTTTATAAGACTTATTTTGTAGAATAGAGATTGCAAAATGTATACTATGTAAGCTACTGAAAGTTTTAGCGCGCTACGCGCTCTGTAACTGTAATAACAGAGCAGGAAAGAGCTTGTCACAAATTCGTGACAGCCGTATTCTCTTGACGCACCCGGTGTGTCACAGATTCGTGACCATCGTAGTTACGGCGGTCACGAATTCGTGACGATCGTACGCAAAGGGTTAAATATTACATGTTTAACGTTAGATATTGTTGCTGTTTATCGTAACAACACTTACTTGGCTACAATCTCTATTGATTTATCAAACACCTTACTTGGCTACAATCTCTATTGATTTATCAAACACAGTATCTGGCTATGCCCAACACAATGGTCATCCCCTTGTTAAAAACAAACACAATATAGAAGCTGTTCTCCCATGGCAACTGAAGCCTTATTAGTGATCGTGCACTATGACATGACATCAATGATGTCACGGTTGCTAACCAAGAGGAATGGAAATTTAGTGAAAACTACAATTTACCAGTGGAATTTATCAAACAACTCCTATATACTTAGAAAGGTGTCTATATTCAGCTTATAGTGGTGATTGAAAACCTTGCAGGCATTACATATGCCAATTGAGGTTTTAAGAGTGCCCTGCCACTGCAAACCGAAGCGTGTAACCACAAATTGACTGGGTTTTTCCCCAATATAGTTATTTTTATGTACTGTGGGCTTACTTCGTTGCTACAGGTGGAATGGGCACTAACAGAGGACTCCAACAAGCCAAATTTGAAGAATAAAGACTCGTTTGGGACTGATATACAGCTCTGCACACAGGCTACTATTCAGCGATATTCCGAAGTCAAAAGGGCTACTATGCTGATTTTTTTTTTTCAGCAGTAGCTCTCACATTTCCCCGCAATATTACAGAGCCATATTTTTAATATCTATATATTTTTTTGGTACATAGTGAAATTTTCACGCCATTCTGCTAATGTGTTACATCGATTTTTATATGCAAGCTGACAATTGATTTGCAACTTCACCCCACCTGCTCTTTTTAGAGCCACCAAAAGTCCAATTGGTTAATCTTACCAATACTTGTGTGTTTATGAAGCTCTATGTTTTGGGGGCAGATGTAAACAAAAAATAAGAAATACACAAATGAGCCATGAGTTGGCCGTTGTGACTTTAGAAATGGTTGGTCTCCAAAGCAGAAGTGACAGCATATTCTCAATGTTGCTTGGAGTAGGTTGCTTACTAGTAGGAGCGGGGTAGTTCAGCACAAGATTCATATCTGCGAGCAGATAAGGCTGAAGGACACTACCAATAGTAAGCTGTACAGAAAGAACTGAAGTGATGATGGCAACGCCTACGCAGCAGAGTTTGAAGAGAAAGTTGGTGGAATAGTCAGAGCTGGTAGCAGTCAGGATGGAGTTGGTTATGATTGAGACTGAGTCTTAAGCTATCTTCACAAGTACAGCCTCATTCAAATTCCCTTACCCTGCAAGTATAATAGAAGTTACTTGGAGTGACTGTTTCATAATAATACACTATAGATAGTTCTGGGACGGGTTTGTCTACGTGATTCGCGCTAACTGGTAGATTTTTGGCGTGAAAGTAAATTTATTTGCATAGAAATTGAGAACTGGCCTCATGTGAATAGACAGCCAGCGGGAGGGTAAATTGGGATCGAGTTACTGGCAGTTCTGCGGTATTATACCCAACGATTAAACGACCACAGGTTCTGGTGGCAGGGCACCCTAAGTAGTTAGGACTTGTGTAATGTACAGGAATGCATACACATGTATATAGCTTGTAAAATTCTGTACAATTTAACGAAGCCCATAAACAGTTCAACAAACAGAATTAATTAGAAACCCCATCTATTATGCATAGGGTTGTTTATACATGAGTTTGTTGCTGTAAGACAAAGTGATCACTCATGTATTGTTAGATTCTACATAACACCTGTAATTACTTACACAAACATGTGCACACACACACATACACACACATACCCTGGCCCTGTCCTCTGACTGCAATGACATTGTTCATCATAGTCCTTGAAGCAGGTGAGAATTCATCATTATTAGGCTGACTGCCAGCTGTGGCAAAGGCATACATGATGTACGCTCCACCAGCAGGGGGATCCCCTTGATCATGCTATCACACAAACATAGCACATACTGACTCGACTGAAATGTCGACATATACAAACTAATTCACAAAACTAAACCTCATTTGTTACTGTTACAATACACGTTCAGTAATGGCACTCATTCATATTGGAACAAGTTATATAACAGACAAAAAAAAAAATCAGCTAATAGGCAATTTTAATATTAGATGGGCACATATAATATTATTGTAAACTTAATTATTGTTAACTCAGTTTTTACCACAACGAGTATGGCAATGGCTAGCAGGCCTTGACCAAGAAACATACAAGCATACACCGAGTGGCATAGAAGGGAACAATTGAAGACCAAGTACTCTGATACAGAACATATGCTATAGTCACTTGTACTCACATTAGAGCCGAAGTTGTGGCCACATTCATGTGCAAACGTGAGAGCTGTAAGAGACGGTGCAATATTCTGCCCGTAATTCAACGAAGTCACGATGCCAGTGTTGAGTGTCTGTTGCCGGCCAGAGACTGTCCTAACATTTTCACAAATACCTCCAATATTGTTGGAAGGAGGCTGGGCGGCCACATAAGCCAGGCCAACCACACCCCCATCAAAGTCCCGATGGGTGAAACGGTAAGCGAGGCAGTAATCTGAATAGTCTGCTTTAGAGTGCTCATTGAGAAATGCCTCCACACCAATGAAATCATTGGCAAAGAAAGTCCCAGCCGCTGGTAGAGTACGCTCAACTATCATTTCCTGGATACCAAACTGAATGTTGTCTGGAGTATTGTCCATATTGAAGTCTGTGCTTCGGAAAATATCACTACCCTACAATGTATTGGAGGCAGAGGCAGGGTAGGTGTGTGTGTGTGCACATGTGTGGAAGGGATTGGAGGGAGGGGGGAGGTGGAGAGTAGAATAACATTATTTACAACAAAAATGTTACGTGTTACCCATAGCAGCATAATTCATATTGTACCACGATAGTTCAAACAATCCAATCAGATTGCGTAATTTGAGGTGAGTATATTTCATATCCACTACCTAGGAGGTGAATAAGTGAATTGTCTGATAAAAAAAATTCCTAGAGCCATGGTACAAGTCGGTTGCACAACTCCGTTCAGTCTGTACAGGATTTACACTATCCTCAGGCCTTCAGCCCTCGGTTGTGTAAATCCCATACCAACTTCCACGTCGTGGTGTAACCTATACATACACATCACCCAGCTTTATTCATATAGACACTAGAGTCTTAGTGAACTAATAAAAAGTAAACTACACTACTGCATATGTGGCAGCACACCATAGAGATTATGTTGAGGACAGTGGCCACTGGATCCTGCCCAGTGCTCATGTAGTTGGTGTAGGCCTTGTAATCAATCCTCACACTTAGCCAGCAGCGTACAAGGTTCAGGTCCCGCGTGCCCGACTGTCTCTTATTGATTACATGCTCATGTTGATCATTACTATGGTGCTGGTCACTGTTGGCCTTGCTCAGGGACTCCTGGTGGTCTAACATGCTCTCCTCGACCCTTTGGTCACGTGATCCGCAACTAGCACCTCTTAGAGAGCTGCTGTTGAGGTCGGACTGGCGGTAGATGATGGAATGAAAGTTGCTGTCTTTGTGGAGGTGCTGAGAATATCTGTATTACATGTCATGAGGAACTCGATGTGAATCAGTGTTATAGAATATCTTGTACATGTGGTAGTATTACTTAACAGGACTTTGATGGTGCCAACTAACACAAATGATGAGTTTCATTGATGGTTGCTAAAGTGAATTGCTGTATATACGTAGCTATATACCAAATTGTAGCATTGGCAGATCTAAATATGCAGAGGTCCAGTTGAAAGGGCATAAAGATGGGACTGAATGGATTGTACATAGGCAACACACAACAACTACTACTATACTACAGTATAGTAAGGGCACGTACATAGTGTACAAAACTTTGAATTATCATCAAAGCCTTAAAGTCTAGTCTTATCACTAAACAGTGAGTGACTAAGTACACTGTAACTCCCTCAAAATAGTTTCTAAAAGACAAGTTTATACTACCATTTTTGACGTGAAACTGCACCCATGCCTGGTCAAACTAAGTCACTGCTCATCAAGTGCCATAAATGGTATCCAATATCCAACATGAAATTAATACACAACCTGTAATTAACCCCTTTATAATCACTACAATGCCACAGAGATATGCCACACCCACTGTGGTCTCACCTGGAGGCTGGCTCAATGTAGTAGACCTCTCCCAGTGTTCTCACGACTCCGTCAAAAACACCATGTGCCAAGTTGCCACGCACTCTTGAAAACGTATCACCTGTAATAAATATTAAAAAAAAAAAAAAAAAAAAAACTAAACAAATTTTTTTTTGTTGCAAATTTACAATTATAGTTTCCCTACATACAAACAAGCCCCTTATACAATAATTGGTATACTACTATTGAATGAGTTTCCATTGCATTCTAATGAGAAAATTACAAATGATATCCAAGCTCTACATTCAATATTTTCCTCCTGAACTATGTCAGTATACTCCCTCACTACTTCCCAGGAGCTTCACTAATACCAAGCACCTTTTAAATTACTCAGCAACTTGATCCCCCATCCTCCCTCCAACCCTCCCCAAGCATCCCAGTCCCCACCCATCTCCTGACCTGCTTCAGTGCCAGTGTACATGTATGACTTGGTATGGTGCTGGTCTATCACTGTATCATCATGGAGCAGAGTGAAGTTGGGATGAAACAGATCACGGTCTGGTTCCAAAACCAATTCAAATGGCCTACATACACACATAAACATACCTGCACACCCTGCTTGCTTGCACACAAAAAAGTTCTAAATGCTAGCAAGAAGTGTGAATCACTTTTTTTGGAAAGCCTCTAAATGCCAACAAAAAAAAGGCCAGCTGGTAGGAATTATAGAAAGGGGGGGGGGGGGGGGGGGGGGGATTCAATTGGAAAAAAAAAAATTGATCTGGTTGCTATAGCAAATTACACTGTATGAGCACTTCCTTTAGCAGCTGATTTTTGACTGTGGAAACTACATAGTGCTCACTGCATTGTCTAGGCTCACTGCATTGTCTAGTATCTATTATATTGCAGCCAGTTGTTCCATAGAGGTAAATTTGACTGGTGGAAATACATCAATGAAGAGAAGATTACACTGATTTAAATGATGTCTGCTCATGTTTCCCAGGCACACCTGTACATCTGTCGAGCTATCAGTTGAGTTAACACTACCAACTCTACAGTTCATCTTCTTATTTCTGTTTCACTTACACAACTCCTACTACTTCAAACTCAATCAGTTGTGAAAATACACCAATTTATGTCACGCGGTAAGCACTTACGCAATAGTCTGTAATTATTTTGTGTGTCAACATGCTCCACGCACATGCTCAGTGAAGAGGCAATAAAAACATGCATGAAAAAGTACCCCCACTCACTGGAATCAGAATGGAAAGTAACGCAGTTTAAACAGAATGAATTATACATTTGGCACATAGCTAGGTGGGGTAAATAACACATCTCTTCCTAACATTGTACCTCAGCAGCTTCTGAACCACAAGCCCAACATGAGCACCAAAATGGGGTAATAAAATTTTTTTTTGAGTATTTCACTGCATTTGTTGAACTAAAATTTCTCAATACAACATCAACAAAAAAGAAAAATCTTTACACTATATAAAATGTACGTATGTAATATAAAATAATATATGCATGTATTTGTATGAGTAATAACATGGGTAACCCTAGCCTTGTACTACTATTGATCCTGAATAGCACAGGTTACCCGTGCTATCATTCGCTAATAGTAGGCCAGCTTTTAAAAAAATTGTTTGCAATTGTAGCTACATTGTATCGTTCACTCATTATCTCCTTATTAGCTTCCGCTGGAACTTCGTTTTCAACGTACAGCCCCTCCTAAACAGTTGAAAAACATTCCATCTAATATGGGTAGAGCTTCTGTGATAAAGAATGACATTGTCTCCAACTAGAAACTACTCGAACTGTACGTTTCCAAGGTTGACACTGCACGTGTGCGCACTTACCCTAACTATTTCACTTAGCTACCGTGGTATTTCATTTAGTTTCCACCTAGTAACAGAGGTATTTCAATTAATTACACGCTATTTCACTTTTCCCCATGCAATTTCAATTGAACAGCGATTTTTCCCATATATTTTTAATGGGAATCTTACGCGCCGTACTATTTGTGTGAGTAATAGCATGGGGTAACCGTGCTATTTGGGATTAATAGTATGAGTAACACGATTGAAATAGCACTCGTCTTCGCCTTGTGCTATTTCAATTGTTTTACAAGTGCTATTGATCCCTAATAGCACAGGTTATCCATGCTATCACTTGCTAATAGTAGGCCAGCTTTAAAAAAAATCATTTGCACTTGTAGCTACACTGTATCATTCACTCACTATCTCCTTATTTCAGGATTAGCTTCCTCTGGAACTTCGTTTTCAACCTACGGCTCCTCCTAATCTGTTGAAAAACATTCCATCTAATACAGGTAGAGCTTCTGCGGTAAAGAATGACATTGTCTCCAACTAAAAACTACTCTAACTGTACATTTCCAAAGTTAATAGTATGGCGCGTAAGTTGCCCATTCAAAAATGTATGGGGAAAATCGCTGTTCAATTGAAATCGCACGGGGAAAGTGAAATAGCGCATAACTAATTGAAATACCTCGGTAACTAAGTGGAAACTAAGTGAAATATCTCAGTATCTAAGTTAAATAGTACGGGTAAGTGCGCACGCGTAGAGCGTTAACCTTGGAAAAGTACAGTTAGAGTGGAGACAATGTCATTCTTTACCACTGAAGCTCTACCCGTATTAGATGGAATGTTTTTCAACAGATTAGGAGGGGCTGTACGTTGAAAAAAAAGTTCCAGCGGAAGCTAATCCTGAAATAAGGAGATAGTGACTGAACGATACAGTGTAGCTACAATTGCAAAAGACTTTTTAAAAAGCTGGCCTACTATTAGCGAGTGATAGCACGGGTAACCTGTGCTATTAGGGGTCAATAGCACTCGTAAAGCAATTGAAATAACACTCAGCTTCGCCTCGTGCTATTTCAATCACGTTACTCGTGGTATTAATCCCAAATAGCACGGTTACCCGTGCTATTACTCATACTAACGTTGCACGCATGTGCATTTACCCGTACTATTTCACTTGGCTACGGTGGTATTTAACTTCGTTTCCACTTAGTTTCCGTGCTATTTCACTTACTTACGCGCTACTTCACTTTCCCGGTGTGATTTCAATTGAGCATTGATTTTCCCCATACATTTTTGAATGGGCGATATACATGCCGTACTATCAAGTATAAAATACATAAACTGTCTCAAAAATCTTTCTGTTATTCATACTTCTCAGTCATAAACATCAATGACCGGAGCGCACACTGAGCATGCTCCTGAGCATGTACACAAACATACCCACACCAACTTGTTCTCACCTATTAAAAGCAAAGAACTCCAGCTCTATTCTTTGCTCTCCCATAAGACTTCTTCTGACTCTGTTGTGATGCCACATGAGGGAATGGTGGTCATATTCTACTGGCTCGTAATGGGTAATGAACGTATTCAGACCTGATACACACACACATGCACGCACACACATTATGAAGCTACGAAACTATAAATTTAGCAATACTTGTCCCAGTCCCAGTGACACAACCCACAGAGAGCAATGCAAAGCAGTTAGTATGGTTAGCATGTACATGCACACACATACTTGATCGTTAACCCATCCTAATGTTACACTTCTAAAGACAGTCACTGAAATGTTCAGGAGGTACAGCTTCTAGCTCTATCCTTTGTGTCACGCAATAGCTGAACAAGGAGGTTACATAATAGACATTCATTAAAGCAGTGTTGGCAGAGTTTGTGAAAAAAATGCTTACATCTGCACTGAAGTCCTGCCATATTAAACTAATTGCTCTCTCCACACATCATTTTACTAAATACTGAAGCATTGGATGTCCCCCACAGCCTCATATTGCCAGGTACAAATCACACTCGACTCTAGCCTCTGCACTTGGTCTTCTCACAACTGCATACATACTGAAACTAGTGTGGCAGCCAGCAATATGACTAAGTGTGTCCTGGCCCAGTTGTTGTGTGCTAGAGTAGAGAAAGGGAAATTTGGGTATATGAATCTGCCTCAATACTCTTCAAGGCTATGTGTGTGTATGCGTGTGTATGCGCCCTCTTTTTATTCAGTGACAAGCACTCAACAAGCCATCAACAACACTGAGCTCAGCTACAGCAAACAAACATTGGAGCTACTCATGCTCCTTTTATACTCCAACACATATCTATAGAGAGATTTTCTTAAAACAAGTGTCTTGTCTAAAGTACCAGGGCACGTAGCCTTCCATTTCACCACCCCAGACCTCCCACCTTAGGATTCACAGTTCTCACACAGAGACTACAGACAAATACCCAGCATCATGTAAAGTTGACTTTTTACATTCTTTCCAGAGCAGCTGCAGCCTTACTAGGCTATATAAACTTTTGATGCACTACTTAAAAAGACTTCTAGAATGCTAACCTATCTTATAAGATACAAGTCATCTGAACCTAAACCTGTACTTAAACTACAAGAAGTGAGATCAATATAATACACCAAGTTTCGATTATAGTGCAGTCAAAAACAAACTTCACATGGTTTCCCATCACTACCACAACTACGTTGAGTAATTAGAGAAATTCAACAATTCAATTTTACTGCAACATTCTTAACTACCACCACTACGCCCCAGATGGCATATCCAGGGACCATCAACTGTCAGCAATGCAAAAACTTGTGTAGCCTCCTTATGCAATTAGTACTGTGGAGTGCTAACTAACACGATCAGGAGATCACTCGTCAAAGAGAGCTTGGAATTTGAGAAATCAATTGTTAGTAAACATTCATTCACTAAAATGATATAAAGACTTCAAATGGAAGCACAAACAAGCATATGGAGTAAGTAGTACTATACGTGTAGCTTGCATGTGATAGTCGATCAGGTATGCATATGTGATATGTATGCACGTGGGACAGCAGTTCCCAACTCTACCCATTCTACTTGACCTTAATGTACTACTTATATAGCAGCTTATACCAGGGCAAGTTAATGGATCTTCTAATCTCAAACTTGTTAGTTTGCAAGCACGCACACACAAACATCCCTTGATCACTTTCTTTTGCCACATACTGTGCAAAGAGAATTCACAAAAAGCAGCCATACTTACGACATAACTAAATGCAGTCAATATTCAAAATTTTAAATTTTTTATGAGATAAATCAATAGACATGCAAAACAATTGGCAAGTGAGCAAGCAGAACACTAGGAGGGGAGAGGCAATTGGATATACGTACCTGTGACAAGCAGGATTTTATTAGAATCCAACAAATTATAGCAGCCTGCAAGTATCAGCTGCTAAAAAATGATGCTATCTCTCTTCAAAATGTAGATACTCTATTGATTTACAGCTCATTACTTAATGAATGGAAATATGAATTGTTCACAAAAATAACTACTCTTTTCTTTTTTATAATAATCTAGGCTAACTTTCTACAATTTGCACTGAAGCACACCAATTTACAACTCTGATTCCTCTTATTATCTTTGCCCCATTGAGAAGCTTCTTACATAAACACTATGTACTTACACACCACTTCTGCAATCTAACCAGATTCCCTGGGGAAAGCCCGTGTAGCCCACCTAGGAAGAACTGGCAACATCAGGACAAGGTCCACCACAAATTGCCACCAACTCAGGAAAAAGGAAGATGTGCAAAGTGACAACACACACATGTGACAGCACAAAAATCAGCAACACCAAACAGTTATACTGGACATAGCTTTCTAGACACAGCTTGAGCCTCTATTGGTCAGATTTCTGACCCAAGTACACAGGTAATAAAGGGCATATATGTATGTCTAGCACTGAATTGGGAACAAACACATGCCTATTATGGCCTGGCTTGCACTGCTGCATCAGCTAATATCAGCACAACCCCCACTTCTGGTCCCTGTTTGCATATCACATCACGTCTCTTACTTTTATCAGTGCACCACAAATAGTGGCAAGTTTTTTTCATGCTTATAATAGCTATGGAAAGATAGAAATGTTTACTTAAGCTCTGCTCCATTGAATTGTATTTTAACATTTTATTCTTACAGATAAGTTTATTCTCTTCTGACTCCATCTCGATGAACGAGTCCAAGTGTCAAACTAGATGACTGAAAGTGGTAATGATGAATTCAACACTTCGTTCTAAAGCCACAAGTGTTACAAACCCTCAGCCATCAAATTTGAACACTAAAGTTAACAATCAAGAACTGCTTGACCAAGAAGAAGGACCATGCAGAAAATTTATGTGATGGGCACTGAAAAATACACCCTAATTTTTTTATATCTATAAAACAGAAAAAATCAGTTGAAAATACTATCTACATGATAAGGATATGCCGTCAAAGTTCAGCTTTGAACCACCATAGCTATAATCCACAGGAGCCAATAAAATTTATTTAAAATATAACTATGCTCCTTCTGGAAATACACCAGAAAATAGCAGACTGCATATTATATACCCCGTCTCCTATGTACCCTCTCCCCCACACTGTGCTAATACTGCAGTCACAAAGATGTACCTCTTCAACAAAAGGAATATAGATTTTTTTGCTACTAAAACAATAAATGTGCTACAGTAAAAATAAATATAATTACCTAAACTCTATTGTACGACTAAAGCGGTAACTACTCTCTTCATGACAAGAACAAAACCGATATTCACGCACACAACAACTACGTCACAAACACAAGTTGTTCGCTAACCTTTGCAAGTTGCCCGGTATACTAAGGACAGGGATAGAACAAAAAGTAATAAACTAGTACTCGGCAGCTCCCTCATCTTCCAGTTACTGAGAAGCAGCAACAATAACAGTAGCCGTAGCTAGGCGAGTTTTCGTGTAAACATTAACAACAATTGATTAATTAGCCTGGGCGCGGTTAATGACAGCACAAAACAACCCCCCCCCCCCCCCCCCCCCCGGGTTGCTTGCACCGCGCGCGCAGCTAAAGAATGCTTGCACCGCGCGCGCAGCTAAAGAATCCCACAGTAAAACAAAAACAAAAAATTTTTTTTTATTTTATATAAAGTTACTAAATAGTCTAAGTGTTTGGTCAGTCAGAATGCTTCTCTATGACAACTGTTGGTCTCAGGTAGCCTTTCACTGTTCCTTTTATAGTGCACAAGCCTTGAGCAGGTCTAGCAGACTTGGCCAAACCTCTGCTGCCATTGCTTCCTCTGCTATTCGATCCTTTGCTACCACCTCCGTCATCTGCCAGCCTTCGGTCCCTATACCCCTTGTGAATTTGACCTGCAGGGGGTTTCAGAGATTCTGCCCATTTGTTCAGCCTCGACCAGGCATCCTGAGAAGAGCCTGCAGCAGAACCATTCATCAGTCCCTTCCCCTCCACATTGAGTGTGGGCAGGTGTGAGGTGGTAGTACAGGTTGTATGGTTACGCCTATATGATTCTCTACTCTGAGGATGAAGAGGCAGGGCATCTGTCTGCTGATGAACGGGTGGCGTAAGCTGGTCGGAATCACTGCACCATTAAATAAACAATCTGTCAATTCTATCACGAAAGTAACATCATTCGTGACCCTCAGTGACATTACTACACTCATAATTCAGGTTGAAAGTAAATTGTAGCCACACTAGCTAACAGAGCCTATACTTGTACCTGAATAGAAAAAATATCTCTGTGACAAGATTTGCTTTTGCAAAGAATTTTAGTAGAGTTCCCCCATTGTTTATCCAGGTGTATATGTGAGGGCTCTCCACCCATTAATACTGCATATCATAAAATAATAGCAACCAACAAGAGCTTACGTGTGCAAATTTGAGAAGTTTTGGAGACATGGCCCGCAAAGCATTGTAGCTGGTTAAACTAATCATGGGATGTACTATACATGACTTGTGATGGGAAGATGACAAAAGGTGTTAATAGCGTATTCTATCAACCTAAATTTATTGACTTTACTCACTATTTAGATCTGTGTATAACTCTCCCAACCTCCTTCCCTTCTAATTGCACATCCCAGCATAAAAGTTGACAACCATTCTATACACACACACACACACACACACACACACACTACACACCAAGAGACTTCTCACCTTCTTACCTAGGCTTAAGGACAGTCATTGCCTCCAAATTAAGAGCACAAACTCCACGCATAAATGCTTTCTTCACATCTGCCTCAAAGTTATCTCTCTCACTCTTAAATTGGACACACTTGTGCTCCGATTCTTCCAGAAATCTTTTCATCTGCACACATAAGAAGTATAGCAAGTAAATACACATTGAGCATAAATACAAACACACATACTACTTTGAGCAAAAATTAAAGTTGATAAGGCAACACAAGGGTAAAATATATATATGTATGTATATATTTATTCCACCCTAGATATCTTCACAATGATACTTTTAGGTATGTGACCTGTGAAATAACTCACGATATTCACGCCGTTATTAGGCTGCGAGTTACCCTACCTGTAGTATTAACTACAGTAGTGAAGACATCTAGCATGGAATAAACCACTTATTACACTTGTCAGAGTGTTATGGCGAGATATTTCACTCTCAGGCTTTATTTTCACTCGCCTCTGGCTCATGAATAAATTAGCCTGCTCGTGCCATATCACACTCTGACTCATGTAATAAGTATTATATATATATATATATATATATATATATAATATATAGTGCTCTCTAAATTTCAACAATACCAACAACAACGAAGCACCAAAGGTGGGAACCCTCAGTGCTACTATACACTAGCTAGCTATTACAATATAATCTCAGACCAAAAGAATATTTATTGGCTATCAGCTATCTAATCAGGTATCATGGATCAATATAGCTCTAGCAATGAAAATCGTACATGTAAATGATGTCTTGGTAAGATAAGCTAAACAGGCTAGAGACACTCACCTGTATATATACTGTCAACACAAAGCTCACTTCCAGCTACTCCATTAACTTCCCAGCAGCATAATTACGCTACTGCGGACCGCAAGAATTAAATTATTAGCTCACGTGATTGCGGCATGATGATAGGGGGTGTTACCCACAAAAGCTGGCCAACGTGGAGCTAAAAGCTTCGCATTTCTCAAAAATCAGCCTGACTTCAGAAAAGTAGCACAATGAAAGGACCTAAATCGCCATTCTGAGTCAGTTCATACATAAATCAAAGGTTTGTCAGTAATCTCCAAAATCAGAGCATGACATACAGACAGACAACTACTACAACCCTCTTGTGCATGCGCGCTGAGGGTTAACAATAAGAAAGTCCTTTGTTAGCAGGTGAATACCCGAGTCTGACTTTATACTTATTAACCCTTAGCATGCATGAGCGCGAGGGTTACAGTAGTTGTCCTATATGTTTATCTGCCTGTCATGCTTTGATTTTGTAAATTCTGACGATCAACCTTTGATTTTAGATACAAACTTACTCAGAATGACAATTTAAAACATTTATTGTGGTACTTTTTTTCCTTAATTTCGAGTTGACTTTAGAGAAAAACCTAAGCTATAAGCTCCCGTAGGTACTAGTTTTGTGAGTAATGCTCCCTTTCGCCAGTAGTAATCACGTGAGTAAATAATTTCTTGCATATGTGATAGTTATGCAATAAGCAGAGAATTTAACCAAGTGCTTGAATTGGAGTTTTACGTTGGAACTATTGGTGAGTGTCACTTGCATGATTGGCTTATCTTAAAAACAGCATGTACATCTGCTGTTTTCATTGCACAGCTATAGAGGTTATGTAGGAAGTGACGTAATAAATGTACACGCCCTACACGCGGCCATTTTGAGTGGCAATAGTGAAGAGATTTTGTGGCTGTTGGTTGTACGAACTGCTTTAAAAAAAGGCTCTGATGTTAGATGGATAGCGGTTGTAGGCTGGAAAGACCCGATACCTAATGAGTACACTTGGCTATGTAACGATCATTTTGTATCAGGATGTTAATGTAACTATCCCTTGTCTCCTGTCGTATCGTAAGTGTTTGCACACAATACAAGCCCTCTAAAATGGAAAGCTATCGATGGCATGGGTTTAAAAGGAGTGCTGAAGTGAATAAAAGAAGAAGAGAAGACACAGCAAGATTAGAAGCTGCCAAAAGCCAGGTACAGCTCTTGATAATGGAAATGGTGAAGTTACTGTGAACCACACACAGGAATAATGAAGCAGATAAAGAAGATAAAAATAATGGAGTAGATAAGAAGATATGAAGATTTCCAGGTGAACTTGTTTTAGCAGATAGAGGTTTTAATATTCATGAAAGTGCTGGTCTCTACTGTGTCAAGCTTCCACCATTTACTGGTGAAAAACCACAGCTGACAAAAAGTGAAGTAGATATTTCTCGTCAACTGTCAAGAGTTTAATTCATGTTGAACGAGTCATAGGCCTACTTTGTCAATAGTACATTATATTTGAATCAACAACACCAATCAACTTTATTATGACCAGTCAAAATGAATGTATACTAGTCCAAAAGATAAAATAGCTAGTCATTATAAGTTGTGCACTAGGTAATTTATGTCCATCAGTTGTTTCACCTTAATTAAAACCATTCCCAATTTTTTGTTGTTACAATGTTAAATAATGAAATGTGAATTTATAATATTTGGTTGGGGGGAATTTATTCCAAAAAACATAGCTAATGAACTGTACAATAACAGAGTTTACTTAGTTTTCCCCATGCGATGACGGGATGGACATAGCCACTTTCCATTGGGAATCCATTTCATCTTCAGGCACTTCAGTCGTATGAAACCATTTTGTTGGGCAGTTACTATTATCACAGCAGATCATCTTTCCAGACTCTGCTTTCCTGCCAAATCTAACGGGACCTTCCATGGTGAAGAAAAGCTAGAAGACAGATGTGCTAAAATAACCGTTGCTTCTTGGTGAACCATTTACCAACAAGGTCAGGTAGAAGCTCCGTCTCGATCAGTTCAATTGGTTTAATAAATGCAATTGTTATGAAGGGTTCATCCAAATAGTTCATTGAACAAAGGAGTTGGTGGAGGTACTGTAAGCCTTTGTGAGTGACGCACTGAACCAATTATTAAGTGGGAATCAGAACCTGATACTGCTACACCCTTAACGTTAGCTACCTAACCATTAATAAAATACATGTAGGAATCAAGACTTTTATAAGCTTTCAACGTTTCACCAGTATACTTACTAGTCTATTCAATGGGGTACCAAAATATATCTGGATACTTCAGGCCATATTTATCCCAAGGATCTTCAATAAATCCTTCCTTTTAGCTGAGGTAAGGGTCTTCAGGCTTCCAGCTTAGATAACTTTCCCTGTACCGCATTTAAGCTTCGTCCAACTAAAAATAATAAGCAGAAAAGCCAGGTGAAGACACAATTAGCCTAGAATACGCAGCGCGCCACTCTACGTTTTGCCACTCAAAATGGCGACGTAGCAACTGTTGCTAAGTAAACGTCACTTCTACGTCACTTCCTGCATAACCTCTATACTGATACCTGATTGGTCTGAGAAACAATTTTGTAAAAGCTAGCTAGTGTATAGTAGTGCTGAGGGTTTGCACCTTCGGCGCTTCACTTTTAACAGAAATAGCCTAAACAATTTCAGTAAAAAGTCTTGGGCAACTTAAGGGGGGCTTTTACCATACAAAAATTGATTTTTATTTTTATTTTTTACTTTTAATTTTAATTTTTTATTCTGTAGGTCAAAGCACTCTTAAGTTGTTCCCAAAGTTTCAAGTCAATTGGACATTTCTTTATTTAGTTATAATTTTTTTTGTCAACACTATTTATTGTATCACCGCCCAGGAAGAATCCAATCTTTCAGGTCTTACCGTTACCGTTTGTTGAGCGCGTCTTCGTCTGTCTTTGTTTACAAAACTATAGCTTATTGCAGTTCAAAATAAAGCACACAGGAAGAGCTATTCAACCACGTCAACTGCACTCCAATTGGGATAAGTGTGAGTGACTGCGCACGCGGAGTGTTCTTTCTTTTTTGATCGAATCAAAGTTGGTGTTGTAGAATCTCTTTCGCTATTTTGTCCCACTATGTCTGACCGAAAACGATCTAGGAAGCGCCCTAGAGGCTTCCTGTGCACTCCATATCGAAGGAAGGATTCAGTGGAGCCTACACCAGTGGAAAAGGAAGCCACCCCACCGTCAGTTAGTAAGCTAAAACTTAATGGTGATTCATTAGGGTTTGTTTCTAGGTGCTCTACCACTGTATTGCGTCCCAGAGGTAGTAAACCCTCTCCTGAATTGCCAAACAGTAGTTCTGAAACTGCCAGAATGGACAAGCCTAATTCAGCAAATTTTATTTTCTCTATTGGGCAGTTCAATGGTACTTTAGAGAAGCTCTTTCACTGCCACAGTTTCCAACGAAGAACTACCCTGACCTATCATTCTCATGGCTAAAACAGCCCTCATATTTACGGAGAGATGGTCTGCGTTATAAGGATCAGTTGCATGTTGGAACCACCCACGTGGCAACTTACCGTTATACGAGAAACCAACCCCCGCCTAACGCTGCTGTCCTCTGAAGCTGTCAAGGGAAGCCCAGGTGCGCAATGTTTGACTTTCCTGGTGCATTGAGTAGTGCTGCTTGTCAGAATTATACCTCTATATTCACAGTATTTTCTTATATCAACTGCTGTGGAGTGACCTATGTTCACAAGGTAACTTAGTAAATCCTTATTTTACACTGGGTCACCATTGTATGCTTCATTTTCCCCTATTACAGGCATTATCAGCTGGAATAACTTGTTTTGTGGTTAACCTCAATTATCTCTAAAGTGGAACTGTCAACCTTCTGCCAATCATAACTTGTTATCACTATTTTTTTACAGTGATGTTTTTATATCATCTGAAAGCTCTTTTTTTACTCTTTAAAATGAATGCACAAATTTTTTTAAAATTTTTTGTTATCAAGTTATTCACGTTTTTTCACATTTTCATTGAAAAACGGCTGTTTTTTATAAAAAAAATTAATATAAAATCAACAAAAAATAATTAGAAAAATCTGTGCATTCATTTTATTAACAAGGTATCAAGGAATGTGTGTGTGAAGTTTGAAGTCTTGATGTTGAAGTAGGAGGGGTTAAGTTGCGGCAGAGCGGGTAAGGGTTTTCTAGACGTTAACGCCCAAATATTTTGATGGGTGTGGTTTTCTGCCAATATTTTTAGCTCATTTTGAAGTGTTTCAGATGAGCAATGTTTTGAACTTAAAAGTAAAAAAAAGTATGCATGCATAGTAAAGTTATGACAAAAAGAAAAAAAGCATTTTTGTATGGTAAAAGCCCCCCTTAAGTCAGCAGAAAATGAAGAACCTAACAGGACTATTGTTAGAGTGGCTGAGTCCATTAAAATCAAATGGTAAAGAAAACTATTAGTTCGTACCAAAATTTCTTCTAATTACATCAAGCCATGTTTTAAAAAACGAATAAGGGGAGCATGGGGACTCTGAGTGTGACAATAGAGATAAAGGATATCATGTTTTCATGTGTTGAAATTGTGTTAAGGGTGGACGCACACTGCCCATGCATTTTTTTTGTTGATGGTTGCTATGCACGATTACTACTATTATATACTTACAGGAGCTTCTCCACACCAACACAAGGACAAAGTACCTGTCAAAAGCTCCGCTCACTAATTTTGGAGCAAAGAAATTATATGCTAACGTGATTATGGCATGACACGAAGGGACATTACCAACAAAAACTTACTATCATACAGCCAAAATAATAACTAGCTTTTTCTGAAAAAATAAGTCAAAACAAAAAATTCTGACACACATTGTTTAAAGGGACTTAAGCCGTCTAGACCATATTTTGGTGCCTTTTTCAATCTTTGGGAGGCCGCAGTCTTTGAGACCCGCTGTTGTGTGACAGAATAAATGACTGACTGACAGACTAACTGAGTACTATAACCTTCTCACGCATGCGCGCTGAGGGTTAATAAAAGTGTATATGCATATTACACACACACACACACACACACACACACACACACACACCATTAACTTCAATAAAACCTATATATGGCAGAATCTGACTTCTACATGCATAAAGTGAGTTTCGTGTATGCTCCACTTGGCATGCCCCATCAATATCAATACTCACTTGTTCCATCTGTTCCTCGTATTTCTGGGTTAGTTCCAAACACACCTCCTCAGCTTTGATCTGCAATCAAAGGACCAGTAAATAGAAATATGCAAATGAAGTGGATAATAACTACAGCCACAATGAGACCCTGACAAATCCACTCTTACTGTCTCGCTGCGCCCCAACATGTAATCCCTTCACCCGCCACACACATGCCCAACCTCCCCCTCAAGCACACAGCTCCGCCCCCTCAAGAGCTGACCTGACAGGCTTTCTCGGTCCTAAGTTTCCATGAGTGTTTGATGAGACCGGACCAGGCTACCAGCACACGCCCCAACATCTTCCTCCGGTGATGTCTGCCGGCTAACATGCCACAGAACCTCTCCCTCTTCTCGTCAATATGGCGACAATGCCACATGGAAAACATGTGCTGCTTATGATGCTTTTCTTTCTGAGGAATAACAATGACACATATCTAGCATAATCATGATCCCTATGCTAATAAAAAAAAATCTTGCAATCATGCTCTCCAATCTTCTTTAAAAACTAACATGTCACTATACCAATAACAACAAATAACCTTTCTAGTTGTCTTACCGCTTTATGGAGGCCCAGGGTCAGGTTCTCTATAATCTGATCTTTACTACACAGAGAATGCTCATAGGCTAGTCCCATCTCTTTGTATCTACACACCTCCTCCCGCAGCCTGTTCATCTCCATCATGCGCCTAACATGCGTAGTAAACACATACACATATGTATGCCTAAACTCACATCACAATACAAATGCACCTCATGCACCCCCACGCACCCAAACACACTCAATTCATCCAGGGATTAAAAATAACTCAATACTCCATGTTCTCCTTGAACAAAAACTAAATGCTTGTATATTAGAGCTGAGGATTCACTTTATGTAGTAACTCAAGCTGATTCAGATTACTAAAATAAAGCATAGAAACAACCTGGTTTAATAATGAATCCCCAAATCTCAGCAGGAATTCATATTTCATCAACATTAAGTACATTAAAACTTTTAAATAGTTTACATTTTTTTTTTAATTGCTAAGAAGTATTTGCTATTATAGCATTGCCTACAGCCAGAGAAATTAAAACTTTTTTTTTAAATAAGTTTGCAGATCAATAATATGAGTCTTATCCACAACACTGAAAAAAACAAAAAAATTATTTAGTAGTTGTTGTTGTTTTCTTTTCTTATTTCACCTAGCTATGTATTTTAAATTTCTGGCTTGAAAATTTGATGCCAAGTTTCTTAACAGTACAAGAACAATCCTTATAGGGCTATAGTACAGTTAAGTAATGAACTTCTCCATGGGCTCTCAATAAATTGATGTCAGCACCCTTCAGATAAGCACTTTTAACTTACATACATGCTAAGTATAGTTACTATCTCACTCTTGTATAAAACTTCAGTTTTCCTCAGCATCATTGTTATTGTATCAATGGACTGCCACTCAACTATTTAAATTGATAAAATATCACTAAATGAGGACACAAATGATTAGGTTACTGTACTTGACCATAAAATAATAACACAACACTTTCTAATTTATAGAAAGGGTAAAGGTTTCACTTGGACTTACTTCTCTCTCTCATGAACCAGCTTTGCTTGTTGTGATTCTATCACTCTGATCCTGGACTGTTCAAACTCCGCCTATAACACACAACATCTCATAAACAAGAATGCATTGTGCAGGGCTGATGGAAGTTGTTCCATAGTGGAGGGAGGAGGAGGGGCACCATGTACAGTACAACACACCATTTACTCTCAAGACAACCATTTTTATACTTTACTATATTAATTAAGCTAAATAAAAGTTTAAGATCATAGAGAAAATTGGATGACAAATTATATAGATGATGTCAAGGCTTAAAATCTATTTGCTTAAATTAACATCAATATGGCATCATAAAAATCATGAGGACCAACAATTCTTTTTTATTTTTTTTACCCCAGAGGTCCAAAACATTTGATTTGCTGTAATGATAAATATTAACTGAGTCCTGTAGTTGGCTGGTATTATGATAAGCAACTTATTTGTATTTGTTTTTTTTTCATTGAATTGAATTCTTTAGTCAATTAATACATGTATCCTAAAGAGGGTTTTATGCAGACTATTGGGATCCCCCCCCCCCCCCCACCCCACGGGTTTATTTCAGGGGGGGGGGGGGCAAAATCCCCCCTTGGAGCATTGGGTACTTGATGGTAAAGTTATGAAGCTAAATCAATTCACTGAATCAGTAATATATAAAAAGTCACAAGTTCAGTTGACTACACAGATATTTTCTAGGTTTTCTGTTCCAGACTTCAATTTTTGTTCTTGTCATTGTCAGACAACTGTTCTGAAGAATCTGAACATATTCTCATCAAGTGAGAAAAGCTAAACTCAGACTGCCTGTTCCACAACCGTGCCTTGATCCATCTCATATGCGAAAAACTCACAACAGATGCTGTAGTGACATTCATTGTGAGGCAGATAGTGGCAAGCACCTTGAGATTTGGGTGCATAGTACCAATCACCTCAAGAAGTATGAGTTGATTGCTGATTGTAATTTTTTTGTTTTGGGTAAGATGTTGTCTGTAGTTCTCACACTCCGAGTGAAACATCCCATATGAACCCCCTGCTAAAAATTAATGCTTAATTGGTGGTACTATAACTAGTGATGTGCTTGAGCACAAATGGCGAGCGAGCCTAAAACTACACTATTGTTAAATGATTTATTTTAACTTCTAGCATTCAAGCTACTAAAAAAAAAGTCAAGTTTACGGTAAGGGGGCTTAATGCCATAGTAACCACTTGCCACAACTGTTTAAAAAAGAAAAAAAAATCACGTTATTCAAACATTTTCTTTGTTATGTTTTTTAGTTAAGTAGCTAGTAGCTCTATTGCACAATAATAGCGCATTAACTTACCATTGGCACTAACTCCGATAGTAGTGAAACTCCGGTAAGTTTTAAGTTTTAACTGCACACGCAAAAGAAGTCAAATCGGTAAACTATTAGAATGATACGGTAATGGTGGGTAATGATCGATAAACCAGAGGAATCCGATTAGTGAAGGACGGGATCGACCACCGAACTAATGCAAAAATGCCAGGGTCAAAGTACAAAAATGACATACGTATGTCCAAACACATATATAAACAAATATCCCCGATTTTCAATTGAGTTACCCCTGATAGTGTCTCACTTGCTGCCAAAAATAATTTTGCTTGTTTATTGCTATTCTTTAGCAACACACAACACTTTTATACAGAGTTGTTCATTGGATATACCAGCACAAGATCTGCATTGTGTTCTCTTCATGACTTGACTATTGGACAATTGATTTTTCAAGGGGTAAGCAATCAAATTTCCAGGAGTGATACGGGTAAGGATCGATAAACTAATGATTTTCGTTTAAGCTAGTCACCTTTACAAAGTACGCTTCGTTCAAAATGCTCTATTGTACCAGAGCTCTAGTAGATATAGCATTACGTTGTATTCTCTTAGAGACTTGACTATTGGAAAATGTATTTTCAAGTAAGAAATAATCTTTTACGAAGGCATATAGCTATGACGAACAGCGCACTGATGAAGTTAACTTACCACCGCCGCTAAAAGAATAAATGAACTCGGCTAACTGGAAGACCTAACTGCGAACGTCTCTCTCATTCTGTCTCCGTAGCTCGTTGCCTTTTTTCTCTTTTCCTAGCATTATTTCAAAGTCTTTTCTCCCGAATTTCTTGTGCCCATGCTAATGTTTACGTTTTTGAGTAGCCTCCGGGAGTGGACACGCATCGACCTCTTTGAACTTTGCCATATATGTCTATTCAAGGACACACACTATCATACTTAAAGAAAGAATTCGAAGGTACAAAATAATCAAGGAAATAAGGTGTATATAACTAGTGATGTGCTTGGGCACAAAGTGTGAGCAAGCCAATGCACAAACGAAACACTTCAATAGAATATATCAGTCCATTTCTAAAAGTATATATATGTGACCATTGTATACTTTAGCTAACAAATACGGAACTAATTTTCTACCTCAATTCCCCCGAGTACTGGTATTTTCTGTAGTCTCCAATTATCTGAATTACCAATAGCTTTTGACAACAAACACTTGTAGCTACTAAAAAGGCCGAGTTTTTTTTATATTATGTCTGGTAAAGGGTTCAATACCATAGTAACCATTCGCCATAACATTTTGTGACTTGAAAAAACAAGAAGTTCTAAAGAATTACTGCACAGTGTTGAGTCTAACAGTAAGTTTTTAAGACCTATGTGCGTCTTGCGTCATTCAGAAACGATCTAATACGAAGGGGTAAACAATAAATTTCCTTGAATAATACGGGATCGCTAAACTGAAAGATTCAGTTTAGTGGAGGTATGGGAAGGGGTAGACCACGAAGCAAACACAAAAATGCGAGGGTTAAAGTACAAAATGACATACGTATGTCCACACATATATAAACAAACAAATATCCCCGATTTTCAATTGTGTTACCCCTGAGAGTGTCTTGCTCGCTTCGCTCGCTCATCAATAAAAAAAAATATCATAGATGTCAGGGAGTAATATAGGATTTTCATTAAAGAGGGGGGAGGGGGAGAGGAATTTTTAAAAAGAAGGCATCAACACTTCATTTAGTGTCCTAAATGTGCATAAAGTGAAAGGATCAAAACTATGAAGTGCTAGTTTTGAAGAAGAATTAAACAAACTAATCGTAGAGTAATCTTATACTGATCATTAAAAAGAATTGTTTTCAAAGAAGAAGAAAATCAGGGAGCAAAATTTAGGGGGAACTAAATTGGGAGGAAACTAAATTGGGAAGGGGGGGGGGGGGTCCCAAGGCTCCCATAGTCTGTATGAAACCCTGGATGTAATACTTGACTAATCGAGGAGGAATAGTATTCAATGCTATCACTATTCTCCTCACTATACATACCTCCAAATATTACATGATCACTCCTTTGCGACACAACTAATCTTATTACAAAAGGAAACAATATTTTAACTGTCAAAAAAAAACTGTTGTATGTATAAATTTGTAGAGATGGTACAATATAACGAAAAAGGCTATCTCAACTTCCACTATATTTTAGTTTCATTCTTATAACTCTAGAAAGAGAAAGTACTTTACACAGTGTCCATCTGACCACAGGCCAGTTGAATGACTCGTTCACATCACATGCACCATGTACTATACTATAAAATACTCTGAATGCTCACCGAAACCCTCTTCTTCAGGTCTAGCCAGCAAGCATCCATTTCCCTTCCCAGCCTGCCCATCTCTGGGTCAGCCACTAACTCCTGTACTCCATCCACATCAGCCTCAAATGCATGATGATGGATGTGGGCGTGGCAGTGATGTGTTTGTCTGTCCTGCTCTTCAGTAGACTCTCCTCCTACTGCTCCCCTCAATCCTTTTCCAGTATCTACAGGCTCGCAGTGAAGGTGGCTGTGGTGTCTGTGTGGGTGTGGTGATCCCATGGAGTGCGTCACGCCCTCACATGCTGACATGGCTAGTCTGCTACAAGTGGGTAAGGGTATCCCATTGGGTGTGCTGACCGAGTGGCTGAACTTTACCGAGGGCTTGGTGCAATGGACTACATGTTTAGCAGGCTCTGACAATACCGAGGAGCTGGATTCCTCCACTGCATTGTCATGATTGAGAGTGGATGAGTCAGAACTTGAACTACTGCCTGGCACATCCACATACTTCACTGCAACATAAACATAAGCACATCATGCAACATTTATTGTAAAACAAGAGAAGAAATTGTGGCACAAAACATTAACATGATGCTTACCATCTGTCAAATACTCACTAAGTATTTAATTGCAAATGCATGTATACAGCTCTCTTTCAAATACAATGGCAAATACTTTTGAAAATACAATGAGTGTTATATGTACTTGCAAGTATATCACAAACATTATGTGGTGTCACAAGCATGTGCACACACACACATACATGCACACACACACACACACGTGCATGGTGGCCTCCCATGCAATACAAAACTAGAAATTCCCCTCCCCTTCCCTTCCCAGAAGTAAAAAAACAGAACTTTTTTAAGAGACTTCACCATTTTTCTCCTTTCCTCTTTCATTTCTTTTTTGTGTTAGCAGTATATGTATTTCAAACCATGCAATCATAAATTTTGCTAGTATTTAAAATAGATAGAGCTCGGAGTCACTCAAAATACAATCACATTGCAATTAGTGGAAAAAATGTATTTAATTGCTCTGCTTACCACACCACCATACAATAGGCTATCACTAGATTTTGCTCATTTTTGTGCAATTAGCACTGCTTGCAATTATACCACGAAAGCAATGCATCAGTTGCTCTTTAATTATGCTTGGTAACTATGGTGATGACCACAAGCCATGAAGCTACATATGCAATGTTTCCCACAAGGTTACAAGTTTACCCTTGGAATACTACAGTTCTAGTGATTTTGAACAAGTCCACTGCTCTGCTTCTACTCCTACATCTACTTCGAGGTCTTTTTTTTTAACTGGGTATAATATATAAAACTTCGGGTTATGGAATTTAGCAACTTCCTCATATCCCACAAAGATATTTTAGCACAGCAACCCCTTCATAATTGTGTTTAAAAATGTCTATCTGTTATTGCTACTGAACTATATACCTTCAGTTTTTGGGGGGGAGCGTAAATGGTTTGTTCTAATCATGGATTCCATCCTACTGCTTCCTCTGGGAGAAGGGTAGCTATTTCGCTCCAGTGAATGAGAATGCTTCACAACTTTAGAGTCGACAAGAGGAGTAACCACGGCATAGCGCAGGAGATCTTCGTATTCTTCCCGAAGTACCGTAGAAACAGAACTACCTTTGCTTTCGTCAGTTACAGAGGCAGGGTTGGGGGATAATGGAGTGACTGAACGGTCAGCGGGCGACGCCATTCTGAAAGCTTAGTTAGTCACAGCCGCTCGGCGTTGTTGTTGTTTGAACTTAATTTTCGCACCATTTTTTTGAAGTTGATCATGCGCAATTAATAAGATTGACGACCTTTTTCTTTTTCTTTGGACTTGGACGTTTAGTGGGTGGTTAGCGAACCCACGAAATTAGGGATGATCGGAGGTGGCAGATATGACAACAAAAATAAAGGACATTCAAACGAAATTACCGAATAGCCAGTGAACCATAAAAAAAAGTACTTAAACGTACTCAGTAAGTAAAGTGTGTACTAATGCAAGTGCATAAGTCTGAGCTACTGTGTTACTACACCTCCGTGGTGTACATATCCATATGAGCGCGCTGTTGAACAAACTCCCTTCGGTTTCTTCATCATCTTTGAGTGCATTTTAGCTGAGTGCATTTTAGCTGCATGCATGGCGAGGGGGGCCCGCGCGTATAATAAAACCACGCCCACCAAATATCGTATAAAAGCAATCAGTTGAGTTGGGGAAACCCTAAATCCTTACTGGTTGTAGGCAACTCCAGTTTCCTCTAATTCAAGATGTTTTGGTATTTTTTTCTTATTCTTCTTAAAGAATCTTTCGCAATCCGTGAGTTCCTTGATGTTGTTAGCATATTTATCACTGGCAGGGTATAATTATATTGTAGCTGCTGTTGAATCATTTCGAATTACTATTAGGGATAGCTAGAGATGATATATTACTAGGCCAGGAAGCTTTGGCAGTCACAAACTATTAAATGAAGTTGTAAATCCATGTATTATTGCTATAAATAACAGCTAACTTAGATTAATGGAATTATTTTGCAATAGTTGCTAGTTATATCACATAAAAAGTGCAGACATTCTATGGTTGTCACACAAGTGATGATGCTTTACGTCTGAGTACTTCAACTGTCACACTGTTCTTAACTACATTTTCACAGTGTTTAGAGCAAGATCTTGTGATTCACACACGCTTTGGTAGACAAGTTCAAAGATGACTGTCAGTATTTGTACACCTGTGTATACATTAAGTTGTAATGGTAGGGTCAGTTATATAATTATGTATGTCCTATTGTAGCTGAATTTTCTGTTCGTCTCCATGGCAGTGGCTCCATCTTCGAAGGACGTGTTGAGGTATTGGTCAATGATGAATGGGGCTCAATTAGAGATACCCATTGGGACTTGTATGATGCCATAGTAGTATGTAGGCAGATGGGATTTACCACAGCAAAGGTTGGTGCCTATAAAAATGGAAAAAAAGTCTATATATATATATATACTGTATATATATATATATATATTATAATATACATATAAACTTCGATATTATTTAACTTTAGAACTACACAGTTGGGAGTCAATATGGATCAGTTCACCAGACCAATGTAGTTCACCTTGAGAATGTGCTGTGCACTGGAACAGAGACATCTCTGTCAGAGTGTAGCTATGACAATGTCAGTCTCTCACAAGACCTAAGTGATGATGGCAGTGCTGGTGTCATCTGTGCAGGTAAGAGATAAGTAAGATTGTATTCATGCAACACTAAAACTAATTAATGTGGCATACAAGACCGGTATTGTGTATGTGCGCTTTCATTTTGAATGCACATGTGTGATAAGCCATAGTGCAATAGAAGTCTGTCTGTAGCTACTGAAATGTATTGTATGGTTTTATGTTAAAGCTGAAGTATAGTATATTAACTAGGATAATTGGATCATTGACACAAGTACCAATACTATACGTAAATGTGAGACACCCAGCTCTTGGAAATTATAACGAATTATACATTTGCACAGGATATAGCTTACTCATACATTATTAACTATTGAAATTAGTATACCAGGCAAGATTTTATATATTATCGAGGGTACATCATTTCTTATAGTAAGAATTAGATATTCAATTACTACAGCAATGTATGTTATATGACGACTTTGCCTCAGTCTAGCTCGTAAACATGCATAGCTTGTTAAATCCATAGAAGCTGCAAAAATGCAATTCTAAACTGCAGTATTTATTACTCAGTATGGTTGCTCAAAATATTTAATGAGATTTTTTTTTTTCAAAAAGAAAATATTTTTCAGGATATTTTATGTAGTTATCAAGTCTTCAATAGTTCTTATGTATTTCAAAAGCCGCTTAATTTTTAAGCTGTAGCTGAATGTAATTATGCCAAGAGAAAAATAATGTTGATGCCCCACAATGTTGTTTACAACAGCATCTAGCTGTATGGATCCAACTCACTAACTGCCACCTTTTGTTCAAACAATTTCTGTCATCCAAAAACCAACCTCTGATTTTATTCAGCCTTCTTATTTCATTTTATGTCCATTGTAAGGCCCACATGGTGCAATTAAAGTTCTATGGGCAGATGTTGGCAGTAGGTAAGTATTAGGCACCCACAGAACCTTATTAGACTTATGTACTATGGAAATTGGCGCCAGTCTGCCAACTCCGTCTGTTGGTATTTGAATATCATTAGAAGGTAAAGGATTTTAGGAATTTGGAAGAATTGCTTCATTCAGACCTACTGAGCTTGCTTACTTTTATTTATTACACATTTGATTTATTGACTGGGACAGATACTTGCTTCTGTATTGGGATCTCAACTAAATCACAGCTAAAGTAATATGGGACATGGATATATGTCTACCAACTATACATTACTTATATTACCATATGCTTCATCATTACTTATATTACCATATGCTTCATAACTCATAAAATAAACTTCTTGGTAGGTAACGGTAAAATTTCGGATTAAATGAAGTTGTGATAATTAACAACTCTCTGATATCTCATGCTGATTACTTGAAGAAATGTTATGCCCTCAAGAAATAGCGTGGCTAATTTTTGTTTTGATACTTGACTAGATTACTTGATCACTGAAACATTGAAATTATTAGCCAAAAGTTAAACAGTTCAACATTTTGATCTAATCTATATTTCTGCCAAGCTCATCACTTTGCCCTTCAACTAATTCGTCTTTGTGGATTACTTTGATCCATTAAAGCTACTGTCAGTTACTTCTGTGTCTTTGTTATTCTTAAAAAGTTCTTTGATGAATTATACTCAATTAACCTTTGGCAACTTTCTCTATGAGATGAAAAGAAATGGCTACAGCAAAAAGAAGAAAATATACTAAGTAAACAATTCTAATGTTTTCTAGTTTTCCAGACCAAACAATGTCTAGACTGAACTCAGCATCAGGAATTATTAAATTTCATAATTCATTATTGAAAAATAAAAGGAATACATATAATTATATCCACATATACACTGTATACATTATTACAGACATCATAATATATACAAATAATTTTAACATGTAGTTGGGCATTCCTTGAGGCTAGTGAGTGGAAGTATCCCCAGTCAGGGTCACCTGGAAGTATACTTACCTACTTCTGAAGAATGGATTAGTACTTGCTACAACACCAATAGCTGGACCACCAAGGACTCCTTAGTAGTCTGCCGGCAGCTGGGTTATGACAGAGTCGTCAATACCACTGGTAAGTGATTGAAGAAAAGTTAAAGCTTGCTTGTGATATATATTTTTTCTTCATCAGGTATTGCCTCCTCTACCAGTGAATATGTCCATGTCATGTCCAACTGCTCTGGAAATGAATTTAACTTGCATTCATGTAGAGGTTTTACTGCCAGCAAGTCATCAAGCTGTCCATCAGGAAGAATTATCAGTATCCAGTGTGAAGGTCAGTTAGTTTCTATGTCCATGCACAGTGGAAATGTATAGCTATAGTGTCAGGTCAATTTCATCAGTAGCAGTTAGTGTTGGGATGGTTTTCTGCAAAGGTGGTATCACAAAACAAGAGATACCACTGGGTGTTTTCCACACACCATCAAAATATGGCTCATGCCAAGTATTTGAGGAATGTTAGTTGACAGTGTTACCTTTGTATCTTGTCTTCACTTTGCCTGCAACTTCCTAATGGAGACAAAGGGAGGCATAATGCAGCTGCTATGTAGCCTATGATGTGTGGGCAGTGCAGACTACTGTAATAGGTTTGGCTAAGCATTGCAGTATTGAAGTTAAGTGTGAACTTTTTGGCTCCAGTTGTAGACAGATGACCTGGGTAAAGGTTTAGGAATATTAGGGACTTAGCTACCACTGTAATAGTCTTTCATCTTTTTGCTAATGTTTTAGTAAGTATCAATAACTTCACTTTTAGCTATCTCACACAAAGTTCTAAATGTTGGTATCATTTTATTTGCTGCTTTTATATTTTCAGGAACTCCATCAACTCCAAATAGACCTCATGTCCTTCAATCAGACTGCCAATCCCTAACTGTGAGCTGGGAAGAGCCTGCAACCAATGGGGGGCATCCCGTGTCATCTTATGTGGTACGATATCGTCCAGTTCAGAGAGAGTACACTGCATGGCGAATGGTCACACTGACAGGCACTCAAGCAACTCTGACAGGACTCTCACCTAGTATGCTTTATTTGGTCAGTATTGCTGCCAGCAACCTAGTGGGAACTAGTCCATTCTCTGAGGGAACTGTGGCACAGACAAACCAACCAGGTAAAAAATAAACAGCCAGTTCACTGTTGGAAGAAACTGACCACTGAATGTTTTATGTAATGAATAGATTTATCTTCACCTGAAGAACTAGCAGTCCTTGATATAGGACCACACTCAGTCTCTCTTGGCTGGACTGTAAGTGAATACCTATTGTATATGAACCTATGACAAAATAGATGTAATCATGTTTCATAGCTAATTAAACATACTTAATATACATGCCAAATATCCTTGGCGCTAATTGAGGCTGCATGCCTTTCCTATTCACCATTCTTTTCAATTTCCATTCCCTCAGAGACTTTTGCCCTATTGACTTCATGGGTTCACCCCCTGCTCCTAATTAAGAGTTGTACAATAAACACCTCTATCGTGGGAGTGGGGAAACTTGGCTGCCATTAATGAAGTGTGTGTTCCCAGTAAAGTGGATGTGACAGTTTTTGGATTGAAGACAAAGATTTTCGAACAATGTTAATTAGCGCAACAAAACATATCCCCACAGCAACTAATTATTTGAACACTGATCAAAGCATATTCAATTTGTCTGCCATGTGCCTTCAAATACTGCTTTAGGCTATACGGGAAGCAGGAGAAAGTCACATACACTAAAAATTTAAAAAAAGTTTAACCAAGAATATGATGTAATAATTCACACCTGTCTTGGCTAGCTACTTCTCAGAATAGAAAAGAAAGCAAAACTTATCTAATAGCTATAAAGTGAAGCTAAAATGTATTTAGCTGTGTAAATAATTGCAGTAAGCTGAACACTTCTTTTTCTTTTTTTCTTTTTTGTCCAGGTGCCTACCAGCTGTGGCATAAATGTGTCATATTATGAACTGACCTATTACTCACTGGTAAACCCTGGGATAAAGTATATGGACCGTGCCCTCAGACTGACCATTATGTCCACCATTGTGAACCACACAGTATTCCTCCTCACACCACACACGACTTACACGTTACAAGTTCGAGTGTTTGGCTATTTGGACTTCGGTACAGATGTCACGACAGCGGCAAATGGAGTGACTCATCCATTCATTAGTGCCTACAGTTCATCTGTTACCTTTCAAACTCAGGAAGCTGGTATGTATTTATATTTTACTGTGATGATGATAACATTTTTTTTTTTCTATTTACTTCAGCTCCAAGTGCTCCTCCCACTTCTTTCTCTGCTTTTCTGCAATCTTCTGCTCAATTCAGTTGGGGTCCAGTACCCAGGGAGTTCACCAATGGCATTATTACTAACTATACCCTCAGCTGCAGAGGAGGAGGGAACCTGAAAGAAATGGTCCTCTCAAATATTACTTTTGAACAGAACTTGACAGTGGAAGGAGAAGTGCAATACAACTGCAGTATAGCAGCAGCCACTGAAGCAGGCAGAGGACCTCAAAGTGCTCCCATCCTCTTTTTTACACCTCCCAGTAAGAAATGATTATAATAGTTCTATACTTGAGCTTCACAGCTTAAAAGGTAATTTTTAAAATCTTATTTATACCAGATCTCAATGTGCTACCAAATGCCCCGAGGAATGTTGCATTCGCCATAGTGACCCACCACAGCAGAAACTCCAGACAAGAAATTATTGTTCAGGTTCAATGGAATCTGGACAAGTGTAATAACAATTACAGCTGTATTGAAGTGCTGGGTTATGTTGTAGTCTGCCAAGATGACGATGGCAATGATGACGTGAGGAAGATTGTCTGGCACTATGAAGTTGCAAATGACAGTGATGGGATTGGCAGCACAAACTTGTCAATGAGGCCATACACACTGTACCGGTGCATGATGGCATCTCTAAACAGATATGGTTTGGGATTTTTCGGAGCAATTGATAGCTTAAGAACACCAGAGTTAGGTAAGAGTACTCACAAATTAATCATGATATTCATTTAAATCATTTTTACTTGTTTGTTTGTTTATTGTTGTTTGTAATTAAAGCTCCTGCTCTGTCCCCATCTGAAATATATGTCACTGATATACAGTCTCAAGAAGTCAGCCTTCATTGGACTTATGTTGAGAACCCGCCTGCTGGCGAGCTGTGTGGGTTCAATATTCGAATATATTACCAAGACCCCAATGATCCTGACAGAGTAGACTTATCAAGGGCTCCATACACTGACAAGTACAGACCCCGTACAGCTGTGGTACAAGAATCCACGGCATTCTTTCGAAGAATTAACTTCTTCATTCTTCCTAGCACTGATTATATTGTAGAGATTTCTGCAATTACTAGTAATGGAGGAGAAGGACCTCGTGCCAGAGCTATCTTTACCACATCTCGCTCAGGTGAGACAGGGACAAGTTCAATTGTTGGTCAGTATTGTGGTTCATGGTGTTGAATACAATACTAAGACAAGGAGGAGTGCCCAGTACAGGGATGCCAAATTATTTGTGTATAGCTGCAGACATAATGGGCTGGAATGATAGTATTGCATTCCATTTAGATAGTTAAAATAGAAAAAAAAAGTTACTTTGGTATGAAGCATAATTATGAGGCAAATGTGGTATTTTCTCAACAGTTCCTGAAGTTGCTCCCAGTGAACTGGTTTATTCCATTGAGAAATATACCCAGCCCTATCTCTTCCGCTTCTCTTGGAAACTAGTTCAGCCCAATGCCATCATCCGGTCAATGATCCACTCCGGGTTCACACTGTCTTGCCACGCCCCAAGTCCATCAGAGCCAGAGTTTGTTCAAGGCCAAGCAATCATCAACAGTTCTGTGTTCACCTCCGCAGTCCAAGACTCGTATACTATGGATGTCTACCTGCCAGCCAACTGTGAGTCAACAGTAAAGAGCTATTCCTGCTCTGTTGTGGCTTTCAATGAAATTGGCATGGGACCAAGCAGTGACAACATCACCACTTATCTTCCATGCAACTTTCAAGGTAAAGATTTACATGATACTGTCAACATTTTATAGAGTGCTGTAATTTTCTTCTTCAGGAGACCTTCTGAGTAATCCCATTCTGACCAATCCCTACTTCAGCATTGTTCTACTGGGAATGCTAGTTCTGATCATCATAGCATCATTCATATGCTGCGTGGCTTTTTTCCTTCTCTGCAGGCGTCGCAAGAGGACTCTGACGTGAGTTGTAATATTCAATCCAAGCACAGCTTATAATTAAATTGTTTTATTTCTGTATGATGTATGTTGCAGTGAAGTGGAAAAGTTGTACTCTACGGGTAAGTATGTCTTGCAATAGGAGTGGCAAAATTTTAATTACTTGTTGTCTATCCTATCAATAGTTGGAGAAATGTATGATGAAAATTACATTCGGATGGCACCTTCAGACCCCAGCATTAAGAGAAACTGGTCCTTCACAAGAAACCGTAAGGGAAATTTCTTCTTTCAATTGACAAAAAAATAACAGCATTGTATGAGCTGTAATACAAATTTAGCATTTTCTGGTTGTTTCTAGGAAATATTAGTCTAAATTTCACTTATGTTCAACAAATTATTACACTATTATGATACCAGTAATTATACTGACATTTTCACTGAACACATTGCACAGACTCCTTCAGCCATTCAAGAAATGCCCCTCCTCTTCCTAGTAATAGGGCAAGTACAGCTCTTGATGGTCGCATTAGCACAGACGGAGCCAACATGGAGAATCCTTATGCTGAAATTCCAGGAGGAAAGCGTGGCAAGAGGCTTGGTAACAATCCTTACGCTGAAGTCAGAAGACCAAGAGACTCTGGAGTACGACTCAGCAGCGACAGAACAAGGACTCCATCACAGCAGGACTGTAAGTCATTCTTGGGTTGTATCATTATTAATTACAATTCAATAAAGCCTTTCTCTCTAACTAATATTATGTGGTAGCTTAGTCTTTACATACTTTTCTTTGTCCAGCTCACTCAATAAGGCTCCCAACTGTGACTCCTCAGCCTTCTTGTAGCGCCACTCCCAATCTTCCATCACGCCATACATCCATGATTCAAGATGAGCTGTTCCCACCTCCTGGATCCAAGATGAATGGAAGGCGTGACTCTCTCTTTAAAGGTGCTGATGAAGGCAACATTGAGGAAGCTGGCTGTGGAGGAGTAACTTCTTCACCATCCAACACGACAAACCTGTCAGGGAATGATTACGTAGAGGTGACAGCCACTGGTGAACTTCGTTCACTAAGCAAAAGAGGAGAGACTAGTTCAAGTTCACTGGACAAGCATGCCAGCCTAAAACGTAAAAGTTCCAAAGGGGGAACTGCTCCAGTCAAGGAAGAGACAGACCATCGTCCCTATGACAACCTGGCTGCAAGGGACAAGAAGGCCAGTCCAGGGCACCACTATGACAATCTGCTTGGTGCCAAAGGAGATATAAGTACCACGAAGGTGGGCATTGAGGAAGACCACAGAAAAATGGTGAACACAAAAGTAAGGAAGAGTGCTGGTGAGGCTGTCGGTGAAGAGAGTGACTTTTTAGAGTTTTTTGACAACATGGACCAGAAGAAAGGAAGTTTGCCATCACTGGCAAGGTAATTCTAATGCTGCATGAATCGCTTCATATTACATTATTGAATGTCTTTATTTTGATAGTGACCCCTCATACGTGGCAATGGCGGACTGTCAGCATGAATCCACCAAAGATGTCGCTGAAGATTCACAATAACTTAACCTGCATGACCTTCTCAACACATTAAAACTTGCATTTTTGATGATCAATATTCATTCTTTTATACAATTTTTATAACCCAGTCCTGGAATGCATGCTTGTAAATAGAGATTTTTTTTGTGTTGTATCATTAGCTAGATTTTGTTTTCTTGTTCACTTGAATTATTTTATTTAGCTATTAATAATACTGCCTGCAAGAAAAATGATTTAACAAATATGATCTGCATTCTTTAGTACAAGCCACACCCTCACACTCAGAAATATGCTCGATAACCTTTTGCGTCCTACATATATGTATACAAATGTAAACACCATCAGCTTCAAAATGATTGATCCAAATGTCATCTCATTGTATACGCCACCCGCCCCGCCCCCTCACTGACACTATACTATTGGCCACAACTGCACTTCCTCAAATGTTTCATAAGATTTTGTAATGATGTATACACAATTTGACAGAGTTGTGGGACTATAAAACAATTCCCACAATTTATTATTATTACAAAAATAATGATAATAAAAAATTAAAAAAATGCTGTGAACAAAGTTAGCCAACTATCTTCTATTGATTTCAGCTGTTCGTCCTAGTGAACTCGATTTCTTTTTGTTCTTTGAAAATTTTCCACTTTCCGGAGATGTTATGCTGTGCGCCTTGGGGCGATTTGGAGACTGAAGGGCACTGTTGTTGTTAGGATGGTGGGTGGGGCTAGGACTAGAAGTGGGAGATGACCTTAGGGGATGATTGTTAGGAAGAGGCGGGGGCAGGGAACTGTCGCTCTTGTGAGCTCTCGCAGGAGACGTGTTGGAACGAATTGGCGAGGGACGCTCACGCTCATCCTTGGGGTCCAACAGGTAATAAAGGTGACCATCTGCAGTCATCTCTTGATGTGACGCTGGTGAAGAATAAAAGAAACTTTGGTAAAATTGTTAAACAACAACAACAACAACAACTACTCACTTTTCCAACAAGAAGCATAACCAGTTATATATCTAGGGTAAAATTCACAACAATTTACTTTAGGGTTTAGTTACAACCACAATCTCTTGAGGGTGTAAATCGACAACAGCAAGTCTGTGCTATATAAGTTAGTGTGCATGACACTCTGTTGAATGTGTCTGTTGGTAAACACACAACAAGCAAGAAAAAACAAACGCTTACTGGTTGAACGCGGCTTTACAATCGCAATGGCGACTTCTTCATCCTCTGCCTTTGGTGTAATGGGATCCATCATTTGTGGTGGAACAGGTGGAGGAGAACCAACTGGAGAGAGCACATCCTCCTCCTCCCCCTCCACAGGAGTAGATATATTGTTAGCTTTACTCTCGGTAGTATCCACAGAATTTGCTTTAGATTTATTTTTCTTGTGGTCTAAAGAAGAACAAAAATATTTAAATTAAGAAAAGGCCACCTAGAAGATGGAAACTGTCCCAAAGAGTACGTTTATCTATGTGGCTTTTACCTTTGTTAATAATTGTGTAAGTATGGCCATCTACAGTCTCCTCCTCTTCTTCCTCCTCTTTCTTCCCCACCCCCTCATCGGAAGGCTTCACTTCCTCCACTGGCTTAACTTTCTTCTCCTTCTCCTTCTCTACTTTGTTAGTTCCTTCAGAAGCCTGCTTGGCTTCAGGAGCTGCTGAGTCATCAGTTTTGTCAGTTGACTCTGCCTTGGCTGCTGTTGGATTGTCATCACTCACATCCAGTTCTCCTTTCTCCATCTGCCTATAGATCTCCTCCTAGAACAACAGAGCAAAGCACTGATAGTACCATTATAATTATCAATACATTCGTACAATATACATGTATACATACACTTTACCATAGTTGCTGCGGTAATAGCCATGGATAAAAAATGTTATTTTCCAGTAAATTTCCGAGTGGCAGTGTACGTCCCCCACCCATTGTGGTTCACACTTGTACTGGGATGTTCATCAGCAATAATTTGGAAATTTCACAACGGTAACTATGGTATAAATAGTTAAACTATGGCAACTCTCAGAATTATCACTAGATAACCACCCTCTCACTCGGGCTTCATTCTTGGGATCAAGGATGGTTATCAGTGAGAATTCCTCAAAAGCATGGTTTAATTAACGATCACACACACACACACACACACACACACGCACATGTACTGTGTGTTGTACATGTCATTTACATATCAACCATTAGCCAATCACTTGCAATACATTTACCTCATATTTGCTTCACTTATACAAATTACTTACCAGTCTTGATCTGATGTCACTAAACAAAGGCCTGTCCTTTTCCTTATGTTGAATGCAGTCCAAGATCAAGTCATAACTATGACAACACACACACACACACTTTAAATGAGGAGGTTGCATGCATACAAAAGGGAGTAGCCGGGGACACATTTCACAACAAGAATAGTGAGCTATTCTGAAGGTTCTCTCTCTGCTGCTACTTTTTAAAAATTAGAATAGAAGGAGCTAGGGGTCAAAGGGCATGCCGGTGATTCTCCTTATTATACCCAGACCTCCAGAAGAAGTTGAGAATGTGGTAAACGAGGCCACAGATTTCACATACGGAGAATAGCATTCAATTATAAATGCAACCTCTACACCACACACTAGTGCCCTGTATTACAGAATGTCGGCTAACTCACACGGCAGAGGGGCAGGGCTTCGGTCTACTTGGCTTCAGACCTTTCTCCTCAATTTGTTCCAAAAGTTCCCTATTCTCCACCCCTGGGTAAGGCGAACGCCCTAGAGACATGATCTCCCATAGCAACACGCCATAGCTCCAGACATCAGACTTGGAGGTGAACACAAAGTACATGAGAGACTCCAGAGCCATCCATTTGGCTGGAAGTGGGCGTGGCTTAGACCCTTGTGTCTTGTACATCTCAGAATATAAGTGCCTACATAACAAATAACCACAGCATTTATCACCCTGACAACAACCATAGGTGCACGATAAAGAACATTACAGAAAATAATGACAAAAACAAAATTATATCTTAGCAATAATAATAATAATAATAATAATAATAAAATAATAATAATAATAATAAAAATAAATAAATAAATAAATAAATAAATAAAATTATAATAATAATAAAATTATAATAATAATAAAATAATAATAATAATAATAAGAAAAAAAATAATAATAATAATCAAAATAAAAAAATTAAAAAAATAATAAAACAATAATAAAATAATACTAAAAAAAAAAAAAAAATATTAAAATAATAAAATAATAATAATAATAATAATAATAATAAAATAAATTAAGCTGCTGGCTAGAGAGCCAACTTTCAATGTCACTAACTTGACAAAAACTTACCGAGAAAGTCCAAAGTCTGCTATTTTGGCATCCATTGAGTCATCATCATTTCTATGAACCAAAATATTCCTGGCAGCAAGATCTCTATGGACACAATTCCTACACACACACACACACACACACACACACATACACACACAAAATCACAGATTTAAAATGAATTTGTCTGAATTCGAGCACGGCATGTGTTTAGAGCCGCAATGGGCGTGGCAGATAGAACCATACACACAACCTTCGCACAAACCTAAAGGATCCAACTAATATACAAACTGAGAAATATATCACTATTTATAAGGCCAGCTATATATATATATATATATTGTATGAGGGTGTGGTCTAAACCACATGTGGAAGTAGAAGGCGTGTCAGTGCTCACAGTTTACTGGCCAAGTAGTCCATGCCATTTGATACATGGATAGCAAATGTCAGTTGACGCTCCAAAGGCATGGAAGGTCTGGAGTCTTTGAGCACGCCCAGTAGGTCACCCTGGTTCATGTACTCTTCAATGAGCAATAGTGGGTAGTCCCTATAAGTTCAACATTAGAAATATGTCATTAAAATGTAGACCCTTTACCAAAATCAGTACATGTGAAACATCTTTACCAAATATACTCGATCCCCTCTTATCTGGATGCCCCTGTTACGGGCACGTCTCTATACCGGGCACAAGTTAGCCACTCATTTAATTCTTATATGCGATTTCTTGACGACCATTACCGATCACGGCACTGCAAGCCAGTTATTTCTAGTTCCAAAGAGTTGCAGAGAAGCCTACTGAGGGTTACAATTGAAAGAGGACTGTGCTTAGCCTGAAACTTATTGATAAGAATTGGCTTAACTTGTAATTGGAGAAAATTATGTCTTTTTCTGAGTAACGGGAATTTTTGAGATACAGGCACCCTCAGGTCCCAAGGTGCCCGGATAAGAGGGGATTGAGTGCACTGCTACGGTAGGACGTGTATCCACCATTACTACTATTGCTCCAGCTCTTTCACAGCGTCAACAATACCCGAGTACATACAAATGCTCCATGGCATTTAAAATGTAACATTTCTTCTTCTCTTGTGCAAGTCAACAATAAATTCACACTCAAAAAAAATTACAATTCTCAACAATCACGTGATATACAGAATTCAGTACAAAGTCAGTGTGTGTGTGTGTGTGCATGTGCCTGCATGTGTGTATAGTGCACGTTTACTCTAAACCCCTCCCATCCTAAACTCTTGTGGCCTCCAGCTTACAGTGTGCAAACGGCAATGAGTTTGACGACCCTGTGGTGCTCCAATTTAGACATTTCCTTAGCCTCTCTCAGAAAGTCCTCCATCTGCTGTGTGTGGTGGCCATGACGTGCTATGAAGTCACTCACTACAAACATGGACAATGGTGTGGTCATGAGAAACAGTGACTAGTAGCTGTGGGGGCGTGGTCATGAGGAAGTGGGGTTTGGGTGTTGATCATGGGAAGGAAAAAAGAAAAAAAAACTAAAAAAAACAAACTGCAAGGACACAAAACTACAAAACAACAAGAGAGAAAAAATGAGACAAACAGCACAGAAATTAATAAAGGTGCAACAGGTACAATTTGAAAAGTTTGTACCAAAGTTGAGGAGTGTAAGCTAATTAAGGTTGCTAAAAGATGTAACTCACGCCTCAGTTGCTTGACGGCCACTTCTCCTGCACTGTCTCCATAACCGGGAAGACCCACCACAGATGCCAGGTACACCTAACACACACACACACACACACACACATACACACTTTTTGTACACTATTTGTCTTGAAAGTTAAAGGTTACATAAACACCTATAGATTATAACAACCACACACACACACACACACACCTCTCCAAAAGCACCTTCCCCCAGCATGTTCTTATAAGAGATGTTGGAGCGTGGCACTTGCAAGTGCTTCAAGCACTCCTGAATAGGTCGAAACAGGGGGCTCATGGGGGACATCATATTGGGTTGGGGTGGCTGTTCCAAATCGTCTGGCGAGGGAGAACGAGGTTCAGGAATAGATGGAGCTGCAGTAAGAAAATACCTACTTAACTGCTGAATTTTGAGGAATTTTGTAGAGCAGAAAACCTTATTCAATATTTTAATGATCAAGTATTTTTATCTGACAGTAAATTCAAAGAGGTCAAAGGTGACTCTGATCTCTATGGAGATTTCGCCCAATCACTCACCTTGCTGGAAGTTTTCATTGTCTATCCGGCGAAGGCTGTATCGTACAGCTGTGCGGAAATTAACAAGCTTCATATCGTGAAGATCCAACAAAAATGGCATCGGAGAAGGAAGACAGAGAGTTAGCTCCGCCCATTGAGAGCCGCTGTCATACATGTCTTCTATTTGAATGTTAGTCTCACGTTCAAAAGGATGCCATAAGCCTTCCGACTCATCACCCCACTCCCAGAATGCCTGCAAACACCAGCAACAAAACTTCTGCTGACATATTCACAGCCTTGTATTCAATACGCTTATAAATCTATTAAAAACTATCAGATAATAATTAAGTGGCTTTTCAGAATGCATAGAGTGTGGAAGGCTATATACTAGCATGAACCACCACACGGAGTAGTATATACTAGCATGAACCACCACACGGAGTAGTATATACTAGCATGAACCACCACACGGAGTAGTATATACTAGCATGAACCACCACACGGAGTAGTATATACTAGCATGAACCACCACACGGAGTACCTGTAGTATATACTAGCATGAACCACCACACGGAGTAGTATATACTAGCATGAACCACCACACGGAGTAGTATATAATAGCATGAACCACCACACGGAGTAGTATATACTAGCATGAACCACCACACAGAGTAGTATATACTAGCATGAACCACCACACGGAGTAGTATATAGTAGCATGAACCACCACACGGAGTAGTATCCACAGACAACAGGAACACAAGACATTACCTCAGATACAGGAGTACAACAACCCTACCGACATGAACTTGTAGGACAGAGTTGTGCACATGCATGAAGCCAGACATGCAGTAAGTCACCACTTAACTACTACTACTACTACTACTACAGTGTATTCAGAAACGCATGCACATATACATGTAAATATGCAAAGTACATACATAATTCGAGTCATAATAAATTGTGGGTGTTATTGAAAACACCCATACTGTCACACACGCATACATACATACATACATACATACACACACTATTCATATCCATGCAAATGTGTGCAACACTTTATCTAGTCAGCACTCACAGGCAGATCCAGCATCGTCTTGTGAAACACTGCACACACAGAAGCAAAATAATCACACAAGCTATTCTGACAAGAGTTGAGTCTCACCATCCGGACGCTCCTCCACAAATGGCGTTCTCTTGATGCGGTGCGAGGCCCTGGTGCGTGGGTGTATCTTGGTCATGTGATTCAAGTTGTAGTTGAACTCTGTCCTGTTCTCACTGAGAGTGAACAAGGACGTGCCCTCACAAAAATAGTTCTCTATGGAGAAAGAGTCCACATCAGCATGAGCATTCCACAGACCTCCATCATAGTACTCCCATATGACCTGTACACACACACACACACATACACACACTCACTCATGGCTGGGTCATCAGCAAAAATAAAATTGTATGTATGTATATATGTATGTATGTATGTATGTATGTAAGTATGTATGTATGTATTTATGTATGCATGTATTTATGTATGTATGTATGTATGTATGTATGTATGTATGTATGTATGTATGTAAAACTAAAGTAAAGGAACCAGAAATCTCAGTAGGGGCAGAATGTTAGAGCATCTGCATAAGTATCCCATAAAACAATTACTGGCTCTCCTTGTGTTGGTAAACTGAAACAATCACTCTAGAGTCTGACACCAGCCACACGGAAAGCTAAGAAGTGACATTGTCTTTCTACTCTAAACACTTTCCATTTCTTCATGTAAAATGTGAGAGATTTGTTGACAAACAGTAGTAAGAACAGACAGAAAATCTGATAAGGTCGGCACTTTATTTCTTTCCCCTCCTCCTCCTCCATCTTCCCACCTATTTTCCCTCACTGTGGTTTAGTCTCCACTCTCACCTTTTCCCTCTTGTAGTCCAGGTGAGTCATCTCACAAACAATCTTCAACCACAACTCCAAATCATGCCTACGAGCAAATCAAGACATCATACACATACAAACATTTCTACACATACACTGCCACAATACACAAGCTAGCCGCACTCCAGCTCTAATTAGTCAACCATTGCATAATGCAGGGAAACCACATGTTTGTATAAACAAAGCGAATGCTTATAAGCAGAAACCTTATTCTGCTTGCGTGATACAATGCATACAATGCAATCACATGCTATGGAGCACAGCAACAAGCACATTGTGCATTCACGTCATGACAACAGCCTTGCCATGGTAATGACCATGTGACAGTGCCATGACAACTGCCATGTGGCCATGCCGTGATACATGTATATGCACATACACGTTCCATAAAATCAAGCTAGATAAACCAAAAGCGTTCAATATCACCTAACAAACAACACTAAACACACCACACTAGGCACGTCCAGAAGTCTGGAACTGCTTATCTGACTCACTGGCTATCTGCATTCAGAATGAGCCTCTTGGAGCCTTTCAACTGCAACGTGAAGGAGTGGGGGTGCTTGGGATGGTTGCACATCCTTGTCACACACCTCACTGCACCTAGCTCTATCTTGTCCTTCTTCATAATGACCCTTTCCTTTCTGTTGTCCTGGTAGAACACCACAGATGGCACTTTAGATGGACTACTGGTGGCCTGCACTACTGCCCAACCTCGGTCAACATGCTTGTTAGGCTACACAAACACACACAAGCATAAACACACACAAGTATAAACACACGGTCCCTTATAGGTGTACACTTACTACAGAAAGCTAACTTAATACCAACTTAAGTAAACAAAAAACAAGACGTGATAGCGCATACTGGCCACTACCAAACAAAACACAGGACAGCTGAGGACTACACAGGACAGCAGAGGACTACACAGTCTTACACTCACAGATTCCAGGATGCACTTATAAAACACAATTTTATCTTCTCCCCTCCCCCAATGATTGAGGGTAAAAAACAAACCACTCACTTACTCACAACACACACACACACGCAATGTGACTCCAACAATGTACTCCTAAACTAGTTCTAATACCACTCACACATATTCATACAACACTTACTGCTGGCTTGCTGTTGAAGAGACCAGTCTTCTTGCTCTTGTAGAGGGTCAGCCATCCTTCCTTGATGAGAGACCTGCCCTCAAGGGTCATCTGATCTGCAGTCTGTACGTTACCCAGAATGTTAGCAAGAGGAGGAGCTGCAGAGAAATCAATTTACAAATGAAACAACTGCTGATTTGGTCCCAGCACTAACACTAACTCCGCCCACCAGCCAGCGACCACAATTATTGACTCAGTTGACGCTGGCTGAAGAGAGGTATTACCAAATACAGTATCTGCCCTTATATGGAGATTGAGGGTCCATTGTGCAACATCCATTTACATAGACAGCTAGAGGTGTATAACACTTTACACTCAGGAAGACAGACATACTGGATGTCAACAATGACTTTTGTCTGCTATTTCACCTTTGACCACTCACAGACTTTTATAATAACAGGGGCAATAATAACATGAGGTAATGAGATGAGATAGACTCAAATAGAAAGCCCAATGAATTCATGAGCCCTAGACACACCTCCCTAGCTCGACATTATGATCTCCTGACAACACACTCTAACACTTCCCAACTCTGTCTCACTTCAGAGTGTGTGGGGGTTGACAAACATTGTCAAACACGCCCGTCGAGTCCCAGCATGTAGAACACACACGGAGAAAGTGTGTGTGTGTGTGTGTATGTGTGTGTACACGTGTGTATGTGTGTGTGTGTGTACACGTGTGTATGTGAAAGACTTGGAAGTCCTGATGGACTAGTTGACCACCATTCCCTCTAGATGAATTCAACAAACAACTTCTAGTATGCACTTTGTAGCTAACCACTTTGCCACGGACTAAGTGACTGACTGGTCTAATGGAGGATGTTGTGGATAGCTACAACAGCAGATGACAAACTGACAGACACAGTGTCCTAAACTCAAGCCATTCCATTCTCTCTCCAGTCAACAAGCAAGTGAGAAGGTCAGACTGCACGGCAGAACATGACTAGATCCGGGCACGTCTACCCACCCAAACACACGTGCATGTACACCCACACACCACTATAATATATATATATATATATATATTCCACCCTAGATATCTTCACAATGATATTTTTAGGTACGTGACCCGTGAGATATCTCACAATATCTCATGGTGTTATCTCATGGCTGTACTGCGCAAGCTCATTACCAGAGTAGTTATAGCAACCGGGCCTGGCCTCAAGTTTTCTGGGTTTTTACAGCTACCTTTACTCTAGTGGAGCCCCTAGTAAGTTCGCTAACTTTACACCATGAGTTACCAAAAAACTACTTCAGTGAAGATATCTAGTGTGGAATAAACCACTTATCACACTTGTCAGAGTGCACTCTCAGGCTTTATTTTCACTCGCCTTTGCTCGTGAAATAATTAGCCTGCTCGTGAAATATTTCTCCATATCACACTCTGACTCATGTAATAAGTACTATATATATATATATATATATATATATATATATATATATAGTATAAGTCTAAGTTGAACTGTCAAGATCACTGCAGTTAAAAACATCAAGAGACCTAAGCGGCCTCTCTCTCTCTCTATACACACCGCTAATTTTATTATAATTTTCGGAAAACAAACAAACAACAAAAATGGCAACATACGTACATGTACGTGGCATATACCTAATGTGAAGGCTGTCCTAATCTTTGCTGTTAGTATGACAACCAATAGGACAACACATTATTCACCTCGTTCTATAGTACAAAACAAACCAACAAACAAACATCCTATGCTGCAGATGTTACATAAGGTGGGAGACCAGAAGAATTCACAGAACTTATGTGGTGTCTGGAGTAAATGCCAAACCAAACATACAGAAGAACCACACCCTTTTAGCCTAAGGAGAGAACTCAGTAAAAACCACAAGGTGAGTGTGTATGTGCGTGTGGCATGTATATGTGTGTGTGTGTGTGTGTGTGTGTGTATGCAACATTAGATAACAGATTTGCCACAATAACTCAATGAGCCATGACTCCACCAACCATAACACATGCACTCTTGCACTTCAGAAACGGCTTCAGGCCATACACTGCCACGCCCACCCAGCAAGTGGGGGTGGCGTTACCTACTCATTCATTCCATGCATCATCCTTGTCAGTTGTCAGAAAACACGGCCAGACCATCTGACTCAATGAGACAGCATTCCTACATCGGAATCCAAGGCAAGGAAACACGACCACTGACATGATAGATGGACCAGGCCGCTGCAACATCGCCATAGTAGTGACGTGTTTGAAAGGTAGCACGGACAATCATGACAGACACACACACACACACACACACACAAAGACACATTCACACAGGTGCATGCAAACTCACTCCATTTACTACACATATAACCCACCATGTGATGTGTGTGTGTGTGTGTGTGTGTGTGTGCACATCCTTTGAAAGCTAGTTTCATTAAACTTCCACATGTATGAGTGTGTAGTGAGTAATGAACTGTGAGCCAGTGGTGGATAGTGAAACAGTTAGGGCTGGTCAATTGGGAACAAACAAGAAATGCATGAGTGTACCAATGCACTGTCTCTCCTGATAGAATCAGTAGCTTCTCAAACTTGATACAGGTCCAGCCGGTACCTAGTTCCTATCTTGTAGATCCTGTTCTGAAGATATGACAGACATTGCTAACACAATTTCTGAAAGTTTCCTTGAGATTGTTCAACTGGATAGTGGAAAGTTTTTACTACACGCTAAAGATAAAGATGATTCAGTTTGAGGACACAACAGGCTTCCTTCTACATGAGCAAGTTGGTTCAAATCAAGTGGTCCGCCCTGGTGGTGACTCCATTCAACCCACGCCACACGAGACTACAGTGAATCTCTCCAATAATAATTTGTTCTGAAGCACATCAATATTGATAGAAGCCTCATGGGCACAAGAATTCCCCCACTCTTGAGTCATCATTAAAACCAGATACAAGACGGTGGAGGCTGCTTTTGAGCTTCACTACTAAATTCCTACACATGTTATGCTTATTAAACAGTTTAATTTATTCTACACTGCTATAATTAACCCTCACCAAAATGGTCGGCCAAGATGATGTGTGGGGGCAAGCAGTGACCATGTGAGGGATGGGCAGTGACTGTGTGGTGAATGAGGGGCTGAGGAGAAAGGGAATTGCAGTGTGAATTACGGATAATCAACATTAGAAAAATCTTCAATACCAGGCCACTGCTGTGAATAAGAAAGTTTCCATAACTCTATTTAGACAGAAAGCTTTCAGAACTTACAGAGTTGTGCTCCATAACTCTCTGAAGTACTAGGAAAAAGACCAATAAACAATCAGTAGTGCAAAAACGTGAGAATAAACAAGAAATATTGCTGCTATGAGTTTAGAAAACACAAGATCGGCCCGGCCCTGTGCTACAATAGGGACACTTACCAACGTACATGCAGTTAGGTAATAAAAGCAGTTAGAAACTAACTTCCTATCATGACGGTCACAATTCATTATTTAAGTACGTCTTCCTCTTTGCAAGCTATTGTATACTGGAGAGAGATAACTCTTCTGTGTTTTGTTCACATCATATCTATACTTTCAGTCTACGCCGCATCTAAACTCCATTAGAACCAAGTTTTCTCATCCACAAGCTACATAAGGCACACACTTACTCCCAAGAGAGTTTCAAAGACCAGACCTGCAGCATATGTATGTCTTTGACACCACTTGACCCCAGCTCATCCCAGGACCTCCTAATGCAAACCTTCTCATATGACAGCATTGAGTGAAGGCTACTCGTGATATTAATTAATATTTAAAAAAATCAAAAATCTAATAATCCTGTTATAAATAAACAAACATGGAAGCCCACTCTAGAGTTGTACTCAATTCATGCCTGTATCGTACATATGCCTTAACCACACACACTCTGGCTAGTACATAGGCATTTTATTCACCAGAATCACCATGAGCATAAATACAAACACCTTCATCCTTCATGGCTCCTACTAATGTTTCCCCATTTTACTTCATTGAGTCTGCCAGTAGAAGATGTCAGTCATAGTATTCATGACACACTTTCTGCCTTCCACAGGTGACCAGGTGAAACTTCTTGCTTCCTACTATTGTTCTTAAAGGTAGCCATGGTGATCTGCACATGTGGATGTGTACAATACAAACCCATTGAAGATTCTGAACCCAAAGGGAGATGAAGTTAATTCCTCTGGACCAAAATCATTAAAAACAACAAATCTCGTTTACTGGAGTAACACTTCTTTCGCTAATTACACAGCTATTCTATAAAAAATCCTCACATACTACTGAGTTTCATAGCACAACATCTACTTGGATTGAGAGAAAAGTGAACACAAAATTAATGAATACAACTTTAAATGTCACATTGCAACTTCATTCACTCAGCACTACAGCATTTCCATAGTTAATCCAACAAAAAAACAACAACCAATAACTACATACAAACACATCATCCCCCCAACACAAGCCAACCTGTCAATGCTAGAACTGCAGAGTGGAGGATGAGACAGTTGGTAATTACAGGGAGGTGAGAGTGGAACTAGAAAGTACGAAATAAAGTATGAGGCTAGCATACACCGAACATCCATCCAACTTAGGAAATTATTCAAGTATCCAAATTATGTCCTTCACTAAGCATTAGAACACCATTACATTATACAAAACAGACGCTATTGGTGTGAACCCACAATAAGTGGCACTTTATTATACAGAATTCACTCCCAAATACCTCAGTTTATATACCATATCAACACTTTATTATACACAACTCGCTCCCAAATACCTCAGTCTATATACCATAATTTTTTTGGGGAACCATAGGGTCGAACAGCGCCACACATTATCCAACAAAGGGTTCTCCTTAACACCATTCTCAGACAAAAAGCTTTGCCTATTTTCTTATTGTGCTAATACATATTCTTGTCACTTGTTACTATTGATTCAACTGCCATTCAAGTGTCTTTCATCACTGAGTACCTTCATGAACAACAAACCCATTGGAATGTTTTTAATTTTGGTCACCATGAACTCAAACTCTGCAGCCCCATCCTCAGTTTCCCCTTTTTAAACTTACTGAGGTCGCTTGAGTGCCACCAATTCTGTAGTCTTGGGATCCCCCAATCACTATCAACTAGACTAGAGATCTAGCACTACTAGCTACAGGTTAGTAACCTCACAGGCAATAGCTAGGTACTTCAGTTCGGAACGTCACTTACTACGGCGTGGCGATGGGAGGAGGGCCTGCTGACTTCGAAACACACACAACAACACGGACTGATTCCCATTAGGCGTGTGCTGAAAGTTACCACTTCCTTTGCCCCACCTACTTATCAAATTTCCATTACAATTACGTCATTCTAAATTCCGTGGTTTTCATTGGTCCACTCTTGAGGTTCAAATTGTCACAAGGCGCTTTTCTGTTATTTACTTTTTGTCATTCGAAGGACATTCCTATCTGTACAATACTTTACCTCTTGAATGCTTCAGCTTCAAGCTGGTAGACATGAAAAGTTCGAAGGGGAAAGATCCTATAAGCGGAGTAGCCAAAACTCCGAAGAAAACCAGATCCTCCAAAGAGAAAGATCCAGTTGAAGTAAAAAGTTACAGATGTAATGAAGAATCTTAGCTAAGGTTTTTATACTGTTTTGCTCAGGTGTACTGCCGAGTGCGTCCCTTGAAGGATGAAGAAGCATCATCGTGTGTGAATGTAACAAGTGACACAGTTGTACAACTGAAGCCTCCTCAATGCTCACTTGCTTTCAAGGCTGGTCATGTTAATCCAGTAAATATCTAGCTAATGATTTATTATTATTATTGTTGTTGTTTTTGTTAATATACACTTGATATTTCTTTAATTTAGACACTGCATACATTCAAGCACGTCTTTGGTCCTGACGCTACACAAAATGCAATCTTTGAAAGAATTGGTGTACCTTTAGTTGAGGGATTGCTTACAGGAAAGAATGGTTCGTTTATTGAGATTTTCTTCTCAAGTGCTCATATAATTTGTATTGAACATATCACACAAAATTTCCTTCAAGTGTTATAAAAAATACTTGTATGTTGAATTTCAGATCTTAATTATACGTAGCTGTATAGTAATCATTTGTTGATTGCACAGTATGCATCAGTGTTGCTTTTGGACACTGAGGGAAATGAAAGGAATCATGCTTTAAGTTCTGTCAGGCCATAATTGGTTGAGTCAGTGCATCAGTTATGGTGGGTGTGGCTAAAATGTTGCACTATGGTAGTAAATGTGTACAAGTTTCATTTGCATGAAATTGCTAATGTTATGTGTGCGTACACTATTTTTTCTGTAGGGTTGTTATTTGCATACGGCATCACAAACTCTGGCAAGACATATACTATGACTGGAGACCCAGATGCTGCTGGTGTGCTACCTCGCAGTCTGGATGTCATCTTCAACAGCATCTCTGACATTCAGGCACCTAGACATGTAAGGACTTGGCAAAAATGAACTTTATATGGGGTGGTCCCAGTAGGTTTATGAATGTTGTGCTATGGGATGAAGGAGGGGAAAGGGTTCTGGGGAAGTTGAATCAAAGTTGAAAGTCAGTTATGTTAAAATTATGCTCCTTGGTATCACACTCAAATTCAGTGTTTCCACTACAATACTCATGAGTGTGTAAATTATCAGAAAAAATTCTCTTGGGTCGTTATAATTCTTTTTTCTCTTTCTTTTTACAGTTTGCATTTCTCAACAATATTTTACAAGTATTAGATGTGTGACGAAGAACATTATTCTAATATCACTGTAGGTGTTTCGTCCGGATGGTAGCAACGGGTATGACATATTCACAGAAGAAGAGGCCAATCTGGAACAAAAGAGAAACAAACCGAAGAAGCTGAGTCCTCGAATGAGGTTGGTTTCCTTTACACCACTTCCATTTCTGAATATGTACTGTTTGAGTGTGACTATGGGGTTATAACAACTTACTTTCATATTTCCTTTGTATATGTGTGTATGTGTGTGTGTGTGTTCTCAGAGCGGCTCAGCCAGACTTTGGAGATCTTCTACGTATTCCAGAGGCCACAAAATTGGACCATGTTGTGGATGAGGACAGTGGATATTCTGTGATGGTATCCTATGTGGAGATTTATAACAACTATGTGTATGACTTACTTGAAGAACTGCCACCTGACCCCATCAAACAAAGGTATGTACACATACGCACACATACATATAATAATAATGTTCCTAAGTGCCCTTGTACACATTGTTACCTCTCGCATATATTTATTTAAATACTTGTGCAGTTGCCTTATCCCTCTATTGCTTAATTTTTAATTGCTGTTTAGCAATAGCTATATATAATTTAGACAGATCTCATCTTATGCGATCATAAATTAGGTGTACAAGGTCAAACATGTCTATCACTGATTCATTACACAGACCACTATCTTCTCACATTCTGCGTGAGGACTCCAGTAGGAACATGTATGTGAGTGGGGTTGTAGAGGTGGAGGTGAAGAGCACAGAGGAGGCTTTTGAGGTGCTGTATCGCGGCCAGAAGAGGCGCCGTGTCGCCCACACACAGCTGAATCAGGAGAGTAGTCGCAGCCACTCTGTCTTCACCATCAGACTAGTGCAGGCTCCCCTAGACCACAGTGGCAAAGAAGTGTTGCAGGTGAGGAGGGGTACACTGTTAATGGTATATACCTGTTTGATATTGGACTGGGAAAACTCAGGTAAAGTAGTGTTTATAGACTGTTTAGGATACATACATATATCCAAAAGATAAGTCAGAATTGGTGTTAGCAGAGTGCTTCATCAATGATAAGCAGTCTGTACGTTTTGCTCAAGTTTTTTTAAAATTTAAACTAAAAGGTTATGTGCTAAAGTTATGTGCTAAAGTTATGTTGTTGTTTTTTGTTGTTGTTATTTTCCTTCCTTTTTATGCATTGATTGTAATTTATTTGTGTGTGCAGGACAAGAGTAAGGTCACAGTGTCACAGTTATCTATGGTGGACCTAGCTGGTTCAGAGCGCACGTCTCGCACCAACACACGAGGAGACAGACTCAAGGAGGCCAGTAGCATCAATAAGGCTCTTCTGGTGCTCAGGAACTGTATGGAAACCCTCCGGGACAACCAGATACATGAATATAACAAGGTCTGAAATTTTTAGGACTACCTGAATTCATTTGATTGACCTATTTAATACTTTAATTCTATATGTATTAATGGATTGTACTGATAAAGGTGCTTAATGAAAGGGGTAAATAATAATCAGGGGAAGGAAAGTAATGCCATAACAACTATGGAGTTTGCTATACAATTATTTATATGACTTGGGAGGGTAACCAATTTGATTTCTCACTGTTAATTATCTTGTATTGCAACAATCTTGTATTATTTCAACTTTGCTGTGACAGATTGTCCCATATCGAGACACCAAACTGACTCATCTGTTCAAGAACTATTTTGATGGAGAGGGCAAAGTTCGTATGATTGTGTGTGTGAGTCCGCGGGAAGAAGATTATGACGAGAGTATCCATGTCATGAGGTTCGCAGAGGTCACCCAGGAAGTTGTAGTAGATAGACCCAAGGAGAAGAGGTCAGTACATACTGAGTGAATTAGTCACTTCAAATTGTGACCTTTGGGTTCACATAGTCTAATTCTCAGTTGAAAAACCTGGACTGCCAGGCTTTGTCTTACAATCAGGAATCTATGAGTTTTCAGAACGCCTAACATTTCTTCAAGTGAATTATTAAGAAAAAAGAGCATCATACATTTAGATAGATTACCTCTAAGGTCAGTTTCTTTATTCAATTGCCAATACAATAAGTGTGGTGCAATGGAGGTTATGCAAATTCACTTACTTTAGTTACCTTTCCTGCTACTTGAATGTGTGTAAGGTTGATAGCAATAGGAGTTGTTAGCATCCCTCACATTTATATGAAATATCCAGCAATTCATCACAATGGTCCATTATTAGAGTTGGTCAAGAATAGGATGTTTGCTCACTTGTACACGCATATACATCTATGCACGTATGTATGTGTACATAATGTATGTATGTATGTGTACATAATGTATGTATGTATGTGTACATAATGTATGTATGTATGTGTACATAATGTATGTATGTATGTCATGTACTGGGTGTTCTGTATCGGGTGCTTTGTATTATGGCACTGGTACAAAGTGTTGGTGTGATGTCAATGTTATTGTGACAGGCTAGACACTGGTCTGGCTCCAGGAAGAAAGAGAGCCTACTTGCTGTACAAAGCCGCCTTAAAGGAAGCTAACTCAGCAGAGGAAAGCTGCAAGGAAATGGTGGGTGAGGAAGCCACCAGTACATCAGTAGCCTCTCCAATTCACCCCTACATGCTGGCTTTGGGAGTTCTGGCAGTACAAAAGGTTGGCGAGCAAACTGTTAGCTCAGGATAATTTTGCCAGTTCAAATGTGGCGGTATAACACAGTGTGACACGAATGATTTATATATTTACAGTATCTGGCGGAGGATTGCAGCAAAGAAAGCCTTAGGGAGTTCAAAGAAGCCTTGGAGCAGAGAGACAAAGTTAAAGGACAGCTCATACAGGACCTTAAGATGAAGCGTAAGCAATGCTCCAGCATTATAATTGTTAGAGGTCACTTACTACCGTTTCCCCCCCACTCTTTTCATGAAGAGTGAAATGTGTTCCTTCACACAACACATGTAATTATCCCATACACACACACACACACACACACATGGCAAGTGAAGTACTGTATGCATTTCTGGCGTTTTGAATGATGTAAACGGCATGCTGTGTGTTGGTACATGTTCAGAATCTTTATTCCGTGAGAATTTGGTTAAGGCAGAATCTGAAACTGAAGGATTGAGAAGAAGTGTTGCTGATCTCAGACACCAAATCAAAGTCAAAGACAAGATTGTGTCCGACACAAAGAAGCTGCGGGACATAATATCTGCCCAAGATGAAAAGGTACTTCTTCTTAGAATTTTTGTGTTGTTGTTGTCTATGAAAACAGTTGGAATGGTTTCATGCAACTTTTGAATTCAAAAAATAAAAGAAAGCATCAACATACAGTAATTTAGTATTTTGGTAAACGGTATCAAGCATAATAATTGATAGAATACTGATAATGTATGCAGATGGTACAGTTGACAGCAGAGTTGGAGAGATCCACTGACAAACGATTGAAACTGGAGAGAGAACTGATCCAGACCAAACATACTCTAGAGATAGTCTCAGATCAGAAGAATGCACTCGTCAAGACCACTGAGAAGTACCAGGCAGACAAGCGGGGATTGGAAGAGGAGGTAAGTCACTCTTATCACTGTGTTAGTATCGGCAAAATCCCTCAGAGGTGCAATGAGTTTGACTCTGGTTTTACTCCATTTAGTTGAGTGCAGAGCGTCGTGCAGTTAGGAAGCGTGAGGAAGAAAAGGAAATGATCAGGACCAAGATGCAGGGATTCGTGAGTGCAGAAAAGGAGAAGATAGACAAGCTCTCTCACAGAATGAAGTACAAGGAAAAGGATTTAGCCATTAAGTGTGCTAAGCTACGCCAGGTAGAGGAGATTATCAAGAACTCTCCTTGCCACACAGGCACCAGGACTCCATTGAGAGAGACTAACTGTATAATATCGGCTAATGAAATGGTAAGATAAACAGTACCATTGGAATCAGTACTTCTTAATAGACACTGTTATTAACCCTCAGCATGCATGCGCAAGAGGGTTACGGTACTCAGTTTATCTGTCAGTCAGTCAGCCATTTGTGTCACACAATAAAAAGCGGATCTTGGAGATGGCAGCCTCCCGAAGATTGAAACAAGCATTAAAATGTTACAATGGACATTTTAAGTCCCTTAGAAAAAGTTAGTTTATTTTCGCCATATAATCATAAGCAATTGTTAGCAACTATGGTCACACTGTACTCACGTGAGCAAATCTCTTTGCTCACAGTAATTTTGCGTTACGCTATTTCTTAACGGTTTATGGAGTGCTTGGAGTTTCCTATTGAAACTACTGGTGAGGTGAGGTTTAGTGGAGTGCTTGGAGTTTCCTATTGAAACTGCTGGTGAGGTGAGGTTTACTGGAGTGCTTGGAGTTTCCTATTGAAACTACTGGTGAGGTGATAAGACCTACTGTTTCATTGCACAAGTTGCTGCTCAAGTTTACATATCAACTTACATAAGTTACATATTGGCATATTCTTATTGATCTACTCTAAATAAATTATTCTTTTGGTCTTTGTAATAGCTAGCTAATGTATAGTAACGCTGAGGGTTCGCACCCTTGGGTGCTTCATGTGTAAGATTTTCTTCCTTGAACTACTTACGTGTTTATGTTCTTATGTTAGAATTGGGAGAGGGGCGGGGAGGGAGAGGGGATGTCTTTGTAATAGTAATCTTGACCACAAGGTGTGTGTAATTGTTGGCTAATGGTATAAGTAGAGGTTGTTTCCGTGTACAGACTTCAGCTACTACTTCAGTTACTCCTTCTGTTACACCCTCTATTGCCTCCACTGCCATCAGTGATGGTAACAGTGTGGATGGTACTCCCACAGTGCCTGACTCGGCTAGAGTTAGGGCCCCCAACGTCATCAGCCGCAAGCGCTCCTCTCCAGAGAACTGGCTTGCACACAAGCCTGCAAGCAACGTATCCTGTGGAGACTTGTTGAAACCCGTCATGAAGAAGAAGAAGACTGTGGCCAATCCTAAACCCAAACACCTCCGTTCCAACACAGCCAAGAAATACTGTCTGGAACACCAAGAGGAAGATTCTGAGGGTGATGTTAAGACTGCTTTATTTAAGGTATTCCTTTAAAAAGAAAACGCTTGCTTTGAGTTGCTTAAATATTATTGATGCTTCTCAGATTAATGTTTGGACTAGAAATGTGCTTTATGAAATAAAATTCTATGAGTCGTTACTTTAATAAGAAAGAGGTGGTGGAAGTAAAACTGCTTGTGATTTTATTTTTAAAACTATTGCGTAGAAAAAAAATTGGAACAGGTTTCTTATGGCAGAACACCAATGAAAAAATATTTTGAGTTTCTATTAAAGTAGAATCAGTTTAAAAAGTTACACGTCAATAAGATGTATTAAAAATGGTGATCATTAAGCCATTAGTACACATCACCACCACTTTCTTTATGTTCCTTTCAATGGGCCATTTCCTGGTGTGCGATTGGATTAGAATGGTCTAGGTCAGGAAATTAAAGGGAATGGTGAGATTGTTCATACATGTGTGTGCCACTCGGTCCCCAGGGCAACATCGTGAAGACTCGAGGAGGTGGCCATTCGGTGCAGTTTACTGACGTAGAAGTCCTCAAGCACAGCCATTCCATCCAACCACCTAAATCCCCTAGGAGAAAGCCTCACCAGCAGACTGGCAGGCCTGCAAGACGATCCAATCGCATAGCAGGAAAAGCCCAACCATACACAACGGCACACCAGCGCATGGGGAGTAAGGCCAGTGGGCAGAGTGGTGATGTGGAGGGGGACATTGCTCTGTCTTGCTCATCTTCTATGTCAAGTATTAGCAGCATGGAGAGTAGTGTTGAAGAACAGGACTGGACAGATGTGGAGACAAGGGTATGTTGGAATTGAAAGAGTACGGGGGGGGGGTGGTGTTGTTATGTACACTAGTGCAGGGATTTGGGGGAGGGGGATCCCTGAAAATTTTGATGACCTTTACGGTGGCATTTGCCACTGAATTTTCATCAATTTCTAGTAAACAAGAATCCTCCCACCCAGAAATTTCAAAAAATGTTAATTTGACCCCTCTCGATTTTGATTCTAAAAATACCCTGCTAGTGTGTGTGTGATGCAATAGAACATGAATAGGGTCTAGTAGTGGTGATAGCACAGTAACGGCAAGTGAGCCAGCCAGCCCAGGTATTGATTCAATTACATTATATACAATTCATGTTGTATTGGGTCAGGGTCTTTTGCAAGAGTGACTATGCAGCAGGGATAAGTTTATATACCATAGGATTCGTGTACAACCATAGAAATGTCCATGAAATGTCGCCTCATATTCACAGATTGTAAGATGTAGTGTAATAAATACTGTTTATTGTGGCTGTAGTGTGCTGTTGCTCTGGAAGGCAAGCCTGGCTGTTCTCAACCTGCCTTGGTCCATATGTCACCCAAGTATGTACCTTAGCACTAGAAAATACACAGCATGAGAGCTATTGTTTTCTATGACATCATTGTGCATAAAAACATTCTTGTTATTGTTTTTGTATTTTTTTTTTTTTTCCAAACAGAAAGCTCTGAATGTCAAGAAATTCATCTGGAACATTTTCACAACAGTAACAATTGCTGACAACTGCATGCCTTTTTTCTCCCTCTCTGTTGTTTTTGTTACAAAATCTGACATCCTTGTTTTTGTTAGATGTAATTGTTTTGATTAGTATTTATATTACAATGCCTCCACAGATTGTATTTAAATATAAATAAATCTCGTACAGAATGAAAATTACTTTATGTCACTGGAATATTTGAGTGCTAGCTTCTCTGCCAACTGTAGCTTGAGTGGGTCTTCGAGATTCTTGCGTGCACAGTCAATATCAGTCTGGATTGCAGCTATCAATTCATCTGGTCAACACAGAGATAAGAGAACAGAGTAGGATTTGTAAGTATTACCAAATGCACTTAAACACTACCACATGTACACTCACTACTCACCAACGGCATGTATTCTACCACATGTACTGTCTAACAGTATGTATTCATGTACTCACTAATGTGACTTGTACTCCACCACATGTACTCACTAACAACATGTACTCCACCACATGTACTCACTAACAACATGTACTCCACCACATGTACTCACTAACAACATGTACTCCACCACATGTACTCACTAACAACATGTACTCCACCACATGTACTCACTAACAACATGTACTCCACCACATGTACTCACTAACAACATGTACTCCACCACATGTACTGCATGTACTTTACCACTGCAATGACAAACAACATATGTTACCAACCAATACAGATGCAGTATCAATCACTTATGTGGAACTATGTATATCTGTCCATTTGACTTCCACTGAAAGCAAGAAAGAGTGCATGTCCTCCCTGTGTGAGTGATGGTTGTCTTGCTCTTACCTAACGACTGGTACTTCATCTCTGGTCTGATGTAGCCGCACACACAAACACTCAATTCTGAGCCATAGAAGTCCTCCTCAAACTCGTGCATGATGTGTGTCTCCTGAACAAGATACCATAAGACAAATTACTTAGTGCCACATATCTAATTCTAATTGATAAGAGTTATGCTTGACTTACCATGCTTTTCTTCTCGTTCTGATAGTGTGGGTTCCATCCAACACTCATCACCATCTTGTAGACTGGGCCTTTATCAACACTGGCCCAGCCATAGTACACACCTGGATCAAATGATTTGGGCAACGCCTCTACTACCTCCTCCGGGAAATTAGCTGCATAAAGATGGATAGCCCTAATGGTTTCTTGCTGTAGCTAGTAGAATAGAAGTTCAACCTCACCCATCTAGGGATATCTAAGAATTAGCAGAGCCAAACATTCTGGGTCTCTAAAATTAGTGACTTACTACAGTTAAGGTGACAATTTTGGAAAAATAAAATCTACACAATCCTAAACATTGAACACTGGAGCATAGCTTACTAATATCAGGTAACCTTGTTGTTTGACAGGAATACAGCTGCTATAGTTATTTCTTCACTCAAGCGTACCTGTAGGAATTCCCAGCTCTTTACTTCCTCTGCCAAAGCCATTAACGACTTTTCCTTTGGTAAAGTACGGGAGATAATTGCAACTATCCTGACAACCATTTGCAGCCATTGCTGCAGATAAAAATGAACAGAATTTCTCAATATCAAGTGGTAAGGGTCACGAAGTGCTGATTCAGCAAAAAAAATGCTATGAGGGGTGTGAAAGGTTTCTCTAACCGGTGTTAACTTCTTTTCTGTCGTATTCTGGGGTAGGCGAGTGTATGAAGCTATTGAAGCCACACTGGGTTGGCCATTTTGGAGAAGCTATATTTTCTGTAGACATTCATCCCGATGGCTCCAGGTATGTGTCTAAATAAAGCACAGCAACATTAATGAATAGTGCGAGGCTCAAGGCCTTTGCACTCCACTCTATGGTTAATAATGGATATTTGTAGTGTTGATTCAATGGTGTATAGCTAGTAATAATGAGAGGGGCACGTGAAATGCGTACTTGCTAACTGTCCATCCTGAAAGCTCTGAGGACACACTTAGCCATTGTCCTGCAATGAAATTGTACATTTTCTATTGTTTGACACATAAATCTAGACTCAAAGTTTATATGTGGTTTACTATGTGCATGATCTGCTAAGAAAAGTGTTCATTTTTTACATAGATTCAATCTGAAGTTAAGTTACCGCACAATTTCTATCAGTCGGCAGAGACCATTACCCATTGTCACCGGTTCATGCACATTACATTATTGTATGGTTTCTCCTCCACTGTTGTTGTGAAGTTCAGCAGGAACTTAGTGGTAAATAGATAACTATTATGTTATCATTGATTCATGTGGTTTTGGGTGTGGTCTGGGTGTGGCTTAGTAACTCTGGAAATCGATTGCATGACGTTGGTGCCTGTTGTGAATTAGTTTCTACTTATGTTGTTAAAATCAACTTCAAAAAACAGTTTACTTTTCTGTTTGGATACTTTGCTCTTATTCAACATCTGGCCCTCCACGTCAGTCCAAGATGCCAACAGGAGGGAGGAGGGTTGTTGAATGACTTCATCAGTTAAACCAAGCAAGAACAAAATATAAAGGAGAAGAGAGTGCCTATCATGGAGATTACTGTGTTATCAGATTTTAATAAGTGACCAAGCCTCGTCTCCTGGGATTTGGTCTTTTTTCCCCCTGCATTTTCACTAGGGCCCACTTTGAGTCACATGACAGGTGGCTTTCTTGCTCATAATGGGACGCAGTGAACAGATCCTCAATCTTTACATTATAGTTCTTGATTTATGTATGACCACCCATTAGACTACACAACCTAACCTGTGTTGTCCTGCTCCTTCCACTCTCGTGATCAGGTGTCTGTAAGTTGTGAGCTGTGCATGGTGTGTGTGTGTGTGTGTGTTCTACTGGTGCTGCCCTATGCTACACAAACAAGGCCTACCTTTGAAGCTTATAGAAGTACGTCTGACAAAGATGTACTCAAAAGGAAAAAGTTAATGTTGCCTTATACACTTGTGAGACCGCGCCACTACATCACTGTCTGAAGACACCGGTCACTCTGGTGGCAAAGAAAAACTGTTCATATTGTATTATCAGAGAAAATATGTAAGGAGTAACTCATTATTATTATTACAGTATTATTATTATTACTACTACTATTAAGAGAATGAATTCTAAAGCACACCATCCATTATTACTTTGCTATTGTATATGTTTTCCTTCTTTTGTCTAGGTTTGCAACTGGTGGGCAGGGCAAAGAGTCTGGTATGGTTGTAATATGGAACATGTCACCCGTACGCAGTGAGCCAGACGAGAAGAACGAGAGTGTCCCGAAGCGCCTGTGCGAACTAACGAACCACCTGAGCTGTGTCAACTCTGTTCGCTGGTCGAGAGATGGCAAGTATCTAGCCAGCGGTGGGGATGATGCCATTGTAATGATCTGGCAGATTAGCCACCAGGGGCACGTCATGGAGGGAAACTTTGGAGGACCGGTGCACGAGCAGTGGAGGTGTGTCCACATGCTGCGGGGACACTCTAGTGACGTTCTAGATCTGTCGTGGTCTCCGGATCATAAGTTTCTGGCGTCGTGCAGTGTGGATAACTCCATAGTCGTGTGGAATGCCAAGGAACTGCCACAGAAGCTCACCGTGCTGAACGGACATCAGGGGTTGGTAAAGGGTGTCACGTGGGACCCGGTGGGCAAGTATGTGGCATCCCAGTCTGATGACCGCTCAGTGAGGATCTGGAGAGTGAGCGACTGGAAAGAGGTAAAGGTCATCACCGAGCCCTTCAAGAAGTGCGGAGGAACGACACACGTGTTGCGGTTGAGCTGGTCACCTGATGGGAAATATATTGTATCCGCCCACGCTCTTAATAACGATGGGCCGACCGCACAGATTATAGAGAGAGGATCCGACTGGAAAACTGGAATGGATTTTGTGGGTCATCGCAAAGCAGTGGAGGTGGTGCTTTTTAATCCACACATGTTTGTTGCTAGTGACAAGAAGGACAACCATGGCTGCCTAGCTTTGGGAAGTAGAGACAGAACTCTGTCTGTTTGGCTCACCAACCTCAAAAGGCCTCTCCTGGTCATGCATGACCTTTTCAAGGATTCCATTCTTGACTTGTCTTGGTCCTCTGATGGTTATGAGCTTCTGGTGTGCTCAACTGACGGAACAGTGGCCTATCTGTCCTTTACCAAGAAGGAGCTGGGCCTGAGGCTGTCCAAGCAGGCATTTGATGACCTCTATATGAGGACGTACGGGTTTAAGCGAACAGAAATGAACAGCAAGTCCTCTGGGCTGGTTCTGATAGAGACGCCGGAGATGCTCAAGCTCCATTCTTCCTCCGCTGGTAAAGTAGCTCCACCTACCACCACTTTAACCTTGAAGCAGAGCGGCCTTACACCTGAAGGTAAAGCCATGGCAACGGGTTCCAGTTCTGCCAAGTCTTCACCGTCCATTTCTCGGCAAGTAGAGACCCGCACGAAAGACGGTAAGAGACGCATTACTCCAATTACACTTACCACGGAGACTACTTCCGCACTTGGAGCTCCTCTGCCTTTCACTTCTTTCTCACCCAAGCAGAACAAAGGAGCGACTGTGATGACCACTCCGGAGAAGGAGAGGTCCAAGAAACCTGCTAGTGGTTCTGAGCAGAGCACTCCTAAGTCTGGGGTAGCGGAAGTGTCGGAAACCGACGCTTCATCTGTCAAACCTATCAGCTTTGAGCCACTATCACCCAAAAATGATAAGGTTGTTGTTAGTAGTGCCACTCCTACCAAGAAAACCGACCAGGAAGCCAAGAAGGATAAGAAATCAGAATCAGAAGAAGCCACTGGTCCAGGAAAGACTAATGAAGGAAAGACTAATGAAGGAGTGACTCCAAGACTGCAAAAAAGACCTCCAGAAAAGATTGAATCTGCTCTTCCTAAGGCTAAGAAACTAAAAAGGAAACCACTTGGGCAGTCAGTTCTCACTGGTGCCAGTCATAAATCAAGCCCTCTTCCGAAACAGGGAAGTACACTCAGCACTGTTGCCAAACAAGTACTTCACTTCTCTCCTCCTCCATTAGAATCTAGCATCTCATTCTCCTTGTATGACCTGGAAGACGATGAAAACAAACCCACAGTAATGATCCACAATGAACGAACCCGCACATCTGCATGCACTATTGAATACTCAGTAACATCTGGGACTGTTTGGAAGATGTCCTTTTCTTCTCCTTGCCTGAAAGTGGCAGCTAGTAGTCATGTGACGTGCATTGCTTGTCAGGACAAATCAGTGAGCATATTCTCTTCTGCAACTGGCAGACTTGTAGTGGGTAAACTGTATCAGTGTGGGGACGTGCTGGAGCTTAAGGTGAGAGACCACTACGTCATGTATGTCTCTTGCCTGGGAGACCTGAGCATTTGGAATGCCAAGAGCATGAAGTCGGTGGTAAAGGGTTGCTCATTTTTAGGAATTCTTTCAGATTCAATGAAGCCACCCAGTGACTACCATCTCACTAAACATGGCTTTCCCGTGGTTCTTGTCGAGTCCAGCAAATATATCTTCAACTTAGATATGGAGTGTTGGATGGAACTGTGCAGTGCTAAGGAAACATCAGAGATGAAGGCTTTGGAAACTGTCAGAACTTCAGCCACAGATCTTCTTCCGTTGGAGAGTTTTCAGAGGGATCCTTCCTTGGTTCAAGGTGCCAGAGGTAGCAGTGGGACGGGGATCACTCGAAGCGATGTCGTGGGACAGATGTTGCGTGCCATGCAGCATGGCTCATCGCCACAGTCCAGCACACTTGGGTACCTGGAAAGTCAGATATCTAGAAGTCTGTGTTTAAAGTCGTTGGTGGAATACCAGCACTGGTGTGATGTGTACGTTCAGTTGCTGGTGAAGGACAATCTCGAGGCTAGACTCAGAGAGTTCTGCTCCAGTTTCGCTACTCCAGTGGGAAAAAATGAAACTGTGCTAGGGTTTAGCAAGACAAAAATGCTCAGAGGCTTTCTTGATATCATCGCAAAGAATCCCACATTTCAGAGGCTGTACCAGGAACTGAAAGATACTGTAGACCAGTCACAGAGGAACACAGTGAGCTGACAGTATCATTCATGCCACACCTCTCATCATGCATCATTGAGAACATTTTAAATCCTTTTTAAAATTGTTTTATATTAAGAAAGCACTGGTAGAGTACTGTGGAATTAGTTTGCATGAAATATTTAGCAATGAAATCACAACACTTCTCAGAAAGGTGAGTTTAGATAATATAATAAATGGTATACATACATACTTGCAGAGTAAGTGGCAAAAGTTGATAATTAGCAATTCAAAGAAGAGAGGAGCTAACATTAATTTTCCTATTAAACATTCTACATGCCACAAGAATGGACTTTGTTTTGAATTTTAATGGCCAACTTCAGCACATGCAGCTGTGCACAAAACATAATTATTGGTACTTTGAGAAATCAAACAATACGAGGTCATTTAATATGCTCTAGGAAAACCAAAAGGAGAGTCTTCTTCAGACTTGTGATTATAACAGCTATTGACTTTGAGTTTAGGGTGCAAATATGAGCTGACAAAATGAAACAAGAAAACCCCAAAACACTATGGTGGTCTCTAATTTAAATGGCTTCAGCATCCGAGTTCTCCTTCTCGTCATTGACCTCAGTGTTATCTCCTTCAGTTGACCCTTTACTTCGCCTGGTCACTCTGGCTTTCTTGTTGGCTGGATAATCATCAAAATGGCGAGCTACCCTCTTCCTTGTGCTGCCCAATACTTTGTCCAGACTAACTCCTCCAAATGCTCGAATGGATTCGAGCTTGGCCTTGTCTGCTCTAGAGAGGGTTCGCTTCGGTGGTGCCACAGATGCACTCTGGGTTGGACTGCTTCCAGAGGATGCTTTAGTGACATGAACACACTGCCTGAAACAAGAACAAAAGTTAGTTATCAAATTAGTACATACAGAGTTGTGTGTACACTCACATAGTCAGTAACCTAGAGAAAAGGTATAAGGAATCATAACCATAGTATATATAATACTTATAGCACGAGTCAGAGTACAATATGGGAAAATATTTTACGAGCACGCAAAATATTTTCACGAGCCAAAGGCGAGTGAAAATGTGGCGTGAGAGTAAAATATCATTCCCATATTGTACGACGAGTGTGATAAGTGATTTATTGCTGCCTTGATATTTTTTTTCAACCGGTTACAATTCAATTTTCATTGATTTTACTCGCTACGCGCATGCGTAGTGTACCGTACAATATAAACCGTACAATATGGGAGAATACAGAACGCTCGCGTGATGCGGAAATATTCAAGTAAAAATATCAAAACTGCAATAAATATATATATATAACCTTACTATCAATTAGTACGTATTAAAGCCAAAAAAGTTCTGGGTTACAGTAGATAATTTCACAGATAAAAGCAAAAATATTATAGGAAGACAGTTAGGAAGGTTATTAGTTAGCTTTACGTTTAACAAATAGTATGTGTGTGTGTATTATATATATATATATATGTGTGTATATATATGTATGTATGTATGTATGTACATATGTATATACACTTGTCCTTTTGGTCCAGTACAGGTAGTATGGACAACACCTTTATCAAACACTAGCCACCCATTCCCTATCTATCAACTCTAGTTTATCACCTAATGTATCACTTTAAATCTCCATTACCCCATCATCCCTCTAATCCCTTTACGTTCCTGCCACTGAACCAGTAGAAACAAAAGAAGGTCCCAGGACCGTAACATTTTCTTGACAAAAAGTCGTGCTGCGACAAGCTAAGTAACCTTATTTTCTTAAAGTTGAAGACAATTTACTGGCAAAAGCTGTAACCTAATTTTCTACTTACTCTAGAATATGTTAATCTCCTAATTTATTCTTGTCCATACAATCCATACCTGCCCCTTCTCACACAATATAGCAGATGATGTCTCCAGAACTTACAGTGTTTTCCCCTTTTTAATAGAAAGCTTATCCAAGCTTTCTCCTTTGAAAGCCTCTTTAGCATAAATCTTGGACTTCTGCAGTCTTGTCTGGTATCTGACAGCAGGCTTCATGGCTTCTCCTTCAACCTTCTTCAGCAAAGCCTTTTGTTTCTCCAGTGCCACCTTCGGATACTTCTTTGGCCCCTCACCAAGCGCTATATCTTTGAATTCCTGTTTAGCCTCATCTTGAGCTTTCTCAAGCCTGAAAGTAACACAGTCAGCACAAACAATCATCTCAATAGCATCATTTTGGTTCATTTCAGCTACACCAATGAGACTGTATAAAATATGTTATATAACATGTATTAGACCTTTTCTGTGGTCTTTTAGTAGATGAGTTTCGAGTACCCGCTTCATTTTTCTTTCTCGTTTCTGCCTCTCTTTTGAGTTGTTCCTGGAGATCTACCTTACGCACACAGAGTGAGCCAAAATCAGAACCCCCAAATGCTGCTAGAGCTTCCTGAGCTGCTTTCTGGGCCTACACAATGCATACACACAACCGTACATAGTAGTATACTGTACTTTATACCTTGCATCCTATGATACAGGTAGATATACATACTGGCATACCCGTGTCAATCTTTTGGGAGGCTTTGGGGAAGCAACAGTCACTGGAGACTTGTCATTACTCCTGGACTGGGAAGGTTCCTGAGAAGGTTCTTCCACTGACAAACTTCCAGTATCCATCGGTTCCTCAGTAGTCTTATCAGATTCCTCCAGGCGGTTGGAGCTGTTGCCATTGAGTGGGTTGGGTTCTTTACAATTACTTTCTTCCACATTTCCTGAGTGTAGCTCACTGTCACCACCACTTGGCAGGCGTGGCTTCTTGTCTTCAGATATCTCCTTTGCTGGTTGAGGGTGCGTTCTACTCAACTCTGATTCTTCATTGGTTGAGCAAGCATCTATTGCTGATTCTTTATTTGTTAAGAATGAAAATGTTTCATCAACTTCTTCACCATTACTGGAATGGAGTAGGTTTTTATCAACTTCTTCACACACACATCTTGGCTCTCTATTAACTGATTTAACCAAGTCAGCTTGCTTCTCACCAGTATGGTGTGGCTTATTTTCATGAACTTCACCAGTAGGGTGTGGCTTATTTTCATCAGCTTCACCAGTAGGGTGTGGCTTACTTTCATCAGCTTCACCAGTAGGGTGTGGCTTATTTTCATCAGCTTCACCAGTAGGGTGTGGCTTATTTTCATGAACTTCACCAGTAGGGTGTGGCTTACTTTCATCACCTTCACCAGTAGGGTGTGGCATACTTTCATCAGCTTCACCAGTAGGGTGTGGCTCATTTTCATGAACTTCACCAGTAGGGTGTGGCTTACTTTCATCAGCTTCACCAGTAGGGTGTGGCTTATTTACATGAACTTCACCAGTAGGGTGTGGCTTATTTACATGAACTTCACCAGTAGGGTGTGGCTTACTTTCATCAGCTTCACCAGTAGGGTGTGGCATACTTTCATCAGCTTCACCAGTAGGGTGTGGTTCATTTTCATGAACTTCACCAGTAGGGTGTGGCTTACTTTCATCACCTTCACCAGTAGGGTGTGGCTTATTTTCGGCAGGCTCACCAGTAGGGCGTGACTTACTTTCATCAGCTTCACCAGTAGGGTGTGGCTTACTTTGTTCACAAGTAGGGTGTGGACTATTTTCAGCAGGTTCACCAGTAGGGTGTGGCTTATTTTCATCAGGCTCATTAGTGGCAGCTTCAACTGTAGGATGTGGCTTGTTCAATTCAGCTTCAGACAATTTCTCAACATTGCCAAGATCAATTGGTACTATTCCCTCTCTGTTAGTATTACACATGGCAGTCTCTTCCTTGACATCATTTTCTACCCCTTCCTTGACATCACCCTGGACACCATCCTCAGCCTCATTCTGTACAATGCCAGTTGGGATCTCTTTCTTAGCATCTGGAACATCAAATGAGGTTTGTTCTTCCTCCATACATACCATTTCACCAGATATCTTGCCAACTTCCTCACTCCCTTCAAGATGACCAGGCATGTCGTTCATTTTGTTGTCAGAGCCAACCACCTCTTTACACCTAAAAGCATTATTATAATCTTGGTTTTCCTTAGTGGCTGAAGTTCCAAGAAAGTTGGCATTCATCCCGGTCTCCAACTGATCAGACATAGGGCCTGGAACTTTAAAAGAGACAGTTACTCACCCCGAAATACTATTTCATCCCAGATCTAGAGGATACTAACCACGAGCGTTCTTTTTTTTATTTTAGACAATTCTTTCTAGAACGACCCCTTTCCCTATTGTCTTAAGGAAAGTACGTTTACGTGCGAGTCAGAGGAGGTTGGTCGCGCGTCATTATGAGTCATCTCTACGCCGAACGAGGGCGTGGAAAACGGTGCGTTTTGGAACCTTTTGGAACCTGCAATAGTTAATACGTAGTTGTGCAGCGAATCATGGCTCAGAAGCGCTCCGGAGGCTCTCCTACGTTCTTGACACCAACTCAACTGAGCAAGAGAACGCCTAGGAGATTTCTGCATGTTTCACAGCATGCAAAGAGAAGACTGAGGATGCCAGTGAGAAGTGAACCCATTGCAGTTGAGGTTGCTGATGACAGGTGAGCTTAGTTTGTAATATAAAACAATACACTTAGGCAACAGTTTTAATAAAGATATTCAACAGCACCACAGATACATCCAAGCATAATGCCTGGAGCATGGCTGAAATAAAAGCTCTTGTGCAGTATGTGCTGCAGTGCAAGGAGTTGGAGTGGCCAGCCCATCACAGAATGGAATTTTGGAATTCTGCAGCAGTCTATATCAAAGAACATGCTGGCACTTTACATCAACGATCTGGTACAGTGATATATATGTTACATATTACTAATGTTGCATTTTACTTTAGAGTTTTTTTTGTAATAGATACTTCATGCCAATAGCTATAAGGTGGTTAAATGGCTTAAAAAGAAATTTGATTCTCCCAAGACTGCTGAAGTTTTCTATTTTTCCACAGCTATGTCAGTAGGAGTGCAAACCAGCTATTCTAAAACATCTATGGCAGTTCAGGGTGTAGTTGTGTTGATCTGGTTGATGTTGGAGTAAAAACTGAAAACACAGTTGTAGCTATTTAGGTGCTCAAATTAACATGTTGGCAGCTACGAGGGAGTCTGAGAATGATCTACATGCATGTCTGTTGCCTTTTCAAAGTATTGCAAGGAGAAATTGAATACAGAATTAGGCGAAGATTTTCTTGAATTATCCGCTTCAGCAATGAGTAAGCTGAAAGCTGGAAATAGGTCAAATGTACTCTATAATTTGGCCAAAGGAGTGGGTACTAATCGGATGGATGAATCTGAATCAAGATTCCCAGTGACTAGGATGCCCATGGGGCTTGTGGAATACACAACCAATTTCTTTGTAGCAGATGACCTCTATGCGGTATGTCTAGTGCTTCTAAATTTTACGAATGTTTAATTACATTTTTATTTTAGGTCCCCCATTGTCCTAAAGACTATAGATCATGGCTTCAAACTATGTACTGTAATTTTGGACAGAAGTGGGCAAAACTTCACCATGGACCAATGTGGAGTGTGGCTAGCTCATTTCATGTTTCACACGAACATGAAAGACACACAATGACGGTAGATTTGCTTATAGAATTAATTTTATTGTTATTACTAAGGTTTCTTACCAGGCTTTGGTGAATATTCCATCTCCATCTCTTGATGCCCGTATTCAGGTTGGTGTAATTTGAGCAATGGGCAGCTTTTAGCACACTATACACATAACTGGTTATGAAGTTACATATGGCAGGAGGTGTTAATATGTCACCTTCCTGCCCCCCCTCTAAGTTATTGATTATTGCAGCACCATGGTACCATTTTTTTCTAGTTCTTGGATACTGACAGCAGAATGTTACTCATCAGTTGGTGCACTTACACTAATGTCATATTATGGCAACAGTGTTAATATTGGCCAACAGACTTGGGATATTCCACATCCAATGATTAGAGATAGGCATACTTATTACATACTGTTGTGTTTAGGTTTCAGTACTAGATGAAGCTGCTCGTGCACATCCCAATACATGGTGGTGGATAAAAGCTGATGGTGCAGACCTGGTCAGTGGACTTGGCGAATCTGTAGCAGGAGCATGGAGTGGAGATGTAGACTTGGCTGATGACAATCTCATCAAAGCCAAGGAATGTCATCAAAGAAGACTTGATTTCATTAATGAATTAGGCAAGGCAAGACAAGATATCCTGGAAGTTGCAGAGGATCTATCAATGGCAGAGCAGGCCATTGTTCAAGATGTTGACTTCATCAATACCAGTAAGTTTCCTTAGTTCTGTGAAAATTTAATGTATAATTTTAAATTGTACAGAGCTAGCCAAGACATCAAGAAACTACTCTGACAAGCAAAAAGAAGGAAAATCAGCTGAGAAAGTTTTGCTTCAGTTGGCTTGGGAAGTTCAGGAATTAGAGAGTCTAAATGAAAATGGAAGGAAGATCATTTTAGAATGTGGAAACATGAAGGCCAAGCGACTGCAGCCAGGCTATGATGTGATTACTGACAACTTTGCAAGACAGTTATCTTCCTTACGACAAATTATTTTGACATTTGTCAAGCAAGTAGTGAAGTACAAGCGCACACCAGCAACACATATTCTGGTTATAATGATCAGTCCTGAGGAGCGCAACAGCAAGCCTTATGCTCTTCCTATTCAGTGCTTGGCATATACCTCTCTTGGAAACATGGCTGTTCGTCAGATTTGTGATGAAGTAGTAAAAGCAATGATTGGACGAGGAATGAGAGTAGCTGGTAAATATAGCTATGTGGATATCACAACCTAAGTAGTAGGTTGTTGGTTTGTTTGCTATCTTATAGGATTTGCTACAAATGGAGAATGGAATTCTCTTCGATCCAAGGGATACAAAAGACCCCTGTCAATTTTTTAGATTAAATTTCTTCTGTGCGCAGCAAGTATCGGTCTCTATCTCAGGGCAAGCTTATGGAAATGCTTACACCAATCAGTAAGTGTAGCTATATTAATTGCACTTGCTCTAATGCTTTAATCACATAGATTTGCCAGATGGATCTGTCAAATGCCTAAACAGCAAAAGTTGCATTAGTCCAGATGTGCTAAGGTAAGTGTCTAACTGGCTATCTGAAGGATGCTCCATTGAAGATGTCATTGTTCGGTTGCGTCAACGAACAGTCCCTTCAGGCTATTCTTATCACACTTGGATTCAAGGTAAATGAAAATTGTGCATATTTTAATGGGGAAATAGCAAATGTTATAAATTTAAAGGCAAGGAGGAGGATACTGCAGACAAACACAGGTCAATTTTGGCACAATTTGAATTTACTGCTAAGATCAAGAAGTTTGTTGCTGATGGAGTTCCATTTGACAATCACCTCCACATCCCTGAAGTTCATCCATTGACTGGAATACTATTTTGTCAAAGGGAGGATGAAGGCCATTTGTTCAAGGTTGAATTACTTTATGAAGCTATTTCCAAAATTAATAAAGTTTGTTGTGTAATTTTATAGAGAATTGCTACTAGTCTAAGGCGAGGACGTGTTGACAGTATTGGCCTTGAGAAGTTTGTGGAGGCTCTACAAAGTCCTGGTACTGGTCTCACATACCCTGCTCTGACTGGAGTAAGAAAACAGTCTGTACAAGATGTAGAGCGTCTTTTTGGTCCAGGTGTTATAGCTTTTATGACAAGTAGTAGCTATAATACTGAAGCAAAATACTTATCTATAATAAGAAATTGGAGGAGAGCAATTGATGAAAGGGGACTTGAAGAAACACAAAGGCAGCAGTTCCTTCAGGACTTCAAGGAGTATATATGCGAAGATCTTATGCCATGGTGTGCTGATGGGCTAAAGGACTTTAGCCTATTAGAAGTTAACAGGTAAAACTGCTTGTATGTTACATACAAGCTCAGTACTATCTCTATAGTATGTATGTACTTTGTGCAGGCCCATTGATAGAATTAGGGGCTTTACCAGGGAGACCCTGATTGGAATTATTGCAAGTATTGAAACCAGGGAATGGCGAAACCATTTCAATGCAGCTCATGGTCTACCTATTGAACATCCACGGTCATCAACTACAGATGATGTTGAATGTTTTTTCAGTGTCATTAGGGACTGTGTTGGAAAGGATTTTACTCTGAAGCAGGTTAGCAAGTAGGAGTAATTTAATTACTTGTAATCAAAATTATATTTTGGGTTTGCAGGTTTATTATGAATGGAGAAAAATATGCTTGGAATTCTCCAAAAGAATGGACAAGGCACTCCCATTTTATTATTTTACAAGCAATCAGCGCTTCTATGAAGAAGAAATGCCTAGTGAGCCCAGAAGCAGACCTAAGCGAGAGAGAGCACCAAGACGTGAACTACTTGCTGGCAATGTTGGTCGCAGAGCATCTTTTCCCATAAGAAGCAGTCTGTCCATTCGAGCTAAATTTCATAACCTTCCTGTAAACCTACCCCCACCTCCAACTGCTAGTATTCACCAAAAAGTGATGGCTGAACATTCGTACTCTTAAATTTATTTGTTACAAGTATAAGGTTAATAGTATTCATATTCTGATAGCTGGATGATTATTCATTGAATCAATGTTCACATTATGTCTAATGCATGTGCATTTAGTAATAGTCTATATAGTGCTTCTACATCTCAATACTTGATTGTCCCAAGGTCCCATTCTAGTAATCTTGATTCCGCAATACCACCCAGGTGCAGATCTGCTCCAATGCGTGATAAACTTCACCCACTCTAGGTCTGTAGAGATGATACTGTTATTGTTTATTGCTTGGTGCACAGAATCCAGCACTTCAGTAACCATGTATCCCACACGTTTCCATCTATCATCAACAAATAGCTCAAATGCAATTGCTTTTGCATCCACAGGATTTGCAGGTTCTGGTGTTAGTCGAACCCCAATAGTCACCTTTCTTATTGAAAGGGCTGCATTTGCAAGTACATCTTGATAATTTTGCTCTTTCATAGACCCAATACATTTAAAAACTACAGAATAGGAACTTAAAGATTCTGCAGGTGCGTCTGAACCTTCATCAACCTCTGATAGAATATATTCCATGCCTTCACTGTGCATACCTGCCTCATCCACTTCACTCGAATCTTCTATACTACTTGTATCTTCTGCTGCACTTGCATTTTCTTCCTCATCAATGTACCATAAATTCCATTTCCAAATCACAAATACTTTTTCCTCCAACAATTTCAGCTCCTTCACATCTACACATCTATCAAATTCATTTGATTCAATCAGGAAGGCATTGGTATACCCACCGCAGAGTTTCAAAATAGAAGTGTCTTTTAACTCTCCAGCAGTAGCATCCTGTATGAAGCCATCGTACACATCACTATCGTTTAAGAAACTAAATTTTATATGTTTTATCTTGACTTGAAAAACAGGAAAGCTTGGAATTGTGTAGCTAAATGACTCTTTAAGGCTCTCAAGTTGTATGAATGTATGCTTCCGCATCTCTTCTCCACACTCCAGACAAAACGACCAACCTCCTGCTCTGCGTGCGAGTTCTACAGTCCCGCAGTTCTTATCGCAGTTCTCATTTCATTGGTTAATCAAATCATGTGACCAATTATAGCGCCGCGCGTGACCAATTATAGCGCCGCGCGAGGGCTAGGGCTAGGGCTAGGGGACCAATCAGAAGAATTCTTTGATAAGAACTGCGGGATGGCTCTGCGAGTTTTCCGCTCGCAAAAACGCGTAGCACGCGCAATAAGCACAAAGGTAAGTTGAAACCATTCCTTACCAATTCTTCACTGGGCACGAACAATGGCGTAAGTAATGAATGCTGTATGTATGTAATTTTCAAAATAATAATTCCTATCTTTTAGAACTAAAGGATGGAGAGGACGGGGAAGGGGACGAGGAGGTTTTCGAGGCCGGGGGAGAGGAGCAAGCTGGAGGGTACAGAATGAGGAACAGTAAGATAGTATGCCACACACCACCAGACTGGTTTAAGTGCCACAGAGTAGCAAGCTGACTGGTCTGTGAAGCCGTAATTAATTTTCTGCATAATGAACAATGGCTAGAAGTAGAAAAATAATAGTAAAAATAGTAACAATTTTGCTTAGTAACTTAGCATAATTAGAGAGCGGTGGATTTGGCCAAACCCCCCCCCCCAAACTAAATTTTCTAGATAGAACCCTGATAATAAAGTTATGTATTATTATGACAATAAGTCAGCTGCTTTTACTCAGCAGTCATTTCAATTTTACTTAGACACAGAAAGCACATCACGTAAGTTGAATTTTACAGAAACAAAAAAACACAACAAGAATAAGAAAGAATCAGGAATCAAACTACAATTGTACTTATCGAAAGCTTTTGCAAAGCGTCAAGATGCCATTTTAAAGTTGCGACTCATTCCAATTTCTGTAATGGCAGAGATTAAGTGGTCTTGATTCAAGCAACTTATGTATAAAAGTAACTAACACCCAGATTATGAGCCTTTGTGTGATCTGTTTCTTGGTGACTGTCTTGAGTTACAGTGGAAGGCTTGGATAATCATTTACTTTAAACCAATGTTATATTTCACATACAGAATTCCACCTTTAATGCCAGTGAAGATGGTACGCCCTATCTTTGATTGGTCAGAGTGTGGTGACACTTTCTACCCGGCAACTCAGCAGTTGGACTACACTTTCCTTACACAGGTTTGTTCTGGCAGTGGTAGGGAGTACTCATAGACGTGGGTGGCAGAAGTTTACAAAATTGTTAGGAAATTTCTTTCTCTTTCTCTGCGATAGCTGCTGACCAAGAGAGTGCAAGACATCACTCCTTCTGTGGAGGAGCACACTGAGGTGCAGAACTTCTTCACGAAAGTGCACACAGTCATCCAGAACATGATTCTTACTGGAGAAGGGGAAGAGCTTGTGAGTGTGGGTGTGTGTTGAGAAAGGGGAGGCACTGTTGTCAGGGGCGACTGTAGGACAAGTTGCACTGTATCATAAGATCTTGAACGTGCTTACTGGTATATATTAGATAGAAGTTTCAATATAGTTTCAGAAGATTATTAGACAGTACTAGCATGTTGCTTGCTAGCTGTTGGTAGTAGGGGAGTAATACATATACTAAGATGCTTGGATACTAAATTCTTTCAGCAAATTTTCAAATTTTAGATTTATTTATAAACGATCACTAAACCAGGTAGCACTTGCTGAGTTGGCATTTTTTAGGAATGCAGTGGTAAACAAGACATGCCCAGTGGAGCAGAACCTCATACACTTACATCTCTTGGTGCATGCCATGCCTTCTCTTCAGGTGGAGTTAGTAGTTTTATGGGTGTGTTTGTGGGCGGGGTTTACACAGTGATGCCAATAGTTTGAAGGTTCTGAGATGATGTTGCTTATGGTTTAAATGTTTATATATTTTGTCAGTTGTTGGATGAAGTGAGGCAGGTTGGCTCGATGAAGACGACCACTAACCTTGCCGGCAACATGGTGGCAGACCTGGTGGTACTGCTCAGGGAAATACCTAACCGTACGTTGTCTTGGTAGCTTGGGCGTGACTCTAGTACAGAGGAGGGAATGGTAGCTTTCTCTGTAGTTTATTTTATTCCACATAGTAGGAGCAGGAGAACCTGATCCATGAGTTCAAGAAACAGGCTAGATAGATCGAATAATTTGTCAGACCATTTGACTTGTGTCTTGGCATTAAAAATAATTGCGCACTTTTCAAATGTGATACTGTTGTTGTGAATGAACTAGTATGGGTTTTTATTGTTATATATTGTGTAGATATCTCTGGCAGCTGGTAATTATTTATTATTGTGTGTTGTGTACATGTCCCTGGTAATTATTTATTATTGTGTGTTGTGTACATGTCTCTATAGCTAGTATGGTGACCAAGGTATGTTATAAGATAACAGAGACGCTCAACAACATTTCAGATGAACATAAAGATGAAGCAGAAGGTGACTCGGACGGCGTCATTACAGTCCAGATCCTGTCAGAGTACGGTGAGGACAGTGAACTTAGCTTAAACATGGTGAACGAATGCTGAGGATAGCTGCAGAAAGCTCTTTGAATAGAACAGAGATTGGTATAGACCAAGTGAAGGAGATGCTCAGTGTCCCGACTGACATGTACCACTGCATGTTTGTTTGTTTGTTTTGTTTGTATGTTTGTTTTCTGTTTGTAGTGTTTGAGCTGGCCAACGCAAAGAATGCAATAGTGCAAGTGCATGTGACTACTATAGGCTCCAAGATATACAACAAAGAATCAGATGGAGGTGAGGGGTGGAGGGAGGGGCAGGACTCAGTACTTTAGTGCACTAATTAGAGCCTCAAGCAATACTGAATTTCCTGGATACCCCCACAGGTGAACTTTTTGTGTGTGGTTTGCCATTTTATTTTTATTATATAGTGAAAGCCATTGAGTGCAATCCTATACTTTCATAGTGCCAGTCCTCACTCTTGTGTGCTAGCATCTATAACTGAGAGCTGATAGATGGTTTCTATCTTATAAAGACCCAATGGAGCTGCTCTCAGCTTGGCTCATCTTTAATCACTATAATTTCAATCTGTACCATATCACTTTCATGTGATATTCTTACCATACCCCACATTTCATAGAGTCATCACTTCTCTGTTTCTCTCCCTCATTCATTTTCCCTCATCGATTTGTCTTCCTCCATATCTTTGCACAGAGAGTTTCAAATCGTTCAAGGACCATCTGCGCATGATCCGCCATGCAAGATGGTGGGATGAGAATGCCGCACACATTAAGAGGTTTGCCTTCTACTATAATTGCTACTTTGTGGCCTTCATTGCAGGCCACACCCACCAGTGATAGTATGTACATATCAATGTTTTAGCATACCCAGTCTCGTGCGGATATTGAAGGACATGAAGAGGAACGTGCCAGGTCTGCGCTGCCTGAACCCGTGGTACCTGCACCTGCTGGTAAGCCAGGTGTTACACATACTTTATAGCCTTTTCTGATTGCTGGCTTATGGCTGGGCATGTGCAGACCAACTGTAGCTTGGTATGTATGTATTTATTATACAGGGAAACTGGGGTTAGATAGATATGTATGTATGTACACGTATGTATGTACTTACGGCAACTGGAGGATATATAATTAGCGAGCGAGCGAGCAAGACATAATCAGAGGTAACTCAATTGAAAATCTGGGATATATGTTTGGACATTCATATGCCATTTTTGTACTTTGACCCTGGCATTTTTTTGTGTTAGTTCGGTGGTTGACACTGTCCCAAACTTCACTAAATGGAATACTCTGGTTTATCTATCATTACCCGTATCATCCTAGAAATTGAATTGTTTACTGTTTTGAATTCTTTTGTGGGTGGAGTTAAAACTTAAAAAACTTACTGGAGTTTCACTACTATTTGAGTTAGTGGCGGTGGTAAGTTAATGCGCTATTTGTCATAGTTGCAAGCCCTACGCAACAGTATTTACTTGAAAATTCATTGACCATTAGACTTACGTGTGAAAGTATTGTGCGTTAGAGCTACTACTTAACAACTAAGCAAAGGTTAGATAACGTGACTTGTTTGTTTTAACAGTTGCGGGAATGGTTGCTATGCATTGTATCCCATTTACCATATACATGTAATGTAAAAACAAGACCTTTTTTTAGTAGCTTGAGTGTTGGAAGCTAAAATCAATCATTTAACAATAGTGTAGTTTTAGGCTCGCTCGCCATTTGTGCTCAAGCACATCACTAGTACACACACACACACACACGCAGATTCACTGTAATAGGGTAAGTATGTACTGATGTAGGCCATGTGTGTGTGTGTGTGTGTGTGTGTATGTATATAGGCTAACTGTGCTGTCACACCACTGGTGGGGGACTTGCCTTATTCTGTCATAGATGCCTTCCGTCGAGTGTGGGAGTTGCTCTCAGCTGGGCTCTTCCTGCCTGGGTCCATTGGTATCCCAGATCCTTGTGAGGCAAGTCCATGTGGGTGTTTCATGGAATAGAAATTTTCAGTTTCTGTTGTAATAATATCTGGGGATGTAGTGAATATCAAGTAATAACATATATTTTCAGTTTCTATTGTAATAATATCTGGGGGTGTAGTGAATATCAAGTAATAACATATTTTCACTATGAGTAATTAGGTCTTAAACAGCCAATGCCAAGTTATTCTTACCTACACCATATTCCATACGTGGTCTGATATTTTGTTGCCAATTGCTTGATCTTTCCCAGTGTTGCTAGTTCAGGAAAGGAATGTCGTTGATTCAGCCAGTGTGCTGTGTGCAGCAGAGTGAAGTGATTACACTAGTTTTATTAGTCTGTATAATACAGTGTGGGTGACCAAAACCTTAGACAACTTTGAGTTTGAGTCGAAATAAAACTTTATCAAATGATTGTTTGTTTTTGTTGTTTTTTTTTGTTTGTTTTTAAATAAATACCACTGCTACCTTCAAGTTACTCACTTGTGCCCTGCAGTGTAGTTGTTGGTGAATTTGGCACTGATTTGGACTAGCTGCACCTTTATTATTACACCCATTATTTCAAATTACCCAGCCTGTAATGAAGGTGTGTGTATGTGTGTGCGTTCCTGGCTCCAGGAGCTTTGCTTGCACGGCTCACAGTGCTGCTTAGTGCACAGGCATCCTGGCTCTGCCAGGTGTGCATAACCGCTAGCGGTTGCAAGATAATTTGCATTGTGTGTGTGTGAGCACAGTACTACATGATCTCTCTATTGTTTCAGGAGACTTATCTTTGTCATTTCAGGAGACAGATGGTGGTATACATGAAAACATTCCCTTGCAAGATTGTGATGAATTGACTAGAAATGCACAGACTATTCTCATGAGACTCTCCTTTGGAGCATACAGGGAAATACTGACTATGGTACGTACTACATAAGTAGAACAGAGGAGGAATTTATTTATTTATTAATCTGCAGGAAGGAGCTGCACCTATAAGTAAGTTGATGCTTTTATTTATGTTACTGATGACTTTATTATAACACAACAATCAATACAAACAATACTCAAACTTGGAATGAAGGGTTATACATTCACAACTTTTTTCAGATTTTGATGAACCTTACACTTTCGCTGGTGTGACGTTGGATGTTGCCCCACCTTCAGTGGACCCCCCAGAAGAAAGTGGTATCACATCTACCTAACTTCTCCTCGCATGGCATTTCCATGTTCATGTGGAAGACTCTGCTGTCACATGACCTAGTCACTGCTCTCAAGATTCAATTAACCAGTGCATAATCATTATCACTTTGTATTGTACACTACAAGTACTTTAGGTATGGGAAATAAAGTATTACCACATGTGTTGAATTTGTATTGTGTGTGAAAGTACATGTTGGATGTACAACTTCACTAGTAGTATGTATGTAGTTCCATTATACATGTCTTATCCCAATGTACAAGGAAAAGTTACCTTCATCTACCATATCTTCACTACATGCATAGCACTGTTGCATGCTGCTAAAACCAAAACCCCTTAGTTTGGGGGGGGGGTGGGGGGGGTCTTGGTTAGAAAAAAACAAACAACTAGCTGGAACTAACTACAACTATCAGTAGTTGGATGAAATTAAATAAAACTAAGTAGTTTTTATTGCAGCCAATTTGCCTTGAACCTTTGCCACGACATAAGCATATCCTCAATTTCATTGACATACTCTATTTTCATAGCAATATGCTGTTGTTGGGTAGAATTACAGCTTTAAAACCAATTCTTTACATTATTGAACTAAATATATAACGATTAGAACAACAAATGTTTAGTTCTTGTTATTGCCTGATATCTCTATACCAAAACAATACTCTATATTGCTAACATAACTTATTTCCCAATATTCCTGCAACATGAACCTTTTGCAGCAACATTTTCCAAACAGTTCAACTGCTCTATTCTGTTTAGTTACAGTATTAATACCTGTATCAATATCACACAATTATGGCTTCCCTCCCAATAAATTACAAATCCCGTTTTCCAGTATGAAAACTCTGTTGTTTTTTATAATTAAATTGTTCACCTTTTCCCTGATTTTCAATCAACAACAATGACAGTTCAGAAACACTATATAAATAATTACAGGTGACAGTAGGGAGTGGTCAGTGTATATCCAAAGAGAGCTATGAACAACTGATTGTGTCAATTATTTCATTTCTGTTTTTCTTGAAAATCATCCCAATTGAAATTATCTTCAAAGTCATCAGCAGGAGTCCCTAAAATGTAGCAAAAAATATGCTCATCAAGACATCCCAGTCATCACTGGTACCCCTACCACTGACAACTACCCTAATATCCCAGTAGTCACTGATACCCATCCACTGACAACTACACAATAGTTCCCTTCATGTGTGAGGAACTGTACCACAATACAACAAACAGAAAAACTTTCAGAAGAAAGAACTAGAAATTCTCGATCTCAGTTTTCAGACTATTAAAAAATTAAAAATCAAACAACGTAACCAGCCTGTACAGGTTCAAAATTTTACAAGGAAGTGCAATGTACGCCTCCTCTACATATAAAAATAGAAAAAATGTAACAACATTGAATTTTTTTTTTTTTAATCGGAGATTAGTCTGTCCTGGCATGCATATATGCAGTTACAGCGTCTAAATGGATAACTATGTAAATGGATAACTATGCTGTTTGTCAAAAAAAGAAAAGAAAAGTAAAAGGTATGATAGTCACACTTCGACCCCTCATCCCATCTACCCAACCCCACCAGTTACCCTGTACCTAACTCCAGCACATCTGGATGACCCTGTACCTACTCCAGCACATCTGGATGACCCTGTACCTACTCCAGCACATCTGAATAACCCTGTTCCTACTCCAGCACATCTGAATGACCCTGTACCTACTCTAGCACATCTGGATGTACCTACTCCAGCACATCTAGATGACCCTGTACCTACTCTATCACACCTGAATTACACAACCCCACACTCAGTGACAGAACTCACTGGATGACTTGCTGCTGTAGGCATCACTTCCAGTATCTTCATCCCACCACTTAGACGAAGAAGAATTACGAGGACCAGCATTTCTTCTGGGAGACTCATTGTCTAACTCATAATCTTGGTTCCGATAAGACCCACCGGAGCCCCTCCTCCTGTCACTCCCGTAGCTTCCTCTCCTGTTATCGCCATAGCCACCTCCTCGCCTATCACCCCCGTAGCCCCACTGCCTGTCATCGTCATAACCTCTGCGCCTGTCACCTCTGAACCCTCCTCCTCGCCTGTCATCTGGATAGCCGTCATAACCATCGTCACGACGACCTCTTCCATAGCCACTTCTAAACCGCGACCGCCTATCGCCATCAGAGTCATCCATGGACTCTTTCTCCTCACTGCCACACACAATATATATGTGTAATTAATCATCTCCAAATTCTATATTTCACAATAAAACTATATTTTTTGCCCCTTTTAATTAATTATAGACTCCTCCCTCTAATACAGTAGAATGCTAATTTTTTTCTACTCTGAGATTATTAGAAGCTTTGGAAACCCAAACAAAGCCTTAAAATGATAATCCGTGTGCATGTACAGTGAATCCTCGTTTATCCAACCCTCGAATAACCGAATCCTCGCGTATCCGACTACGGGTTTTTAACCCGCGTATGCGAATGTGGTAAAGTATCGTTAATATTGCAAGCCAAGCAGCTGGAAATATTGGATTTGCAATGGCTACTGGTAGCTCTTTTTCTGGTGGTAAAGGAACGCCAAATAAAAACGGAAGAGAAAAGTTCTAACTATAGAGCAGAAAATTGAAATTTTAAAGGAGTTATCTCGCGGAGTATCGGCAACAATTCTCTCGGAACGTTACAGTGTCGGGAAATCTACGGTTTCTGACATTAAAAAACAAAAATATTCTATCTTAGATTTTAAGAGGAAAGTTACAGACATGGGAATGGACAAGAAGTTAAAAATAATGAAATTGGGAGATGATATGAAGCACGATGAAGCTGTTTACATCTGAAACGTATGGAAGGCACCCCCATCACTGGCCCGGCCCTATTTTGTGTGAGAAAGCCATTCAGTTGCATAAAATGATGTATGGTGAAGGGAGTACTTTTCAAGCAAGTTGTGGTTGGCAGTGGAGGTTCTGTAAACGACATGGAATCAGGAATTTAAAAATGCAAGGGGAAAAAATGTAGGATGGTGCTGAGAATTTCATAACCTCTTTTATTAAGTTTATTGAGGAAAAAGGTTTTAATTTGGACCAAATTTTTAACTGTGACGAAACTGGTTTGAATTTTCGGCTTCTTCCTGAAAGCACTCTAGCCCCTTTTTTTGAAAAATCTGCAGATGGCAGAAAGAAAAGCAAAGAAAGAGTCTCAATTAATGCTTGTGCTAATGTGTCAGGTTCCATTAAATTGCCTTTGCAGCTTATTGGGAAAGCTAAACGTCCAAGGTGCTTTCAAGGAGTTAATATGGATTTGTTACCAGTGCAATATTACTCCCAGAAAAATGCTTGGATGAGTACAGACATATTTCTTGAATGGTTTAAGAAGAGTCTTGTTCCCACTGTACAGAGAGAACTGGGTGTACTTGGCTTGGAAAGAAGGCTGTTTTGGTGTTAGATAACTGTCCGGCACATCCGGATAGCGAATATCTTGTCAGTGATGATGGAAAGGTTACTACCCTTTTTCTTCCACCAAACGTAACATCTTTGATCCAGCCTATGGATCAAGGAGTACTGGCGGCACTGAAACACCACTACAAAAAGAAATTGCTGCATAGACTTGTGATTGAAGATGATAATGGCACTACCATACCACAATTTTAGAAATCAATTGATATGAAAGTTGTGATAGAGTTGCTCAGTGGATCTTGGGACTTAATTCAGACTGCTACATTTCGCAAATCATGGAGAAAGATTATTCCAATGGAGTGTCATGTGGAATGTGATGATGAAGAAGTGGATGATGATGATTTCTTGCAGAGTCTACACGAAGTTGGTTGTGACCAGCAGCAACTTGATTCCTGGTTGAACAGTGACTGCAATGATCCAGGATTTGGAACTTTTACGGATGCAGAGATTTGGGATATGGTGACTGCTGATGATATCACTGATGAAGTAGTGGAAGAGGAAGAAGAAGAAAAGTGTCCTGTGACTCACTCTGAAGCTGCTCACATGTTTGAACAATGTCTCACTTGGCTGGAACATCAGCCTGAAGCTAATCAGTACAGCACAAGCACAATAAAGTCTCTCCAACTCCTAGCATCACAAAAACGTACCAAGTCTATGAAACAACTCAAGCTACAACATTTCTCAGTCAAAGAATCATAATCTAAAACTGTTTTAAACAATACATATTCAATTACAAAGTTATTTAACTACAATGAAAACATTCTGGTATCCCAATTTTTTTTTTAAATTAACAGCCTTACACTACGTATTTTTCATTTCACTTATCCGAACTTTTCAGTTATCCGAACAACACTTATAGTTGACTTGCCCATAGGGGTTCGGATATATGAGGATTCACTGTATAGGAAATAGTACTGTTTGTCAACCCTTTAACAACAGGTATTGAAGATGGTTGCCTCACAAGCCTTGACAGTGTCATTGCATCAAACTGCTATACTGGACAGTTTACTTTGCTTTAATGTTACAGAATTTTTCGCTTTTTAGAAGGGAAAAAACAAAAAAACGAAACAAAAAAAAAACAAAAAAACATAACAAAAAAGTTAATTTCTGGCTATATGATGGTAGGCTTCTGGACTATGGGCAATGCCTCCTATCTTCATGCCAGCAAATCATCTCTTGCTGTCAGAAGTTATGCTGCAGAGTTTAGAAGTTTTTTTTTGTTTTTTTTTTTGCTGGAGCTTGGTGTTGGAACCACTGGCGAGTAAGCTGGGCTATGTAGTTCAGTGTACTAGCTCTTTACAACGAATTCTGAAGAGAGACGGGTAAGTTATAGTTGGTAAGGATGAACGAAGAGATCTTGCATCAATGTGCACACGAGGTCAAATAGCTGCACTGGACTAATGTGGTGGATTGTGAGGGTCTATGGTAAAATGTTTGGAGCATGCCTGATATTAAAGTGACCAGACTACGCAGATCAACAGCCCATGATCCTAATTGATGACAATTCAGATTATCGTGTGAGGTTAGTATATGCCAGTTAGTGATATTATCGTGTGAGGTTAGTATGTCAGTTAGTGATATTATCGTGTGAGGTTAGTATGTCAGTTAGTGATATTATCGTGTGAGGTTAGTATATGCCAGTTAGTGATATTATTGTGTGAGGTTAGTATATGCCAGTTAGTGATATTATTGTGAGGTTAGTATACGCCAGTTAGTGATATTATCGTGCGAGGTTAGTATGCCAGTTAGTGATATTATCGTGTGAGGTTAGTATGCCAGTCAGTGATGTTATCGTGTGAGGTTAGTATATGCCAGTTAGTGATATTATCATGTGAGGTTAGTATGCCAGTCAGTGATGTTATTGTGTGAGGTTAGTATATGCCAGTTAGTGATATTATCGTGTGAGGTTAGTATATGCCAGTTAGTGATATTATTGTGTGAGGTTAGTATATGTGACCGGATTTGTGAAAACCCGGCTAAACGCGGCATCTAAAGTTTTTAAATTTATTCTACCAGTAGGCTGCACGGGGCCTTGGGATGCCTTCCTCCTAATTTGGAAGCTGTAGCACAAGCCGTCTTCACCCTACGCACTACAACACTTCAGTATTTTTGCTAAACTTATTATTGCTGATTTCGAAAAAACGCCCGGTAAAGGCGTTGCTAAGGTCAGGGGGCGTGGCTTGTGTCCGTATACTATTACTGCGTGTCTCCGGGACACTATAGAATAAATCGGTTACAGACGGATTGAAAGAAGTCTAAAAGGCTTAATGCAGGGCTCCTTAAGAAACTATGATGACGAGAATTGCGTGAGTACGTGAATTATGTAGAATAGCAAGTGAATTAGTTAGCTACAGTTTTTTCCCGGCTGTTAGTGAAAAGCCCGCCAATAATTTCTTAGCAACTCTCCGTACACGAGTCCAACCGGCTAGTGTTTCTAGCCTCCTAGTGTGAGTTCTAGAGCACGCCAGAGCTTACAACTGCGTCATAAGCTAGAGCTAACTGGTGTCTATCGATTTCTGCCATAAAAATTTTTTCGAAAAAAATCGACCCATAAGGCTTTACCCGGTGATACTGAAAAAAATTGTTTGCCGCGTTTAGGCGGATTTTCCCAAATCCGGTCACATATGCCAGTTAGTGATATTATTGTGTGAGATCAGTATATGCCAGTTAGTGATCATGTGAGGTTAGTATATGTCAGTTAGTGATATTATCGTGTGAGGTTAGTATATGCCAGTCAGTGACATTATCGTGTAAGGTTAGTATATGCCAGTTAGTGATTATGTGAGGTTAGTATATGTCAGTTAGTGATATTATCGTGTGAGGTTAGTATATGCCAGTTAGTGATAACTAACCATTCACAGCATTCCACTCTATATACCAATCATCGTTGAACTCACTCTCGTTCAAACTTGGAGTCCAGATTGCTAATAGATACAATAGCAGCTGCCAGTGCCTCAGATGCTCCGTGCTGATCTATCAACTACAAACACACAAACGGACACTCCATCTACCTCAGCTCACCAGCCATTGCTGACCTGTGCTCTAACTATGCCTCAGATAAATGGGCTCCTGCCCCTACCTTACCTGCCCATATGGTACAGTCCTCCTGCCCCTACCTTACCTGCCCGTATGGTACATTCCTCCTGCCCCTACCTTACCTGCCCATATGGTACAGTCCTCCTGCCCCTACCTTACCTGCCCGTATGGTACATTCCTCCTGCCCCTATTTTACCTGCCCGTACGGTATATTCCTCCTGCCCCTACCTTACCTGCCCGTATGGTACATTCCTCCTGCCCCTACCTTACCTGCCCGTATGGTACATTCCTCCTGCCCCTACCTTACCTGCCCGTATGGTACATTCCTCCTGCCCCTACCTTACCTGCCCATATGGTACAGTCCTCCTGCCCCTACCTTACCTGCCCGTATGGTACATTCCTCCTGCTGCCCGTATGGTACATTCCTCCTGCCCCTACCTTACCTGCCCGTATGGTACATTCCTCCTGCCCCTACCTTACCTGCCCGTATGGTACAGTCTTCCTGCCCCTACCTTACCTGCCCGTATGGTACAGTCCTCCTGCCACTACCTTACCTCCTGACAGTACGGGCGAGCCACTTCCATTGCTCCTTGGTGCTTCTTACTGGGGTCCAGTCCTTTCACTACATTCTTGACCATAGAATTAGCCACAGCATTGGGAGAAGGAAGTTTGGTGGGTTCCATGGGAATTCTTGCAACTTCAAGCTAAACAACATAACAAACAAACAAACATTTCACTCATGGGACATTCCATCTCAACTGAGACCAGACAGCAGACATAATGTTTTTATTGTTTATGAAAATTAATTTCCAAGTTCATAACGACAAAATAAATACTCAACTAAAATTTGAACTTCATAAGTTGAACTGCTTTAAAGTTATGCTGATTTGAACTTTTGACCTTTACAGTTGCTCTGGTAACAATAAAATTGTATAACCCTAGTTCTGTTTTTCCTATTGACATACATGTGGGTACACCCACATGAAGAAAGAAGAGGAACATGTGTGTGTGTGTGTGTGTGTGTGTGTGTGAACATTAATTGTCTATGCTGTAGCATGGGAACAGCAGTTGATTGTGTAGTCATGTGTGGTCATGATTTGTTTGTGTCAGTTGTGTTAATAGATGTAGGAATGTTGTATGCATGTCTGTAGCAGAGCAGGAACTTTGCATATTGGGTGGAGTTTGGAGTTTTATAAAAAAACAACAACCTGGCTCCACTTGTCATATAGTCTTGCTTCATATCATTCAATTCGTTGTTTGTGCATTGCTCTTAGATTAGTTATTTAGCCTACTATCCAGCTTCAGGTGGGTACACTGTTCGCAGGGAGTAGCTTAAGAGGACAAAGATTCTGGTGGCAGCAATATACCTTGCTGTCATCAGGTGCAAGCTGACTAGGATAAGGATAACTCCCCGAGCCATCCCACAATGCAACTTGTCTCATTTGAAAGATCTATGTGCAGATATTCTATTCCTGCCATTGAAATAAATGCAGTATACTAGTGGTGTGCTTGAGCACAAATGGCGAGCGAGCCTAAAGACTATACTATTTTTATATGAATGATTTTGACTTCTAACACTGAAGCTACTGATAAGGTCCAGTTTTTAAATTTAGCATACAGGGTAAAGGGATTTCAGTGCCATAGTAACAACTCTCTGCAACTGCTTGAATTGAAGGAAAAAACAACAACAAAACAATACACGTTATTTAAAAGTTTTCTTTGTGATATTTTTTTAGCTAAGTAGTGGTTGTAACACACAATGCTTTGACACAACTGGACATGCACCTACACAGACTTACCTTCGCAGTAGTCTAGTGGACAATGTATTTTCAGTAAATACTGTTGCGCACGGCTTATAACCATGACAAAGAGCGCATTGACTTACCACCGCCACTAACTCGAATAGAAAAACTGCACCCGCAAAAGAATTCAAACGGAAAACAATTCAATTTCTAGGGTGATACGGGTACTGATCGATAAACCAGAGGATTCTGTTTAGTGCAATTTGGGACGGGGTAGACCACATAACTAACACAAAAACGCGAGGGTCAAAGTACAAAATGACATACGTACGTCCATATATATAAATAAATAAACAAACATCCCCGATTTTCGATTGTGTTACCCCTGTAAGTGTCTCGCTCGCTACGCTCGCTCGCCAATTACCCACTAAAATTTTTTTAAACCTTTGACCCTTCACAATCATCAAGTGTAAAAATTTAATATTTTTTTTAACCCATTCACCGGCATAAGCGCCATATGGCACCAATCGGCATAAAAATGCAACCGTTCGCAATTAACGATCGCTTCAAACGTCATAAAACGTAGAAAAATTGGCTTTATTATTGCTCCAAATAAGAGAAATACGGCTCACCGGTAACTACGCAAAAATAGAAAAATAAAATTCAAATAAAATTTGAAATTTCAAACTAACCGCAGTAAAATGATGTCGAAGCTATTATCAACGGACGAAGTAGTTCAGCTCGTTTTAGACGACGAATTCGGATTTTCTGAGGGTGACAGTAGCAATGAAGAAGGAGAAGGGCTGTATGCTTACACTGGTCAACAGCATTTTGATTCGGCAGAGGTTGCTGCTTTCAGTAGAGGCTTTTTAGCCACACCTATTCCTGAGTCTACCCGTGGAAGCCTTTCTAATGCAGAAGATGACACGACTACGAGCGAGGGCTCTGCTATCTGCGCAAAGGATACTGGTAAAACACTATAAATTGTTTTTTGAAGGATATTTCAGTTGATCTGAAGCCAAATACATAATAAGAGCAGTAGTAATGTTTTAGTAGATTGATGAACACAGATTAGAAAAGCTATAATATATGTACTGTAGTCAATGATTCTAATCTTGATGAGGTCTAAGTTTCAATGTCTACCTCCTCTATCAACTCTTCACTTTCTTCTATGGAGATTTCTCTGTCAACTTCATCTGATAACTCAGATCTTCACTCATTGGTGGGTTCAAGAGGTGAGATGAATGTACGAAGGCCTAAAAATAGAGGGCAAGGTAGCAGAAGGAGAGGGCGAGGTAGGGGAAAGAGAGGGCGAGGTAGAGGTAGAGGAAAATACAGAGTGAAAAGAGCAGGAAGGTTATCATTTGCTAGTGGTAGCAGAACACGCTCTGGAAGTGTCGGAAGTAGCAATTTATCTGCAGCTACTATTGCTGTGTTGAATGAAATTGGCTTTGAGTGGAAGAAACAAGAACCTACTTCTTATACTCAACCATACACAATGACCCTGGCCCAACTTCTCCTGATGTTACTTCTCAAAGTACTCCTAAAGATTTGTTCAGCCGTTTTTGTTTTTTTTCAGATGAAGTGTGGGATTGCATTGTGACTGAGACAAATCAGTATGCTAATTTCTTTGTTCAAAACAACCCCAGTTGTCTGTCGTACTTGGACAAATACAACAGTAGATGAGATGAAAGCATTTGTTGGTTTGTTGATATGCATGGGAATCATAAAGCTTCCTAGGTTAGAATTCTACTGGTCGTCAAAATTTCCTCAAATAAAAACTGCTGGCATAAGTGTTATTATGCCTCTCAGAAGATTTGAGCAAATATGAAGATTTCTCCACCTGACAGACAACAGCAATGGGACTGCTTATGGTCAGCCAGGATTTGACAAATTGTTCAAAGTTCTGAAATTGCTAGACTTGCTCTGTCCTCATTTTGACTCAGAATTTGAGCTACATCAATCTTGCACCATTGATGAGGCAATGATACCATTCAAGGGGCGGCTGAAGTTCAAACAATACATGAAAGACAAGCCTACCAAGTGGGGGATAAAGGTGTTTGTATTATCAGATTCTATTACTGGATATGTGAAGAGATTGCAGGTATACACTGGCAAAGGAATAGATAGTGGTGCTACAGATGTGGGGTTGTGTTCAAGAGTAGTTCTTGATTTATTAGCAGGCTTCGATAATTCAGGTCTCCAGCTGTATACTGACAATTTTTATACCAGCCCACTTCTGTACTATCGGCTATATAAGCGGGAAATAAATGCTTGTGGTACAGTGCGTCCCAATAGACTTGGCTTTCCAAAAGAGCTAATTATGAAGCCCAATGAGTCTAGTCGTGGTACATATCTGTACCTTAGCAATGGCCCTTTATTGGCTTGTTCATGGGTTGACAAGAGAACTCTGTACTTTTTATCAACATTACATGTTGGTGAACATACAGGTAATCCTACTGTTAGGAGAAAGCAGGCTGATGGTAATCAGGTTGATGTTGCATGCCCTCCTTGCTTACCTGACTACCAGAAGCACATGCGAGGAGTAGACAGGGGAGACCAGCTCGAAAGCTATTACAATGTTGGGAGAAAATCCAAGAAATGGTGGCGAAGAATTTGTTTTTATTGCTTGGAAGTGTCAATACTGAATAGCTTTTGTTTGGAAAAGATGGTAAAGCCAGAAGATCATCAGCAGTGAGGAAGAAAAAAAAGAGAGACATGCTTTCTTTTCGAATTGAATTAGCAACTCAATTGATTGGCTCTTTTTCTTCACGGCAACGTGCAGGTGGACGACCTCACTCATCTGAACATGTTCAACTTGATCGACTCAATCCTAGTCTTGGCCATTGGCCAATGCAAATGAGTAACAAAGGGAGATGTGTGGTTTGTTTGGACTTGATTAGTAAGAAATCCCTACCTACTGCGTCATGATTCAAGGATTCAATGTGAATACTGCAAGGTTCCTCTATGTGTAGCTGCACAAAGAAACTGTTTCAAGAAGTATCATACATTAGTCAACTTTTCTCAGTAAAATATTTTACATATTCACCTTATATTTCATGTCGACATTTTTCCAACATTACATTGTTCTTTGGTCAATCTACTGTAAAATTTAAACTCATAATTTAGCTACTAATAATATAAAACTAGTAGAAAGTCAGTTTCTTACCAAGGTAATTGATATGGACACATAGGTAGCTCTCAAGTGTTTTCTAAGTCGGTAATAAGTAGGTGATAAGTGGTTCAATTGTGGTTTACATAATAAAGTTGTTGCTAAGCAACCAAAAAAAATTTTAAATTAATTCTTGGCTCATTGTCAACAATTTTTTCTATTGTTGCTATGGAGTCCATACTATGTCTGAATTTTTATAATTTTTTTTTACAAAAATCCTCAAAATGTCAAATAAACTTGCCGGTGAAAGGGTAATAGTGCTACAGGAACCATTATTTAATTTTACTATAAAATTATAGAATGGGACGTGAATGGAAGCAGTCACAATCTCCATTAGGCTCATGTGGGTGAATATATAACTTAAGACAAAATTCTCTATAGGCTATGTAATTAACCCTCAGCGCGCATGCGCGAGAGTTATAGTAGTCGTCCTGTTTGTTTGTCTGTAATGCTCTGATTTTGGAGATAACTGACAATTAACCATTGATTCAGGTATGAACTTACTCAGGACGAAGATTTAGGACTTTTTATTGTGCTACTTTTTTTTTTTTAATTAACTTCTTGCAGCCAGTGGTGTTGGTTACTTTATGCTCAGGGAAGTTAACAGAGTTGAAAGAAGTGAAGTTTCGCGTTGAAAATGCATACCGGCGAGTGTTTCTGGCCTGTTTAGCTTCTTCTGTTATGAAGACAGCGTTCCGATGTACCATTTTCATTGCTTGAGCTATACTGATGTCTCATTAAAATAGCTAACAGATTGCTTGTTCTTTAGGAAGGATATTATATTGTAATAGCTAGGTAGTGTTTAATAGCGCTGAGGGTTCGCACCTTTGGTGCTTCATTTCTATAGCAGTAGCTGGGTTCTTCCATCAGCCAGTACACATCCATTGCTAATTGCATCATGTAGATTGTATCACTGATAGTCATCCATTGCTAATTGCATCATGTAGAGTGTATCACTGTACAAAGTTGCTCTGTCCAAGGTTTTCATCAGAGGTCTTATATTGGAGTGTTTTGCCAGCACTTGATTCTTTTAGGTTGTCAGCAGTCTGAAGAGATTCTGGTAGTAGTAACAGAAATGAGTATTGCTGTGATCTGTTTAGTAATTATTCTGTTAAGAGTAAAGGAGATTTGAGATGGGTTACTGAAAACCAAGCCAAAAAACATCCTTCAAAGGTTGCTTTGAGTCAAAAGATTTGTTGTAACAAGTGTAGAAAGATGCTATTGAAATTGCCAGTTGAAAAATAATCACTACCAAAGCCTTCCTGCTCATCTGGTGAAGAAGGTCAAAAAGAAGTGATGGAGGGAGTGAAATGGATGATGATGACACTTTCACTCTCATCTCCAGTGAATCTGAATTAGGAACAGTTAATCAATCGCTAAGTTCATAGGAGTTAGCCACTTAAAAAGGAAAGATGTTGAAAGAACAACACCGTATGTTCCACGCAAGAATAAAGGGTACAGGAAGCTATATCTGCAAGAATAGATGGTGCTCTATCAACACAGTATACTTCTATCAGCATGGGATTGGAGGAACTGTTAAGAGAAGCCACCAGAGCAAGCCTTCAACGACCATACCCAAAACCCAATCCTGAGCCCATTACAGCTGGATCAGTTTGTAAAAGAAACTTTGCCCAGTATAGTGGGTGAGTTAGTGACCACAGCAGAGTGGAAATCTGAGGAGCTAAGTTTAGCTAGCAGATTTGATTTGGCCAAGACTATTGCTGGCACTCAAAGACTTCACACTTTCATACCACTCTCACTAACTAAGATGAAAGTTAAAGAATACAGTAACAGTGACTCCAGTATGATTGTTTCAGCTGTAAAAAGCTCAGCTCTAGAACTTTCTCTAGGAGAAATTCAGAGATACGTTGCAGTAGAATACGATGAGAACTGGTGGGTTGCATATGTTGAAGAGTTGCATCCAGATACACATGATGTGTCCTTAATTTCCTTCATCCACATGGACCAAGTCCTTCGTTTGTGTTTCCACAGCCTCAAGACAATCTCATTGTCGACATCAGTGATGTTTTAGCTCATATAAATCCTACAGCAGTTACCGGTCACACATGCAAATTGAGCAGGAGTGACACACAGAAAGCAAGTCTGCACTTACAAAGAGATACAAAAAGACTTAACTCTTGCGTAGAATGTTTATTAATTTAGATAACTGTTAAACTGGTATTTTCATCACCATTTTCGTGATTGTAAGTAATAACAAAACTTTGACTAATGCATGTTTGAGTGGTAATTGCGAGTGATCCCATTGTTGTCCTAATTCTAAATTTTTTAGAATAGTGTAGCAAAGTTTATTCTAACATTTTGTCAAAATATAGTGACACTTAGATGAGGTCAAAGGTCGAATTAATGACTTCAAATTTTAGGGTAGTAGGTAATTATAAAGAATTTATTTATTAGTCTTCTTAGGGCAAGAGCTTTCCAATAAAATAAAAAAATAATAAAAATAATTAAATAATTAAAAAAATAAAAAACCCTGCATGTCAATAGGACAAGTCAAACTGGAGATAAAGCCTCCTTTGTGTGCAAGTGTTGGAATGCTCCGTAAGTGAACCTATTGAGCTGGCGTGAATGCAATCACTCACAGATACCTCAAGTACGACCACAAAGCTTTAATGACTCCACTTGGAGAAAGGCAAGAGGAATAAAAATAAATACACCTGTACAAAAACTCTCAATTTCTGCTTCGTATGTGTGCTCATTAATTTTTTTTGTAGTAAGTACGGTATCGATTCTTTTTGCTAGTGTTCCTTTTGAATGAATATTGTAAGTCTGAGTACTTAAATACTCCATCGAGATATCCAAAAATTACAAATATTTACAAGACATTATATGATCACCAGCATCTTCCGGCCACAGTGTAAGGCAAGAATCACACTTTAAAAATCACAAATGCTTACAAGTCTGTAGGAAACTTGCATGATTCAATCAGAAATATTTTTACAAAAGGTCAAACAATAAAAACCCAGATCTACCTAAACACTGCAAGATCATATGAGCTATCACTAAGGGAAGCTCTGGAAGATCTTTGATTATCACTGCACGAACCTCACTTATCTCGTTTACGAGATCTTACAGGAACAAACACAAATAAAATGTTACACTGGAAGGATCACTCTGATCCTTTCCTTAAGCCTCCAACATGCCACCCACAACAGCAGCTGCTCATGCTCATTGCTGTTGTGCATCAGAGCCTGGCCAATCACTTTCAATATCATGGGCACTACAGTGCTTCCAGCTCAAAGAGCAAACTTTTTGAAATTTTGACTGTGTTATTGTTTTTATTCCACTGCAGGGAAACCAAAAAGTTTACAAAGTTTATTTTTTGTATGGAGATGCATTAAGGCTATGTTAATAGGTACATCAAATTAGTTTGTGGTTTTGTGGTTATTCGTGTGGTAGGTGACACATTGAAGAGGCTGAATTTTATCATTTTCAAAATTTGATGTGTTTAAGGGTGGCTGCACATAGCAACGCGCACTGCCTGTAGATCCGGACATTAATTTATTCCCCGCCAATACCCCACCATTTGATAATACGCGAGCAGAAGCTATCGCGCAGTAGTAGCAGAAGTATACTTTGCGAAGTTGTGGTGTTTTAGTTTAGCTTCTTGTTGTCTCATATCCATTTACAGCAACTCTCCATACGTCGTCTGAGCTCACGCAGCAAGGTGCACCAGGCTGCCTCTCCTCCTGTAGCCGTTCTCCGGACTCTGCGTACCTGAACTCAAGCGGATGGATATACCAGGCTCAATTTCTGCGGAGCGAAGACTTCCCAAGCTGCGCAGATCTAATACCTTCACCTATGGCTATCTCCAATAAACTGCTCTCTCTTCTGACTCTCTTGTTATTGTTGTATTGATGTTTGTTTACTCTTGATATAGGCGGGCTCTTTTTAGAACCAATACAAACTAATTGAAAAAAAAAATTGCTCGCGTACTCGTAGTACGAGATATGGGGGTGGGGTTATTTCTTAAGAATTGCGAGTGGAATAGAAGTATCCAATTTTGAATCAGTTTTTCTTGGAATCAAATAATGAGAACGACTATATTTTTTGCACACGTGTAGAACACAAAAAAAAGAAGGGCACCACAATTTGAATTTTTCAAAATCTTGTAAAAGGAAAAAAATGTAAATAAATCATAAAGTAATATTGAAATGGAAAAAAACTTGTTGTCTTGCCCTAGAGTATCGTCTTGGCTAGCGGCGTACAAAATTCTGGAGCTCCAACTTGCCGCACCGCTCCAAAAAGTTGTTTCAAAGTTTTACATCGGGGCCATGATATTTCCTTCAGATTCACTCCTAAGTCGGTGTGCAGTATCTTCGGCAGGTACTTTATCCTTCTAGTATAGTAGAGTAGCCCCGCAAATAAAGAAAGTAGCAGAATCGTGCTTAGCAACCAACCGGTAAAAATTGCGTGGGCGGTGTGCGGCCACCCTTCAATGTGCACCGCCTGTAGATCCAGACATTAATTTATTCCCCACCAATACCCCACCATTCGATAATACGCGAGCAGAAACAATCGCGCAGTAGTAGCAGAAGTATGCTTTGCGAAGTTGTGGTGTTTTAGTTTAGCTTCTTGTTGTCTCATATTCGTTTATAGCAACTCTCCATACGTCGTCTGAGCTCACGTGGCAAGGTGGACCAGGCTGCCTCTCCTCCTGTAGCCGTTCTCCGGATTCTTTGCACCTGAACTCAAGCGGATGGATCCACCAGGCTCGATTTCTGCGGAGCGAAGACTTCCCAAGCTGCGCAGATCTAATACCTTCACCTCTGGCTATCTCCAATAAACTGCTCTCTCTTCTGACTCTCTTGTTATTGTTGTATTGATGTTTGTTTACTCTTGATATAGGCGGGCTCTTTTTAGAACGAATACCAACTAATTGAAAAAAAATTGCTCGCTTTTTCAATATCTTATAAATAGAAAAAGTTGCGAATATATCATAAAGTAATATTGAAATGGATAAGAACTCGTTATGTTGCAGTAGAGTATCGGCTCGGCTAGTAGTGCACCAAATTGCAGAGCTCCAACTTACCGCACCGCTCCAAAAAAGTGCTACAAAGTTTTATAACCAGGCCCCGATATTTCCTCCAGATTCGCTCTAAAATTAGTGAGTGGCTCCTTCGGCAGGTACTTTGTCCTTGTGTTGTAGTGGAGAAGCCCCTGTAAGTATACAATAGTAGTAATCGTGCATAGCAACCATCAACAAAAAATTGCGTAGGCGGTGTGCGGCCACCCTTAAGCCAGGAAAAAAACAATTTTATACTTGGACCTTTCTCACTTAGCACATACAAAATGTGTACTGTGAAGTTTATTTTAAAAAATTAATTGGTGCACCAAAATTTCATTACTCAAAAAGTTCAAAATTTATGGCCAAAAATGTAGCAAAAAAGTACCAAAAGTGTTTAAGCCAGCATGCTTGTGTTTTATACTTGGACCTTTCTGGACTTGTCACAACATAAAGTAATAATTGAAGTTACATATATATATTTTTTGGGTTGGGTGAAATAAAATATTTCATGAAAAAATTAGATTATTTTAGCTGAAAATCAGCTTCAGTGGCAGGGGACCTCCGTCTGATGACGATTATTTAAACAATTGCCGGTATGGTCTATGTAAAAGATTTAGCGCAAGCGCACTCGGGTCAAATAGCACTGCAAAAACCCAGGCAGAGCACTCACAGTATTATTCGTGTGGCTCCTTTTGGTGGTGTTGTGTAATGGAAGTGCTAGCTAGTCTCAGCGCCCTTAGCAAAGGGCATCAAATTTTACCAGGTAGGTCTGGAGAACGTCAGGAGAGGAATCAGGCTGTCCTGCTATCTGGAAGTAGGCAACGCCAAGGACCCTAACAGCGTTCTCCTCAAGTGCCTCCCGAGATTGGGCTCACTGGGGCACCTTGACAGGGATGCTTCAGCGTTCGTCGCACCTCTTCTGCGTTACGGATTTGTAGCTGACGGGTGAGTAATCAGTTATCTAGTTTTAAGTTATATGACAGGACTATTAGCTATGTACTATAAGAAGAGTTGAAAAGATTCAATACAATTAGTAAATTGTTTAAAAAGTTACCTAATACTGCCTATTAAGAAGTTTTTGTGATTTGTAGCTAATTTTGTTTCAGTAGATGTCTTAAAAGGAGATTGTGTGTTCAATTGAAGGTGTGAAGATAATTCCTTTAAACTAAAATGCAAATACTGGTCTTAATAAAACATTTAATTTTTTTTAACTATGGTAGCCTTACACTTGACTTATTGTGGTTTATAATAAAGCATTAATAATGTGATAATACAGTAATCAATTTAGTTATTGTAAAAGCAAATTTAATTTCAGATTGGTTGTGCCTGAATAGAGCCACAAAATAATTTTGAAAAACTCCCTTGACGCTGCTGATATCAATCGCATGTATATTTTAATAGGGAAGTGACATCACTGCCATTTTCTACTGTTCCTGGCAACAGGAGCTATCGCTATATAGCATGCAGTGTGAAGCTGGTAGGGAGAGGAAGTCTGCTTCAACTATATCAAATAACTCTGAGGCAACATTGCAACGTGACAATCAACATAGCTCGACTGATTCACAACCCCTCAACACTTTATCCCCTGTACCTTTTGACAATAACGTAATACATTTACAAACTGATGATAACAAAACATTCGCACAATGTGAGGACTATGACAGCGATGAAACATACCTATCCAACACTGAACAACCTCTTCCAAGCCTCAGTCTTCTACAACCTTTCAAAAACTAATTCCAACCTGATCTTCCCGGCCAGTGGATCCTGAAAACCTAGCTCCAAGTGGGTGTGGCTGATTGCTGAAAAGTAGGCGGTAACAGTGCCTTGACAGACCCAGGCACACTGCATATCAAATGTTGCTAGCATCACCTGTTCACCCAACATGGTGATCTCCTCTATTGTTATGTCAATGATCACATACAATAGAGAGCATAAGTTCACATCAATCGCATCACTGATGCTTTGACCTGGTGGATACAGCAAGTCCTGGGTTAGTCGCCACTGACTTGCCTGCTTCCTCTGCCAAATCTACTGATTACCACCACTGGCACGCCCCGTCTAATTCCACAATGTGATTATCAGCCAGTTCTGTTGACAGGTATTGCTTGCTGGTATGTGATTCTGGAGTGTAGATGGCGTATTCCAAGTTGTGCTTGCTGGCACAGAGAAATAATTGAAATATCCAAATACCAGTCATTAGATCCACTTGAAAAGAAGCAATTGCACGAACCCAGCATACCACACTCACATATGCATTACCTTCAAGCACTGGGGGAGTCTTGCACCAGTACAAAGAGGACCATGCTACCAACTACCCCAACCACTATCACCACCCCACTTATTTAAAAATGGTAGAAAAGTCTTCTTAAGGCATCCTTCTGTTTAATCAACAGAAGTGTCGACTGCAAGTTGCACGAATCATCACTGTAGCCACAGCAAGCTGGCAACATATCTTGTTGCATGATGGGGGAAGTGGTATGTAGTTGGATGATATCCTATACTAAAACCACTAGTTATAAATATTAAAGTTTAAACCACTAGTTATAAATGTTAAAGTTTAAACCACTAGTTATAAATGTTAAAGTTTAAACCACTAGTTATAAATGTTAAAGTTTAAACCACTAGTTATAAACCACTAGTCTAATAAATGTTTTTTAATCAAACTTTTTCAGCTGCTATTCAGCTAGCCATCATCAGCAAAACATAAATAGTAACTGCTAGAAATGATGCCATAGCTATGGTAATGTTACAAATATGTTTGGTGATACTAGCAACGCCTCAAGCTATGATGCTCTTATACACCCCAGGAAGTATCCCAGTGTCCCTATTCATAGCATTGTTGCCCTGTTTTACTATATGCCATGACTCCATTATACATCGCTGTTTCCATGATGACCTGTGATCAACCACTTCAGCTTTCTTTCAGTCAATCACATGATTGTTGTGAACAGCATGCTCTGCAACTGCGGAGGTGTAATAAGTGCAGTTAGTAGAGGTCAGAGATATTTGGTGTTCTTTCATTCTGTGCTCCAGTGTTATCCCAGACTGTCCTACACTTTGTTGCATGTCCCACACGATATCTCATAAACCAGTGTTTGTGGTGATGGGTATGGGTTGTGATTGAGGGGTGGAGTCAGCAGGGCTTGTGGTGGGACCCCCTTCCTTTTGAGAGGGCTGTTAGCTTTTTGGTGGAGTTTAGTCTTGGCACCTTGACTGTGCTGCTTCTGAGCAGTTTGACGCCCTATGAACCCATGACATGATAAGCTAATGTGTCTGTAGTGCTGTCTGTCTGGCCACCTACAAACCTCTCTATCGCAACACATGCATATCGCTGCTGTCTAGACGTAAAGTGAAGCTCTACTCTCCTTTCGATATGTTGGTTTGTGTCATGGTGAGCGTTCGAGGTCGGTTCCCGTGTGTATGGACCTACCAATAGAAGATTGCTGCCCGTTTTTGCCTGTTAAAATACCACCAGGTTTGCCTGCTAAAATACCGCCAGGTTTGCCTGCTAAAATACCGCCAGGTTTGCCTGCTAAAATACCGCCAGGTTTGCCTGCTAAAACACCGCCAGGTTTGCCTGCTAAAATACCGCCAGGTTTGCCTGCTAAAATACCGTCAGGTTTGCCTGCTAAAATACCGCCAGGTTTGCCTGCTAAAACACCGCCAGGTTTGTCTGTTAAAATACCGCCAGGTTTGCCTGCTAAAATACCGCCAGGTTTGCCTGCTAAAACACCGCCAGGTTTGTCGGTTAAAATACCGCCAGGTTTGCCTGCTAAAACACCGCCAGGTTTGTCTGTTAAAATACCGCCAGGTTTGCCTGCTAAAATACCGCCAGGTTTGCCTGCTAAAACACCGCCAGGTTTGTTGAGTGGGCGTAGGACTTCCATAACCAGAAACAGCAGCAGGAGCATGGCGGGTGGATGCCTCCTGATCTGAGCAGGTGCTGAAGTCCCTCCCCCTGGGTCACACTCTTTTGCCAAGCACCAGATGCATACCCCATTTATTTGTGATAACTGGCAGAGAAGTGCCTCCTCTGCCGTGGAGATAGAACGTAACCAATTGTTGTGAAATTTAAGTTGGTATGTAAGCCACTCTGTCTGTACGCCATGGCGTCTTGAGTTAACAGACACACAAATTAAAAAAAAAAAACAACGTGGGAATTCACAATGTATCAACTTCTCATCCTCTTCCTCCTCTCTTACTCACCTCCCTGAGAAAGCTGCTCAATGAAATACCAGTTTGTGTCTTCCATGATGAGATAAGAATAGTCTTTCCTGCCTGACCTTTACGCCCCGTCCGTCCTGACCGATGGATGTAGAAGTCAACACCATTGGGAGGAATATCAACTGAATTAAAACAATCAATACGATTAGTAAATCACCACATATCTCCAAATAATGGACGGCTGATGGTCCCTTACCTTGTATAACCAAGTCTAACTCCGGAACATCAAGCCCTCGGGCCGCTACATCAGTTGCCTAACAAACACGCACACAACACAGTAATTCTGATGAGACCAATTTGACAAGCAGATGCACTTGCTCCCCCCACCCTCCCAAGTTAGTTCTATAAACCACACCCATTTCCCAACCTCTCACACTGGACAGTCCCACAGTTCTCTCTTACCACTAAGACCTCAATGGCTCCAGATTTGAAACTTGAGAAACACGCATCTCGCGATTGCTAGGCAACACAGATCAAAGAGACCAGTTGAACAGACATTAATACATTCTTTATCCTGCTTACCTGAGACATGTCTGAGTTGAGAGCTGAAGCCTTGAAGCCCAGGTTGGTAAGCTGAGAGGCCAACACATGTGTAGCCACTGCATGGTAACACAAATGACACATACATTATACATATGCATACATACACTAAAATACATACAGTGTGCAACACTCAAAGAAAAAGGCTAGTTTCTAAACAACACAACATAATTAACACTTGGACTGGTTCATCCTTCATGCTCCCGTCTCATTAATCACTGTTAGTATCCTGTTCTTTTCTCCGTCACAATTCAGCTGGTTATCTAAAAATGTGTGATTACGATTTTTCTCTGTGCCCCGCCCCCACAGCTGACGCTAGTCAGTCAGCTATAACGACTGAAGATGTGGGTGTGTTGCATAGAATCACTCCGGGCAACATAGCCAGCAAGTTAGCTTCCCAGTCGCTTGGTGTTCTCTAGTTGGAATGCTCGGTATGCTAGCTGGCCACGAGCCAGCATGTTGTCCCTCCTCCAGTGATTTATTAAAGCCACATGCTCTCCTTTCCACAGTCTTTAATGTGTTGCCTCACACTGATTCCAAAGCATAGCTGACATGACTGTCTACCAACTCTCGTACATAGCTGGCATGCTTGACTCTCATCATTTCTTAACCATAGCTGACAGAATGGCCTCCAACTATGAGGCAGTCTCTCACCAACTCTCGTACATAGCTGGCATGCTTGACTCTCATCATTTCTTAACCATAGCTGACAGAATGGCCTCCAACTATGAGGCATGGCCAGCACAATGACCCATAACTAATGAGGTATACAGCAGGCAAGTGTCTTCCCCCACCACACACACGGCCACGTGCTCAGATAAGCATTGTATGAGGAATGCTATCTCATAATTAGGTTTGTTTGAGTGTGTTTGAGCAGCACTGACTGTTGCATCAATTCACTCTTGCATCTGCAAGAATGTCGAAGAAGACCTTCCACCATTAACCACACCCAACTGGGGCCATTCATCCCAGCAGCATCATTGTCAACGAGGACAACAAAGAAGATTCTCAACCTCGAGTGTGTCAAGATGAGTGAGGTGACAGCTGATGTCACATCAGATCAGGCTCCTTCGGGTTGACCACAAATACCCAGTCACCCACTAGTCTGTGAAACTTTTCAGTGGTTTGAGAGCCTCGCTTCGATAGTGGCATTGATCTTCACCAGGTTCCGTGATCTTCACCAGGTTCCATGATCTTCATCAGGTTCCGTGATCTTCACCAGGATCTGTGATCTTCACCAGGTTCCGTGATCTTCACCAGGTTTCGTGATCTTCACCAGGTTCCGTGATCTTCACCAGGTTTCGTGATCTTCACCAGGTTCCGTGATCTTCACCTTCATCAGGTTCCGTGATCTTCACCAGGTTTCGTGATCTTCACCAGGTTCCGTGATCTTCACCAGGTTCCGTGATCTTCATCAGGTTCCGTGATCTTCATCAGGTTCCGTGATCTTCACCAGGTTCCGTGATCTTCACCAGGTTCCGTGATCTTCATCAGGTTCCGTGATCTTCACCAGGTTCCGTGATCTTCATCAGGTTCCGTGATCTTCACCAGGTTCCGTGATCTTCACCAGGTTCCATGATCTTCACCAGGTTCCGTGATCTTCACCAGGTTCCATGATCTTCACCAGGTTCCGTGATCTTCACCAGGTTCCATGATCTTCACCAGGTTCCTCAATCTTAACTGCAACAGATGGTGATGGCATCAACCCAGAAAAGACAGAATTGGTGGGAAGTATTATTCATAAAAAGCTTGATGGAAAAAGCATATCAGAAGCATTAATCAAAAGAAGTGACCACATAAAGCCTTTATCTCACCTGCAACCTGGAATTCAAGTGGAAAAGCAAAAAATTCATATTGACTCTACAATTCTGTTTTCAAGACGTATTGCAATCGCAGAAAGGGAAGAAGATATGAAGCCGTACTTCAACTATGAACTTCCTTCAGTTCCTACTTCCTTGTTTAAGGATGGCTTTATCCGCAGTGCCAAGTCACAACTAGCTAACTTTTTTACAAGTTCAATAAATGGTTGCGAATATCAAAGAAATGCAAAGCATGTCATTGATGGTGGAGCTCTATTACATCGAGTTAAATGGGAGGTAAAAACCACTTACCAAGTTAATGCCAAACAGTATGTGAGCTATGTACAAATAAAATATGGAGAACAGTGTTCAATTGTTTTTGATGGGTATGAACAAGGACCATCCATTAAAGACCATGCCAGCATAAATTATGAAATCGGAAATTTTTCAATTCTTTTTTGATTTCTTGGTTTCAGTCAAGAAGAAAACATCAGCAAAATTCTTCTTCCAATGATACATCAGGAGTACAAGTACATCAGTATCATCTGCGACGACATTGACCACAAAACCCTTGAGCAGTTATCTCCAGCGCACACTGGACAATCAAAGTGTCAGCATCACCAACACTATGGTGGACAATATGACCATTATCCTCAAGATAATTACTCAGCAGTGAGATTAACTGGCTTTTATTCTTTTCATTACTTAAAAATACTTGCTGATTCGTGTATGCTTCCATATCTTGATGAAGTACTATGTTAGCACAAGTCTTCTTGGCTCGCCTTCGATGCTCCAATTAGTTATAGAGAATATATTATTCCTACATGCGTGGAGCGGTTGTGATACTACGTCGGCAACTTTTGGACAAGGAAAAACAGCAATACTAAAGAAGCTTAAACAATCAGTGGAGATACAGAACATTTCTATAATATTGAATGATATTGAAGCTACACCTGATACAGTAGGCACAGCTGGCTGTCAACTTTTTGTTCTTATGTATGGTGGAAATAGGATTGAATCATTAAATACTCTTCGATATGTCAAGTATATGGAGATGGTTGCATCATCTAAAAAGATTGAACCACAAAAGCTTCCCCCTACGCCAAGAGCGGCTTATTTTCATAGCCTGCGTGTTCACCATCAAATTATGATATGGAATAATTTATCAGTGGACATTGATCCAACCAAATGGGGGTGGAAACTTGATGACAAATCTTTGCAACCAATAATGACAGACCTAGAGCCAGAGCCAGCGCCAGAATTTATAATAAGTTTATCAGGTGTAAATGTAAACTTTCAGCAAGAAGAAATGTGTTTCTTCATGTGGTGATTGCCATGGCCAAAACTGCCAGAACTCTGAAGTATTTTTTGAATATACAGATGAAATATAAGTTGTATGTTATTTCAAAATTTTCAACATGTGCAGTTGCAGTTGCTATTCTCCATAAATTGGTTCACTGGTGTAATGCCAATTATTAGCAATTAACACATTTCCCAATCAATGTAATCTGCAAGACTGTTCAAAGAGGTGCCACTTGCACTCAGTGCGCATGCGCCTGAGGGTATACAGTAGTCAACCTGTCATTCAGTCAACAGGGGATCTCGAAGAGTACGGCTACCCAGGCTTTGAAAGCGACATCAAACTATAGCACTTCACAGAGTAAGTCCCTTTAATGTGCCAGAATTGTTAGTTTTGACTTAGTTTTCAAGAAAAAGCGAGTAGAATTTCAGTCCTACAATTGTACGTTACGGTAATGGGAACCGCCCCTTAAAAATCTTGCTTGTCACGTGAGCCAGCTTGCAGGTCGCAAATCATTTTTAAATAGCTAACAATTACATGCATTCAGCGTGAGGTGTTGTGTTGCGTAGTTGTCGAGTGAGCAAATACCTAACCTAAAAGTCTCTGGTTTGAACCCTCGTCGACGCATTTTTTTTTCCATCTTTTTTTTTCATCCTGTTTTTCCTTTTGTCTTCTTGCCTTATTTTTCTTTATTTTCCTCTTTCTTCCTACTGTTTTTATTTCTTTCCTACCTTTTCCTTTCATCATACTAGCTAACTAGCGCTGAGGTTTGCACTTCAGTGCTCTAGTTTTACAATTAGCACGCTAGCTTGACTTGTAATCTGATAATTTTTTATAAAACACCGTAACATCCCCCCAAAGTGGATTTTGGATATGTTCTACGTCAAAAAATTGCAACTTTTTTGATACCAAAATTAGCTTCGTACCAATTTTTTTTTCACCTGTTTTTTGAGCTAATTCTACCGGACTACAAGTGTGCATGATGCGTGGGGTACGCCTCCATTAACTACATACGCCTCCATTAACTACATTCAACTATGTTAAGGGTGCTGGCACACCGCCTACGCATGCACCCACGCAAATCAATTAACTAAATCAATTATGTTGCTATGGCCTACTTTTATATATTTCTTAAGTTTTGCAGGCTATCCTATACAGTGGACCTCACAGTAAACTATCACAGGAGCTGGCTTACCAGAAATTAGAAGTCCAAAGCAACTACTATGGCAGATATAAGCGGTCACATTCTCCAACATAAATGGCAAAATATCCACGGACTCTGGAACTCACCGCCGACAAAATTACAGAAGCTTTTTTCGATTTACAATTTAGTTTTCAAATTATTCATTATTATTTTTGTGGCGACCATTTCCTTAAATATATCCGTTTTTGGCCGTTATTACGAAATTTCCCTCTGTAATTTATTTTATTTTTATCTTCTGTACCTGTATTCCAAAAATAGAATGGTTCTGAACCCCCATTCCGTACTTATGGCCAGTAATAGCATGCAGAACAAGCCAATCATTCCTCGCACAATTTTGTCAATTTCAGCCCCGCCCTCATCGGGCAGGTAAGGAATACGCGCGGATTATTGGAATCCAGTGGCTCTGAAAAGAGCCCGTTTGAAAAAATAAATAAACACAGACAACGAAATGGAGAGAAGGCGCCCGGGCTGAGACTTCTAAGTTGAGCAGAGCGCCCTGTACAACATCTCTCCGAGCGGCTTGCTCCTGATTCCCTTCTGCTTCAGGGAGGCAACGAAGGCATCCTTGGTATCACTGGTTCTACAGAGAAGCAATAGAGTGTGGAGATCGAAGCCTTGAGTGACTAACTTCTTGGCTTGTGTTGGTGTGATGCTGGGCTTTCCAAGGGATCTGGTGAGTAGTGCTGCATTGGTATACAGGGTCTTCTGAGCTAACCACTTCTTCATTTGCATGCTAGGCGACTGAATGTGAAGTTTGTCTAGACATCCTGTTACTTTTTGTGCCACAAATATATTTACCTCTGCTATTATTGAATGCAATTGTAGGTACAAGTTCCAATGCACCTCAGCAGTACCTGCAGGATTTAGACCCGAGTCCATAAGTGTACCACCACCAACAACGGGGGAAGTGCTTGCTTCATATGTGTGCATGCCTGATCTTTCAGGGGAACCTGCACTGACTGGTGCAGATGGACTTGTGCTGCTTACTGGGACAGACAGACCTACGCTGAATTGTGCATATGAACCTGTGCTTACTAGCACAGACGGACCTGTATTTACTGACACGGACGGACCTTCATTGGCACAGATGGACCTACGCCCACTTCCAATTCAGGACCTGTGATATTACATCAGAGATACCAATAATAAACCTGACACAAACTTTTTAATCTCAATTTTGCAATTTTTTTTTGTAAAAAATATAGTTACATTATGTACTACAACAGGAGTCAATAATTCCTCAGATGTGCAATTGAATATTTAGGATTTTGCCAGTAATTTTGTCAGATGACAGACAGTGTATTGTTAGTTGGTGTACAAGTAGCTAAGGTAGCTAGAACTATTTTTTTGTGTGTATCAACTTCTACTGGGATTACATCTTTTCTCGTGCCTAGCAGCAAGAAGTTGCTGTTTCCTCTTTGTTCCTCTGACGCTTCTACTAGCCATTGGCCACAACTTGATAACCCACCACCAAAGAGAGACCTGCCAGAATAAAACCAGCCCTGAAATAAAACCCAGGATCCAGATATATAACAGACCACAAGGGATTGCGTAAGAATAGATCCAGTAAGATCGCTAACTATACCCAAGGAAGTTGTAGGCGGAATTCCGTGCGAGTGTTTTTTTAGGCTAGCCACGAACTACAACCCGTGGTCTGGGAACTCAATTAACAGTGCACTCGCGTTGCTATGTGTCAGCACCCTTAAAATACATTTACACATTACAAAATTGTTTCAAAATAAAAGACGTGTCAGTCGTACCTTTAGTGGAAGTGAAGATTAACGAACGCCTAGACTGCTCCGACAGTAACAAATCAGGAACAACACTGAATTTGTTAGATGGACGAGTCGTAACATACTACAAACACATAAACCACACCCACTAACACATCTGTCAATACAATATGTGAGTGGGTCTAGGAAAAGGGACCTTATGGCGCAAATCAAAAAAATTGAGTTTTTTATGCTAATAAAAAGATACAATTTATCTCAACTTAGTGCTAAAATACTGGAGGGTAAAACTTTCGACACGCAGAGAAACTGGCAGTTGAACTGGGCCCTATTCAGCAAAGCAATTGAACTAGAAATCGAGAAAACATAAACTGAATTTCCACTTCCGGTATAATTAACGTTTCCGTATACTTAACGGCGTACTCCGCATACGCAATTAAATCGTACAGCCGCTTTTTCGGCGACTAACGAAGTTTGCGTAGAGTTCTTTTTAGCTTTCAGAGCGTCTCACGGCCTGTCTTGTCGGAATTCTTGGCTGCTCTATTCGCTGTAGCGGTAAACTTTAAGCCAAAGGTAAGCTGTAGAGTGCATGCAGTAGTCTCAAAGCTATGCTGTTTTTTTAGCTGCTAGTTTGAAACTCCGCCCATTCCCCGTTTATTGTACTTTGAGAATGAGAGAGAATAAAAAGTAGCTTGTCTTTTCACGGCACGCTTGGGGTCTTTTAAGTCGTTTTGACATGCGAAATTTGGCATAGACGTAGAGTAAGGGTCACTAAGACTAATTCTGCAAAAAACAAAAAATAGGAGAAAGAAGGAATTTTTCCGATGACTTACTTCTGGAGCCTATATCTCAATTTCAATTTTTGCGCCGTAAGGTCCCTTTTCCCAGACCCGCTCACATATAATCATATTCAGTATCCCCCCCCCCCCCCCCCCCCCCCCCCCCCCCCCCCCCCCCCCCCCCCCCCCGGCTGTACCTGGTGCACTATGCCCTCAGGCACCAGTGATCTGTTACTGACAAGGTCAACCATGATTGCATCCTTCATATATCTGCACACACACACACGCGCACACACGCACACACACACACGCGCACACACACGCACACACACACACACACACACACACACACACACACAATAAGGTCATCATCTAGTGCAGCCTCCACAAACCTCTTGGTGAGACTCTTGATGTCCCTGGGCATGGTTGCACTGAACAACATCATTTGCTTGTCCTGGGGAGCATCTTGCAGAATGTGTTCTATCTGGTCCTTGAAGTTAGGAGTCAGCAACTCATCTGCTTCGTCCAGAATGAGAAACTGAATATCATCCAAAGACTGCACAGAAAATGTGTGAAACAATAACCACAACGGCATGGATTACCGGAGTGCAAGCAATGTGTGCATGTGTGTTTGAGTGAAAAATTAAACTAGGGAGGTCTTATGCTCAACAGATCATGTGATAAGTTAATACACAACTAATCTTATACACAAATTACCAAAATTAACAAAACTATTTCAATAACTCGTGCACGGTCTTGCATGTGGCCACACAAAAATAAAATAATAAATTTTAAAATACATAACTAGTGGTGCGCTCGAATAGCGCAAATGCATGGCGAGCGAGCAGACTCTTTTTACAGAAAAATAGGACAGAAATTACATCTAACTTTCCATTCTCAGTTAGCATCAGAGAATCTAGTCTCTGATCCCAGACTAAGGAAGTGGACCCATACATTGTAGTAACAATAACAGAATTACCTGAATAAACTTCGAAAGCAGTGGCAAAGAAGCGCAGCTTGACAAAGACTTTACAATTGTTTCAAGAAGAGAGTAGCTATAAACTTTTTGGTTGAAACAAAGTTGCGTAAGGCAGCAGGATTCTCCGCGCTAGTTAATTGAAAAATACTGGAACTGTGAACGCTTTACCTAACTTACGTAATTAGAAGCGCGGGCGAAAACAGAAGTCTTACGTACCCCATAAACAGATAAATAAATAAATATAGCGAAATCTCGATTGCGTTAACCCTGAGAGTGTCTCGCTCGCTTCGCTCGCTAATTACAATCCTCCAACAAATCGACCTGATTGGATTTCACATATCTTAAGGTTACTAAAACTAATGACTCTGAATTTATATGCTTTGTTAAAATGGCTGAATCCATCTAAGAGAGCTAGCAATAGTTAAAACTTCAGTATACTGTACATGCTTGGCCAGACACTGTTCTCCTGGCTGCTCTCAAATCAGTCTCCCCGCCCACTTTACTCTAGGTAAATTAGACATAGCTAAACTTTTACGCCAGTTTATTGCAACTTTATTATCTGAAAATATTTGGTAAATGTGGCAGTAAAAGTAGATGAGACAGTGAGAACGGCCATTTCTGCACACAACTTGTTGCTTCCATATGGGTCCCCCCCCTCTTAAAATTCACGTATCAAACTCTCTGGTACTCGTATATCACACACTGCTTCAATCAAGATCGGCTGTTGATCTTTACCAGATTAAGAACTCTACTTGAGACCCACTTCAGAAATCTACTAATAATCACTAAATTCAAAAAGAACATCTTCATATCATTTCATACACACGCTACAAACTAAAAGGTTGAAAACAACAACACAAACACAATAACTTTTTTTTTAAAACTACTTACAAATGTTCTCCGCTTTATCAAGTGATCATTGAGTCTCCCCGGAGTAGCACACACCACATCCACACCTCGCACCAGAGCACTCTCCTACACACACGCGCGCGCACACACACCACACACACGATAACAACTTGGAAGATAACAGGAAATGAAAGTATGTCTAACCTGAGTGCTGTAAGAGGTACCTCCATACAGTGCAACACAGCGAAGTTGTTTACTGAGAGATTGAAGGGACCTATGAGATGGAACCACGCCCAATGAAACCACACCCTCACAGAGTCGCATCATAACTCTAAAGCTGCGAGTAACTCACTTGTGAACTTGGTTGCAGAGTTCTCTGGTGGGAGTGATGACTAGGGCTCTGGGATTACCAGTAGAGTTTCTGACACACACACACAACAACAACAACACACACAACATCAACAACACACACAACATCAACAACACACACAACATCAACAACACACACAACATCAACAACACACACATCAACAACACACACAACATCAACAACACACACAACATCAACAACACACACAACCTCAACAACACACTCACATCATCAACAACAACAAAAGCTAGCCTACTATTAGTGAGTGATAGCACAGTTAAGGGTGCTCGCACACTTCCCACGCACCTCCCACGCGGTTAATTGAGTCTGGTTGCTAGGGAAGAATTTTTATTTTTCTGTTGTGTTTAGACCGTTTTCTGCAGGTGGACCTTATTTACTACTACCGTAGAAGTCTACATACCTGAATTCAGAAGTAACAAGTGGCCGCTTCAAGAGATATGACCCTTCTACCTTCTCATACAAAGCTATAACTCCTTCGCCAGTACTGCACCTAGAGCGGCCATACTTCGCCTACTACTTCTCCGACCCGATGCCTACAATAGCTTCGATCCATTTTTTCTTTATTCAATATTGCTTTTAACTTATTGACTTTTGCACGCTCTATTAGATCTTTTTTTTGTGAAAAAAAATTTTTTTTTGGAAACTGTATCGAACATTTTGCTGACTAGACTCTGGTTGAGCTCTGTTCCAAATTTGAAGTCATTTCCATTCCCCATTCCTGAGATAAAGTCCAAAGTAGTTTACATAACAGAAATTAAAACTACGCTAACATTAATTCCATGCACCCCGCCCCAATTTTAGCCCCGCCCTAGTATACGGAGGAGGTGAAATCTTTTGTTTATTCTTCTCTGAGAAGAGCCGGGCGTGAAAAAAACAAACTGAAGCAGATATCGGCACTGCTGGAGCCAGCCCAATGCAGCGGAGCAGCAGGGGAGGCTACTTTAGCGGGGCTTGTGAATGGCCTTTGTCAGCTTCTCTCTCAGGAGGACAAGAGTCGAATGTGAAGCCCAGAGAGTCCAGCTTCTTAGCCTGTGTAGAGGTAAGTGTAGGCTTTCCAATGGCTTTGATCAGCGATGCTGCTCTCATGAAAATCCTCTTCTGCTGTAGTATCCACAGCTTAGTCTGCTCATGGGGGAACCTAATGGAGAGAGCTGCCAAATGTGGTCTGATGTCTTGGTTCTTGAAGACTCTCTCTATAGCCAATACATCAGGTAGGGCCCTGTGTGCTCCTACAATTTATACAAATAACTATAATTATTAAGCTTTATATTTAATTTTAGAGGTGCCTTGCTTGCAACTTCATCTCCAGTGACTTTTTTGTGGAGTTTCTCCAAACCTAAAGGTGAGCCTTGTAAAATGACTTCCCGATCCTGATATAAAGCAAATTAATATATAAGTGCATGTACGTAACTATCTAATTTTAGCTACAGTAGTAGTAAAGTACCTTCCTCAGCAAAGGAAGGGTATCACTGAAATGCATATTGGCTGATTGAAAGAGGGTCAGCTGCAGTTCTGCTTTCTGTTCCACCTCAGCCAGAAGGATAGCGAAGTCAAATGCAAACCCATTGTGAGCTACTAGCACTAATAGACAGAGACAGAAATTTTTTTTCTTCATTTTTTTAAAATTTATATTTTTACCAGGATGATGAGGTTTCTAAGAATAGCGGTAGCACCAATGAGAGAGGATTCTCACGCCTTAGCATGTTATTTGTTATGCCAGTAACCTTGGAAACTATATAAATTATAAATTTATCGATAGTATTATTTTAATTAATAATTATAGAATTGATTTCAAATTATCATTGTAAATGTAGTTGTAATTTACTAGTTAAATATCTGTACATTATTACCAGCAGATGAAATGTTTCGGCCAGTTCTCACAAGGCTTAGAACGTAGGATCATTGAGGGTGATAGGAGGAGGATTCATCACTTTGGCAGCGATGTCCGTGATGTGATCAACATAGATGCACAACCCAGTTGTCTCGCAATCAAACAGAACCAGGGGGGGGGGGGGACGAGAATCACCAATTTACAGGTGAATCACCTGCTTCATCACTGCCCCCTCCTAAATTCTGCTGATGCTCATCTTCTAGGTCAGCATATATGTCCTTGATATCACCCCTGCCCTCTCCCATGTATTCTCCCACATACTTTACCTGTTATTTCTCACAATGGTGTTATATCAAACAATTATTTATTTATTTGCTTATTTTGTGTGTCAATAAATTTTTTTTTTAATTGGTAGTTATGGCTAGAATAGCATTACACTTTTTTTTTATCATTTAATCATATGACTTACCTATTGAACTGCTCAGGTCCTCAATCGCAGGGATTGCTGAAGTTGACACCAAGCTGGACTCCTCAACTACAGAGGTAACACTTCCACCATCACTTCCAGCAATGGGGTAACTCTGTAGCTGTGAGTGTGCTCACTGACATGGTGGTGTTCATAGCATCACCTTCAGCGTTCGCCCTTGGTGCTACAAGGTCAAGCTCAGGAGACTCCACTACTGCAATTTTATTATTTGGTGTATTATAACAAAGTACATGTTGTGCAAGCTTAAAATAATTTTTCCCTATATTTTGTTATATGTTTGAGATAAAAAGTAACAACAGTTGTGTGCTTGAAGTATAAAGCAGTTTCCTCCTTTTGGTGGCTTCAGCCAGTTGCAGCTTCATTTTGGCAGATATTCTCTTGGGCAGAGACAGCAACCACACAGTGAGTAACAGTAAACCAGCAGAATTATTACAGCAAACCACGCGTGGTTTCCAAGCCGCGGGAATAGTTAGAGAATATCCTGATCGCGGGGAACTCTCCCCACGCTTTATCAATTCGCGAGGTACTATTCCACGAAACAGGATGCCACATTTCTGTGGTTAAATTCACGGAAAAAAGTGCACGCGCGTTGCTATGTGCGAGCACCCTTAAGATCTTAATAAGACAAGTACAATATTTTAAGATTCGGGAACCAATAATATTAAGATCTTGAAGAAACACAATAAGGTGTGAAATAGCACGGTAGCTAAGTGAAATAGTAGGGGTAAGTGCGCACGCGTGCAGCACTAGCCTCGGAAAACGTATAGTTCGAGTTGTTCCTAGTTGGAGACTGCTCAGAAGCGTTTCAGTCACTTTTACACAGAAGTTCTATTTGTACTAGACTGAATTAGTTCAACAGATTTGAAGGAGCCAAACGTTGAGAACAAAGTTCAGAAGAAAGCTAATCCTGAAATCCTGAGATTATTAGATTAAAAAATAATACCTCAAAATCTTTGGTGCACATGATTAAAAAATGCCAGCCCATTATTAGTGAGTGATAAACTGGTAACCTCTATATCTTAACAAGACAAAGTAAAATATTGAAATTCAAGAACAACTTGTCAAGAACAGAATAAAATCTTATAAAATGTTTTAACATTTTAAAACTTGTTTTTACACCCAATGCTGAAGTCCACTTACGACTTTGACAAAGTATGAATGATCGGTAGAGCATATGCCAGCGTCTTCCCACTTCCAGTGACCGCACGACCAATAACATCTCTACAAACAGTAACACACGGGTAAGCACACATGGTGCATGCCACGCCCACATGTTAAAAAGACCAACTCACTTCCCACTGAGCGTATGAGGCAAAGTCTCTGCTTGGATCTCGAAAGGATCCTCAAAGCCCAACTCTGACAACTTGTCTAACACAGGTTGATCCAAAGGATAGGAAGAGAACTTGGACCTGGGATAAGAAAAAAAATTACATCTTGTATTTTGTTACACCATCTCCCACTGCCCATTGCTAAAATGGAAGGGAAGAGAATCAGTTGGATAACGTCCTATAAATTGTGTCAGCGTAGTGTCCCTTGCTGCTCGTGGAGGAAGAGTTTTTATTTAGTGAGGTGTCCCGACAAGAGAGAAATCAGTGTATTCAATCTCCCCCCCCCCTCCTTTCCAGCCCCCATGCCCCATGCTCAACCAAGAAAAGCTCACTTGGAACCATCAGAAGGTGAAAGTGAATCACACGAGTCTACCGCTGGCTCTTCTGAAATATCTTTGGCAACTGGAATAGCCCCTAACAATGACTCAGAAGATTTGCTATAGCACTGTCGTCTCCCACAGGCGTGTCTGGCCAATGGCTGCTTGGCCGAGTTATAGCCTGTATACAAACTCCGTCCTGAATCATTAAAAGAGAATACATGCAAATGATCATTCAATTGTCTACTGGTACCCTAAACAAGCTTCTGGTCTTGGACTCTGACTGACACCAACAATACAACAATGGAGACTCAAATATTTGATAACATATTTCAAACTCGAAACACTAGCTGAACACAGTTTACGAAATGGGGCTATAAATATGGCATGCTTCCTTGAAAATTGTAGTCGTTAACTGTAGCAGTTAAAAAATAAAATAAAAAAAAGCCAGCATAGAAGCAAACAACCATGTTTAGAACACCACCGCCGAATACAAGACACTGGCGGGATTGAGGCTTTACCGACAAACCAGTTACAACTCACCCACACTTCCCAGCGACCTCGTCCCATTGGGTAAGTAAGAGCAGCTCCGAACAACTCTCAAACTTAACGTACTCATGACTTAGCTACACTTACTCACTGACCACGTGTCCAACAAAACGATCATTACCACATCGTGTAAATACGTACAGAATAATCATTGTATTGCAATTGTGGTGAGTACAACAAATAGTAAAATTAATGCATTTATTGAGCTGAAGTTATGGGGAAAGTTCTCTTCAGCTGCAGCTTCCTCCATTGTCCATTCTCATAATTCATTTCAAAAACAGTCTCAATAAGGGTGTTTCTCTTAGCCTTGACAACAGAACCATCCTTGGAAGGCAACTTGACCTCTTCCACCTCCTGCCTTGAGTTCAGTTTGATGGTGGTGATGTTCTGAGAAGGATTTGGATTGTCTGCAAAAAAAAATCGGCAGCAAGGGTGAAGGAGGCAGGCATGGGAGAAGAGTAAAAAAAAAATTGCTTTGATTCAAACTAGTCGACCTACGCACCTCTTGAGCCAGCCATAAAGCCCAGAATAAGTGCCTTCTGCTCCCTCGTCAGAGTTGGACTCTCTTTAAACATCTCTTGGGCAATGGACAGTTGTTGCCTCTGCAAATATATTATAACAATTACAGTCCTATCTTAGTGCAAGTCAATTATCCCTATATAGTTATTGTGCCACCACTGTAATGAATCCTACCAAACCCTATGAACTCCTCCCTTAGAAACTCACAGATAGCTTCAGGCCTTTAGTGGGTTGTTTGGTACTTGCAGGGGCAGCTGCGGAGGCTTCTCCAGTCGGAGTAGGAGTGGGTGGGGCAAGGGGTGTGGTTGGAGTGACTGGCGGCAATGGATTACGAAACAATGGAAGCTCCTGAAAAGCATAAAGTTGCACACATTTGATTTGACAGTTTCGTTACGCACATGCACACACACTACAATATAGCACACATGTAAAACCGCACAGAATAAGAAGTGGGTGTGTCTTACTGCTGGCTTGTCAATGCCCGGAGTGAAGGTCGGAGTGAGGGGAGGGATGACAGGAGGAGCAGGGGCTTCCTTTTTGGAAGGAGGACCTGCACCCACTGACAGAGATGAAGGTGGATGGCTGTCTATATCTGGTGACTTCAAAGCATAAGCCGGAGTCTGGACAGATACAAACAAACACATGTACATACACACATTACACATGTGAAGGAATGCACATACACAAATACTACACATCACTAACATGTGCACCTACTAAAACACACATACCACACCTAGACCGACAGATTGACAAACAGACAGATGCCAGAAGATACAATGGAGTATAACTACCAGCCCAACAGCAGCTTCTTCAACTCTCTCTCTCTCTCTTGCTAGTAGCACTAACACTCAGTCTGAGCATTCGTTGATGCAAAGACGAAACAACCAGACAGTGTGTTTAGATTGGCTTCTCATGTTTGTCCTCACTATTAGTTTCTTCACTCACTCAAACACTTAGACCCAAACATCAAAGAACTCAGTATGTTCAATGGGAGCTCAACCATGCCACTGGCTAAGGTATACGAAGAGGCCATAAGGTATGACATGAGATCTTGTGTTAATAATTATGAAGTCAAATGATGCAATTCATGCAAAGATACGAAGTTGTACACCAACAGTATTACCACACAGATATATAAGGACTGAACCAGTCACAAATAAGTGGACTGGACCAGTGACAGATAAGTGGACTGGACCAGTGACGGATAAGTGGACTGGACCAGTGACAGATAAGTGGACTGGACCAGTGACAGATAAGTGGACTGGACCAGTGACGGATAAGTGGACTGGACCAGTGACGGATAAGTGGACTGGACCAGTGACAGATGCGCAACTGGATCAGTGACTAGAGAGATAAACTAGTTCCTCTACACATGTGTCGGTCATAAGCAATACATCAACAATTAAAGTACATATCTGAGTGCTTTGTTTTAAAGCTGAGTGTATATCAGCTTAGCACTGTCAGCAATGCTTGATGAAGTCATTCTAACCCAATCCTGTAGCTTCTGCCACTTGGTAGAATAGGGAACGTGTCTCCGCATAAGACAAGCCACATGTGATAGCACGTGCCAACTGTGGCTAGAAATCAATAACACTCCAGAGTGGGAAATTCAACTCAGCTTGTCTTAAAAAAGATTGCCAATCAAGTGACATGATATCGAATGCTACAAGTGAATGCCTTAAGTGCAATAAGTGAAGGTCATAATGTGACATTGAATACTATGGGTGGGTCACATGACATTGAATGCTATGGGTCGGTCACATGACATTGAGTGCTTCAAGTGAAGGTCATGTGACATTGAATGCTACAAGTGAAGGTCATGTGACATTGAGTGTTACAAGTGAAGGTCATGTGACATTGAGTGCTACAAGTGAAGGTCATGTGACATTGAGTGTTACAAGTGAAGGTCATGTGACATTGAGTGCTACAAGTGAAGGTCATGTGACATTGAGTGTTACAAGTGAAGGTCATGTGACATTGAGTGTTACAAGTGAAGGTCATGTGACATTGAGTGGTACAAGTGAAGGTCATATGACATTGAGTGTTACAAGTGAAGGTCATGTGACATTGAATGCTACAAGTGAAGGTCTTATTAATTTATTGAATGCTTCAGTGTTACTACCCTTGAAACTCACCGCTGGTTCGTACTCTGACCCCAAGCCAGCTGCATAGTCAGGAGTGGTCACCAGGGGAGTGGGAGGTGCTTCCGTCACCGGCGGAGATAAGGGTGTAGTCACTTCACCCTTTGAAGGTAGTCGAGGATGTTTTTTTGTTTCTGGCCGTCCCTGAGTGGGTGTGGTCTCCTCTGTACGAACATATGGAAAATATAATTCCTTCTCAAAATCTTACAGTGATATTGAGGATGAACAAACTGAAGGTGACAAGAACGCTAAATAAAAGTTATGCTCACCTGTGATAGGCTTTCTCTTTCTCTTCACCGGAACTTCGTCTATATCTAGAAGCTGTCAAACAAAGGGAAGAGAAGGGACACAACAACTGAATGAGTACACCACTGGAAGTAACTGGAAGTAAAATGTCTTCATTTTTACGTCAAACTCCATCCCGTCCGTACACACACCACCTACAAAGAACCTGGTTCTAGTGTGTTCAGCACTGACTGACCTTTGTCCCCCTCTCTCTGTTGATTTTGCTGCTCATTCCTGGAATAGGAACTGATTTACGAGAACTGGGTAACCTCACTGTCGGCACAAATGCAGTGGAACCTGCGCAGCAATGTAAAACACTAAGATTATACGAAATGAAAAATAGCGAAGAAGTTTGAGTTGGGCAACATTTAGAGGCACCTTAAGATCACATGACCTGCTTATCCGGAGCTAATCATACAATTTAGTGTGTCCAGCATGATCCAGTTTTAGAAATGAGAGGTAGGACTATAAAGTCATGTGATCTAGTCCACATTTTGTTTGTAACTGACCAGCTCCTGTAGTGGAGGAGAGCTGGCGCTGAAGAAGATGTCTGTCCTTGATGAGAGAGCCCGTCTGAGAGAAATCAACCCCAGCTACACACACGCACACACACACAATATATGCGCGCTACACACACATACATTGTAAATATATAAAGTGAATTAAAATGTATTGAGATCAAAGTACCAACAATGCATTCTGGCATTTTTGACAAGAGAGTGAAGTGAGCGAGACGCTTGCAGGGAGATGCTTGCAGGGGTTACACAATCGAGATTTTGTAAAGTTTATTTATTAGTTAATTTATGCTCATCTATGGTACATGCTACCCCTTTTTTTTTTACCCGTGTGACTAAAGTTGGTAAAGCTTCTGAGGAACAAAGTAATGAACCTGTCTATCATTCAGTAATGAGTTACGGGCCTCGAAAAGCAGGCTAGCCTCTGACGCAAACCTAAACACCTGAACTTTTGTTTGCTTTATAAAAGAATAGTGGACTCAGGCACATAGCATTATTGCTCTTCATCGTCGTTGACTGGATGAGTCAATTTAGAACTTTCCAATTTCAAAAAACTAATGAGACTATTTTAATTAAGTGTTAATAGATCCTTATTGTATAAATATAGCTAGGCTAGCTCACTGCTTGCCATTTGTGCTCAAGTACACCACTAATGGTAACTAGCAAGTACACCACCACACTGTGGCGCTTGATGTACAAACTTTCGCAAATTAAGAAAATCCAGTAGCATAAGGTGTGGTTTCCCTCTCCTGCTCTTTTTCTTCCTGAGCCATCTCGGGCTTTGTTATTCCTCTCAACTCATAGATTCCCTTCTCCTCCTTCGTCTATCTCCCCTGCTCCTCAGTATTCATTGAAGTAGTTACATTGGTTTGGTTATTAGAACAAGAAAATTTGCAACTGTTACAATTATTTTATTTCAGCCGAAAATGACTGAATCATTGAAACAATAATAATAATAATAATAACTGTGGTTTTTTGACCACACCCACCTCTCTGCACCATGTCGTTGCGCAGCTGTATGCTGGCCTGTGGCTGAGACTTGAGAATGAAGTGTTGGTGGTGCAATGGAGGATAGAAGTTGTGAGTACTGCTCAGAACAGATGTGTTCAGATAAGAATACTCATGAGGCACAAATAGCAGCTGGTCCCTGCGCTGGGACACTGGAATATACAGGAGAGAAAACGAGGGCACAGAACGAAGGGAAAGAGGAGAATGGGTAAAGGAAAGGGAGGGAGGAAGTGGTAGAAAAAGACATTACTAATGAAGATGTAAATCAATTAATTTCTTGTATTCTTAGTTACCCAATGTGTCGATCGATGAACTGGTAAAGTGTCACACAAGCCTTTAAATTCCTACCAAAGGTCTAAACAAAGCAATGCTATTCATTCCATAATCCTTTTTCTATTTAACATCTGTTATGTTGATGTTGATTTTCTTTTTTAAAGGTGACTAACAATTTATAATATTGTAACAATAGGCCACATTAACCTCTCTCTCCGTCCCTTCTACTACTCTTTCTTCCCCCCACCCCCAATGCCCCCCCCCCACCCTTTTGAACCCACAGGCCTCCGTGATCTTGTCTTGCAAGTCCTCTAATGTTCCTTCGGTGATCTGATCAGAATTAATGGTCTGGTTGTTCGGGAATGGTGCAAGGACGCTGGCAAACAGCCTCACCCACTCATCCCCATCTCTCCTTGCCAGACGAAGAATCTGCAACATCTCATTTGAACACTGCAAGTGAGAGAAGAAGACAGGAGGAGAAAGGGGGGAGGAGGGGAATCAGCTGATAGTCCCAATACTACAGCTAGCAGATCGGCACTACAAACAATGAAACTGAAACTAGATCTTGCATAAACTCTCATCAGTCACTGTGTATGACGACTTGTATCGTGGAAGGGGAAAACCGAAGGGGAAAACCGAACAATCTGCTGATGATAAAGAAAATGGAAACAAACTTATCATTTATAAATCACAACTACTTCCTTATGTCTGGATTTGCTTGGTATCCTCCCACTTATGTGGGTGTATTGTTGTCATCAGAACACCTAATTAACCCAAAAGGCCTGAATGCATGCGCTATGCTAGTGCCAGTATCTAGGGACTGACATGTGGAAGTGGCATTGGAGGCTGACTGCTTAACAAAGAGGAGTTTTCATGACAGGAAGTTTCAATTATGAAAATGCAGAGGGGCATACTGACAATGTTTCTTCATGTTTTCTTCTTCAAGTGGTGCTTGGAGGGAGAATGGAGAAATTTTCAATATTAAACAACTACTTTTATGGTAAAGGGTGGACAAATGTATTCTTCCCTCTCGACACCCATTACAATTACATATACATATAAAATAAGAAATGTCCCTGTACACAAACCTGTGTTATGGTACGTGGAGTCATCCCAATAAAAGAGAGCAGAACTTTGACTTTAGCCACTCCATCAAATGAATTAAACTTGTCAGCTATAATGGCCAACTTGTCTTCATTCCAGGACAGATTGGATCCTGACCAGCCGTCATCACTCTTCAACTTGTTAAGAAGATAGTGTAGAGCTTCATCTCTGTCTGCCATACCTGAAAAAGTGACAGATACCTCACAGCCTACCTCCTCTTCCCTCTTTACACAACTGTAGAATTAGTGAGTGGCAAATTGATGAACATGGTAAAGGTCGTTAGACTTATGTACTTAACCACCACTTTTCATGGGGTGTGGCGATTTTGGGTCAAGACAAAAACTACAGTTAGTGCAAGTACGGGAATTTTCTGTTGCAATCCTGGTGTGTGGTAGCCTCTCTGCAATACAATGGCTGAGTCTTCTGCGGAAAAATAGTAAGTCTGTCGTGATATTTAGGAAGTAATATGCGCCCTGTAGTGGCTCCGCTCGCTGCAAAGTTGGACTTAGCCCTATTAGGGGGCCCTATAAGGTTTGCTCCAGTTTAGCAGGATTCACATGCAAATTGATTCACACAGCTGTAGCTAATTTAAAGTTTGCTGTGTGGCAGGAGCTGAGCAGTGGGGATCACTTAAACAGCTGCATTCTGGTTGTTGGGTACTGGTGGTACAGACATGGCTAGGCTGATTGTAGCTGTCAATAGCTTGTCTATCAATGTACTGAACACATGAAATTTAAAATTATTTTCTAACGTCAGTTTGGAGGGTGTTATTAGTCAGTCAATACATGGTGACTCACAAGGTAGTTGCCAGCAATGTTGAATAGCCTGTAATTAGAGGGAGCTAATGCGTTTGATAAGTGTGAGTGAGTGTTGTGTGTGGTGACGCCATCCCTTTCCTTTCCATGTAGTGATCATGTGTTCAAGATAGTTCTGATTGGAGATCCAGGCGTGGGCAAGACGTCACTTCTCCTCAGATATGTGGTAAGGCGTCATCTAACCATATGATCCTGTTCATTCCGTGCACAATAAAGTTGTAGTATGTTAGCAGACACACATTTAGCTAAGAATATCAGATAATTATATTAGTCTGCTTTGAAGCAGCCTACAAAGTTCTGTAGTTATTTGAGAAATCCATACCAACCAAGGTGCTGGGCTATTACTCAATCATTGATGATGAGCTGTTCAGTCTTGTGGATTATAGTGGAACTATTTATATTACTCTGTTAAATATTCCGCAGTGCCATGCACACACACACACACACACACACACACACACACCGTGGGGTAGAAGCTAGCATAGTGTGATGTGTGTACTCTTAAATTCTACTACTAAAGTTGTGACGACCATAAAAAGAGAAAAAATCTGCTCATTGCAACAATTCTGCGAGCTTTATTTGGGCATGCTCAGTCACTGGTGTTCTTAAACTCATGCACGTAGTCTCACCATACACATAAGCCAAAGTTCCTATGCTAAATGTAAGATAATATAGACCCCTGGCCACGCACACTGGCATGAGATGAGGGAAGTTGGGGAGGGAGAAGAGATACACTATAATAATTCCAGGTATTTTCTGAGATACAATTGACATTGTATCTGACCATCTCCCATATCGGTCTATTGCTAGCAGTGAGCCCTTAGTGTACAGTCGTGGATCACTCTGTCATCAATCTATACGGGAGAGAGAGACCGTGAAATACCATGTATTTTGTTAGTTCCGCTAGTGTGCCTCAAAATCAGACATAGTCAATGAAATACTCATCTGTATAAACTTGATTCTATATGGTCTGTGAGTGAGTTAGATTTTAAAGTGAGAAAGACGACCATGCAATATTATGATACTGGTAGTTGCTTCCTACACTAGTAGTTTAGGTTAGCTGTTAGTGCACACACGCACACACACACACACATGCACACACACACACCAGAGTCCAGCTAACTAATCATTGAAATGGTTAGAGTGTTCACCTCAACTTGTCTAATTCAATACAATATATGGTTTAATAAGTAATTTGAGGGCAGGACTAATATTGGGGTTGACCCCCTTGCTAAAGGGGGGACTATGCAGTCATTGTTTTAGGCACTACTCACTCACCTAGTTTACATCACTTGTTTGCAAACATGCTGCTGGTGCTGCTTCTGGTGATATTTTCAACAAGTATATTATGATATGTTTATTTTTGTGTGACGGCCATTGCTATTAGTGTCTCTGCTGCCAGTTTGCCTTGCTGGTAATTACTGGCAGTGTGTGTGTGTGTGTGTGGTGGGGGTCAGGAGAGCACAGGCTGTGGTCTGTGGCGAGACCATAATGATTTGTTTGTGTGTTTATTTACTTACAGGATGACATGTTTTCAGATAACGAGGTGACTAATGTGGGCGTGGACTTCGTAAGTTGAATAATGTGACCTTTCCTGTTCATTTAGCTAGTATAGAGTGGATTGGTGGCAATGTGGAGTGTGGACAAAAGTGACTGTGTGTGTGTGTGTGTGTGTGTGTTATGCTAGTGTGTTATGCTTGTGTGTTCCTGCTAACTTAGTTATGTCTGCTAGGCTCATCTGTGTCCCCAGTCAGTCATTCACAACATCTTATTAACTCTCAATGTATTTGTGTTGCAGAGGAGTAAGATCATTGAAGTCAAGGGAAAGAAGGTCAATCTGGAAATAGTAAGTCCTGTCTGCTCTGCCATTTTATTGTACACATCACAAGGAGATGAAGTGTAAGACAGCACATGTAACTAGAGTGAGATGTAAATAAGGATCAATTTATCAGACTATTGTATTCTAGGAAGAACAATGATGGAATGAGGTGAGAATTAATAGGAATGAAATAGGGAAGAATAATTTTGGTTGTAGTTATATGAAGTAATTGACTCAGTGGCTTTCACGGCACACTTCTATAATATTAGGTTAATGTGAATTACTAAAATTGGCTGTGTGTATGCAGTATTGTTGTGGTTTTTCTTTTCAATTTGACAAACTTATCTAAATTCTGGTTATCTCTTCATTTTGTGTAACCAAGTATAGACTGGTAAATGGTTTCCATCATAGGAGCATGTTGTTCATATTATAAGTCCTATTATAGCAAAGGTTTTTCAGAGTCTTAGCAATGATATTGGCATCATTTAAGTAAGCTACTTGTTCTAATAATATGAACGGTATCAAACACACACACGCAGACACGTGCACATGCACACACACACACATACTATATATATATAATATTCCACTTCTTCACTTTTAACTATAAGTCTCTGCTCACCAATTAATAATTTTTTTTTTTTTTCATTCCAGTGGGACACGGCTGGACAGGAGAGATTCCGCACTATAAGCTCCTCCTACTACAACGGAGCTCATGGCATTGTTCTGGTATATGATGTCACTGATGAGGTAAGTTGGGACTTCCCCCTTCTGTCACTTTCTGTCTCACTTGCATACACAGTCACTATGATAGAGTGTGAGTGTGTGTGTTGGTGTGGAAACTGGCCTATCAGTATTATTGACTGTCACTGACTGCCTATCACTACTAATGTAACAGACTGTGCTGTTATGAGACATCATCTGAGGTCATGGTTCAGAGGAGTATTTGGGATGTCACTTTCTGTTTTCTGTAGGAGACTTTTTCCAATCTGCGCTCCTGGCTGGCAGAGATTGACCGCCACATCTATAAGACATCCGTGCAGAAAATACTGGTAGGAAACAAGATAGATGGAGAGAAGCCTAGGAAGGTCGAGAGCAGACTTGCTAAGGTATATCCTTTAGTAGTTGTACGGGTGTCAGACTCAGATAGCAACATCTGGGTATTAGCTGGGAAAACTTTGTTTGTAGTATTCCCTGCCCCCACCCCCTCTCTTTTTATTGAACACTATGTCATGGGGAAAGGGCAAGCATTGGCATATAATCACCTTAAATATATCATGATACCCAACACAAGCTGAAATGTGGAATGTTACTCATACTCATGGAGATCCTCCGCTTGAATAGATGTTATTTGATGATTTAGAACAGCTAGTTGTGCTTGTTTCGTGTCCAGGACTTGACAGAAGCAGTGGATATGGAATTCAAAGAGACGAGTGCCAGGGAAGACATCAACGTGAAGGAGCTCTTCCTGATGCTGGCCAGCAGTATTCTCAGCAGTGATGCTGTTGAGGAGTCCAGTAGTAATGCCAATACTATCACAATCACTTCCAGCGCAAAGAAACAGACTGATGGCGGCAAGAAATGCTGTTGAATGATTTAGCCCCTCCTACCCAGTATTGTATATCTGTCCCCAGCTATGATTCATTTCTTATTCATCTTTTTTTTCTTTTTTTCTTTTTTTTCTATTAAAACAACAACATTTATTTTAATGTAGCTATTCCTCATTTCACATTGCACGAGAGGATTTGGGATTGTTTGTTGTCTGGTGTTTATTGTTGTTTCTGTTGTTTTATTTAATTATATCTCACTTATTTTGTGTCAATTTGGAATAAAAATTAGATATAAATAAGGAGATTTAAGTTTTTGTTGTTTTATGACGTTGTTAGTAGAAGTATTATTATCATTAATATTGCATTATTACTAGAGCAGGAATGCACTAACTTTTTTTAATATTCCCAATGAATCTATTTCAGTAATTATCAATGATAACAATAATGGAACTAATTTGATGAGCAACTGAAACATTGAAGTCTTTATTTATAATACAGGAAGAGAATGACTCTAGTAGTAAGTCTATCTACACACACACTTTGAGGTTCAAATCATACGGAGGGTTCGTTAATTTTCAGTGCAGTCGCTGGTCCATTTTTCGTAATTGAATGTGGTGTCAAACAAGTCATCCACCCGATAGTTCTTGTAGCTTCCTCGTATCACCGAGTCATCCAGTTCCTTTATCATGCCCCAGGGCCCACCTTGGCCATTGCCCATGTACAGGCAAGGGTCCTGTGTGTTGTCCCAGGTGGCCTTGTATCTCTCGCCCAGCACAGAGCGAGGTGGACTGTCCACTGGGTGGAAGGTAACATTGTAGAGGTTAGTGGAGTCCGGTAGAGGTTTGGTCGAAATGGGTATGTTCCAGAATTGAGCTGCATGTACATATACAATAATGTTTGTGATAGAGTTGAATGTCTGTGTGGTACATTCTGGCTTTGAGTATATTAACATCTATGTTGTCTATTTTGTTTTTGTTACTGCTGTTGTTGTTGGCTTACCTAACAGCCCATGGGAAGTAGGTTTAAGGTTTACTCCACGCATAATACGCAGCCTTAGCTGAGCTGGCATAGATGGTGTAGCTTTCTGACATCGAACCCACATGACCAGAGACAAACTGTCACAATTTGGCACAGAGATCCGTACACGGTCACTTCTAGGTGTCACACTGATGCCATCCTGCTGAAATGTTCCCGTGATGGGTACTAGACCATCTCTTTCTCCAGCCTGGTTCATTGACACTGCACAATTCTCTAAGTCCACACGGATATTTCGGCAAGTTCCTCCGAGTCCCTCAGCTCTGACGCCAATAGAGTCCATCACATTAAGTTCACCCACAGCAGCGTAATGAGTGTTTACATTCACACAGCCATCAGAAATGAGGTTGAAATGAGTGTTGGAAGAGCCATGGACTTCATAGCATAGGTTCAGGTCAGCCATTCCAAAGGGGACAGTAAACAGAGGATCTCCAATAACACTTCCATTGCGAACAACAGCTATAAATAAATTAATGTTCAATCAAATTATATAATATTATACTATATATAATTACAGATAAAAGGTTAAAAACATTTTTTTTTTGTTGGTTTAATTCAATATCTCTAGTTTCAATGTAAAGTAAGAACAATGCTTGTATTTTTGATGACTCCTTACCACATTCATGTCTCACTGGGCGCAGGACATGATCACTGACTGGCACACGATAGCTTGTGACAAACGCTTGCTTCTCTTCCAAATTCGCATCGATTGCTGTGATCTGACCATTAGGGCTAAGAAGTTGGCCTCTTTGAGTACCACATACTCCACACGTCTCCACCAATGAGCTTCTACTACTCACATCGATCATGATGGAACCTTCACCTGTAAGATAGAGAAAGATGTGACATAGCTGTCTCACTTCTCTTTCATGTGAACCAGAGGTATCAAGGAGGACTTGCTTTTTCTTACTAAAACAGCCTAACTTTAACCACCACAATTCACATTGATTCTACATGTTGCCGTTAAAAAAAAAAAAAAGAGTTCCAATGGCAATGGATGTAGACTACCCCTTGCAATATGAACTGTATTCTTAGCCTCACCACTATTTGACTCACCTGCAAATGACCTGGTAACGGTGACTCCTATTTCATCTCCCACAGCAAGACGAACAACGTCCCCTTCCCTAGTGACAGCCACGTCACTAGCTACATATGTAGACACATTTCCAACGACAACTGCAACTTCAGAAGATGTGGTGAAGAATGAGCGATCTTCCCTGACCACCCACCGGAAGCCATCTTTGAAGACACCGACAGCTCCAACACCAAAATTGTCGCTCAGGTAGTCCACCCTCACGGCAAAGTCTGGTCTGGAACCATTGCAGGACTGTAAGGCTATCAGCTCACACGTTCCTCGGAATTGATAGCTCAGGCTGGCATTGAAAGGACTGATTCTGAGAGCGTCTTCAATTACACAGGTAGGATCTGGGGAGGAAGGCAAAGTAAACGGTAAGATAAGAGTCTTAAACATGGTAGTGGTAAGCATTATATTAACTGCTGGAGAGAGTGAGAGAGAAAGAGAAGGACAGCATGAGCTTTAGCACTGAATGACCCGCTGCGTGGTATTAGTGAGACATTAACTTACTATCATCATCATCTATAATGGTAACTCTAGCTGTTGCATTGGGTCTAGCAGTAACAATGCCAGTCCCTGACATGGAACTAATGCGGGCAGTGAAGAATTCTGGGGGTTCAGGATTCTGGTCATTCTTGATGGGAACCTCAACACAGGAGACAAGCTGTGTGGGCGTAAACATAGCGGTCTTGGTCACCGACTCCAGATCATTCTCTGGAGGTAAAAACAGAAAACGATAAATCTATTTGTACAAATTGTACAGTTGAAAGTAGTCCCCTTACCACTAGCAGAGCCAAAAGAAGTGGTGACATCCACTGACATTGGTACAGCTGTGGTTGTGTTCCTCTCTACACACACTTGTGCACTCCCAGTGTTTTCATTTACAACTATATCTGGTGTCTGGAAGTCCACAGCGACTCCTAATAAAATTAGGAGGAAGAAAAATTAAATTGCACCGTCTTTTTTTAGCACTGCAAAAGAGCTCACCGTCATTATCATTGATGATGACAGCAGACTCGGGCACGTTGCCAGTCTCAACGCCTGGAGGCAAATTCTTGAAGGTAAGCTTGAAGCTTTCAGGATCTTCCAAAGCTATTGGGTCGTCAATTATCATGACATCAACACAGTATTTTCCAGCAGGTCCGGCTGGTATGTTAATATTAATGTCCCGTGATGCCGTTCTGTGAGTAATAATAATAATAATAATAATATAATAATAATAATAATAATAATAATAATAATAATAATAATAATAATAATAATAATAATAATAATAATGCTAATACTAATACTAATAATAATAATAATAATAATAATAATAATAATAATAATAATAATGCTAATACTACTACTACTACTACTACTACTACTACTACTACTAATACTAATAATAATAATAATAATAATAATAATAATAATAATAATAATAATGCTAATACTACTACTACTACTACTACTACTACTACTAATAATAATAATAATAAGTTAGCAAAAGGGGTGCACAGATTCCAGCTAATAATTCTATTATAATGTGGTTGCATGTGTGTGCATGTGGTGGAGTAAAGAAAGTGATGACCATTAAGGGCCCTGCAAATCTAGGAGCAGACATTAAAAGTAAAGCAACTCATTGTTTTGAATACTTACAAGTAGCAGGATTGCTTGAGGTGCTCATGCTAGTGACTGTAACTGTGAAGGGAGAGAAGCTATCTTTGTCTGTGGTGAAACAGATCTGTCTAGTTCCAGCTTCTTCAGGCACACTGGTCTCAGGTGTCTCCCAAGAGACACGAATTACTACAAATACAAAAATAATCAAAAAAGTGAAATATTTTCTGAACTTTTGTCCTAGCTAGTGTTGTAATATCTTTAGCATACTCACCATCATCATCACGAACTGTGACCCTAGCTCTTCTAGGTGGGTCTACTCCTCGTGGGGGGTCTATCACTACGATGAAGTTGCGATCTGGCTCCATGGCAACATTGTCATCAACAATAGGTACTGTTATGCAAGCCATATTATCATTGCTTCTGATTGTCAGATTTGAAGCAGTAGCCTCAAAATCTTCACCATCTGTACAGATGAAGAGTTTAAAATGGAATCATAAAGGCAGCAATACAAGTAAGGGAAGTAAATTGAGAAAAACTTGTCCAGAAAGCCCTACCAAGTAATACTAGCACCATACCTCTGGCATCTGGTGGATTGCTCTCCTGGGCACGAACCATCAGTGTTATATCTTCAGCTGAACTCCCCAGTCTCTCTACGCAAATGGTGACCGAGCTGCTGTTCTCGCTGACAACCGGGTTCTCCTCTACAAACCTCACCGTGACACCTACAGCAATTCGCCACATTGTTCTCAACATCTCAATCATCTCCGATTTTACAGCATTCAAGTTGCACACAGCATGGTAACTTACTGTCATCGTCTTCAATTTCCACAGGCACTGATGGCCTAGTTCCCAGCGTCGGTGTCAATGGCTGTGAAGGTACTTCTATGTCCACAGTAAATTTCTCTATAAGCTTCTCTCTAATTTCATCATTCTCAATTGGAATGTTGCCACAGGCTTTGATCTGACCAGCCATAAAAGTGATAGGAACAGAGATGACTTGAAAGTCTTCAGTAGCTGTAATAAGATTTATGAAAAAATATTATAAATGCTGGAAAAAGATGAGTTGCTTGTGGAAGTTGTATTGTAACAGCTGTCCTACCTCTTGCATCAGGGGGATTATTTTCGCGGGATACGGCATTCACTGTGACATCTTGAGAGGCAGGATTGCTGAGTACAGCACAGATTTCGACAGAACCTTCATTCTCAGGGATTCGATACATGTCTTCTTCGAAGTTAACTGTAAGATCTGCAAAAAGAAACAGAATTATGATAATCAGCACACAATGGACACATTTGATGGATAATTTTACCATCGTCATCCTCAATAGTAACAGTAGAAGTGGCCCTTGTCCCTGGGGCCGGGTCTTCAGGATTGGAGGGCGTGTCTATCATGATCAGAAAGTTTTCCTCAGTTTCCACAATTTTATTATCCACAATTTGTACTCGAGAACATGTGCAGTTCTCGCCAGCTTGGAACGAGAATGTAATTGTCTCACTGACAAAATCTTCCATAGCTAAAGAGGAAATGCAACAAATTGAGTGCAATGTCAAGAGACAGTAGGTATTAGTCTCCATACCTTGAGCTTGTGGTGGAGAAGTTGGTTTAGTAGTTGCAGTCACCTCAATATCTCTGGAAGAAGGGTTACTGAGGAAAGCACACACTTCCAAGGATGTTTCATTCTCTCTGACTCTATACGTGGGCCTATCGATGTTCACTGTGAAACCTGAAAGAAAAAGTGGATAGAAAATGTTAAACACTGCCTTTTTTTTTTTTTTGCCTTCATGTGTCATAGAAGGTGTAATATTTATCTAACACTCCAGAAGTCAGTGGTGTAACACTTTTTAATCACATTCCACTGTAACTCACTGTCATCATCAATGATATCCACTTCCACCTCTGGTCTCCTCCCTAGTCTGAGATTGAGGGGAGATCTTGGGGGGTCCAAAATGAGGCGGAATCCTTCCGTGCTCTCCACAATATTGTCATCCAAAATAGTCACATTCACACAAGCCCGCGTGCTACTAGCTGCCACATTGAACTGCACGGAAGCAGCGACAAAATCGCTACCACCTAACCAATGAATAAATAACAAAACTGATGAAAAGTAAACAAAAAAGGAATCGATAAACATTACTACCAAACTTAGTTTCTTTTTCTCACATTTATTGTAAAGCTATGATAGATGATATTAAGGAATGGCGTACCTTGAGCCTCTACCGTGGGGAGAGGAGTAGTGGACCCTGTGATTATGACATCTCTGTCTGTTGGGTTGCTTAATGTAATACAAACTTCCAAAGTTCCCTTATTCTCAGGAACAGAATAATCATCTTGTTCAATGTTGACTTCAACGTCTGGAAAACAACAATTTCCAAATGAGTGCTGCCTATTCTTACAAAGAATAGTTATATTACTTACCGTCATCATCATCAATTTGAACAGTGGCACGGTCTCTACTGCCCAAGATAGCGTCAGATGGATTTGACAGAGTTATGTCAAAGTTTTCCGTTTGCTCAGCAACGGTATCTTCAGTTGTTTGTATCACAACTGGAACTGAAGTCTGTCCACTAGGTATAGTCACCACTCTGGAAACAGATGTGTAATCACCTGGAGCTGCAACAACACATTGGACAAATCTTATCACCACCACCAACCCTCTGCTGTTTCTATCATTACCTTGTGCAGTGTTGTCAGAAGTCTCCAGGGTTACCGTAACATCATTGACAGATAGACGATCAGTTACCACAGTGACGATTACATCATCTCCTTCTGTTGCACTGTACGATGTCTGGTCAAGTTGCACAATGACAACTGAATGTGCAGAAATAGAACAAAAAATTTAACTTCATAGAATGGTATTAATTTAACTATAGTAACCCCCAATAGCTTACCATCATCATCTTGTATAATCACTTCAGCTTCATCATCAGATCCTATCCTAGCTCCACCGGTCGGATTCCTTAGCATGACTGTGAGCTTCTCATCATTTTCATCCACACTGTCTTCTGTGGATGACACAGCTATAGTCACCCTGGTCATCCCAGGAGCGAAAGTCACAGTGCGATCAAATTCAGTAAAGTCGTCACCTGCAATAATAGCACCCAATCAAAGAGGGAAAGAAAAGATGCATTACATTCCTACACAATGTTCCAATAGATGAAAAGAAAGGACTCAAGTATTTCCTCATGATGTGTGTTTTGTCACTCACCGTCAGCAGTGTCCTCCATTGTGGACACCTCCACAGTGACAGGCATGGTAGAAGGATTACTCAGCTCAATTTGCACATTAATTTGATCTCCTTCTTCCACAGTGTAGCTGGTTGGGTTGAAGTTCACAGAAATCACTACAAGGAAACAAATAGATAGGATAATAGAAAGGTGGTAAAAGAATTGAAAAAATGTATTTTTCTTACCATCATCATCGACAATGACCACTGTTGCTGTGTTGGCTGAGCCCACTTGAAGTCCATTAGTGGGGTTAGCCAGGGTGGCAGTGAACTGCTCATTTCCCTCTTGTGTTTCGTCTTCAGTTGTCATCACAGTAATAGCGGCTACAGTCTCCCCAGGCTCAAACGTCAGCGTCCTGGTCACCGGCATGTAGTCCATTTCTGCAAATAAACAGCAGTCCAAATTTTATAGTAATTAAGATTGTTATTTTCTTTATTGATTTTGTATTGTTTTTAAAGTGTCATCTCTAGTAGCAGCAAAACTTACCACCAGCTGTTCCTGGGTTAGTAGTGAAGTCGACAGTCACTACTCTGTCTGCTGGAATATCCAACATGGCCGTTATCTGCACATCGTCACCCTCCATTTCAGAGTATTCGGTAGGAACAAAGTTGACCATTACTCCTGCACATAAAAGTAAATACATAATTAAAAGTTAGCAATACAATTGTGAGATATTGTGTTAGAAAATAAAGGCAGCTGGCAAGTTACTTACTGTTGGCATCATTGATAAAGACAGTTGCCTCATCATCCTCTCCAAGCATTGAATTAGAACTTGGATTAGTCAGAGTCATTGTAAATTGTTCTTGGACTTCATCTATCTGATCTACTGCACCAGATACTGGGAAGGTGGCAGAAACTTGTCCTGGCTGGAAGGTAAGAGTCTGGCTCACAGTGGTGTAGTCAACACTGTCTATTTACCACAGAGGCAAACAATGCTAAAGTTAAATAGCGTGCTTTATATAGGTTCAGACACATACTGACCAGTAGCAGATCCACTAGAGCTCATAACATCGACTGTGACTACTTCTGTGGATGGAATAGAGAGCACAACTGTGGAGATCACTGAACCTCCTTCTGTCACAGTGTATTCAGTGGGATCAAACATGACAGTCACACCTGAGCAAAGAAAGGATCAATTAAAGAACTTCATAAATTGATGACTACAATAGTGACCAAATATCTAGGAAAGTATAATAAACTGACTGTTTGTATCGTCTATGAAGACTGTAGCTGAATCATCAGACCCCACAGTAGCACCATTGGTTGGGTTGGCCAGCTCTAAGGAGAACTGTTCTCTGCTCTCGTCTATCTGGTCTTCCCTGGCCATCACTGGGAATGTCACAGATGTCTGTCCTGGCGCAAAGGTAAGAGTTTGCCTTACGGGGACATAATCAGATTCTACAGGAGATACATTTGTTATGTGCACTAGAAAGTGGAAAAAATGTGCATACACAAACCTGAAGCAGTTCCACTTGAGCTTGACACATCCACAGTTATCTCTCTAGTAGAGGGAACAGAGAGACGAACTGTTGAAGTGACAGACCCACCTTCAGCCACAGTATATGTAGTAGGATCAAACATCACTTGGACAGCTGCACGTCAAAGGAAAAACCAAGAATTATAGGTTATGTGGTGGCTAAAGGTAGAGAAAAGCTTACAGTCGATGTCGTTGATGACAACAGTAGCCATTTTGTCTTCTCCAAGGACAGCACCTTTGGTTGGGTTGCTCAACGAGAGAGAGAATTCTTCCTGTAGCTCATCTAAATTATCTGTTTGAGCTTGCACTGGAAAACTCGCAGAAGTCTGTCCAGGCATGAATGTCAGTGTTTGTGTCACGGTGCTGTAGTCACTTGGATCTAAGTTAGAAGACAGGGTTTGAGCAATATGACTCTAAAGAAACTTGAGTAACGTACCTGTTGCAGATCCATCTGAACTTGTAACATCCACAGTGATCACCTCAGTGGAAGGAACGGAGAGAACAACAGTGGCCATAACAGTACCTCCTTCACTAACAGTGTATCTGGTTGGATCAAAATCCACCATGACAACTACAGAGCACACAATTTGAAAGAAAAAGGGGGATTGAATGGAAACACATTATAACGACAGATTACTAATATAACTGGATATCATAGCACAATCACTCGTCAAAAATCTTTAACACTCTTTGCAGCTAACCGTTGTTGTCAGTAATATCTACTGTGGCAGTGTCTGAAGAACCAATGTCGGCTCCCATGGCATTGAAAAGTTGAGCAGTAAATCTTTCAGTGGGTTCATTCAACATATCTTGCCGGGCTGGTATGGAGAGTGTAGTAGAAGATTGTCCAGCTTCAAAGGTCAGAGTGTAGACACCTCCAGTGTAATCTACTCCATCTGTAAAAGTATGAACATGGCTTGAAATGTCAGTGATATTCTTACAAAACAGCAGCGAAGATGGATGAAACATATTAGTAATGGTGTTACAAGTCTTTAGTAATTGCTACTTTCTTACTTGTTGCAGTTTCGTCTGTGGTTCTAACTTGAACAGTGACTTCCATGGTAGCCGGAGAATTAAGAGTAGCTTTAAGAACTGCATTGTCTCCCTCCAGTGTAGTGTATGAAGTGGGGTCAAAATTAACTTCCAAATCTATATTAAAATTTTTTTCAATTAAGTATATCAGGTGAGGAAGTAGATACTGTACTTACTTGTGCCATCATCGTCTAAAATAGTAACTCGAGCAACTCCAGGGAAGGGATACCCGTTAACATCAACTTCAAAAAATACCTCAAAATATTCTGTATTTTCTGCAACCTCATCATCAACTATAGTTACAGTAAATGGATCGTCCCTAGGATTCAAATTGACAGACTCTGGTGTCCACCGCAGCCTAGTCCTATCAACTGCCATATAATCTGCTCCTGTGACAGCTTGTCCTAATAATAAAGGAGAGAGGGGAATATATATATATATATATCTAACACACCATCTTCTCTTGGCCACCTGCAAATAATTATAAAAAGGCTTGTAGAATTAAAAGAGTTAGCTTCTTGTTAGTTGTTGTGGTACAATGATGGAGCTCTTGTGTGTGAATCCATTTATTTTTACCTCATATGGTGCACTATTTGACTTGGTTTACACCTAAGAGCTAACCCTTTACCATAGATGGAGTCTGCACCATAAAGTTATCAAATACTGTAAGTAGCTATAAGGAAGGCATTCCCCCCCCCCCCCCCCCCCCCCCCAACAGAATGTAATATATGCATTTTTCTCTAACCTTGAATAGATCGTGTTTGGGCGTAAATTCTTGAGTTTGTAGTCAGGTCTCCACCAGTGCGGTTGAAGTGGATTGTCACAGTGCCTATATCTTCTGGAACAGTCGCATTATACACTGTAATCCGAGGAACTACATGAGAGAATAAACAGAAAAGTATGTGAAAGTATCATTGTATTAATCCATAAATACTTACGGCCAATTGGTTCCATTTCAAAGCCTGCTGGATATGCATATGACATTTCTGAGACATATCCATACAAATTGAAATTTATTCCAGCATAAGGATCCTTTGAAGAATTAAACTGCAACTGGAAAAGCTTGTTAGGTGTTCTACCAAGAGGGGAAGGAGAGAATGCACCATAGCCACACACTTCTCCATTGCTGCATTGAATGGGGACATATTCGCCGCTTCCTCCTTGGAATGGCATAAGTGTTCCAGGATTCAATGCAGCATTGTCAAACAATACTTCATTGGTATTGGTGGCTGGATCAAAAAACCGGGACGGAATAACCCAAGACAGCATATTAAAGAACATCTCTGTGTTTGGTGACAGGTCTAATGTAGTGGCATATAAATGTGACTTGTACTGTTCAACAGGTGGAACTATGGCTATGGAAGGGTCTCCAAGGCCGCTGCCAATAGAAGTAACACTGGTCTCATCCAGGTTATGGCCAGGCATGTACTGCATTACTATGGCTGGCTGGGAGGTCTCTATGCAGCAGAAATCTCTACGATAATTTTCTAATGCAGTTCCAATTGGGGAAGCTATGGTTTGAAACTGATAATATTCTCCAGATTTTATGGTGCGGGTCCTCACAACTTGACTGGTTGGAGCAGTACCAGATCTTCTGGTGCATGTGACCGTAATACTATTGTTATCACGGATTGAGCCTATACGATATATTTCACCTGAGCCTCTATAGCCATATGGGGTAGTAAAGAAAGTGTTCCCCCACACTGCATGCATGGGTATCTGCTCCACGAGATGGTCACAAGCAGATTTACTTTTTGGGATACGGCCACACTGATGCCCAGAGAACACAGCTATTGGGTTGTTGCTGGAGATGACAGTTCCAGTGATGTCACCATTGTTAGAAACGCCATAGCTCTGGAAAGCATTAAGTGTAGTTTCAGTCATTTCACCATTAAAGGTGTATGATACTGATGTAGAATTCTCACATGCAACCATAACAAACTGGCTCCTTGCAGTACCTTCTCTTTCAGATGTGAATACAAAATATTTGTAAGTGTTGATGGTTGCTCTTTGACATGGTAAGGCCAGGAATGCATCAGTAGATTTATCTTCACTGTTGCTACCAATTACTGTCACTGGGACATTGTTAGTGCTTCGTATTCGAATGCCTTTTGTCAAACTGCGGACATTGTCATTCACAACTCGAATGTCTGAGGTCGTATCTGTTGAAAATTTGAACACGTGTTTGGAGTTTGGGCCAATGGTTGCAGTTTGAGGATAACCAGGGAATGTAGGATTATGAGGAAGTGATACTTCTACTTCAGCTGCAGCTGAATTCCCATTCAATACATAGAGTACAGCATTGGACAATGGAGCAGCATTTTGAGCATTATTGAGAAAAGCCACAGCAAAAAGAGTTCCTTCATTTGTTGGTCCACCATGATCTAATATTACATAATGTTAATTGAATCAATCCTTATACTTTATATTGATAAAGGAACAAACAATAATATTTGCATAATTATGGCAGTAAGCAATGTCTTACTTACTCTGCCTAAGTAAGTAGTCACTTAAATCTGTTGCTTTACACGTGGCAATAAATGCCAACAAAAAGCTCAAGTAGTAAAAAGCCATTTCGATCAACCGGAGTTTGCGGAGGGAAAACAGTAGCTAGTTCTCCCGGCGCATTAATTTCTACCGAGAACCTCGGCTGTCAGTGAGTTTATATAGTAATCCCTGGGTGCGCATGCTCAAATGGATATATATAAAAAAAAATTATAGCCCGTTACCCGTGCGACCGCGCTTGTCGTTAAGAACTATAAATCGGATACAGTCTGGTATGCTCGTAAGAAAATGTATTAGCGGGGAAAAGTCTGATATAGTTCTTAGCAATCATAATTATGGTGGAAGGCAGATCAAAGCAAAATGGAATAATGAAGAGTTTGGGTACTTTAATACAATTACTAAGATAGCTAACGCTATACTTTGCTCGTTGTTTATGTTTGGGCTATAAAATAGTTATAAACCAAAATCATTAGGTTTGTATTTCGATTTATAAATCGCATACAAACCTCAATTTTGGTTTATAACTATAACGTATCGAATGCGGACGATACAGCAGTGGCGATAGTTGCTTCCGGATAGTTAGTACATATTTTGGTGAGCTCTACACGTGCAAACTTGCTAATACTTAAGTGTCACTTCCGTGCTACAGCTGAAAAATGTTAACATTTTCCCTACATTATCCCAGTGCTGTGAGTAGCTACAAAGCAAAGGGAGAAAAATCGTTGCGAAACAAAAATACGAGATTTGAGTATGCATGAGACTATTATTCAACATGCTCTTTTGGAATATCCAGCTTCATTTCTGCATAACGCATAATTGTGTTCTACAGAGTTCAACATATTTAGCCTCATCATCTGCACCTATCATAACTAAAATATCCACAATGTAGAAGTACAGTTCATATTAAAGTCTCACGTCTAGATTGTTATTTACACCAATTAATACCTAATTTAGTAAAATTAGCGCTTTGCATAATCAAATGTCACATTACATCATAATTCAAGACTGGTGTAAATGAATAAAGATAAAATTTTCAGTAAGGGAGTACGCAATAGTTTTCTTGTGTAAGTTCAGTGTTGTGACTGTGAGAACATCATTAGGTGTAGCTACTCTATTGCTTTCTCAGGCTTTTATTTTGGATGAAAATTAAAAAATGAATCCAGTGATCGAATTCTGTTCTGCTTATATTGTCTAAAAACCCTATGAATGGCTTAAAATAAATTGTGAAAAGCATTAATTCCTGACTCATAAAATGTGCAGAACTAAAATTCATCAATTAAAAATGAGCAGTAGCTGCTTTGGTGTTTTTTTTTCTGCCTGAGATATGCTTGGCAGTTCAAAATAAAACTGTCTAGCCACTAAAATGTAGCGGTTAGCATGTTGCTAAGTTATTGTAAAAAAAAAAACACTCCTGAATGAGCTTTCAAGAATCTGAACCAAACAAGGTTAGGTGTGTCCTGTTTGACACTTTCACTTCCATATTACATGTCCCATTGCATCTGCTGGACCATTTCAAAGCATATTTTGTGTCTTGTAATGAGTTTCAGCCAGCTATTCCAAGTGTGTGGGTAAGGCTAATAAAATTGTGGGCACTAATTAGTGAAGTCATGTCATCTACAACAAAAATGCAAAGGATTCCCTTAAAACTGAAATATGAATCTTAATCTATAAATTCTTCCAGGAATAGAAGAATATTTATCTCTTTGTGGCTAGGAAGTGATCTAACGCAACAATCCAGTGTTGCGCATAGTAGATTAGCCAGTTAGATGTGGCTGAAGTGGTTGGTGGCAATTCTTAAAAGTGAAGTCTTGAAATTCCAACACGCTAGTAGATGAGTTTCCCTGGTAGCCGGCATTCAATTGCAGCCCCATAGTACAGTATCATGTAGCTCAATAATAATTTACACTTTATTGTGGGACAGTTTGGCCTGTTGACCTAGACTGTAATTTGCAGAGGAATGTAAGATTTCCTTGCAAGTGATTGTAAAAAGAGGTTGCAAGGCAACAAACATGGCTTCAGCTACCCAAAGGAAGAAAATGATAATATTAAATATAGTAAAGACTTCTAAATGTAGTTTGAATATTTCAAAGATGGGAGTGAAACATTTAATGGTGTCAAATGATGTGGTTTTGGTGGAACTTACACACCTGTTGAGTAAAAAGTACAAAGACATTGAGGCATGTTGCTTATTTTGTACATCAGGATTTGTGTGTTCTAAGACTTTCCTCATTTATTTAGGTTATCAGGTGAGGGGCTTAGTATTATGCTCAATAGTATGAGATGTACTTTAGTTGCATATTCCAATTATTTTCATAAATTAAAATAGTAAGATCTTATACTTCATCAAATGATAAACACACAAGATTAACCTCATTGTTAGTTGAGAAAATTTTGAAGCTTTCAGTGGGTGTGTTGCATATTTGGGCAGAACATTGGCTGGCAGGTAAGTCATTGATCCAATTATGTAATTCTCTTTGTTAATGGTTTTTGGCAGAGTGAAATAAAAGAGGAACTAATTTAACAGTATTCTCACAACAATATAAGACTTTTAATTGGTTAGTCAGAAATATGTGATCGGACCCTGTGTTTCCCTCTGTATCTTCCCCTGTGTCTTCCCCCTGTGTTTACCCCTGTGTTTACCCCCTGTGTAGCAATAGGAGGGCAATAGCTACAGTACAAAAATATGCTGAAGTTCTTGTATTTTTCATATCTACAAAACAATTATAATTTTAAATGCGCTAGTGATAGTTTATATATCATATTAATGAACCATTTGAAAGAATATCTCTATCACATTTAAATGGGAGTTAATTCTTGTCTCTATTACACTCATGAAAGTTCTATCCCAATAATGTGTAAGTTTATTGATGGACAGGAATGTGCAAAAAAAAAAAAGAAGAAAAAAAAAAGAAGAAGGTTAAATACACACTATACAGGTTAATAATTCACCAGTTGTTTGAACACAAGAATGCATGGAGAATAATAACAGTGTTTGCTGCTTGTGTACTAATTTGCCAAGCTCCATTAAATCCACAGAGTCTCCCTGGAAGCCTTCCAAGATACATCACTTACAAACACAGACACTCCAGTTACTGAATGGGAAGGGCGGCTCTGGTGACATTTCAGCCCCCTCCACCCTACCCTGTACTTTCTGTTTCTTCTATGTTAGTCTAATTTGGCAGGAATGACATTCTCCAAATGTTGTTGTATTTCACTTTGATCTGATTATTATCTCACTGACACAATACCATGATGTAAACAAAGCTATAATAACAATGGAATTGTCAGGCCTGTAGCCAGAAATTTCAAAGAGTGGGGGGGGGGGCTCACCAAGATTGATAGTTATGGCTGCAAAATATGATATTATCATAGGAAACATGTCATTTTGACGGAGGCATTTTTCAACTTATTTCTTTTATTTGTTCACTTTAATGCACAAAAACTGACTGTCAATTTGTCTTGGGTGTCCCTAAATTTACATAGCTACTTTACTGAGGATAGAGTGACATTCCCTATGACTGTGTTGGTCATTTTCAGAAGTACATTTCGCAACACAATTGAGAAGAAGGTTAACCACAGAAAGACAATCAGCAGATAATTTAGTTAAATTGTAGAGCTTAGTGCAGTTCAAAGATTGTTTGTGAAATGAAAGTGCTCTATCCAAAAAAAATTGAGGTCTAAAATATGTTTTACTACTGTCTAAGAATAAGCATGAAATTGAGAAATATGTAATTGTGGTGTAGGTTTGGTTTCCCTTTAGTATTGCAAATTTGTTATAAGGATCTATAGTCAGGCAGATATGTGAAACAATCGTGCTTTTTTATGTACAAGTATGCAACTTGGTAGACTTGTATAATGTGATCCCAGAAGTAATTTCAGAATTGGAGCCACTTTGGATTTGGTCTTTAGTGACCTCTAAGGTTTATTAACTAATCTTAAAAACATGTACAATATTAACGATATCAACGTAGTTATGTGTAATTGGTCATCATGAGTATCAAATGAAAGGGCTTACTCTAAGCAGCATTTTGAAGCTTGAATTAAGTTTTTATCCTATTCTGGTCAAGAGATATAATACAAATAATATATAACACAAGATATTTTATATGCTGCTGTCGCATCTTCAATATGCCAAGCTGAAAAAATAGGGAGGAAAATTACAAAGTTTTTGTAACCAGTGGACTAATTGAAGGATCAATTCCACTCTCTGAACCTGTCAAGAAGAATAAACTACTACTGTTTAGTTGACCACCACCAAGAGAGAAATCAAAAGCAAGCCTGCAAGTCTCATCCTTGAAAAGTGATGTTTCATTGTTTTCAAGGCTCTGCATTGCTTGCCAATCACAAGATGGTGACCTTGATATGATTCCTTCCGCCACGAAAACCACCATGTCCTCCGTCCTTATCCCATATTGGTAAGCTAAGACAGGGGACCAAAGCTGACCTGTTGAGTTCTTTAGAAGACTGCACTCAGTTAGCAATACCTCAGCCAGATGCTGAAGTTATGATTCTTGATGGAGCTGTAGTGGTCAACTTTCTGAAACCACTTGCTGTAAAAACCTTCAATGAATAAAGATCTTTTTACTGTACATAAGGCTTGAATGCTATAGTCGAGTGGACATTGTGTGGGACCAGTATGTTCCAAGCAGCCTCAAGTCTCAGACAAGAAGCAAACACGGAAAATGTTTGAAGAGAGTTGAAGCACCCACCTGGTTGCCAAAAAAAACTGGCAGCAATTTTTGCAGGATTATTCCAACAAAAAAAAGAAGAATTGTTTGCTTTTTTAGTGAAGCACCATGAATATCTTGCTACAAGTAAGCAGTTAGTCACCACATATGGCTCAGAAGTCATTTGCATTATCCACCACAAGACTCAAGTCATCTAGCTCCCTGCGACCACGAAGGAGCCGACACTAGAATTATTCTCCATTTTGCAGATGCAACCAGCAAGGGCTTTAGTGGATACAGATGTTGTTGTGTTGTCAGTAGCTACAGCAGCTAAGCTAGACATCCAGAAGCTTTGGGTGGCATTTGGGTCAGGCAAGAATTTCAGGTATATAGCTACTTATTCATGATATTGCTGCATCTATCGGCCCCAAAAAATCTCAAGCATTGCCAATGTTTCATGCATATACTGGGTGTGACACTGTTTCAGCATTTGCTACAAGAGGGAAAAAAGTCAGCCTGAGATACATGGAAAGCGTTTGGAGACATAACTACAGCATTCCTAACACTATCCACTGGGCCAGATGAAGTAAATTATGAAGATGTAGCTACACTTGAAAGCTTCATCATATTACTGTACGATCGATCGTACAAGTGGCTTGATGAGCATTGACGAAGCCAGAAAGCAACTTTTCACCAAGAAAGGACGGGCCATGGATGCCATACCCCCTACTAGAGCAGCTCTTGTGCACCATGTAAAAAGGGAAGTATACCAAGGTGGGCATTGCTGCGGTAAGGCACTCAAAGTTTCTTTAAACCTTCCCTCTCCACAGAATTGGGGATGGGCTGACCCTCACAGTTGGAAGCCATTGTGGACAACCTTGCCTGAGCAGGGCCGTAGCCAGGGGGGGGGTTCAGGGGGTTACACGTAACCCCCCTTTCAAATTAATGATATTCGTAGAAGTCTGTCAATAGTTGTTAATCACCATTAGTGCCCACAAAGAAAAAGCAGCTGCTGATATAATACACTTATGCTTGCCTCAGCACTTGATTGTGTAGTAAGGTTGCAGTAACTTGAAAATGAAGAGGCAGTGCCAATCCAAAGATATTCGATTGTTTTTTAACAAAAAGTTAGCTGTGGAAGGAGATGGTGAGCACATTATCATGAGCTAGACATTGAAAAGTAAATATTGCACAAATATAATTCATTATGTTTAGATCATGAGTTAAAAGAGGTACCAGTCCAATTTCCATCGGATGAATCTGAAAATAATGTAGTTCCTTCTAGCTCTCTTCAGAGGTCAGATGTTTTCCTAGAATGTACAAGCTCTAGTGCCTGTGCAGATCAAGTATGTAATGATATTGGTGCACTATTAACTTCAAGTAAGTCCATGGAGGAAATATGTGCCTCGATAAGTAATCTATCACAGGGTGAGATGTTTTCTTATTTGTATCGCCACGTGCAACCTCCAAGTAATCTGCCAGCTACATTCTTATATGGTGCTAATCGAAAGTTTGGTATTTCTTGGGTCATTAAATTTCCTTGGATTCTGTATAGCCCTAAGGTAAACGGCATTTTCTGTGGACCATGTGCTATTCTTCTTCCAGTAGATAAGCGTAAAGATAAAGGTTTACTTGTTAACAGGCCTTTTTCCAACTGGATTAAGTTGAGCAGTGTATTGAATGATCATTCTAAACTTAAATATCACCGTGACTGCCTCCAGCTAGCTGATACCATCAAAAGTAGTGTTGAAAATCCAGCTTCACGTGTTGATGTCATGACAAGTAATACTCTGCAAGCCATAATAAAGGAAAATGAGCATATACTAAAGCAAATTGTGCGATCCATTATTTTCTTATCTAAACAAGCTATTGCATTCAGGGGCAATTCAGAAGTTATAGATTCTAGTAAGAATCCTGGAAACTTTTTGGCCCTGCTCAAAGTATTTGCAGAAAGTGATGAAGTTTTATATAATCATCTTCACAATCCTAAAGCCAAGAATGCCAAACATTTGTCCCCACAAACTCAAAATGAACTAATTAATATTATTGGATATGATGTTATTCTTTCTAAAATAGTTTCAGAAATAAAGAAAGCCAAATATTACTCAGTTCTTGCTGATGAAGTATCTTGTCATCATGTGGAACACTTACCCATATGTGTTCGGTTTCTTGATGCCAATAATGATATACGTGAGGAATTTATTTCATTTATAAAACTTGAAAGAGTTCGAGCAATGGACATAGTAAATGCCATTGTACAGTCTTTGGAAGGAATTGGCTTGTCACTAGATAATTTGCGTGGTCAGGGGTATGATGGGGCATCCACTATGAGTGGAGTGAAAGCTGGTGTGCAGGCAATTATCCAAGAAAGGCAGCCTAAAGCTCTTTACACTCACTGTGCTGGGCATTCCCTTAACCTAGCAATACTGAATTCTTGCTCCATTCCTTCCATAAGAAATTGCATAGACCAAATAAAAGGTTTCACAGTGTGGATACGGTATTCTCCTAAAAGAGAAGGTCTACTCAAAGCTATCATTAGTAAGAGATCTCAAGTTGGTACCAACAGATCTTCTATACTAAATGTGTGTATCACTCGATGGGTAGAAAATATTGATGGTTGGGAGCGATTCTCTCAATATCACCCCTTCCTTATCGAATTGTGCGAAGTGATTCTCTATGGTAATAGTGAATTTCATAATTACAATGATGGCTGGTCTGCTGAAGATAAAAGGAATACCCTAGCTCACATGAAGGCTCTAGAATCTTTTGAATTTATTTATTGTTTAGTTACTCTTTCCAGGTCCTTGTCCTATCTCAAGGAAGCAGTAGTTAAAGTCCAGGGGAAAGACCAGGATCTTGTTTCAGGGATGAGTATTATTGACAAATGCTGCACAGAATTGAAGAGTGAGAGAGAAGATATTGATAGCTACAGTGGCCGGGTATTTAGGCATTCATCTAGACTAGCACAACAATCAAATATTCAGATTCAAAAGCCACGTACCAATCCACGACAGCAGCACCGGTCTAACCCAGATAGTACCTCAGTTGAAGAGTACTTTAAAATAACTGTTGCTATACCTTTTCTTGATCACCTTATAAGCGATGTCACTTCCAGGTTTACCAAGCATTCTAAGCAGGCAGCCACACTGCAAGGCCTACTGCCAATACATATCACTAACAATTCTTCTTTTTGTGATATTGAGTCAGCTGCTTCCTTTTATTCTGATGACCTCCCCAATGCTAGTATTCTTGATGAAGAATTTCATCGTTGGAAGGTGAGATGGTTGAAAGTTACTCCAAAGGAACGTCCACAGACACTTAGTGAAGCACTAAGGCTATGCTCTCCTGATGATCTACCAAATTTGTTCACTCTAATGAAGCTTTTAGCAACCCTGCCCCTTAGTTCTTGTTCATGTGAGCGTTCAGCATCCGCCCTTCGGAGAATAAACAACTACCTTCGATCTACTCAAACTGCAGAACGATTAACCTCTTTGGCACTGATTCACATGTCATATGAAATTGACATTGATATTGACACTGTTTGCAAATTATACTTAGAAAAATATCCACGCAGAATTAAATGTGCAAGTTTGTTATTTCAGTAATATCCTCAAAACAATCTTTGATGTTTTCATGATTCTCTCAAATCCAATGTGCTATTTAGTTTTATATAATGGTCTGTCTTAATGTCAATTTTGTTGATAATGGATGATAGCTAATTAAGAGGTGTGGTTTGGGTGTGGTCAGGTTGTAACCCCCCTTTTGAAAAGTCTGCCTACGGCCCTGCTGAGGCTAGCACTTTGGGAACTGCTGTGCTGTGGCTGTAAGAAAGGGTGCAAAAGACAAGTGCAAGTGCTAGAAAGCAGGTCTGAAATGTACTGCCGTATGCCATTGCAGTGGAGAGTGCAATAAAGACTAATTGTAACTCATTTTATCTATTCATAGTTTATTAAAACATGATAATCAGCATTAAAATGACCTAACTCTTGATAAGAATGAGATAAAATCTTAATTCAAGTTTCAAAATACTGCTGAGAGTAAGCCTTCATTTGATACACAAGTTGATCAAATTACGTGGAACTACATAGTTAATAGCGTACACATTTTTAAGATTAATTAACCCATAGAGGTCACCAATGGTCAAAATTAAGGGCTCCACTTCTAGGATAACATTCTACAAGTTAACCAAGTTTCATGCTTGTACATAAAAAAGCTCGATTGTTATAGCTACATATCTGCCTGACTATACATAGCAATTCACCTTCCGCTAATTAAAGTGCTGTAGCAGGTAGATTGCTGCTGGAATGTACAAGTACATAGCAATCCAGCCTCTGCAGGCTGAATTCTGTCAATAGCCTCAGTGCAGGTTGGTGTTCAAAATATCTCAGAACTAAATAGCTAAGTGTGGAAAGAGTTATTTTGGTGGCTTCTATACTGGTACATATGAGTGGACTGATTTTGACTTTAAAGGTTATGTTCCCCTCCCCCTATGTGTAGCTCTCTGCTGGTAGCAATATAGGAGTAGAAACTTTTCTTTTCACAATCAACAAGCTACGTGGTAGCAATCGCGAACCAGTGTAGCTCTATAGGGTTGAGACCTAGTCGAGACCCTTTACCAACCGTAACCGCTACGCGGGGAAGGAAAGGGTCTGGGTATGGAACGCGTAATCCGCCAAAACTAACCGTATAGGATCGAAATTTAAATAAACGATTACGAGATCGTTTACTAGATCGAATAGGAGAACGATTACAAAATCGATTAGGAAAACGATTACAAAATCGATTAGGAAAACAAAATCGATTAGAAGACCGATTACAAAATCGGTTAGGAGAACGATTATGAGATCATTAGGAGAACGATTAAGAGATCGAATATGAGGACGACAAAGATTAGGAGAATAAGAAAAAAGTATTAAGTTTACAAGATCGATTATTACACCGGGTGCAAGATCGATGATGAGATCGATTATGAAATAATTTAGTCGGCGACCTCTTACCTCTCTTTGGTAAGGGTCTACATTTCTTTCTTGAAAAAGATGGATATTGAAGAATTGCTGGGCGTTTTTTGTACTTTTGGGGAGCACATAATGGAGTATATTCTGAATGAATACGAAAGGGACCTTAGACAGCATCCTAATAATATCCACAATCTACACTATTGCGTGGAACAGCTACTTGAATGTATTGTGGTGTTAGAGCAGTTAGAGGAACATATTTTTTCCATGGATCAGTCCCTACTACAAGTGGTAGCTTCATCTATTAGGCAAATATTGATGCACTTGAATGAAGATGAAAGTACCAGGCTCAGGCAAGTTGTTATTGGTCGTCCAGCACTAGTTGTAGAAGAGGAAAGACTACGTTTTTTTGAGATATGGTATTACTACTTGGTGTAAGCAAACGAACAATTGAGCGACGACTTCATTGCTATCAGCTGTCTACTAGATGCTACACTATCATATTGGATCAAGAATTGGACAATGTTGTGCAAGAAATATCATCATCCTTTCCCAGATCTGGCGAAAAAATGGTAGACGCTAGGCTTCGTACTCAAGGAGTGCGAGTGCAACGGGAAGAGTGAGAGATTCGTTAAGGAGAGTTGATCCTATTGGAATTCAATCGAGATTGAAGCAAGTCCTGCAAAGGAGACAGTATCATGTTACTTCACCCAATGCTCTTTGGCACTTGGATGGCTATCATAAACTGATACGCTGGAAAGTAGTAGTGCATGGTGGAATAGATGGCTATAGTAGAATGATTACGTACCTTCAAGCATCTAGCAATAATCGTGCAACCTCTGTTTTATCAGCTTTTTTGATGGCTGTTGATGAATATGGGCTTCCATCTAGAGTTCGTACAGACAGAGGAGGTGAAAATATTTTAGTTGCAGAATATATGCTTGGCCATCCAGACAGAGGGCCAGGACGAGGTCATAATTGCAGGTAAAAGTACCCACAATCAGCGTATTGAGAGACTGTGGAGGGATTTGTATTCAGCCTGCATCAGCTTCTTCTACTTTTTTTTTTACTTTCTAGAAGATATCGATATGCTGAATCCAGATGACCATATAGATTTATACATTCTTCATTATGTGTTTCTTCCAATTATTCAGCAACAGTTAGATGTCTTTCGAGCAGCATGGGCATGCCATGCTCTGAGGACTGAGAGAAATAGAACCCCTCATCAATTGTGGGTTCTTGGGTTGCACGAAGCAAATTTGCAAGATCAAAGTAAGGAAGCAGTTTCTGGAATTGATGTCGTAAGTTGCCATGTAAAATTACATTATTGGCGAGTGAACAAAGCCACTCTCATGTCTCACTCAAGTATTTTATATATGGGCTATGGGCAGTTGCTAAATTGGGTTATACACAGTATAGAATTGTTAAGGTAATAATGACCCCTACAGTGTAGCTTTGCTGGGTTGCTCACTAGCCACGCTGTTTGAACACACCACTAGTATTATATATATATATATCATCTACATTGCAGGACTGGGATGATTATGGCATAGACTGGAATGGACCAGTTCCAAGTACTGATCCTTACACCAATACTGTTGTAGTCCAAGAAGTTGAAGCGCTACTGACAGAGGACCAAAAAACACAGTTAGATGCAGAAGTTGGTCCTATTAACCCCTCTTGTTTAGTTGAGGAGATTTTGCTTAATCACTTTAGTGCAGCCAAGAGATACGTACTATCTTGTGTGTCCTGAGTATAGCATCTGTAGCTAGCTCTAATACCTTACATATGAACTTATTCAATGACACTTATTTAAAAAAAATGTTTTTACAAGTACATGTATATAACATGAAAAAAGGATTAACTCGTAGTCGTTTTGCCAAAAAATGAAATTGTTTTACAGTTATGAAGAAGCTAGGTAGTTTAGACTCCACCAAAGCCATCATTTCCTTTCAGGGACAATATCATGGCCTCCTTAAAATCAATGTACCTATCACCATGGCTCACTGGTAGTCTCAACTGGAGAGCACAGGTTGAAGCTGTAGCCTTCCTTCACGCTCTAAAGTAATGGAAGGATAACCATCAAATCCTGAAGGAGGTATCTGGCTAGCTCCAGAACAGAAAATCAATAAATCTTCAATAGAACACTCTCCATCACCATCTATAGCACCAGAAAAACCATGTGATAAAACATGTTCATAATAGTGGTATTTAGTTATCTAAGATTAGAGGACAAGTGTGCGATTGCCAGAAAAATTCTATTCTTATACATCTTTCTAGATAACTAGTTGCAACTACCTAGCTTTGAAATCACTAGCTAGCAATATACACACAGTTAGCTACACAACTTGCATTACGTACCAAAACACTCGTCCAGAAATCAGTCTCCTAATCGTTCTTTTTGTCGTTCAAAATTCGATTTCGTAATCGTTCTTGTAATCGCTCACTAAATTTTATTCCATCTCTTAATCGTTCTCCTAATCGATTTTATTTTCCTAATCGATTTTGTAATCGTTTTCCTAATCGATTTTGTTTTCCTAATCGATTTTGTAATCGTTTTCCTAATCGATTTTGTAATCGTTCTCCTATTCGATCTAGTAAACGATCTCGTAATCGTTTATTTAAATTTCGATCCTATACGGTTAGTTTTGGCGGATTCCGCGTTCCATATCTGGGAACATACAATACAACGACTTGTTCAGCAGCACCCCAAAAAGGGTGCTCAATTATCACATTCCAGCAAGCTTGCGGTATACTGTGTGACGTCAACATCACATCTGGGACGGTGAAAACGTTGCTCAACTTCATTAAACTGGTGAAGTTGTTTGCAATAAACGTACGAGCATGAATAGGAAACCTGCTACCCGGACGTGGTCGTGACGTCATTAGTTACCACAAGCGTTGGAATGTGATAATTGGAGCACCCTTTTTGGGGTGCTGCTGAACAAGTCGTTGTATTGTATGTTCCCAGACCCCTTTCCTTCCCCGCGTAGCGGTTAACGGTTGGTAAAGGGTCTGGCTACGCGAGACTAGTTGAGACCCAATAAACGGAGGGTACAAAGGTCACCAGAACAAATTCTAGCTGGAAGACAAAAATACACTTGCTGGTTACGGGTACCATTTGCGATTAATTATTCATGAGGCTATTTAAACTGTAATATTTCCACTGTAACCGTTCCCAAGTATCTGCTACTAAAATGATGGCAAATAATAGATGCTTATGGAAAGTTCGTTCACAAATTCTGGCAAAGCACTGCTAACAATTGCAAGTTGTCAATTCCTAAGCGCCATACTCGATACTTCTTCATGCTTACCAGAAACTTATGGAAGTTTCTGGTAAGGGTCGCTAAACTGCATCTCCAACAGACTGAGGTAGTTTACTGCCTACTGAAGGGGCGCAGTGTAGCATTTCCATTCAGTCACCTGTTAAGGCTATGTGCTACACGGTAAGCATGAAGAAGTATCGAGTATGGCGTTTAGGAATTGACAACTTGCAATTTTAGCAGTGCTTTGGTACCCGTAACCTAATAATATCACTAAAGGCATAAGGTTATTTTATGGTTTTATTTCTCCAAAATCTCAAGTATTTTGATGATAGTCTTTTGGCCATTGTTTCAAAAGTTAGTGTCATAAACTCAACAAAAAAAAAAATTCAAAATGATGCTCTTATGTGAACAATAATATGTTAAATTATTACCTATCACAAATACTTCAACAAAGAAACCATCCAATGACGGGGTCAAATTGCCCTTAAAGGTTTTAAAAAGCTTGCTAGTAAGAGCATTCTGCAACTTAGTATTTGATTTCCATATACTGTCTGTCCAATCGGACCATCTAGCTTTTGCTTTATTGTGTTACAATTGCAGTGATCCAAACAACATACAGTATAGCATAAATTTAGTATCCAGCAAATAGCTTGAGGTAACAATTCTACAAGTATAATTCTACCAATTGTTTTGGCATGAAAAAATCAGTAAGATCTTGCACTGTGCTACCTCTTCAGGGGACTACAATGATTTGTAGGACATATCCATTCTCACTGGTCTTATGGAGACCTCATAGCAAGGCAAAAAATATAGTAAAAAGCTAAGAACATCACACAAGACATTCCCATTTCAAGGGATCCTCTCTATTCTGGCTAAGCTCTGCCTGGGGAATATGAAAGCTACTCTCCCCTGCCCTGCCCTGCCCTTTGACAAGAGGATTGGTGGACTATCTGAACAAAAGTAGCACGAGAACAAGACTAAACTAAAAACCTTGTGGTGTAATAAATTATGTGGAGTGTGATGGTGTGTGCATATGCTGTAGCTAAATTAAATAAATGAAGAGAGTATCTTCAGTATGAATCATGATCATATAATAATAGTAACGAAAGAAGTGGCATATTGTCTCAGTTTCTAGTTTGAATAGAGTGGGTACACCACATGCTTTCCTTTCAAGTGCTTGAAAGTGCTTTAAATTCAAATGAGCATTAACACTTTTGCTTATGGTTAAACTTTTTCAAAATATAAGTGCTTTAAGTATATTAAAGCACTTAAGCACAATTTTCTTGCAAGCTCTGACCATTAGATGAACATTTTAATCAGATTGCGCAACTGACCTGAATGTACTGCTGAGCTAAAATATGGTAATACCAATCTCTACTCAAACCCCTAATGTAGGCTAAATCATACATCCATAAAATAGTAACAAAACCAAAGTATCCCTGTCAGTGTGGACAGCAAGATATATCTGGAAGAATGTGTAGATGAGTAAGTTTACCCAATAAAGTGACCACCCACACTTAGAGACGGTAAAGGTCGTCAGCACTGGAGACAAGAGCATATGTATCAGTTTTGTATCACTAGCCAAGGTTCCAGCAGGAATGCTTGTGCAGCATTGCCTGCAAAGTGTTTAGGCCCAAAAGATTTACAATAATTTCCAAATACTAATGCTTATTCACTGCAACAATGAGTACATTAATTTTCACTGACTTATGCATACTAATAGCTTTCATTAATATAGATCTTTGAATGACTTTGATGTTTTAGTTAATTTTAAGCTTCAAGCAGAAAGCACTAATGTTTATGCCTTAAGTACTGGCTCCATGTCTGCTTCAGACATGATTTTATCATGTGATACATCACCTGTTCCACCTCATTTATTTTCTGTTCCGAGTTTCCTTTTAGATTCTTTAAATGCTGCAGGGGTTTATTTAGGGGGAGGGCAAGGGGTATGCTTGCCCCCTTGAGTTTATGTTTCTCCTTGAAATTTTCCTAAAATGAAAGTGAAACGCAAGTTAAAAGTATAAGTTTATTGTTCAGTAGTGACTAGGATTGGGATTTATTGGAGCAAGCTTTCTTAGAAAATAAAGTAAGACCTTACAAGTTATTTTTCGTTCATAAATGATGCCACTCCAATGTACATATTAGCCACACATATCCAAAGATTTTTTCAACTACTCCATTCCCACCCATATCCTCTCCATCTCATTAATTGTGTATGAAGTTGTAACCACCTTGAGATAGCATAAGCTAAATCTCACCCTTCATACACAATTAATGAGATGGAGAGGATATGGGTGGGAATGGAGTAGTTGTTGGATAATGTAAGTGTTTTAATCCACTTGAATTAAAACACTTATATATGCATAACTGTGCAATTGATTGCTTTGCACTGTATGAATGAAACATGAATTGTTTTATTTGGAAGATGTAAAACAAGCATTTACTGGTGAAGCTGAGAATTCTTGAAAAGTGAGAGAGGTAAGGATACACTTTGCCATAGTATTCATAGTATTCAAATGAAAACTAAATTTATTGGTCCCTTATTGTATCAAGACACTATTATGCAATCACCTTGGAAGCAGGAAGAAGGAAAAAATATTGCCTATATTTTTTTGGACCTCAGCCTGGTACATTACGGCCTATGAGTAGTGATGCTAAAGCTATATTTTTCCCCCTTTGCTTCTTTACTACTGACATTTAATTTAGTGACTGAAGAAACAAATACATTTGCATTCTGTGTAGATTACATCAGAGTTGGGGTCAAATACACATTGCAATTGTGTTTAATTGTAATTAATACATGTTTCAGTAATTGCAATGTAATTGTATTTGAGTAACTCTCAGCTCTATGTATTTGTAATGTATGATTGTATAGTTTGAAATACATTACAATGCAAGGGGGGGAAATGAAGAAAGGTGAGAGAAAAAGATGGGAAGTTCATAAAGTAAACTTCTATTTTGATTTATGGGAGAGGGAATGGAAAAATTAGTTTGGATATTGGGGCCACTGTGTGTGTGTGTTTGTACGTGTATGCATTGTGTGTGTGTGTGTACGTGTGTGCATGGCACCAGATTGTATACTCATGCATTAAAGCAAGTCATATTTCAAAGTATTTGCAATGCCAAAATACTTCTATCAAGTATTTTTATTTGCAATTAAATACTTTCAGTGTATTTAACCCTAACTCTGGATCACACATGTCCTCCCCATCCTTGGCATACGTCACATGTGAAGAACTAATGGCATTGATTGACATGCTTATTTACATGGGGATAGCTAGGCTACCTGCGATAGAGTTGTATTGGTCTAGCGAGCATGAGCTAATTCGTTAGCATATTGCTGAAGTAATGCCTTTAGTTATGTTCCAGAAAACCTTGAGATGCTTTCATTTGAAAGATAGTGAACATTAGACTAGAGCTGATTAGCCTGTGTATGATCCCTATGCAAGGTGCACAAACTATTGACATAATTTAGGAGCGATTTTTAGCTTCGAGGATGGTTTCTACCAGTTAAAGCAACACTACTCTATAATGTCAGTTATTTTTATAAAAAAAAATAATTAAAAATTATGATATAAAAAAAAAAAGACAGCACAATTATCACACAATCCACGTTATACACAGATAAATGGTTTATAAAACGATAGTGTCACAGAGTATCCTAACTCAAATTAGCAGTACAATCACTCTCCCATTGTGAGAATCTGTAGTTTGTGCCATATAAATCATCCACAGCATATTGCCTGTAATTGCCCTGGATAACTGAGTCATCCATTCTAGGGTTTTCTCCAGAACGACCTCCTTGAGCATCTCCCATATAGATACAAGGCTCTTTAGTGTTATCCCAAGTTCTTTCAAAACGGTCTCCTTGGATAAATCGTGTAGAACCTCCAACAGGCTCAACAGTGACATTGTATGTAGTGCCAGATATCCTGGTGACTGTTATTGGGATATTCCAAAATTGACCTGCAATAGTAAATTAGATTTGCAATATAGTATTGGATGGTTAGTAAAGCTATTAAGAGGACTTGGCAAGAAGTAGAACAATTAGATCCATTGATTGTAAAAACAGAGAGATTGCTATTAAGTTAATTAATAAGCTATAAATTCAATTCTTTAAAAATGTATGCATTTAGGTTTAAGATTTAAATGGTGGGATTTGAGTAGCTAGTTTACTCACCAAGCAGTCCATGAGATGTTGGGTTAAGATTAACGCCACGGCTGACATGGAATCGAATGGAAGATGGGATTTCAAACTCAGGTCTTCCTTGTTCACAGATAACCCACATCACCAATCTAAGTTTATTGTTGCATCTAGGCACCATGATGCGCACACGGTCAGAATACGGTCTCACGCTAATCCCATCTTCCTCAAGAACACTGCTTCCTAATGACATTAGGTTTCCTCCTCCCATGGGGTTGGCGAATGCAGCACAGCCGTCCAGGTCCACACGTATGTTACGACAAGTCTGGCTATTGCCTTCAGCTCTGATGCCAACAGAGCTGATGATGTTCTGGTCTCTTACTGGAGAGTAGAAGGCATTAACACTGACACAGTCATCTGTGATGAGGTTGTATGTTTTATTAGGAGCACCGTGAATTTCATAGCAGAGGTTCATATTGTCAATGCCGACGGGAACAGTATATAGAGGATCACCAATAACAGTATCATTTCGAATAACAGCTGGAAAAAGAAAGTATAAAAGTGTCACTTAAGAAAATTAAGCAAGTTACCACTATGGGTTATAGGACGTAAATGTTATGAATAAAAAACTTCAGCATAACAAAATCCTTCAAGCTTACCACATTCAGGTCTGACAGGACGTAGAAGTTGATTTCTTGCAGGAACACGGTAGCTAGCAACAAAAACTTGCTTTTCTGCCATGGAGGCATCCATAGCCGTCACTGTACCATCCAAGCTTAGTAGCTGCCCTTGTTGAGTGCCACATATTCCACATGTCTCTAGCAAGGAACTTCCAGGAGAAGCTTCAATAGTTATGGTGCCATCTGCTGAAAGTGGAAGGAAAAAGGCCAAAAGTATATAATTAATTTAATCGACCAGAAGGGATTTATAAAACACTACAGCACATTTTATGTATAACATACCTGTGAAAGATCTTGTTATCTCTACGTTAGTACCATTTCCTACGACTAGAGTTATGTTATCAGTATTTCTTGTGACTCTGACATCACTGCGTACATACGTGGAGGTGCTACCGGTCACACTGGGTGTTTCAGTCGACGTGGTCAGAACAGTTCTATCTTCCCTGACTGTCCAAACAAATCCATCTTTCAATATACCAATGGCTCCAAGATCAAAAGTGTCACTCAGGTAGTCCACTCTCACAGCAAAGTCTGGTCTGGAGCCATTGCAGGACTGCAGTGCTGTCACTTCACAGGTTCCCCTGAATTGGTAGCCAGGTCCAGAGTTGAACGGACGCACTCTTAATGTGTCTTGGATCACACAAGCTGGTGTTCCAATAGCTGTAGAATCAAAATAATAATAACAGTGACTAGTTGTTTTTTTAAAGCACATAAGTAAGAAAGAGTAAAGAGGAAATAAATGTTTAATCTGTACTAACTGAGAAATGTAAAATAATGATAAATCAGTTTGAGTTCCATACTAACTAATATGCATCAGCTTTTGGTTCAACTTTATATATATATATATATATTACTCACCATCATCATCAATTATAGTCACTGTAGCTGTAGCTGTTGGCTGTCCAGGAAATTGAGGGACAATACTCAAAGAGAAAGCCTCACGCGGTTCTGGGTCCTGATCATTCTTGATTGGAACTTCAAAACATGACTCAACATCATTGGGTTGAAAGACCACAGGTACAAAAACAGGATCCAAGTCAGAATCTGGAAATGAACACAAAGATTGTTGTAAATCAGAATAATAGATATAATAATAATATATTAACCTGTAGCTGTGCCAAAAGTAGTTGAGACATTAACAGTCATAGTTTCTTCTGAAGTACCGTTTCTCGTCAAGCAAACCATGGCATCACCAACTGATTCAGGCACCTCTTCATCAGGGGTCTTAAACTCAACCACAAGAGCTACACACAGAACACACACAAGATGCTATCAATCTGCAATCCTACACATTCTACTACAGTTTTTATCATCATTACGTGACATCATTAAATGAATGTATCATTTACTGTATTCTAGCTTACTGTCAGTATCAATGATGCGAATTGCTACATCAGGAGCTGAGCAGAGTCTAGCACCCTGAGGAAGGGCACCGATACTAAGGGCGAAGGTTTCGATACCTTCATCTGCTACACGATCATCTATTATCGTTACATTTACACAGTAACGGCCACGTGGTCCACTTGGAACTTGAATAGTAAAGTCTTGAGAGATTGTTCGATAGTCTACACCAACTGCAACAAAAATTATGATGTATAAAAATAAGGTGGCTGAAATAGTACTAAAATTTTTTGTCACAGTCATAATATGATAGTAACCTATCAGATGTACTGAAATTTTCCTATATAAAAAAATAACCACCTCCTCCCCTTTTCCAGAACAAATGAAAGTGGAACTAACAGAATGAACAATGTATTACTACATACATTGTGTTACTTACAAGTTGCTGGGTTAGCAGTTATGCCTTGGGTGGTAATTCTCACTGGGAACCCAGTGAAGCTTGGTATGTTGGTAGTGAAACATTCCATCAAGAAGCCGGCATTTTCATTGACAGTTCCCTCACGTCTCTCCCAAGATACACAAACAACTATAGGGAGAGAGAGAGATCATGATGATAATTAAATTAACATACTAGGTAATTGGCCTTACCATCATTATCTTGTACTGTGACCCTGCCTCTCAAAATGGGTGTTACTCCTCGTGGTGGGTCTACAATCAGCACGAATCGCCGATCTGGCTCCATAGCCGTATCATCGTCCACAATAGGCACAGTTATACAAGCTACACTCTCACTGCTCCTTATGGTTAGACTGGATGTTGTGGCCTCAAAATCTTCACCATCTGATGATTATATAATAAGTTGTTACATTAAATATCTTAATTTGATGCCTATAAATATAAAGTAATCACCTACTATCTAATAAGCATCAACACATTTATTTATTTATTTTTTACACCAACAATCATAACCACTAGTCGTTTGTTAAAACAGTAAGCAAATTCATTTATCAATTTACCATTCATTGCATTATAATACAAAAAAAATCTCAAAGTGTATAACCTTAGAGTACACAATATGTGTATCTTTGACTAAGCGTAATTTCTTCTATCCTAGTTCAGATTGAAGTCACTGCAAGTGTGTGCACAGTTACATAGTGTAGCTACTACTTACCCCTGGCTTCAGGAGGGGAACTCTCCTCTGCTCGAACAGTCAGCGTAATGTCCTCATCAGATCTCCCAATCTTCTCTATACAGATCTCAACATTGCTATTGTTCTCACGCACGACCGGGTTCTCATCTACTAATCTGATTGTCACACCTATAAGGGTTATCAAGAAGTGCCAAATAATTACTCTTCCACTCTCACTTCCACCCTGAAATTACTCAATTCCTACTCACTATCATCATCTTCAATTGTTACAGTGGAGGTGCTCCGTGGGCCAGGTGAAGGTCCATTAGGGTCTGTGGGTGGATTGATCACAATGCGGAACTGTTCAGTAGGCTCCATCACATTGTTGTCTACTATAGGAACTCTGGAGCATGCTCTCAGCTCATTAGGTCCGAACATAAACATGATTGTTGAACTCTCAAAATCTTCACCAGCTGAACAAAAAATAATTAATTAATTAATTAATTAACAATTGTGACAACTGAATAATGAGGCAGTTGGTTACCTTGAGCTGTACCAGCAACGGTATTAGCTGTGACAGTGATACTGTCAGATGAGGGATTGCTGAGAGTAGCACATACTTCCAAGGAAGTCTCATTCTCCCGCACTCGATAATTAGTTTCCTCAAAGTTGACTGAGAAACCTAACAGTTAAAAAAAAAAAGAAGTTAAAAGGTAGAAACTATTCCATACATGTTTCTAGGACACAGAAATGCTCTCTCTCTTATTGTTATTATTTTTTTGTGCTATGTACTTACTGTCATCATCAATGATGGTGACCTCAGCTGCAGGTCTGTCTCCAAGTTTAGCATCGATAGGTGTGACTGGAGGGTCCAGGACAATTCTAAACTTTTCTGTGCTCTCAACAGTGGAATCATCTACAATATCTATTTCATCACAGTCCCTAGTACTTCCAGCTGTAATATTGAACATCACCGTCCTTCCCGTATAATCAGAGGTTTCTATAGGCAAACAAACAAATTAATACGGTGATAAATCGATGAAAAGTAGCAAAAAATAATTGTCAAACAATTTTGCATACCGCGAGCTTCACCAGCCATGATATTGCCAGTAACAAAAAGGATGCGGTCGGCAGGTCTGTTTATTGTAATGCAAACCTCCACTGTGTCCTCATTTTCCACCACTGTGTAGCTGTCCTCTTCAAAATTAATGACTATATCTGAAAAAAAGAAAAAAAAAGAAAAAAAGAAAAGAGATCACAAATTATACCTCAGGTTTAGCATGCAAGCAAGATGAGCAGTATACTAAGTGTTGCGTCCAGTTGAACCTACCATCATCATCATTTATCTCAATGTTGGCAGAGTTTCTGGTTCCCACTTCAGCATTAGAAGATGGATTAACAAGAATGGCATTGAATAACTCAGTTATTTCTGCAACATTGTCATCCTTTATGGGGATGGTGACTTGAGCAGATCTCATATTGCTTGGAATGGTAACTTGTACATCTGAGGATTCGAAATCATTCAGAGCTGCAAAGGAATGAAAGAAAACAACAGCATACGCCCATAATACTACTATTAATTTTGACCTTTGTTGATATCGCTGGTAGACTGATACTGTGAATTTGTGCATTCTTACATGTAGCAGTCCCATCAATAGGCCGCACGGTCACACTGGTGCTCCTTGTAGATGGTCTATTAGTTACCACAGTAAGGACAGCATTCTCAGTCCCTTCTGTCACTGTGTACGAGGTTGGAGCAAACTCGACAATAACCACTACAAGTAAATTCAATAAGAAAAAAAATATGAAAATTGTATTCAAATGAATGAAATCTTTTGAGTTGGCTATTTAATTTTGAGCTATTTATTTAATGCCTCTTACCATCATCATCAGTTATAGTTATATCAGCTCGACTGCTTGATCCCAGGTTGGCACCTGATGGATTTCTCAAAACAGCAGAGAAAACTTCATCTGGTTCATCAACCGTATCTTCAGTGGTCATGACCGTCACCGGCAGTTCAGTCACACCAGGTGTAAAAGTCAGAGTAGTACTAACCTCCGAGAAATCATTAGCTGCAAGAATTGTAAAACAAGAGAAATTTGATCATACAAGAATGCAAACAACAGATTTTGTCATAAGGAATAAGCATCACTAATATTGCTCAATACTTCATTCTTCACTTACCACTTGCACTACCCACTACTGTAATCACTTCCACAGTAACCACAGATGTGGATGGATTGTTCAAGACTACCATGACTTCTGTATCTTCTCCTTCTGACACCATGTAGGTTGTAGGGTTGAAGTTCACCAACAGAGCTACAAAATAAAAGAAATCTCAACCCTCATCACAAAACTTGTGCTTGAGAGTTTGTTAGTGCTAAATGGCAACTTACAGTCATCGTCAATGATGTTGATTGTCGCCATGTTGTTGGGGCCGATTGCGAATCCCCCTCCTACTGGGTTGCTGAGTGTAGCCGTGAACGTTTCACGTCCCTCACTAATGGAGTCTTCTGTTGTCATAACTGGAACAGTCTGAGTAACTTGTCCGGCTGGGAAGGTCACAGTGACGGTCTGGGGCACACCGTTGTAGTCAGCAGCTGCAAAAAAGAGACATGTATGTAAATCATGTACACTTCTAAGTTATGAATTGGGAGTCAATAATTTGAGAGACTACAGGAATAATAGAGCTGTGAACAAAACTTTATTATTTTGCAAGATTCCAATGCTCTTACTGGTAGCAGAGCCAGCGTTCAGAGTTACATCAACAGTGACTTCCGATGCAGAAGGATTGGTCAACACGAGAGTAAGCATTTCTGTATCTCCTTCATCAACGGAATAAATGACTGGGTTGAAGTTGATGAGACCTGAAGAAGTTTGTAATTGCAACATAATATATTACAAAAAAAAGGTTAAAAATTTTAAAAACAATAATGTGTTTTTCACTTACTTCGATCTTGTACACCCACTGTCGCTGTACCACCTGATATAGTGGCCCCACCAGTGGGGTTGGTCAGTCTGGCTCTAAAATCTTCCAAGTCCTCGTTAACACCATCATCAACTAGTCTAACGGGCACTGTAGCTTTGGTCTCACCAGCAGCGAACGTCACCGTAACAGTTGTGGGATTATAGTCAGATGCTATGAACAAATAACATGAACTTACAATGGAATAGGATGGAAATTACATCTTCATGATAATACTTGTTTTTAGCCATCTTCTATTATTATTTTTATATACTTAATTGTTCCAAGCTGTAATTTACCCATCCTACCACCCATTATTGCTTACAAGTAGCAGTATTATCCTCAGTGGTGAAGTCAACTGTGATCGCTCTGTCTGCAGGTCTATTGAGTGCAACCATCACGTTGACAGTATCCCCTTCAACGCCCAGATATTCATCTGGGTCAAACCGAATCTCAAGGGCTAGAAAGAGGGAGAAAAGACAGTAAGTGATGAAAACCCAACCAATTTTATGACATACGATCGTCGTCTTGAACTGTCACTGTAGCAGTCTGTTCACTTCCCAGTTGAGCTCCACGTGGATTGGACAGCATAACTGTAAAGCTCTCCTGTTCTTCATTAGTATTGTCATCAGTGATATTAATGGGCACCACTTGCTGTACCATGCCGGGTTCAAAAGTGAGAGTTCTAGTCACGGTGGTGTAGTCTGAAGGTGCTATAAGTCATAAATAAATGGTTTAAATCAAACTGCTTTAAATTAGCATTGTTATATTAAAGGTATTTACAATCTGCTGTTCCACTGCTGGTAACTATGTCCACGAATACTCGCTCTGCTGAAGGTTTGGTCAAAATTACTGTGACATTAGCAGGTCCTTCGTTCTCATTTACCATGTAGACAGTCGGGTTAAACTGTACATTTACGACTACAACCACACGCAACAAACATAATAACTAATTGTGCATGGACTTGGACAAACACCATACCATCATCATCATTGATGGACACAGTAGCAGTGCCTGCAGAACCGATCTTAAGGCCATTGGTTGGATTGCTCAGAACTGCTGTGAACTGCTCAGTTCCTTCTTGAGTATCATCCTGGGTAGTCATCACAGGAAGTGAAGCAGTGGTCTGACCAATAGGGAAGGTAAGGGTCATTGTCACTGGAGTGTAGTCAGATTCTATGAACAAAGAGTGAAGATAGTGTTTTTAAACATGAAGCTGCATTAAGACTTGATAGACCTACCATCAGCAGAGTCTGGTTCTGTAGTAGCTACCACGGTCACCACTCTATCAGCAGGAGAGTTGAGCATTGCCATGAGTGTTGTACCTTGACCCTCGTTCACGCTGTAGCGTTGAGGGACAAAGTTCACCAAAAGATCTGCATAGGAAACGAAAAATGATGATCATGTGTAACTTAAAAAACAACAACTGCAAAAGTCTGTTGGTGTCATGCATGTCGTTATAACAATTGTAGCTGCTACTACACACTGTCCTTGAGAATAAGAATTAGCTTTTCTATTAACAGGAATATCAAAGTGTTAAAATTAGTTCAATAAAATAGAGTTGTATGAAGTGTTGACAATTAATATTTAATATCACAACTCAGATTGATCTGGACCAGAATACACTACTAAGCTGCCTACCATCATCTTCCATGATAGTTACAGTAGCTGTGGTAGGGGTACCCAAGGTAGCTCCATTTGGACTAGAGATTGTGGCAGTGAAGTCTTCACTCTCTTCTTGAACATCATCTTCCATCAGGTTCACAGGCACGGATACACTGGTTGTTCCAGGAGAAAATGTCACTATTCTGCTGATTGTAGAGTAATCATCACCACCTACACACAAGGAAAATAATACAATTTAATATTAGATTCTGCATTAACATTATATGTGTATACTGACATCACTAATTGTGAGAGTAACACTTACCTGTGGCGTCACCATCACTGGTCTCCACGAGCACTGTCACTTCAGAAGAGGAAGGATTGCTGAGGACAATCATTAGATCTTCAGTTTCTCCTTCTGTACCAGTGTAAGTGTCTGGTGCAAATCGCACTGTGGGGGCTGCAGAAACAATAATTTTAATTAAAAAATGTACAACACAAGTATCCTCATTCTCATCATCATTATTGTTGTTATTATTTTATCTAGCTGTATACTCTGTCTCATTTCTTACTGTCATTCTCAGGGATGGTAATGGTGGCTGTATCCTGGGGTCCCAAGACCAGTCCAGAGCCAGGGCTGCTCAGAACAGCTGTGAACATCTCGCTGGGTTCTCCCACATTATCATCTAGTGTTCTAATAGTCACAGGCATTCTGGTGGTTCCAGCAGGGAAAGTGAGAGTCATTCTAACCACAGTGTAGTCACCAGCTAACAGAGATAATGACAAACACTTGGTGAACATCTGCATCTATAGCTATTAGAAGTGCTTACATCCAGACATTGCTGTGCCATCCATGGTGTCAATTTCTACAGTGAGATCTCGGGTGGACGCGATATTGAGAACAACAATAACATCATCACTGCTTCCCTCATTGATGGTATAAGCCACTGGGTTGAACTGCACATTCACAGCTACAAACACCAAAGACACAGCATGAATTTTATATATAAAAATTGTCTTGTTGGATATCAAAACTATAGCTATATTCCTTCTTTTTTATGCAGTGTAATAACAAACCTACATTTAATATCTGATGGCTTAAATTCATTATTCATTCCTACTGTGTTTCTCATTAACTACCAATATCATTTCCCCTCACCATCATTATCTGTGATATCCACAGTGGCAGTGTTTGACGGACCCACAGTAAGACCTCCCTGAGGGTTGAACAGTTCCGCTGTAAAGCTCTCTGGGCCCTCTTGAATGCTGTCATCTTCAGTAGGGATGCTGGCAGTAGCACTGGTTTGTCCAGCAGGGAAAGTCAATATCTGCACTCCACCACGATAGTCCTCTGGATCTGTTCAATCAACACATGTATGGTTATATAACAAGTATTTGATTAGTAAGAAATATGATGTAGCAGCCATGTCAACACAAACATGCTAACCTGTGGCAGTTCCTTCTACTGTTCTGACTTGAACTGTGACTTCACGGGAGGCAGGAGAGTTCAGAGTAGCGATCAGCATAGCAGTGCTGCCCTCCGTAGGCATGTACCTGATGGGGCTGAAGTTCACTATCAGATCTATAAGAATTCAGGGATTAGCGATAAAAAAGGCACTTAAAATATAAGCTGCACTTAAAATATAAGCTGCACCTTACCGTCATCTTCCATGATAGTTACAGTAGCTGTGGTAGGGGTACCCAAGGTAGCTCCATTTGGACTAGAGATTGTGGCAGTGAAGTCTTCACTCTCTTCTTGAACATCATCTTCCATCAGGTTCACAGGCACGGATATACTGGTTCTTCCAGGAGAAAATGTCACTATTCTGCTGATTGTAGAGTAATCATCACCACCTACACACAAGGAATTTAATATTAGATTCTGCATTAACAGTATATGTGTATACTGACATCACTAATTGTGAGAGTAACACTTACCTGTGGCGTCACCATCACTGGTCTGCACGAGCACTGTCACTTCAGAAGAGGAAGGATTGCTGAGGACAATCATTAGATCTTCAGTTTCTCCTTCTGTACCAGTGTAAGTGTCTGGTGCAAACCGCACTGTGGGGGCTGCAGAATTAACAATTTTAATTAAAAAATGTACAGCATATGTGTCCGTGAAAGAATGAGATTATTATTAATATATATACACTTGTGTGTCAGTATTGACAACAATGTGTGTACTTAATTAGCTGAACTAAAGCAAAGCCACAGATTGAATGGGTAAAGTATCACCACAGTCAGTGGAAGTTGATGAAAGAAATGACGACTATTTTGTTGCTAAAAAATCCGCTAAGAAATGTTCAAAAGTTTCACAAAGCTGAGTCTTGGATGAAGGACAGAGCGACTGAGAACAGGAGAGATGTTACAAAAGAAAGAGAGGAAAGGAGGAGATAGAAGAGCTGTGATGGTTCAGGAAGAGAGTGATGATTATGTGTATTCATGAGTAAAGAAAAGTAAGCGAGATAACATTAGACTCATGTAACTAAACCAAGTGGTAGATAAAACAATGGATAAAATACCTTATGCTACTGCATTCCTAATTTGCAAATGTTAGTGGCATATTGTGGTGAGATACTTGCTAGTTAATAATAATATTCATTATTATTATTATTTAGCTGTATCCTCTGTCCCATTTCTTACTGTCATTCTCAGGGATGGTAATGGTGGCTGTATCCTGGGGTCCCAAGACCAGTCCAGAGCCAGGGTTGCTCAGAACAGCTGTGAACATCTCGCTGGGTTCTCCCACATTATCATCTAGTGTTCTAATAGTCACAGGCATTGTGGTGGTTCCAGCAGGGAAAGTGAGAGTCATTCTGACCACAGTGTAGTCACCAGCTAACAGAGATAATGACAAACACTTGGTGAACATCTGCATCTATAGCTATTAGAAGTGCTTACATCCAGACATTGCTGTGCCATCCATGGTGTCAAATTCTACAGTGAGATCTCGGGTGGATGCGACATTGAGAACAACAATAGCATCATCACTGTTTCCCTCATTGATGGTATAAGCCACTGGGTTGAACTGCACATTCACAGCTACAAAACACATATATAGATAAACAGAACATTTTAAAAAAAAGATTATTACTACTTTTATGTTTCTACATGTTAGAGACAAACTTTATAAAAACTAAGGCATGGGATAATGGAGATTTCTAGGCCTCTTTGAACTAGTTGTGTGTAAGACTGAGGAATATCATGATACGTACTTTGTGTAGAATCAATTTTAAACAATTAAATATAATTAACATTGTATTAAAGGAATCACTAGCCGGTGTCAGACGTTTCAGTCAAAGCCTCGTTCAGTGATACAGCTAGAATGATTCTCAAATATATAACATTACTGATCTATGTAATTGAAACATTAGACTCTGAAATAACGGCATTGGTAGATTCTTTCAAATGTCTGCTATACCAAATCATTCATTACATTTTAAAATTCACTTACGATTTGAATCAGCAATATTAATGGTTGCTGTGGTAGCTGGTCCCAGCACTGCCCCACTTGGACTCCTCAATTCAGCGGTGAAAGATTCTCCTGGATCATTGATGGTATCAAGGCTGATGGGTACTGGAACAGTCATAGTTCTAGACCCTCCAGCAGGGAAGGTCAAAGTCTGAGTCACAGCTGTGTAATCACTGCCAGCTAAATTAAAACAACAACAGAAATCAACTTATTAATGTACACACATTACACATACCACACATACATACGTACACATACTTGGGTACACATACCACACATTAATACTTATACACATTATATACATAAACTAACTAGTGCATAGGATGACCACAAAAAGTAGATAAAAGTGTGACACAACTAACCTTCTGCTGACCCAGGGACTGTGACCACTGTAACCTCTACTGGCACTACAGGATCACGACTGAGGACCACCATAAGACCTGCAGATGTTCCTTCATTCGCAGTGTATACACTTGGTACAAACTGAACTGATATTGGATCTAAACAACAAAAACAAAATAGTGTGAACGTTGTGAGTGAGATGACCAGTTTATGAGTGCCCTGTTACTCACCGTCATCATCAACGATAGTTATTGTTGAGGAGCTGCTGCTACCCACAGTTCCAGAAGTTGGGTTGGTCAAGCTCGCTACAAACGTCTCATCAGGTTCATCGGCTGTATCTTCCCTAGTTTCAAATTCAATTATCTGATCAGTTTCTCCAGGTTGGAAGGTGAGATCAGCTGATAGGGTTGTATAATCAGAACCTGTGGCACAGATACAGAGATTACATAAAAAAAAAACATTGGATATGTTATCTCCATAGAATGAATATGTGTCCATTAATCTTAAATATTTAATCTTTAAAATAAGAATGAATATGTGTCCATTAATCTTAAATACTTGGGCTAGAATAAGTAAAAATAACTACACTCTATTCTTTACCAGCAGTAGCAGAGCCTTCGGTAGTTATGACGGTCACTCCCACTTGTCTGTCTGCTGCCACATTCAACTCTACAGTTACATCGCCTGAGTCTCCTTCATTGATGGATATCGCTGCTGGGGTAATGCTGAAGACCAGAGCTATATACAAATATTATAAAATACAGTAAACACCCACGTAGGAACTTCACACATCCTCAAGTCAATCCTCCAGCTATTAATTCTACTCACGGTCATTGTCGTTGATGGTCACAGTGGCTTTATCATTTGTTCCAACAGTTGCACCTGATGCTGAAGCTATCGTCAGTTCAAAATTCTCTGAGAGCTCATTAATATCGTCATTCAAAGAAGCCACACTGAATGTAGTTGTGAGCTGATTGGCAGGGAAGGTGACAGTCCGACTGACTCGTGTGTAATCAGAGTTTACTGCAACAATCAATAAAATTTAAATTATTTAGAAAAATGAACAAGTGAACACAAAATCAAAAGCTTCTACAATCTCACCTGTAGCTGTTCCATCAGAAGATGTTATGGTGGCAGTGACAGGAGAGGAAGATGCAGAACTGAGTACAAGAGTAACAAGTCCACTCTGTCCCTCAGTTACACTGTATGTAGTAGGGTCAAACTGAACATTGGGTGCTGCAAATATACATAAACAAAACAACAATACATGACATTTGCTATCTCAGGGATGGTGGATTAGATCAGCTCCAGAATACTGGTGTATTTCTTGTTAAAGAATCTCACCATCTAGAATTGTGGCAGTAGCAGTTGTTGCTGCTCCCAGAGCAAGGCCATTGCTTGGGTTAGACAATATGGCAGTGAACATCTCTCCACTATCCGCAAAGTTGTCTGTTGTTGTAGCTACAGTTTGTGAGACCTGAGTCACGCCACTAGGGAAGGTGAGTACAGTTGTTGTAGTACTGTAGTCCAAACCTAGTAAAATAGTAGTAATCATAATAGTTAAATTAAGTTATAATTAAAATATTGTTTGTTAAAAAGAGAAAAATTTCCTATTATTATAATTATTTCAGCTGAGAATGACTGAATCATAACAGTAGGTAGTATAATTAATACTATTTAATTGGTGAGTGAGTGAAGACACTATCAGTGTTGTACAAATTCTAGCTAATGGTATGGAGTTGAAGGTTGTGAATTTGAATATCATTGGGTAAAGTTTTCAGGACTTGCAGAGCTGGTAGGCTTTAGGGCAGACCTAGATGCTAAAACTAGTTCACTTATTAACAGTTGAATGCAATAATGTATCATAGTGGCCTATTAGTATTCTAGACTAAAATACTACACTATTTTTAAGGGTACCGTTAAAGGCAAATGCACTTTGACTTCACGGTGTTATTAGAGTCTATGCTAAATTCAAACAGCTAAAGGTGAGAAATAATCGAGAACCATCATGTATTGTAGTATATATAGCTTAGAAATTTAGTAATGTATCACATGAGTGTATAGACATACCTGTGGCTGTCCCATCCATAGTGGTGAAGGAAACAGTGACAGCCCGGTCTGCTTGTCCACTTAGTTCTGCCCTGAAATCAATGCTATTTCCTTCCCTAGCAGAGTAAGTAGGTGGATTGAACTGTACACTTAGAGCTGCAAGCAAAGAATAAAGGGAGAGAGTTAAACTTCACACATCCTCAAGTCAATCCTCCAGCTATTAATTCTACTCACGGTCATTGTCGTTGATGGTCACAGTGGCTTTATCATTTGTTCCAACAGTTGCACCTGATGCTGAAGCTATCGTCAGTTCAAAATTCTCTGAGAGCTCATTAATATTGTCATCCAAAGAAGCCACACTGAATGTAGTTGTGAGCTGATTGGCAGGGATGGTGACAGTCTGGCTGACTCGTGTGTAATCAGAGTTTACTGCAACAATTAATAACATTTAAATTATTTAGAAAAATGAACAAATGAACACAAAATCAAAAGCTTCTACAATCTCACCTGTAGCTGTTCCATCAGAAGATGTTATGGTGGCAGTGACAGGAGAGGAAGATGCAGAACTGAGTACAAGAGTAACAAGTCTACTCTGTCCCTCAGTTACACTGTATGTAGTAGGGTCAAACTGAATATTGGGTGCTGCAAATATACATACACAAAACAATGATTGAGAGTTTTATTCAAATTGTAACAATCACTTCCCCAATGGTATCTCTTTATGAGCATTAGTAAAGAATGTCTATGCAAGCTTAGTCTGATATTCACTCTACTATTAATGACTTCAGATTTGACAGCACACAGCTGCTTGCTCAGGCGGAACAGATGGTGCTGCTACCACCACTACTCTTACTAGCCTTTGAAAAGTACTCCAGTTGTGTTTGCAGTCCTTATATAAACAAGTCTTCCAGATTGACTGTAAAATTAATTAGCTACGAAACGAATTGTGAATCTAGCTAGACACACATTAAAGCAGCAGGAATTGGGACAACTTTCTTGTTTGTTTGTTTGTTTGTTTGTTGTTTTCCCTTCTGAAAGTACAGAGTTCTTACTTAGACTTGTTCACATTATTCTCATACCATTCAAACCCACCAGAAAAACAATTGAGTACTTACTAACAGCAGTTCCGTCATCATCTACGATAGTTACCCTAGCCACACCAGGGAAAGGATAACCATTGACATCAACATTGAAATACACCTCAAAATACTCATTAGGTTCATTTATGCTGTCGTCTACGATGTTGACAATAAAAGAATCACCAGCTCGAGGATTGACTTCGTTGCGTTGAAATCGAAGCCTTACAAAGCCAGTAGATTGCTTGGTCGTCATCAAAGTATAGTCGGCTCCTTCAACAGCCTGACCTATTTGAACAATAAATGCATGAAATAATCAGATATGGAGTATAAATTTAATACACACTTTATGTAAAATTTAGCTGACTTTCAACTAGTTATAAACCAATCATTAAATATTGTTAGTAGTTCATTCCTTCAGAGCTAACCTGGAATGTCACGGTTTAGAGCAGATATTCTTGAGTTTGTGGACAGATCTCCACCAGTACGGTTGAAAACAATGCTAACTGATCCTATGCTTTCTGGAACTGTCACACTGTATACCGCAACACGAGGAACTATAACAACAACAACAACAACAATGAAGTACAAGTTATGGCTATCAAGTAATACAATTAATTTCCACACAACAAAATAATTTTTTTGTCTTGGTTCTACTTTATATGTACACGTACGTCCAATTGGTTCCATTTCAAATCCAGCTGGGTAAGCATACGACATTTCAGCGACATAGCCATACAAGTTGAAGTTGGCTCCACCATATTCATTCTTAGAAGAATTAAACTCCAGTCTAAAAGCGTTTCCATTTGTTACTGACGACAGTGGAGAGATTGCCCCGTATCCACACACTTCCATATTGCTGCAAGTAATGGGAATGTAGTCTCCAGTACCAGCCTGCAAAGGTGCAGGGCTCAACTCCTTGCCATCCAGGAACACTTCATTGCGAACTGGCGGAGATAAAAACTCTACAGGTGCTGTCCATGTAACTAGATTAGAAAATGACTCTGCTGATCCAACTCTGATGGTAGTGCTGATGAAGCTGTTGCGGTATTGTTCCACTGGAGGTATGATAGACATGGAAGGATCTCCAATTCCACTGCCAATGGATGCCACAGACGTCTCATCCAGGTTATGGCCAGGCATGTACTGCATCACTATAGCTGGCTTGGAGGTCTCAATGCAGCAAATTTCTCTACGATAATTTGTTAGTTCTACATCAATAGGAGACCTCTCAGTCTCCAATTGGTAATACCCTCTGGCATTGATAGTCCTGCTAGTTGTGGTTGTCACAGGATTTGAGCTGCCTGATCTCCTGGTGCATGTGGTGGTTATGACATTGTCGTCAAGGGTCGATCCTATACGATAGATCTCTCCAGACCCTCTATAGCCAAATGGAGATGTAAAGAAAGTGTTCCCCCACACTGCATGCATGGGTATCTGCTCCACGAGATGGTCACACGCAGATTTATCTTTTGGGATACGGCCACACTGATGCCCAGAGAACACAGCCACTGGATTGTTTGTGGTAACCAAACCTCCTGTGAAATCCAGATTGTCAATAACATTAAAGACAGAATATGAATTAATTGTTTGGGTTGGTTGAACTGTTCCTCCAGCAGTAGTGTAAGTAACAGTAGTAGCATCTTCACAGGCTACCACTAAAAACTGACTCGTCTGTGATCCCTCACGATCAGAAGAAAATAGAAAATACTTATACTCATTGATAGTGACCTGCTGGCAAGGTAAAACTAGAAAAGCATCTGTGGACTTGTCCTCGCTGTTGCTACCCACTACTGTCACTGGGACGTTGTTAGTGACTCTCACTCTGATTCCCTTGTTTGTATTACTTGTAGCCGTACCAGCAACTCTGATATCATTAGGAGCAGTAGTGGAAAATAAGAATTCTTCCTTTCCATTTGGCCCAATAGAAACTGTTCGTGGGTAGCCAGGGAAAGCAGCATTATTGGGTAATGATACCTCCACCACAGCAGTGGTTGGGTTTTTGTTCATCACATACAGGATGGCTCTTGATAGTTGTGCTGCATTGACAGCATTATTCAGAAAGGCAACTGCAAATAGAGTTCCTTCGTTTGTTGGCGCATCATGATCTGCAGAATGAAAAAAAAATATATATATATATTATATATACATGTATAGCTATTAGATTTCATAGCATACTAATCTCTAATTCATCCTACACATTATAACTTGAAATTATTTTACAATACTTTTGTTGCAATGAGACAATTTGTCTCTTGGGTTGCAGACTGCTAACTACTTTTGCTTACTTTGTTGCAGCAAATTCAAGTCTAAATCAGTCGCTACTACAGCAACTACACACACTGATAAAGCACAGAAGATCAGAGTCCAAGATCCTAAGCGCCCCATCACCGCGTTAATTTGGTGGGCAGGCGAAACAGGACTGTCCAAGCGGGTTCGTTACCGTCACACGAAATCGAGCCTCACTATGCCAGAATTGAAGGTTTTCTAAGCTTTAATACTCCTGCGTGACTTCACGCATGCGCGTTAAGAGTTACACCTTAAAAAAATTTTTTTTATCCCCCCACCCCGGAAGCCAATGAAAAAAAAAATTCCAACCATCCCCTTCTCCCCAAGTCTAACTTCTTTTGGGTTCTACTGATATTTTGCATACCCCCCCTCCCCATTAGTTTAAAAAAAAAAAACCTTTTTTTTTTGGTGTTTCTACACACACACACACACACACACACAAAATGCAAAATGCAAATTCTCTTGCAACCGCTAGCGGTTATGCGCACCTAGCAGAGCCAGGATGCCTGTGCACTAAGCAGGCACTGTGAGCCAGCAAAGCTCCTGGAGCCGGGCTAGGAACTCGCAGGAGAACAGGCCTTTCCTCACAGCAAGTGGTGTGGGCACCCGAAGTTCCACCTGGACCATTGCTGTTCATGAAAAAAAGGCCTTGAATTTGCACCCCAGCAAATGCCAGGTACCCAATCACAGCTGGGTGGACTGGTGGGGCTGGTGGGAGGCAGATGGAAAATCAGATGGAAAAAATGCCAGAGTTGGGCTAGGCCCTGAGCTCAGGACACAACCACTACACCACACACACACACACAGCCACACACACACACACACACACACAAATAGAGTAAATTGCACTTTATAAGTAATTATTTCATATAAAACAATTAGCATGTAAAAATTGTGAAAATTTGAATTCACTATGAAACAGTCCAGCAGTAGAATAGTCACGATAATTGCCTTCTATGACTGGAGAATTAAAAGCCGGGTCTGTGGTCAGTTCATACAGGCTCCCTCCTTGAAGGTTACCAGCATAGAAACAAGTTTCTGGAGTTTGGTCCCATTTTTTGGTATAATATTCTGCTACGAAAGTCCTGGGTGATGATGAGGGCGGAGTTATAGTTATGGCATACAGCTGACTTGTATCCAAATGAGTGGGTGTATCTCTCGAGTAGGTGTATGCCTGAATTCCAACTGGGACGCTCCAAAATTGTCCTAAACAACAACAAGCAACAACAAATACAAAAGCGATATGTTGGCACTATCACACTTGTAAACCCACAGAAACAAATCATGTTAAGAATTTAATTGTGTAGAAGGAATTGCTGTATGGCAGGCAAGCATAAAATGTAATCACATATTCATGTACTCATTACAACATGCACATGCACACACACACCCATTATGCCATGTGACGTAGGAGACAAGTTGATCCCCCTCGTGATGTCAAACCTCACTGTAGGAGAATTGGAGAAGCTACCTCTGATACAACTGGCATACATCACCACACGACCTCCGCTACAGTTAGGAACCGACACTCTCACGTGACTACGCCTTCGGGTCACGGACACGCCACCAGCCTCGTATTCCGTGGTCCTGATAGAGTCTAGCACTCCATCTCCATTCATGTCTCTGCTGTATATAAGTGGCGAGCAGTCATCGTCCACACCAATCTCTACAAAAATACAACTGCCATTTGCGTCTTTAGTCGCAATACCGATTTTAGTGATGACGTTAAAGCCGGTAGTAGGAATCCCTCCACTCAAAGCTGCACTGTACTGGGCATTCACACTGATGCACTTGTCTGAGAGAAGATTGAAGTAAAAGTTGGCTTTCCCGTGAACCTCATAACACAGGTGGGGCGTAGTTTTACCAGCCTGGGTAGGAAGGGCCCGGAAGTCCTCATCATCAAGTAACAGAGGGACACTGAACACAGTGTCACCTAACACAGTGTCGTTGGCAAAAACTGGACAGAAAAATTGAAGATAACTTGCACATATCAGATAAAATAAAAAAGATTCCACAGGCTATTTATTATTTATTAAACCAGGGTATTTTATGATTTGATGAGGACCAGATTGTACCAATTGAATCAATATTGTTTTTAGTGGGGGAATAGCGCTCATACCAGCGACATGCACTAATCCACTGTACAATGTTACGCATCATAGTTACGGATTCACAAGTCAATGAAATAGTCATGAATGGAACAAACTATTTAAAGAACCAGTTCCGTATATATATAATATATATATATATATATATATTTTTTTTTACAAAATCGTGCATACACAGGATGATCACAAAATTCACACTACACATGCCAATGTCAGGTTTCAAAAACATACATTTCAAAAAGACATGAATTAGTTAGGAGTAAATTTCTGTAAATATGCCTATTCAGCTATCTATGCTAGTATAAACAATTGACAGCAAAGACCACATTAGTGGAACATTCAAAATTATACATACCTGTTTTTTTTTTTGTAATTCTAATTTCTATTGTATTTAGTATATGTAGGAAACACAGTGTTTATTTACTAACCTGGTAGAATAGTGGGTACTTCTTCTGTAGGTGATACAGTTGTGAAGTTAATCTCTGTCATCGCTACAGATGTGGCGGAATCACTCTCTTCCATTGCTGGAACAGTAGCAGTGGAATCACTCTCTTTCATTGTTGGAACAGAAGCAGTGGAATCAGTCTCTTCCACTGTTGGAACTGAAGCGGTGGAATCAGTCTCTTCCAATGTTGAAACTGAAGCAGTGGAATCAGTCTCTTCCATTGTTGGAACAGAAGCAGTGGAATCAGTCTCTTCCAATGTTGGAACTGAAGCAGTGGAATCAGTCTCTTCCAATGTTGGAACTGAAGCAGTGGAATCAGTCTCTTGCATAGTTGGAACAGTAGCAGTGGAATCAGACACAGTACTTGTATGGGTGGATGAAGTTGACAGATCAGTACTCTCTGGCATTGTCTGAACAGAAGTAGTGGAAATTGTCTGCGGTATAGATGGGGTAGAGCCAGGTTGCTCTGAAGTGGCTCTTGTTGACTCTGTTTCCCTTTCAGTAGGGGCCATTGTAGTCGACTCAGTTGTAGGCTCAGAAGAGGTGGCTGGCAGAGTGGTTGGCATCTTGTCATTTTCTCGTATGCGAATGTCTAGCATGGAGTGATCAGTATCCACCTCCAGGCCAAACTGGTTGCCCGGAAGTAGCTCTAACTGAAGTAGAACATTCTCAGGAGCACCAGCCTCAAAGACATCATCATCCACTATAGTAATATTGAAGCACACCTTGCGGTCAGTGCTGCTGAATACAAGTATCTGGTCTCGCTCTATAAGGAAATCCAGCTGAAATTCTGTACATGTCATTGGCAAAAAGTGATTATAGTTTCATCATTTACAAATGAGAGACAACTCACCTGCAGTGCTAGCACCAGGAAGAACCCTCACACGTGCTGCAAACTCGTCTTCAAATTCCTCATCATTGCTGGCTACTATTGCCGCACAAAGCAATAGTGTACCAACATCTTCATCCACTACAAGTACAGTTTCTTCAAAAGCAACAAACAGCATGCGATCATTATCTCTAATCCCCACCACTGATACGGCTGGGTTGACTACAACGTTCTCTACGTCTGTCAGAGTTCTGGTAAGGGGCGTCAGGATAACCTGGAAGGTCTCCAACACCGGACCTTCGTACCGGCTGTCGTCAGTGATGTTGACTTCGAAGCACACTTCCCTGTGTGCAGCATCCAGGACGAGTATCAGGTCTGCATCCAATCCACTTATTGCTGTATAATCAGCTGATGCTGCAAACATAGCACATGCAGACAGACACGGAGTATATTAACACCTTACTGACATCAGAGTCAAGCCAATTATCACTTCATTTAACACCAATGGAAAGTCATCAAAAATAATCGCATCATATCCACAAGACTAGGTGCAAACCAAGTGAAATTTATGACAAGTTGCAAGCTTTCTTAACTTCAACCCATGACCAAAACAAGTATGTTAAACCTCTCTCTCGCCTGTTCTGAGAATGTTCATTATAACACACTCAAGTGGAGAAGAGGATATAGTGAGTAGTGAAATGTATTGGAAGGCATACACATATCACTCACTGTGCAAGCAGTCCATTAATGAATAGATTGCTGGGAAATATGGCTACTAAATTCAACTCTACCTCTCCTGGAAGTTACCACCACAGGAAGAAACGCACACACACACACACGAGTACAAATAAGCACACGAATCAAACTTTGTACTTGGCCGCAAATAAGCACACACATACACATGCTCAAGTTGCAAGGACAAAAGAAAATCAACAACAATGGAGTGGAGTAAATGCCAGCTATGCTCACTGCTGGATGCCATAGTAACAGGAGCCTAGTGGACTGGAAGAAAGAATTTACAACTACTCTCAGAAAAACATTAGTTTTAACTATGTATGTGGTAATCAGTGAGTAGATGACCTTACTTCACCACATCACACAGCCGCTCCACAATTCAAACACTCACTCCCCGACTTTTTTTAAGGGGGCACCAGGAGGGAGTAATTTTTTTTTTTGCTGCTGTTAGTGCTGGTACTCATGATGATCACATCACTCTTACTCTTTCTAGCAGCTGCCTGGCCCACCCTCACCACAACACAGCTCTTAGCCCTGAGAGAACAGGACACCAGCAAGGCTTCTTCTGTCAGTAAGAATAGTGACCATAAGTACCCACCCACCCACCCACCTGACTGCCCCCATGAGGTTCTGTCTGGAATGACACTTGCAACTAACTCACCTGTCTGATACTAGTTTGCAATCACTGGAAGCCAGCCATAACAAACAGGTTAGAGAGCTTCCTTTAGAAACTGAAGCATTCAGTCATTCTCGACTGAAATAAAACCCCTGTAGCTGACACTCAGAGTTTTAAGGCCAACTTTACACCATGATTTACAAACCCTAGTACAAATTACTGAAGTATATTTAGCATAGAAAAAAACAAAACTCCTTGTCACACTTTTGACTAATTCTAAAAGTAGTTTACATCCTTTGAAATTGTCTGAACAATGTTCTCTCTGTTTATACAGCCAATAAATGTATATTTAAAATATAACATTTTTTAAAGTTCAAATTTATTGGCTGTACAAGCAAAGACACAGCTATTAACTCCATGTGTGTGTGGACTTTTAATTATTTTATTCTGTGCACTATATTTTGGCAGCTCTCAAGAAGATATTAACAACACTAATGATAGGAGACACAGTTGATTAGTGGGTATTGAAGATTAGTAAGTATTTACATGTCATAGTTTCGTCAACCTTGTTCTTTTTTTTTTTCACCTCTACATTTAGTTGTAAAATTTCTCCATTTTTATTTCACAGTACATAGCTTGGGAACATACTGTACTGTTTAGTTCCCAAACTGTTGTTATTCTAAATCATATATCCCTGACAACAATCTCGACTCTTACTGGCAGTTTGAGGACTGGTATCTACAATAACTTCAAGAAAAGAATCAAACTGAGCTTGGGGACCCGGAGAAGATATTTCAACACAGAGGCGGACTGATCCAGCGTCCTCGTCCACCACAGGGTTCACAGATCCAGCAGCAAACCCCACCGTCACGGAACGATCGTCATCTAGAATGACCAGCTGTGTGGATACTCTGGACACCATTGCAGTCAGCGAAGGATCAGACAAGTTAAACCCAGCTATTGCAATCTCAGCAGTTTCACTGGAGCCTTCAAAGATATTGTCATCGTTAATCCGAACAGGAACGCACTCCTCTCTGGAGCGGTTGAAGGACAAGGTGGACTCCAGCAATCTAAAGTCATCAACACCTAACAAAATAGTCAGAGATACTATTATTAGTGCAAATTGTGGAGAAGACATGAATACGAGTACAAATTAAAAGGCAAATAAGAAGAATAAATGATTTGATAGGAAGAGTGAAATGATTAAACCATTTCCATGATAGCAACTAAACTGATTCTGCCAGGATTCAAATGCCACAAAAATTCACTGTATTCAGTTCCCGGATAACTCATGAACACAAATAGACTAGTTTCAAAATTGTTAATGGTAACTTCTCAATGTGCAATATCAGCATATCTGTTTCGAATCACATGACACTTGCCCCACCCACTGGTCCACTGAGTTAAATGGTCAGTCAGTGACAATTTTTCATCATACTTTTCTCAAATGGTTCAAATATTGAATCAATAACTTGGATATCTGGCAATGGTGAAATAGTGGTTTGCTCTGAAATAGCCACTTAACCACCCACCCACACCCTCACACATTGGGACTGGCTGGGGAAATTATTGGAATGAAAAACTATCAATCACAGGAAACAGAGATCAGTGGGATTACAAAGGAAGAATCAATTATAGGGAAACCAGAATCTAGTGGGATATAATTGAAGCCTTTCAGCTGCCTGTAATTTCATAAACTGCACATTTGTGGAGTTGGCTTGATGGGATAGACAGATCAAGTGTACTACAGAAAAAAATCAATTAGGACTTTGCTGTGAGCTAGCTTTAAACCTCTTGGTGCCATGCGAAACATTTTCTATGGCTTTCAACAGCACTTCTAGACAATCACTAAAACATTCACGTGACAAAGCTTCAACACATCACTACTTTGATTTATATTAAGATGTTTGTGAAGACATACCTGCAGATGTGTATGTTGCTTGTATGTTTACGAAAAGTGCGGCTCGCAAGTACTCATCTGGACTTGGGCTAGAAATGACCACACAAATATCAACTTCTCCAGCAAACTCCGGGACAGTGGTCACATCTCTGTCAAAGCCAAACACCACGTCTACAAGAAAGACAAGCATATCAACTTAATTAATGTGCACTGTAAAATGAGCAAAACTCATGCCCACACACATACACATACACATACACAACTGCACACGTACACACATATACACACACCTACATGCATATAACATAATCACTTGCACAAAGAAATCAGATGTCACTTGCCACTGTCATAAGAAACTCCATGTCTCACACACACACACACACACACACACACACACACACACACACACACACACACACACACACACACACACCCAGCTACTGTGAGCACCCTCCACCCATATAAGTGGTGAGCCACAGGTGTGACATCAACAACACAATCAATCAACCGGTAGACTGTTGGAAAACCACAGCAAAGGGTAGCAAATTGCTAAAGTGGCAGATGGTCATGTCACCCCATTCTCTGAAGTGGGGCTACCTGTGGTCGCCTGCACATGCTCTATACTCAGAATTACCTGCTGTTGTTGACATAACAACAGGATGTGTAATTGCTAGTACCTTCCTGATCCCAAGAAAGATAGATATCTCTCATGGAATGCAATTCCCGAAAGAATTCTACTAAATAAAACAAGTGTACACCACAACTACATCATATTTTTTCAGAAAGAATGACCTGATATTTTTTCATAGCAAATGATCAGCTATAGTTCTCTTGGTAAAGATTAAAACAAACAAAAACAATAACTTGCCAATGCATCAGAGTGGCAAATAGTGGGAGTAGTCAGGGAGGGGGGAAAGGGGGTGGGGTTAGCATTAAATTTTAACCTGATATATAAAAGAAGTGACATTAATGTGTACTGTGTACATACATATATAATATTCTATTTTTGTACAAATCCCGTAAGTTCTCTCAATGTATTCTTTTAATGATGATTCACTCATTCTCGGCTGAAATAATTATAATAATAGCACATTTGAACGAGAAAATTTGCTATTATACACATACAACATTGTGGTAAACTAAAAAAATCTGGTAGACTTGAGGGTATGCGGCTGCTTCACACAATAATAATATATAATAATAATAATAATAATAATAATAATAATAATAATGATCATTATTATTAATGCTCAATTTAAGGGTGCTGGCACACCGGATACGCGCTTCGCCCACACAAATCAATTAAGGTTAATTGGCTGTTGCTATGGAAAATAACTCCGATTCTATACCTCGCAGGTTCACGCAGCCAAGCGGATCTACGAGACATGCTGGCAAAATGTGGACTTACCAAGAATGACTGACACACGCACTGAACCAAAGAAGTTATGAAGCCTCAAAGTCCCAAAATAAACGGAACTTATTGGAGATAGTGGAGGACGCACAGAAGCCAGAATTTCGTCCACCGCTTCTTCAGCTCATTGTTTACAATATTGTCGTTTTTGTTTTGTTCAATTCTATTTTGCTTTATATTTATTCATATTTTTAAGTGATTTTTTTCTTGTTGCGTCACAAATGTATACTGTATTGAAAAACAAAAACGACTACTTTTATTACCTTGTTAAGTTACGCCGCTGTACCAAAATTGAAACACTAATCATCCGCCTTTCTGTACTTGGAGTACAAAATAGATTCCAATTGTCTCGCACTTTTTTGCCACTGTGCAATTTTCTAGCCCCGCCCTCCGTAAGCCGAGTTAACTATACTTACCACGGTCTGCCAGGAAGCTCTTATCTATGCGCGGGTATTTAAGGTCCGCCCCCTACCTCTACAACTCTGTGGTTTCGTGGTTTATTGCTCAATTAAGCCGCGCGCGAGCGTTACTATGTGCCAGCACCCTTAAGGACTGCACACAACCCACTCACACACACACACACACACACACAAGAAGGAACCTGGAATATCATTGATGATGACAGTGGAGAGTCCTCTAGAGCCAACAGCTACTTGGACACCAGACGATGCTGCCTGTACTGCCATCAACGCTCCAAACATCTCCTTACTCTCTCCCACCAACTGGTCCTTCACTATCGGAATATCCACGCAAGCCACACCCAAGTCTGGCATGAACGTGGCCTCCAAAGGTGAAGGGTCGAAATCCAAAACAGCTGACACGCACACAAACATACTTAAAAATTAATACAGTATTCAATTTAGCATATATTTTCACCTCTAGCTTGGAAGACATCTTGTAAGGTAGGAGTGGTCTCATAAGGCGTGACAGTCACTTTGAAAGGTACAGATGAGTCTCTATCCTTCTGCATGCAAACTACAGCCTTGCCAAAACTTTCCATCACTTCATAGACTGGAAGACTGAAGTCCACCAAAACAACTGCACAAACAAACCAAGTACGTTAATGGAATAATAGTGTCAGTGAAGGCTCCACCCACTCTCATCATCGGTGATCTCCACCACAGACAATATGTCGCGGGAGGAGAAGAAGGGAGATGAATTAACTTCAGGCTGGACGGCAACTGAGAATTGCTCAGTTAGTTCTGCAACCTCGTCATCAAGTAAGGTGACATTGAAGGAGAATGAAGAAGGGGAGGAGTCCTCTAGTTTTACTGACATGGAGTTGAAGAGAAAGTCTTGTGATGCTAAGAGATGAAATAATTATAATAATAGCAAATTTTATCGGTTCTAACAGCCAATTCAATGAAAACTTAACTCTAATAACAACAGTGCATTCATCTAAGAAATTTATTCAATATCTTACCTACTGCTGAACCTCCTACTGTGAGAATGGTAAAGTTGATGGCACGTATGCTCGAGTCAATAATGTTACCATCCAGTCTTGTCAAAGAGAAGGTCAGAGTACGATCACTTTCACTCACAACACTCGTGTTGGGAAGCAGGGAGAAGCTTAACACTGAAAGAAAAACTATTTCTATCACATGCTTTTAAGAGCGCAAATTTGTTGGTCTCATGAAATAGAGCTCACCATCATTGTCAATGATGATGACTTGGGTCTTGTCCGGGCCCTGAATAAAGATGTTGCTAGCCAGCGGAGCTTGTTTGTCTAGCAAGAGAGTGACTGTGAAATATTCCCTTCTCTCTATAATGTTATCGTCGCGTATGATCACAGGGAAAGTTAGCCGGCTCTGAGAAGAAGGGATGGACAAGGTGAAGTTGAGGGAGGACGAGGGAAAGAATCCATAGTCATGCCCACCTAGTGAACATGCACACATGTACGCCAATGAGTCTGTACTACATGTGATACTTCTGTTTTGATATTATATTTACTTCAGTATGAACTGAATGGCAACTATAGGGCTATAACATTGAATGGAAGCTGTCAATTACACTCCAAATTAAAAAAAAAATGCTCTGAGTTGAAATGGCCAAATATCAGCCATCTCTCCACCAACACTCAGACCCAAGCAAGCCACTAAAAGTAACACAAGTATGTTGGCTGTCATGGTGGTCAATTTTTAAACCAAGAAATCATACAAGAGTCGAGGAGTTGCCCAGAGCAGTTGTGGGCTACAGCCACTTAGAACCTTTTGACAAGAATCACTAATAAAACCGGCCACAAAGAAGTCTTTTAATAGGAGACAAAGGACCATGGTGAGCCACCACAACCACACCACAATCATGCAAGACATCAACCTTCCTTTCCTCTCCTGGTTCCCCCCAACCCACCCTACTGCTCCTGTGTGTGCCACCACAGGATGGTGGTGCAAACTACATGAGGAACTGAGATAACAGTATGGTTGCCACAGGCAAGGCCACAATGCATGAAATGGGAGGAAGCCATTGTTCTCAACATAATTTGCCTCAAGCCAAAAACACTACGAGCGTGTGTGTGAGTGAAGCTCAAGGCAGTCAATAATGACAACATGTGCTTACGGAGTCTATTTCTTGCAACTATTCTTTTGCTTAAATATTCAAAGTCATTGTTCAGCAACTGTTAGTATAAATTTCCTTCTGGCTTGCTCTGTTCATTGACTGTTAGCATTTTAATTTAAATAACGTGACTTCAGATTACCTTGCAACTATAAATTATCACACAACCTTTTCCTCCTTCACAATACAAGGGTGATACTCAATTAAGCATATCAGTAACCAACATTCACATGAAAATACAGTATAAATACACGTATGTGAATATTAAATACTAGAACAATAAGTAAGTATTGATATCAAAGGTACAACAACATAGCTATAGACTTGCATACATTCAGGAGTTACTCGTGACTATTATACTTCATACCGACCTATAGCAGATCCGTCCGTGACAGACAGTATCACGTCTATGTCCTGCTCGGTCTCCCCGCTCTTCTGGACCGTGACCACCGCCAACTGATCCTGGCCCTCAATCACTAACACCTCCATAGCGACTAGACCCACGAATATATCTACGTACAGATCAAAACAACAACAACAACAACAACAACAACACCTCTACTTGGTATAGTTGAAGTATTCAATCATTTCTTTACTTTCATCGTCCAATATTTGCACCAGTGCCTGGGTGATGACTCCGGGTTGGCCGAGCTTCTCGTCCACCAGAACCATATCCACAGAGAAGTCTTCCAGCCCTTCACTCCGCCCATCATCAAGAATCCTCACTCGCACCTCTCTGGTGACACTTGTCGGGGTGAAGGTCAGAGTTTGAGAAACAGCTTCATAATCAACTCCTAAAGACAATCACACTAATATGAAGCAAATTTTTTTTGTTAGCCCTCACTCTTACAATTGGCTGGCACTGTGGACCTAATTCAAAACTACTAGTGAGTGATCCTAGTTTCATCCACAACTCGTGCTAACCTTTCCTTTTAATTTAGTGATCTAAAGAGAGCTAGAAATTGTGCATGAGTAAAAGTAATAAAGTGCATGACTATATCATCACAAATAAGCACACCTTACAGAGAGACACAAAACCTAGCTTTAGTGCAAATTCTTGATAATATCCCCCCCCCCCCCCCCCCCCCCCCCCCCCCCCCCCCATCACCCCCCTCTCAGTTATCCTATTAATAACCACATCACACAACACTAAGTTTGAACACTGAGTTTAGAGTTCTCTATTCTTTTGGCTCTCTCTCTCACACACACATACATACACAGACAGACAGAGGTCAGGAAGTGGCAGACTACATACTCAGTCAGTTCATCTCAGGACCCCAGCAACTGGGGAAGTGGTACAAAGGCACAGCTTTGGGCTATGATGTCAAAAGAATGGGTTATAATAGGTGAGCTGTAGACGATACAGAGTGGAAGTGAGCATTCCTCATTTATTGGTATTTACAATGGAAGTGATAATGCAGTCTTGCTAGTAACAACAACATATGCTCCCACCTGGCAAATCAGCTCTGGAATGATAATATGGCGGTTACTCGTAAAAACACTATATATTGTATATCTCAAGTCTATCAGAGCCTGGAAGCTGAGAAATAACTTTTTTTTTTTTCTTCCTTGTATATATTATATTATATATATATATTATTATTATATATATATATATATAAATTTTTTCAAAAACTGCTCACTTGTGAGAGAATTTAATTTGACTCTTAGAGAGTGGAGTGGTTTTTGACAGCCTGCTGTTAACTAGTCAAGCAAAGTGAGAGATCAGGTGTAAAATAATTAAAAACAGTGTTTAAGAACACTTACTCAGTAAATAGCTTTCATTTTTGTTCAATTGGCGAATGAATCGAGCGAGCGAGCAGGACACGTGGAACATGGGGTGCATGTTACTAGCGCGTGCTAACTCAACAGGATTAAGTAACTGTGTTCGTCAAATGTCCATACGAATGTGTGTGGCCTAAATTTAACAAAACTATTAAATCAAACTATAAACAAGTACACGCCCGCTACTTTTCCAGCATGATTAAGTCTGCACAGTTCTGGTTTTTGACAGTGAATTAGGAGATCATTACCGATATTGGCTAGCTGAACTATCTGCCACCATACTCACTTAGTGTAGTTGTTGAATTATTGCTGAGCCCTATCATAAATTCTTGGCCAAAGTCGCCATGGGATGTGGTGGCTTATTAATGTTATCGATGGTGAAGGACCAACCGTGCCATAGAAGAAGCCATCTTTGAACTAACAGTTTGCGGGATAGCCTAACTTTGATTTTTTCAAACTCCTGTGATAACGTGTGGCTATTTGAAGTTCAACTCACGTACAGTCACTAATGAGTGTGAAGCCCTAGCTGATAAAAATTAGAGATATAATTATACCATTATTTATGCTGATCAATATTTATCCTTGTGATTTTGCTCTATAACGCACCATTGGCATAGCATGAGAGTCATGATGGAAAAACAACAACAACCAAAAAAAACAAAAAAACAAAAACAAACAAACAAGCACATTCATGAATTATCTTGGGAAAAATTCTGGTATTAAATGTGGTAAAAAAAACGAAACTTCCATCCGTGCTGATCAAAACTGCTAATGGATTTAGCCTAAAAAAATTACAATTTTGAAATAACATTGAAAAAATGTATTATGAAACTCAGGTGTCTGGAAAAGAGCTACTGATCACCCAGCTTCTAACAGGTAAAGTGTAGAAAGAGACTGACTGAGATACACTGCCAATGTTTCAGTGAGAATCTGAACAGCCAAGAGATTTCTGACCTCATAACGCATGGCAACATAGAGATTTCTGACTTCATAACGCATGGCAACATGACAATAAATATTCACGAAGGTTATTATTTTGGCTTCATCAAACACTCATATACGACACATTCACACACACTAAGACATGGTCTAAGATAAAGGATTGGCAAGAATGCTAACAACAGAAGAAGACAGATGTTGGAGTAGAGATTACTACACTACGGCCGACACCACAAGGCCTTGGCAAACACACACAGCCATAGAGTTCAGAGGGCTTGCAGCAGTAGTGGCCTGGGGCATTCCTGCGGACTACCACCATTACTCATATACAACTCCCCTCATCATTACTACAACACCCCAGCCCACCCACACACAGGCATGCTATGGGCTAGCCGACTGCACCACTACCACATCAAACACCAGCCACTAGACAGCTTGGAGTGTATATGTGTGTGTTTGTGCTATGGACATGCATGTACGTATCTGCAAGTGCATGCATGTGTGCATGTGGTAAACCAAACTAAACACTTGACATGCACACATGCACACTAAAACAAAACAAAACAAAAGCAATTCATTAACTCCTTCCAAGTTTGTGTTGAAATGGCTGATAGGACAAATCTCTTTATGTCTCCTCTATATTCATTCTCACCCGCCATTGCTGTCCGGTCTGAGGTCACCAGGTCAAGTGTAATGTTGCGTTCAATGTTGACCAGTAGTGTCACCTGTACATCCACGTGTGACTGTCTCTCGGATACCATGTACGATGCATTCGCAAACTCAAGAAGGAGGTCTAAAAATTCATGAAACAATAATAACAGCTGCAAATAAACATGCTTCATCTAATGTTGGGGACATATTTGTATATTCCTCTTCCTTACTTCTTCAATTAATGAGAATTCTTATCAGGAGCCAATATAATATAGTAATCACTTCATATATATATATATATTATATATATATAATAAAATACTTATTGCACAAGTTCACGTACTTATATGAGGAGATATTTTACAAGCACATTAGCCGAAGGTGAATGAAAATACGAGCGTGAAAGTGAAATATCACCCCCATATTGTACGCTGAGCATTTATTATACATAGATACAACATCTTTTTCCTAAACACTAAACATTCAGAGGAATATCCGCCATACTCCTAAAATTTTAGTTGTCAGAGCTTTGTACGGGTGCATTGGAGCATTCGATATGCAGTGTTCAATATGGGAAATATTGAATGCTCACGTGATGCGAAAATACTCAAGGAAAATATCCAATGTATAAAATTTTATTAAATTTGTTAATTCTCAAATTTGTACAACATTTACAGTGGTTTTTGCTCACTCACTGCTTTACGTATTTACCACCCAACCTGGTTCCCCATTGGCAACACACCAGTAGTGCATGTCTAGTGTTACCTTCATTATCCACAATAGATACTCTAGTCAATGCAGAGGTCACATTCACTCTCGGGGTGATGGCTCGTAAACCAAGTGTTAAATCTTCTCTTCCTTCAAAGAAAGGGTCATCTAAGACTTTCACAATGACACTGGCCACTCTGGGTCCTCCAGGAAGGAAAGACAGCTGTGAACTCATCAGAGAGAAATCAACAGCATCTGCACAAACACACGAGATACTCTCACAGAAGTTCTCATTTACACTAGACTACTTGCAAGACCAAGCAGATGGACCTCCCCATGCCCAGGTGTGAAGGAACTTGTTGCTATAGAAATGGAGAACAAAAAGGTGTCTAGAATTTTGAGAAGCACTGAACACAAAAGTTGAAGTTTAGTCTAAACTCTAATACAAGGAGGGCATTAACGCCTCAGCTGATCATGTGGGGTCGACTGACACTGTTTAACAAGGGTAAAGGTCAGAAAAAATCAGACACGGACAAAGGTCAGGAAGTGAGAGGGATATATTGCAGTACGTCTACGTACTATTAATTAAAAAATTCACTAAATCACAAAAGTTAACAAACCGACAGCATTGGACTAAACTTTAATGTGTTTCTAGCATATTACACGCAATAGCACACAATCTGCACTAACACATCCACAAGCACACAGTGAGCACAGCTAGCCACACACCCACTGGATCTGTTGGTCCAAATAAACCACATCACTTCACTTTATATTATTGGGTTCACTCATACCTTCCGCCAGGTCAGTGGTCTCCCTGGAAACAAACACTTCCACTGTCACTCCAGCGTCCAGTTGACCCATCTGAAGCTCCACACTCACACTGACGACACCAGCTGCTTCACTAGTCCTGGTTACCAGGGAACCAAATCCAACTGCCACACCTATTAGTAGCAGACAACTCTCAAACAATATCAAACAAGGGACATCAACAATTGAAATGAACCACTCGCTGCACTCAATAGCATCACAATGGTGCTGCCCTCAGGACTAGAGTTGACAAATTTATTTATATATATATATATATTTAAAAAAAAAGAAAAAAAAAAGAGAGAATGACAAATTTATTTATACCATTTTCTGCAGAAACTAAAATTTTTTTCCAAGTACACTCTCTTTCTATCTCTCTGCGAATGAGAGAAACCATAATAAAGTTGAGCCAGTTAACTGAAATATTTACCTTGACTATTGACAAACTAGACTTACTGCCAGTTTTGCTATCCAACAACAAATATTCACGTGACTATTTAAAGTAGAGTAAGCGAATAAAATCAATGGCCTCATGTCTCGGGATTTGTAAATTACATGCAAACCTCCATTTATTAGTTATATAGTAGATCTATTGCATATACAATTGCTCGTGTAATTTCTAAATTCTGCTACGAAATTTGATACGGAGCTTACTTAATGTCCCCAGGAACAATTTACGCCACGTAAACAAACAAACAAACAAACACACACAAACACGCCTGGTCTGAACCTAAATGGGCTGATAGTATGGGAAGGGTGGTAACAGTATGAGAACCTTAAAATTATACTCTAATAAAAATTTACAAATGATATGTACTATTGCCACGTACTGTCAGTATCTTCAATAAATATGGCGGTAGGCTGCTCCTGGACCTTCACACCTGTTTCACCAGCCGCTGGCTCCACCTTCAGATAGAAGCTCTCTGTCTGCTCAAATATCCCATCCTGGTAGAGTGTAATGGTCAATGTCTTACTCATTTCACTAGGTCCAAACGTGACCTTACTTTCTGCTGGACTCAAATCATAATCTACTCCGTCTACACGACCAGATAAACAGATAAACAACAACAAATAAACAAATACGTGAATAAAATAATTGAATAATAGAAGAATGGATTAAACTATTTTCTAACTACATATTATCATCACAATTCAATGTGATTTTTTATTCAAATGGTCTAAACTTTATATTATTCAAGACTTCGAATTACTTTTGTGCTGGCAATAACTCAATAAAAACATGGAAACAACAACAACAACAACAACAAACTTTCATCTGAGATAATACACACATGACGATGTTGGCAAATGTGGTACAGGTGGAGGAGATTGGCAGTCAGACATGTAGCACTTGAAGCATACGCAGATAGAGTGCTATCCTCTTTGGTTAATATCATTTAAACTAACTATGTAATACACAAGGTGCTATCAAGCTGTATTTTTCAAAGTTGAAAGGAAAAAATAAAGGGGAGGGGCAGGACCAATAAACACGCCTGCATGTTAACCCCCCCCCCCAGATTATACCCCTGCTCACACACCTTCAGCCAAGGCCACTCCTCCAGTGGCTGTTGGCATGGCAATGCTGACCACGACTGACACGTTGCGCTCACTTTGACCTTCCTTCCTGACGACTATTCTCACCACGCCTTCTGATTCTGGAGCAGACACGCCTTCCTCCAAAAACACAGACACACCTGCAAGTGGTAATCAAATTACACGAACATAACCTAAATCACATAATAATGATAATAATAATAATAATAATAATTTATTTTATTATTATTATTATTATGACTCATTTTTTTCTAAACAACAATGAATTTATATAACAAAAATATCATTAATAGTACGGTGCGTAAAGTGCCCATTAAAAAAAATGTTTGGGGAAAATTAATGTTCAATTGAATTCGCACGGGGAAAGTGAGATAGCACGTAACTAATTGAAATACCACTGTAGCCAAGTGAAATAGTTCAGGTAAGTGCGCACACATGCAGTGTTAACCTTGGAAATGTACAGTTCGAGTAGTTTTTAGTTGGAGACAATGTCATTCTTTACCACAGAACCTCTACCCGTATTAAATGGAATGGTTTTCAACAGATTAGGAGGAGCCAAAGTTCCAGAGGAAGCTAATCCTGAAATACGAAGTTAGTCGTCCTGTCTGTTTGTCTGTCTGTCATGCTCTGATTTCAGAGATTACTGACAATTAACTGTTGATTTAGGTATGAACTTACTCAGGACGAAGATTTAAAACCTTTTATTGTGCTACTTTTTTTAATTTTGGGCTAATTGTTGAGAAAACGTGAAACTTTCAGCTATGTGTAGGTACCAGCTTTTATGGGTAACGCCCCCTAGCATCATGTCATAATCACGTGAGCAAGTAATTTCTTACAGCCAGCGGTGTAGTTTGTTTTATGCTCAGGGAAGTTAACAGAGTTGAAAGAAGTGAAGGTTCGCATTGAAATGTATACCGGTGAGTGTTTCTGGCTAGTTTAGCCTCTTCTCTTATGAAGACAGCGTTTCCATGTACGGGTCTTCAATACCATGGTAACCACTTGCAGCAATTTTTTGTGACTTATTGCAAAGTCTTGAGCCTAACCCTATGCTGACATCTGTATACCAGAAAAAACTGGGGGCAAACATAAAATGCTGTGTTGGAAGAAAAAAAAAAGGTACCTGTAACGAGTAGGGACCACAAACCATCCATCCATCTATATCAATATATTTATAAACATGCAAAAAAAACCAACAACAACAACAAAAACAAACAAACAAACAAAAAGTACACGTACTAGATTTTCAAATTCACCCCCTTCACCCCTAATACCTGCTGGCCAAAGTATGAGCGAGACACTTACTCATTAGATGTATTCTCTCTCTTTCACAGGCTTTTTTTTAAACAATACAGAATTTAAAATATTTGGTTGCCACTGGGAATTGAATGCAAGCGGTCCTGGGTTTAATTCCCGGTGGCAACCAAATATTTTAAATTCTGTATTATTTAAAAAAATCCTGTGAAAGAGAGAGAATACATCTAATGCATGTATATATAACCCCAGTTTGAAGTGCTCATTCACTGTTAAGTACCCGTTTTAATTAAGCCCTATTTCCTTGCCGCTTCGATCATATAGTGTCTACTGTACAGCTTGTTGTTAGGTTTGCTCCCAACTTCTTCTGGTACTACTCCAGTTCGCAAGTCTTTTCTTTTTAGGTTTAGACTAAAAATTATGTGATTATTTCCTTGAAATGGCTTGATTTTTTTTTTGTTCAAGCTACAATAGTATGGTACAATAGTATGGTACTACAGTCGAACCTCCCTACAACGGGACTCCGAGAAGCGGTCAGACTCTCAACAACGGTCAGACCGTTGGGAACGGAGTATTTTCTGCATGTATATAATGGATTTTTTGACTCCAAGTAACGGTTGACTCTCTACTCCGGACAACGGCCAAGCTGTGTGCCCCAAAATGTAATGTCTTGTACAACATTTACTTCTTGGGACGGCCAGTTAGCCACACCCAACTTATTGATGCCGCCATTTTGCCTAGCCTTTCAATTTTAGCTTGCCACGCCTAACTAATTTATGACTTGTGTGCCTTTCAATTTAATAAAAGACATAATACTAAATGAATGCTAATACTAATTTTACATTCATTACAGATGTCCCTCTATTAACTAGTTCTCTCATTCGGCAGACATAAACAGGTGGGCCAAACACGCGGTAGTAGATAGAGGGCACTTCCAGGCCATAACCGGCGCCTTTGTTCACTCTCTCTCCTTGGACCACAGCGTGTGCTACTGGATCCACGTCAACATGCGAATCAGAGGAAACTTGAATTGAATTCTGGACATTGAGTGAAAAAGAGGAGCCCTGGACTGATCCATAGACAGATCCATTTAAAAGAAGCTTGTTGCTTTTACCTTTAATGTCCTTTGGGTTTGCCCCAGAGGAAATCAAAGACTTTCTCTCCTTTAAGAGAATACTCTCAGAGTTTCTCTTTGAAGGGGTCATATAAGGTTTTATATACACCTTTGATTTGGTCAATTTACTTCGGTTGGATAGGATTACAGACACTTCAGTTGTTCTCAACAACTTCACAAGTAGAGGTCGAGAGGGGCTATATTTACCCATTCTCGTGCAATCTCTAACAGAAAGCTTAGAGATATCAGGCATGAGTGAAGATAATACTGATATCACTTGCTTTTGATCACTGTCTAACCTAACCTGATGTGAAGTGCCTTGAAGACATTCATCAATATCGTATATCACTAAGCTAAACTTACGTTCCCATATATTTACAAATTATGCGCATCTTCACTTGCACATACAGTTTCTCTTCTCTTTACTGTCATTATGGAATCTCATTCCATTCCAGCTGACTGGAAGGTACACAAATTATTTCCTCTCCACAAGAAAGGAAGTGTATCTGAAGTTAGCAACTACAGGCCTATTTCTCTCCTAAGCATTCTTCATAAAGTACTTGAATTAATAGTCTACTCTAAGATAATAGATTTTATATATCCAAAAATTTCAAAGACACAATTTGGTTTTATCAGAAATAGATCCACTCTTCAACAACTTCTTCTATCATATACTGTAGTTTTCAATTCTGTGGAGTCAAAGCGACACACAGAAATTGTGTTTCTTGATTTTGCCAAAGCCTTTGATTCAGTCCCCCACAATGAACTTCTGTATAAACTTTGGCTAACTGGCATTACTGGTCCTCTTTTGTTATTTTTCAAAGATTACTAACAAAATAGAAAGCATTTTGTTGAGGTTGAAAATCTGACTTACTTCCTGTCAAATCAGGTGTACCTCAAGGTAGTGTACTTGGACCTCTGCTTTTTCTTATTTATGTTAACGATATACCGTCTCTCTGCTCTTTTTCGTCTGTGTTTTTATTTGCTGATGATGCCAAACTTATTGCCTCTCTAAACTCTGCAAGTGAGAATTTAGCTCTTCAAAAGGATCTTGACAATTTATTGTCATGGTGTCAATCTTGAAAACTTTCTTTTAATACTTCTAAATGTGCATACATGAACGTCTTCCTATCATCATCTACTAACAACAATTACACCATCGGTAATGATACAATTAAAACAGTGACTCAACAGAAAGATTTAGGTATTTTAATCTCTGATATGTAGTTTATCTTGGTCTGTCCACATCAAAGAAATATGCAGCAAAGCTTATCGGTCTCTGTATTTAATTAGGCGAACAATTCCTTGCACATCACCCATTAACATTAAGAAGTCCCTCTATTTATCACTTGTAAGATCTCAGCTGACCTACTGTTCCCAGCTATGGTTTCCCAACAAAATACAAGACATTATCTTATTGGAAAGAGTTCAACGGCGTGTAACTAAATACACTTTAAATAATTATAATATTTCTTACAAATTAAGACTTATTCATCTCAATATTTTACCACTAATGTACTACCTACAATTACTAGACCTATTATTTTTTGTTAAATGTCTTAAGAATCCGTCTGATTCATTTAATGTATTTAATCACGTCACTTTCCATTCTGGGTCCACAAGATCTTCATCTAATCCAAAAAACTCCGAAATAAGGTCAAACTCTCTACAAAGGCCAAAGGGTTCGTCCCCATGCATGGCTGTTGTTCGGAGTTTCGACTGTATAGTATTGTTCAAGCTACAATAGTATGGTACTATAGTATTGAAGACCCTTTACCAGACATAATTGTATAACTGAGCCACCTGTTTTAATATCCGAGTGCTTTTTTTTTTTTTTTGACTGGTCATTGAGATAGCCAGCACTGTCTGTATGGCCGTAATCAGATATCACAGATGCCACGGCAGGTCCAGCGCAGCGTACCGAGGTTACCGGCGGTAAAAGTCGAGATGAGCAGGTAAGGGACGAGGGTCCTGTAAGTATTGGACAGACCCGTATAAAAGATGTCACGTGAACAGAGCACGAGGCATTAGTTGAAATCTGAACCACCTGTAAAGATGGACGGAGCTAGCAACTTGAAGGCCGGAACCAGTGGAAGAGGCTCCGGCGAAAACAGTGACCTTGAGAGCCGCCCTAAAAAGCTCCGAGTAGACAAGGGAAAAGGCAGAGCTATCCCGACAGCAGGGGACGTTCACGGTCCGGAGGAGGAGGGCGATGGGAGATTCGTTGAGCTCCAGTCCATGTTGGCGGCGCAGAGCCGCAAGATAGACATGCTGTTCAGCATGTGGGGCAGTCAAGCCGAGGGTGATGGCGAAAAGGACCCCAGTGGAGGCGCAGGCGCCCACGAGAGTGGTATGTGGGCGTTGTTTCGGTGGGATAGTATGGAGGGATGGAGAGTTTGTTGAAAGGCCTAGTTCAGGGGTGAGTTTTAGTCTTTGGAAGGTAGGGAGCTGCTGTGGTGGCTGATGCAGACTCCCTGAAGCTCGAATTCCGTTTGGCTTGTCTGGACGTGACCTCCTAGAGCTAGGCGGACTTTGTGTTTGACACTGGGGTGGTTCAGAAAAAGAGAAGGAAAAAAAAAAAAAAAGAGAGAGAAAGATGGGAGGAATGTAGTACGGGGGGGGGGGGGAAAAAAAAAATGTTGTTGTTTTTCAGTAGCATCATCGATGGTCAGCATGTTAGTAACATGTTTGTTCGATCCATGTCTGTAGGTGAGGGAATGCCATCTGCTGACGAGTTACGCAGCAGTGGCGTCAGAAGTGACGCCGGGGGAGCAAGTACAGAGCCAGCGTGGCTGAAAAAGTTCCTAGGCTGTGCGAAAGAGCAGGCTGTGGCCAAGGAAGGCGAGGCAAAGAAGCCCGAACAAGTGTATGTGGTCCAAGGACTCCCTCCTCTGCCGAGGAAAATGGTGGAGAGGATCGAGAGAGGCAAATTTGTTGAGTTTGCCGACTTCCCGATCTTTGATGGGGGACGCCGACAAGGAGAATGGAGTGCTGAGCGCTCTGAGAAGGATAGTCTGTCTCCTGCTAGACAGACTAGTGAACACAGAAGGAAGGCACCGAGGGAAGTGCCTGATGTGTCATGGTGGGGAATTGGGGATCATGCTTCACCTTGTATGAGAGGGTTAGAGTAAAAGCCAACCCTGAGATGGCAGAACAACTGGCTGCCTATAGAGAGGCTGTGGTGGGGATTGCCAGACGCCACAAGTGGGAGGCAGTGGCCAGATATGATCCATGCTTCCGATTGGAGGATGCAGACAAGCCAGAGGTGAAGTGGGAGTGCTTGGACGGCTCACTTCTGATCAGGGAGCTGGTATTGACAGCAGAGTGCAGTGGGAGGAGCACTGCAGGAGCAGGACACAAGAATGGACAGTCTGGCGGAAGCAGTTTCAGCCAGAGGAGAGAGAAAAGGCAGCAAGGGACCTGCTTTAGATTCAATCGTCAGAATGGCAACTGTGCGTTCGGGTCACAGTGCAGGTTTCTGCATGCTTGCTCCGGGTGCGGTGGTGACCACCCAGCAACTCAGTGCAATAGTAAACAGCAAGGAAAGAGCCAGAAGGTGGAGGCCGGCGGTATTCAATAAGACCGGCGAGCAAATAGTGGCTCTGGAGAACTGTCTTGAACATATTTAGCGTTGTTCTGTATTGCTTGTGAGTAATGAATACGACTAGTTGTTAGTTTTGTCGTGTTCTGATTGTGCATATCTTTCATTGGATACTTAACCAGTTGGCATCTTAGTTAGGGAGTACCATGGCGCACACACGGGCTTGCCACGGGACAGACACTCACATGCACAGACACACATGCACGCACACAGTTCTCACGCGGGTGGGTGGGTTTCTGGTGATGGAGGTGTCATTAGTGGCTGCTTCTGACATGCAGGCTATAGATTTAAGAAGCAGCTGTTGGAGTTGGAAAGAGTCTCCAATGGGGAGGCGAGTGTGGCACTGCCGGGGGCGGATGTCGTGGTGATGCCGCTGGAGTGGCAGGCGTGGGAGAAGGAGCTGGCCGTACATCCGGACAGCGAGTGGGTGGCGTTTCTGGTGAGAGGCATCAGATATGGCTTTCGCCTGGGTCATGACCAGACGAAAGGTCCAGTGCAGTGCAGGAGACGTTTCATGTACAAAACGTTGGAACACAAAGACGTAGTCAGCTATTACCTCGAAGAGTAGGTGAAAGCGGACAGAGTGTGGAAAGTTGATGAGGCTACAGCGAGAGACAAAGTGCAGTGCAGCCCGTTTGGCATCATACCCAAGAAGGGCAAGCCAGGAAAGTGGAGGCTCATTGTGAACCTGTCGGCGCCCGAGGGGCTGAGTGTGAACGACGGTATTGACCGAAAGCTGTCTAGCGTCAAGTACATATCGGTGGACGACGTTGTGAAAAGAGTGCTTCAAGTGGGTCCGGGAGCCGAGATTGCAAAGGCTGACGTGTGAAAGGCATATAGGAACGTGCCGGTGCACCCGTGTGACAGATGGCTCCTGGGCATGGAGTGGGAAGGCACAACGTTCGTGGATGGTGCTCTGCCATTCGGTCTGAGGTCGGCCCCACTACTGTTTACGGCGATAGGAGATGCTATGGAATGGATAGCCAAAAGAAGAGGTGCCACATGGCTGCAACACTATATCAATGATTTCGTTGCTGTGGGCAAGCCGGAATCGAATGAGTGTGCCGACACTATGAAGTTGTTCAAGGAAGCCTGCTCATTGCTGGGCATGCCATTGGACCCAGCTAAGGAGGAGGGCCCAGCAACGTTAGTGTCGTTCCTGGGTATAGAGCTGGACTCAGTAAAGATGGAGGTCAGGTTACCTGGAGAGAAACTGGGCCACCTCAGGAAATGTCTGAGGGAGTGGAAAGGCATGAAGGCATGCAGGAAGAGGGACCTGCTGTCTATCATTGGCCATCTGAGTCACGCGTGCAAAGCGGTGAGAGCAGGCAGATCCTTCCTAAGAAGACTGCTGGATCTTAGCATGTCGGTGAGGGGGATGGAATTGGGTGCGCTTGAATGCTGAAGCAAGAGCAGAACTAGAATGGTGGTGGCAAGTCGGTGTACGCTGGAACGGGGTATCCATGATGACATCGCTGATGGTCACCGAACAGCCACAAGTAGAGCTGGTGACGGACGCCTCTGGGCTGTGGGGCTGTGTGTGGCACCAAGTGGCAGCCACAAGTAGAGCTGGTGACGGACGCCTCTGGGCTGTGGGGCTGTGTGTGGCACCAAGTGGCAGCCACAAGTAGGGGGTCGTCTGGGCTGTGTGACCCGGCGGCCTCTTGGCTGGGGGTTTGGGCTGTGGGGCTGTGTGTTGGCACCGGAGTTGAGCGATCGCAAGGGCGGAGATTCTGGAGCTGGTTGACGGACGGCGGCCGTGGCTTGGGCTTGGGGCGTGTGGGGGTGGCTTGTGGTGTGCAGCCCAGTGGCAGGGAGCCACAAGTGAGCTGGTGACGGACGCCTCTTGGCCTTTGGGCTGTGGGGCTGTGTTTGGCCCAGACGGGGTGAGGCAAGCCACAATGGTAGGATGCTTGTGACGGACGGTCGCGCTGGGCTGGTGGGGGGGCGGTGGTGGGGGCTGTTGTGGCACCAAGTTGACAGCCAATAGAGCTGGTGACGGACTCTCTGGGGTGGGTGGCTTTGGGTCTGGTGGTGTGGCGTTTGTTTGGCACCAAGTGACAGCACCAAGTGACAGCCACAAGTAGAGCTGGTGACGGACGCCTCTGGGCTGTGGGGCTGTGGGGCTGTGTGTGGCACCAAGTGACAGCCACAAGTAGAGCTGGTGACGGACGCCTCTGGGCTGTGGGGCTGTGGGGCTGTGTGTGGCACCAAGTGACAGCCACAAGTAGAGCTGGTGACGGACGCCTCTGGGCTGTGGGGCTGTGGGGCTGTGTGTGGCACCAAGTGACAGCCACAAGTAGAGCTGGTGACGGACGCCTCTGGGCTGTGGGGCTGTGGGGCGGTGTGTGGCACCAAGTGACAGCCACAAGTAGAGCTGGTGATGGACGCCTCTGGGCTGTGGGGCTGTGGGGCTGTGTGTGGCACCAAGTGACAGCCACAAGTAGAGCTGGTGATGGACGCCTCTGGGCTGTGGGGCTGTGGGGCGGTGTGTGGCACCAAGTGGCAGCCACAAGTAGAGCTGGTGACGGACGCCTCTGGGCTTTGGGGCTGTGGGGCTGTGTGTGGCACCAAGTGACAGCCACAAGTAGAGCTGGTGATGGACGCCTCTGGGCTGTGGGGGGCACCAAGTGACAGCCACAAGTAGAGCTGGTGACGGACGCCTCTGGGCTTTGGGGCTGTGGGGCTGTGTGTGGCACCAAGTGGCAGCCACAAGTAGAGCTGGTGACGGACGCCTCTGGGCTTTGGGGCTGTGGGGCTGTGTGTGGCACCAAGTGACAGCCACAAGTAGAGCTGGTGACGGACGCCTCTGGGCTGTGGGGCTGTGGGGCGGTGTGTGGCACCAAGTGACAGCCACAAGTAGAGCTGGTGATGGACGCCTCTGGGCTGTGGGGCTGTGGGGCTGTGTGTGGCACCAAGTGACAGCCACAAGTAGAGCTGGTGATGGACGCCTCTGGGCTGTGGGGCTGTGGGGCGGTGTGTGGCACCAAGTGGCAGCCACAAGTAGAGCTGGTGACGGACGCCTCTGGGCCTTGGGGCTGTGTGTGGCACCAAGTGACAGCCACAAGTAGAGCTGGTGACGGACGCCTCTGGGCTTTGGGGCTGGGGGCGGTGTGTGGCACCAAGTGACAGCCACAAGTAGAGCTGGTGACGGACGCCTCTGGGCTGTGGGGCTGTGGGGCGGTGTGTGGCACCAAGTGGTTCCAACTGAATTGGGTCAGGGTGAAGGTGGCGAGTGAATGGAGCATCATGCCAAAAGAGATGCTACCCATTGTGATTGCCGTAGCGATTTGGGGCACTCAATGGAGAGGTCTCACAGTGCGTGTTGTGTCAAGTGTGATAACATGGCCGTGGTGGCGACTATCAGATCTGGCTCATGTAAAGAAAGGAACACCATGCACATGAGGAGATGCTTGGCTTTCTTAGAGGCAGTGGGCATGTTTGTGCTAGTGGCAGAACACATAAAAGGGGTGGACAATGTGGTTGCGGACGCCCTGTCCAGAAACAACTTATCATTGGCAACTGTGTTGCAGGACGCGGCAGCGGTACCGGAGAGAGTGCCACAGGCATTGGTGGAGCTCATGACGGTTCCGATGCTGGGATGGTCAGAGCAGCAGTGGGACGCTCTGCGGAGTTTTACTTTCGCCAGGGACTAGCGGCCTCCACGGCCAGAAGGTACGAGGGGGCGTGGAAGAAGTACGCCAATCTATGTAGCAAGCTGGAAGTGGATCCCTTGCCCGTGTCCGAGGACAAGGCTGTGGCGTACGTGGTGACTTTGGCCGGAGAAGGCTTGCAGGCGGCGACAGTGAAATACCATCTGGCTGGCCTGAGGCAGGTGCAAATCAAGGCTGGCCTGAGCGCTCCAGTATGGGGAGCGATGGCAAGACTGTCGCAGATCCGAGTGGGTATCGCAAGAGAGCAGTGCAAGGGGACAAGAAGCTGGAGAGGAACCCAGTCACGGTGCACATGAATGTCATGCTCGAGACATGGAGGAAAGCGGGAGACAGAGGTACCATGCTGTGGGCTGCTGCATGTACTTTTTTTTTCCGGGTGTCTGAGAGCAGGAGAGGCTCTGGCCCCGGAGGGCATGGACTTCGATCCAAAGGCTCATCTGTCCTTCGACGATGTGTCGGTGGACAGCCTGGAGAGACCTCGGGTGATCAGAGTTCGGATCAAAGAGTCCAAGACGGACAGGTTCAGGAAGGGTGCCACAGTGGCACTGTGTTGGACTGGTGGATGCATGTGCCCGGTGAAGGCGGTACTAGCGTTTATGGTGGTGAGGAAGGCCGGCCCAGGGCTGTTCTTCAAGTTGCCGGCTGGGAAACCATTGACCAGAAAAAGCTTCGTTGCTGAGGTCAGAGCTGCACTGGCGAAAGCTGGTATGGCCTGTCGAGACATCTCGGGCCACAGTTTTCGTATTGGCGCTGCTACAGCAGCAGCACAACTGGGGGCCTCGGAGGAGGAGATCAAAGCCCTCGGCCGATGGCGGAGCAGAGAGTATAGAGGATATGTGAGGACGACTGTGTCTGCTGTTGGAGAACTGCCCAGGAAGTTAGCCACCGCAGCCGAACCGAAGATCACGGAATAGGGAACAGTGTGGCAATGTTTATCATGCTTATCAGATAATGGTATATCATTTTGTCAGCATGTTTGCCATGTGTAGCTTGCTATGATAGATCAAAAAAAAAAAAAAGAGAGAGAGAGTGAGAGAAAAGTGGTTGGATGTGTGGGAAGCGTGTGGCTGGGGGCCTGTTTGTGGGGGTGGGGCTGTCGGAGTAGTCGGGGCTCTCCGAGTGGCCGGTTTTGGGAGGTTTGTGGAGGAACGGCGGCTCGGAAAGCGAGACGCTGCGTTACGAGCGTCAAGCCAACGGCTGAACGCCGGGGCTGGACGCTGCCCAAAACCTGCCAGACGGAGGCCGTGCCACCAAAGGGGCGGGGCTACGTAACCGACTGCCACGCCTCCCGCAAACACATAAAGGTAGAAAGGTTTGACAAGAATCTATGAGTTACCCAACTCTAAACTACGACTCAGCAGGTAACCACCATTACTTGGGCAAATTGAAACTAAGAAAGTTAATTTTGTAATTGCTAGCTAAAAAATGTTCAATGCCTGGTTACACTAATAGAGATTTCAGTATTTACTAAAGGTTAAATTTAATGATCAAATGATAACATAATTACTGTAAATTAAGGGATCTCCAACTCGTACCCACATGACCTGCTGTTGTAGTGATACAGCTAAAATTCAACAAAAGTGGTTACTAGAGTTCAAAATGCACGAGACTCCAGAGCAAATCTGTGATAAATAAAAAGGTCTCGAACTAATATATATCCCAGGCCCACCCCCACAACCCCTCCTCACCCACTAACAAACTATTACTGTTGAATAACTTACTATCATTGTCATCCTCAATGATTCCATTCACTGCTGCCATGCCCGCAGGAAAGACCACGCCCCTCTCACCAGCACCAGCAACAAGGACTAACTTGACATCTTCCGCCGCCTCCACAACATCATCATCAAGAATCTTTAAAGTGACATTAACGGTAGTTTCCTCAGGGGCAAAGGTCAGCACATCCCACATCGGTTCATAGTCCATGCCCACTAATGAAAGAATGAGAAAACTTAATTACAAACACTAGACATACGACAAAACTCATTCTAGAACTCTCAATGACTTCCTAGCTGACTAAACCTACCACTGGGTTCCTAGCTGACTAAACCTACCACTGGGTTCCTAGCTGACTAAACCTACCACTGGGTTCCTAGCTGACTAAACCTACCACGGGTTCCTAGCTGACTAAACCTACCACTGGGTTCCTAGCTGACTAAACCTACCACTGGGTTCCTAGCTGACTAAACCTATCACTGGGTTCCTAGCTGACTAAACCTACCACTGGGTTCCTAGCTGACTAAACCTATCACTGGGTTCCTAGCTGACTAAACCTACCACTGTGTTCCTAGCTGACTAAACCTACCACTGGGTTCCTAGCTGACTAAACCTACCACTGGGTTCCTAGCTGACTAAACCTACCACTGGGTTCCTAGCTGACTAAACCTACCACTGGGTTCCTAGCTGACTAAACCTATCACTGGGTTCCTAGCTGACTAAACCTACCACTGGGTTCCTAGCTGACTAAACCTACCACTGGGTTCCTAGCTGACTAAACCTACCACTGGGTTCCTAGCTGACTAAACCTACCACTGGGTTCCTAGCTGACTAAACCTACCACTGGGTTCCTAGCTGACTAAACCTACCACTGGGTTCCTACCACTGGGTTCCTAGCTGACGGGTTCCTAGCTACTAAACCTACCACTGGGTTCCTAAACCTACCACTGGGTTCTGACTAAGCCTACCACTGGGTTCCTAGCCGACTAAACCTACCACTGGGTTCCTAGCTGACTAAACCTACCACTGGGTTCCTAGCCGATTAAACCTACCACTGGGTTCTTAGCCGACTAAACCTACCACTGGGTTCGCAGCCAACTAAACCTACCACTGGGTTCGCAGCCAATGGGTTCGCAGCCAACTAAACCTACCACTAGGTTCGCAGCCAACTAAACCTCTTAGCAAGTTCCTGGTCCAAAAACTTCTAACTTGACCTTCCAGTGGGTTCCTAATCTGAGAATTCTAAACCTCTCAATGGGTCCTAAACCTTAACTTCCAATAAATACCACTCAATAAATACAAACAAACATAATTTCTGACATACACACATGTGCTGATTTACTCACTCGTAGATACTCCTGAAGACGGCACTAGCGACACCACAACGTTCCTGACAGCCACACCCACTTTTCGCACTGTCAACAGCACTTCTTGTTCCCGTGACTCCATCACTGTGAATGAAGTCGGCTCAACTGTCACATTGACAACTGCAGGAAACCATGGAAACCACATTTATTTTCATTAAAACTGAACCACAGCATGTATGTATGCATGTATGTATGTGTGTATGTATGTATGCATGTATGCATGTATGTATGTATGTATGTATACATGTGTGTATATTGTCAAGTGAAGTGAGCGATGGTATCAGGGGTGAAAACTGGTTATATGTTCGATATACATGTATATGTAATATATATGGTATGTACGTGGTACACTTTAGAGGTGCGGGTGGGTGCCTTTTTAAATCCGAATAACACGGCTTTTCAGATTTGCCCCCAGTTGTTGTTGTTTTTATACTACAGCAATAAGCATGTCTTGCTTTAAAGTTAGGCTTCTAACTGTACAATACTTTTGTAGAATGCTGGTCAAAAAAATTGCAGAGTGGTTATTATAGTATTATAACCCTTTACCAGAATAAATTAAAAATGTCAGCCATTTGTAGCAGAGTGCTTGTTGTGCAGAGCTACTGGTAATTGCATGGTCTAGTCAGAAGGGCTCAACTCAGAACAGAAGATACAATTAAAGAGGAAAGTAATTCTTGATTTGTTAGCTGAATACTTATAAAAAAAATCCTATAACACCACTGTAACCTAACTTAACCTGCTCGCTCGCCATTTGTGTTCAAGCACACCACTAGTTTAGTGTGTATCTCATAACAGTTTCCAGAAGTTCATACTCACAGTCATCATCAGCAATAGTGACATTGGCTAGTCTGCCTGCCAATAGACTGGAAGCTGCTCTGTCTTCTCCACCAATAGCCAGACCTACACTGAACATTTTGGGATCTTCTACAACTCCGTTGTCTCGAATGTTGATAGCGAATAACAAGGAGGAGGAGTTTGCAGGTAGAGTGGTGGGTAGACTCAACACACTGGTAGGGAACGGACCGTAGTCTATGCCACCTGGAATATATCACACTTAGTTATTCTCACTATCAACTTACATAGATAGAGATATTAATGTGATGGATGGATGGATAGGTTCTGGGAGGCAAAGGTAATTAAGTATAAATCTAATATGCAAAACTATCAATGTAACATACCAATAAAGAACTAATGTTATTATAATTCTTGCTGATCAGTCTTTATGCCTTGCTCTTCCGCTCTATGACCACCTTACCCTTACCTATCTATTTCCACCTTACCCACCCACCTATTACCCACCTGCCGTCACCTTACCCCCTGCCACCTTACCCCCTGCCGTCACCTTACCCCCTGCCGTCACCTTACCCCCTGCCGTCACCTTACCCCCTGCCGTCACCTTACCTACCTGCCATCACTTCACCCACCTGTCAGTCACTTCACCCATCTGCCGTCACTTCACCACCTGCTTTCACCTTACCCACCTGCCGTCACCTCACCCACCTGCCGTCACCTCACCCACCTGGCGTCACTTCACCCACCTGGTGTCACCTTACCCACCTGGCGTCACTTCACCCACCTGGTGTCACCTTACCCACCTGCAGTCACCTTACCCACCTGCCGTCACCTTACCCACCTGCCGTCACCTTACCCACCTTACCCACCGTCCGTCACCTACCCACCTTCCGTCACCTTACCCACCTTCCGTCACCTTACCCACCTTCCGTCACCTTACCTATCTGCTGGCACCTCAATCTAATGCTACTAAACTGATGCAACCTTACCCATGTATGAAGGGTTTCACTTGCCACTCTCCTCATGTGCAAGTATTACAAGTTTCACACTCACTCAGTCTCACATGTGGTCACCCAAGCACAGGGAATGGAAGAACTCAGAGCCAATAGTGTGCTTCAAGAAATATCCATTGTACAAGTGTTAGCTTACACTAGCAACTGGCTACAGAAATGTGAGTTAGTCTAAACCACGCCCCACTATAAGCATTCCTCTCCTCCCAGTCAAAGCTACCCCATCAATGCAATATGTCAGATTTACCTTGAGCTGTAATGTCTTGATATGTGAGAAAGATGTCAACTTCATTTTCAAACTGGCCACACCTCTCAACTATCGCAGAAAATAAACCGGCACCTTCTGAGACAGTATAAGCAGAGGAAGACAGTCGCACCTGTACATCTTTGAGAGAAAATAAAACAATCACCATGAACCACCCACCTGACAACCAAATATCAACTGTATTTGCTATAGTAAATATATTATTATTAAATTATTGAATGTAACTTACTATGCTTTAATTAAAATAAATTCCAATATTAGTAAGGTTAAAAAACAGACACATGGAAAGCTAATAGCATCAAGAAACTGGCAAACTGAATAATGTTTATTTATTCCTGATACAGACGCCCTATAAAGTGGTGGCTCTACTCTAATGAAAGGGACTTACCCGTGCAGACAAGCAGAAGTATATCATTGTTATACACATACATGTCCACATTATGAGGACAGCACTTTATTTCAATACCAATATAATTATAACAAAAAATGTCTTACAAAAACTGTTTGAGTGTATGGGTACTTCTTCAGAATAAATTACACACACAGCACATGTGCACAACCTCACACTTATAAACACCACACACTATCTCATACACTCCCTCACACATAGCACCCACACACTACACATACCACAAACACACTTTCTTCCCCCCCCCCCCCAACACACCCACACACACACACACACACACACACACACACACACACACACACACACACACACACACAGACTAGTCTAAAGAGTGTCTTGCCACATCTTACCCCATGGCTTCCCCTAATCCTAAAGACTTAGAACAGTTGCAAACAGCTGGATCACTACCAGTTGGTTACCACAATACCTCCAAATTGCTGACACACAAAAAAAAAAAAAAGGAAAAAAAAAAAAGTCTATGAATAATGGCAAAGTTGCTTAAATAGGTCATCCCCCTGCATTATCACCTACTGGTGTGGTACAGATCTCAAGGGTGTGTAGATTTGAGGCAGTAACACACCCACACAAACTGTTATATTAGCAGTGTTAGTGACAGTAATTTACTTTTTCATTATATCCTAGTGATCCCAAGTATATGCTAACAAGCAGTACTACTTTATATAGTGCAAATAGATACACTTCAATTAGTGGGGGGATGGGAGGGGGGGGGGGGCTTCTACACTTAAATTCACTAAGTTAATTAAATTTCACTTCAGTACATGCACAGCTGAAAACTACCCATTGGGCTTCGAGTAAAATATTCTGCTTAGTTCAATGAATGTACAACTGTTATTATAAAGTGTTCAATTCATGACTCGCCCACCATTTGTGCTGAAGTACAACACTACTCAATATTGTGATTTGATTAAATGACAAATTATTGTGCTATTACATGTTTTTCCACTCTCCTACTGCCTATGAAATGTGCTGGAGAGTTGCAATTATGGCTTATTTCTTGCACAACTTAACGTCAGCCATCACAGCACTTAGACAAGATATAAAAAAAGATAATTTTGAATAAAGCATGGCTTACTTTCACAGACTTAGCAGAGAGAGAGAGAGAAAAAAAAGAAGAACAACAACAACAACAAAAATAATAATAACTTCTCCCTCCCCCTTAGCCACTGTATGAGTGAGAAAGCAGAATTATAAAGCAGGGCAACACAGCAAGTGTGTGGTCATGCATACATATTTTAAAATCAGTGCAATAAAAAAAAAAAGTTTGCAACAAATCAATTGTTTTATTCAAGTAATGATCTTACAGTAGCTATGAATATGAACTGCATGATATGATGCCAAAGCAACCTTCAATACAAGATAACTATCATTCACTGAGCGCACCCCACACCCACCTCCTGTACAATTGCAGCACAGTCCCTCAGCCGTCCTGTATGAGCCAGTGGTCAGTGCACAGCATGCACCTTCAGTGCTGTCTCTCAGTGTAGCTACATCTGTACAGGAAGAGGTCTCAAAGCATGCCACCTGCACTGCATTAACACTGGGGCAACCTGTAATAAATGCATAGAGTCATGGTGGTTTAGATTCCACTTGGTGCAGACTAGTGCTCAATTATTCAGCACACTTCGATGTGTTCTATTAGAAATCACTGTATTACAACTCACTCAACCAGATTGCAAACAGGAAGAGACAAGCTGCACCCAGCATTGTTTCGGAGCCACCTTCTGTCCCGACACCTAAAGACAGCGAATGAAGACTTGCTAAAGGCAAGTAGCAGATCGACCTCTGAACCCCGCAGTTTTACCGTTCATACATTATTATGTGGTTAAAAAAAAAAAAAAGTTTCAGTATCGGATAAAATTGTGGTGAAGCCAATATTAACTCACTACCCTAGTCCCGCAATCCAAACCCTTCTTGTCGCTCAGCTCCTCAGAAGCGAGCAGACATATTAGGTAAAGGGTCTAGCTTGGTAGATACACAATTATTATATCTACTAAAAACGCTTATTGATGACGACTTTTACCTCTTACAAAAGACTTTGGTCTTCGTCCAAGAAACTTCAGAAATGGTAAGGGACGTTGTACTCAACATTGGCGCACTGTTTAGATTCAATTTTGACCTCCTAGTTCTTGAATAATTATGTCTCTTCAATATGAAAAACTCAAGCAACCTTTGCCTTGTTTATGGCTAGTGGACCGGGATAGAGTCTGTGGACTACTTTTCTCAAGCGCTAAAGAATTTGCTGCTCATTTGAAGTGTGATCATGCCTCGGGTCATGCTTCTGGTTGTGGTCTTCTCACTTCAGTAGAAGATAGTTGTCCTAAGACTGGTGTATCGTGTGGCTGGAGAGACTGTGAGCAAGTAGTCTTATGTTCCACAATCACTGATTATCTCCTTCATGTCTTGGCTCATCCTTACCACAGCTTCTTGAAACATTTGGGAACAGAATTTCAGGTGGAATGTACTGTATGATGTAATTGAGTGTGTTCTATGAAGATAGCTAGGATCTTGTCTGGAGGGTAATAAATAGTTATTCAAATACTGGCCGAGTAACTGTTTGTTAAACGTTACTAATTTATTTTAGTGGAACACAAAGAAATTAAATAACTAAATATGTAATGAGCTATTTCCTAGTAACATCAATGTAGTGCCCATTGTATACTTTTTATCTAATGAAACTTTGTTGCGCTATAATTGTACCCTCTTCATACATTGTATTAGATTTACCATGCACTCTATCTCCTGACAATATCTGATAGATAAGAAACTTAAATAGGAGTTTAGATTCTGGGCATAATGATTATCTTTGACTCTCAGAATGTTTCGAGTTTTGTGGAACTAAGCCGCGTAGTTTACAGGACCTGGTTTAGTAAGCAGTGCAACTAATCGTTAGTTTCCTTAATGCATGTGTACAGCCGTAGCAATTCCAGATTTCTTGTGGAAATGTAGGCCTAAAATATACTCATCTTGTTGTGGTTCATCTTGAGGTGTGTGTGTGTGTGTGTGTGTGTGTGTGTGTGGCAGTGGCGGGACTAGAGACTTAAAAAAGGGTTTCTTTATTAATAGATAGCCACTCTCACCTAATCATTTGAGAAGTTCTCGTTAGTAGTTAAAATTCCACTATAATTTTTGTTCTGTCATACATTTCTTTGCCCATCGATATTCAGCACGTTGTTTAACTATTTAATTTTGACACCTTGACTTTTACTAGAAGACATATTGTATTGTTTAATTTGTAAGTTTTTTCTCCTTCCGGGGTGTGGTTTGCCCTCTCTTTTTCACATGCAGTAAGTAAACTGGTAGCATGCCAGCAATCTTTGAAGTATATAATGTATTCTAAAGAAACTCTCTGCATTGCACGTTGAAGTGTCTCTTGCAAACAATATGGGGAGTAAAGTTTAGTAATGTCATTAATCTTTCTCCTTGAAACTTCAGTATCTAGCTAGCTACTACGGAATTGGATTTGGAAGTTCACATGGTAAAACTTGATCACTTTATCCAAATTTAGTGAGCGTTTTTACGATGGAAAAATGGAACTAAATACAGAAGTTTGATGAGTTCGTAGCTGACAAGCACACTAAAACTAAGGAAGTTAGAACCCTGTCTTTTAGGACTATTTTTTAAAGAAAGATGATGTCTCACTAGAAGGATGTGAGATTATTGGGCTAACGTTCAAGTAATTGGGGGTGTGGCAGTGTGTAAAGAGGGGTTGGGGCTTGGACAAACCAAGTCGAATCCTGCTGGATCTGTCACTGTATGCATATATGTATGGGAGTGTATGAGTGGGCGTGGTGTAGTGGTTGTGTCCTTGGCTCGGGGCCTGAGGTCCCAATGTTCAAGCCCAACTCAAGCAATTTTTTTCCATCTGATTTTCCATCTGCCTCCTACCACCCCCACCAGTCCACCCAGCTGTGATTGGGTACCTGGCATTTGCTGGGGTGCAAATTCAAGGCCTTTTCTCACGAAACAGCAATGGTCCAGGTGGGACTTTGGGTGCCCACACCACTTGCTGTGAGGAAAGGCCTGTTCTCCTGCCAGTTTCTAGCCCAGCTCCAGGAGCTTTGCTTGCATGGCTCATTATGCCTGCTTAGTGCACAGGCATCCTGGCTCTGCCAGGTGCACATAACTGCTAGCAGTTGCAAGAGAATTTTGTGTATGTGTAGTGTGTGTATGTGTAGTGTGTGTATGTGTAGTGTGTGTATGTGCAGTGTGTGTATGTGTAGTGTGTGTATGTGTAGTGTGTGTATGTGCAGTGTGTGTATGTGCAGTGTGTGTATGTGCAGTGTGTGTATGTGCAGTGTGTGTATGTGCAGTGTGTGTATGTGCAGTGTGTGTATGTGTAGTGTGTGTATGATGTGTAGTGTGTGTATGTGTAGTGTGTGTATGTGTAGTGTGTGTATGTGCAGTGTGTGTATGTGCAGTGTGTGTATGTGCAGTGTGTGTATGTGCAGTGTGTGTATGTGTAGTGTTGTGTATGTGTAGTGTGTGTATGATGTGTAGTGTGTGTATGTGTAGTGTGTGTATGTGTAGTGTGTGTATGTGTAGTGTGTGTATGTGTAGTATGTGTAGTGTGTGATTATAAGGGTATATATGAGAGAGTGTGTATGTATTTTTGGTGGGCATGATTTATTTACGCTGTCCATCTCTTCAAAATTAGTGTAAAATATAAATGAAATTATTTTAATAAAATTTTGCAGATATTCAGATACATATTTCATGTAATTTTCCGTGTGTGTGTGCACAGAGCAAGCACAAATTGCCGCTGTGTCAGTATGAGTCTACGTACTCTGAAGTAGTTCAGCCTCTGGAGGTGGAGCCTAGGTGTCAATGGCATGGTGGTGACTGTGGCAAGACATTTGAGGATGTGTGGGAATTCTACGATCATGTTCGGAATCATATAAGATCCAAAGACTCTGGAGGAGTCTGTCTGTGGAAAGGTGTGTGATTTGAGGGACACAAAACGAAGGGAAGTGGATAAGAGATGAAGGCCAGTTGAATTATCTTGGGACTGTCTGAGAGATAAGGACCATGATCAGTTGAATTATATTGGGACTATCTGAGAGATAGGGACCAGGATCAGTTGAATTATATTGGGGCCATAAGGGATGGAAATCAGGACTAGTTGATTTATATTGGTACTGTCATTAGAAGGCAGCTCATGTGCTACACGAGTCTAATTGTTTGTTTGTTTTTAAGAGATTGCAGTTACAATGCTATCTTGAGCTTATTGTCATTAGGTGCCTGCCAGAACCATTTTGATTTAAAAACAAACAAAAAAATTACGACTTGTTTTGAAAAAACAACAACAAATTACTACACTGTCTGCTAAATTAGGAGAGGGGGCGGGGTGTTATATTTACCTACACCTAGATAGGTATTTTCCTACTAACTTGTTAGCAGAATATTCTGTAGTGTGTATTGGTTGATGGTGGTTCACACTATTCCAATTATTTAAATATACTGGAAAAAATTGTGAGACTTCCTAACTGTTTGATATTGTTGTTCCCATTAGGTTGCAAGTTTTCTTGTCGTGACAGAAACAAAGTATTGGAGCACTGCAGGACTCACCTTCATGAGAAGGTGGTGGCCTGTCCCAGCTGTGGCATGCACTTTGCTAACAACACCAAGTTCAAGGACCATCTGAACCGGCAGTCTAGCCCACCGACCAACTCCAGTGACAAGGATTTGAGCTGCACTTTCTGTCATAAGACCTTCCCAAACCAAAGACTACTGAGAGAACATGCCAGGAAGCATGTGAACACCGTGAAATGCCCTCACTGCGAACTCACCTGTCAAGGTAGCTTATTGCTAGTGGTTCTTTTATATTATATACAAGGAAAATGATAACCATTTTTTTAAAATCCCTCCTCTATTACTCTCACCCTATATCTCAATTCACTTGCTACTCTCTCTAATTCATTCTCTCATCCAATCTTCTCTTAAGTCACTTAAAATTTAAAAAAAATTGAAAGGAAGAAAAAATGGATTGATTTTTTTGTCAGCTGTGTAGATCTGTTCATTCTTGCATCATACATATACATGTGCATGCATTCATACGTGTGCATGTGCATGCATTCACACGTGTGCATGTGCATGCATTCATGAACCTGTAGGACCCTCTAGGTTGATGCAGCACATTCGTTATCGCCATGAGGTCAGCAAGGCCCATCAATGTCCTCTATGCAACAAGCACTACAAGACTGCCCAGTCTCTGGCTGTCCACATTGAGACCCACGGAGGATTCAGAGTCATGTGCCACATCCCAGAATGCAACTATGTGGCCAAGACTGAGAGACACTTACGTGGGCATGTCACTTCCGTCCATGGCAAGCCACAGCTCAGAAACAACTTTCGCTGCCATATTTGCTCGTGTTGTTTCCAGCTTGGGCACCAGCTCACTGTTCACTTGATGAAGAAGCATGGCTTCAAACTACCTCCAGGTCATTGTCGCTTTAGGTGGGTCATGAGGTTGGGGAGTGGTGGAGATAGTTGAGTGACATTAATTCATCGTTGTAAAGACTTGTACTGTTTTCCACATCCTCGTGATAGCAAAGACTGATATAGGAGTAAAAATGATGATGATAAAATATGGTTGTCCCTTTATAAAGAAAGTTTGATTTTAAAGTAACACTATTATTAAATATATTTTATGTATATACAATTCTGCGTTGTTTTTTTCTTTTCCTTTTTTTTTGTTAAATGAGGGGGAAAAAAGGGCGAGAAAGAATTGCTACTGACAGAGAGAGAGAGAGAGAGAGAATGGAAAAATCCACAGGTATAAGTTGTTTTTAGAATAGAAATAGTTTCTATTGGTCAGTTGAGAGTGAGGTTATAACATCTAGTAGTAGTATCCCTAACAACATTACATTATATACAATTGGTTGTTGTAGCTCAGTGGGTGAACACAAGTGACGCTGGGTTCACTCCCGTAAATAGCCAATCTTTCCATTTAATTCTGTATTATTGTGGAAAAGAATACATGGTGCTAGTGTGAGTTGAACTTGAACGAGTGGTTTTAACAGTGTGTTGTTTTTGAAGAAATCCACTTGAGACGTGTTATAATTACTCCTTTGCAACACCAGTGACTTGTTTTATTATCTTTCTGTTGTGTATGTTTTGGATTACACACATTCAGATATATATTGGGTAAGGATGGTTACAAAAGTCTGCAAACGGTTCGTTTGGATGATGAAAACGTCTATACTCCTGAAGTAAGCACTTTCACAGCCATTTCTGATGACACAGTTTTGGATATTTCACAATTAGAAGATGTGAGTTCTGCAGATTTAGTTAGTCATAGTGACAAGGATGAGGATATGTCAGTATTCCAATGTGCCACTCCGGGGAAGAGTCTTGAAACTTTTAATAAAGACAATGATGAAGATGTGTCTTCTGCTAGACTCCAGGACATCACATCTACTCCTGGACCATCTTCTAATTATTCTTGGATACCCGATTCTCCCTTACCTCCTGAATCTCCTGCCACTTTTGGTTATTCTCCGAGCACTCCAACTTTCTGCAGTCATTCTTTTCAACAATCTCCTCTTAGTCCCAACTCACCCAACTCTCATGTTCTTGTTGGTTCCACTCACATTCCTGTCAAGATGGCTGATGCCATACAAATGCTCCCAGATATACTGCTGGATGACGTCAAGTTCTGAACATGCAATCACTTTATCTGTAGTGATATGTTTGTATCATCCTGTCATCCTTGTTAGTTTGTATTATGTGTAATGAAAAGAATGGGCAATATCATTGAACATTAGCTATCTTTAGCAGGCTACTTCAAAAAACTTTCTTGAGCAGAATGAGTGTATGCATAAATAGCCACCAGAACTGTAGTGAGATAATACATCTTGCATCTCTTGCGTGAGAGCTAGATAAATTTATGAAAAATAAAATCTTAAGGGTTATGGAAACTAGTTATAAAACAATATGTATACAATATTAGCTGTAATATTTTAACGTTTATTAGATTAATTGAGTTCCCAATTAAATCTTGCTAAGTGTGTCTCTCCATCCATCTTGTAGCATGTGCCTCATCTTATTCACAATTTCTGCCATCTCTGGATCAGCAGCCTTATTAATAGTCTCGTCTTTATCATAAAGTTCAGTTCCCCACACTTCAGAGAAGTCTGGGGTAGCTGTGTCGCGATCAAATGAATACCACTCTATAAAACGATACTCATCTGAGCGAACTGCATAACCCATTACAGCTTCATTGTCTCCACGCTCAAAAGGAGGATGTCCTGGAATTTCTGGAAATCCGACTACACTAGGTCTAGCATACTGAGAGTAAGCTGCTTCTTTCCACTCTCTCTGAGTATCTTCTAACAAGGGGACTACACTAGTGCCTTCTACACAAGCCAGCAAGTCTTCATTGTCTTCTGGACAAACTGGAGGTACTGGTATTCCAGCTAACTCTGTAAGGGAGGGAAAGATGTCCACAAGTTCCACCAGAGCTTGTGTGCGCATGCCTGAATCAGTCACTCCGGGTACTCGTAAGAGGAAAGGAACTCTAGTGTCATATTCCATGTTGGTAAACTTTGACCACATGTTGAGTTCTCCAAGTTTAAATCCGTGATCTCCCCATAGGACGATTATTGTGTTACTGGCCAAACCTTGTGCTTCAAGTTCATCAAGGACTCTTCCTATTTGCGCATCAGTGTAGCTTATGGCAGCATAGTAAGCACGACGAAGGGTGAGTGCGTCGACTCCTGCAATTTTGCAGTTATCTCCGTACATGGCTGCCTCTATATTGTCATAGCACTCTGGTAAATCATACTCTTCTAAATCTCTATAGCCTCTCAACTCAAAGGAATTGCTCCATGCAATAGATGGCATCTCTTTAGGTGCATCAGGATTAGAAGGAGGCTTGATTTCCTCTGCTGGAGGATACAAGTCGTAGTATTTAGAAGGAGCATCAAAAGGCAAGTGGGGTTTGTGAAATCCTGTGGCCAAAAAAAATGGAGTTGTGTTACCGTTGCTGCGGTTTTGCATAATTTCCTTCAGCGTGGCCACAGCTTGATCTGCGATCTGACCGTCTTTGAGCATGTTGTCAGTGATGTCAGGATAGGAATGCCAAGAAGCTCGAGGTCCCGACACTTCATCTCTTCCATGGAAATAAGGTAGACTCCAAGAGTATTCTATATCATCATTTCCACTAGCTGGTCCAGGGTGAAATATCTTCCCCATTCCAATGGAAACATAGCCATTCTCCTTGAAGTATTGTGGTATGGTCGTGGCATTGGTTGTTCTCCTCCAGTACTCATCAGGAGAGATGAGCCACACGTGATTCGTGTCTGGCCTCCTTGATGTCAAAAGGGATGCTCTAGAGGGAGAACACACTGATACTTGACAGTAAGCTCTCTCAAACAGCAAAGATTTGGCTGCTAGGCAGTCCATATTGGGAGTGAGTACCTCTTCATGGCCATATGCTCCCATGTCAGTTCTGTAGTCATCAATTGCAATGAAGAGGATGTCTTTTTTCTGCCCATAAACCAGAGTTAATGAAGCAAGTGCCCACAAGATCAGCTCGACGCTCAACTTGGCCATTAGCAGCTTACAGAGTACCTAATCGAATTCAAAGGCAACCAGTGATAATGAATAGAATTTATATAGAAAGTTTTGTAAACATTTACAAATGTTTAACCTGACTACAAGTCTCACTAGACACTTACTTGCAGTAGAAAGTGATATATTTAATATATTTTTGTGCTAGCTGCCACTTCCTAAACTCCTTCACTTGAGAACACTGAGTACTAGGGTTTTTGTGTCCCTCTATCTTATATATAGTAGAGACATCAGTCACATGCCTCATTCACATTCATGTAATTCATTATACTTGTAATTCATTTATTGTCACATGTTTGATTTATAGCGATCTAATAATATTTATTAAGTGTCATATGCTTCAGTCACAGGATTGTTGTTGTTGTTTTTTGTTGGATTCATTGATTAGTGTCATGTGCTATTAGTGTCATGTGCTATTAGTGTCATGAGTTTTACTGCTGTCATTGCTTGCCTTCATGCACACAACCACATTGTAATTTTTTTTATCAGTGATGACTAATACATTAAAGACTATCCCATCACCTCTTTTTTAAAGCTTTTTTTTTTTTTTTGTATTGTGACATCCTCACTTACTCTTCTGGAAGTTCTCTTTGTGTATGTGCTCTGGTCTCTTTTCTTGGTCTAGGCATGTGCTCCTCTAAATTATTATTGGCTCTGAGGTTTATGTTTGTTTCTTATTTATACATCTTCTTCATTATTACTTCACTACTAGCTACCCAAATTTTCAACACCCAATAACTTGGGTTGAGGTAGGCCTTAATTATATATGGTATAGTGACCGAGCTAGAAGAGAAATTAGTGGCAGCCATTTAGAACTGTATATTTATATCCTAATCATTCATTGAAATATTTCCAGACATAATACAGAGTATATTATATTTTGGTTATTTATAATTTTTCCATGTATCCCTGTGAGTGCATAACAGGTTTCCAGCTTTGTTGGAAAACCCTTACCAATTGCAAGTTACCAGTAGGAATTGCTGTTTCAAATTTCAAAATGGCAATCTTTAAAAAAAAATAATAATAAGCTGCAAGAATTTATGAAGTTTGCATTAGTAATGCTACAAAAATGGTAAGTATTTGACTTTTTTGAAATATATTAATAGCAAATGACTTTGTTGTCAGTGATGTAAAAGATTGTGTTGTTTGCGTCAGAGATTCGATTGTTGTGGTTGAAGACTTTGTCGAGAGGCTATTAGTCGGTAATGTGCGAGTGTGAGCATGCTCAGTAACAGGTGGTGTATCTGGTAAAGCTGCTCTCCATCCTGCCTGGAGAATCCTCCTCATTTTCAGCACCACAGAGGCCATGTTGGCATCTCCTGCCATGTTATAATTCTCATTATTGTACAACTCTGTCTCTGTGGTATGGTTATAGAGTGCAGTATCCCAGATCTGAGAGAAGTTGGGTCTTGCATTTGTATTGTCAAATGTGTACCACTCTACAAATCTGTAGTTGTCGGTGCGAACTGCATATCCCATCACTGCCTCTTCGTTGTTCCGTCCATATTCTGGGTGACCTGCGAGTTTCTGCAGCCCTGCATTACCCGGTCGTACAAACTGCGAAAACGACGCTTTCTTCCATGGTTGGTTTGCGTCTTGTAGCAGAGGTACTACGCTAGTACCCTCGACACAAGCCAGCAAGGTGTGGTCACCGTCAGGACACATTTGGGGCACTGGTATCCCAGCGAGTTCAGTAAGGGAGGGGAAAATGTCTGTAAGTTCTACCAGTGCTCTGGTCTGCATTCCAGAGTCTGTCGCTCCAGGTACTCGAAGTAGCAAAGGAACTCTTGTGTCCACTTCCATGTTGGTGAACTTGGCCCACATGTTGTGTTCCCCAAGTTTATAGCCATGGTCTCCCAATAGGATCACTATCGTGTTGTCTGCTAAATCCTGAGACTCTAGAACACTTAAAATGCGTCCCACTTGTGCATCTACATAGCTTACAGCAGCGTAGTAGGCTCGACGTAGGTTCAGTGTATCCGTACTAGTTATTTTACAGATTTCTCCAAACATAGATTCGTTTGCTTGAGTGCGGCATTTTGGGAGGTTGTAGTGAGTCATATCAGGGTACCTCTTAAGCTCTCCTGATACACTCCAAGCTATTGGAGGCATTAGTTGAGGTGCATCGGGATTTGTAGGTGGCTGGATTTGATCGGAAGGTGGATACAAGTCGAAATATTTGGAAGGAGCGTTGAAAGGCAAGTGGGGCTTGTGAAACCCTACAGCTAGGAAAAAGGGAGCATTGTCACCATTACTTCGGTTTTGTTTTATTTTCTGCAATGTAGATGGCCTGATCTGCAATTTGACCATCCTGAAGTGCATTATCAGCAGCATCCTCAATTGAGTTCCAAGAATTTTGTGTGTTTATTTTGTCATGAGCATGGAAATAAGGTACACTCCAAGAATATTTCAAGTCATCATTTCCACTAGGTGGTCCAGGGTGATATCTTCCCCATTCCAATGGAAACATAGCCATTCTCCTTGAAGTATTGTGGTATGGTCGTGGCATTGGTTGTTCTCCTCCAGTACTCATCAGGAGAGATGAGCCACACGTGATTCGTGTCTGGCCTCCTTGATGTCAAAAGGGATGCTCTAGAAGGTGAACATTCTGCAACTTGACAGTAGGCTCTCTCAAACAGCAGAGATTTGGCAGCCAGTGCATCTATGTTAGGACTCCTTACTTCAGTGTGGCCATAAGCTCCCAGTTCAGTCCTGAAATCATCAATAGATATAAACAAGACATCTTTCTTGGAGTATGTAACTGCTAAAATAGCAGTAGCTATGAGCAAGCCAGTCAGGACATTCATTGCCAGCTTAGTTCTGCGTGATTGACACAGACACTCCCACTTTTAAGCGAGAAGAACGAATTCATGCTAGTCATATTCATTGACCTGCCTGCCAATTTGCATGAGCTTATGAATTTGTTTAACATGAAATGTTTTGTTATAAGAAAATGGTAATTGTAATTTTGACATGTTCTTACTCCACATATGTAACATGCAAAACTATTCCACCTGTAGAAACTGGTTCATTGTTCATTACAGCCATTATGATTGTTTGTATCTTGATGGTGTGCTTCAGCACAAATAGCGTTGGTTGTTTGACAGCAATCAGGAATGGAAGATGGGGCAAAGATTCTTTCTCCACATACACACATCAGCAGTGTCAGTCAGCATAACTAAATCATGATCCTTTACCTGTTGTAACAATCATAGCCAAGAGAAAAATAACCAATAAAGTGGTCAGAGTTTATTTGCCTTGTAGGAATAACTGAGCTTAAAACAATGTACAGATGCAATAAAAGGGTCAATGACACTGTTATACCTGTACAATTAAAAATGAAGTGATGATAAAAGCATGAAATAGAAATAAAACTAACGATTCATAAATAGCATGTGATGCTTATGATAAAAAAAATCTGAATTTTAGCTGTCACTGATGGAATGAAATGCACAAAATTTAGACATAAAACAGTCAAACGATGCGATTGCTACACAGAGTGAACCGTTCCACATCAGAGAGAGAGGTTTTTGCCTTCTCCTTCAGCAGTTCTCTTGGATTATCTAGCAGGTCTATTTTTGAGCCAAGGGTAACATCAGAGTCCATGCTACTCCTGCGTCGAACAAGCAGTTCAGAGCCATCTAGTTTAGTAACTGAGGAGGTCTTATCTTCAGTCCTTTCAAGAGATGGAGAGGTTACATCATAACGTTGGGCTAGCTTCAATAATGTGATGCCCAAAATTAGCTTCACTGCCATCAGGCTACATAATAAACAGCATAATTATAATGGCTCATCAGCACTGACAATGTAATTCTTTAGAAAATTGACACAAACTGGTATACAGTTGGCAATTAATCAGCCCACCTATTTACACACCTCCAACATTACTCTGCTTCATTAAAGCTATGATTGTTCGTTAACCCTCACCCTTTATCTGATATAGCTACCATTTTATTTAAAAAACAACAACAAATTACTCCTGAGACACCAAAGGTACGACCCCTCTGTGCTACGATACACTTAGCTAGGTGGCACGAGACACTCTCAGGGGTAACACAATTGAAAATCAGGGATATTTGTTTGTTTATATATGTGTGGACGTACATGTGTCATTTTGTACTTTGACCCTCGTGTTTTTGTGTTTGCTTCGTGGTCTACCCCTTTCCATACCTCCAATAAACTGAATCTTTTCGTTTAGCGATTCCGTATCATTCAAGGAAATTAAATATTTACCCCTTTGTACTAGGTTGTTTCTGAATGCCACAAGATGCATTTAGGCCTTAAATACTTACTGCTGTGCAGTAATTCTTTAGAACTTCTTGTTTTTTCAAGTCACAAAATGTTATGGTGAATGGTTACTATGGTATTAAAATCCTTTACCAGACATAATTAAAAACGGCTTTTTTTTAAGTAGCTGTGAGTGATGGATGTCAAAAGCTACTGGTAATTCAGATAGTCAGAATGTATTAGAGACTACAGAAAATACCAGTACTCAGGAAATTGAGGTAAGAAGTGGTTCTACAAAGTATATAATGGTCACAATGGCTGCGTACTTAGCTATTAATATATCTAAGCAAGATTAGAAATGGAAAGATAGATTCTTTTGATGTTTCGCTGTGTACTTGCTCGCTCGCCCTTTGTGCTCATAAGCACATAACTAGTTATTACTAAATCATTTATCAGACCAATAGAATCATTTATTTGGCTATTCCTAATCAGGTATCAATATAGCTTGAGCAATGAAAATGGTAGATGGTAAATGCGGTCTTCATAAGAGAAGCTAAACATGCAAGAAACACCGGTATATAGTTTCAATGCATAACTGAACATGAAAATGGTAGATGGTAAATGTGGTCTTCATAAGAGAAGCTAAACATGCAAGAAACACCGGTATATAGTTTCAATGCATAACTGAACATGAAAATGGTAGATGGTAAATGTGGTCTTCATAAGAGAAGCTAAACATGCAAGAAACACCGGTATATAGTTTCAATGCATAACTTCAATTCCACTCGGTTAACTTTTCAGCATAAAGCATAACTACCACAGGCAGCAAGAAATTATTTGCTCATGTGGTTACAATGTGACGATAGGGGGCGTTACCCAAAATTTTGTACCTACGGGGAGCTAACAACTCCACGTTGTCGCAAAAAATTCCAATACCTAAATCAACAGTAATTGTCAGTAATCTCCAAAGTTAGAGCATGACAGACAGACAGACAAACAGGATGACTTCTATAACCCTCTCACACATGTGTGCTGAGAGCGAGTGAAGTGAACAAGACACTATCAGGGGCAACACAATAGAATATTGGCCTAATTGAGGATATTTGTTTGTTATTGAGCGAGCGAGATACTATTAGGGGTGGACAATTGAAAATCGGGTATGCTATATATGCATGGATGGTACGTATGCTCCTTAACCCTTTTGATGCCGTAACCGCATATGTGCAGGAACAGGCCCGTGTTCTCTGAATTAAAAAAAAGAAGAAGATTAAACTGTCTTTTTTTTTTATACGTAAAGTAGGCGTTGTACTTCCTTTGAAAAAAAATTTGATCCCGTACAGAAAGGTTAAGTATTTTTTTAATTGTCTGAAAACAGAGACTGAGAATTTTTTTTTTGACCGATAATTTTGAGGACGCCGAGCGCCCAATCTTTTTTGTTGCCTGCGGATTTCAAACACTCAGAATAGAAATGATGAAGCCTATAGAGAGTCCCTCAGCATTTTGGAAGAATGTGGATAAAGTTTTTCATACCGGACATCGAGAACAATCGATTGGGCTCGTTCCTCGAAGTCTCCTCGAAACATGCTGTAAGATAGACTGGTTACGGTTCATTTTCAGGCATTTAGAAGTTTATTTTGCTTGTTATAAGCTATAGCTACTACATACTTTATATGCCTGGCTGTTTGTTTGTGGATTTTTGTGGTTGCTTTGCGGTAGAAATTCAAAAATCAAATTCTAAAAGACACCCGAAATGTTGAAGAAAGTCGGTGTGGAAAGGGTTAAATGCGCATGTAGGTGCCATTTTTTTCCTCCTAAAAACATGGCTTTATAGGCTTGACCCCAGTTTCTTCTGATACTACATCCATTAAGAAAGTCTTACTTGAAATTTGGGCTCCAAATTGTGAGATAATTCCTGCAAAACACTTGTTTTTCAAGTCACAATTAATGCTATGGGTTACTATGATATTGAAGACCCTTTACCCAACATAAATAAAAACTCTTCGCTTTTTAAATGGAGTGCTAAATGCCGCTTGTTACTTGTCAAGTACCACTGGTAGTCAGAATGGCTACTATTTATACCAAGGAAGCCACCAATACTTGGGAGAAGCTGTGGTAAGTAAGTGGTTCCATATCTCTTAGCTAAAATTACAAAAATAACTCTGGCCATTGCTTTTTTTTTTTTTTTTGTATGTGAGCTTGTTCACCAGTTACTGGTAATCGAGGTAGTCAGAATGGCTTAAATTGGATACTACAAGTTACCACTATTCTGGAAATTAAGGTAAGAGAGTAATTTTGTATTTGCTTGGTAAAATAAATGGTCAACTGCTGTATGTTTTGCATGAACTAAGCTAAAGTTTATTATGTAACAATACTTAGTTTTATGTAACCTAACTAGGCAGGCTCGCTTGATATTTGTGCTCAAGCACACCACTAGTTTATATATATGTGTGGATGTATGTATATAATTGTGTACTTTGACCCTCGCATTTTTGTGTCTGCTCGGAAGATCACCCCGTCCTTTTCTCCACTAAAACAGAATCCTTCAGTTACTGATCTTTACCAAATCACAAAGTGTTTACCACTCTTTGAATTAGGTTGTTTGTCTCCGACTTAATCTAAATTTCGCAGATGTAGTTTGTCTTATAAACTTACCGAGTTCCTCAGCGCTACTATCCACTAGCTAGCTATAACAACATCAATTCTTGAACTGAAAAAAATAATGTATTTGGCTTTTGGCTATTCCTAATCGGGTATCAATACGGCACAAGCAATGAAAACAGTAGACGTTGCTAATTGCTGTCTAAAAGAAGTAGCTAAATGCTAAACCTGCAGGAGACTCTCACCGGTAGGGCTCGACAGTATTGACCAATATAATACCACTATAATTATTTCAAAATTATAGCAATATTACTAAATACCTAATATGATTCATCATTAATGTGATTAACAACTTCAATTATTTCAAAACAATGCACAACTTCTAAAAAACAACAAAAAAATGAAAAAAATGTTGTTGTTTTTAAAGGTACGCATATCTAATTCTTGAGGATTCAATAAGTTCTGAATGGTGTGACAAATATCCTGAGCATGAGCTGACCACCTTTAGCTAAAAAACAAAACAAAACAAAAACAATTAACTACAACAACTAAAGGATTTGGTCAATTGCTTCATACTTTTCGTGCACTGTTCCGAGTGCGAGCTGATCTTTGGATTTGCGGGCGGTCTCAATGACTTTTTGATCGCTTACCGTTTGCCACGATCACGGTTACCTTGCCATGCAGTTTACTGTGATATATCCTAAGATGAGTGAGCAGATTGGAAATGTTACCATGCTTAGCAGTGATAGAACTGGCAAACAACGGTACCAATGTCCACAATTTCTTCAGCACCGCTGTGCTCTTCTTCTCTGCACTTTTGCAAACTGTTGCGCACCATTTAGAACAGAAAACCCACCTCAAACCGGAATTTATTAACGGTGCACGTAATTTAATTGCATGCAGAAAGCGAGCAGTTCGGTAATTCGGTATTAGTGTGTGCTCGATATATACAGTATGAAATAGTCGGTATTAACTACATACCGGTACACCGCCCAGCTTTACTCAACGGTATATAGTTTCAACGTAAAACAACGGAATTCCAGCACTCGTTAACTTTTCAGCGTAAAGCAAAAACTACTGTGGGCAGAAAAAAAAATTTGCTCACGTGATTGTGACGTGACGATAGGGGGCATTACCTACACAAGCCTGTACCCATGCAGAGCTGACAGCTTGCTTTTTATCAAAAATCAGCCAGAAATTCTAAAAGTAGCTCAATAAAAGGTTTTAAATCGTCGTTCTGAGTAAGTTCATACCTAAATCAGCAGTTAATTGTCAGTAATCTCCAAAATCAGAGCGTGACAGACAGACAGGACAGCTACTATAACCCTCTTGTGCATGCACGCTGAGGGCTAATTAGTCGGTGGTAAGCTATCTTGGCTAATGCGCTGTTTGTCATAGTTATATGCCCTATGCAACATTGTTACTTGAAAATACATTGTCCAAGTCAAGTCACAGAGGTAAGTCTTGCACTGGTATGTCCAGTCCAGTACGTGTGAAATTGTTGCACGTTACAGCTACTTGCTTAGCTAGAGAATAGCACAAAGTAAACATTCAACAACAAATAGCTAAATTAAGAGAAGTGTAAATACACATTTGTCCATGATATTTACAGAATGCCAGAATAAGTTTTCTCAAACCCAAGACATATAAGGTCAGTATCAACGCATGCTCACGTAACTGCCTCTATTTATGTGCATTGCTGACATACCCGTGCATCTTTGCCATTAAATACACATGACCCAGTTTAGCCAGTAACATACTAGTATCAAAAGCGCAACTATAGACACTATATTGAAACAACATGAGACTCCAGTATTGACAGTGTCCTACCTGATATAAGTGAACACCAGGAGCCAGCCTAAGTTCACTTCAGACCAGTCCACCGACTGAATGATAGTTCTTAACAACAGACAACCAAGAGGCAAGGGAATGAAGCCCATCCGTCTAGACACTAAGTCAGTGTGCTCACTAGTAGCCTGCATGAAAACAATCCAGTGTTATTACATAAAAAAAACAAAAAAACAAACAAACAAAAACAACCAGTCACCTGATATGATTTAGCCAAATGAAAGCTACTCCTCCCTTTTTTTAACAAAAAAAAAAAAATCACAAAAAGCAAAAAACCCTTCTTTACCCGCTTGCTACGGGAGTCAGTCAAATCCTTGGCTAAAGTCAGGCGATAAGTTCGATACACATCTGGACTGATACTGTTGAACTTGGTAATGAACGCATGCTTCACACAATCCACAAACACCTCCGACACTATCACACTCAGAACTATGGGCAACATAGACTCCAGGTGACCTGCAGCAATCAACCAGAACATATGGAGAATAATCCATCAAGCACATAGTCATTGGTTACATTACAGTTATGTAAATAAACAGTCACAGCAGATCAAAAATCGTGTTACACACGCAACACAAACCCTCATGCTTACTGAGGTCTCCCCACTGACTGAAGTTCCTGAGAATGACCACTAACATGAGGACAACATAATGGAACCTTTCTCGGATATCTAAACACACACACATACACAAGCACGCACACACATAACAAACACATGCACACACACACACACACTATAAAACAAGCTTCTACATAATGAAAGTAACTAGTGGTGTACTTGAGCACAAATGGTGAGCGAGCTAGCCTAGCTGTGTTTTATACAATAATGATTTACTCTTTATGAAGTAATATAAGTTCAGGTGTTCAGGTCTGCCCCAAAGGCTAGCTTGCTGTCAAGGACCTCAACTAATTACTGAATAGTAGACAGGTTCACTACTTGGTTCCTTTTTTTTTTTTCTCAAGATGTTTTATTTACTTCATAATTAGTCGTGCAAATGAAAAGTGGATCGCTCATACAATAAAATAAAAAAATTAAAAAAATTAAAAAGCAAAAACAACAACAACAACAACAAAAAAAAAAAACATTGCAGAATCTCAAAAGTTACCCCCCTGAGGGTGTCTTACTCACTTCACTCAGTCCCTAATAATGAGTAACAAATAACACAAGTCTTCGATCAGTCATGTGATCAGTGCAATCTATGAGTGACAGTCATATGATTTGAAAATATCATTAATGAAAGAAAATTTAAAATTTAACTGGCTAAGTGATATACTATCGCTGAAAATCCCAGCTAACCCTGCACAGCTATCCCTCACAAAAAAGAAAAAGAAAAGAAAAGTAGACAAGTTATTTAACAGCAACATTAATAAGTAGATAAGTTATCAGCATTATATCATTCAAAACAGTAGCACTACTATCAAGTTGTTTTCATGAAATGTCTCAGAAAACATCAATATCTAATCTACAATATAAAACCATTAAGAAAGTTCACCCGTACTCACCGCTACAGGACATTTGGAACAAATTGCGTATCTCAAACTTCTTAAAGACGCTGCCCTTCAGCTCTACAAAGTTGTTTGACACCATGATGGTGAGCAGAGCCTTGCTGTGGGAATTGACTGCCACTGACAGAGTGGTGGCTTGAACTAGGATCACACTGGTATGGAGGACTGATTACACAAACACACACACAAATCCCACGCAAGTCAAATGAAAGCTTTCAGTTAAGGGAAATGAAACATCCATGAACCTTTCTATGCCTACGTTGGCCCCAACCAAAAGCACTCTGATTAATTCCCACTGTGTACTAGTGCATTGAGAGAGCGAAACAACTCAAGAACTACTTAAATATAATACTTGGCATAATGTCTGTAGTTATTTTTCATTCTCAATAGAGTTAAACATCACTACATCATCTAGGATACACACATAGAATGTTGCTATGGTGAAGTAGAAGACGATCGTGAAAGATCCTTTGTAGTGGTTCTTGCGACTGAAGTCAGCTGCCAACCAATACAGAGTATCTAGAGTGTCCTGACCTATGGAAGCCAACAGCCGGTCAAATATCTACACAAACACACCAAAATTGATCTAATACGTACACACACAAATGCACTGGAATATACAGTACATAGAAATAAATACTAGTGATGTGCTTGAGCACAAATGGCGAGCGAGCCTAAAACTACACTATTGTTAAACGATTAATTTTAACTTCAACACTCAAGCAACTAAAAAAAAGTCAAGTTTAAATTACTTGTATACGGTAAAGGGGACTCAATGCCATAGTAACCACTCCCTGCAACAGTTAGAATTGAAAAAAAAAAAAAAGCAACAAAAACAAGTAGCATTATTTACACGTTTTCTTTGTGATATTCTTTAGCTAAGTAAAGGCACAATACTTTCACACAACTGAACATACCTACACAAGGCTTACCTTCGTAGTTACTCTAGTGGACAAAGAATTTTCAAGCAAATACTGTTTAGTAGGGCTTATAAATGTGACAAATAGCTTATTAACTTACCACCGCCACTAACTCGAATAGAAATGGAGCTCCGTTAAGTTTTTGAGTTTTAACTAAGAATTCAGAGTGGTAAACAATTCAATTTTTATATGATACAGGTAATGATCGCTAAACCGGAGGATTCCGTTTAGTGAAGTTTGGGACGGGGTCGAACAACGAGCTAACACAAAAATACGAGAAGGTCAAAGTACAAAATGACATACGTACGTCCAAACATATATATAAATAAACAAACATCCCCGATTTTCAATTGTGTTACCCCTGAAAGTGTCTCGCTCGCTCGCCAATTATTGTATTTATCAAGCCAGTGACCTATATTAAGCATACATTACATAAACAACAACAACAACAACAACATACCTCTAACATATTGTATATGACATACAACTTGATCACACTCTGCACTCGAATGATATGGTAAAGGGCAGATATGTCGACCCAACCCAGCAAAACCAGGCTAACTCCCAAAATAGATGCTACACTGCACAAAAATATACACATAGCATTACACAAGTCATGTGGGCAGAGGCCACGCAAAAAAACACAACACAAATGGAAATATCCAATTGCATGTTCTAGTTACAGTAGCTCTTACTTCAGCCCCACCCATACTATGAGAGGTGATGGTACAGCAATGTGAGTCAGAGCACCTTATACAACACACACACACACACACACACACACACACCATCACTCACCACGAATGAAGTCTATCAGGTTAGCACTGCTCACTTTGGCCTTCCTAGAATAAAACAAGTTTAATTGTATCATATCGGAAATAATAATAAAGCACCAGTGGTGCTTACCCACAATCATTAGCTAGTATATCGTATAAGCCAAAGGCATTCACAAGCTAAAATTAATGCATTTTCAAAAAAATGGAAGCTTAACAAGTAGACTATAGGTAAAGAAACAAGTTAATTACCCACATCGCGCCTGATTATTTATGAATGGTCACATGTTGTCAGTTGTGGCTACTAGTCGGTGTGCAGTGTGAAGGTTACAATACTCAACATCCTGTCATTCAATTGCAACAGCCAGCCAATCACTAAAGGTGCCTGTATTAAAAAACATTATCTAGCAAAAAGTAGTATCACTATGTGTAGTAATAACAATAATGCTGGTTGGTAGAGCATCGTCAGCAACTACACCAAAGTGGTGCGTGGATTCATAACTAAACCTGCGCCAGGTTATGACGACGACAGTGGTGTTTGTATTCATGATCACATCAAGCAAAAAAAAAAAACAAAAAAAAAAAGCAGACAGATGCCAAGTGGTAGAAGATGGTAACAATGGATGCTATTGCACTCATAATTTGCAACAGTTAGTACACCAAACTCATCCAGTTCGGGGTCCATGTGAGCAAAGGAGTTCACTTTGTCAATTAAACCAGCACAAGAATGCAATTCTGTTATTGAAACTTCAAACTATGTTGTTTCACACACAGATAGTTATCCGTACACTAAAGCAAGATTTCAAGTTTACTGCATAGTTATTTGACTGAAAGTAAATATAAACAATTTAACATGAGTTGGGTAGCGATCGTTGTTTTTGTTGCAGTTTGTTTTTTGTTTTCCACTTTGTACTTCAAAGCACATACCTACTATTTCACTCGAACATATGAATTGTGCACAGTCTATTTGAGGGAGTCGAGTAGTCAAGGAAATACTGATACCCCACAACAGACAACTATAGCTTCAGACTTCATTCATACCTACCAAGGTCGCATTATGGACCACAAGTCGTTAGGCATTTATAAGTAGTAAATATTGCATAAATTGTCGCCTACTTGCAATAATGTTAGCTTACTTTGAGCAGAAGATGATCCTATACACTATGGAGAGAGCAGCAAGTACTAGTCTAACTGGGAGGATGGTGAAGAGGAACAAGAAGGCATCCAAACATATGAAGAACCCCAACAGCATCAGCTATAGCAACAAGAGAACAATAATCCTATACATTGATAGGCTTTTTTTATTATTTTATCTTTCAACTATGATATAGGGATTGTAGCAATCATTTGTCACAAGTCAGAATAATAGAATAACACATTTATTCGATCAGCCAATGCTCTTGAGTGGCTTTCTGTAGATTGGTAGCTTCCTCATTCACAGTAACTAGTAGGAACTTGCCACTCTGAAGCTGCGAAAGAATCACTGTTGTACACAGCAGCTTTACTATTCAATACTTTTTTTTAGATATGGGCGTAAAAAGGGACGAGATAGATTTAGTCGTCCCCAGATAACCCTCTTTCAAAGCCCAACCTCTCCTTACTCATTCTTTGTTCTAAACACCAGTATCCTCTCCCCTTACAACTACATCTCTTTTGTTCTCCCTTAGTAACTACACGACTTTACTTCCTCCCCTCAAACAAATTGACTTCCTCCCAATTCTGTCAAATAGGAACCATGCCATAAATAATCACACCTTCTCTAGTTCCCTGGGAGTCTTCATAAAAGTGGAAACTCTGCGTAACTTCTCAGAATATAATTGCTCATTGTCAGTGAGTTCGTAACCGTGAGTAAGCTCCGTGACAATATAGCGCCATATTCCTGTAACACACACACACAAACATTGATGTCGGTTGGTTTTCTGCATGTCATGCATTCATACAACCAACCATAATTTCTGTGACCTATAGCAACACAATAATGCATGTTTCTGCACCTCCATCATATTATACAAACTTCACTTAAGTTTATGCCATCCGACTTCAAGTGCACGAATGTTATTAAGGACAGAAAACATGAACGTAGGCACCACTGCCACTATCACAACTATTGCAAGATAATATCATATCACCTTACACTATAGAGCTGCAAGTGCACTTACTCCTAGTTTATTCTCCATTTAATGCTAAAAATGTGTCAACTTAGCTAATTTCATGCAATATATAGGGCACAGCTACACAATAGAGGTAGTGTGTGAGATTTAAAAAAAATGTTCAGGGAAAATCTTTATTGACAAACCTTCTTGTGTTCTGGCAACTGCTTCGCCATGGACATCACCAGGGTTGTCCTTACAGTCACCACCAACATAACTAGTCTTAACGTCACTTTTTTCATGTAAAATATCCCCAATGGAGGAGTCGCTTTTCCTTCTCTTCCTAGACATTCCATTAACTCTAGAGCCAGCGCATAAATAGAAAAGACACCCCCACTTTACAGTGCTGCTTGGGCTAAGAAAAGACGGATAAAACGAAGCGCGTTATTTGGACCTAAACCAAAAACCATACACCCGCCCCTCCGCCATACGCCACTTACTAAAGCGCGAAGTATATACATACGCAGTTGCTGGAGGAGGAGCTGTAGATAAGAGAGCATACGCATGGTGCACGTTATGTAGCTATACTCAATTTAACCTGTCTCAATAAGGTATCACATACAACTAACACACACATACAGATAATTCACACACAATGCGTCACAGATGTCTAAAAAATAAAGATTGCTGTAATTAAAATAGTCTAATGATACAAGAGGGAATAGGTTCACATGTTGTATTCAGTTTCAATTCACAAAAACTATTATCATCATATTATTGTTCTGGGAAATTAGTCTTATAAATGAGATGGTTAAAAGAAAAAAACTACAACAAGAACACGGTTGTAATGACATGCTTGTAATGACAATCATGTCCAAAGCTGTTAATTATGGATGTAACAAATCTGTGACAGTTATGGCCTTCATTACTTTCTGGAGTCCATATTTCATCTTGGCGATCTTGGCCTTGGCTAGGGAATGTAGTGACAGTGGCTGCAGCTGGACCTGCTTGCCCACTTCTTGCACAACAGCCTGAGCTTTCTGGTGGGAGTGGCTAGGAACTATCGAGGGAAGACACACCACATAATCAACCAAATTTTCATTGAACAAATTGACCAAGTTGTTGTGATGGCCCAGTATAATATGAAGAGTGTGCAGTAAAGTCTGAGTGCAAAGTTGAGTGATGTCTCGATACAAGGAGTTTGTCCTTGATTGACAATTCTCCCCGTTGTCAGGACGATAAAGTGAGGTCAGGGCCGGAAGACTGCTTCCCCAGAAGAACTCGGCATTTTTTTCGTAAGTGCGAACAACAGATGGGTCACTGTCACAAACTTTCCTTAAAAGCTCTGTAATTTGAACAAGTAAGGACTTCTTGTATTTTTGATAAGCTCCAACATCATTGATGATTTGCAAAGAAATCAGTGTGGCAGCATATGCTCTGAGTATAAATAAAATTATAGCACAAATGATAAGGAAACAGAATTGTTAATAAAAGAAAAACCTAGAATTCAGGTATTCGTGGCTGAATTGTGTTTAAGTTATGAGATTATAAATCTGAATAATTGGTGTCATTAAAATAGTATTTAAATAAATTATGGGTGTTAATCTAACCTACCCATATCATTAATACGATCAGCACTTACTCTAACACAGCCAAAGCAGCTGTATCATCAGCATGTTTTCCCCTGCGATAGCTCAAAATATTGAGAACGTCAATGAATATTTTTGGTACCAGATTGACGCACAGTTCACAGCAGTATGTCATACACGTGAGAAGCATCATGCTCGTTATGACAGTCTTGCATTGGTACAGAGGTGACATACAAATCATAATAGTCTGGACTATAACTTCATAGCTACGATCAAGCTCAGCGTAATGATCTGGAACTAGAATACTAGCACAAAATGAAATCAAGATCAATAGAATAAAAAATTAGGGAATTGTTGAACTTACTTGCAAATGGCTTGAAGGGCAACTTGTATGGCATCGACTTGGAGATCAGAGATGTCTTCACTGTTGATAGGTTTCCATAGGAAAGTGTCCAGGAAAAGTTCCAGGCACGTTTGATTAGCTACGCAGTGGTTAAATTCCACTGAGCCTGTGAAACTAGACATAGTGTGAACACACACCACTTCAAAGAGATCCCCTTCCCGCAGAGTGATCTGCTTCTTCCTGAAGCTGACAACCAAGTCATAAAACTTGACCAGCAAGTCCATCCCACCCTGAGAGACAAAGAAGAGCTTGTTAATGTGGGCAATGTCAGTCCAGGTGTAGAATAAGGAGAGGCTGACTGCCAGTTTATCTGCTCGAAGAGTGTTGTTGATCACATACTTGGTGACAAACTTCATCCCCATGTAATACTCATCTTCTTTATTAGTGGCAGCATTGTATAGTTTACTCACAGTCTCCACCATGATGAAGAGAAGGTTTTTAGCATGTTTTACTTCTCTGCACTCTCCTCGCAGGGGAAAGCTTATCCTCAGCAAGTCTCCACTGCGGATATACAGTGAAGCTGGTGTCTCCATGCCTTTGACCTCATGGCAGTAGTCAGGGTAGCACACAGAGATCCTTTGAACGCACTGTGGAATGGAGTAGATGTCTTCAATCTCACGACTGATTTGCTGGAAACTTTTTGGCATTGAATCAAATGAAATCTCTGTTGTCATGACGGTATCATTCCTGCTGCTGTACAGCTCGAAACGGAGAGAGAAAACTTTTTCGGCCATATTGAATTGGATTCGCTTGAAACTGTAAGTCTAAATGTGTAGATGTCACAACTCTGAGCAGCAAAGTGTAAAGAGTGTCATTAATACTTGTGAGTGATAATTATGACTGGCATGCACTTCAAATGGCACATGAGTGGTCAAGACCAAGTGTAAATTTAAAACTTGATTTATGATCCCTTTGGATACAATGTTCCTTTCTTTTCCTTTTGCCATTTGTGAATATATATATATATATTTTGTTTGTTTTTATTTCTAGGTAATTTACCTGATGAAAGGCCAGTTATTTGTGTATCTAATGGATTCCTACTGCAAGGACACTAGCCATTGTTTATTTAGAGGTGCAAAAACTTGTAACACAATGATATTTTGAAGGCTTTGCATTGGAGCCTGATAGTGGGGGTAGCCTCGCAAGCCAGACCTTTACCTAACCACTACGCGGGAAGAGGGTCTGGACAACTAACTGCCTTTACTGGATTCGTTCCATTCCTCCAGATTCTGGAGGAACATACTTTAAGTGTAACTTATGAGGGTGGGTGTGGTTTATGTATAAGAAGGGCGTGGTCCAATTTTTGTGCTGCAAATCCGCTTAATATCTAATGGTGCATCCAAGTGAGTCAGAATCTCTGACAATAATTACATCTAGATGGATGGCTATGCTACACTAAACTGTGGGTCGCTTTTAGTGCACGCTATGAATTAGATGACTATGTAGGGATTTATTGCGTTATATGATGTCATGATTACATTCCTCTGGAACAAATCAAGTAAAGGCAGTTGTCCAGACCCTCTTTCCCAGCATAGCAGTTAGGTAAAGGGTCTGGCTTACGAGACTAAGAGTGGGGGGTGGAGGGAGTAGAGCATCCTAAAAGTTTAGAAGTGGGGGCTAAACACCCAATTTTTTTTAACCTTGTATTAGAAGACTGCAATAAGAACGCCTCTAAGTTTTACTTGTACCCCCCCCCCCCTCCCCCCTCCCAAAATACTCACACACACAAATGAAGAACCACAGCTGTCTCTGGTTTCAGCTGTCATATCTTGCATAGTCATATTTAGCTGCAGCAGTGGTGTTAGAAGATGTTTCTAGTAAATAGAGCACCAAAGGGAATGTTTTTTTTTGTGGTTTAAAAGTTTTCATGTGAGAAATCACATCTTTAGATTATGCCCCAAAATTATGGGGGGCTGTCCCCGGAGCCCCCCTCCCATCCTATGGCATTGAGCTGCAAATAGTCATGCTGGTACAACCTTGAAAGTTGGCTTCCCCATTCTTATGTCAGCTATGAATACCAATAATTGTGTATGTACATACAGTATAACATTGCTATTAGTTATTAGTTAGGCTTATCCTTATTGGTCAATTACAATTTTCTCATAGTATTTACATTAAGCTAACTAAAGAATTTCGCAATTGTATTTCAATTGTTATTCTCAATTACAATCTTTTTTAATGATGAGGTAGAATTATATATGATGTAATTATTGGTCAGCTATGGGTAAAGCAAATCTGTGATAGTTATGGCCTCCATTACTTTCTGGAGTCCATACTTCATCTTGGCGATCTTGGCCTTGGCTAGGGAATATAGTGATGGTGGCTGCAGCTGGACCTGCTTGCCCACTTCTTGCACAACAGCCTGAGCTTTCTGGTGGGAGTGGCTAGGAACTATCCAGGGGGAAGACACACCACATAAGCAAACAAATTTCATTGAACAAATAGGCCAAGTTGTTGTGATGGCCCACTGTAATATGAAGAGTGAGCAGTAAAGTCTGAGTGCAAAGTTGAGTGATGTCTCGATACAGGAAGTTTGTTGATTGATAATTCTCTCCATTGTCAGGACGATAAAGTGATGTTAGGGTTGTAAGACTGATTTCGAAGTATAATCCACACCAATTTTCGTAGGACCTGACAAGGGATGGGTCACTGTCACAAATTTCCTTCAATAGTTTCATAATTCGATCAAGCATATCTTTGTCACAGTTGATGATTTGTAAAGCAACAAGCACACCAGCATACACTCTACATATACAAATATTCCATAAAATCATTTTTTCTAATAATTGGGTTACATGCATCATAGCAGAGATCACATTTTTGTAATAACTAATATGCTAATTTTATAGAACTATAGCAGTTGTATAAAAATGCTGAAATCTAATTAGTCTAGGAAATCTATTATTTCATACTAGCAAGTACCCCGCCACATAGTGGCTCTTGACGTATTGCAAAGTAAGAATGCAGTAGCACAAGTTATATCTACCTAAATCACATTGTTTTTCCTTTTACATCCTGTAAACTAATCTGAATTGCCACTGGCCACACTCCTTCCATATTAAAACAACAACAACACACTTACTTCATCACAGTCAAAGCAGTTGTTTCATTAGGGTGGTTATCCATGTGAGCACTCAGAATGATTAGGACATCAGTGAATAAATGGGCACCACATTCAAACACACCTCAAAGTAACAGGTTGTCAAGGTGAGGAGCATCATGCCCTCCACGGCAACATCGATCATGTTGACGTAAGACAGGATTAAACGAGATGTGCAAATCATGATAATTTGAATCAAGACCTCATAGCCACAATCAATCTTCACTTGATTGCCTGAAACTGTAAGTCTGGCAAGAGTAATAATTAAGGTGTGTAAATTAACGGTATATCAAATTTAAACTATTCAATTGTTAACTTACGTGCAAATTACGAAAACTAAGATTCGCATTATGATCGTATGAATATCTGAAACACCACAGTTAGCAGACTCCTTCAGAAAAGAGTCCAAGAGAAGCTGAAGACATTTCTGGTTAGCAATATACAAGATAAAGTTCTCTGTATTCATGAATCCGAGAAAAGTGTAAATACACATTCTTTCAAGGATGTCTTCCCTTTGAAGAGTAATACTCTCCTTTCTAAGTTTGACAATGAGGTCATAAAGCTGAATTATCAAATCTAGTCCTCCCAATGCAGAAAAGAAAATCTTGTTAACATAGTGAGTGTGAGAGGTGTCAAACAGGAAAGACTAACTTCCATTTGGTTTTCATCAAACAAGTGGTTCATACATTGGGTGTCCAATGATTCCCTCTTAGTAGTGCCTCCACTGTGGGCCACGTAATATACTTTAGTAACTTCCTGTACCATATTGAAGAGAAGTTTTTCAAAGCTTTACTTGTTTGCGTTGTCCTTCAAAAGGATATGTAATCCTTAGCAAGTCTCCACTGCGAATGTAAAGTGAAGCTAGTGTATCTGATTCTCCTACTTGATGGCAGTAGTTCAGGTGACACAAATCAATTCTCTGAACACACTGTGGAATAGAGTAGTTGTCTTCTATTTGTTGACTTACTTCCTGGAAATTATTTGGCATGGAAGTAAACAAAATCTCTTTCGTGACTTTTGTATTATCTGCGCATCTGCACAATTCTAAGCGAAGAATGAACATATTTTCAACAATGCTTCAACTTTTCAAGTCAGGTCAGTGTATTTAGCATCAATAACCAATGAAATTTGACCTAGGAACCAATGTAAGACCTGAAATAAAACTAAAATAGTAAATAATGGAATTTAATTGGATTTTATCTTCAGTTGTGTGTTTTTGTTTGCATAATTTTTAGGGACAGATGTTATATTTTTTAAATGGAAGATTTTCGACATAGACATCACTCCTGTTTAGTGATATATTGCTATGCATTCAATTGTGGAAGTTTAGTAGGAACACCTTTATTTCAGTTATCAACCCCCGAGTAGTATACTCCATGGTTAATGTTGAGACATGAGTAAACATCCTCCGAACAAAATAAGGGGAAAAAAAAAGCAAGCTGGAGTCACAATTAAGGTTTAAATGAATTGAATTTCCAATTTTTATGTTCATTTTAAAAAAATGCAGGAAATTTCTTACATACACTATCCAAATCTACAACTAATAAACAAAACTGTAGGACAATTCCTTCTTAGTTCCCAGGATATACAAATTACACTGTCAAAATGCAGGAAAGATTCTTCATATAATATTTACAACATGAATGAGAGTATTACAAGCAAAATGTAGGAAGGAACGCTCATAGAGTATTTTCAATATAAAAATAAGTGCATCAAAATGTTGGATATTTCTCACATTGATACTCCAAATATGAAAATGATAGCCGCCATGTCTTGAAAAAGTACAAAGGGTTCTGCAAATGCAGGCCATTTACCTCAATAAGATACCAAACTTAACGATAAAGTGAAAGAAATTATGATGAAGACAAAATACATAAAGGAGAGTATTAAAATGTAGGAGTATCTCTGTCTGCTATTTGTTTTGAAAGAAACCCACACATATGGTTACCATAAAACTTTTCATTTTGATTGTAGGAATTTTCCTGCACCATGAAAGTTTGACGAAATATGTCCCTTTACCATAAAATTTCCTCTACATATTTTGCTAGAAAGATACGTGCACTTGGTGCGCCAGAAAATTTCCCGCATTATTTTTTGCAGGAAATTTTCCTGCACTTATTTCGCCAGAAAATTTCTTGCTTTGGTTTGCTAGAAATTTTAGTTTGGTATAAAATTGGTTGCACAATGTCTTGCATCATTTGCCAAAAATATTTGCTGCATTTGCAAAGTTGAGAAGTTGTCAATAAAGCCGAACATTCTTGCTTAAATGCAATATTTTTTTTTGAGTTATATCTCTCCCTGGGTAAGTCAGTTTTCCATCATCGGTCATTCCATCCATAGCAAAATGCACGAAATATAACTTTCGACAACATGCCGCCAGTTCTGCAAATCCAGTGGAAAGTTGAATACTGTTGAATTCGTTGTGCTGCTTCCAACATCATGTATAAATCTGTAAAATCCTACGTGATCAGGTATTGTAGACATATTATTATATTTAGAGAGAATCACTGACCAAAAAACACAAAAAAGTTAAAGCACCAAACGTTTCAGCTACGGACTGTAGCCTTCATCAGTGGTAATGATTCAAAAATAAAATAAATAGTTACTATGACAGGTGAAAGCCTAAGGGCGGTACATGTTAACGCACTTGGTTGGTAACCATGAGTCCTGAGGGTTAGCTATTTTGTTTTTTTTGTTTATATGTTTCACTAGGCTACCATAAACTTGAGGCAACAATCCTTTATCTCTGTTGATTTTGCTCCCTTTAGTTTTAATGTACCATGACTCCAAATAACAACGAGGGTATAATTGATGGCAGATGTCAATCACTTTACCACTCTTCCAATCAATAACATGACTCTCTTTCATTGCATGTTCTGCAACAGCTGAAAAATGATAAGGTGAAGTTAGAGCTTGCTTATGTTCTTTTAGTCTATGTGTTATTGTTCGTCCAGTTTGCCCAATATAAGAGATGTGACAAGTTCCACATGATACCTGGTATATCACTCCTGTTTGTGACTCAACTGGAATGGGATCTTTTGGATGAACTAGAAGCTGCCTGAGGGTAGTGTGTGGCTTGAAGCAAGTTCTTATATCCAATGGTAACAGAATTCTCTTTATGCATTCTGACACATTCTTTATGTAAGGTAAGACTACTGTTGCCTTGGGTTTCATCATCACCTTGCTACTAGATGCTGGTCTCGCTCGCATGGCATTTGAGATGACACGTGAAGGGTAGCCGTTCATCTTCAAAGCAGATCGGATATGTGCTCTTTCTATATTTCTGTCCTGATCAGAGCCACAGATGGAGTTGGCTCGACAAAAAAGAGTCATAATGACAGCTATTTTATGAGCTATGGGATGATGGGATGCAAAAGACAAGTATTTATCTGTGTGCGTCTTCTTGCGAAAAACGGTAGTGGATAATGTTCCATTGGAATTATGCTTCACTGTTGTATCCAGAAAAGAGAGTTCTCCATTGGATTCCAACTCAACGGTGAAGTTGATGGTCTCCTCTATAGAATTTAGATGGTTTAAAAATGGTTGCACTGAAACTTTTGGTAAGGCTGTAATGATATCATCCACAAACCTCTTCCAAAATGGTGGTGGGGAGGGATAAGTAGAAATGCCTTTGTCCTCAATGTCCTCCATTACAAGGTTAGCCACAGTTACAGATACTGGTGACCCCATAGCAGTACCAAACGTCTGTCTAAAAAATTCATTGTTGTAGGACAAGTATGTTGCATTCAAACAAAATTCTAAGAGTTGTGTGACCTCTGATACCGATAATGCTGTGCGATCTTCCAATGTACTATCAACACTCAGACGCTGTCTGGCAACATCAATGGCTTTTTTTTGTAAGAATAGTAGTGAAGAGTGAAACCACATCAAAAGATACCAATACTGTTCCAGATGGAATACATTGTGTCGAGATGAATTTGGCAAAATCAAATGAGTTCTTTACATGAGTAGACGAATTGCCTACTAACGGAGAGAGAATGGTGACAAGATGCTTTGACAGAATGTATGTTGGAGAGTTAATAAAAGAAACAATCGGCCTCAAAGGTGTATTTGGCTTATGAATCTTTGGTAAGCCATATAGTAGTGGTGTTGTCTTAGCTGAACTCCTCAAGCGATAATACAACGCATCTGGAAGGGAACCAGCTCTCTTCAATGATAAAAGTAAACTATTCATTTTTCTCTCCAGTGCCAAGGCCGGATCTCTCTTCAATTTCTTATATGTTTTGTCATCAGACAGCATGGACAAAATCTTTTGATGGTATTCTGATTTGTCCAGTATGACTGTGGCTCTCCCTTTGTCTGCAGGCAATATTAGTATAGACTTATATTTTTTTAAGTCCTTTATTGCCCTGTATTCCTCTGTTGTAATATTGGAAGGAGGTGGCTTAGCTTTAGTTAGTGCACCAATGATGTTTATTCGGGCAAGTTCTGCCTCAGAAGATGGCACCTTTCTTAGTCCAGTTTCAACTGCTGCTACAATTCTCGGTATCGGAATTGATTTTGGAGCTGGTGTGAAATGTAATCATGGCCACCATCCTTGGTATGTCATTTTCATATACTGCATATTTCCAACTGGCTATGTTGCGCGTTCCCATAGTATTAATATTTCTTACGGCATGCCAATGCTGTACTCCTCCAATTACCTATTATGTTTATAATGTATATTTAACATTAATAGCTTACTGAATGACTTTACCTCATAAGTATAATTATGTTGATTTACAGCCTTGAATTCATTGACACTGCATGATGCAATCACAAGTAAGGGATCAGTCAGATCTTCATGGTCAGTCTCCTCTTCTTTTAACACGTTCACTAAATATTGTACAAACCATTCCTTTACCTCCCTGATGACTTGGTAGTAACCAGAAGGCTCCTTCAGCAAATCAAAAGAAAGATCGTACACACCTGCGATAAACAACAATCTGGCTATGTGATATTTCAGGGTAATAATAACGGCATGTAATTAGACTTAAATGCTATGTTGTCATGACAACTACTTTACACAAAATGTTAAAATGTTATTCAACAGTTCATAATATTATCCCACTATCTTCTATAACAAACACACCAAAATTATAGACTGAAATGAGATCAATGTCTGGAGGAATTTTCTCCCAGAGAATGTAGTTGTGTTGGTAGGGTGCGGATTCAGGGGGTTCTGTGAACCTTTTCAAACTAATGATATTCACGAATTTCAATATGTAGAAATTGAAGCCAGTCACATATTTATTTTACACGTCCTAATATTCTAAATAAGTATCAAGGCCATAGTTAATTATATTCATGAGTTTTAGTACACAGTATAATTAATACTAGTTACATTTAATTTACAAGTCTTGGAAAAATGAAGAAGCAAAGGCCATCGCCCTAATAAAAGCAACAACCTTGAATATTCATATTGGTATATGACTGACTGGCTTCATAATCTTCTTAGAGTACGAAATGTTATTTAGCAACCATCAGATTGGTCGAAACATTGAAATAAAAATGAAAATTACTACACCTCAATGAATTTTTTTGGCTTTTGCTGAGAGTTTTTACCACTTTCCAACCATTCTGTCTGTACAGGTTAAAGGTCATAATCTTTAAGTTACAAAAAAAAAGTGGTTCATTAGTGCCTCCTTTTTTCTTAACTTCCATCCATATAGTTCAAGGGAAGGTACCTCAGAATTTGGTATCATACAAACACATTTATATACATCTCCAGGTAGAACCACCACTACACTGGGACATGGGCTGAAATTTTCAAGAGGAAGTTACAACATAAAAAACAACAACAAAAAACAAACTTAACTCATGCAAGACTTTTTAATTGTAAAACCTTAATGACTGTTAGTTAATTAATTACCTGTGGCTAACCTTCCATACCCAGTCAACCAGCTGTTCTAGCTTGCCCTCTGTTTACTCATTCAATTCCAAGCACCCATCAAGTGACTTCACTCTTTTGCTGAGACTACCCATACTCTCTCTATAAGCACACATTTGTAAGTTAAATTATTGTTGTCAGCCACGTTGCGTGGTAAGAGGTTGAGACATCAGTTGTATGTCATGTATTTTCACTTGACTACTACTTACTACTTTTGCCTTTATTATTAAATTTTTAAAAATTAATCATTGACAAGCAATAATTCTCCTCATTGTTCATGATTAGAACCCTTGTTTTGATTTGTACGAGTTGCATTAGTACCCAGTGACTAGCTCAAACCCATGAAACCTCAATTATCCAGTATTGCATGTGTGAATAGGAAGGTAACCCACAATGTGTAGTAGTATCAGCAGCTTTGTTAAATTGATACCAAAGAATCAAAGAATCTTCCTTATGCTTAGTATCACAGCATAAGACACCAACTCTTTACAAATTACTCCTCCCACTACATTCATTATTTCCTCCTTTCATAAATCTCCTCCAGCATGATCAAATTTCAGTCGGCTCAACATGTACATAGTGTGGTGTGTGTATGTATGTGTGTGTGCATGTGTATAAGAATGCGTGTAACATGAGTGTGCATGCATGTATATGTCAGTCTCCCAGAAGCCAGCCCGTGTATCTAGAGGATATCCAGCCCAGCAAAAAGGCAAGCAGTATGAGAAGTTTGCTATGAGCACCAAAATAATAATTAAGTCCTAATTAATAAATGTGGCAAATACACACCATGTAGCTATTTTCATTGTACACTATCCCGAGCACATGCAACCCAAACAAACATACATACACAATAGACCCCACAATGGCTATAAACAAATTAGTATCATTAGGTTGTGAGCATAAAGCTAATAACAGTAAGATAAAAAAGAATGCTTCCATTACTGGTTAAGTTGCCTTGATTTAGCGCTGCTCAATTCAAGTAAGCTACCAGATTCCCAGAGGATACCACCTTAGCCAAAAGTCGGTGGTCAAGGAGCTTTGTTGCACATCTCTTTACTCTCTCACCAATCATTTTGGTCATAGCTTCGTAAAGCGGGTTAGATGGGCTTGAAGGTTTTTCACAAAACAGGCACACAAGATTGCTGCTCTGCTGTCAGGAGTGGTGTTCTCTATGTGGTCATTCTCCTCTTGTCTAACCAGTGTCATAATATTTCTTCATCTTGGAATGAGGCTCATCATGCTGTTCTGAGCAAAGGCTCTTCGCAGCAGTTGGTGCATCTGACTCCACATCAGAGCGTTCCCTCTTCATGGCTCGCTGGAATCTGGCTTTACTGAATTTAAGCCTACATGAACTATGAAATTTTGCTCTGAGTCTCAGCAATGTTTCTTTTATGCCATTGCCATCATCAAGTTTTGATATCTCAAAAAACCCAGGCAATCCACTCTTTTCAAAGGCTGTCACATCCTCTATGAGACTAACATACCCTGCTCCAAGGTTGGAACGATTCTTGGAATCAGCAGGACAAAGCAGTTTCCCACTACTTGTAGAGTCTTCTTGGCAAATAATGCATTTGGTCCGGTCCCTCTGCTGTTCAAGCTGGTGAGGACTAACAACATACTTAGCCTTCCCTTTAGAAGCCATCTCATAAACACACTACAGCTAATAGGAATGACCTTACAAAATGGTGACAGCACAGCCCAGTTGAGGTGTGATCTTACAAAATGGTTACAGATCATATAAAAAAACAAGTCCACTATTAGGCCTTTGTAAATTACGATGGCATAATTTTGATTATAGGAATTCAGAATAATATTAGAATAAAATTTTGGAATGACATCATAGCAAATGATGCAATATGATGTCATGGTTAGTTAGATCTAGATGCAGCTGCACTCTAATTAGTAGGGTCAACCATTTGTCTAATTAGTTGCCTATTTTTTTTGTATTGTAGTATTCAAGTATTAATAACACTCTCCTCAATTCTGAGAGATCATCATTCTGGCAGAGCCCCATGATGTTTAGACTTCTGCAATATCCACCCCATCAACATGAGTGGTCATTCATTAATTATTCATGAATTTTTCCTGTGATTATTTGCCGTGATTCTATTTTGAGAATAATAATAGGTATCTTACCAAAGAATAGTAGGCATAGTTTTTGAGAATACAAGAAGAGAACAGTAGGCAAAATTGTGAGCATAATTTATGAAGGCTTATCCACCATATAATTGATGCTACCACAAATGTGTTACTATATTTTCACTAGAGTGATTGTACACACCCTACAATGGTTGTAATTAAATTCTAATAGTTGTAAATATTATAATATGATAAAATATCAAAGATTTAAGTAAATACAATGAGATATAGGTCTGCGGTAGCTATTTTTTGAGAAATTGCAGCCACACTCCCAAAATACAAAATTGAAGATGGCACTCCTAAATTTGTTTTTATTCACTTGATAAAGGTGTGTACAAAGTTTCACGCTTTTATCACAAAATGCACGAAACTTGGTAAAATTTGCAGTTATCCGCAGGACTAAAGGGACCTATGAGAGAAATTTCCATGCTCTTCAAAATAAATACAAGTAATTTCTATATACGGGAATGAGATTGAAACGCTTACAGCCATAAGCCATGAAAGAAACTTTTTCTTAACACTATTTCCAATTTAAAAAAACAAACAAACATAACATTCTATGCTTATCTATGCGATCTTATTAGAATTATAAATGACCTTATGTGCTCTTAATTATAGGATCTTTATCATTACAAGACTTCTATAAATTTGTTTGTATGTTTGCAAGTTATAAAGATCTTCACAAGTTATAATACGATCTTTGCAAGTTCTTATAAGATCTTCAGAAGTTCTTATAAGATCTGTGCAAGTTCTTATAAGATCTTCATGAGATCTTATAGGATTCTAAAATACATAATTGATGTGTCCCATAGGATCTGACAAGACTCTACAACATATTATAAGATCTGAAAGGATCTTATATAAGATCTTATCAGCTTTTGGAACATTTATGTCCAATAATCTTTTTTAAGTTCTTATCTTATATAGAATCTTACAAGATCTTATTCAAGTACTTACAGGATTTTTTTATTCAAGTACTTACAGGATTTTTTGCTGATCACTTTGGATACAGTGTTCCTTTCTTTTTTCTTTTGCCACTTGTGAATATATTTGTTTTGTTTTTGTTTTTGTTGTTTTTATTTCTAGGTAAATTACCTGATGAAAGGTCAGTTATTTGTGTATCTAATGGATTCCTACTGAAAAGATGCAAGCCATTGTTTATTTAGAAGTGCAAGAACTTGAAACACAATGGTGTCCTGAAGGCTTGGCATTGTTTGAATACGAGGCTGTGAGTGGGGGCTGGAGGGACTAGAGCACCCTAAAAGTTTAGGAAAAGACTGAACCCCCAATTTTCTTACATTATTATATAATCTTGTATTAGAAGACTGCAATGAGACAACCTCTAACTTTTACTTCCACCCTGCCCGCCCTCCCCCCTCCCAAAACACACACACAAATAAAGAGTCTCAGCTGCCTCTAGGGTGGTCCAAGGGCATGTTTTCTTGTAGTTTCAAAGTGTTCATGTGAGAAGTCACCTCATTTAGATTGAGACCCAAAATTATGGGGGGGGGGGGGGGGGCGCTTCAGCGCCCCCTCCCCACTCCTATGCCATTGAGCTGCAAATAATCCTGCTGGTACAACTTTGAAAGTTTGCTTTCCCATTCTCATGTCAGCTATGAATACCATTAATTGTGTATGAGCATACAGTATAACATTGCTATTAGTTATATGTATACCTATTAGTTAGGCTTATCCTTATCTGTCAATTACAATTTTCTTCTAGTATTTACATTAAAGCTAACTAAAGAATTCCGCAATTGTATTTCAAAATGTTATTCTCAATTACAATCATTTTTTAAATGATGAGGTTAAATTATACATGATATATTTATTGGTCAACTATGGGTAAAGCAAATCTGTGATAGTTATGGCCTTCATTACTTTCTGGAGTCCATACTTCATCTTGGCGAGCTTGGCCTTGCCTAGGGAATATAGTGATGGTGGCTGCAGCTGGACCTGCTTGCGTAATTCTTGCACAACAGCCTGAGCTTTCTGGTGGGAGTGGCTAGGAACTATCCAGGGAAGACACACCACATAATCAAACAAATTTTCCTTGAACAAATAGGCCAAGTTGTTGTGATGGCCCAGTATAATATGAAGAGTGTGCAGTAAAGTCTGAGTGCAAAGTTGAGTGATGTCTCGATACAGGAAGTCTGTTGATTGATAATTATCTTTGTTGTCAGGACGATAAAGTGATGTTAGTTATATGTATACCTATTAGTTAGGCTTATCCTTATCTGTCAATTACAATTTTCTTCTAGTATTTACATTAAAGCTAACTAAAGAATTCCGCAATTGTATTTCAAAATGTTATTCCTCAAAGCAACAGGTTGTCAAGGTGAGGAGCATCATGCCCTCCATAGCAACATGCATCATGTTGTCGAAAGACAGGATGCAACGAGATGTGCAAATAAGACTGATTTCTAAGTATAATCCAGACTGATTTTCGCAGGCCCTGACAAGGGATGGGTCTCTGTCACAAACTTCCTTCAATAGTTCCATGATTCGATCAAGCAAATCTTTGTCACAGTTTTGATAAGCTCCAACATTATTTATGATTTGTAAAGCAATTAGCACACCAGCATACATTCTACATATACAAATATTCCATAAAACCATTTCCCCTAAAACTCAGGTTACATGCATAATAGCAGAGATCTCATTTTGAATAGGTACTATTCTAGTTTTATAGAACTATTGTCGTCATCTTATCTATGCAGCTGTGACTTAGCTAATTAATACGAAAGGATTTTGAAATGATAACAGCTGAAATCTAATGACCCAAGGAAATCTAGTAATTCATATATTATACATACATATCTCTACCTAAATCACATTGTTTTTCCCTTCACCTCCTAGTAAACTAATTCTGAATTGCCACTGGCCCCACTTCTTCAATATTAAAACAACAATAGCACACTTACTCCATTGCAGTCAAAGCAGCCATTTCAGGGTGGCTATCAATGTGAGCACTCAGAATGATTAGGACATCATTGAACAACTTGGGCACTTCATTCAAACACACCTCAAAGCAACAGGTTGTCAAGGTGAGGAGCATCATGCCCTCCATAGCAACATGCATCATGTTGTCGAAAGACAGGATGCAACGAGATGTGCAAATCATGGTAATTTGAATCAAGACCTCATAGCCACAATCAATCTTCACTTGATTGCCTGAAACTATAAGTCTGGCAAGAGTATGCATTGAAGTTTGTAAATTAACGGTATGTCAAATTTACACTATTCTATTGTTAACTTACGTGCAAATTACGAAAACTAAAACTCGCATTGTACACATATGAAAATATGTAACATCGTATTGAGCAGACTCCTTCAGAAAAGAGTCCAAGAGAAGCTCAAGACATTTCTGGTTAGAACTGTACAAGAAAAGGTTCCCCGAGTTCATGAATTCGATAAAAGTGTAAATACACATTCTTTCAAGGATGTTTTCCTCTTGAAAAGTAATACTCTCCTTTCTAAGTTTGACAATGAGGTCATAAAGCTGAATTATCAAATCTAGTCCTCCCAATGCAGAAAAGAAAATCTTGTTAACATAGTCAGTGTGACAGAAGTCAGCAAACAGGAATTCTATAACTTCCATTGGGTCTTTATCAAGCAAGTAGTTTATACATTGGGTGTCCAATGATTCCCTCTTAGTAGTGCATCCATTGTGGGCCACATCATATAGTTTAGTAACTTCCTGTACCATGTTGAAAATAAGTCTTCCAAAAAGCTTTACTTGTTTGCATTGTCCTTCAAAAGGATATGTAATCCTTAGCAAGTCTCCACTGCGAATGTAAAGTGAAGCTAGTGTATCTGATTCTCCTACTTGATGGCAGTAGTTCAGGTGACACAAATCAATTCTCTGAACACACTGTGGAATAGAGTAGTTGTCTTCTATTTGTTGACTTACTTCCTGGAAACTATTTGGCATGGAAGTAAACGAAATCTCTTTCGTAACTTTTGTATTATCTGCGCATCTGCACAATTCTAAGCGAAGAATGAACATAGTTTCCACAATGCTTCTGTAGAATACACACTAGCTAAATTCCAAACTGCACCAGTGAAGTAATTTTTTTAATGATATCATAGGGTTATAAGCTAGAATAAGTACTCACTGCTGGACTAGAATAAGTACTCACTGCTGGACTAGAATAAGTACACACTGCTGGACTAGAATAAGTACTCACTGCTGGAGTTATTGTCTCGGCCACAGCCAATTAGAGAGTCATTCTACTTCATTTCACACTTTTAATTCATATATTGAAGTGTGTATTATCACTATTGTATTCAGTGATTACTCAAACTTTTTCAGTCAGGTCAGTGTATTTAGCATCAATAGCCCATGAAATTTGATCTAGGAACCAATGTAAGACCTGAAATAAAACTGAAGTAGTAGATAATGGAATTTAATTAGCTTTTATCTTCAGTTGTGTGTTCTTTTGTCTTTTTTTATTTTGCAAAAGTTTCAGTGACAAATGTAATGTTTATTTTTATGGAAGATTTTCGACATAGACATCACTCCTGTTTAGTGGTATACTACTATGCATTGGATTATTGAAGTTTAGGTAGGAACACCTTTATTTTAATTATGAACCCCCCCCCCCCCTCCGAGTAGTATACCCCACAATTGATGTTGAGACATGAGTATACATACCCCCTTCATCATTGTTTATGTAAGACCATTATTTAGGCTAAATTAGGCTATGATTCCAATTAGTTGAATCTCACACCACATACATGTTCATAATTAGTTAGTTGGCTTTGAAATAGTTAAGTAAATGGCAACACAATAAATATGTAGCTTAATAAATAATCAATTTCCCTTATGGCGGCTCATGGACTTGACCTTCCTTATGCAATCTCCAAAGTGGGTAAGGTGACCTCTGTTTTTTCGGACATACACTGCGTACAATACCCAACCAAGACTAACCATCAGGAATGAAATAACAGTCAGAATGTTGAAGTTTTCTGGTCGAGGAGCGGCAATGACCAGACCGTAGTGTAACATGTCGTTGATAGAGTTCATGGCGAACATCACGCCAGTGACCACACCTCTTTCTTCTTCTACAACTTTCTCCTGCACTAGTTGCTGCACAGCCAAGTCAAACGTCCACAAGCCTATCCTGCATGTTATCACTCCAGCAACCAGGAAGTAAAGCCCAAAACTTGTTCTAGAATTTACTGGTGGCTGTGGTGTCTCCATGGTGTATGGGTTCGACACATCTGAGGTAATGGGAAGAATAGAGGCACTGGCTGATGTGAATCCCTCGCAAGGGTAAGGTGTGGGCATGAGAGTGGGAGACAGTGATTTGTGTGCTACTGTTGAGGTTGATTCGATGACGCACGGAGTGGGTTGAATAGCGTGTGTGGAAATGGCTGACATTGAGGAAGGGGTGGGCACCACAGGATAAACCAAAGATGTAAAATTCATGTTGTCATTATTTGCGGTTCTTGCAGGGCAATCTGGAGCATAGTAGTGCCCAGTAGAAGCCACACCTCTGTTGGATGGTAAGAAAACACCAATCACACACAATGACAGCAGAGTAACTTGGGATGAAATGCCAAACAAACCAGTGCGAATTGTGCCAAAGCGTTTATGCAGGAAAGGGTACAGAATTGTTCCAGCCACTCCAAATATTGCCCCCACTCCTTGAAACAAGCCAATGAGGTCCTGTCGCAGTCCTTGGGTCAGCAAGTAAGATGCAGTAACCCCACTGAAACCTAACACAGTCAGGTAAAGGCATGCCATAGAAAACCCAATAAGAACGATTTCTTGCCGAATATATATCTTCCAACCCTCTTTAAAGGTAAGGCAAAGCTTGCACATTTTTCTTGCATATCTTTTTGTTTTTGAAGTAAATTTCAGATTTTTTATGACGATGTCTGGATTCTTTCCAGACATTTCTAATGAATCTTCTCTAATATCCTCCACGTCGTTTCCATCATCCTTGAGCTCATTGCAATCATCCTCATCTTCATTTAGCAGCAATGCTTCAGTGTCTTGCTGCTAATTACAGCACAACAGCAATGGAAAAAAAAAAAAAAAAAAAAAAAAAAGATGGGTAATTTTACCATTTTGTTGTAAAAAACAACAACTAATTTAATAAATTATAATTCCTTAATTAGAGGCCACTGCATCAAATACTCACTTTTTGTTCTTCTCCAAATTTCCTCATCTTCTTCACCTTCAAAGCTGGTACCAGTTGATAGACTACCAGAAGGAGTCCCAATTCTGCAAAAAAGGACAGCATGTTCCAGGAAGCTATGACGATGGTTGTGGTGGAGGAGCTAGTGTATTGGAGGATGACTCCAGTGGCTGCTGGGGCCATAAGTTTGCAGCACAGGTCAATGCGGCGCATGTTGGCATTTAGTACTAACAAGAAAAACAAAAGTTGGTCAAAAAAGTAGATTTTCGAATACATTTTTAAAACGATGAACACTCATTCTAATTACTCAACAGTCTGGCAACATTCCAGCTGCCATAATATTCTGTAACTGATACACTTCCATTAGTTGAAGCCAGTGCACTCACTACACAGTGAAGTTCTATAAGCTGCTAGTGCAGCATGTACCAAGACAATCTTCACAATGTGAAGTGATTAAAAAAAAAAAGCCACACAAGCACTCTGTGATGACCCTTTACCTGCCAGATTGTCCTTGTTGTTGTCTGCGATCACAACTGCCCAGTCCTTCTCTATAGAAATCTTATTAGCCACATTGGCCAGGTAGGCACCCGCAGTGAGCACCATGACAATTACTACCAGTCCCAGGAAGAGACCCGTGTGGAGACAAACGTTAAGGTCGTAATAGAACATGAGGAAGATGACCACAGAACAAGCTCCTATCATGCCATTCTGCACCACCAAGCTCAGCGAGGCCACTGCAACAAGTGAATTAATGAGGAGTATCAGACCAAATGAGGGAAATATTCGTATTGTAGCCAGGAATGTGATGGGCACTCACACACGAGGGAAGGATAATTTAAAGTAGGTAAAACAACAAAAGGGACATTTTTCATACAAATTAAAAATTAAAAAAAGGACTTCTGTTTGTTTGTTAAAAATAATAATATTTTGTCAATGCCTAGATTTACTAGTCCAAAGACATGAAGCCTCAATCTTGATTAACCACATATTCCTTACTTTGAATTCTCCCCCACCTTTTCTTCTTGGATAGGTGTCCACACAGTCACCAACAATAGTCCCAAATATGGCTGCGAAGAGCTGCACCAAAAACCCCAAGACCCCAGGCATGAGCAGAGAGCCAGGATACAGCCCCACCAGCAGCAGAGTCACAGCAAATGTCCACATCCTGTCTCCCTGAGCAATGGAAAGCCAAGAATCATTTGATAAATATCTCAGAGCTGCTGATGTAATATTGCAAAAATTAATACAGGGCAGTAACACATCAGGCCAATAAAAGATAAATAGTTAATGTAACTTTCACTTCACTTTAAGAAATATAACACGAGTTAGCAAAACATTATGAATCCTTTATAGCCCGTTACCCGAGCGACCGCGCTTGTCGTTAAGAACTATAAATCGGATACAGTCTGGTATGCTCGTAAGAAAATGTATTAGCCGGGAAAAGTCTGACATAGTTCTTAGCAACCATAATTATGGTGGAAGGCAGATCAAAGCAAAATGGAATAATGAAGAGTTTGGGTACTTTAATACAATTACTAAGATAGCTAACGCTATACTTTGCTCGTTGTTTATGTTTGGGCTATAAAATAGTTATAAACCAAAATCATTAGGTTTGTATTTCGATTTATAAATCCTTGCCACTCGGGCTGCGCCCTCGTGTCTCGGAGTTTATAAATCGCATACAAACCTCAATTTTGGTTTATAACTATAACATACAGTAAAATACTCAACAATAATTATCTGTACAATAATAAGCTTGTAGTAACGCCAGCAACGGTGTGTATTCATGAATAATTCACGAGCTGTGCAGAGTTGGTAAGGCATCGACACAAGTTCTACCCACTCTTGAAAAGAGGAATAAAAAAACCCAGGATTGGTCAGGAAGAAAGAGATCAGAAGAGGGAAACCATGGATAAAATACCTTATGCTACTGCACTCCTCATTTGTAAAAGTTAATACATCAAACACCACTGTGTGGCGGGGTATTTGCTAGTATATTATAATTACATACATGTGTAAGTGGGTTACTACACTTTACCGCTATGTTGACTTGAAGTTCATTATAAATTGCAACCTGACACTACAACCACGTACCCAGGCCGCAATGGAGCGACTCATATATAGCATAATTACAATGTATGCTGATCTTCTGTACGGTGTTTTTTCTTTCCCGTTGCAAATCGTGAGCTGAGGGACCACGTTACCTAAAGAAAGTAATATTATAGGGACTATAAATTTATTTTCTTATAGCAACATGGCCGGCAAATATAGGATCTGGTGAGCCTAAGCTAAAAGGTTGTTGTGACACTTTTCTTTTATAAGATGGGACAAAACAATGTCACCAATTGCCTAAAATTCACTTGGTATAAATGTTAGAAATGCTACAAATTAATACACATAATTTCGTAGGAACAAAGGAAGCCATAAATATGACAATATTTTGAGATAAGATTGTATAATTGACAATGAGTGTCACAATACCAACGATGTCTTACCAATTATTTTCTTCAGTAGAACCTTCCACTTTTTTTCCACAGCTTTTGAATCGTGAATTTTTTTATCTGAAGTGGTCTTAATATTCTGTACATTTACCTCTTCCAATTGTCCTTGATCATTAGTTTCTGATAATGCACTAGATTCCAGGGGCCAGCTTGAGTCTTCATCAAATGATTGCTCCATTGCTAAATCATTAGGTTGCTATCAAAATATCCTTGATATTAAACGTTACCAGTTTTCAATATTCCACAACACGACCACGAACTTAGAAAGCTATTTATTATTTGATGCACGTTCTACATAGGTTTGGTGGTCTAGCGTGTAAACTTTTCCAGCCAGCAGCAAAAAAGGTTGGTAAGAAAGCCAAAGGTGACAATCTGGAGCTCCATAATTAAACCCAGCCCCCTTAGAACAATACCACGCCCCTTTAGTACTGAGGCCCCACCTCCATTCTGCTTGACCGATACAAATAGTTCTGGATCCGGCGGCGACTCTTTACCGTTGAAAGTACAGTAACGCGAACAGTGCGGTACGTGTAAAAGAGAGAAAACCTTTTTACCTGAGGGTTGCTCATTCAGCCAATAAGGAAGATTTGTGTCTCATTAACAAACAGCATCTAGAATTATAAGACTCTGATTTATTGTGATAGTGAATTATATACGATTTCTAATGGCTAGTTGAGGATGACTTTTCTCTCCATTCTTCAGCACTCACTGTGTTAACTTAAAATTAATTTCACTCATATGATTGAGTTTCTAACTCACTCTGAAAATAAATTGGCAATTAAGTAACCAAGGGGAATCTATACGTATTAGATAGGTAAGTATGGTGGTGGATGATATGTCAACTGATTCTGAGATTTGCATTCATAAATATTTGTTGTGTTTAAACAATCCCACGATGTTTCAATGGCGATTACTGGAAAATAACAGAGAAATAAAGACCTGGGTAAATATTTGTACTTGCATAACGTGATATAATTGATGGTATGTTAACTTGTATCTAAGCATTGCACCTTGAAATAAAACAAATGATGGTGGGAAAAAAAAAGACACCTAATTAAATAATGCACATGTATTGAAGTAGCACCAAGAAAGAAATAAACAAATAGCGTAATTGAATTATGTCTGAGAAGTCTATTTAATAGAGGGTCTACGTGAAGATGCTGGTGTATGATGTCGAACTGCAGTTGATAGCAGCTTGGAAGCTTCTCCTACTGCCTTGACACAGTTTACAAACTTCTGTAGGCTTGTTGCCAATACTTTCTGATCTTCTTCAGTCAGAACTACTTTTACAGTACTGAGCAATTGTATACAAGAACTTACAATTGCCATGGCTCCTCCTAGAATGTTTGTTTGTGACTCTCTGCCTCGCTGTGTAAGCTTTGCCGGAGTGCCAGAGAATTGCGGGAATGCTGCAAAATCAACAATTGCATCCACGGCAGCTAGGAGTGGCTTCCCAAACAACAAACACTTCTTTCGTGCTTCTTGTGAACGATTAGATCCAAACAATTTGAGGCATGGAATAAAAGAAGCCGTGGCTCCCTGCAGGCACTGACTACAGGCTGCCAGCTGCAATCTATTAGTCGATGTCACTTCTTTATCCTTGCTGGCAAGGTCACATCCCTGCGTCAGAACAGCTAAGTTGTCGGCGAATGCTTTGGAAAGACTCAAGACATGTTCGTCAGTTAGGCTCATGTAATGCTCCATTTGGAATTTATTGTAGGACAGTTGTATGGCTTGCCTTGCACGCTCAAACATGTATCGGTCAATAGCTCCAGGCTCTGCCGGTTTGCACTGGACATCAGTTAGGGAGGAGAAGTATGCAGCCTGTGCAGCAGCTTCTGTGAGCAGGATTGCCTGTGAAGCAATCTTTTCTGCATTCTTTCCTATATTTACACTGTTTTTTGTTTTTACTTGCTTCTCTAGATTTTTCACAGAGATGGAAAGACCTTTAGTATTTGCAACAATACTTTCAGAAGCTTTACTGTACGATTCATGGCCTGCCGCAATCGGTTCTATAACTGAAGACACCCTCGGTTTTGAGCTAGATGATCCCTGAGGCTCCTCTTTAAGAAGAAGCATGTCCGCTACAAGTTGCATACGCTGGCACGATTCTTCACAAACCATCCCTATTATTCCAGTTGCCATAAATGACGCCGAAGGCTCGTAGCTAGCCATGGGCGGGTTTGAAGTGCTGTCTTTTGCGTAGCACACCCCTCTCTGCTTTGTACAAAGGAGGGTGTGGCTGGGTTTCATAGGTGTGGCTGATAGCATAGGCGTGGCTCACTACTAGGGCCGTTTTTTTTCTTCGGTTATGAATATGATTGCACTTTAACCCCCAAAGGTGACTACTGTAAAATCTGTGCTTGATCTCTTTCTCCGAGGCGTAGGAGGCATTTCTCTCTATTTTGTGAGTAAGTCTAGCATGTGAGGAGTATATTTTAAGGTGTAATCTTAAGTTTATTGGTGGTTTTCCTAATATTTCTCGACGTTTCGATACAACTTAACTGTTGAAAGGTGAACCTTCTCTTGCTTGTTACCACTAAGAATTTCATGTCTTCTGAATTGTAATGGAGATAGCTGGGTAGTTGCTCTCAGTCTTGGTAGCTTTCTGCAGGACTTTCTCTTTGAATAGCAGTCTTTGGAGTGGAGGGTTTGGAGAAAACAGTGGCCTACAATCCAATGATTGCAGTTCTTCTTGATTCAGGTGGGGATTAGAGACGCAATGCAGCAGCAAGAGCAACAACAACAACTTCAGCAGCAGCAGCAGCAGAATCCTAATGAACGCATAGTTCTGAACTGGACGGACGAGGAAACCATCAAGTTTATCGAGCTCTATCAGAGAGATGCATCACACCTTGATCTGGGAAGGAGAAGAAAGAACCGCAATGCATACCAGAGGATGTCCACAGAGATGGAGAAGTATGGGTACTTCAGGTCGGCAGATCAACTGATCAGGAAGATGAAGAGACTAAGATTTGACTACAAGAAGGCGAAGGAGAAGCCAGATGGACACAAGGAGTTCAAGTACTATGATCACATGGAGCTAATGTTTAGGCAGCAGTCTCCTCTCATCTCCTCCGCACCTCTGATTCCACTGCAAGGCGGCATTTTTTCCCACTATACGGTGGTTCCCCGGGTCACACCTCCCTTGAGAGACGGGGCGGGGGAGGAGGAATGCGGTGAGGGGGCGTCGAGTGTAGGGGACAGTGGGGAGCATAGGCTGGCCAAAATGGAGGACATCAGGGAAGCCTACGAAGGCCAGCTCCAGAATACTCTGCAGACCAGTGCCCTGAGAGTTCCAGCTTTTCAAAACCCTCTAATGGACACCAGTAGCGAGGTGGTGTGCTCCATACCACTGCATAGCTCACTTCCCAGCTCTCCTGGGTCAAGTGAAATGTTAGAGATTGTTCCGGAAGGTCACGATGAAGTTGATGATGACGATGATGATGAGGATGTCGAGGATGACTTGACAAGAGAAAGATTTGACCTAGAAGCAGCACAGTTGAAACGGAATAGTGGTAGCAACTTGATTCAGGCGCCTCCTGCGAAACGTAAACGGCCAAGTAAAGATGGAGGTAGTATGGTGGAGTTTCTTGTGAACAAGGTCATGAAGATGCAGGAGAGCACAGAGAGACAGTATATCCGTCTGCTGGAGAGACAGATGGCAGTGGAGGATCAACGTCGTAAGGACAACCAGGAGTTCCAGCTCAAACTTGTTTCTTTGCTCACTTCTAGCTTACCTCGACAAGCGAGCCAGTCAAACGATGATGTTACAGAGGTCCAGCGAGATCAAGTTCTGAATAGGTACATTGGACAACTGTTCAATGCTGTGGGCTGTAGTGAGGCTTACAATTATAACCAGTGTTTAACAGGCCATTTTTGGTGCTGTAGTAAAATGCTGTCCAAACTATCACCCTTCTTCTCTTGCAACTCCCCCCTTCCTCCCTTCCTCCCCCCCCCCCCCCCCCCCTTCCCCTCTGAAAAACAATTTGGGAAAGTGTAGGGATTTTTATGAATTGACAGAGCCTTTATTTCCTGTACTAGTAATCACATGTGCATGCACACTTGCATGTGTACTTTGAAGCGTCAGTGTTGTGCTTTGCTTGTGCTCAGTTCTAGTTCACTTGTAATAGTTCTCAGGCTTTTTTGGATCAAAGTTTTGACTACAATTTTGTTTATTGTACGAAACAAAGCAAGTATTATATTGGGTTAGAATAAAGTTCCTAATTATTGTGTGAATTGGTGGGTTGATAAGTACATATGAAACATGTGTTGCAGAAATTGTACATATGTCTATCTCTATCTCACTTAGTCATGTGTTCACTCGGCTTACTATCTTTAGGAACAATTTTCTACCTTTAGGAAGCTTTTAAAAAAAGAAGCTGATAATTCTAATATCTTGGGGTGTAATAGTTTTTATGAACAAGAACATGTAGACAAAACATGGCAAACTGATTGAGAAGTGGTAGTGTATCCTTGTGAGTTGTGTTTGTGCTATAAACTACACAGAATTTGTTTCTATGGAAAATATTAAGCCTTCTTTGTTAATGTGTGCACCTATCCAGGTCCATGGCAGTGCAGGTAGCTAGAGGAGTGGGCCGGCTGGCCGCCAATTCCAGCTTTTTCTTCTGTTGTGACATGCAAGAAAAATTTAGACCCACTATCAGATACTTCCCCGAAATCACCACAGTGTGCAGCAAGATGGTGAGTGAGACATGTTAGGATGAGGGCAAGATTGTAAGTGAAGTAAGGCTGGGATGAAGGCAAGATTGTGAGTGAGACAGGCTGGGATGAAGGCAAGATTGTGAGTGAGACAGGCTGGGATGAAGGCAAGATTGTGAGTGAGACAGGCTGTGATGAGGGCAAGATTGTGAGTGAGACAGGCTGGGATGAGGGCAAGATTGTGGGCTTGGATGAGATGGTGAGTGAAACAGGCTGGGAGGAGAAACAATGACTCTGAGGTGAAGCTGTGGGTGAAGCCATGACCCAGACTAGATATAACATTTCACGTGGTGATGTATGGATACATGTATGTATGTTGGTGTGCAGGTGAAAGCTGCCAACATCTTGGATATCCCGGTGATAGTGACTGAGCAGTATCCCAAAGGTAAACTTTCTCTTTGCTCAGAAATATTTGCTTATTATGAACTCTGTCCTTGGGGCTTGGTTGGCATGACATGACATCAATGGTGATCTGGTAAAGGGTGTTCTATCCTAGTACAAGTGGGTATTGTGCGTGAATTTCTGTGAACAATTAGTTAGTAGATCGGGATACTTCCACATGTGGATTCTCTTACTCTACCTACTATGGGATGTCATATGCTTGTGAACCGAAAGACCAGCCCACTTCACAGTAATGGTAGTAGTAGTTCTAACCCTGCCAAGTGATGAGATTGGAGCAGTAGTAGTAGTTAGTTGAGGAACTACTTTAGCTGTAATTGTTATGCACTTCTGTTGTTGTGTTTGTTGTTGTGCTGCAGCCTTGGGTAACACTGTTGTTGTGTTTGTTGTTGTGCTGCAGCCTTGGGTAACACTGTTGTTGTGTTTGTTGTTGTGCTGCAGCCTTGGGTAACACTGTTGTTGTGTTTGTTGTTGTGCTGCAGCCTTGGGTAACACTGCTGTTGTGTTTGTTGTTGTGCTGCAGCCTTGGGTAACACTGTGCAGGAAATAGACGTGAGCAAAGCAAAGGGAGTGTTTCCAAAAACTGTCTTCTCTATGGTAATACCAGAAGTGGAACAGTTGCTAGAAGCTGAGGCAGCAAGGAAGTCCATCATATTGGTTGGCATTGAAGTCAGTATATTAATTGTGTGTGTGTGTGTGTGTGTGTGTGTGTGTGTGTGATTTTGAAATTATAGCAAAAGTGATGGGAGCATGGAATGCTTATTTTAAGTGGCATTATATAGGTGTTTATGTCATCCTATTGTTTAGTTTTGTGTCCCTGTTAGTGTCACATTTGTGTTAATGTTGTTTGCATTAGTATTGTTGTTTATGTTAGAGTCATTGTGTTTGTGTTGTAGACCCAGGTATGTGTTCAGCAGACTGCACTTGACCTGGTATCCAAGGGCTACGATGTCCACGTGGTGGCAGATGCAGTCTCTTCACGGACTCAAGTGGATCGATTGTTTGCATTGGAAGTAAGTTCACTCTAGACCATCTCATCCCACTCTCATACCACATTATAGTTGTTGTAGTCTGTACCGGTATAGTCCTAGTGGGCTACAGTTACTCTTATACCACATTATAGTTGTTGTAGTCTGTACCGGTATAGTCCTAGTGGGCTACAGTTACTCTTATACCACATTATAGTTGTTGTAGTCTGTACCGGTATAGTCCTTCCTAGTGGGCTACAGTTATTGCTTTAATTTTGGTCGAATCTCATAAAAATGTAGACAGTTATAGTTTTTCAGTGACAGTCAGCAAAGGCAGAATATTTTTTTCCCCAGGACAGTTGACAAGTGACTATAGTGAGTCTGTATACATGTACATACATTGTACAAATATCTTGTGTAGTACTAGCATTCTTTGGAATCACTGTTTTATTGTTGTTGTTGTTGACAGAGAATGAGGCAGTCTGGAGTGTTTGTCTCTACAAGTGAATCGATCATTTTTGAACTGCTTGGAAACTCCAAGCACCCTAAATTCAAGGAAGTCCAACCTCTCATCAAAGAATCAGCTCCGGACTCTGCCCTCCTCACTAAATTATGAAGGGCAGACCCGTTATTAGCTTGAATTTGTAATTTGTACACATAATGTCTTTTTATCATCTTTGTATTTGGTATACCAAAAAAATAATATGGGAGTAATAATGGAAATTGATTGGGTGTGCATCAAAATATAATCAGAGATCTTCATTTACATCAAAATCCTTCATTATTTTCTCGAGTACAATCCACTGTCCCATGACTCCCACATCCAGCACTCTGCTGGGCAGCATCCACAATCGTGGCTGCAAGTGAGGACACACTTGGTGATAGTTATGGCATCGAGAACTGCTGGGCCTCTGCACAACAACTGAGAAGAGTCCAAAGTTCACACAGTCCAAATACCCATCCACCAGCATTGTGGACATGGTGTCCACATGCCTCTTGCATTTCATGTTTCTGGTTGATTCTGCACACAGTCCTATCTCGTTGGAATATTCTATTATTTCACTTTGGTAGTCGGACATTGAAGGACACTTGGTATAAAGGAATGATCCAAAGCCAGTCATTGCCAGAAACATAATATATTTCACTGGAGAATTTCTAGAATCTTTTTGAATGTCCTTGGATACTTCCATGTAATCCATGATTATGTTCTTAAATGGTTGGCCTAAAGAGTTCGCCTTTGTGAATATTGTACTTCGTGCTAAAGTCATTCTAGCAGCCATCTTAATATTTGGTATGTATCGTCGTGTCCGTAAACTAAAACAATAACAATGGTCGTCAATAACTACAGCTGAACTGACAGACCCGGCTGAAGTAGGTGTCTATCAGTAAGTGTGTGCGTTGGAGTCCCTTGCAGGAGATGAATAAGGCAGGTATAATTGCTCCGACGAAAATTATGTAAGTGGTTATGGAGTAATCTATTCTTTAATAAGTGCCTTGGAGAGGTACCAAACTTGCTAGCTAGCTCGAATAATAATCGACGTGGAGTGGAACTCTAGTTGCAAATGCCTCAGTTATCTAGTCTGCAGTATAGAATAATAATCGAGGCAGAGTGGAACTCTAGTTGCAAATGCCTCAGGTATTTAGTCTGCAGTATAAATGAATAAGAGATTAGTAATTCTTGGAACCAGGCTTGTGGTCAGTCTTGTGTTGATAGTGACAGTTGGTCTTGTTTATTCTCTCATCAGTGCTGGAGAATCAGCTGGAATCTTGCTCATGGCTGGTCAAGCTGTGCTGTAGCAGCTACTTTTTATTAGGAGTCAAGGTAGTGTCTCTTAGCCATCTTTCATATTTGCATAAGCTTACAAAATCCCCATTCATTTCTGAGGGTGGTGTGTTTTTGTAATAAAGCTTTGAGGCCATGACAATGAATTGTCCAGGTTGTGGTAAACTTTGTTAGATATCAGAATAGACCCTAGCTGTTTCACAATGTCTTAAATAGCCTGTTGTTGTTACTATTATATCTAATACAACAGGGCGACCTGTAAGTCTCAAAGTATAGCCAGTGGCATCTTTATATACAAGGTGTGACTT